>Ga0209958_1000061_pt1 | contig 392841 bp, 356 predicted proteins | sample ThiBio_inoc_plan_FD_183942 | JGI IMG/M metagenome (GOLD analysis project Ga0209958, IMG submission 183942) | Wastewater bioreactor microbial communities from Cape Town, South Africa - Thiocy_inoc_plan (SPAdes) | ecosystem: Engineered > Bioremediation > Thiocyanate > Unclassified | place: South...
CCTACCTGGGCGACGCCACGGTGGGCGAGCGCGTGAACTACGGCGCAGGCAGCATCACCGCCAACTACGACGGCGCCAACAAGCACCGCACGGTGATCGAGGCCGATGTGCATGTGGGCAGCAACTGTGTGCTGGTGGCGCCGGTGACGATTGGCGCAGGCGGCACGGTGGGTGGTGGCAGCACCATCACCAAGAGCACGGCGCCGGGGGCGCTGAGCGTGGCACGGGGCAAGCAGGTCAGCATTGCCAACTGGGCGAGGCCCGCCAAACAACCCAAGCCATGAACGCACCAGACGCCAGCGCCGGGGACGAGCTGCAGCAATTGCAGGGATTGCGCGCCGAACTGGCCCGCAGCCAGCAGCAGGTGGCCGACATGGCCGCTGCGCAAGAGGAGTTCTTGCGCGCCGTGTCGCACGACCTGCGCGCGCCGCTGCGGCACGTGACGTCGTACGGCACGCTGGTGCGCGAGGTGCTGAGCGACCTGCCGCCCGAAGTGGTGCAGGGTGCCGAGGTGCAGGAGGCGCTGGGTTTTCTGGCCACGATGGACCAGTCTGCCCGGCGCATGGGGCTGATGATCGACGGCCTGCAAACCCTGGTGCGCGCCAGCCGCGCGCCGCTGCGCCTGCAGCCGGTACCGCTGGGTGGTGCCATCCCCCAGGCGCGCGCCGCGCTGGCCGCTGCCGAGGCCGGGCGGGGGGTGGAGTGGCGCATTGCGTCGGATTTGCCCACTCTGCAGGCCGACCCCACGCTGCTGCAGGAGCTGCTGGTGCAAGTGTTGGGCAATGCCCTGAAGTTCACCCGCCCCGTGGCGCACGCGTGCATCACGGTGTCGGCGGATGCTGCACCCGCAGGCCAGGTGGCCTTTACGGTGCAAGACAACGGCGTGGGCTTTGACCCCGCGCGCGCGGGCAGCTTGTTCGGCGTGTTCCAGCGCCTGCACCGCGAGACAGAGTTTGACGGCGTGGGCGCGGGGCTGGCGCTGTGCCGCGCGGTGGCGCAGCGCCATGGCGCGCAGATCAGTGCCACGGCGGTGCCGGGCGGTGGCTGCACGGTGCGCGTGTGCTGGCCGGCGTGAGCAAAGATTTGATAATTTGCTATTAAAAATATAGCTATTTACGCTTGATGGATAAGCGCTGGTGGCAATTTTTATGCTGATTCCTGGGTCCCGCGGCGTTGTCAGCGCCCCGGGCTCAGCAGGTTCAGCAAACCCCCTCCGGGTTCAATGGGTCTGCACCACCGGCGCAGGTGGTGCCGCGTGGGATGTCTGCGCTTCATGGTCTGCCACCTGGTTGCGCCCGGCGTTTTTGGCGCGGTACAGGGCGGCGTCGGCGTCGTTGATCCACTCGCGCAGGCCCGCCTGGTGGGGCGCGGCTTGTGCCAGGCCGATGCTGCTGGTGAGGTGCAAATCAGGCTGGTCGCGCAGGTGCAGGGCCGCGATGCGGCTGCGAATGCGCTCGGCGATGGCCAGCGCATCGGCTGCGCGGGTGCCGCTGAGCACCACTGCAAATTCGTCCCCGCCGTAGCGGCCTGCGTGGTCGTGTGCGCGCACGCAGTCCAGGATCACCTGGCCCACGGCGTGGATCACTTCGTCCCCCACGGTGTGGCCGTGCAGGTCGTTGATGGACTTGAAGTGGTCGATGTCGATCATCAGCAGGCAGGCGGGGCTGCCGCTGGCGTGAAACCGCTCCAGGCTGAGCTTGGCCTGGTCCTGCCAGTGGCTGCGGGCCACCAGGCCGGTCTGGGCGTCGGTGCGGCGCAGGCTCTCCAGCTCGCGGTTTTGCCGCGCCACCGTGCGGATCAGCCGGTAGCTGGACGTGCTGACCGCCAACCCATGCACGATGAGCAGGGGCAGGGTGCACACCACCACCAGCAGTGAGCTTTCCAGTCGTGGCTCGGGCCGCAGCAGCAAGGTCATCAGCAGGCACATGCCCGCCATGCCGGGCAGGGAGTGCAGCCACAGGCGTTTGATGCCGGTGCTGAACTTGTCGTAGGTGGTGATGAGGACCATCACCACGCAGGGCAGCAGGTTGAAGTGCAGCAGCGGCACCCACATGCCAGCAATGGCCGAGTCGATCAGCAGATTGCGCACTTCGGCCCGGTAGGGATCGGCGCTGTGCCGGGCCAGCAGGTAGGCCAGCTGGGGCCAGACCAGCGCGGTGACCCCCAGCAACCACCACATCCACGCCGGAGACTGGTTGTCGTGCAGAACACTGCCCAGCAACACGGCACCCAGGCCCATGCCCAGCATGCGCAACGGGTAGATGCGGCGGTAGGTCAGCCGCTCCGACGCGGGGCCGATGCCACCGTGGCGGCGGTAAGAAGCAGGCTGCGGATCGTTCGCGGGGGTCATGCTGGCACGGGGCGGCGAATGTGGTGTGCTGGAACCGGTTCTGGGCTGCTACACCGCAGGCGCCAGCGCTGGCTCCATGCACCCCGCCACGCGGTTGCGCCCACCGTTCTTGGCGGCATACAGCGCGGCGTCGGCGGCGTCGATCCAGGCGCGCAGGTTGCTGTGGCGGTGGTCGGCGGGGGCTACGCCAATGCTGCTGGTGATGCGCACGCCGGGCAGGCTGCGCAGGCGCACGCCTTCGGTTTGCTCGCGGATGCGGTGGGCAATGGCCAGCGCGTCCTTGGCGAGCATGCCCGGCAGCACGATGGCAAATTCATCGCCGCCGTAGCGCCCGGCGCAGTCGCCCGCGCGCACGTTGCCGCGCACCACATGGGCCAGCGCGCGGATCACCTCGTCACCCACGGTGTGGCCATGGGCGTCGTTGATTTCCTTGAAATGGTCAATGTCCAGCATCAGCATGCAGGCGGGTTCGTTGCTGGCGTGGTGGCGGCGCAGCGCCGCCTCGGCCTGCTCTTGCCAGTGGCCGCGCCCGAACAGGCCCGTGAGCGCATCCACGCGCCGCAGTTCGTCCAGCATCTGGTTGTGCCGTGCCGACTGGCGGATGAGCTGGTAGCTGACCATGCTGACCGACAGCGTGTGCAGCGCCATCACCGGCAGGCAGGCAACCATGACCCGCATGGAGGTTTCCGGCGCCCAGTGCAGGCCGGCCAGCGCCACGCCCGCCAGCCCTCCGACCAGCATGGCGGGCAGCGCACGCGCCCACAGCCCGCGGATGCCGGTGGTGATCTTGTCCACCATGGTCAGTGTCAGCAGCAACACGCTGGGCAGCAGGTTGAAGTGCATCAACGGCACAAAGCTGGCGGCCAGTGCGGAGTCAATGAGCAGGTTGCGGGTTTCAGCGCGGTAGGGGTCGGCGCTGTGCCGTGTGATCAGGTAGGCCACATGGGGCCACACAAAAGCAGGCAGCACCATGGCCAGCCAGGCGGTGACGCTGGCGTGGCGCTCCCACAGCACCACGCCCACCACCATGCCACCGAGCCCCATGCCCAGAATGCGCAGGGGGTAGATGCGGCGGGGCATCTGGCGGCGGGGTGTGGGCATGGATGGATAGGGTGATGCCGCTCGTGCTGCGCTCTGGGGGGGCGGGCTCGCGAAGGGGCTGGGGGGAGCTTACATGCCCCTGTGGGGCGATGCCAGCATGAAATGACCAGGTGCTGCGGCGTGGCCCCCCAGTGTTCCGTCGTGCTCTGCTGCGTTCAACGGCCTTTCAGGTGCCGCAGTTGCTGGCGCAGGGCGGTGACTTCCTCAATCAGGTCGGCCGTGAGCGCGGCCAGGTGCGGATCGGCGTCGAAGGTGAGTTCCAGGTGGGCAATGCGCCGGGCGCGCACTACGGTGGCCCCGCTGAAGCGCCAGGCCGAGCGGTCGCCTTCGCCTTCGGTGCCAGCCTGCAGCAGCCCCTCTTGCAGCCGCGCTGCCACCCAGTCGGCATCCATGCGGCAGGCGCGGGCCAAGGCGTCCAGCGTGAGGGCGGCGCTGCCATCGTCGAGCAGTTCTGCGGGGGGCGTGGGGGAGTGGGCGCTCATGGCTGGGCTCCTTGCGCAGCGCGCGGGTTGTAGTGGGGAAAGGCCTGGGCCAGCGCGGCGTACGCAGCGCGTTCGGCATCGGTGGTGGCCGGTGGCAGGGCCATGTGCAGTTCCAGATAAAGGTCGCCCGGTGGTGTGCCCGGGATGCCCCGGCCTTTGAGGCGCAGCTTGCGCCCCGCCTTCCAGCCTGCGGGCACCGCCACCTCGATGACCGAGCCGCCAGGCGTGCCCACCTCGACCGAGGCGCCCAGGGCTGCCTCCCAGGGGGCCACCACCAGCGGCTGGTAGACATCGCGGCCCTCCGCGCGCCAGCGCGGGTCGGGCTTGAACAGCACCTCCAGAAACAAATCGCCCGCCGGTGCGCCACCCCAGCCCGGGCTGCCCTGGCCAGCCAGGCGGATGAGCTGGCCTTCGCGCACGCCCTGCGGGATCTTGACGGCCAGATGGCGCTCGTCGCGCACCAGCGATCCGTCATCGGCCTGGTGCGCGCTTTGCAGCGTGAGGGTGCGTTCGGCGCCCTGGTAGGCGTCGGCCAGGTCCAGCTCGATGCGGGCGTGGTGGTCTGCGCCGCGCTGGGTGGGGGGTGGTCTTCCGCTGGTGTGTTGGCTGCGCCCGGCGCCACGCGCCCGGGCGGCACGGCCAAACAGCTGTTCAAAGAAGTCGCTGTAGTCGCCCGGAGCGCCACCCGGACCACCCGCGCCGTCCGAAAACTCGAACCCCGCATCCCAGTGCGGGGGCGGGCGGAAGTCTTGCCCCGGCTGCATGCGCGGTTCTTGCGCAAGGCGGTCGTAGGCGGCGCGTTTTTCCGGGTCGGAGAGCACGGCGTTGGCCTCGTTCACCGCCGTCATGCGCGCCACGGCGTCGGGCTCCTTGCTCACGTCGGGGTGGTATTTGCGCGCCAGCTTGCGGTAGGCCTTCTTGATCTCGTCGGCCGTGGCGGTGGGGCTGACCCCCAGCGTCTGGTAGTAGTCCTTGAACTCCATGCGGCGTGGCTCCTGTGTGTCCAACCACTCTATGCCGATGCGGCGGGAAGGCAAGAGGACTGGGACAACTGCATGCAAAGGGGCTGTCAACCATTTGCTATGAATTAAATAGCTGTTTGCGATTTTTGATCAAGCGCTAGAGGCACTTTTGTGCCAAATTTCGCCCTGCGGGTTGCAAAGAAGGCCTTCACGTTGCGCACATTGGCATCGCCCGTGAACAGGCGCTGCGACAGCGCCAGGTATCCCGGCATGTCCCGTGTGTGCACCACCAGCACAAAGTCCGGCCCGGGCGATACGCGCCAGCATTGCTGCACGGCGTCGTCGGCCACGGCGCGGGCTTCGAACGCGTCAAGCTGTTCGGCGCCTTGGCGGTCCAGCGACACCTCGACGATGCAGGCCAGCCCGTGGCCCTGAATGGCCGCCAGCCGGTCGGGCTGCAGGATGGCCACCTGGCGCTCGATCAGACCGGCATCGTGCAGGCGCTTGACGCGGCGCAGACAGGTGGGCGGGGAGACATGCACCTGTTCGGCCAGGGATTGGTTGCTCTGCGCCGCGTCGGTTTGCAGCAGGTTGAGCAGCTGCAAGTCTGTGCTGTCGAGTGATATGGATTCCATGAATTTCTATAAATTGAATAAAAATTTCATACATTGCGTTTGATGAAATTTAAGTTCAATTTCATTGAAATATCAATCGATAATTTTTCTCGACGCTGCGTACGATCCGCCCATCGAATCCAACCCAAGGGCAAACACCATGTGCGGCATCGTCGGCGCGGTCTCTACGCGCAACATCGTTCCCATCCTCGTCCAGGGCCTGCAGCGGCTTGAATACCGGGGCTATGACTCCTGCGGCGTGGCGGTACATGCCTCCAGCCTCGATGCAGCGCGCCCGGCGGGCCTGCAGCGCGCCCGCAGCACCGCCCGCGTGGCTGAGTTGCTGGAGCAGGTGACCACCGAACACATCGACGGTGCCACCGGCATTGCCCACACCCGCTGGGCCACCCATGGCGCGCCCGCAGTGCACAACGCCCACCCGCACTTCAGCCACGGCACTGGCGCAGACGCGCAGGCCCAAAGCGCAGGCCGCGTAGCCCTGGTGCACAACGGCATCATTGAGAACCACGAAGAACTGCGCAAGGCGCTGCAGGCACGCGGCTATGTGTTTGTGAGCCAGACCGACACCGAAGTCATCGCCCACCTGGTGGACAGCCACTACAGCGGCGACCTGTTCGACGCCGTGCAGGCCACCGTTGCCGAACTGCATGGCGCCTACGCCATCGCCGTGATGCACAAGGACGAACCGCACCGCGTGGTGGGTGCACGCGCTGGTTCGCCGCTGATCCTGGGGGTTGGAAACGGGGGCGCAGAGCACTTTCTGGCCAGCGATGCCATGGCCCTGGCGGGCGTCACTGACCAGATCGTTTATCTGGAAGAGGGTGACCTGGTGGACCTGCAGCTGGGCCGCTACTGGATCGTGCGCAAGGACGGTGCCGCACTCACGCCCGAACAGCGCCCCGTGCGCACCGTGCTGGCCCACAGCGGCGCGGCCGAGCTGGGCCCCTACCGCCACTACATGCAAAAGGAAATCTTCGAGCAACCGCGTGCCATCGCCGACACGCTCGAAGGTCTGGCAGGCATCGTGCCCGAGCTGTTCGACGGCGCGGGCCAGCATGGCGAACCTGGCGCCGCCGCCTGGCGTGTGTTCAAGGAAATCGACAGCGTGTTGATCCTGGCCTGCGGCACCAGCTACTACAGCGGCTGCACCGCCAAATACTGGCTCGAAGACATCGCGGGCATCCCCACGCAAGTCGAAGTGGCCAGCGAATACCGCTACCGCACCAGCGTGCCCAACCCACGCACCCTGGTTGTCACCATCAGCCAGTCTGGCGAGACCGCTGACACCCTGGCCGCGTTGCGCCACGCGCAGAGCCTGGGCATGCAGCACACGCTGACCATCTGCAACGTGGCCACCAGCGCCATGGTGCGCGAATGCAAGCTGGCCTACATCACGCGCGCCGGTGTCGAGATCGGTGTGGCCAGCACCAAGGCCTTCACCACCCAGCTGGCAGGCTTGTTTTTACTGACGCTGGCGCTGGCCCAATCCAAAGGCCGTTTGAGCGACGAGCAAGAAGCCGCCCACCTCAAAACCATGCGCCACCTGCCCGTGGCCTTGCAGGCCGTGCTGGCACTGGAGCCACAAATCATCAGCTGGGCCGAAGACTTTGCCCGGATGGAAAACGCTCTCTTTTTGGGCCGAGGCCTGCACTACCCCATTGCGCTGGAAGGCGCCTTGAAGCTCAAGGAAATCAGCTACATCCACGCCGAGGCCTACCCGGCGGGCGAACTCAAACACGGCCCTCTGGCTTTGGTGACCAGCGCCATGCCCGTGGTCACCGTCGCGCCCAATGACACCTTGCTCGAAAAGCTCAAGAGCAACATGCAGGAAGTGCGTGCGCGCGCTGGCGTGCTCTACGTGCTGGCCGACGCCGACACCCGCATCGAAAGCAGCGACGGCATCCATGTCATCCGCATGCCCGAGCACTACGGCCCCTTGAGCCCGCTGCTGCACGTGGTGCCGCTGCAGCTGCTGGCGTACCACACGGCCTGTGCACGGGGGACGGATGTGGACAAGCCGCGCAATCTGGCCAAGAGTGTCACGGTGGAGTGATGATGGGCGCAGCTTTTCGACTATTGACTCCAACAAATAAAGTGCGTCGGACGTAAATAAAGTCCGTCGGGGAAATTCCGCATTGAGAAATTAATGCCGCCTCATTTGAGGCGGTTCATGTATCAACGCATGTGGAGGGGCGGTGGGCTGCTTCAGGCTGATAGCAGTCGTCGATGTTCAGCCGTTCACTGACTGCATATGTTCATACCGCACACTGGCAACTATCGGGGAACAATTCCATGCCACTGCATCCTCGGCACCTGCGTACAGGCTATCAGGCAGCTAGATATTCCCTCTTCATGGACTGAACCAGATCGGCAGTAGTCGGTAAGGATGTCACCCCCGACACCGAATGCCCTGCACTCCATAGATCCGACCACCGTTGAATGACTGGTCCTTCAGATCCTCCTCCGAATTTCTTGCGCGCCTCCTGAACGGACACTGTCTCGTCCAACGCTTCCGGGTCGAGCCCCACGCGGACGATGGACGGCTTCAGGAAGTTTGCGGGCAACCCGGTAAAGGCGCGCGTGGCAAGCACATCGTCCATGGAGCTTTCCAGAAGCATCTCTTTGTAGTCCGCAGTCGCCATGCTTTCCTGGGTGGCGATGAATCGCGTGCCCACGCACCCCAGGTCGCAGCCCAGCACCGTGGCTGCGCGCAGCGCCACGCCATCCGAGAGGCCACCCGAGAGCACAACAGGGCCGTCGAACATCTGGCGCACGGCGCGCACGAAGGCGAAGGGATTGGCCCAACCGGTGTGCCCGCCGGCGCCGGACGACAGCAGCACCAGGCCATCGACACCCGCCTCCAGCGCGCGCTCGGCATGGTGCAGCGATGCCACATCAGCAAATACGAGGCAGCCGCCGTCGTGCAAGGTCGGGATCACCGAAGCGGGAGACCCCACACTGGTGATCACAAGCTCCGCGCCGTGGCGCACGATCAAATCCACTTCGGCCTTGAGGCGCGCGGGGTCGCGCCGCATGATGAGGTTGGGGCAATAAGGCGCTCGGCTGGGCTGTTCTTCGGCTTCGCGCTGAAGCCGCTGCAACCACGCCGCAAACTCGTCCAGCGACATGCAATTGGCCGTGGGAAACGCACCGATGACGCCAGCCTCGCACGCGGCCGAGACCAGATCAATGCCCGAGACACGCAGCATGGGGGCCGCAATAACGGGCACCACCAGCCGCTCCATGAAAGGCAGTCGGTTCATTCTTGTTCCATTTCGTTCTGTGAATGCATTGCGTGAAGGGCCGCGATGGCCTGCACCGCTTCGTCCACCATGCCGTTGACGATGGCCTGCAGCGGCTCGATGCGTCGGGCGAATGCGATGGATGGCCCCAGCGAGACCATGCCATGGCGCCAGTCACCGTCGGCGTAGCAGCGGTCGCGCGCGACCGTTCCGCTGATGAGGTCGCCAAACGCGGCGTGTGCGGTGGCGCCAGCCCGCTCGATCACCTGAACCTGGCGCGCGGTGTCGTTGAGCAGCACGCGCCAGGTGGTGCCTAGCGACAGCAGCAGCCGCACCGTGGAGTGCTCATCGCAGGTCAGCAGATGCTCCTTGTAGCGGGGGTGCGTCTGTATTTCCTCGCAAACCAGAAAGCGGCTGCCGATGAGCACGCCGTCCAGCCCCTGGGCAAGCACCGCAGCCAATTGCTTGCCACGACCGATGCCACCGCCTAGCACCACCGGCACGCTGAACTGGCCATGGGCGAGCGCGCCCATGAGCATCGTAGGCAGCTCGTTCATGCCCGGGTGCCCGCCTTCCTCCATGCCGACCAGGGCAATGGCATCTGCGCCTGCGCGCTCTGCAGAAAGCGCGTGGCGGATGCTGGAGGCTTTGTGAACAACGACGGCGTTGGCCTTATGCAGCGCTTTGATGAGTTCCGCTGGCGCATGTCCTGCTGTCTCGAAGACCTTCACGCCATGCCCCAGACTGGCATCCATCCAGCGCGGAACCATGGAGTTGGCTTCGGGCCGGTGCGAGAGCGTGAGGTTCACGCCAAACGGTTTGCCGTGGGTCAGCTCCGCGCAAAGCGCGAGGGCGTCCCGGAAATCCGCTTCGCTGGCATACGACCGGGGCGTGATGAAGCCCATGCAGCCTGCATTCACCAGCGCAGCCACATACCTGGCGTCGGACAGCCACATCAGGCCACCGCCCAGGATGGGGTGATCGATCCCCAGAAGCTGCGTAACGCGCGTGCGCAGAGCGGCGCCCATAGGTCATCCCCCCGCAGAACCCAGGGCGGGCGCTCCAGCCAGGTCGGTGTCGCCCATCCCCTCCATGGCCACGGGGAAGCGTACCCACGGCATGTCACCACCAGCGGCAAAATTGCCTCGCGAGGCGAAGTGCGCTTGGGACGGCAGTTCGGCGGGATGCACCACGGGTGCAGCTGGAACGTCATGGCGACACAGCAATTCGAAGGCCTCCTGCGATTCCAGAGGCTGCATGGCCTGCTCGATACGCAGATTGATCGCATCGGCCACCGCCTTGCGAGCCTTGTGCGTGGCGTACTCCGGCCCATCGAAGGGCGCGAGCGGCAGAGCGGTGCACAGGCGCTTCCAGAAATGGTCTTCCAGCGCGGCAATAGACACGTAGCGCCCATCCTTGCACTGGAACGCGCCGTAGGCGGCCTTCACGAGCGTGGCCTCGCGCTGTGCTTCTACCGTGTGTGCACCGGCCGACCGGTAGGCGCCCAGCCGTGGGTTCATCCAGTGCAAGGCGCAATCGGCCAGCGCCACGTCCAGGTATTGCCCGCGGCCAGTGGCTTCGCGCTGGAACAGTGCGGCGAGGGTGGCGGACAGCGCGTACATGGTCCCGCACAGGTCGGCCACTGGTAGCCCGAAGCTCTGCGAGGGAGCACCATTCGGCTGACCCGAGACGGCCAGCACGCCAGCGGCGGCCAGGTAGTTGATGTCATGCCCCGGCAGATTGGCCCACGGTCCTGTCTGGCCGTAGCCACTGAGGGATACATAGATGAGGCGCGGATAGGCCCGGCAGAGTGCAGCGGCGTCCAGGCCCAGGCGCGCCATCACGCCTGGGCGGTAGGACTCGACCACGATGTCGGCCGAAGCGATCAAATCGCGAACCAGGGCGCGCTGGGTTTCGTCTTTGAGATCCACCAGCAGGCTTTGCTTGCCCCGGTTCACGGCCTCGAAAGCGCCCTGGCCCAGGTGCCGAGCGTTGTCGCCATGCGGCGGGCGTTCGATCTTCATGATGCGGGCGCCCATCTCCGCCAGGTTCTGCGTGAGGAAGGGACCTGGCAGCAGTTCACTGAAATCCACCACCGTGATGTCCTTCAGCGGCGGCCGGGCTGTGGTGGCGGTCATGTGGCGGTTCTTTCGATGATCACGGCGTCGAGGGGCAACACGCCCTCGCCTTGCGCGCCAATCCACACGGGGTTGAGGTCCATCTCCTCGACGCGGGCTGCGTTGTGCATCACGAAGTCGGAGATGCGCAGCAGCAGCGTCTGCAGCGCCTCCAGGTCCGCCGGTGGGCGACCGCGTGCGCCTTCGAGCAGGGGAAAACACCGCATTTCACGGACCATGGCGGTAGCCTCGCTGGCGCAAAGCGGCAGCATGCGCCGGGTGACGTCGCGCAGGATCTCCACGTAGATGCCGCCCAGGCCGAAGGTCATCACATGGCCGAACACGGGGTCCCGCGTGACGCCGACCATCAACTCCAGGCCACCGCGCTGCGCCATCTTCTCGATCAGTAGACCGTCGATGTGTGCGTCGGGCCGATGGTGCTTCGCCGCCGCCATGATGTCCTCCCAGGCTTGACGCAGTTCGTCGGCGTTTTGCAGCCCTACCACTACGCCGCCGATGTCGGACTTGTGCACGATCTGCTCGCTCGCAATCTTGGCCACCACGGGGTAGCCCATGGTATTGGCCGCCGCGACGGCATCCTCCACGGTGGGCGCTAGTGCGTTGGGCAGCAGAGGGATGCCTGCTGCCAGCAGCTGAGACTTGGCTTCGGCCTCCGACAGGCTGCGTGTGGCGGTGGCGGGCGGCAGTGCTGCCCCAGTGTTCAGTGGCGTATGCAGTCCACGCGCGCGCTTCCAGCGGCCGTATTCAATCCAGCGCTGGATCGCCTTGATGGCCTTACCCACCGATCGCGGCGGTGCAAATCCACCATCGACCAGCATGCGATAGCCCTCGCCCATCCGGTCACTCATCCAGATGGGAATGATGGGGGTAGCACAACCCTTCTGCGCCGCGATGATGGTGCGCGCCAGCTGGATCGTGGTGTCACCATAGTCCAGCGCGATCGGAACGATCACGCAGCCCAGGTTGGGGTCCACCGCCACTGCGCTCAGCGATTTTTCGATCAGCGCGGCATCGCTCAGCACGGCGGCGGTCGTGTCCACCGGGTTGTCCAGCGCCGCGTAAGTGGGAAGCAGATCAGCAAGGGTCTGCCGCGTGTAAGGGGCAAACTGCGCGAGGGTCAGGCCTGCGGTGCCCACGGCGTCCGCGGTCAAGGCGGCGGTGCCGCCCGACGAGGTGTAGATGGCCACCCCTTCGCTGGGCGCCGGCTCCCCGCGAGCGAACAGCCATGCCGTATCGACCAGCTCGTCAATGTCATCCACCTCGATCACGCCGCACTGCTTGAACACGGCGCTGTTCACCTCGGCCGATCCGGTCAGAGACGCTGTGTGCGATTGCGCCGCTTTCTGCCCGTATTCCGACTTGCCCACTTTAAGCGCGATCACTGGCTTACCGTTGGCCGCAGCACGGTTTACGGCGGCCACGAACTTCGCACCGTCCTTGATGCCTTCCAGCAAGGTCACGATCACCTTGATGTCGGGTGCATCGGCCATGTAATGGATGAAGTCGGCCACCTGCAAGTCCACCTCGTTGCCGGTGGAAGCCCACAGGCCAATACCGATGCCCCGGTCCATCGCCTGCATCACGTTGCGCCCCAGGCCGCCACCCTGTGTGGCCAGGCCGATGGGACCCTTGACGAGGTCGTGTGGGAAGGAGGGCGAGAAGGTCAGGCCCAGACGGTGGTTAACGTTGGTAAGACCCGGGCAGTTGGGGCCATACACGCGCATGCCGCCTGCATCGGCAATCTCCTTGAGCCGCACCTGGGCGCGTTCGCCTTCCTCACCGGCCTCGCCAAAGCCCGACGTCAACACGATGGCAAACAGAACGCCCCGTGCCGCACACTCCTCAGTCACAGCCAGCACGCCCGATGCGGGCACCACGATCACCGCCACGTCCGGCGTGGCGGGCAGCGATGCCACACTGGGCCAGCAGCGACGCCCGCGAATCTCTGCCTTGGTCGGGTTGACGAGATAAATGTCTCCGTCGAACTCGGAATGATCCAGCAGGTTGGTCAGCGTGCGCTCGCCAATGCTCTGCGGGCGGTCCGAGGCGCCCACAAGGGCAATCGAGCGCGGGCGTATCAGTCGTGAAAGGTCAGTCAATGTTGTCTCCTGGTCGTTATGGGTGCGGCGATGCCGTGGATCAGACGATCGCCGAGATACCCAGGATTTCGCGCCCGGCAATCAAGGTCTGCACTTCGGTGGTGCCTTCGGGAATCGTCCCGCCGCGCGTGTCGCGGAAGATGCGCTCGATGGGGTAGTCGGTGGCGTAGCCCAGGCCGCCGTGCACCTGCAGTGCCATGCTGGCGACTTCGTGTGCGGCCTCGGTGGCATAGAGCTTGGCGATAGAGCAGGCGGTGCGCGCATCGGCATTGGCGTCCAGTGCGGCGGCGGCGCGCAGGCTCAGTGCCCGGGCGGCTTCCACACGGATCGTCATGTCCACGATGAGCTTTTGAACTAGCTGGAAACTGCCGATGGGCTTGCCGAACTGGGTGCGGGTTCGGGCGTAGTCAATGGACAGGTCGAGCGCCGCTTGCGCAGCGCCCACGGCACCCATGGCGATGTTGACGCGCGCGCCGTCCAGGCCCATGAGCATCTTCTTGAGCGCATTGCCTTCTTCGCCCAGCAGGTTCTCGCGTGGCACCTTGACATTGTCGAACGCCAGCTCCGCGGTGCCGGTGCTGCGCAACACCATGGTGTCAACATTGCGCACTTCATAAGGCGATACATCACGCTCCACCAGGAAGGTGGACAGCCCCCCCTGGCAATCGGGGCTGAACGTGCGGGCGACCACGATGCCGAAGTCGCCGAAGGCGCCGTTGGTGATCCACAGCTTGCGGCCGTTGAGCACGTAGTGGTCGCCCTGCAGGTCTGCGCGGGTCTGGACCTGCGCAATGTTCGAGCCCGTGCCCGGCTCGCTGATGGCGTTGAACACCTTGCGTTCGGATGCCAGCAGGGGCTTCAGGAAGCGTTCGCGCTGCTCTTCATTGGCTTCGGCCGCCAGCTTGTTGATGGCCGCGTTGGTGATATTCACCATGGTCCGCAGCGACAGCCAGGTGTAGCCCGCCTCTTCCATGAGCATCGCCCAGGTCATCTGGTCCATGTCCATGCCGCCCAGGGCCTCGGGCAGGCGGCCACCGATGTATCCGAACTGGGACAGCTCTTTGAGGAGTTCGAAGGGGAAGGTCTTGTCGCGGTCGTGCTGGGCCACGCGGGGTGCGACCTCGCTTTTCATGAAGCGGCGCACGCTGTCGCGCAGCATTTCTTGTTCGGAACTCATCGTTGAATACATGGCTATGTCTCCTGGGTTGAATGCATGGGCCCGCCGCTAGGCGGGAGTCGTGTCCTTGGTACCCGCGCCGCGTCGGCCTGATGCCGTGGCGCGCAGCGTGGGAGCGGCGTTCTGGGGGTGGAACACGAGCGCCTGCACTTCTTGCAAGGCCTGCAGGCAGGCATCCTTGGTACGGCGCAGGCGTTCTGTAGGCCCGGCGATCGAAAGCGCGAGGGGTTCATCGCCCAGATACCCTGCCACGGCAATGGCGGCCAAGCCGTCAAAGCCTTCGTTCTCCACCCACATCCAGCCTTGCTCGCGCGCTTGCGCAATCTGCGCCTCCAGCACTGCGAGGTCGGTGATGGACCCGGGGGCGATTTGCTTGAGCGGCTTGAGCCGCAGCTGCCGTGCAGCCTCTTCGGGGGTGCCGAGCGACAACGTGGCCTTGCCCAAAGCAGATACGTGCAGGGCGATCTTGTTGCCGACGTTCTCTACATAGCGCAGTGGGTGCGTGCCCTCTGCAAACGCCAGGACCTTGACCACGCCTGCCTCCACGCGGCCGCACATGCCGGTCTCTCCGGTCTTGTCGCGCAGCAGTTCGCAGGCCTCGGACGCCACGGCATAGAGCGAATCCCCCGCAGCGATGCCTTTGGCAACCGTGAGCAGGCGGGCCGTGGGATAGAAGCGCCGGGTGCGCGCGGTCCGCATTAGGTAACCCAACTCGTGCAGCGTGTGCAAGAGATCAGAACAGCTGCTTTCGGGCAGGTCCATCAGACGCGCGAGGTCGGAGTTGGAGAGCTCACGGCGCTCCCGGGCAAAAACCTCCAGGAGGGCCATGGTTCGAGAGGCAGCGGGGACGATGGTTGGCATAAATTCTCCGGTATTTCGTAGATATCAACGAATCATAGCTTTGAGGGCAAGGCGATTCACTCCGGAAATTGCTCTGAAATTTCGATTTTCTCTATCGAGATGATTTCGAAAACTTCTTGCATGTCTACGAAATATTGAAGTATTCTACGACCAGCCGCAATAATGTGGCAACAAAAAATGGAGACAAGCATGCTTAGAGCCTTCCGAAAACTGGTTGTTTTTGTCATTGCCTCGTTGGCCTTCGGTGTCCTGCACGCTGCAGGAGATGAGTGGCCCAACAAGCCGATCACCTTTGTGGTGCCATTCCCACCCGGAGGCATCACGGACAACACGTCCAGACTGCTGGCCAAACTGCTCAGCGCGCAGTTGGGCCAATCGGTGGTGGTGGACAACCGTCCCGGCGCTGGTGGCTCCATCGGGGTCGAGTCAGCTTCGCGCCAGCCGCCAGATGGCTACACCATCATTTACGGCACACAAGGAACGCATGGCGCCAACCTGGCGCTGTACAAGAACGTACGCTATGACCCAGTCACGGACTTTGTTCCTGTGCATGGCATGTCGGAAACGCCACTCATGCTGGTGATCAACCCAACGCGTCCTTTCAAGACCGTGCCTGAGCTGATTGCTTACGCGAAGGCCAACCCCGGCAAGCTCAATTTCGGCTCTGCCGGGCCCGGCACGGGCACCCATCTGACGGCCGAGCTGTTCCAGACGGCCGCAGGCATCAAGATGACTCACGTGCCTTATCGCGGTAGTGCGCCAGCACTCACCGACCTGATGGCCGGCAGTATTGACCTCATGTTTGACTACCCTGCGGTGGTCCTGCCCCAGGTACAAGCTCAGAAGCTCAAGGCGCTGGCAGTCACCTCTAAGAAGCGGCTGTCCAGTTCCCCCGACGTGCCGACCGTCGGCGAGCTGGGCGTCCCCGAAGCTGAATCAACGGCCTGGGGCGCGGTTTTCGTACCTGCCAAGACGCCGCCGGACATCGTCAAGCGCCTGGGCGACGAGATCGCCAAGGCCATCGTTCACCCCGAAATGCTGCAGGCCACGGAGAAGTTCGGAAGCGTTCCGTTCGTCGGCCTGCGCGACGCCAAGTTGGGTGCTTTCGTGAAAGCGGAGCTGACCCGGTGGCGTGCGGTAGTTCAGCAGTCGGGCGCCAAGCTCGACTGATGGGTGGCGGGTGCTGCGTGCCCGCCACCCCGCACCTTTCTATTTCACCCCTTCCATTTATGACCGATTCAAAGACTTCCTTGAAGCCGTTGCAGCCGACTCTCTATGAGCTGGCTGAAGACGGCCACACACTCAACTTCTTCTTTGCGCAGTGCGGCGCTTGCGGGGGGTTGAGCTTTCCGGCCAACGCGCCGGGGTGCATGCACTGCGGAAGCCCGCTGAGTGAAGCACAACGCGTCACCCGCCCAGGCGGTGGAGAGCTGCTGGAATTCGTGACATTGCACGTGTCACTGGTGCCTGGCATGGCAGCACCCAGCATCGCCGGGGACATTCGCATTGCGCCCGGCATCGTCGAAGAAGGTGTGATGGCTGTGGGAGACGAAACGGAGCTGAGACATTGCATGACGGTTCGCGCCATCGCCGAAATGAAGTCAGAAGAAGGTGTCTACGCCTGCCGCTTTGTGCCTGTGAAAGAAGGAGCCGCGCAATGAGCACTACCCAGCAAACCACATCAGGCAACTGGCTCGATGCCAATGGCGGCGTGTTCATCGCCGGTATCGGTCTGCACCCCTACCAGTTCCCTACCGAAACGCCATACACCGAGTTGGGTCTTACGGCGGTACGCGCCGCGCTGTTGGACTCGGGACTTGCATGGGACCGCGTGCAAAGCGCGTATGTGGGCACCACTTCCATCGGGATGGCGGCGGGCCGCGTCATGCTGCGCCACCTGGGGTCCACGGGCCTGGCGGTGACACAGGTGGAAAACGCATCGGCCTCTGGGTCGTTCGCCTTCCGCCAGGCGTGCATGGAAGTGGCCACCGGCATGAGTGATGTGGTGCTGGCAGTCGGGGTGGACAAACATGGCGATGGGCGCCGTGCGGCCAGCAAGGACGGTCTGGAGAGACTGAGCGAAACCGCCACCATCCCGGCGGCCAAGTTCGCGATGATGGCGCGCACCTATCTGCGCGAGCGCGGTGCATCCGTCGAAGAAATGGCCAACGTGGCCGTAAAGAACCACGGCAATGCAGCGCGCAACCCGTTCGCGCAGTTCCGCAAACCCCGCACGCTGGAGCAGGTGCTCGCATCGCCGCGCGTGGTGGGCGACCTCACCGTGCAGCAATGCTGCCCGCGCGGCGAAGGCGCTGCTGCGGTGGTGGTGGTGTCGGGGAACGCCATCCGCAAATGGGGGCTGGATACACGCCGCTGCGTGCGCGTCAATGCTTCCGTCGCAGGCAGTGAGCGGCCCGAAACGCACTACGGCGACAGCGCGGTGGAGCTGGTCCGTACCAGCGCGCAGGCCGCGTTTGACCAAGCGGGCGTTGCGCCCAAGGAGCTAGACCTTCTGGAACTGCACGACGCCTTCTCGGTGGAAGAGCTGCTCTACAGCGAAGCGATTGGGGTGTGCGATCCCGGCGAAGGCGCTCGCTATCTGGCGCGTGGCGATTCGCAGATCGGTGGCCGTTGCGCCATCAACGCGTCGGGTGGACTGATCGGCATGGGCCACCCGCTTGGTCCCACGGGCATCGGACAGTTGGCCGAAATCACCCGCCAACTGCGGGGCGAGGCCGAAGGCCGACAGCACCCCAATGCGCGCTGGGGCATGGCCCACATGATCGGTCTGGGTTCTGTGTCCGTCGCTCATGTGTTGTCGGCATCGGTGTGACGGCACCTCAGATCTCTTTTTGAAAGCAAGCCAATGACTACCCCTGATATCCAGGAACTGGGCACATTGCTCTATGAGGTGCGCGACCGCGTGGCCGTGATCACCCTCAACCGGCCTGACCGCATGAACACGCTGGGCGGCACCATGAAGCCGGACCTGGCCCGCGCCTTCTTCGAGCTGGCGCGTAACGACGACCAGGTGCGCGCGGTGCTGATCACTGGCAGCGGAGACAAGGCGTTCTGCGCGGGCGCCGACATCAAGGAGCGCGCCACTGATGTGGTGCGCGGCACGGAGTATTTCGTGCGCCAGAAGGCGACCCACGAGCTGTTTCGCAATATCGAAGAGTTCGAGAAGCCCGTCATTGCGGCCATCAACGGTGTGGCCCTGGGCGGCGGGCTGGAGATTGCCTTGTGCTGTGACCTGCGCATCGCGGCCTCCCACGCGCGCTTCGGCCTGCCTGAGATCAAGCTGGGCGTCATCCCAGCTGCCGGTGGCACACAGAGGTTGCCACGGCTGGTGGGCGAAGCCCGGGCCAAAGAGCTGATCCTGACAGCTGACCTGGTGGACGCGGAGACGGCTCTGCGCTATGGACTGGTCAGCCGCGTAGTTCCGCAGGCCGATCTGATGACGGCAGCGCTGGAGCTGAGTCAGCGCATCGCGCAGCACCCGCCGCTAGCGGTCCGTTTCGCCAAGCGCGCCATCAATCGGGGCATGCAGACCGACCTGGACTCAGGCCTGGAGTACGAGCGCTACGCGGCCGCAATGATCGTGGACAGCGAAGACCGCGTAGAGGGAATGCGCGCCTTCGTTGAGAAACGCGAACCCCAATTCAAGGGGCGCTAGTGCCGTATTGCACTGGCTACCACTTTCAGACAACACACACAAAAGGTATCCCATGGAACTCGGATTGAACGGACAGGTCGCCCTCGTCACTGGCGGTGGGCAAGGCGTAGGCAGGCAGATTTGCATCGAACTCGCAGCTGAAGGTGCGCGGGTGGTCGTGAACGACCTGTTTGCGGAACGCGCTCAAGCGGTGGCCGAAGAAATCAACGCCGCAGGCGGGAAGGCCTTTGCTGCGCCAGCGGACATCACACAAATGGAGGCGGTCGACGCCATGGTGGCCAGTGCTGCCGAGCATTTCGGTGCGCCCATCACTGTGCTGGTCAACAACGCGGGCATAATCCCCGAGCGCCGCGAAAAGGGTGGCCGCACACCCGCCTTCGTGGACACCCCCGTGGTGGACTGGGCCAAGATCGTGAACCTCAACGTCTACGGCACCATGTACTGCTGCCGCGCTGTGCTGCCGGGCATGGTGCAGAGCAAGACGGGCCGCATCATCAACATCATCTCGGAAGCGGGTCGCATCGGCGAGGCCAACATGGCGGTGTATTCAGGTGCGAAGGCTGCCATTGCCGGGTTTGCCAAGGCCCTCGCGCGGGAGCACGGGCGCCATGCGGTCACTGTCAACTCCATCGCTCTGGGGGCGGTGTCCCATGAGGGCATCAAGGACGGTCCGCTGAACATCCACGCTACCGTAGAGAACAACGAGCTGCTGGGCAAGATGCTCAATGCATATCCCATCTCCAAGGGCGTGGGTCGCCTGTCTCGGCCCACCGACGTGTCGGGCATCGTGGCGTTCCTGGCATCGGACCGTGCACTGTTCATCACGGGGCAGACCATCGGCGCATCCGGCGGTTTCGCGATGGTTTGATGCTGATCGGGGCGGTCAGGCGAACCGCCTGAGCGCCGCTCAGGTACTAACCGTGCCGCGTTCTCATGCAGCACGACCGAAAACACCACAAGGAGACAAGACCATGATGAATCGCCGCCGGTTCTCGGCATCCATGGGGGCTCTGGCACTCTCGCCCTCGGTATTTGCACAGAGCGTTTATCCACAGCGCCCGATCACCCTCGTCGTTCCCTTCTCCGCGGGCAGTGTGGTGGATGTCCAGGCCCGCTTGATCGCGAAGGCGATGAGCGACAACCTCGGCCAGCCCATCGTCATTGAAAACCGGGTTGGAGTGAGCGGGTCCATCGGCGCCGAGTTTGTGGCACGTGCGGCGCCCGACGGGTACACCATCCTGCTCGGCACCCAGGGCACGCAGGGGACCAATACCGTTCTCTTCAAGAACATTCGCTACGACCCGGTCAAGGACTTCGTGGCCATCCATGGGCTGACAGGTAACGCCAACGTCATGGTCTGCAATCCCAACACGAAGTTCAAAACCGTTGCCGACGTGATCGAGTTCGGCAAGCAACAGCCTGGCAAGCTCAACTTTGGATCGGGTGGCAATGGCACGTCCGCCCACCTGTGTCTGGAGTTACTGCAAACCCAAACCGGTGCGCGGTTCAATCACATTCCCTACAAGGCCACCACAGCGGCCCTGGTTGATCTGATTGCGGGGAACGTGGACGTGCTGTTCGACTATGTCCAGACATCGAGAGCCCATATCCGGGACGGAAAAATCAACGCGCTGGCGGTGACCAGCACCAGCCGCATTGCCGCGCTACCCAACGTGCCCACCATGGCCGAGGCCGGAATCCCCAGCGTGGTGGCGATGAACTGGGGCGGCATCTTTGCGCCGGCCCACACGCCTGCGCCCATTGTCAAGCGCCTGTCCGACGCGGTGGGCCTAGCACTGAACTCGCCTGAGGTCACGGCGGCGCTGGATGCGGTCTCGAGCGTCAAGATCGGTATGCCGCACGAGCAGTTTGCTCCCTTCGTGGCCACCGAGGCGGCCAAGTGGGCCGAGGTGATTCGCAAGTCTGGAGCGAGCATCTGATGTCTGCGCCCAAAGTGGCCGTGGTCACCGGTGCGGGCAGCGGCATCGGCCGCGCACTGGCGCTGGCATGTGCCGGCGAAGGCATGGCGGTGGTAGCGGCCGACATCGAGGCCGAAGCCCTGGCGCAAACGCGGGCGCTGGTGGAGGCGGCAGGCGCTGCGTGCATGGTACAGCGCTGCGACGTGTCCAACGCCGCAGACGTGGAGCGACTGGCCGAAGCCAGCTGGGGCCGTTGGGGCGGTGTGGATTGGCTCTTCAACAACGCCGGTGTGGCAGTGCTCGGGACCGCCTGGGATGCCACGGACGACGACTGGCGGTGGGTGCTCGGCGTGAACCTGATGGGTGTGGTGCATGGCGTGCGCAGTTTTGTGCCGCGCATGCGGGCCCGGGGCGTGCCGGCCCACATCGTCAACACCTCATCGGCCGCTGGCCTCGCCACTATCGGAGGTTCTTCCGTGTACTGCGCCAGCAAACACGCGGTCGTCGCCTTTTCGGAATGCCTGGCCAAGGACCTGGAGCAGGTGGGCGCTCCCATTGGCGTGTCAGTGCTGTGTCCCTCCTTGGTGGCCACGCGCATCGACCAGTCACAACGCAACCGGCCCGCCGCATTGTCAGCGGCCGGCCCTACGGCTGCCGCCTATGGAGAGCGCGTGCGTGCCGGTATGGCTGCTTCTGACATCAGTTCCGAGGATGTCGCACGCGCTGCGGTCGACGCGATTCATGCGCGCCGCTTCTACGTCATTCCCCACGCCCACACTGGCGCGTCCGTGAGAGACCGCAGCCAAAAAATCATGGGCGATTTCCACCATATTCACCAGGAGAGTCTTCAGTGACTGCTGCCCACCCATCTACCGACCTTGCCACCTTGCATGACCATGTGAGGGCCCTCACAGAACGCGTTGAACGTATGGAGAGCATCGAAGCCATCCGCGCGCTGCGTGCCCGCTACCACGAGTTGGTGAATGAGGATGCGGGCAACCGCCTCTACGAACTGTTTGCACCTGATGCGTATGTGGCCTACGGCGGGCGCCCCGAAGTGCGGGGCCGCGACAACATCCGTGCGTTCTTCGCATCGTTTCCGGTGCAAACGGCCCGGCAGTTCATCCACAGCCATGTCGTACAGGTACAGGGCGACCGAGGCACAGGGTCCAGCTACCTGGACGGTCGACCTGTGAAGGACGGCAAGAGCTTTTACGTGGTGGGCCGCTTTGACGACGAGTACATCCGCCTGGACGGGCAATGGTTCTTTCAGCGCGTCACCTTGAGCGTGCACTACATGATCGAGGCCGCCGAGCGCTGGGACCACCTCATTCCGCTGCAAGGGGCCCGTTGATGCCCAGCACAGCCACCATGGCCTCGTTGCCTTCCGTGTTTGATCTGACCGGCCAGCGGGCGCTGGTGACCGGCGCAGCCAGCGGCCTCGGGCTGTCTATCGCAGAAGCTCTGTTGGGCGCGGGTGCGGAGGTCGTGCTGTCCGATAGCAATGCCCAGGCGCTGGACGCCGAAGTGCAGCGCCTGCGACAGAGACATGCGAAGGTGCAGCAGCGGGTGATCGACGTCAGCGATGGTGCTGATGTGGACCGGGCGGTGGACGCCATGGCAGCCCAAGGACCCATCGATTGCGTGTTTGCCAACGCCGGCATGAGCGCCGGGCGCGGCTTCCTGGTGGAGCAGGGTCGCCTGGAGAACGTGGACCCAGCGTTGTGGGACAAGGTGCTCCAGGTGAACCTGACAGGCGTGCTGGCCACGTTGCGCGCTGCCAGCCGCCACATGAAGCCGCGGCGGCAGGGGCGGATCATCGTGACCTCATCCATCGCCGGGCTGCGGTCGGAGGCGCATTCGGGCTATGCCTACGTGGCCTCCAAGGCCGCGGTGAACAACGTGGTGCGCCAGGCGGCCATCGAGCTGGCGCCTTTCAACATCCTGGTGAACGCCATAGCCCCCGGCCCCTTTGCCACCGGCATCAATGGAGGCCGCCTGCGCCTGCCGGAGAGCGCGGAGCGCATGCGCACCTACATTCCGCTCGGCCGCATCGCCCAGCCCCACGAGATACAAGGGCTGGCGCTGCTGCTGGCTTCGCCGGCATCGAGCTACATGACCGGTGCCATCATCCCCATCGACGGCGGCGCCAGCGCGCGTTAGCTGCGAAGACCATCCGTTCAGTTCTTTCCAACCGCAAACACAGAGGAAGCCGCACCATGATCATCGTCACCGGCCATGTGATCGCACGCCAAGATACGGAGGAGGCTGTTGAGCAACTGGCCGTGGAGCATGTCCTGCGCTCCCGGGCAGAGCCAGGGTGCATGTCCCACGAAGTGAGCCGCGACGTGCAGCACCCGCTACGCTTCGTGTTTGTGGAGCGCTGGGACAACATGGCCGCACTGCAAGCCCATTTCCGCGTGGAGGCCTCGCGCAAGTTCGCACAGTCCATGGCAAGTTTATGTCAGGAGCCACCGCAGATCGATATCTATGAGGTGACAGCGGTTGCGGCACGCTGACGGCGATAGTTCAAGCGCGGCAATTAGCCCATGTGAGGGGATGACCGGGTCGATTTTTTGCCGAAGAATATTTGTGACCTCAAAGCAGGCCAACGCAACCACTTTTTGTGGAGCGGTGACCGATTCCAGCGCGCTCGGTATGAAAGCCCTTACTTCGGCAACCTCGGTGTCCAAACCGCACAGTGGGCCAGTCGTCTTCAGGCTGCAAGTAGCTATGCGTTCCCGCATTGCTGAAGTTCCCCTTTGGCTCAAGAGAATCGCTCATGGGAGATCTCACGGTGCACCAACTGACGCCTCTAGTCCGACGACAGTGAATCGCTCCGGCTTTTGCGACGTATCAACACTCTGAAAGGGCTGGGCAGGAAGTAGATGAACAAGCTCTTTACGAGGTTCGTGAGCCTGTCGTGAGGATGGTTCAGGAGCGCCGCAGGGGTAGCTGCCACTGTGGGGCGCCATTGAGACCGTCGAACCGGAAAGCGCTGACTTCTCGAACCCGTATTTGAGTGATTGTTGCAGTGCTTTTGGATGAGCTTGCGACTTTGGGTTGACAGCCACTTGGCTGAGCAGGGCGCTAGGCCGCAGGGATGCTGCGGCAGGGGTTTGCGACTCTACCCAGAAGAATTGCGTTGCGATTCGGAGATGCGGGCAAGAGCAAAGAAGGAAACCCCGTGGAAACCGCCTTCGTCCTCGATCCCCGCGCCGAGTACGCAAAACGCGCAGGAAGAGACAGCTGCTTGCCGAGGCATAGGCGTAGCAACAAAAAGGGCTCCCAGTGGGAGCCCAGTTTGCTTGCCTGACAGTGAGGAAAACACTCCCCATGGCAGCAGCACCCGCGAAGTGCCACCACCATGGGAAGGCCCGCAACTGCGTCAATTACATGGCGCTGAATTCGCCGTGGGGAATCTTGCCGGTGCGCAGGGCTTCGGCTGCCTGGGCACGTACTGCAGCGCGGTCAGCCGTAGAGGTGTATGTCACCACGCGCGAGCCAGCGGGTTCTTGGCTGCGGGTCTGGGCCACCGTGGCGGCTTCCGCTTGCACTTCAGCACGGGTGCGGTTGGTGTCGAATTGGAGCGCAAATTGCGAGCCATCGGCTTCGTCTGCGTGGGCGCCAAAAGAGGCGAAAGCAGCAACAGCGGCGATAGAGAGGAAACGGGCAGTCGTGTTCATGGTGCAAATCCTTGGATAAAAAGCGTCTCAAAAAAGCCGGAACAAAGCGCCAAAAGCGGATGCTGAAAACTGCTTCAAACCGGGTTCGGTGAGTCGCCTTGCGGGTTCGGCTCATCGATGGGTTGAACTGTACGCCGGTGCTGTTCAGGGAAAAACTACCCAGTCGCAAACTAACTATTCCAGTATTTGAAACAATTGATTTGCTACGCCAAGAAGCGCTTCGCAGGGAGGGGGTATGCAGGGATTGGAGGCCCATGGGCGTATTTCACCCACTGGGTTTTACGGGGAGAAACTCTGGTGCCCGGGCCTGCGACGCCGGGAAAGCGTGGAGCTGTGGAACTGCTCAGCGTCAGTCAAAGCCTTGGTGATGCACTCGCCGGTGGTGGTGCAGGTGATCTTGGCACGGGGCGCCAGCCCTTCAGCAGCCCGTTGTGCGCAGTTGGTGGCCCGGCTTGAGATGTGTGGGGCCAAATTGTCGAAGCGTCTGTTCACGATCTCCGGCTAGATCGTAGACAAGTGCTCAGTGCTGCACGTACGGGAAATGCCTGAACCGCACGCGCAGCGTTTGCCGCGTCTGGCTACTTTTTCAAGGGGCAGGTGTTGATGCCCAGCAGTGTGTAGGCGGGGCAGAAGCGGAACAGGCCGGTGGCCAAGGGTACAACGCCCAACCAGCCCCACCATCCCACAGTGTTGGTGGCAGCCAAGGCAATCAGCACCAAGCCTGCCACGATGCGCAGCACGCGATCAATGGTTCCAACGTTGACGTTCATGACAATTCCTTTGGGTTACGCATGGGCCCCGGGGGCGGGACCTTTCTTGCACAGGAGGTGGCGCATGGCTGATGCACTACCGGATCAGTCGAAAGACGGTGGCTCAGGGGACGCCACGGGTTTGCCCGCCGCAGCCCAGGCGTCAAAGCCGCCTGCGATGGACTGCACCTGCAGGTAGCCCATGTCGCGCATGGCGCAGGCTGCCAAGGCGGCCCTCCCGCTGGTCTTGCAGTACACCACCACCTTCAGATCGCGCGAGGTGAGTGCAGGCGTGCTGCTGAGCTTGAACTCCAGAACGCCGCGCGAGGCGTGGATGGCACCGGGTATGTGTCCGGCCTGGTACTCATCGGCCTCACGCACGTCGATGAGCACATCGGCCAGTCGGATGGCTTCATCGGCTTGGTCGATGGGGACTTCATGGACCTGGGCTTTCGCCGCAGCCACGAGATCGTGGGCTGTTTTCATCGGGTGTTTCCTTTAGTACGGTGTGACGGTGGATATGCCGTGGTGTCATTTGAGGACGGCGTTGTTGGCGTCCAGCACTTTCAGCACGATGGGAATGCCCTGCTCCACGCTCTGGGTTACCGTGCAATAGCTTTCGAACTGGCCCAGCACGCGGTCCAGGTGTTCCAGTTGTGCGGCAGGTACGCCCAGTTGCAAGGTGGCGTCCATGCGCAGCACACGCAGGCGTCCCTCTGGGTTGCGGCCCACCTGGGCCACCACGGTGGCGCGCAAGGGCTCCGGTGACTGTTTGAATTTGCGCAGCGCAAACAACAGGGAGTCACTCAGGCAATTGCCCACCGCTGCGCAAAGCAGCTGCACCGGCGATGGGCCCTTGCCCGAGCCCAACGGGGCGGGTTCATCACCGATCAGGTGGGGGACGGTGCCGCCAAAATGGATGTCAAAGCGGTAGTCCTCTTGCTGGACCAGCTCAACGGTGACTTGTTCGTTGCTCATGGAAATCTCCGGGATCTTCTGAGGGGGCTCGTGGATAGCGTGTCACAGCGCGTTCACGGGAATCTTGAGATAGGTCATGCCGTTGTCTTCTGCCGGGGGCATCGCCCCGGCCCTGATGTTGACCTGCACCGAGGGCAGGATGAGAACGGGCATGTCCAGCGTTGCATCGCGCCGGGTGCGCAGTTCGACGAATGCCGCTTCGGTCATGCCGTCGTGCACATGGATGTTGTGGGCGCGCTGATCGGCGACCGTGGTCTGCCAGGCCGGGGCGCGCTCCGCGGGGGGGTAGTCGTGGCACATGAAAAGGCGGGTCTGTGCGGGCAGGCTAAGCAGCTTGCGCACCGACCGGTACAGCGTGTGCGCATTGCCACCCGGGAAGTCGCAGCGCGCGGTGCCGACGTCGGGCATGAACAGGGTGTCGCCCACCAACACGGCGTCTGCGATCTGGTACGCCATGCACGCAGGGGTGTGGCCCGGCACGGCCAGCGCCTTGGCTTCGAGCTGGCCAATAGAAAACACTTCTTCGTCGTGCAGCAGGTGGTCGAACTGACTGCCATCCGGGTGGAACTCGGGCTCCAGGTGAAAAATGGCTTTGAACACCTCTTGCACCTGGGTGATGGCGGCTCCGATGGCGATTTTCCCTCCCAGCTTGCTGCGAAGGTAGTGCGCGGCGGACAGGTGGTCGGCATGGGCATGGGTTTCCAGAATCCATTGCACGGTCAACCCCTTGCTCTGGACGAAAGCTACCAGGCGATCCGCAGAATGCGTGCGGGTGCGGCCTGATTTTGCGTCGTAGTCCAGCACCGAATCCACCAGTGCGCAGTGGCCCCCGGGTTCGTCAAACACCACGTAGCTAACGGTCCAGGTCGCGTCGTCAAAGAAGGCTTCTATCTGGGGCTTCACGGGGGTCTCCGGTTGCAGGCGTCAATGGACGCAATGGACCGATTGTGGCGGTGGCAAGAGTCTGATTCCATCAGTCGCGTTCGATGGGGCGGCCCATCTGCAGGGCCACGCTGCTCACACCGCCTCCATTGGACACTTGGCTATAGCCTTGCGTGCGCAACCACTGGACTGCCATGCCCGAGCGTGCACCCGAAAGGCAGCAAAGCACCATCGGTTGGTCGCGGTGCGGCAGCGCTACAGCGGCCTGCTGGGCCAGGCTGTCCAGCGGCAGGTTGATGGAGCCAGCCACATGGCCTGCTGCGAATTCGCCGGGCGAACGGACATCGACGACCAGGGGAAGCGTGGGGGCGGGGTGGGGATTCATGGCGCTGGCGGGGTGAAGGTGTGGGATGAGGGCATGGTTGGAGGCGTTCAAGGTGTTGGCGGGGCCAGCATGTGCGCTGTGTCGGTGGCTGCTTGCAACGCGGCCTCATCCAGTTGGCCCGCCAACGCCATCAACTGCAGGCGTTCTTGCGCCATGCGGGTCTGGTGCCCCAGCAGGTTGGATTGCGACTGCATCGCGTCATTGTGTGCTTGCAGCAAATCCAGTGTGGTGCGGTCGCCCACCTGGCGACCCAGTTGGGTCGCCTGCAGCCGAACCTGGGCCGACCTGAGCGCCGACTCCAGGGCTTGGGTCCGGGCGGCCCCAGCCTGCAGGTGCAGCCAGCTGGTGCGTACCTGCTGGGCTACGGCAAGCCGGGCGCTGTCGAGGTCGGCCTGGGCCTTGTCTTGAAGGCGCAGCAGTTCCTGCTGGCGCGCATCAAGTTGGCCACCGGTGTACAGCGGCACCTGGATTTGCACACCCACCATGTACTGGCGTGCGGAGTTGCTGGCCGAGCCCCACCGGCCTGATCCTGACAGGTGGTCGCCACCCGCCTGGGCCACCAGGTCCACCTTGGTGCTGGCAAAACGCGCCGCCTTGGTTGCCTCTTGCTCGGCCAGTGCGAGGGCCTGCGCCTGGGCACGCACCTGAAGGTTGTCCTGCGCGGCGAGATCCAGCCAATGAGACAGGGGCGCGAGGGGTTTGCCATCGTGCAAGGCGGTGGTTTCGTTGCCCGACGAGGCGGGCAGGTGCAGGGGGGGCAGTTGCGCAGGATTCCAGCCTGTGGTCTGCGCCAGAGCTTGGCGCGCAATCTGCATCTCAACATCGGCTGCTTGCACCAGTGCAGTGTTGGCCTGCGCGCGCGCCTCGGCTTCGCGCACATCCGTGATCGGCGAGTCCCCCATTGCAAAGCGGTCCTGCGCCTCTTTGAGAGCCTGATCGGTTGCTTCCTGCTGGCGCAGTAGCAACGCGCGCTGCTGCTGCGCCAGCACGGCCGAGAAGTATTGCTGTGCCGTTCGCAGCATCAGCTGTTGCTGCACCGAGGCGGCCTGCAGTTCTGCCAGATCGGCGGACAGCAGCAGCTGGCGCCCCTGTGCGCTGCGCTCGGGGTTGTACAGCGGCATGCGCGCCTCCACACCCCAGCGTGTACCCGGGCCGCTGCGGACCGAGGTGTCAAAACCCACCCCAGGGGTCTGTGGTGTCCCTGGCATGGAAAACGCAGCCCCCTGGGCGGAGGTCTGTGAGCCCATCGCGCCTGCCGCAGCCTGGGCCGTCACAGAGGGGTTCCACAAGCGGCTGGCCTGCACGCGGCGGGACTCGCCTGCGGCGCGTGTGGCCGCCGCTGCTGCCATGTCCGGGTGTTGCTGCCGTGCGGCCAGCCAAGCCTCGTGCAAATCTGCCGCCTGGGCTGCACCCATGCCGCAGGCCAGCAAGGCAGCGCTCAGGAGGAGTTTGCGCATGGCGTGGTCCTCCTTAGCAGCCTGGGCGCACGCCCAGTTTGCGCAAGATGGTCTCCATCAAGCACCACTTGGTGAGCCCGCTCTGAAGCAGGTTCACGCCCACAAACGCCGTGAAGGCCAGCCACCACTGGCTGGCAAAAACAGGGCTGCCAGGAATGCCCAACGCCAGAGAAAGCAGGATGAAGGTGCCTGCGACCAAACGAACGATTTGCCAGGTTGTCATGATGAACTCCTTGTTAAGAAACGATAGAAACTGGGGGTGGGTGCGTGGACCCGCGCCGGTCAATGGGGCTTTTGCTCGTGCAGGCGGGTGATGCCCAGGAGCTTGAGCACGTACTTCTCATAGATGGGCTCGGAATTGCCCGACTTCATCTTGTTCAGGAAGTACTTCTCGAAAGCAATCTTGCCCAGGTGCACCCATTTGCCCTTCTTGAACCAGTTGACGTTGCGCGGCGGCATCTGCGGCAGCGCGACAAACGCCGCGCCGGTGTCCCCCATGTCGGCCAGGCAGATGGCGTTCCACGTGGCGGTGGCGGTGGCGGGCTGGCCCGCGATGTCAGCGGCAATGTTGTGCACGATGGCCGAGACCATGGTCTCGATCATGTAACCCGTCTTGGGCGCCCCGGTGGGGACGGGTGTTACCTCTACGGGCGGAATCGCAACGCAGACCCCGGCAGAGAAGATGTGGGGGTAGGCCTTGCTGCGCTGATGCTCGTCGATCAACACGAACCCGCGCGGGTTGCACAGCCCGGGCACGGACGCCACGGCATCAACCCCTTTGAAGGCTGGCAGCATCATCGACAGCTTGAAGCCCAGCTCGTGCTGCTGGTGCACCTGGCCTTTGTCGTCCAGCTGTTCGACAAACATCTTGCCCGCCTCAACCCGCGTGGTGCGCGCGTTGTGGATCCACTTGATGTCCTGGCTGCGCAGCTCGCTCTCCAGCATGCTCTTGCTGTCACCCACGCCGCCCAGGCCCAGGTGGCCGATGTAGGGCTCGCTGGTGACAAAGGTCATCGGCACCTTGTGGCGCAGCTTGCGCTTGCGCAGGTCCGCTGCAACGATGAATGCGAACTCGTAGGCCGGGCCAAAACAGCTCGCGCCCGGCATGGCGCCAATGACGATGGGGCCGGGGGCTTCCAGAAACCTCTGGTAGTCGCGCCAGAAGTGTTCCGCGTGGTCCACGGAGCACACCGAATGTGTGTGGCCGTTCAGAGGGCCAGAACCAGGCACTTCCTCAAAGGCCAGCCGGGGGCCGGTGGTGATCACCAGGTAGTCGTAGGGCACGGTGCTTCCGTCTTCCAGCATGACGGTTTTGCCCGGAGCATCGATGGATTTCACCGGTTGGGCGATGAAATCAATGCCCTTGCGCTCCAGCAAAGGGCGGATCTGCAGGACGATGTCATCGCGCTTTCGCCAGCCCACGGCGATCCAGGGGTTGGAGGGCACGAACTGGAAGTAGTCCACCGCGCTGATCACCGTGATCCGATCCTCGCGTGGCAGCTTGCTGCGCATTTCGTACGCAGCCGGCATGCCCCCGATACCCGCTCCAATAATCACTACATGTGCCATGGTTGTCTCCTGTGGTTGAAGGATGGTTGCCCGACCGTTCGTTCAGTGCGTTCGGTGCGTTGTTCACTGCGCTCCGTGGTGAACGGCAGCCTCTGAGGGGCTGTTGTCAGGTGGGTTGGCGGGACCGGCACCGTTGGTGCCGCTGCCCGTGCTGCGGTCCCGGTACGCCGCGTAGTACAGGGTAGGGATCACCACCAGCGTGAGCACGGTGGAAACAAAGATGCCGAAGATCAGTGAAATGGCCAGGCCATTGAAAATCGGGTCGTCCAGGATGAAGAACGCGCCGATCATGGCCGCCAGCCCCGTCAGCACGATCGGCTGCGCACGGGTGATGGCCGAGTGGACGATGGCCGTCTTCAGGAGTACGCCCTCGCGCACCTGCAGGTTGATGAAGTCCACCAGCAGGATGGAGTTGCGCACGATGATGCCCGCCAGCGCAATCATTCCGATCATGCTGGTGGCGGTGTACTGCGCGCCCAGCAGGGCGTGGCCGGGCATCACGCCGATGATGGTGAGTGGAATGGGCGCCATGATGATGAGTGGCGTGAGGTAGGAGCCAAACTGCGCCACCACCAGCAGGTAGATCAGGATGAGGCCCACAGCGTAGGCAGCGCCCATGTCGCGGAAGGTCTCAAACGTGATCTGCCATTCGCCATCCCATTTGATGGCGTAGCCCCGCAGGGTATCCGCAGGCTGCCGCACGAAGTATTCCTGCACCGATCCGCCGTCAGGCGCCACGATGCGGGCAATCGCGCTGCGCGCCTGGAACATGCCGTACAGCGGGCTGTCGACACGGCCCGCCATGTCTGCCACCACAAAATTCACCGGCAACAGGTCCTTGTGATACACGGGCTGTTCGCGCAGGGTGTCGCTCACCGTGACCAGCTCGCGGATGGGGACCAACTGGCCTTGAGAACCCCGGACCGTCAGGCGCAACAGTGCCTCCAGGTCGCCGTGGCTTTCTGCGGGCAATTGCAAAAGCACGGGCGCCGGGTATTTGCTGGCGTCGCGCAGCCAGGTGGTGGCTTCGCCGCTCAGCCCCGCATGCAGCGCGCTCACGATGGCCTGCTGGGGAACGCCCAGCAGGGACGCCTTGCGCCGGTCCACGATGAGCAGCTTGCGGGGTGCGTCGGCAATGCTGCTGTCGTCGGCGTCCACAATGCCGTTGGTAGCGGCCAGCGCGGCGCGCACAGCACGCGCCACTTCGCGCCTGCCATCGGCCTCGGGGCCATACACCTCGGCCACGATGGGCGACAGCACTGGTGGGCCGGGTGGTACTTCCACCACCTTCACATTGGCGCCATGGCGCTTGCCGATCTCTTGCAAGGCGGGGCGTTCCCGCATGGCAATGGCGTGGCTTTGGTCCTTGCGGTGTTGCTTGTCCACCAGGTTGACCTGGATGTCGCCAACCTCGCCACCCGTGCGCAGGTAGTACTGGCGCACCAGTCCATTGAAGTTGATGGGGCCGGAGAGGCCTGCGTATGCCTGGTAGTCGGTCACCTCCGGCACGGTGGCCAAGTGTGCGCCCAACTCATGCAGCACGGCGGCCGTGCGCTCCACCGGGGTGCCCGCAGGCATATCCACCACCACCTGGAACTCAGACTTGTTGTCGAACGGCAGCATCTTGAGCTGCACCCATCCGAGCACCGGCAAAGCGACCGATAGGGCAATGAGTGCCGCCACGCCCAGCCCCAGCCAGCGGCGGTTGCGTCGGCCTTGGGCGTCATCCAGCAAGGGGCTGAAAACCCGCTCGAAAGTGGGCGCGATGCGAGCGCTGATCCCACTGTGCACCGGGCTGGTATGCCCTGGTGGATGGCCAGTGTGCTCCTTCATCCACAGCCGGGCCAGCCAGGGGGTGATGACGAACGCCACGGCCAGCGACAGCAGCATGCCCATGCTGGCGTTGATGGGGATGGGGCTCATGTAGGGGCCCATGAGGCCGCTCACAAACGCCATGGGCAGCAGGGCTGCAATCACGGTGAATGTGGCCAAAATGGTGGGGCCTCCCACCTCGTCCACCGCGTGGGGGATGATCTCCTTGAGGCTGCGTCCGGGGTGCAGCAGCTGGTGGCGGTGGATGTTCTCCACCACCACGATCGCGTCGTCCACCAGGATGCCGATCGAGAAAATCAGCGCAAACAGCGATACCCGGTTGAGGGTGAAGCCCCAAGCCCAGGACGCGAACAACGTCACAGTCAGCGTCAGCACCACGGCCACGCCCACGATGGCGGCTTCGCGGCGGCCCAGCGCCAGGAAGACGAGTGCCACCACCGACGCTGTGGCGAACAGCAGCTTCTGGATGAGCTTTTGGGCCTTGTCGTTGGCGGTGGCGCCGTAGTTGCGGGTTTCCGTCACCTCTACGCCGTCGGGAATCACGGTGTTGTGCAGTTGCTCGACCCGCTGCATCACCGCATTGGCGACGTCGATGGCGTTCTCTCCCGCCTTCTTGGTCACCGTGAGGGTCACGGCCGGGTATTCGTCCACGGTGCTCTGCGGGGCTCCGTCGCTGGTACTGGCGGTACTGGCGGTGCTGGCGGTGCGCCGTGGAACCCCATGCCAGACGTAGCGGCTGGCGGGCAAGGCACCGTCCTGAACATCGGCCACATCTTTCAGGAACACCGGCTTGCCCGAGCGCACGCCCACCATGAGGTCGGCCACCTCATCGGCGCGCGCCAGAACGGGGCCGCTGTCCAGCTGAATGGTTCGGTCGCCGGCCAGCAGCTCGCCCACGGGTAGCCCCATGTTGGCCGACTGCAAGGCGCGGCGCAGGTCGTCCACCGTGGTGCCAGTGGCGGCCATGCGGTTGGGGTCCATGCGCACCAGCACGGCGCGGCCTGGGCCGCCCAGGGTCTGCACCTCGCGCGTGCCGGGCACGCGCTTGATCTCGGCCTCCAGGCTGTGGGCCACTCGCTCCAGCGCAAAGGCTCCGGAGGTTTCGTCGCGGCTGTGCAGGGTGAGCGTTACCACGGGCACGTCGTCGATGCCCTTGGGCTTGATGATCGGGTCCATGGCCCCCAGCCCTTTGGGCAGCCAGTCGGCATTGCTGCGCAAGGTGTCGTGCAGGCGCACCAGCGCCTCGGTGCGTGGCACGCCCACCTTGAACTGCACCGTCATCACCGCCACGCCGGGCCGGGACACCGAGGTCACGTGCTCCGTGCCTTGCATCTGCGACAGCACCTGTTCGGCGGGCGTCGCAATCATTTGCTCCACATCTGCCACGGAGGCACCGGGGAACGGCACGATGACATTGGCCATGGTGACGTCGATTTGGGGCTCTTCCTCGCGGGGGGTGACCAGCACGGCAAACACGCCGAGCAAAAACGCCACCACAGCCAGCAAGGGTGTGATTTGCGCGCCCTGAAACAAGGCGGCGATGCGCCCGGAGATTCCGAGCGGAGAAGGATTTTTGGGGGTGCTCATGTCAGCGCACCTTGGCAGCAGCTTGGGGCTGGAGTGCAATGCGGTCGCCTGCGCGCACGCCGCTCAACACCTCCACCATGTCGCCAGCGGGCCGCCCCAGGCGCACCTGCCGCAGCAGCGGCCGGCCCTGGCCGTCCAGCACGTAGACGCCTGTCATTTCCGCGCGCCGCACCACCACACTGGCGGGTACCAGCAGCGGGCCCATGGCAGCGGCTGTCGGTGAGGTAGTGCCCTTGCCAGCGTCCAGCCACAAGCGGGCGAACATGCCGGGTGCCACGCCCACCACGCTGGTTGGAAGCTCTACGCGCACCTGCACCGTGTGGCTTTGTGCATCCACGGTGGGCAGCACCTGCACTTTGGATGCCGGGACCGCGATGCGCGAAGTGGAGACCCCCGGAATTTCGACCTGCAGCTCGCCAGTGCCTCCATCGCGCAGCGTGGCGGCCTGTTGCTGCCCGACATGGGCGGTAACGCGCATCAGCGAAGGGTCGTACACGGTCAGCAGGGGTTTGCCCGGCATGGCCATGTCGCCCAGGGTGGCGGGCACATGGCCCACTACGCCCGCAAAAGGCGCCTTGATGACGTAGAAGCCCGATTGCGTGGCGGCCGCACCTGCCTGCGCCAGCAGGGCCTGCACCTGCGACTGGCTGGCGCGCCACTGGGCCTCTGCCCGATCCAGCGCGGCCTGGCTGATGTATTGCTTTTGGAACAGCTGCTTCTGGCGCTCGTATTCCTTGGTCGCGACGTTTTGCGCGGCGCGCGCCGCGTCCACCTGGGCCGCGCTGGCGGCGGCGCTCTGTTGCGCAGCGCGTGCGTCAATGCGTGCCAGCTCCTGGCCCGCCGTAACGCGATCGCCCGCCTTGGCAGAGAGGCTGATCACCGCACCCTGTACCTGGGCGGAGAGGGTGGCGTCCCGCACGGCCTCGACCTGGGCGTCCACACTGCTCGCCAGCTGGGCGGCAGCGGGCTTGACGGTAAAGGTGGCGACCGGCTGCGCTGCGGTGTCGCTGGCCGCCCAGGCGCCGGACACGGCCAGGGAAAGCGCTGCGGTCAACAGGGTCAGGGACTTCATGGCGGCTCCAGGGAATCTTTGTGAGATTGATTATTTAACTAATCAGCTAATTAGTCAATAATGTATCATGTGTTCCTAATGCACGGAGATCCTGCGATGAAAGAGATGCCCCCCGAAGCCCTTGAGCAGGTTGCTGCTTACTTCCAGGTTCTTGCCGAACCCACGCGGCTGCGCATCCTCAATTTGCTGCGGGACGGAGAGAAAAACGTGGGAGACCTGGCGCAGCAATGTGGCTACACGGCGGCCAATGTCTCCAGGCATCTGTCGTTGATGACCAAACACGGCCTTGTGGCCCGCGAGGGGCGGGGAACCAGCGTGTACTACCGGCTGACCGATGAGTCGGTCGATGCCTTGTGTGATCTGGTCTGCGGCAATATTGCACGCCAGCTGGAGCGGGACTCGGCGGCGCGTGCCGCGTTTCAGGTGGTGCGCTGAGCCGCTTCAGCACCAGTCCACTGAAACCGAGAAATCAGATGTTCGCCGAGGTGGCAGCGGGTGCAGCGCAAGGCCCGCAACGCCGCGATGCGCCTGCTGCCACCCCGGCCCGAAGGGTGAGGGCCTGGCAGGGCCGCCCTCGTCGTTGCCGTGCTCGCCGGGTGTGCAACCCGACTGCGCCCGCCGCCTAGAGGGCGGCTCTGCCAGACCCTCACGCACAGCCGGTTTCTCGGTTTCAGTGGACTAGCCCACTAGGTTTCTGGGCGCAGTGGCCCGCCTAAAAAACGCCCAGCGCCAAACCCTGTGCCATCGCTTCGCCCAAGGCCCGGCAGCGTTCCAGTTCATCGCTGCCGATGCTCTTCCTGGCCAGAATCGCTTCTGGCGTCTGCGCGTGGGTGCAGACAATGAGGGGCTCTGCGATGGCCCGCAGGCGCCAGCCGGTCGCAATGCGTTCTATCTGCCGGGCCGCGTTGTGCCCATCGCTGCCCGCGCAGACCAGACATGCATAGGGGCGACCATTGACGTGGTCGAGCACGGCGTAGTAGCTGCGGTCAAAAAAATCCTTGAGTTGCCCGCTGATGGCCGCAAGGTTCTCCGGGGTGGCAAAAATGAACCCGTCCGCACCCAGCACGTCTGCGGCGCCAGCTTGTGCGGCATGCAGCAGTCGCACTTGAACGGCCGCATCCTTGTCGGCGCATGCGCCTGCCCGTGCGGCATCTGCCATCTGGCGCGTGCCATCCGTCATCGAGTGGTAAACGATCAACAAGGTCTTGCGGGGGCTCATGGGTAAAGCATAGCCCCTGGCCCTATGGTCCCTGAAGACCTGCGTGCTGCCATGCAGGGGCGTCCCCATTGACCCGCACTCGAGAAGCGCGTTCAATCCGCCAAGATGCCCCGGTTGGTTGCAAATTGTCGCAATTGGTACGAAGCCCAGGGGGCAGTGCTAAAGCGCCGCTGCAACGCAGATTTCTTTCTTGCAGAGGTGACACCATGAGCATTGCCAGACGCCTTCACGCCATTTCCTTCCTGTTGATTGCGGGGCTGGCTGGGATCGCCGTGCTGGCCTGGGTCTATCTGGGTGAGGTCAATCACCAGACCGAACTGGTGGCCCGGCAAGAGGTGCCGCGCCAGCTTCAGGCCAGCGCCATGGAGCTGAACGTCACGCGGGTTTCCTTGCAGGTTCGCCATGCCATCCTGGTCCGCACACCCGAAGACCTGGCCGCCACGCTCGCAGATATCGGCGAGAAAAGGCGCCTGATTGACAAAGACCTTGCGGGCTTCCAGCAGGCTGCAGATTCGGCATCGGAAAAAGCACTGAGTGCCGAATTGACCCAAGGACTGGAAGCTTTCTGGCGGCTTGCCGAACAGAACCTGCAGTTGATCAAGGAAGGAAAGAAGGAGCAAGCGTTTGACTTCCTGGTCGCGTCCACGATACCTACGCGCAATTTGGTGCTGGCCGTTCTTGCCAAGGAGAAGGAACACCAGTCCAAGCTGCTCGATGCCAGCCTTACCGAGATTGGGCGGGACGTCAAGCTGACCTTGCGTGCACTGGTGAGCTCCGTTGTGGTGGTGGCTATCGGGCTGCTGCTGTTTTCGTGGCACATCGGCGCTACCCTCCTGCGCCGGGTTGCCGAGTCACAAGCCGTGGCCGACCGCGTGCGCAATGGCGACCTCACCACGGCGGTGGTGGATGCGTCGCGGGATGAATTCAGCCCCCTGCTGGCAGCGCTGGCCGTGATGCAGGACTCGCTGACCCGCATCGTCAGCCATGTGCGCATGGGTTCCGAAACCGTGGCGGCGGCCAGCGCGCAGATATCCATTGGCAACAGCGACCTTTCCACCCGGACGGAGAACCAGGCCAGTGCGCTGGAGCAGACCGCTGCCGCCATGGAGGAACTCAATTCCACGGTGCAAAACAATGCGCAGAATGCACGCCAGGCCAATGCCCTCGCCCAGAGTGCATCCACGGTGGCCAAGCAGGGGGGCGATGTGGTGTCGAAAGTGGTGGACACCATGAGCGGCATCAACGAAAGCTCCAAGAAGATTTCCGAAATCATCGGTGTCATTGACGGGATCGCGTTCCAGACCAATATCCTGGCCCTGAATGCGGCCGTGGAGGCTGCCAGGGCGGGTGAGCAGGGACGGGGTTTTGCCGTGGTGGCCTCGGAGGTGCGCAGCCTCGCGGCACGCTCTGCGGAGGCCGCCAAGGAGATCAAAACGCTCATTGCCACGAGTGTCGAGCGGGTTGAGGCTGGCACTGTGCTGGTCGGCACCGCCGGGCAGACCATGAAAGAGGTGGTCTCGTCCATTGAGCGGGTGACGGAGACGGTGGCGCAAATCAGCGCGGCCGGAACCGAGCAAAGCGAAGGGGTGAACCAGGTCAATGTGGCGGTGAACCAGATGGACCAGGCCACCCAGCAAAACGCGGCGCTGGTAGAGGAGATGGCCGCAGCAGCCTCCAGCCTGAGCACCCAGTCGAGGAAGTTGGTGGAAACGGTCGCAACGTTCAAGCTCTCCGGCGTTGCCCAGCCACTGGAATCGGGGCAGCATGCGGGCCAGCGCCTGATGCTGGCCTGAACGTCAGCGCCCTGACAACAAGCCCCGGGCGGAGTGCTGCACATCAGGGGCGGCGAGCCGCTCCTTGCGCAGGGCCAGCTTGCGGTACAGCGTCTGGCGGCTGATGCCCAGGGTGCGCGCTGCGTGGCTCATGTTGCCCCGGCAGCTCTCCAGCGCCTGCTGGATGGCCGATTGGGACAGCTCATCCAGGTTTTGCGGAGGGCGCTCCGTGGTGGAGGGCGTGGAAAAACGATCCGCGCTTTGCAGTTCTTCCAGAAAGTCATCCGAAAGGTGGTGCCATTCCACCATCTCCTCGTGCGCGTCCAGCATGGCGCAGGCGGTGCGCAGCACGCTGGCGCATTGGCGCAGATTGCCCGGCCAACGGTATTTTTCCAGCGCTGCCGTCAACGAAGGGTCCAGGCGCAGGGGGCGGGCGGGTTCGATGTCCTGGAGCATGCGCTGGCTCAGCGCTTCGAAGTCGGTGCGCTCGCGCAAAGGGGGCAGTTCAACCGCCAATCCGTTGATCCGGTAATACAGGTCGGTGCGAAACCGCCCCTGCTCCGCCTCTTCGCGCAGCTTGCGGTTGGAGGCGCAGATGAGGGCAAAGTCCACGGCCACCGGCTGCGCGCTGCCCAGCGGGACCACCTGCCGCTCTTGCAGCACGCGCAGAAGCCGCGTCTGGAGGGCCAGCGGCATGTCGCCAATCTCATCCAGAAACAGCGTGCCGCCATGGGCTTCGCGCAGCAGGCCCAGGCGCCCCTCCCGTCGGCCGCCGGTGAACGCGCCGGGGCTGTAGCCAAACAGCTCGGACTCAATCAGCGACTCGGGCATGGCGGCGCAGTTGATGGCGATGAAGGGGCCGTCGCGGCGCGGGCCACTTTGGTGTGCACTGCGCGCAAACCATTCCTTGCCCACCCCGGATTCGCCCTGGATGAGCAGGGCAATCGGCTTGCCCAGAATGCGCCGTGTTTTGGCCGCTGCCGCGCGCCAGCGGGTATCGCCGGTGTCCAGCTGGGCCAGCGCATCCTCTGGCGGGCGCGCGGGCGCAGAGGGGGGCAGGGTCCGCACCGTGCGCTTGTCCGGCACGGGCAGCCCAAAAAGTGGGGCGCCATCGTGTCGCCGCAAGGACAGCGGCGCGTCGGGGCGGCGGTGGTGGCGCGCCAGAAGCTCTTGCAGGCCCACGTTCAGGATCTGGTCCAGCGAGATGCTGCCCAGCTGCGCCACCGAAATGCGCAGCAGCGCTAGCGCACTGCGGTTGCCGCCCACCACCCAGCCGTCTTCCGACACCAGCGCGATGCCTTCGGCCACGGTGCCAATGCCCTCGGGGTGCGTGTGCAGGTGCAGGCGGACATGGCGCTGGCTGCCCGACACCAGCAGCCGGTTTTCGATCATGTGGGCGGCGGTGCTGACCAGCCCCAGCGTGTGCGGATTGCCCCGGCTGTGTTCGCTGGAGATGTCCAGAATGCCCAGTATCTGCCCGGTGGCAGACAGGATGGGGGCGGCGGCGCAGGTCAGAAAGCCGTTGCGCTCCAGAAAATGTTCTGCGCCGTGCACTTCCACGGGCGCCATTTCAGCCAGCGCCGTGCCGATGGCATTGGTGCCGCGCTGCTTTTCGTGCCACGACGCGCCACTGGTCAGGGCCACCCGTTCGGCCTTGCCCAGAAAGTAGGTGTCACCACAGGTGTCCACCAGCGTGCCGCAGGGGCTGGCCAGCACCACCACGCTCTGGCTGTCGCGCACCTGTTTAAACAGGTACTCCATCACGGGGCGCGAATGCGCCAGCAACTCCTGGTGGTGGCCGCGCAACTGCCGCAAGGCCTGATGTTCCAGGTTGTCGGGGTTGCCCAGCCGCCCGGTGGGCAGCAGGCCGCTGTCCAGGCTGCGCTGCCACGACCGTGCCAGGCGCTCGTCCACGAGGCCGATGGGGCATTGGCCTGATTCCAGCAGGTGCTGGCGGGCTTGCCGCAGTGCCACAGAAGTGGAAGTGGATCGCATGGTGTTTGTCTCCTGCCCGGGCGTCATGAACGCGCCCTGTTTGAAAGCCAGTATGGCGGTGGCCGGAGGCCAGGGCAATAGCAAGCGCTGAGGGGCCGCTTCAACTGTTCCATTTCGTGACAGGTGTCGCGTTCTGGAGCGGACACCTTAACGGCCGATGGGTTGTGCTTTCTTGCGGACGCGCAAACAAAGCCATAAAAATCAAACACTTAGCAGGTGGGGCAGGTTGGCACGGGTTTTGAGTCATGTCCTCTATCTGGCGGCGCGGTGTGCCGACCAGATGTCCACAAATCCACCGGAGACAGACAACATGACCGTTTACGCAGCCCCCGGCGCCGCTGGCGCCAAGATCGCCTACAAGCCCCAGTACAACAACTTCATCGGCGGCCAATTTGTGCCCCCGGTCAAGGGCCAATACTTTGATGTGATCTCGCCCGTCAACGGCAAGATCTACACCCAGGCCGCCCGCTCCACCGCCGAAGACATCGAGCTGGCGCTGGACGCCGCCCACGCCGCTGCCGACGCCTGGGGCAAGACCGACGCCGCCACGCGCAGCAACATCCTGCAGAAGATTGCCGACCGCATCGAGCAGAACCTGGAGCTGCTGGCCTATGCGGAAACCGTGGACAACGGCAAGGCCATCCGCGAAACGTTGAACGCCGACATCCCACTCACCGTGGACCACTTCCGCTACTTTGCGGGCTGTGTGCGTGCGCAGGAAGGCGCCCTCTCCAACATCGACGAGAACACCGTGGCGTACCACATCCAGGAACCACTGGGCGTGGTGGGCCAGATCATTCCGTGGAACTTCCCCATCCTGATGGCGGCGTGGAAACTGGCGCCTGCCCTGGGCGCGGGCAACTGCGTGGTGCTCAAGCCTGCAGAGTCCACCCCCATTTCCATCCTCATCCTGGCCGAGCTGATTGCCGACCTGCTGCCGCCCGGCGTGCTCAACATCGTCAACGGCTATGGCCGTGAGGCGGGCATGCCGCTGGCCACCAGCAAGCGCATTGCCAAGATCGCCTTCACCGGTTCCACCAGCACAGGCCGCGTGATTGCGCAGGCCGCCGCCAACAACCTGATTCCCGCCACGCTGGAGTTGGGCGGCAAGAGCCCCAACGTGTTCTTCGCCGACATCATGGACAAGGACGATGCCTTCCTCGACAAGTGCGTGGAAGGCCTGGTGCTGTTCGCGTTCAACCAGGGCGAGGTCTGCACCTGCCCCAGCCGAGCGCTGATCCAGGAAAGCATCTACGACAAATTCATGGAGCGTGTCTTGAAGCGCGTGGCGGCCATCAAACATGCCAACCCGCTGGACTCCGACAGCATGATGGGCGCGCAGGCTTCCAAGGAGCAGCTCACCAAGATCCTGTCGTACCTGGAACTGGGCAAGGCCGAAGGCGCCGAAGTCCTGGCTGGCGGTGGCCAAGCACACCTGGGTGGCGACCTGGAAGGCGGCTACTACGTGCAGCCCACGCTGTTCAAGGGCCACAACAAGATGCGCATCTTCCAGGAAGAAATCTTCGGTCCCGTGCTGGCCGTGACCACCTTCAAGGACGAAGCGGAAGCGCTGGCCATTGCCAACGACACGCTGTACGGCCTGGGCGCCGGTGTGTGGAGCCGCAACGGCAATGTGGCCTACCGCATGGGCCGCGCCATCAAGGCCGGGCGGGTGTGGACCAACTGCTACCACGCCTACCCTGCGCACGCGGCGTTTGGCGGCTACAAGGAATCGGGCATTGGGCGCGAGACGCACAAGATGATGCTGGACCACTACCAACAAACCAAGAATCTTTTGGTTTCGTACTCGGAAAACAAGCTCGGCTTCTTCTGATGGTGGTGGCGGTCCACAGACCGTCCCTGGCGTCGTTGCTCTCCCTTGCCGTAGCGTTGCTACTGTCTGCGGGAGAGACGCCTAGCCAGGAACGGCCTGTGAACCGCTGGTGACGCTGCGGCAGAGTTGTTCTGCGGCAGCTTTCTGCGTTGGCGCACCAGGAGATCACCATGGTCGAGAGAGTCATTGCCACCGACACAGCCCTGGCGTTGATTGCGCAGCTGCAGGCGGAGCATGGGAGTGTGATGTTCCACCAGTCGGGCGGCTGCTGCGACAACAGCGCGGCCAACTGCTACCTGCCCACCGACCTGACCATTGGGGCGGGGGATGCTTTGCTGGGGTATGTGGGCGGCGCGCCGTTTTACATCGGTAAATCGCAGTACGAATACTGGAAGCACACGCAGCTCATACTGGATGTGATCGACGGGCACGGCGGCACGTTTTCGCTGGAAGGCAGCACCGGCAAGGCCTTTCACACCCGCTCGCGTTTGTTCACCGACGAAGAGTGGGCTGGGATTGAACCGTTGGTTGCCCGGGATCTACTACGGTAGTGCTTGCTTCGGTTTCTGCTCGGACACTGTTTCTGCACTGCCTGTGGTGCTTTGGGGCGGTGGACCTTATGGCGGTGGACAGTGGGTTGGTTTTGCTATAAATAGCATAGCTACTAGCGCTTGTCCGATAAGCGCTAGTAGCCAATTTCGCCCAAATTTTGGGCCTGTAACCCTTGCAGGTTCTCGAACCGGAGGCAGCGTCGGGGGTGTGCCGCTGGTGCATATCAGTAGGTCTCCAGGTGCAACCGTCCTTCGCGCTGGAGCGCGGCGCCCACAGCGTCCCACTCCAGGCCGGCTTCGCTGGCGATGTCGCGCAGGGCCATCACCACGCCTTCTTCCATGCTCTTCAAGCCACACACATAAAAGTGGCTGTTGCAATCGCGCAGCAGCGCGGCCAGGTCGGCGGCGCGCTCGCGCATCAGGTCTTGCACATAGCGCTTGGGCTGCCCGGCTGTGCGGGAGAACGCCAGGTTGATGTCGATGAAATCCTTGGGCAGGTTTTGCAGCGGGCCAAAGTACGGCAGCTCCTGCTGCGTGCGTGCGCCGAAGAACAGCATGAGCTTGCCGCCTTCAAACTTGCCACTGCTGCGCAGGCGCCGACGCCATTCGGTCATCGCGCGCATGGGGGCGCTGCCGGTGCCGGTGCAGATCATCACGATGTGCGAGCGCGGGTGGTTGGGCATCAGGAAGGAGCTTCCAAACGGCCCCACCACCTGGACCTTATCGCCCACTTTCAGGTCGCACACGAAGTTGGAAGCGATGCCGCGCACGGCGTTGCCGTCGTGGTCGGTGGTCACGCGCTTTACCGTGAGCGCCAGGTTGTTATAGCCGGGCCGCTCGCCATTGCGCGGGCTGGCGATGGAGTACTGGCGCGCGTGGTGCGCCTTGCCCAGCGCGTCGGTGCCGGGCGGGATGATGCCGATGGACTGCCCCTCCAGCACCGGGAACGGCATGCTGCCGAAGTCGAGCACCACGTGGTGCGTCTCGCTCTCAAAGCCCGCCTCGGTGCAGTTGAAGTTGCCAACCACGGTGGCGGTGGTGGGGCTCCTCGGGGGGAACAGGTTGGTGTAGGGGTGAGCGGCCGACCAGGGTGGCACCGTGGCGCCGTATTGCGCCGAGCGGAACGCCTGCGTACCCGGCTCCATGGGCGTGGTCGGTGCAGCCGGTGCGGACGGCAGCTTTGTATCGCAGGTCGACGTTGCCACACCCTCGGCAGCCAGTTCATCGGGCGTGAGTTCGGGCGGAAGTTCTTCCCAGGTGAGCTGTTCTTCGATGGTGTAGGCGCGCGCCAGCGGCATGGTGCGCCAGTTGTCGATGGAGCCGGTAGGGCAGGGCGAGATGCAGGCCATGCAACCGTTGCACACATCGGTGCGCACCACGTAGTTGTTGTCGTCGTGTGTGATGGCACCCACCGGGCAGGTGGCCTCGCAGGTGTTGCAGCGGATGCAGATCTCGGGGTCGATCAGGTGCTGCTTCAGGATGCCGTTGTCGATCAGCGTGGTGGTGGTCATGCCCATATTCTTCTTCCAACAGTTGTTCCGGTGCCATGTCCCTGCGCCATTGCGCGCAGCGGTAAGCAGTGGCGCGACCTGATGCCAGTGCCACCGCGGAACCGGCTTTGCCGGGCCGCTGGAGGCATACCCTTCAGGGGGAAGACGCGCAGCGGCTCAGGGGGATCAACCAAACCGCACGTATTCGAAATCGACGGGCTGGCGGTTGATGCCCATGACCGGCGGCGCGATCCAGCCCGCAAACTTGCCGGGCTCCACCACGCGCCCCATCAGCGAGGCAACGAAGGCAAAGTCCTCGGGCGTGGGCAGCCACTCGGCCTTGCGGGCTGTCCATTCGGTTTCGCTCACCACGCGGCCGTCGGGTGACATCTTGATGCCCGCCAGCGCCCCGATCTGGCGGTTGAAGGCCTTGTGTGGCACGGCCAGGCGCGTGGGGATGCCGGCCTTTTCCAGCACCTTGTTCCAGCGGCCTACGCCCGCCATCGAGTCCTTGATGAAGTCGTCGCGCAGCACCTCGTTCAAGGCGTTGAGCATGGGCACTTCCTTCTCCTGCAACTGGCCGTTGACAACTTCCAGCACCTTGTAGGTCTGGCCCTTGAGGATGTGGTCGTCACTCCGCTTGCCCTCTTCGTAGCGGCCCTTGAGGCCGGAGCTATAGAACGTGGCGGCGTTGCTGGACTGGTCGGCACCGAACAGGTCGATGGTCACGCTGTAGTGGAAGTTCAGGTAACGCTGGATGGTAGGCAGGTCGATGGCGCCGGCCGCGCGCACCCGGGCGGGGTCGTCGGTCTTGAGGTCGTTCATCACCTGCGCGGTGCGGCTGAGCACGCGCGAGATGCCGCTTTCGCCCACAAACATGTGGTGCGCCTCTTCGGTCAGCATGAACTTGGTGGTGCGCGCCAGCGGGTCGAAGGCACTCTCGGCCAGCGCTGCCAGCTGGAACTTGCCGTCACGGTCGGTGAAGTAGGTGAACATGAAGAACGCCAGCCAGTCGGGCGTCTTCTCGTTGAACGCGCCTAGGATGCGTGGGTTGTCCACGTCGCCCGAGGTGCGCTGCAGCAGTGCCTCGGCCTCTTCGCGGCCGTCGCGGCCAAAGTGCTTGTGCAGCAGGTAGACCATGGCCCACAGGTGGCGGCCTTCTTCCACATTGATCTGGAACAGGTTGCGCAGGTCGTACATGCTGGGCGCCGTCAGGCCCAGGTGGCGCTGCTGCTCGACCGAGGCGGGCTCGGTGTCGCCCTGCGTCACGATGATGCGGCGCAGGTTGGCGCGGTGCTCGCCGGGCACGTCCTGCCAGGCCTTTTCGCCCTTGTGGTCACCAAAGTGGATTTCGCGGTTGGTGTCACCGGGGTTCAAAAAGATGCCCCAGCGGTAGTCGCGCATCTTCACGTGGCCGAACTGCGCCCAGCCGTTGGGGTCCACGCTCACGGCGGTGCGCAGGTACACCTCGTGGTTGGTGGAGCCCTCGGGGCCCACGTCGTCCCACCAGTTGATGAAGTTGGGCTGCCAGCCTTCGAGCGCGCGCTGCAGCGTGCGGTCTTCGCCGAGGTTGACGTTGTTGGGGATCTTCTCGCTGTAGTTGATGGTGCTCATGGATGTCTCCTCGTTGGATGGAAAACCGAACGGTCGGGGTTGGGGCTAGACGCGGTTCAGGTCAAAGCCAGCTTTCTGGCCAGTGCCGTAGACCTTGAGCGCGCCTTTGTCGCCCACGGCGTTGGGGCGGTTGAAGATCCAGTTTTGCCAGGCGGTCAGGCGCCCGAAGATGCGGGTGTTCATGTTCTCCTTGCTGGCAAAGCGCAGATTGGCCTCCAGCCCGGTGAGCGAGTCGGGCGACATGGCCGCACGCTCCTCGATGGCGATGCGGATCTCGTCGTCCCAGTCGATGTCATCCGGGGCGGCGGTGACCAGGCCGAGTACCAGAGCGGCATCGGCGTCCAGTGGCTTGCCGGCGGCCGAGCGGGCTGCCTCCATGGGCGTGGCTTCTTCGTAAAAGCGGCGTTGCAGGCGGCTTTGGTCGTTCACCATCGGCAGCAGGCCGAAGTTGAATTCGTTGAGCGTGATCTTGGGTGCGCGCTCGGCATCGTCGGGCAGGGCGAGCATGTAGGTGCGGTCGGCCGCAAACGCCAGTTCTGCCAAGGAGCCTGCGAAGGCCGAGCCGGATTCGACCAGCGCAAACAGGCTGCGCGACGATACATCCAGCCGCGCAAAGGTGCGGCGCAGTGCGCCAATGGTTTCGCGCACGAGCCAATGGTCCTGGTGCGCGATCAGCGCGGCATCGCTGGCCAGCACGGCCTGGGCATCACCTTCGGTCTTGAGCAGCCAGGTGCCGATATCGAGCTCGTTGGTGCGCAGGTTCAGGATGGCGTCGTCCAGCTGGCGCGCCAGGGCCAGCGGCCACCAGGCGGCGCCTGCGGCTTCGATGCCAGCGATGTCCGTGGGTTGCTCGCCGGTGGGGGCCTTCAGCGTGAGCGTGGCGGTGCGGCGGGTGCGGTCGATGTCCACGCTGACGTGTGCGTAGCGCAGGCTGTCGGCACTTTCTTCGCGCTCCACGCGGGTTAGGGGCACGCCCTGTGCGTTGGCAGGGCGAGGGCTGCCTTCGGCCAGACGTGCGGCGGTTTCATCGACGGCGGCGGCAAATTGCGCCGGCTTGGCGATGCGGTCCACCAGGCGCCAATCCACCGCGCGCTGGCCGCGCACACCTTCCACGCTGGTGCAGAAGATGTCGGCCAGGTCGTGGCGCACATGGCGCTTGTCGGTCACGCGGGTCAGGCCGCCAGTGCCGGGCAGCACGCCCAGCAGCGGCACTTCAGGCAGCGACACGGCCGACGAGCGGTCGTCCACCAGCACGATCTCGTCGCAGGCCAGGGCCAGCTCGTAGCCGCCGCCCGCGCAGGCGCCGTTCACGGCGGCCACGAACTTCAGGCCCGAGTGTTTGGATGAATCCTCGATGCCGTTGCGCGTCTCGTTCGTGAATTTGCAGAAGTTCACCTTCCAGGCGTGGCTGGAGACACCCAGCATGAAGATGTTGGCGCCCGAGCAAAAGATGCGGTCCTTGGCGCTGGTGACGATGACGGTGCGCACCGTGGGGTGCTCGAAGCGGATGCGGTTGAGTGCGTCGTGCAGCTCAATGTCCACACCCAGGTCATAGCTGTTGAGCTTGAGCTTGTAGCCGGGGCGGATGCCACCGTCTTCGGCGATGTCGAGCGACAGGCGCGCCACCGGGCCGTCTACGGCCAGCGTCCAGTGGCGGTATTGGGTGGGATCGGTGCGGTAGTCCACGCGGGTGGGGGCGGGTGTGGTCATGGGGTCTCCTTCCATCTGCTGACAGGAATAATAATGCATCAAATGCGCTGTTGATGTGCATCATCATGCATATCAACAGGCAAGTCAATGCATGTCGCTGTTTTCTGCAGAATTTTCTGAAACTCGTGGCGGCAGCCCTGGAGAGGGTTGGGGCTGCGGGCCGATGGTGGGCAGGGGGGTCAGCCTGGCCGGGCGGTCATCAGCTTGCGCACTCCGGTGCGCAATTGCTGCAGGCTGTCTTCCAGGCTGCTCCCGGAGGTGTCGATGGTGAGGTCGGCTTTGGAATAGAAGGCCGCGCGCCCTTCCAGGATGCGGCGCAGGTCGTCCATGGCCTCCTTGCTGGCGGCCATGGGGCGCATATCGCCCTGGGCCAGCACGCGGCCCATGTGTTCCTCGGGCGCGGCGCGCAGCCACACGGTGGTGCAGTGCGCGAGCAGCTCGTTGAAGGTGGCGGGGTCCGAGACGATGCCACCGGGCGTGGCGATAACCACTTCGCTGTGGATCTGCACGGTTTCTTCGAGGGCGCGGCGTTCGTAGCGGCGGTAGGCCGTGGTGCCGTAAAGGTCGTGGATCTCCCGCACGCTGCAGCCCGCCAGGGTTTCGATCTCGCGGCTCAGCTCAATAAAGGGCACGTCCAGGTCGCGCGCCAGCAGGGGGCCCAGGGTGGATTTGCCCGCGCCCCGCAAGCCAATGAGTGCGATGCGCCTATGGCGTGCCGTGTCGCTGCCACCGCCGCTCAACAGTTCGTGCAGCGCCAGCCGCGCACGGCGCAGCTCGGGCTCGCTGCGGTGCTCCAGCAGCTCCCGGATCAGCAGCCATTCCGGCGAGCGTGTGGTGAAGTCGCCCACCAGCTCGGCCAGCGAGCAGTGCAGGGCGCCTGCCACTTGCTGAAGCACCAGGATGGACGCGTTGCCGGTGCCGTATTCGAGGTTGGCCAGGTGCCGCTCAGACACGTCGGCCGCCACCGCTACGGCCTTGCGCGTGAGGCCGCGCTGTGCGCGCAGGTTGCGCACGCGCTCGCCCAGCGCGACCAGCAGGGGGTTCTTGGCCTCTTCCGCAGCCCCCGGCATGTTGTCGGCAGGCGTGGAGAGCGCGGTTTCTGCGTCTTCTTGTTCGGTCATGCCCATCTTTCTTGGAACAGGTTCTTACAGCCCATTGGCGGGTATTGGTGGGTAGTGGCAGGTCGAGCGCGCTCTGGGGCGCCTCACCACGGCGCATTTCCACCCCTTCGGTGAAAACAATTTATGCACTATAGTGCTTGACATTCAGCCATTCATTACCTATCGTTCATGTGCAAGCAAAATACTGCACATCTGAAAAATCCACAAGGATACAGATCAAAAAGGTGTGCGGGCCCCCATTTTCCTAGCCCCCGAGAAGCCATGCCCCACAAAGCCGCATTTCATCAAGCCCTGGTGGATCTGACCGCGCAGATCGCCGGGCGACCTCTGGATTCCGAACTGCAGGACTGGCTCAACCAGACCCATGGGCCTGACAGCGCTGCCTATGCAGGGCTCAAAGCGGCCTGCCTGGTGGGCGTGGAAGAGGGGTGGCTGTGCGACCGCGAAGGTGGCGGCATCCGCTACGGCCGCGTCTTCAAGGCTGACGATGCGCTGCACCGCTTTTCCGTCGATGTGGTGGACATGCAGGACATTGCGGGCCCTCACCACAGCCATCCGCTGGGGGAAATCGATTTGATCATGCCGCTCACGGCCGGTGCCACCTTTGACGGGCACCCCGCTGGGTGGTGCGTCTATCCACCGGCCAGCGCCCACCGCCCCACGGTGGCCCAGGGGCGTGCGCTGGTGCTCTATCTGCTGCCGGAAGGGCAGATCCTGTTCACGCGTTAAAGCGGTCCCTCCTTTCTGGCGCTTCTCGCCATACCGATCCCTTTTTTTGAAAGACCTGCATGACTGAACTTCTGGCCAACTTTGCCGCTGGACGCTGGCAAACCGGAAACGGCCCGGGCACCGTGCTCAGCGACCCGGTGTTGGGCGACGCGCTGGTGCGCGTCGATTGCACGGGGCTGGATCTGCCGGAAGCCTTTGCCTTTGCACGGGATCGCGGCGGCGCCGCCTTGCGCGCCATGACCTACCGTGAGCGGGCCGCGCTACTGGCGGCGGTGGTGAAGGTACTGCAGGCACACCGTGAGAGTTACTACGACATTGCAACCGCCAACTCTGGCACGGTGAAGAACGATTCGGCGGTGGACATCGACGGCGGCATCTTCACCCTGGGCCAGTATGCGCGGTGGGGCGATGCGCTGGGTGATGTGCGGGTGCTGCGCGATGGCGACGCGGTCAAGCTGGGCAAGGAGCCGGTCTTTTTGTCGCAGCACCTGCAGGTGCCCACGAGGGGTTTGGCGCTGTTCATCAACGCCTTCAACTTTCCGGCCTGGGGGCTTTGGGAGAAGGCGGCGCCTGCGCTGCTGTCTGGCGTCCCGGTGATCGTCAAGCCCGCCACCGCCACGGCCTGGCTCACGCAGCGCATGGTCAAGGATGTGATCGATGCAGGTGTACTGCCCGCGGGGGCGCTGTCGGTCATCGCGGGCAGCTCTGCGGGTTTGATGGACCAGCTGCAGCCTTTCGATGTGGTCTCCTTCACGGGCTCGGCGGAAACTGCGGGCGTCATCCGGTCGCACCCGGCCGTGGCGCACCGCTCGGTGCGGGCCAATATCGAGGCCGACAGCCTGAACTCCGCCCTCCTGCTGCCCGACGCCACCGTGGGCAGCGATGCCTTCAACCTGCTGGTGCGTGAAGTGGTGCGCGAGATGACGGTCAAGTCCGGGCAGAAGTGCACGGCGATCCGCCGCATTTTGGTGCCCGCTGCGGTATACGACGCTGCGGCCGAGGCCATCGGGTCCAAGCTCGCAGGCATCAGCGTGGGCAACCCGCGCAACGAGAGCGTGCGCATGGGTTCCCTGGTCAGCGCCGCGCAATTGCACGCGGTGCGCGAAGGCCTGGCCGCTTTGAGCGCCCACACCGACCTGCTGCACGATGGCCGCGCACGCCCGCTGGTGGATGCCGACCCTGCCGTAGCGGCCTGCATGGGGCCGGTGCTGCTGGGTGCGCGCGATGCCGATGCGGCATCTGCGGTGCATGACATGGAAGTATTCGGCCCTGTCGCCACGCTACTGCCCTACCGCGACCTGGACCATGCCCTGGCGCTGGCGCACAGGGGCCAAGGATCGCTGGTGACCTCGCTGTTTGGTGCTGACGAGGCGGCCCTGGCCGCTGCGGCCGTGCAGCTGGCCGCGAGCCACGGGCGTGTGCATGTCGTCACACCCGATGTGGCGCAGGCTCACACAGGGCACGGCAATGTGATGCCCATGTCGCAGCACGGGGGGCCGGGGCGCGCTGGTGGTGGTGCAGAGCTGGGCGGCTTGCGTGCGCTCGACTTTTACCACCAGCGCAGTGCGGTGCAAGCCAGCCCAGGTGTGTTGGCATCGCTCGGTCTATGAGGCCTGCCAAGGCCTGTGAATTGCCCAGAACAATACGGAGACATCCCCATGACCAGCCTGCCAGAGCGATTCAATTTCGCCGAACATCTGTTCGACCTGAACCGGGCGCATGCCGAGCGCACGGCCTACATCGACGACCGGGGGCGCCTGAGCTATGGCGATCTGGAAGACTGCGCCCGGCGGCTGGCCAGCGTGCTGGCTGAGGCGGGGGTGCGGCGCGAGGAGCGGGTGCTGCTGCTGATGCACGACACCAGCGACTGGCCCGTGTGCTTTCTGGGCTGCCTGTATGCAGGGGTGGTGCCGGTGGCGGTCAACACCCTGCTGACCGCAGACGACTATGCCTACATGCTGGCGCACAGCCGGGCGCAGGCGGCGCTGGTATCGGGGGCCTTGCTGCCTGTATTGTCCGAGGCCATGGCGCGCGGTCCTCATGAAGTGGGCACGCTGCTGGTATCGCTGCCGGTGGGCAAGCTGCATGCGGGCGCCCGCGATCTGGAGGCGGCCTTGAACAGTGCGTCTCCGTTGGCCGCACCAGCGCCCACCGGCGCGGACGACCCGGGCTTCTGGCTTTATTCGTCGGGCTCTACGGGCAAGCCCAAGGGCACGGTGCACACCCACGGCAACCTGTGGTGGACGGCCGAGCTGTATGGCAAGCCGGTGCTCGGCCTCACCCAGCAGGACGTCTGCTTCTCAGCCGCAAAGCTGTACTTCGCCTACGGCCTGGGCAATGCGCTCACCTTCCCGCTGTCCGTGGGCGCCACTGTGGTGCTGATGGCCGAGCGGCCCACGCCCGATGCCACCTTCAAGCGCTGGGTGGACCACCAGCCCACGGTTTTTTTTGGCGCGCCTACAGGCTTCGCGGGCATGCTCGCATCACCGCGGTTGCCAGCGCGTGCGGCGGTGGCGTTGCGCATGTGCTCCTCGGCAGGCGAGGCGCTGCCCGCAGAGATCGCGCAGCGCTTCAAGGCGCACTTTGGCTGCGACATCATCGATGGCATTGGCTCCACCGAGATGCTGCACATCTTTTTGTCCAACCGCCCGGGTGACATCCGTTATGGCACCACCGGCAAGCCCGTGCCGGGCTACGAGGTGGAACTGCGTGGCGAGGACGGCCAGAGCGTGCCCGACGGCGAGGTGGGCGACCTCTACATCCGGGGCCCCAGCGCTGCTTTGATGTACTGGAACAACCGCGAGAAGACGCGCGACACCTTCCAGGGCGGGTGGACCAAAAGCGGCGACAAGTATGTGCGCGACGCGGACGGCTATTACACCTACGCAGGCCGCAGCGACGACATGCTCAAGGTCAGCGGCATCTACGTCTCGCCGTTCGAGGTGGAGGCCACGCTGATGCAGCACACCGCCGTGCTGGAGGCCGCCGTGATCGGCAAGCAGGACGCAGACGGCCTTACCAAGACGAAGGCGTTTGTGGTGCTCAAGGATGGCAAGGCCGCGACGCAGGACGAGCTCAAAGCCTTCGTGAAGGAGAAACTCGCGCCCTACAAGTACCCGCGTTTCATCGAGTTCGTACCGGAGCTGCCCAAGACCGCCACTGGCAAGATCCAGCGTTTCAGGCTGCGCGAGCTGGAGGCCCGGGCGTGAACGGGGGCATCCGCGGCGGTACCAGCGGGGGCAGCGAATGGGCCGCCATTGACTGGCGAGGTCGGCCAGTGCGGTTGGAATACCAGTGGATTGCGCCAGAGCGCCGGTCTGCACCTTTGGTGGTGTTCCTGCACGAGGGGCTGGGGTCGCTGGCGATGTGGAAGGATTTCCCGCAGCAGCTTTGCGAGGCGGGAGGCTTTCGGGGTCTGGTGTTCTCGCGGCCGGGGTATGGGCGTTCCACCCCACGGGCGCCCGATGAAGCCTGGGGTGTGGACTTCATGCACCAGCAGGCGCGGGAGGTATTGCCTGCTTTTTTGGAGGCTGTGGGCGTTAACGAGCCGCCCTGGTTTTTTGGCCATAGTGATGGCGCATCCATTGCCTTGCTGTATGCATCGATGTTCCCGCAGCGGGTCAGCGGTCTGGTCGTGTTGGCGCCTCACCTCTTTGTGGAGGATGTGACCATCCAGAACATCGAGCAGGCGCGGGATGCCTACGAGACCACCGACCTGCCTCGCAAGCTGGGCCGTTACCACGACGACCCGGACTCCGCTTTCTGGGGCTGGAACCGCATCTGGCTCGACCCGACATTTCGCGCGTGGAACATCGAAAAAGCGCTGGAGACCGTGCGTGTGCCCGTACTGGCTGTGCAGGGGCTCAATGACGAGTACGGCACGTTGGCACAGATCCACGGCATTGCTGCCCGCGTGCCCGGAACACAGCTGCTGGAACTGTCCGATTGCGCGCATTCACCCCACCGCGATCGTTCCGACGATGTGATCGCTGCGACCTTGACGTTCGTGATGGCAGCAGGCCGAAATCCGTGAACACCCGATAGGCCTGCACCTGCGCCCATCGAACGCCGCGCCGGCCCTTATTCCACTCTGCGGCGCAGTTCTTCCAGGTTCACCACAGTGATACCGCCGTACTCGATCTGCAGCACACCCTCGGCCTCCAGGCGCTTGAGTGCAGCATTGCAGCGCTGGCGCGAGACACCGGACAGATTGGCGATTTCCTCCTGCGATACCTGCAGGTGAGGGTCGCTGCCAGGGTGCAGCCAGGGGTGGAAAAGACCTGCCAGCGCCCGCGCCACCTGGCTGTCCGTGTCCAGCAGATGGTGGGCTGTGAAATTGCCCAGAAACCAGTGCATGCGCTCGTTGATCTGGCGCAGCAGAAAGTGGTCAAAACTGCGCTGGGTGGCGTGCAGCCATTCAAAGGTGTCCACGGGTAAAAGCGCTACCCGGCTGGGGCGCAGCGCAATGATGTCCGCCGTGCGCGGCACGCCACGCAGCAGGGTTCCTTCACCAAACCAGCTGCCTGCAGAAAGACCGCCGAGGGTCACCGAGCGCCCGTTGTCCGAGGTCACCGTCCACTTGAGCAGTCCTTCAACGGCACCGTACCAGTGCAGGGGTACGTCGCCGCGCCGGCACAGGGCGCTGCCTTGGGCCACTTCGACTTCACGCAGGTCGTCCAGGACGCGTCGCTGTGCGCTCTCGTCCAGCAAGGGAAACCAGGCTGAGTTTTTCAGGAGATCGGCGACCGTGGGCGGCGCCAGTTTGACCAGCATGGTGTGAGGCTCCAGAGTGAAGGAGAAAGGCGTCCTCGTATACCCTGAGTCCAAATGTCATCGCGATGACTGAGTATGCAGACGCTAAAAAAAATAATGGGTGCGTTACCATTTTCCACCAGTCCATGTCATGACAAAGCGCAAAGTCATCGTCACCATCGCTCCCACCGGTGGCATGGCCCACAAGTCGCAGAACGCGCACCTGCCCACCCAGCCCGGTGAAATTGCCGACGATGTGCAGCGGTGCTGGAACGCAGGGGCCAGCGTGGTGGCCATCCATGCACGGCGCCCGGATGATGGCGCCACCTGCAACGCAGATATCTACCGCGACATCAACACCCGCATCCGGGCCAAAGGCTGCGACATCGTCATCAACAACTCTACCGGCGGTGGTGTGCATGGCGACATGGTGCGGCCGCTGTCCGGTGACCGCTGGGAGATCGCCTGGGAAGAGCGCATCAAGGGCATGGATGCGGGGGCCGAGATGTGCACCCTGGATGCCACCACGCTCAATCTGAGCTTTGACGGCCGCGAGATCCTCATGGACACCCCGCTGAGCAAAGGGCGCGAACTGGCACTGGGCATGAAGGCACGCGGCATCAAGCCCGAGTGGGAGGTGTTCAGCCCTACACACATCCTTCAGGATGCCACCACCTTGATCGATGAGGGGCACGACGAGGGCCCGCATTTCATCAACCTCGTGATGAACGTGCACCGCAGCTTTCAGAACGCCATGCCGTATTCGCCGCGCTACCTGCAGATGATGGTGGACACCCTGCCGCGCAACAGCATCTTTTGCGTGAGTGGCATCGGCCCCTCGCAGCTCGAAGCCAATGTGGCGGCGCTGCTGCTGGGTGGGCATGCCCGCGTGGGGCTGGAGGACAACCTGTATTTCCGCCAGGGCGAACTGGCCACCAATGTGCAGCTGACGGAGCGCATCGTGCGCATCATTCGGGAGCTGGACATGGAGCCCGCCTCGCCAGCAGAGGCCCGCGCCCTCATGGGTCTGCCCCGCGCAGGTGGCGCTCGCCCCGCCTTTGCGATCGATTGAGTTGTTGCGATTTCACCCACCAAGAAAGAGGAGACAGATGATGCAGACACGCCGCCAATTCATGAACCACCTGGGCTATGCAACCGCGCTGGGGGCACTGACTCCCTGGAGCGCGATGGCCCAGACGCTGGAGCAGGTGAAGATTTTCTACGGCTTCCCGGCGGGCAGCGCGGGTGACAGCGTGGCGCGCCGGGTGGGTGAGAAGCTGGCGGGTTCGTCCTATACCCGCAATGCCGCCGTGGTGGAGAACAAGCCCGGTGCCGGCGGGCGCATTGCGCTGGAGGCGCTCAAGGGCGCCCCCACCGATGGCAGCGTGCTCACGCTGTCGCCGTTTTCCTGCACGTCCATCTATCCGCACATCTACAGCAAACTCAGTTACGACCCCACGAAAGACTTCGTGCCGGTGTCCATCGCCGCCGTGATGCACCATGGTCTGGCCGTGGGGCCGCTGGTGCCAGCCTCGGTGAAGAACGTGAAGGATTTCCTGGCCTGGGCCAAGGCGAACCCGGGGCAGGCCAACTACGGCTCGCCTGCGGCGGGCTCCACCCCCCATTTCATCGGTGCGTTGCTGGGGCTGAACAACGGTGTGGACCTCAAGCATGTGCCCTACAGGGGCTCCATTCCCGGTGTGACCGATGTGGTGGGTGGGCAGATTGCTTCCATGGTGACGCCCAGCGGCGACTTCATTCCCAACCACAAGGCGGGCAAGCTGCGGTTGATCGCCACCTCTGGCCAGGCGCGTTCGCCGTTTTCGCCCGAGGTGCCCACCTTTGCGGAGCAGGGCTTCCCCGAGCTGACGACCGAGGAGTGGTTTGGCTTCTACGCACCCGCCAAGACACCGGCCAGCGTGGTTGCAGCCGCCAACGCTGCCATCAACATGGCGATCAAGGAAAAGTCGGTGATCGACAGCCTGGCTGTGGTGGGCCTGATTGCCAAGGGCTCCACCGCCGCAGAGATGGCCGCATCGCAACAGGCGGAGGCAGATCGATGGGGGCCTCTGGTCAAGAAGATCGGCTTCACGGCCGAGTCCTGAAGGGCACGGACATGGATGCTTCCGTGAACCGGGTGGCGGTGGTTGCCACTGGCGTCATTGGTGCAAGCTGGGCTGCGTACTTTCTCGCCCGGGGGCTGGACGTGGATGCCACCGATCCTTCTCCGGGGGCCGAGCAGCGCCTGCACGATGCCGTGGCACAGCACTGGCCGGTGCTCCAACGGCAAGGGCTTGCGCCGGGCGCCAGCACGGCAAGGCTGCGCTTTCATGCTCGGCTGGAGGACGCCGTGGGGCAGGCGGACTTCGTGCAGGAAAACGGGCCGGAGCGGCTGGACTTCAAGGTGGATCTGCTGCGCCGCATAGACGAAGCCGCCCCGTCGCATGCCATCCTGGCTTCCAGCTCTTCAGGGCTGTCTGTTACGGCCATGCAGGCCCAGTGCAAACACCCGGAGCGCGTGGTGCTGGGCCATCCGTTCAACCCCCCGCACATGATCCCGCTGGTGGAGGTGGGAGGAGGCGAAAAGACATCGGCCCAGGCGATCACTACCGCGATGGATTTCTACACCGCCATCGGTAAGCGCCCCATCCATGTTCGGCGCGAAATCAAGGGGCACATTGCCAACCGCCTGCAGGCGGCGCTGTGGCGGGAGGCGTTTCATCTGGTCCACGAGGGGGTTGCCAGTGTGAGCGACATCGACACCGCCATTGCCCATGGCCCGGGGCTGCGCTGGGCGCTGATGGGGCCTTTCATGAACCTGCACCTCTCCGGCGGCGAAGGTGGAATCGCCCATTTGCTCGCGCACCTCGGCGGCCCCATCGAAGACTGGTGGCAGGACCTGGGGGCTCCGCAGATGACGCCAGCGCTGCAAAGCCGTGTCGCTGACGGCGTTACGCAGGCGCTTGGAGGGAGAACCAGTGCGGAGCTGGTGGCTGCACGCGACGCCTTGCTGGTAGACCTGCTGCGTGTCAAGCAAGATGCCCGCGTCCTGGACTGAGAGCGGCTAACAGAACCTTCTGGCGTTGTTGCCGCGTGTTGCCGTACTACCCGTACTGCCTGCGACGCAGCGCCCGGCCAGAACCGCTTCGCTGAGTTTTGTTCGCCGGTCTGAATCCGCTGTTGCACCGTGCGGTCCTGCCGCATGGGTTTATTCGACGGGTTCAACCAAGCGCTTCCAGCAGTGGTGCTGCGCACCGCCGCGCCGCTGGTTAGCGCTGTGTTGCCCATTTTTTTGCTGCCCCAAGAACACGAGAGACAAACCACAGCATGCACCCCGAATTTCTTGGCGATGAAAACCAAATAGCACCGCCCGCCACGGTGTTGGTCCATCAGGACGACGGCTCGTTCGTATTGCGTTCCCCCGTGGCGCTGGGCGCGTATGCGCGCTGCGTCGGTGAATGGGTGGAGCAGTGGGCGCGCGAGACACCCCACGCGCTGGCCTTGGCGGAGCGTGACGAGACGGCCGAGCACTGGCGCACCCTGACCTATGGCGAGCTGCGCCAGGCCGTGGGCGCCGTTGCGCAGTCATTGCTGGACTTGAAGCTGCCGGCGGGCCGCCCCATCGCCATTCTTTCCGACAACGCGGCAGACCACGCGGTGCTCATGCTGGCGGCGATGCATGTGGGCATCACGCCCTGTTCCTTGTCGAGCGCCTATGCACGATCCCGAGACCCGGGCCGCCTGCACAGCATGCTTGCGGTGCTGGAGCCTTCGCTGGTTTATGCATCGGACGCCTCGGTCTACGCGCCCGCCCTGGCGGGGTACGCGTCCGATGCCGTCAAGGTCTTCAGTCGCCATGCCGAGGCCGTGCCTGGCGCCTTGCCTTTTGCTCAACTGCTCGCGGGCGTGGAAAGCCCGGCCGTGTCGCAGGCGTTTGAGGCCATCCAGCCCGACGACCCTGCCAAGTACCTTCTGACGTCGGGCTCCACGGGCCATCCCAAGGTGGTCATCAACACCCACCGCATGCTGTGCGCCAACCAGCAGATGATGGCCCAGACCTGGCGGTTCCTGGCCCACGAAAAGCCTGTGCTGGTGGACTGGCTGCCGTGGAGCCACACCTTTGGCGGCAACCACAACCTCAACATGGTGCTGTGCCATGGGGGCGCGCTCTACATCGATGAAGGGCGGCCCGTGCCAGGGCTTATCGAGAAGACGGTGCGCAACCTGCGCGATGTGAAGCCGACGATGCTCTTCAATGTTCCGCGTGGTTTCGACATGCTGTTGCCGTTTCTGGAGGCAGACGCCGCGCTGGCCGCTGAAATCCTCTCGCGCATGCGCCTGGCGTTCTATGCCGCGGCAGCGCTGGCCCCTTCCACCTGGCAGCGGCTGGAGGCCGTGGCAGCACGCGTGCGGCCCGCGTCGCCGCTGTGGCTGACCACGTCCTGGGGATCCACGGAGACATCGCCCGCAGTGACCAGCGCCCACTGGCGCATGGAGGGCGCTGGCTGTATCGGTGCGCCGTTGCCCGGGCTTGAACTCAAGCTGGTGCCCAACGGCAGCAAGCTCGAAATGCGGGTCAAGGGTGTATCGGTGTTTCCGGGCTACCGCAATGCACCCTCCGAGACGGCCGCCGCATTTGACAGCGATGGCTTCTACCGCATCGGTGACGCGGGATACCTGGTGGACCCTGTGCGGCCGGAGTGTGGCGTGGTCTTCAACGGCCGGGTGGCTGAGGATTTCAAGCTCTCCAGTGGGAGCTGGGTGTCGGTGGGCACGCTGCGGGTGGAACTGGTGTCCGAGTTGGCCCCCCTGGTGCAGGACCTCGTGCTTACGGGCCACAACCGGGACGAAGTGGGCATGCTGGTGTTTCCCTCTGCCGCCGGTGCAGCGGACCGCGCGCGGCTGGACGACGCCCTGCGCCGTGTCATGCAGGCCCGCCGCACTGCTGGCGCGGGTTCATCGCAGTGCCCCGCGCGTGCATTGGTGATGGCGACGCCGCCCGACCCCGATGCTGGGGAAATCACCGACAAGGGCTACATCAACCAGGGCGCTGTGCTCTCGCGCCGTGCTGCACAGGTCGAGCTGCTGCATGCCGGCCCTGCTGCCCCCAACGTGATCTCAATCTGACGGGGTGCCGTGGCAGCGCCTTCTGCGGCTTTTCGAATCCACCCGTAAAAAAGGACCCGCTGCCTTGGGCAACGGGTCCTTTTTTGCGGAGAAGGAATGATGGGGCATCACCCCGTCACGCCCTTCGCAACGGCTGAGATCAGACCGTGGCGTCCTTGAGCTTCTTCAGCGCGCGGGTCTTGATCTTCACGGCTGCAGGCTTGGCGGGGAACCAGCGCTCTTCACCGGTGAAGGGGTCTTTGCCGAAGCGCTTCTTCTTGGCGGGGATTTGCTGCAGGCCGATTTTCATGAGGCCGGGCAGCGTGAATTCGCCGGAGCCCTTCTTGTGCACCGAACCCAGGATGGTGGCTTCGAGTGCGGCCAGCACGGCCTTGGTGGCCTTGGGTTCCACACCAGCCTGCTCGGCCAGATGGGCGATCAGCGTGGTCTTGTTGAAGGCGGTCTTGATCGGCTTGATGCCTGCAGCAACAGGCTTGGCCACTGGTGCGGCGGCCTTCTTCGCTGCGGGGGCTGCAGCCTTCTTGGCGGCAGGTGCCGCCTTCTTTGCAGCAGCAGGTGCTGCCGCCTTGACGGCCTTCTTCGCGGGCGCTGGAGTCTTTTTTGCAGTTGCCATGATGGTGATTCTTCTTTGTTCAGAGTTGCAATATGCCTCCCCCCAATGAAGGGAAGGTGCGCAATTTTAGGTGCGACTGCGGCATACCGTGCAAAAACGAAGACCCGCCAGCATTGGAGGCTTCTGAGAAGGGCTGTAGAAAGACGCTGCGAATGAGGGGCCGTGCGCAGCTGGCGTCTGCTGAAGGCCGTGTGTGCTGCGTGCGATCACGCGCTCGCATACAGGCATACATGCATGCACGCATGTGTCCGGTCTTGCTGCTGCGTCAGCGGTGCGCAGGGGTCTCGTGGCGTTGGCGCCACTGGTGGTAGCGCTGGCGCTGCAGCGCCAGCAACTCCACCAGACCCCAGGCCAGCGCACACCCGAGGGTGCCGCACAGCAGGGCGATGCGGTGCACCTCAGTCCTGCGCTGCGGCTGCGTCTTCATAGTGGGTCCATCCGTCGGGACTGGGCAAATCGAAGCTGGGCCAGCCCGGGGCATCGAAGAGTTCATCCAGCAGCCGCTGCAGTCCGAGCAATCTCCAGAGCATGATCATGTGCCTCTTCGAAGGGTTGTGTCTGCGGGCAAGTTAACGCGCTTGTGTGACAGTTCCGAGTCGTTTCGCCGAATTCACACAGATGCGTCATGGCGCTGTTGGTGCGTGCGGGCCGGGGCTATGCTTGCTGCCTATCGCCTTGCTGCACGGCCCCACGCCGCCATCGCCATCCACCATGAACACGCTGCCCGAGTTGCTGGCGCTCGAAAAAATCATCGAGCTGGGGGCACCCCATCTGCAAGTTCAGGTGGTTCGGCAGGTGCAGCTGGCGTCGGGTCACAGCTTTCCGATCCATGCCATCGGCGTGGGCAACCCGTCGCTGGACGTGCCTGCCATCGGCTTTTTCGGAGGCGTGCATGGACTGGAGCGCATCGGCGCCGAGGTGGTCATCGCCTACTTGCAGAACGTGGTCATGCGGTTGCAGTGGGACACCACGCTGCACCGCCAGCTGGAGCAGATGCGCCTGGTTTTCATGCCGGTGGTCAACCCGGGTGGCATGTGGGCCGCCACACGCGCCAATCCGCGCGGGGTGGACCTCATGCGCAATGCACCGGTCGATGCCACGGACCGCGTGCCGCCTTGGATCGGCGGGCAACGCATCAGCGCGGGGCTGCCTTGGTACCGGGGGCGCGCGGGCGATGCCATGGAGGCCGAAAGCCAGGCGCTGTGCGAGGTGGTGGCCCAGGAGCTGCTGGCGCGGCCGTTCAGCATGGCCATCGACTGCCATTCAGGGTTTGGCGTGCGTGACCGCCTGTGGTTTCCGTTTGCCCACACGCGCAAGCCCATTGCGCACCTGGCCGAGTTGCATGCGCTGCAGGAGATCTTTCTGCAGGCCCACAGCCACCACCAGTACGTCATCGAGCCGCAAAGCGCCCAGTACCTGGCGCACGGCGACCTGTGGGACCACCTGTACCTGCAGGCCTGCCGCGAGGCGCCCACACACACCTTCCTGCCGCTCACGCTGGAGATGGGGTCGTGGCTGTGGATCAAGAAGAACCCGCGCCAGCTGTTTTCGCGCAACGGCATCTTCAACCCGCTCATCAACCACCGCCAGCAGCGGGTGCTGCGGCGCCATCTGTCACTGCTCGATTTTCTGGCCCGCGCGGCCTGTAGCCACGAGCGCTGGGTGCCAGCTCCCGAAGCGCGGGCGCAGCGCAGGGCGGATGCCCTGGCCGCGTGGTACTGAAGAGGTGTTCCCCATGCACCATCCATGGATTCTGCTCAGAGGCCTCACGCGCGAGGCCGCGCACTGGGGCTCGTTTGTCGAAGCGTTCGAGCACGCCCTGCCGGGTGCCCGCGTTGTGGTGCAAGACTTGCCTGGCAATGGCCTGCTGCACCGGGCCGTGTCGCCCGCCACGGTGCGGGGCATGGTGGATAGCTGCCGCGCCGAGCTGGCCGCGCAGGGTGTGCGGCCACCGTTTCGGGTGCTGGCCATGTCGCTGGGCGCCATGGTGGCGGTCGAGTGGGCGCGGGTGGCGCCCGAGGAACTGGTGGGCTGTGTGTTGATCAACACCAGCCTGCGGCCTTTTAGCCCGTTCTACCAACGGCTGCGGCCAGCCAGATATCTGCAGGTGCTGCGCTGCGCCGCGCCCTGGAGCAGCCCGCTCACCATTGAAAAGACCGTGCTGCGAATGACCAGCAACCTTGTCCACGCCAGGGGGGCGGTGGTGGAGGAATGGGTGGCCCTGCGCAAGCAGCGGCCGGTGTCGGCATCCAATGCCCTGCGCCAGTTGGTGGCTGCAGCGCGCTACACGGCACCTGTTGTAGCGCCCCTGGTGCCGGTTTCGGAACGCCCTCGCATCCTGCTGTTGGCCAGCCAGAACGACAGGCTGGTGTCCTGCCAGTGTTCGCAGGCCATCGCACGGGCGTGGGGGGTGCCGCTGCGCATGCATCCGTCGGCCGGACATGACCTGCCGCTGGATGACGCGCAGTGGGTTATTGGGCAGGTGCGGTCCTGGATGGAGGGCTCGCCGTGAGGTGGCGCAAACCCCGCGCTGGCGTTCACTCCCCCAGACCGGTAAGCCCGCCCTGGGCCACCAGTTCGCGGTACCACTCCTCGTAGCCAGCGCTGCTCGGGTGCAGCCCGTCGGCGGCGTTCAGTGCCTTGCTACGGGCCACGAACGGGTCTTCATGGCGTGGCTTGAGCAGGCGCACATAACGCGCCTGGCGCGTGGCTGCGACGTCTTTGACGATGGTGTGCAGGTCCTCAGAGCGGTGCGACATCACCCACGAAACCGGGGGGATGAAAAACGGCGCATGCCCCACGTTCCCACACGGCATCAGCACCACGTGCTGGCCCTTTTGTTGTGCAAGGGTTACCACCTGCTCGATCTGGAGGCGCAGCGTATCCAGCGCTGTCAACCGGATCACGTCGTTGCCACCCGCGAGCACCAGCACCAGGTCGTAGCCCGCAGACGCCTGCTCCAGCTGGGCGGCCACGTCGGCGTAGCGTGCACCGTTGGCGGCCAGGTTGTCGATGTGCCACTTCGGGTGGTCCTGGCCAATGCGCCCGGGCAGGCTGTCGAGCGGGGCATTGGCCCCCGTGCCCACGGCCGTGCTGTCGCCCACCACCAGAACCCGCCGCACGGGTTGATCCGGTTGCGCAGTGTAGGGCTGGGCCTCGCGGGCCAGGTCTGCGGCGGTCCACATGCGCCAGGGCGCGCAGGCGGTGAGCAAGAGTGCGCCTGTGGCAATGGCCACCAGGGCCACCATGCGGCGCGAGGATGCGGGGCGGGTACGGACGGCGTGTTTCATGGGCTGGAGCAAGAGTAGGACCTTGCTGCAGCCTACCGGCGGGCAGGGGCCGGATGCGTCGGTGGCGGGCAACGGAGCGAGTAGGACTGGCGCGCCGCTGCTGTCGGCTACTGCTTGAACACCACAGCTTCCAGCGCCATCGCCCGGATCGACGCGGCCGCGGCCTCTGCCTTCGCCCGGCTTTCATAGGGCCCCACGCGCACGCGGATGCGGCGGCCCTTGGCGTTGTTCAGCTCCTGGCGAAAGGCGGGTAGCCCTTCGTTGAGCAGGCGGGCCTGGGCCTTGCGGGCGTTGGCTTCGTCGGCAAACAGCCCCACGTTGATGTAGTAGCCCGCCGCCGTGCCCACGGTAGGCAAGGGGGCGGAGGCTGCTGGCGCAGCGGCCGAGGCAGGGGGTTTGGCGGTTTTGGCTGCTTTGGTTTTGGCCGTGGCCGCAGAGGCCGCGCGGCTGGCGGGCTCTGCGGGCGGCGTCGCCTTGGCAGAGGGCTTGGGGGCTGCCGTGGCGGTTGCTGAGGCGGGTGTTTTGGAAGCCTTGGTGGCTGCAGAGGTTGCAGAAGCTGCAGATGGAGTGGGGCGGTTGGCCTCAGTGGGCTGCGCCGGTGTGGTGGCAGGGGCTGCTGTCTTCGGCGCTGGGGTTGCCGGGGCAGCAGGCGTGGCGGTGGGTGGCGCCAATGGTGCAGACGCAGCCAAGGCGGGCGGGGCCGCTGCCACGGCCGAAGCGGCTGAGGCTGAGGCCGTCGTGGCGGCAAGGGCCGGGGTTGGGGGGGCTTGCGTGGGAACCGGAACGGGTACAGGTGCGGGTGCGGGTGCGGGTGCAGATGCCACTGCGCTGGGCCGGGACGCCGCCGCCGCCGTGGCTTGTGCCACGGTCACCGCAGGCTCCAGGGCCAGCGGCTTGGTGTCCGAAGGGGCCCAGACCAGGTAGGCCAGCGCGGCTGCGGCCAGCAGCACCAGGTTGGCCAGCACCAGTGCCTGCAGCCGCTTGCGTGAGCTGGCCTGCTTCTCCAGCAGCACACAGGCCTCGGGCAGCGTGCGTGAGGCCGCCAGCGCCCGGGCCACACGCTTGCGGATGTCGGCATACAGGATGGCATTGCCATACAGGCCCGGCACCGCAAAGGCCAGCATTGCAAAAGCGCCCAGCACGCCCAGTTCCACGCCCGGCGGCCATTGCAGGAAGGTCCGGCCGATGCCATACACGATGAGCGCCAGCCCTTCGGCCGCTGCCAGGTAGACCAGCGCGGGGGTCCACAACTGCCGGAACAGCATCCAGTTGAGGGTGGCCAGGCAGGCCGCCCAGTTCCAGGTGGTGGTGGTGCGGCCCGTGTTGTCAAAGCGCTCGAAGACGGCCATGTAGTAGGCCGTGTTCACGGGCCCCAGTGCCAACCGGGACAGCGCCGTCATGGCGTTGTCGGACGGTGAGTCGAGCGACATGGCCGGGATGATGGTGGCGACAGGGTCCGTGTGGTCGAGCATGGGCCGATTCTGTCATGGGCCGATGTTTGCGCCACCTGGTTTGCGCGCAGGATCAGCGCGGGCGCAACGCTCTGGCCGGATTGCGTTTGGCCCACGCGGGCCCCATCACTGGATTTTCATTAAAAATGGCCTCTAGCGCTTGTCTGTTAAGCGCTGGTAGCTATTAATAATATAGCGTTTGCCGCAGTGGCTGTGGCGTGTCAGGCACCGCGCACCATCGCCATGATCTTCCCCGCGTCCAGCGTGGCGGCCTTTTGCTGGATCTGCGGCAGGTACTGCGACTGCATCTGCTTGGCGGGGCCCAGCAGGTTCTGGAAGGTATCGCGCAGCATGGCCGTGCTCATAACCCGGCCCCCGGCGTAGTAGCGCTTGGCCACCTGCCCCAGCGCGTAGGTGGTGGCAAACGAAAACGCCATGCCGGTGGCGGCGCTGCCCAGCCCGCCGATGGTCCGGCCCGCCGCCTTGCCCAGCAGGCCGCCCAGCAGCTTGCGGCCAAACTGCTCCAGGTACTGGGACGTCATGCCCACGCCCGCAGCGGCGATGAATTCCTTGATGTGGCCCTGGTCCAGCTCTACGCCATGGGCCTTGCCAATGCCGTACACCATCTTCACCTGCATGGGGATGATGGCCATTGACGCCCAGGACTGCGGCAGCAACTCCAGTGCACCGTTGAGCAGCGCGTAGTTGAGGATGAATTTGTCCAGCTCAGCATCCAAAGCACTGCTGGGGGCTGCGGCGGCTGTTGCCCCTGGGAACGCGGTAGGCGCGGACACAGGCACGGATAAAGGCACGGCCTTTTCGGCCACATCCACGATCGCATCGGCTTCCCGGTCAAACGCGTCGGTCTGCGGTGCGCCCAGCTGCAGCGCCGTCTTCAGGCCGTGCAGAAACTCGCGTTCTGCCGCCGTCTGGCGGCCATCCACGTCGCACACACACACGGCCATTTCGTAGGCCAGCTGGCGGTGCATGGGGTCGCTCAAGGCTTGCACCGCTGCCTGCACGCTGGTGCGCCGGAGCAGCACGTCCTGGTAGATGCGTGGAAGGTCCGCCATGCCTGCGTCGCCCGCGAGCGACTGGGCAATGCGGCGGATCTCTTCGCGCTCGGCGTCGTCCTTGTTGCCGTCCGCAAACGCGGCCAGGAGGGCGATGGTGAGAATGGATTTTTGCTGGTCCAGGTTCATGGGGTGTTGCCTGCAAGGCGTTGGGTAAAAACGGTGGTGCGCTCGCCTGGGGGGCGGTCGCGCGCATGGGATCAGATGCAGTCTAGGCAACGGGGTTTCAACGCCACAGCCTGTGGGGATTTGGGCGCGCGTGGTAACCGGGTGTTTCGGGGGCGGGCCGGGTTATCCCTTGGGTATTTTGGCGACTGTGCGCCAGCGCCCGGCGTGCCTACAGTGCCAACAGGTCTCCACGGCTGTGGAGGCGGCTGACCCTGAAAAATCCCGTTGTTGTGGAGTGCACACTATGAACATCGCCCACCTGCTGCGCCGCAGTGCTTTGCTGCATGCCCACCAGCCCGCTGTACTACAGGGGGGTGACGTGCTGTGGTCCTACGGCGACCTGGGCGCACGCGCTGCCGCCTTGGCCGCCTATCTGCACACGCAATGCGGCGTGGCCCCTGGTGACCGAGTGGCCATCTACTCCGCCAACGCGCCCGAGTACCTGGAGGCCCTGCACGCCATCGTGTGGGCCGGGGCCGTGTCGGTGCCGGTCAACTACAAGCTGCATGCCAAAGAATTGGCCTACGTGCTGGCCGACTCCGGCGCGCGTGTGGTGCTGGTATCGCAGGCGTTGGCCCCAGCCGCGCGCGAGGCAGGGGCGGCGGATGCCGGTCTGCTGGTGTTCGGCTCCGAAGCGTACCGCGCCGCCGTCACGCACGCGCTCATGGACGTTTGCGACCGCGCACCCGAGGATGTCGCCTCACTGTTCTACACCTCCGGCACCACTGGCCGCCCGAAGGGGGTGATGCAGACCCACCGCAATCTGCTGGCCATGACGGCCTGCTACTTCACCGACGTGGACGATGTGCTGCCCGGCGACGCCATGGTCTACGCCGCGCCCATGTCGCACGGCGCTGGCCTCTACAACTACGCCCAGGTGCTGCGCGGCGGGCGGCATGTGGTTCCGCTGTCGGGTGGCTTTGAGCCTGCGGAGCTGGTGCAGCTTGCGGCCAGCGTGGGCCAGCTCACGCTGTTTGCCGCGCCCACCATGGTGCACCGTTTGGTCGACCATGTGCAGGCCACCGGAGCCGATGTGTCTGGCTTCAAGACCATCATCTATGGCGGAGGCCCCATGTATACCGACGACCTGCGCCACGCGCTGGCCACCATGGGCAATCGCTTTGCGCAGATCTACGGCCAGGGCGAAAGCCCCATGACGATCACGGCCCTGTCGCGTGCCCAGCTGGCCGACCGCAACCACCCGCGCTGGGCCGAGCGCATGGTATCGGTCGGCGTGGCGCAGTCGCTGGTGGAGGTGCGTGTGGTGGATGCCGCAGGCCAGCCGATGCCCGCAGGCGAGACCGGGGAGGTGGTGGTGCGCGGCGACACCGTCATGCCCGGCTACTGGAACAACCCCGAAGCCACGGCGCAGACGCTGCGCGATGGCTGGCTCTACACCGGCGACATGGGCGCGCTGGATGCCGATGGTTTCCTCACCCTCAAGGACCGCTCCAAGGACGTGATCATCTCTGGCGGCTCCAACATCTACCCGCGTGAGGTGGAGGAGGTGCTTCTGCTGCATCCCCAGGTGCGCGAGGTGGCCGTGGTGGGGCAGCTCGATGCGGAATGGGGCGAGGTGCCTGTGGCCTTTGTGGTGGCGGAGGAGGGCGTGAGCCCGGATGCACTGGACGCGCTGTGCCTGGCCCATATAGCCCGTTTCAAGCGCCCTCGGCTGTACCGCTTTGTGCAGGCTTTGCCCAAGAACAGCTATGGCAAAGTGCCAAAGACAGCACTTCGAGAGATGCTCTCGGCGGATCGAACGGGTTAGCGCGGGTGTTCGGCGTCTTTGTCAGTTTGCGCAGCAGAGAAGGCACGGGCGCTGCGTCAACGAAATTTTTCAGCGGTGCTAATCAGTGGCCAAGCTTCCCAGCACCATTCCGCCCCATTCCTGCAGCTGCTTTTGTTTCTCGTCATCCGTCAATGGGTTCGCATCCTGCTGCCGTTTCAATTGCTTCAGCAAGGGCAGCAAATCTGTCTGCTTTGACTGCACATGAGCTGGCTCTGCCGTGTTCTCGGTGATCTTGTTGTTTTCCACCTTGAGGACGTGCAGCGATTGCGAGGCGGCCTGCGTGATCAGTGCGCGCACAGGCTCATCCTTCTCGTAGCCTAGCTCTACCTGCGTGCTGCTGCTGTCTTCCACCTTTTCGTAGGAATAGTTCTGGGTTGCAGAGTCTGATGTCAACTTTGGTGCTGCGGTGGAGTTCAGCGATTGGTGATAGGCGGCAGAAAGCTTGGCTGACTGGGTCTGTATGAAGCCGCGGTTGCTGGGTGATGATCCGGAGACCTGAGTGGACTGTTTGAGTGTGTATTCGAAGGTGTCAACCTCTTTGGTACGGCGCGGATTGGACGCACGGCGGGTTGCGGTAATCGATGCATCAAAGTCCGCCAGGCCGGTGAGCAGGCTCTTGTCGCCTTCACTGAAGGCGTTGGCGTCGCGCGTCAGATCGACCGGGTCGCCAATGCTGATACTGGCGCTGCCTGACCTCCCAGGGGAGTTTGCCGATTCATAGCCGCCGTTCAGGGCGGCGAAGCTGGACTTGAACAGGTCAACCAAGCCGCTGTCTGCATGCCCGCGCTCTGCTGCCTTGTCGATGCGGCTGAGGTACTGTCGCACGGCGTAGGCCTTCTGGTCTGCGGTGCCCCATAGCGCGGGCTGCCGCAAATCGGTTTTCATTCTTACGGTGCCTTCAGGGCTCTTGAGTTCAATCTCGCGGGTTTTGGCGTCTGCGCTGATGTTGGCACCGAGCTTCAGGATGCGGACGCCATCCTGGTCCACGCCATAGATATCCACCTTGAATTCCAGCTTGGTGAAGAGCTTGCTATCGAACTTCAGCAGACCGTCCAGCCGCAGCACAGGGGATTCAGCCGTCAAGCCCTCGATAGCAAGATCGAAACCTTCTGCCAGAGATTGGAGTGCGTCCTTTTCCTGCTGCGTAAGGTTGCCATCCACCTCGATCTGCACAGCGATGCCAGAGCCTGTGGCGCGTTGCTCCCGCTGGTCGGCTATGGAGATCCGCACCGTGGCGCCAGATTGAGTGGTGATGGCAAATGTCGCACTGGCGCTGGGGCTGGATTGAATGCCCCACATAGCGCCAGTTGCCTTGCCTTGAATTTTGTCGGGCGAACTCACTGCACCCAGATTCACCACAGTCTGACGGTAGCTCGAGCCGGTGCGGGCGGCCTGCTCTATCAGGGCGGACCCCAAACCGGCAAACCGCGCCTTTTCCGTCGTGGCGCTCGCGTTTCGGCCGATGATCTGATCCACAGCGGTCGTCGGTGTCTGCTCCCATACCTGCATTTGCCGGCTGCTGGTCTGCGATGGGGCGATTGCTTCGTAGGTGACGTCGATCGACTCCATCGCCAAGGGCCACTGGGTAACGTGCAGAAACCGGGTGTCACCCATCGTCGAAGGCACGGCTTCCGGGATGGCAGATGGAGTGAAGTTTGTGACGCTGTTGCGGGTCACGCCCGGCGATACAGCGCTCGCTAGCGGCACGCGTGAAGAGGCCTGCGCAGAGGCCGTCACCGATGCTGGGGTGGAATTTCCTGACGGGCTCCAGCTTGTGGAAAAAGGGGAGAGGCTGATCGCACTCATTCAGGATATGTCATAGCTGTCTTTTGGATATCGGCAGAAACGAGGAGGACTGAAGCCTGGCGTTCTGCGCTAGCGTGCAACACCACACTAGAGAACACTGGGGCAGGAAGCGGGCGCTTCAGGGGCACAAAAGCGCCCTCCTGCGAAGGCCAATGCATTGGTCTACCATCCAGCTCTGATTTTTTGAGCTTGCCATGACTACCAAAACCCTCAAGATCGATTTCGTCTCCGATGTCTCCTGCCCCTGGTGCATCATCGGCCTCAAGGCGCTGGAGCAGGCGGCTGATCGCCTGAAGGGCGAAGTGGCCCTTGACATGCACTTTCAGCCTTTCGAGCTGAACCCGCAGATGGGCCCCGAGGGCCAGGACATCAACGAGCATCTGCAGGAAAAGTATGGCTCCACGCCCGAGCAGCTCGAACGCAACCGCGAGGCCATTGCCGCGCGTGGCGCGGACTTGGGGTTCACCTTTGGCAAAGGCAAACGCAGCCGCGTCTACAACACTTTTGACGCGCACCGCCTGCTGCACTGGGCCGAAGAGAAGGGCCTGCAGCCGCAGCTCAAGCATGCGCTGTTCAAAGCCTATTTCACCGATGGGCAAGACCCGAGCAACCACGAAGTGCTGGTGCGCGTGGCGGGTGAGGTCGGGTTGAATGTGGACGAGGCGCGTGAGCTATTGGCGTCTGATCGTTTTGCCGAAGAGGTGCGCGAGCGTGAGCAGTTGTATTTGCAAAACGGCATCCACTCGGTACCCGCCATCATCATCAACGAGCGCCACCTGATTCAAGGTGGTCAGCCGGTGGAGGTGTTTGAGCAGGCGCTGCAGCAGATTGCCAGCCAGGCTTGATGAATACTATTGTTTTGATAGCTTCTGGCGCTTGATGGATAAGCGCTAGGGGCTGGTTTTATATGAAAAGCAGAAAGGGGCCATGGCCCCTTTCTGCTTTCTGTTGTGTACGGCCTTGCCGGCTTATTTGCGCAGCGGGATGGCAATGGCCCGGTCCACCGGCACGGCGGTCACGCTGTTCTGCGGCGAGCCGTCGATGAGTTTTTCGGAGTAGGTCAGGTAGACCAGCGTGTTGCGGGCCGGGTCGACCATGCGCACGATGCGCAGGCGTTTGAACAGGATGGACATGCGTTCGCTGAACACTTCTTCCTGCTTCTTGAGTGGCTCGGGGAAGCTTATGGGCCCCACCTGGCGGCAGGCGATGGAGGCTTCTGCGCGGTCTTCGGCCAGGCCCAGGGTGCCCTTGATGCCGCCGACGCGGGCGCGCGAGACGTAGCAGGTCACGCCCAAAACGCCGGGGTCGTCGTAGGCCTCGACGATGATGTCGTGGTCGCGGCCGATCCACTGGAAGGCGGTGTCCACCGTGCCGATTTTTTCGCCGGGCGCTGCCTGCGCAGTGCCAGCCACGCCCACCCAGGCGGTGGCTGCAGCCAGGGCCAGCAGCGCCGAGGTGGCCGTTTGCTTGAGTGCCATCACGCAGCGGCCCCGGCTTCGGTGCAGCGCTGGGCCAGGTGGGCCAACGCTTCTTCCACCTGGTCCACCAGCACCAGGCACAGGTCGCCGGGCTGCAGGCGCGCCAGGGCGGCGTCGATGGCAATGAACTCACCGCGAATCTCTTCAACGTGTGTGGTGCGCGATGCGCCTGCGAGGCCCTCGCGCAGCAGGGCCATCACCTCGCCATCGGCACGGCCGCGCTGCGCGGCGTCCTGGTACAGGATCACGTCATCAAATGCGGCGCCCAGGATCACGGTCTGGTCGCGGATGTCCTCATCGCGACGGTCGCCCGCGCCGCTGATCACCACGCTGCGGCGCTTGGCGGGCAGGGCGTCCACGGCGCCCACCAGGGCGCGCATGGCATCAGGGTTGTGGCCGTAGTCGGCAATCACGGTGGCGCCCCGGTAGTCCATGATGTTGAAGCGGCCGGGCGCGTTGTCGCTGTCGTTCACAAAGCCCGACAGGCCCCGGCGGATGGTCTGCCAGGGCATGCCCACGCCCCAGGCGGCGGCCACGGCGGCCATGACGTTCTCGACCTGAAAACCGATCTTGCCGTTGCGTGTGATGGGCACGTCGCGCAGGTGGATGGTCTCGCGCCACGAGCCTTCCGAAGCCACGATGGAGTCGCCATCCACATACACGGTGCGGTGGCCCTGCGCGCGGTGCGTGGCCATCACGGGATGGTGGCGGTCGCTGGCAAAGAAGATGATCTTGCCAGGGCAGGCGGGCGCCATGGCGGCCACGATGGGGTCGGCAGCGTTCAGCACGCCGTAGCCCGTGGTAGCCACGTTCTGCACGATCACGCGCTTGAGCACGGCCAGGTCTTCCACCGTGGTGATGTAGTTCAGGCCCAGGTGGTCGCCCGCGCCGATGTTGGTCACCACGGCCACCTGGCAGCGGTCGAAGCCCAGGCCTTCGCGCAGGATGCCGCCGCGTGCGGTTTCGAACACGGCGGCATCCACCTCGGGGTGCAGCAGCACGTTGCGCGCGCTCTTGGGGCCGCTGCAGTCGCCGCTGTCGATCTGGCGGCCGTTCACGTACACGCCGTCGGTGTTGGTCATGCCCACGCGCAGGCCCTGGGCGGTGAACAGGTGGGCAATCAGGCGGGCGGTGGTGGTCTTGCCGTTGGTGCCAGTGACGGCCACGGTGGGGATGCGCCCGTCATCGCCATGGGCATACAGCTTGTCCACCATCGCCTGACCCACGTTGCGGGGCTTGCCGTAGCTGGGTGCCAGATGCATGCGCAGGCCGGGGGCGGCGTTCACTTCCACAAAGCCGCCGCCTTGTTCTTCGAGCGGGCGTAGCACGGTCTCGGCCACCATGTCCACGCCGCAGATGTGCAGGCCCACCATCTGGGCGGCGGCGATGGCGCGTGCGGCTACGTCGGGGTGCACGTCGTCGGTCACATCGGTGGCAGTGCCGCCGGTGGACAGGTTGGCGTTGTTGCGCAGGATGACGCGTTGGCCCTTGGCGGGCACGGCATCGGGCGTGAGGTCTTGCAGGGCCAGGCGCGCAACGGCAATGTCGTCCAGGCGGATCTTGGTGAGTGAGGTGGCGTGGCCTTCGCCGCGGCGCGGGTCGAGGTTGACCAGATCGACCAGTTCACGCACCGTGTGCTGGCCGTCGCCCAGCACCTGGGGCGGTTCGCGGCGGGCAGCGGCCACCAGCTGGTCGCCCACCACCAGCAGGCGGAAGTCATGGCCAGGCAAAAAGCGCTCGACCATCACGGTGCCGTATTCGGCGGCGTTCTTGTAGGCCTCTTCGAGCTGGGCGCGGTCGGTGATGTTGACCGTCACGCCCTTGCCCTGGTTGCCATCCTGTGGCTTGACCACCACGGGCAGGCCGACCTTGAGCGCAACCTCCCAGGCTTCGTCCACGCTCTCGACCGGTTTTCCCAGAGGCACGGGCACGCCAGCGGCATGCAGCAGGCGTTTGGTCAGGTCCTTGTCCTGGCCGATGGATTCGGCCACGGCGCTGGTCGAATCGACCTCTGCCGCCTGGATACGGCGCTGCTTGGAGCCCCAGCCAAACTGCACCAGGCTGCCACGCGTGAGGCGGCGGTAGGGGATGCCGCGCGCCACGGCGGCGTCCACGATGGACCCGGTGCTGGGGCCCAGGCGCTCGTCTTCGTCCAGCTCGCGCAGTTCGGCAACCACGGTGTCAGCATCAAAATTGCCTTCGCCTTGGGCCGCCTTGATGAGTTGCTGCGCGTATTCAAACGCTTTGCGGCCCACGGCCTCTTCGCTGTATTCCACGACCACCTGGTACACGCCCGCGTCGGTGGTAGCGGTGGTGCGCGCAAAGGTGACGGGGCAGCCTGCCTGCGCCTGCAATGCCAGGGCGGCCGTCTGCAGCACATGGGCCAGCGAGACATCGCCGCCGCCAGTTTCGGGGTGCAGCGCGCCGATGGCGGGAAACAGGGCCCGCAGGCGGGCTTCGAACCCGGCCATCTGGCCCACGGCGCGCTCGTTTTCGGCGCAGGTCACCACGGCCTCGATGGCCATGTGGCGGCTCCAGAGGTTGGGGCCACGCAGGGCCCGGGTGCGGGATACATCCATGGAAGTTTCTTTCAGTGGTCCATCAGGGCGCTGAGGCCCTGTTCAGGTCGTGGGATGCGAGGTCAAACAACAAACAAAAGCAGAGCCAATGCGCAAGGCTCCATCACGACCGCAGTGCGGCAGTGGGGACCAGCTCGGGTTCAAAGGTCTTGATGCCAGCTCCGATGAGGTCGGGGGCAATGTCCAGCGCCCAGGCCGTGCCGATGGCCGCCAGCAGCGCGTCTGTGTCGGGCGCCACGGCATTGCGGCCAAAAGTCAGGTCTGCCAGCGAACCGAGCACATGTTCTGCACTGCCCGTGGCCAGCACCACGCGACCGTTCTTCACGACCACGGCGCGGCCGTTGTCCTTGGCGCGGTGTTCCACGATCACGGGCAAGGTGGCGTCCTGGGCATACAGCACCACGGCACCGTCCGACAGCGGCGCCAAGTCGGCCACTTGCGGGATGGCCGCGTTGAGCACCGCTGCGCCTTCCGACAGCACTACGTCCACCTGGGTGCGCATCACCTTGGTCATCTGGTCCTGTTCGTGCACGTCGAATTCGGCCAGCGTTTCCACGCCGTCCATGTCGGTGACCACACCCACCTGGCAGCGGTCGTAGGCCAGGCCGTCGCGCAGGATGGTGCGCGCGTCGCTTTCGATCACGGCGGCCTGCACGGTCTTGTTCATCAGCAGGCGGTGGGCGGCTTCCCAGTGCGCGCAATCGGTCGATTCGACACAGCGGCGGTCCAGGAACAGCCCTTCGCGACAGGCCAGGCCCGTGTGGTGGCCGCTCAGGTGCAGCAGCCAGGCCACGACCCGCGCGATGGTTGAGGTGCCACGCGTGCCCGCCACGCCCACCAGCGGAATGCGGCCTGCCTGGCCCGCATCGTCTTCCGACGGGAACAGATGCTCTGCAATGGCCTGGCCCACGGGGCGCGGTGCACCCACGGCGGGCTTCAGGTGCATCAGCAGGCCAGGGCCTGCGTTCACTTCGACAATGGCACCGCCCTGGGCGTGCAGGGGTTTGGAGATGTCCTTGGCCACCAAGTCGATGCCGGCGATGTCCAGCCCCACCACCTTGGCCGCCAGCTGGGCGATGTAGGCCACCTCGGGGTGCACGTCGTCCGTGCAGTCCACGGCCACGTTGCCGTTGCGCTGCACCACCACCTGGCGGCCAGCGGCGGGCACCGAGTCGGCGCCCAGGTCCTGGCGCTTGAGTTCGAGTTGTACCTTGGTGTCAGTGGCCAGGTCGATGATTTCGAGCGGGTACTCTTCTTCGTAGCCACGGCGCGGGTCGGAGTTGAGCTGGGTGTCGATCAGCTCCTTGACGGTGGAGCGGCCGTTGCCGGTGATGGTGACCACCTCACCACGTGCCGCTGCGACCACTTTGCCGCCCACCACCAGCAGGCGGTGTTCGTCGCCGGGGATGAAGCTTTCGACCATGACGTCGCTGCCCTCGGGGTAGGCCACGTGGTAGGCGGCCTCGATGTCTGCCTGCTTGTGCAGATCCAGCGTCACACCCCGGCCGTGGTTGCCGTCAGAGGGCTTGACCACCACGGGCAGGCCGATGTCCTGAGCGGCTTCCCAGGCTTCCTCGGGGCTGTTGACCACCTGGCCCTCGGGGATGGGCACGCCGCAGGACTTGAGCAGGCTCTTGGTCAGGTCCTTGTCGCTGGCGATGCCTTCGGCGATGGCGCTGGTGAACTCGGTCTCAGCCGTCCAGATGCGGCGCTGGCTGGCGCCATAGCCCAGTTGCACCAGATTGCCGTCGTTCAGGCGGATGTGCGGGATGCCCCGGTCGGTGGCGGCGGTGACGATGCAGGCGGTGCTGGGGCCAAGGTACTGGTCGTCCACCTCGGTGCGCACACGGGCCACGGCGGCAGCCACGTCAAACGGCTCATCGTTGATGGCGGCCATGATGAGCGCGTGGCCCTGGGCCAGCGCCACGCGCGCCACGCTTTCGTCGCGCGCCCGGAACACCATGCGGTATACGCCACGCTGGCTGGTGCTGCGGGTCTGGCCAAAACCGGTGGGCATGCCCGACAGGTTGAGCAACTCGATCACGATGTGCTCCAGCACATGGCCGCACCAGGTGCCTTCCTGCAGGCGCTGCAGGAACCCACCGCGTTCGCCCACGCCGCAGTGGTGTTCGATCAGTGCGGGCAGCCAGGCGGTAAGTCGGTCGTTGAAACCGGGCAGCAGGTTGGAGGGGTAGTCCTCCAGCTCGCCCAGGTCCAGCCAGACTTCCAGTACAGGCCGGTAGGTCCAGATATTGGGGCCGCGCAGGTAGTTGATGCGAAGCAGTTGGATGTCGTTGAGTTTCGCCATGGATTGCAGCGGGTGAGTTGGTCCGGCCGGGTAAGGGCTATGGGCTATGCGGGAGAGGAAGAAACTGTGAAAGGAAACTTTTGTGGACGAGGATTGTGCTCCAGTCCTGGGGCTGTGCGCAGTGTCAGCCAAATGAGCGTCAGAGGCGTTAAATGAGGATGCCGTCGCACCGTGGCATGCAGTATCGGGGAGAATTCGCGCTTTCGCGAGATCGGTCACCGCAGGCAGCCGGGGGCGGAAAACCCAACCAAAAATGCAACATCACCATTCTGTGGACGCCTCGGGTGTCTTTTCTGGCCCTTTGGGGGCCGATCTGCGGGCCATGCTCGCTTCCAAGGAAAACGTACTGGCAGCGCTTCAGGTTGACCTGAGCACGACGCTGCGCTTTGCGGCAGGCTGGGTGGTGGTAACGTCTGAACGGCTGCTGGCCTGTGATGCGGGCACCACGGCCTGGCGCAGCTGGCCTCTGGGCGATGGCCTGACGCTCAAGCTGCAGGACCATGGCGGTGTGGGCTCGCTGGAGCTGCACAGCCCTCGCGAGCGCTTGGCGCTGTGGCGCTTTACTCTGGCGCACCACGCCCAGGCCCTGCGTCTGCTGCAGCGTTTTGAGCAGCAAAGCGCCCGGGGTGACAACGGCGCCGAGGACGAGGCCGACGAACCCGCCTGTCCCACCTGCCACACGCCCCTGCCGCCCGACACCGAAGAATGCCCGGCCTGCGCCCGCGCCCAGCCGCCCCAAACTTCCACCTGGGTGCTGCTGCGCCTGTGGCGCTTTGCCCGGCCCTACCGCAAGCAACTGGCCGCCGGTTTTGCGCTGACGCTGGCGTCCACCGCCGCCACACTGGTGCCGCCGTATCTGACCATCCCGCTGATGGATGACATCCTGATCCCGTTCCAGAACGGCAAGCAGATCGAACCCGGCCTGGTGCTGCTGTACCTGAGCGGCCTTCTGCTGTCGGCGCTGGCCGCCTGGGGCCTCTCCTGGGCGCGCACTTATATATTGGCGCTGGTGTCCGAGCGCATCGGCGCCGACCTGCGCACCACCACCTACGAGCACCTGCTGCGCCTGTCGCTGGACTACTTTGGCGGCAAGCGCACGGGTGACCTCATGGCGCGGATTGGCTCGGAGACGGACCGCATCAACGTCTTCCTGTCCCTCCACGCCCTGGATTTTGTGACCGACGTGCTCATGATCATGATGACGGCGGCCATTCTGTTCTCCATCAACCCATGGCTGGCGCTGGTCACGCTGGTGCCGCTGCCCTTCATTGGCTGGATGATCCACACCGTGCGCGATCGTCTGCGCACCGGGTTTGAAAAGATCGACCGCGTGTGGTCCGAAGTGACCAACGTGCTGGCCGACACCATTCCGGGCATTCGGGTCGTGAAAGCCTTTGCGCAAGAAAAGCGCGAAGCCCAGCGTTTTCGCGACGCCAACCAACACAACCTGGAAGTCAACGACAAGCTCAACAAGACCTGGAGCCTGTTCACGCCCACCGTGTCGCTGCTCACTGAAATTGGCTTGCTGGTGGTGTGGGGCTTCGGCATCTGGCTGGTGTCGCGCAACCAGATCACGGTGGGTGTGCTCACGGCCTTCATCGCCTACATCGGCCGTTTCTACGGACGGCTGGATTCAATGAGCCGCATTGTCTCGGTCACGCAAAAGGCCGCCGCTGGCGCCAAGCGCATCTTCGACATCCTGGACCATGTGAGCAACGTGCCCGACCCGGCCCAACCCGTGAAGGTGGACAAGGTGCAGGGCGCGATCACCATGCAGGGCGTGGGCTTTCGCTACGGCAGCCGCGCAGTCATCAAGGGGCTGGATCTGGATATCCGCCCCGGCGAGATGATCGGCCTGGTGGGCCACAGCGGCTCAGGCAAGAGCACGCTGGTCAACCTGATCAGTCGTTTCTATGACGTGAGCGATGGCTCCATCCAGGTCGACGGCATCGACATCCGCCGTTTCGCTGTGGCCGACTACCGCCGCCACATCGGTCTGGTGCTGCAGGAGCCCTTCTTGTTCTTCGGAACCATTGCCGAGAACATCGCCTACGGCAAGCCCGAGGCCACGCGCGAGGAGATCGTGGCGGCGGCCCGCGCTGCGCACGCCCATGAATTCATCCTGCGCTTGCCCCATGGCTACGACTCACTCGTGGGTGAGCGCGGCCAGGGCCTCTCGGGCGGCGAGCGCCAGCGCATTTCCATTGCCCGCGCATTGCTGATCGACCCGCGCATCCTGATCCTGGACGAGGCCACCTCGGCCGTGGACACCGAGACCGAGAAGGAAATCCAGAAGGCGCTCGACAACCTGGTGCAGGGCCGTACCACGATTGCCATCGCCCACCGCCTGTCCACCCTGCGCAAAGCCGACCGCTTGGTAGTGATGGACCGGGGCGAAGTGGTGGAGGTCGGGCCGCACGACGAACTCATGGAGAAGCAGGGCGCCTACTGGCGGCTCTACGAAGCCCAGGCGCGCCGTGCCGAAGAAGACGCCCAGGCGGCCGGCGTCATCATCGACAGCAGCCTGCTGCACCCCGCCCACCCTGCGGGCAACCCGTGATGACTGCACTGCAGGAAAACGCCATGAACACCCCTTCCTTCCCGCAATCGCCGTCCACCGCCTCCGCCACGTTCACCTTGGCGCGCAATCCACACGGTCGGCTGGTTCTGACCCTGGCCGACGGCACGGCCCACGAGGGCGTCACGCCTGTGCGGGCCTTCCCCATCGCGGCACCCGCCGAAGGGCTCTCGCTGATCGGATCTGACGGCCACGAACTGCTGTGGATCGACCGGCTGGACCAGCTGCCAGCCCCCGCCCGCCAGCTCATCGAAGAAGAGTTGGAAGTGCGAGAGTTTGTGCCCACTATCGAAAAAATCATTGCAGTATCGAGCTTCTCCACCCCCAGCACCTGGCAGGTGGAGACGGACCGGGGCCCTGCCAGCCTCGTCCTCAAGGCCGAGGAAGACATCCGCCGCTTGGGCGGACGCACCCGCTTGCTGATTGCCGGGGGCGACGGCGTGCAGTTCCGCGTCAAAGACACCACGGCGCTGGACCGGCATTCGCGCCGGTTGCTGGAACGCTTTCTCTGATCTGACCCTGTACGGGGTCATCCCGGTGTCTCCACCGGCAAGGCACAACGGCGGTGCCAAGCCCTGCCGTGCCCGCTCCCCTCACACGCCAGTAGCTCCAGACCCGGTGCGGGAATGAGTGCAATCGGTCGGCTGCGAGCCGATCGGGCCCCCGCATGCTCCCAAAAGGGTGACAAAGATTGGGGAAAACCCTAAATTTGAGCCAATCGGTGAAAAAGACCTAAATTTCCCCTTCTTTTTGCCGTAATAGATTACGAAGACGGCGAAAAAGCCTCTGCACTTCGAGCATATCTATTCATCAACCATTGGGGCCACTGCCATGCAAATGCCACCTGTCGACCGATCGCCGAGTTGGCGTCCTCAGGGCGCTGATTTGTATTCCACTGGCGCCTCTGGCGCGCCGCCGGTGCGGCCCATCAATGCATCCAATCCCGTCGAATCCATGGACCGGCTGGGCGAAGGCGCCATCGTGCGCGAGCCCGACAAGCCCTCCGCGTCCGACGTAGCAAACCGGGACTGGACCGAGGTCAAGAAAAAAGACACCGTGGAAGAACCGCCCGAGCCCCCCAAGGAGCCGATCTACAAACAACTGCTGGAGCTGATCCAGTCGATGTGGCGGGCCAGTGGCAGTGCGGTGGAGGTGGCGCAGGACATCAACAAGATGACCCTGCAGGAGCGCATGGCCCAGCAGGTCAAGAACGAGCCGCTGACCTACTCCGACCCCAAGATCAAGCGCACTGGCGGCTTGTGAGGATTTTGCTCCTAAAATTATAGCTTCTTGCGCTTTCCTGATAAGCGCTAGAGCCTTATTTCATTCAAATTTTCCCCATTCTGGCCTCAAGGCTGGGGTGATGAAGCGGGAGCCGCCTGGGCAGCCCGCTGCTGATCCCGCTCCGCGCGGTACTTGGCGGCAAAGGCCCGCACTTCCTCGTACGACACGTAGCCATCCTTGTCCGTGTCTGCATCGTCGAACGCGGCGGCCAGGCGGGGAAAGAGCTTGACCTCGGTGCGGCTGAGCTTGCCGTCCCCATTGAAGTCCAGCATCTTGAACTCGCGCATGGCCTTGATTTCGCCTTTGGTGAGTGCTGCTTGTTGGGCTGGGGCGGCAGAACGTTCAACTGGCGCACTGGCCGCGCGGACGGGTTTAGCGGGGGTGGTGGCAGGCGCCTGGGCCCATGCGGCGCCGCAGGCCAGCGCCCAGCCAGTGACCAGGCTTGCCAGTGAAATGTGTATGCGCAAAACGTTTGCTCCTTCGGTGCAGGGCCGTGATGGTTGCACAGTTGGCCGCGGGCCAGGGGATTGCAACCGGGGCTTTGCAGGCTTTCACCCTGCGTTGCAAGGCTTTGCAGAACTTTTCGCACCTGCCGAGCGTTGTGTCACCGGTCCGACAGGCTCCCAGCACCATCCTTAGTCGCCGGTGATCTGAATCGGGTTGGAGACACCGCTGTTCACATGGCCTGCAGGCACATGGCGGGCTGCCGACGTGGCATGGCCGGTCTGGTCGTCGAAGAAGAAGTCGGGTTCAAACTCGCGCAGAAACGGGCCTTTTTCAAGCCCGCCGAGAAACATGGCCTCATCCACCGCCAGGTTCCACTTCATCAGCGTGTTGATCGCGCGCTCATGCGCGGGCGCACTGCGTGCAGTGACAAGCGCGGTGCGCAGGCGCATGCCCGACACGTCGGCCTGCTGCTGCAGCTGGTGCAGTGCCGCCAGCAGCGGTTTGAAAGGCCCGCCCGACAAGGGCAGCGCTGCTTTGCTGATCTCGTGCGTCTGGAAAGCGGCCAGGCCTTCGGCCTGGTACACGCGCTCCGCTTCGTCTGAAAACAGAACGGCGTCGCCGTCAAAGGCGATGCGCAGCTCTTTGGGGTAGTTCACGCCGGCAGCGGCTGAATCCGTGAGCACGCGCGCCGCCGGAAAGCCCAGCGCCAGCGCCTCACTCACATCCTTTTCGTTGGCCGACAGGAACAGGTGGGCACCCAGTGGGCGCAGGTACTTGAACGGATCGCGCCCCTGGGTGAACACACCGCGCTCCAGCGGCAGGCCCGCATTGTGCGCAGAGTGAAAGATGCGCAGCGCACTCACCGGGTCGTTGCGCGACAGGATCACCACCTCGACCGGCCGTGCCTGGGGCGTGTTGAAAGCCAGCAGCTTGTTCACCAGCGGGAAAGCCACGCCCGGCTTGGCGGGCACGTGCAGCCGTTCCTGCTGCAGCTCCATGTAGGGGCGCGGGTCCAGCGGGTCGAAGATGCGGTTCTCTTCTTCAAAGTCAAAAAGGGCGCGCGATGAGATCGCCACCACCAGCTTGTCGTCCAGGGTCACGGCCATAAAGTCACTTCACGAACTGGTTCAGCTGGATGATCGGCAGCAGCACGGCCAGCACGATGAGCATCACGACCAGGCCCATGCCCACGATGAGCAAAGGCTCCAGGATGGTGGCCAGCGCCATGGCGCGGCGCTGGACCTCGGTGGAAAGCTGCCTGGCGGCGCGCTGCAGCATCACCGGCAGTTGCCCCGTCTGCTCGCCCAGGCGCGCAAACATGGACAGTAGGCCGGGGAAGCGCTTTTTCTGCGCCAGCGCCGAGGCCAGGGGCGCACCTTCGCGCACCAGCACCAGCGCTTCGAGTGCATCGGCGCGCAGGGCGCGGTTGTTCAGCGTTTCGGCGGCGGCCTGCAGCGCCTTGAGGATGGGTACGCCCGCACCCGCCAGCATGGCCAAGGTGCCCGCAAAACGCGCCGCGTTGTAGCCGCGCGCCAGCTTGCCCACCAGCGGCAGGTTGAGCCAGGCAGCATCGAATTTTTCGCGAATATGCCCGATGGTCAGCGCCCAGCGTGTGCCAAAAGCTATCAAAACAGAAGCAATCAGCATCATCCAGCCATAGCTGCGCACAAAAGCGCTGATGCCCAGCATGGCCACGGTCAGAAACGGCAGCGCCCGCTTGGTGCCCGCAAACACGCTGGCCACCTGGGGCACCACGTAGCCCACGAGGAAGAGCACGATCACGATGGCCACGATGGTCACGATGGCGGGGTACAGCGCAGCGCCCACCAGCTTGGCCTTGAGCGCCTGGCGTTCTTCCAGGTCGTCGGCCAGGCGCTCCAGCACCAAGCCCAGGTTGCCGCTGTGCTCGCCCGCGCCGATCACGGCGCAGTAGATATCGGAAAACTCGCGCGGGTGCTGCGACAGGGCGCGCGCAAACGTGGCCCCGGCATTGACCTCAGCGCGCAGTGCGGCCACCAGGTGGCGCTGGCGTTCGTCGTCGGCTTCTTCAGACAGTGCCGTGAGGGCGCGCTCCAGCGGCAGGCCGGAAGACACCAGCCCGGCAATCTGCCGCGTCCAGATCGAAAGGCCCGTGGCGCTGAACACGGGCCGCGTGAACAGGCGCTGGCTGAGGCTGGCCGAGCTGCCATCCAGCGACTGGCCGGTCTGCACCAGCTCTACCGCCAGGGGCACCAGGGCCTGGGCTCGCAGCAGGCTGCGCGCGGCCTTGGCGGTGTCGGCCTCCATGAGGCCCTTGCGGGTCTGGCCCTGGGCGTCCAGGGCTTCAAAGGAAAAAGCAGGCATGCGGGTGCGGGCGGTATGGCGGTGGCGTGGAAATCAGGCGGTCACACAACAGGCTGATGCGGGCGAAAACCTTGCAGCCCCTGATGGTAGCCGGTACCCAAGGCCCATGGCTGTGGGCCAGTACCCTTGCCAGCGGGATGACCCAGGTCAAGGCGCTGACGCATTGGGCGCGCAGAATGAAAAGCGATCTGTGGCATCGGGTTGCAGGTGTTCTGAATGAACAAGGAGTCTTTCATGCTGAAGAACAAGGTTGCGTTGGTCACCGGGGCATCGTCGGGCATTGGGCGTGCCATTGCGCTGGTGTGGGCGCGCGAAGGCGCCAAGGTGGTGGTGTCGGATGTGAATGTGCAGGCGGGTGAGGAAACGGCGGCGCTGGTACGCGCAGCCGGGGGCGATGCCATTTTTGTGGCTGCCGATGTGGGCAAGCCTGAGGACTGCGAAGCGCTGGTGAACCGCACCGTGGCCCACTACGGCCGGCTGGACATCGCCTGCAACAACGCGGGCATCGGCGGCCCGCAGGCGGCCACGGCCGATTACCCCCTGGATGGCTGGGCCCAGGTCATCAACATCAACCTCTCCGGCGTGTTTTACGGCATGAAATACCAGATCGCAGCCATGCTCAAGAATGGCGGCGGCTCCATCATCAACATGGCATCCATCCTGGGATCGGTGGGTTTTGCCACCGCCCCGGCCTATACCGCGGCCAAACATGGTGTGGTGGGGCTGACCAAGGCGGCTGCGATTGAATACAGCGCCCATGGCGTGCGCATCAATGCCGTCGGGCCTGCCTTTATCCACACGCCCATGATCAGCGGGCTGGAGCAGGATGCTGGCATCAACGCGATGCTGGTGGGCGCCCACCCCATCGGCCGCCTGGGGCAACCTGAAGAGGTGGCCGAGCTGGTGACCTGGCTGGCGTCCAGCAAGGCGTCGTTTGTGACCGGGGCGTATTACCCGGTGGATGGCGGCTACCTGGCGCGATAAAACACCGGCGCGGCGTTGGAGCCATGGAAACTGGATGGCTGGAAAGGGTGGCTGCCTCGGGTGAGTGCTACTCGAACCCGATGTGGCGTGGGTGAGACGGCCCGCCACCGCATGCCATTTTGCCCTGTGCCGCTTGCGGTGCCTGCGCTTAAGATGCGGCAGTTGGGGCCGCGCCATGGCGCAGCCCCCCAGATTTGACTCACAAAGGAGAAGAAAGTGAATAAGACGACTGCCCTGGGAGGACTGGTTGCCGCTTTGGTGTTATCTGCTTGCGGCGGAGGCGGGGATGATGTGGCGCCACCTGCGCCGAAGCCTCCTGCGACCGTGGTCACCGGCGTGGAAGGCCTGTGGACCGGGGCGACCACCGACCCTCTGAATGTGCAGGGTGTGGTGCTGGAGAACGGCGAATCCTGGAGCATCCTGACCGATGCATTGGGCGCCGTGGTGGGCATATCGCAAGGCGCCGCTCAGACGTCGGGCCCAGATGTTGTCTCTGGCACCGGACGCTATCTCAATGTGGTGGATGAGGCAAACCTTGCCAGCCGGACGACGGTGGCGGTCAGCTATAGCGGCAAGTACGCGGTGCGGGACTCGGTGCAGGTCACGGATTCCAAGGGCGTGAAGTTCACCGGTACCTATGGCGTGCTCTACGAGCAGCCTGCTGTCGTGAGCGAGTTGCTGGGCACGTATACAGGCACGGGTATTGGCAATCAGGTTCGGGAGTCCTCCGTATCGCTTTCCATTTCCACCGGTGGCTTGGTGTCGATTCCCTCCTACCCGGGCTGCTCCGTTCGCGGCACCGTGGTGCCCCGCGCCAGCGGCCGGAACGTGTTTGATCTGCCGCTCACCTTCAGTGGGGCCGCCTGCCCCGTGGGCGATGGCGTGGTTGTCCAGCACGTTGTTCTGTACAACGACACCACCCAAGCGATCTTGATCATGGGGCAGAGTGCGAGCAAGGCAGAGACTTTCGTCTACACCGGGCAAAAGAGCTAAGCCCTCCCCCGGCCCTCCTCAAGGGGCTTGGCAGGTTCCCCACGCTTCGGCGTGGGCCTGTGCCGCAATATCCAGCGAGCGCAGGCGCAGTGCTGGGTCGTAGAGATCGCTCACCAGCATCATTTCATTGGCCCCGGTGGCTTCGGTGAGCCGTGCAAGGCCCGCGCGCACCGTGTCCGGCCCGCCGATCACGGCAGCGGCCAGAAAGTCGCCAATCGCGGCGCGCTCCTGGGGCTGCAGACGCGCGGCGTAGTTCTCAACGGGCGGCAGCAGGCGGCGCCGGTCGCCGGTCAGAATGCCCAGTACCCGCTGGTAGGTGCTGCTGGCCAGAAACTCCGCTTCTTCATCCGTGGGCGCTGCAATCAGCGGCACCCCGATCACCACATAGGGCTGGGGCCAGGCGGCGGACGGCCGGTACAGGTTGCGGTACAGGTCAATGGCCTGGTGCAGCAGGCGCGGGGCAAAGTGCGAGGCAAAGGCATATGGCAGCCCGCGCTCCGCCGCCAGTTGCGCCGAAAACAGGCTGGAGCCCAGTAGCCAGATCGGCACGTTGGTACCCGCACCGGGCATGGCAATCAGGCGCTGGCCCGGTTCGGCCGGGGCCAGCAGGCGCTGCAACTCTGCAACGTCCTGCGGAAAATCATCGGCTGTCTCTACCCGGCTGCGGCGCAGTGCGCGCATGGTGGTGGGGTCCGTGCCCGGCGCGCGGCCCAGGCCTAGGTCGATGCGGCCCGGGTACAGCTCGGCCAGGGTGCCAAAGGCCTCGGCTACCACCAGAGGCGCGTGGTTGGGCAGCATCACGCCGCCAGAACCCACACGGATGCGCGAGGTACCTCCGGCAATGTGGCCCACCAGCACGGCGGTGGCTGAGCTGGCAATGCCCGCCATGTTGTGGTGCTCTGCCAGCCAGTAGCGGGCAAAACCCAGCTTTTCAGCATGTTGCGCGGTGCGCAGGGCAATCTGCAGCGCATCGGCTACGGTCCCGCCCTCCCGGACGGCGACGAGGTCGAGCATGGACAGGGCGGGGCGTTGAGCAGTGGAAGTCATCCGTGCATTGTCTGGCCCTCGCCACATTGCTGCTGGCTACCGGGGCAGAGCTGGCAGGGCCAGAAGGGTTGACGCGCACGGTTTTTACCAAGAGGTCATTTTTTGGTAGCCAAAAGCGCGCGCGCCCCACAGAATGTTTCAAGGCATTTCCGGCAGGACCATTCCTGGTGCTGGCGGACGGGGTGCCTCCACAGGGACCAAGCATGGGTTTTTTCAGTCGTCTGTTCAAGATCCGGGAGCAAGATCCCACCAGCCCTGACACCACCTGGGCCATGGAAGACAACGGCAGCGAATTGGTGCTGGACGCCGAGTACGCCTCCATGCTCATGACCGAAATTGATATCGACGCGGCCATTGCCAGCCATGAGCGCTGGCGCCTGCAGCTGCAGGACATGGTCAATGGCCGCTCGCAGGAAGTGATGCGGCCCGAACGCATCTGCCAGGACGACCGCTGCGACCTGGGCCGCTGGCTGTATGGCACTGGGCGCGTGCGGCTGGGGCATTACCCCGCGTTCGACATGCTGGTGGCCCGGCACAAATACTTTCACCAGCAGGCGGCCGATGTGGTGACTGCGTTCCAGGCGGGCGAGCAGCAAAAGGCCGTGCAACTGCTCAACAGCAGCTGCCGCCATGCGTCCAACCAGGTGCTGTTGCTGCTCAAGGAACTCAAGCGGGGCCTGGGGCGCTGATACCTTGGGGCGCGGTGTACACAGGCACGGCCAGGGCCAGTCGGCGCTGTGTGAATGGTTGCTCTGTTTTTGATAGCTTAAAACGCTTGATACACAAGCGTTAAGGCCATTTTTTGTCTGAATTCTGCGAAGATTTCCGGCGCCGCAACCTCGCCCAGCCCCCACCGTTTCGGCCCGCCCGCCAGCATCGGCACACAGTTCTTACATCTGAAGACACGGCCGCCAGCGAGAAACGCCGTTGGCGTGGCTATCCTTCGGCGCGCGCCAACCATTGCTTGCAGTTGGTTGCGCAAAAACACAATCGACCCATCGATTCAAGACCAATCAAGAAGCTGACCACGTCAGAGAGGGAACCCCCATGGACCGCCGTAAATTGTTGACGCTCGTAACCCTGGCTTCCGGTGTGAGCGCCGTATCGCCCGTGTGGGCGCAGTTTGACCTGGGCAAGATGCTGGATGCAGGCAAGGACCTGGCCAAGTCCGAGAGCCTGTCGGACGAGGAACTCAAGAGCACGTTCGACCAGATGTCCGCCGAGATGGACCGCCAGAACCAGGTGGCCCCCGCAGGCAACCCCTATGCCAAGCGCCTGGCCAAACTGACCTCGGGCCTGGGCACCCACGACGGCCTCAAGATGAACTTCAAGGTCTACCTCACGCCCGAGATCAATGCCTTTGCCATGGCCAACGGCACCATCCGGGTGTATTCGGGTTTGATGGACAAGTTCACCGACGATGAAGTGCGCTATGTGATCGGCCACGAGATCGGCCACGTCAAGGCAGGCCACACCAAGGCCCGCATCCAGACCGCCCTGCGCACCAGCGCGCTGCGCAATGCCGTGGCGTCGAGCAACGGCAAGGCCGGTGCCATTGCCAGCTCGCAGCTGGGTGACCTGTTCGAGAAAGTGGTGCGCGCCCAGCATTCGCAAAGCAACGAGCGCGAGGCTGATGACTACGCCATGGGCTTTATGAAGGCCAAGCGCTACCAGCCCGCCGCTTGCGTCACCGCGCTGGAAAAACTCGCCGCCATGTCGGGCGGGGATTCGACCAGCTTTTTGTCTACCCATCCGTCACCCAAGGAGCGGGCGGACCGGATGAAGACGCAGGTGGCCTGACCTTTCGCTGTTGCTAAAGCCTGGTGGGGCAGTACCGCGTCTTCGGGCGCGGTATTTTTTTGTCCGCTCACTTCGACATCCCCGCAGCCGTGCGGGCCCATCCGCGCGGCGGTGTTTTGGCTCGCCTGGGGCTCAGTAACTCCGCCCCCCCTTGTACATCGCATGCTGGCGCCGGTTCAGCGTCGCGGCTTCGCCCAGCCGCCCCATGGCAGCACCCGCATGCGCATGCGTGATGGCCATGCCCAGGCCATCAGCCGCGTCGGTGCCTGGCACGCCGGGCAGGCTGAGCAGGCGCCGCACCATCTCCTGCACCTGGCTCTTGGCGGCGCGGCCGTGGCCGACCACGGCTTTTTTCATCTGCAGCGCGGTGTATTCGGCCACCGGCAAATTGCTCGCCACCAGGGCCGTGATGCAGGCGCCCCGTGCCTGGCCCAGCAGCAGGGTGGACTGGGGGTTGACGTTGACGAACACGATCTCGACCGAGGCCACATCGGGCTCGTAGCGCGCTGCCACCTCGGTGATGCCGTCGAATAAAATTTTCAGGCGCCCGGGCAGATCGCCGAGCGCCAACGTGGTGGTGCGGATGGTGCCGCTGGCCACGTAGCTGAGCTTGTGGCCGTCCATGTCCACCACGCCAAAGCCGGTGGTCTGCAGGCCAGGGTCGATGCCTAAGATACGCATTTGCTCATTATTTAATAGCTGCTAGCGCTTGATGGTAAAGCGCTAGAGGCCAATTTTGCCTAAGAAATGCGAGGGTATCGCTCACACCCCAAAGTACCACCGCACCGAATGGAAGAACACGGGCGCCGCAAAACACAGCGCGTCCACCCGGTCGAGCAGGCCGCCTGCACCGGTGACCGACATGCCCTGCATGCCCCAGCTGGTGATCCCCCGGTCGCGCTTCAATGCCTTCATCACCAGGTGTCCCAGGCTGCCCGCTACACAGGCCAGCAGCGCCATGCCCAGCGCCTGGCCGGGCTTGAACGGGGTGATGAACGTGAGCAGCCCGCCGGCCAGGCCACCGGCCGCCACTCCGACCAGCCAGCTCGTCCACTGAAAGCTCTGGCTCACCTGCGGCGCCACGGGCTTGTGGGGAAACCGGCGGCCCAGCAGGTGCTGCACCACCATGCACGTCTGCACCACAAACACCAGGAAAAACACCAGGAAGGCGCCCTTGTCGCGGTAGCCGGGAAAGTCGAGCAGCAGCAACGCGGGCACATGGCTCATGCCGTACACGCAGACCATGATGCCCCATTGCAGCTTGGCGTTGCGTTCCAGAAAGCGCTGCGGGTCGTTGGCCAGCGCACTCACCACAGGCAGGGCAAGGAACACGTAGACGGGGATGAACACCGTGAACAGGTCAAAGTGCTTGCTGCCCACGATCCAGAACTGCAGCGGCAGCACGACGAAGAACGCCAGCACCAGGCTGCGGTGGTCGCCACGCCGCGTGGGCGACAGCGTGATGAACTCGCGCAGCGCAAAAAAGCCCACGATAGCAAAAAGCACGGTGGCTACCGTGTCGCCCAGCACCCAGCCAATCCAGAAGACGGAAGCCATCATCCAGGATGTTTTGAGCAGTCCCCAGAAACGCTTGGCCTCCAGCACGCGTGCTTCCGCTTCGGGGTCGTCGCTGGCGTGCTCGCGCAGATTGCGCACAAAGGCCCAGACGGTGACGATGGACAGGATGCCAAACATCACTAGGAACAGGGCGCCGACCTGCTGGGTGGCGGTGAGGTTGCGAAGGAAGTTGTTCATGTCAGCGCCCACTCGGGGGCCGCGATAGGCGAAGAGATGGGCTCAAGGGTTGTCATGTTCAGACTTCCCTGAGCGCAATCACGGCGCGGCGTGCACGGTCGAGGAACGGGCGGCGTTCTTCACCCGTTTCCAGCTGCACTGGCGCCCCGAAGGTCACCGAGCACAGGATGGGCACCGGCACCACTTCGCCCTTGGGCATTACGCGCTGCACGTTGTTGATCCAGGCGGGCACCAGCACCACCTGCGGGAACATCTGCGCCAGCTTGAACAGGCCGGATTTGAACGGCTGTGGCTCGTCGCCATGGCCGCGCGTGCCTTCGGGAAAGATCACGATGGAGTCTCCGCTCTCCAGCGCACGCACCAGCGGGGCCAGCGGGTCGGACTCGGGCAGGGCTGCGCGCAGCTCCTCGGGGGTGGGCGCGCGGGGCGGGGCTTCGGGCGACGGATCGGGGCCGCCCGCCATGGCGGTGTCCGCGTCGCTGGCGGCGGTGGCCAGGGCCTCCAGCACGCCCACGGGCTCAGCCGCCAGGGGAGCCGGGGGCCGCGCAGGCGTGGCCTGGCGGTCCACATACACGGCGTTGAACACGGCGGTGGTGATCCACTGGCGGAACGGCGTCTTGGTCCAGTAGTCCTTGGCGGCAATGGGCCGGGTGATGCTGCGCAACTCCTCGGGCAGCGCCGCCCAGATCAGCACCATGTCGGCGTGGCTCTGGTGGTTGGCAAAATAAATGCGCTGTTCGGCCTTGGGCGGGCAGCCATACCAGCGGGCCTGGGAACCGGTCAGAAACCGCACGATCCCCAGCAGAAGGAAACTCATCAACTTGGCAAGCATGGCGGGGATGATACGTGGCGGGTGTGCCCTGCCGGGCGTGTACTGTGACGGTCCGCAGCCGGGCGGCTGCAGCTACCCTGGCCACTACACCCAGATGCGATATGCCCAGAACGCCTCTTCGCCGTAGATGCCGTCGTACAGCGCCTGTGGGGCATAGCCGGTGATGCGCCGCGTGACGCGGCACAGGTGGGATTGGTCCGAGAAGCCCGCGCCTGCGGCCACGTCGGCCCATTTCACGGTGCCCTTCGCGGCGTCCGAAGCGATGGTGTCGAAGAACGCCTGCTCGGCCTTGCCAAAGCCGCGCAGCTCGCGCAGCGGCAGCCCGGCCCAGCGCTTGATGCGGCGCTCCAGCTGGCGCAAGCTGCGGCCTGGGGCCGACAGGGCGGCGCGCTGCGCCAGGTGCACCGCCCAGTCGCCGTAGCGCTGCGCTTGCAGCACCTGTGCGGGGCGGCAGGCTTGCCAGCGGGGCTCCAGAAACGCCTCCAGGCAGTCCATGCGTGCCGCGTCGTCGGGCTGCTTTTGCACGGCCTCGCACATCGCGATCCAGTCGCGCGGCAGCACGGTTTGGGCATCCACCATGCGGTTGGTCAGCGCCTCGGGCTCCAGGCCCGTCAGCAGGTGCAGCGCGTCGGGCATAAACATCACCATCATCCCGTGTGTGGGGGTTGCGCAGTAGCTGGTGGTCGGCCGGGTGTGGGGGCCCGTCAGCACCCAGCGGCCGGGGTAGGCCTCGCGCGGGCTGTGCAGGCCGGGCAGTGTGTCGGGGCGGTCTGCTACCAGGGCTTCGCTGCGGCCCTCAAACCACCAGGTCAGACTGCACAGGGGCGTGGCCGGAAACCGGTTGATGCGCTGCTCGTCATTCAGGCGGTAGCCCACCGTGCTGCGCACCATGGCGCCACGCACGCAGGCCGACAGGCTGGCGCACGGAAGCCACAGCTGGCCCGAGGGGATCAGCCCCTGCGGATGCCGTGCGGAAGGTGGGACCAGGGTTGCCATGGGGCGCGAGTGTAGGCCAGGGGCGATGTCGAATTCGTTCAATACCTGCCCGCTGCTGCACCGCACCATCCGCACCATGAACCACGCCATCACCACTGCCCCATCGAAGCCCGCAACACCTTCCCCCTCTGCGCAGCTTGCGCCAGCCCGGCTCCCCGAGCCCGGTGGCCCGCCCAGCCGCTGGTGGGGCCTGCCCTTGTTGCAGGAGATGCGTGCCGATTACCTGGGCTTCGTCACCCGCCTGCAGCGCGACCATGGCGACCTCACCCGCATGCGCCTGGTTAATGAAGATGCCTGGGACCTCCTGTCGCCCGACCTCGTGCGCGAGGCGCTGGTCACCCACGCAGACCACCTGATTCGCTGGGAGCGCGGCATCGCCGTGTTCGAGCAGGTGTTCGGCCAGAGCGTGCTGGTGACCGAGGGCGACACCTGGCAGCGCCAGCGCCGCATGCTGATGCCCGCGTTCACCCCCAAGCGTGTGGCGGGCTATGCCACGCTGATGACCGATGCCGCCCGCAGCGCACTCGACGCCGCCGTGCCCGCTGGCCAGGCCGAAGCGTTGGTGCCCATGGACACGCTCTGGACCGATGTGGCCATGGATGTGATCCTGCGCACGCTGTTCAGCGAATCGGCCCAGGCCGACGCGCGCGATGCCGCCTGGGCCACGCAGACGCTGTCGGAGACAGCCTTCCGAGAAATGTTCATGCCCTTCACGCTGCCCGACTGGCTGCCCCTGCCCGGCAAGGCCGCCAAGCGGCGCGCGCTCAAGGCACTCAAGGGGCTGGTGCAGCGCCACATCGGTGCGCGCAGCCGGGAGGCGGCAGATTCAGCAGGCGCCCCGCCACGCACTGACCTGCTGCACATGCTGCTGGCGCTGCGCGACGAATCCACCGGCGAGCCGCTGTCGCCGCAGGAAGTGTTCGACCAGTGCATGGTCAGCTTCCAGGCCGGGCACGAGACCAGCGCCACCACGCTGCTGTGGTGGAGCCGCCTGATGGCCGAACACCCCGAGGCCGCGCAACGCGCACAGGCCGAGGTGGACAGCGTGCTCCCCCCAGGCCAGACGCCCGGCCCCGAGCACTTGGCGCAGCTACCCTTTCTGTCCGCCACGCTCAAGGAGGCGCTGCGCCTGTACCCACCCATTGCCGCGCTGATGACCCGGCGCACCACCGCACCCATCACGCTGGGCGGCGTGGAGGTGCCCCAGGGCGCCATGCTGCGCATCACGCCCTGGGTGCTGCACCGGGATGAACGCTGGTTTGTCCAGGCCGACCGCTTTGTGCCGGAGCGTTTTCTGGATGACGCCCCGGCCATCCCCAAAGGCGCATGGATACCGTTTGGGGTGGGGCCACGCGTCTGCATCGGGCAGCACTTTGCGATGCTGGAGATGACGCTGCTGGCGGCGATGTTGTTGCAGCGGTACCGGCTGCGGTTGCCGGAGGGGGCGGCGGTGTGTGTGCCGAAGCTGCGGGTGACTTTACGGCCGGAGGAACCAGTAACGCTGCTACTAGCGCGAAGGGGGTAGACGCTTTTAGCTTGGCAATTTGCTCCCCAGACTGATGCCGAGGTACTGCTACGGAGGGGAGCGTCGCCGATTTCTCAAAAACCGAGAGATGGAAATGTAGGCCCACCATTGCGGTCCGCAGAGGGTGATCCACACCAGTTGCTTGAAGGCGACGAATGCGGTGAAGTCCTGACCATAGAGAGCTTTCGCAGCAAGCGCGGCGGGCAACCACGAAGGGATGTTCAGTGTTGCCAGCACGGCCTCGACATAGCTCGGGACGCCACAGCATGCTGAAAGTGGAATCTCGCCATAGGCGACCGCGAGGCTCCAGGCGCTAAAGACAACAACCAGTGCGATGTTTGCGGCGGCCACCCAACGCTCGGCTCGCGTGAATATCATCAGCAAATCCTTCCGTTGAGCACTGGATCCTTCACGGCAGCTCCGCACTCCCCATCCGACCCAAAATCGTCCGCGTCCTTCCCGCCAGATACGCCGACCCCGGTGTCTTCTCAAACCGCTTGGGTGCAGGCAGCATCACCGCCAGCCGCGCGGCTTCCGTGGCGCTCAGGCGCGAGGCGCTTTTGCGGAAGTAGTGCTGCGCGGCCGCCTCGGCGCCGAACACGCCTTCGCCCCATTCCACGCTGTTCAGATAAATCTCCAGGATGCGCTGCTTGCTCAACAGCTGCTCCAGCAGCAGCGTGAGTACAAATTCCTGCCCCTTGCGCAGCAGCGTGCGTTCGCCGGATAGCAGCAGGTTCTTGGCCAGTTGCTGCGTGATGGTGGAGCCGCCACGGATCTTGGGGGCGCGCACGGGGCGGTCGGGGGCACGGGCCTGGGCTTTGTTGGCCAGGGCTTCGGCCTTGGCGTTGCGCTCCCAGGCTTTTTCGATGGCATTCCAGTCCACGCCGTCGTGGCTCACAAAGCCATCGTCTTCCGAGGCGATCACGGCGCGCTTGAGCTGGTCGGAGATGCTGGCGTAGGGCATCCACTGCTGGCGCCAGGGGACGCTGCCCTTGGTGGTGAGCAGCGTCCAGGCCTCGGAGCGCTGAAAGCTGGTGGATTCGGGGTCGATGACCACCATGGCCGCGATACGGACCACAAAGAACAGCTGCAGCGCCACGAAGGCGAGCACCACCAGTCCCAGCCAGCGCAGCACGGCTTTCATCGCGGTGTGTCTCCTCGTGTGGGGTGTTGTTATTTGGATGAGTTGGCCTGCTGCATTTCCTGCAGCACCTGGGCCGACGGCGGGCGCACGCCGCGCCACAGCAAGAAGGCTTCGGCGGCTTGCTCGACCAGCATGCCCAGGCCGTCACGCGGAACGGCGCCGTGCTGGCGGGCCCAATCCAGAAAACCCTGTGCGGCGGGGCCATACATCATGTCGTAGGCCAGGCAACCGGGGTGCAGCACGCGGGCGGATACCGGCACTTCGGCACCGGCCAGGCTGCTGGCCGTGGCATTGATAATCACATCAAAATTGGCATCTAGCGCTTGTGGGGTAAGCGCAAGTAGCTCTGATTTTTGTAGCAATGCGAGTGCACTGTGCGACTGCACCAGGGCCTGCGCCTTGGCCAGCGTGCGGTTGGCCACCGTGATGTGGCGGGCTCCTGCCAGCAACAACGGGCCCAGCACGCCCGCAGCGGCGCCACCGGCGCCCACCAGCAGCACATCGCGCCCCGCCAGCGACACACCCGCGTTGCGCGTGATGTCGGCCACCAGGCCCAGGCCGTCGGTGTTGTCGGCATAGATGCTGCCGTCGGCGCGGAAGGTGAGGGTGTTGGCCGCACCGGCCAGCTGCACGCGCTCGCTGCATTCGGTGGCGAGAAGTGGTGCGTCGGTTTTGAACGGAACCGTCACGTTGCAACCGCGCCCGCCCTGGGCCACGAAGTCCCGCACGCCCTGGGCAAAACCATCCATGGGTACCAGGCGGCGTTCGTAGGCGATGTGCTCACCCGCCAGTTCGGCAAAGCGGGCGTGGATGGCGGGGGAGCGGCTGTGCGCCACCGGATTGCCCATCACGCAGTACAGGTCGGCGGCTTGGCTCATGGGTAAAAAATCGTGCGGTATGAAAAAAGGCGGGTTGGCAGGGCCGCCGCGGGCAGGGCCTGGTGGCGACTAGCGGACGCTGGTCTCCAGCGTCTGATCGCGCGTGAACTTGAAGCGCGCCACCATGGCGATCTGGTCGGCCTTCTTGCGCATGTCGGCGCCAAACGCGCCAAACGGGCCGGCAGCCCGGGCAATCGCCTCGGCGCGCCGGTCCAGCGTGGGGTTGCCTGAGCCTTGCACCACCTCGGTGTCGAGCACGCGGCCGTCGTGGTTGACGGTGACGATCATGGTCAGCTCGCCATACAGCTTCTTTCCGCCCTGTTCGGGGAAGTTTTCGGTGCCCTTGTCTTCCACCTTGCGGCGCAGGCCGTCGTAATAGATGGCGTAGGCCTCTTCGCGCGTGGCGGGGCTGATGTAGCGCTTCTTGGGGCGCGAGTTTTCTTCATTGATGCGCTTTTCGATCTCGGCGAGTAGCTTGACGAGCTGGCGGCGCTTTTCCTGCTCGTTGGCCTGCTCGGCGCTCTGGCTGGCCTGGCGCGGATCGGGCTCGGGCATGGTGGCCAGCTGCTTGCGCAACTGGGCCAGCAATTGCGCCTGCTGCTCCTGCATCGCGTCCATCTTGCGCTGGGCTTCTTCGTAGTCGTCGCCCACCGTGGTCAGCGCGGTGTAGGGCAGGGGGCTGGTGGCGCGGCCCTTCTCGGCATCGCCGCCGCCGGCCAGGTTGGCCTGGGCAATCGCCTGGGCCTTGTCCGGGCGCTCGTTGGACTTGGCGTTGACCAGGATGACTTCGAGCGGCGTGTCCTGGAACACGCGGTTGAAGCCCTCGGGGTCAATGAAACGCACCGAGATGAGCGCGGCATGCACGGCCACCGAGATGCCCAACGCGAGCTGCAGCGTGCTGAAGGTGCGGAGGAAGGCAGGGAGTTTCATCGCCAGCAATTATCAGGGGCTGTCAGGGGGAATCAGGCGGCCGGTGCTGCCGCAGCGGCTTCGGCGGGTGCCTCGTTCACGTCCACTGCAATGGCAATCGGTCCGGCCACGGTATCGTCGTCCTCGGCATCGTCCACCGGGCCGTCGTCGCTGGTGTCGGCCGGGTCATCCAGGCGCTCGATCACGGTGCCATGGATGTCGAGGGTGATCTCGTCCACCTCGCCCAGCTTGACCTTCAGGCGCGCGCCGCGCGGCAGGTTTTGCGCGCCCAGCACGGGAAACACCAGCGGAATATCGTCTGCGCGAACGAGGAAGCTGCCGCCCGGGCCTTCCTTGAAGACGGTGACGTTGAGCTCAGTGATGCCGTTCTGCTCTACATATTTGAGCGTCCAGAACCGTTCCATGCCCGCCTGGTAGCCGTTGTAGGCGCTGTAGGCGCCGTCAAAGCTGCTGATGATGGAGAACAGGTCGGCATCCTTGGGCTTGAAAGGCGCGGCCAGCGCAGCGGTCTTGCCGTGACGGGCGCAGGCAATGATTTGCCACTGGTTGACCAGGTCGGTGTAGCGGCGCAGCGGCGACGTGGCCCACGAATAGGCTTTGACACCGATGCCTGCGTGCGGCAGCGCCTTGGTGCCCATGCGCACCTTCACGCCCGGCGCCATGCTGGCCTGGCTGCGGTAGATGCCGGGCACTCCCAGCTCGGCCATCCAGCTGCCCCAGGTGCTGTTGGCCACGATCATGGCCTCGGCCACGATCAGGTCGAGCGGCGCGCCGCGCTGGCGCACGCTGATCTGCACTTGTTCATCGCCCGTGGGCTCGGCACCGTTGTTGCCGACCAGGCGGAAGTTGTAGTCCGGCCGGTTGAAGTTCTCGGGCTTGCCACGCACCACTTCGCGGCGGGCTTTGAGGTCCTTGGCAAGGCGGTGCAAAAATGATAGCTGGGGGCGCAGGTCAGACAAGCGCTGGGAGTCGTTTTGATGCTCGAACGCCGGGTTGGAGAGCCATTCTTCGGTCACCACGCTGTCGAGCTGGTCGTGGCGCAGGTTGGCGACCACGTGCACGCGCTCCAGCCTGGTTTCAGAGCTTTTGAATTCCAGCGTGGCTTCGTCGATGGTGACGTACAGCGACACGGCCGGGTTGGCGCGGCCTTCGTCCAGCGTGTAGGTCTGCACCACGTCATCCGGCAGCATGGTGATCTTGTAGCCCGGCATGTACACCGTGGACAGGCGCGCACGGCCGAGCTGGTCGATGGCGCTGCCCGGCTGGATGGCCAGACCCGGCGCGGCGATGTGGATGCCCAGCACCACGGTGCCCGTGCCCAGGCCCTGCACCGACAGCGCATCGTCGATTTCGGTGGTCTGCGAATCGTCGATGGAATACGCCTGCGCGGTGGACAGCGGCAGCTCGTCCGCAATGGAGGGTGCGGTGACGGCGGGAAAGCCCGTGCCCTTGGGGAAGTTCTCGAATAAGAAGCGCTTCCAGTGGAACTGGTAGGCCGAATCGATGGCGCCCGCCTTTTGCAGCAGGTCGAGCGGCGCGGTGTGCGTGGCGCGGCTGGCGTCCACCACGGCCTTGTACTCGGGCGCATTCTTGTCGGGCTTGAACAGGATCTTGTAAAGCTGGTCGCGGATGGGCTGCGGGCATTCGCCCCGTCCCAGCGCGGCGGCCCATTCGTCGATCTGCGCGAGGATGGCCTTTTTCTTCTCGATGGCGGCCAGCGCCTGCTGCAGGATCTCGGCCGATGCCTTCTTGAACCGGCCCTTGCCCGCACGGCGGAAATAGTGGGGCGCGTCGTACAGGCGGAACAGTGCGCCGGCCTGCTGGGCCAGGGTGGCGTTTTCAGAGAAATAGTCCCGCGCCAGGTCGGCAAAGCCGAACTCGTCTTCGGGCGCGAACTCCCAGGCCAGGTCCAGCTCAATGGTTTCGGCCACGGCCTGGGCCTGGGCGATCAAGTCGGCAGGCGAGGGTTTCTCGAATTTCAGGAGGATGTTGGCGGCCTTGACCTTGACCCGCTTGCCCGAGTCGAGCTCAACCTGGGCGGATGTATCGGCTTCGGACAGGATACGACCGGCCATGAACTTGCCGGCTTCTTCAAACAATGCGTGCATGGGCGGCATTGTCCCATGGGTGCCGCGCCGGTCCGACGGCCCCGGGCCTGCCCCTATGATCCAGGGCTTTGCACGATGGCCCGGTTCTTTCGACATGTTTTTTGATGCCATTGCCGTTCCGCTGGCCTTGCTCGCAGTGGCTTTGCCGTTTCTGTTCGCCGTCACTGACTCCCCAATCGCCAACTTCTGGCCGCTGATCGCGTCCTGGGTGTGTGGGGCGGTGCTTTTGCTGCTGGCAGCCGGGTGGGCACGCGCCGGGGTCGCGCAGCTCAGGGGGCCTGCGGGCTGGGGTTGGCTGCTGGCGGGTGGGCTGGGGCTGGCCGCGCTGGTGGCCAGCGTCATCGGGCTGGTGCAGTACCTTGCTGGCGATGTCGGCCTAGGGCCCTGGATTCACGCTTCGGTGCCGGGCCAGGCGGTGGGCAACCTGCGCCAGCGCAACCAGCAGGCCACCCTGCTCAGCCTGGGCGCGTGGGCCTGGCTGTGGTGGACGCTGCATGCCCGTCCACAAGGCAACGCGGACTTTGCCGGGGCGGCCAGCCCAGGCCGCTTACCTTCCTCCGGCGTGTGGGGCGTGCTGACCGCCGTGGCGCTGATGTGGATCGCCGTGGGCGGGGCCGCCACAGCGTCGCGGACCGTGGTGGTGCAGTGGCTGCTTGTCCTGGTGCTTCTGGCCATGTGGCGTGGCGCGGGCCGTGGCGAGGCGCTGCGCCTGGGTATCGCAGGGTTTGCGGTTTTTCTGGTGGCCGCCTGGGTGCTGCCCGAGGCGCTCTGGAAGTTTCAGGGCGTGCGCGCAGATGCCTTGTTCCACCGATTTACGGACGGATCGCACACCTGCACCAGTCGGCGGGTGCTGTGGTCCAACGTGCTCACCCTGATTGCGCAGAAACCGTGGCTGGGCTGGGGCTGGGGCGAACTGGACTACGCACACTACATCACGCTGTTCCCGGGCGAGCGCTTTTGTGTGCTGCTGGACAACGCGCACAACCTGCCCCTGCACCTGGCCGTAGAGCTGGGCCTGCCCGCTGCCGTGGTGTTGTGCGGAGTCGTCGTGGCAGGGTGCCTGTGGGCCCGGCCTTGGAGCGAAACCGAGCCCGTGCGCCAACTGGCCTGGGGCGTGCTGGCGATCATCGGACTGCACAGCATGCTGGAATACCCGCTGTGGTACGGGCCGTTCCAGGTGGTGGCCTTGCTCTCGGTGGCGATCCTGGTCTGGCCCCGGCGCGACGAAGCATCGGATGGGCGCGCGTGGCCTGCGGGGGCTGCTGCGCTGGTGGCCGCCCTGGCAGTCCTGGGTGCCTGCGGCCTTGCCGCCTGGGACTACCACCGCGTGAGCCAGCTTTACAAGCCGGGGGCGCAGCGGGCTGCCGCGTACCGTGAGGACACGCAGGCCAAGGTGTCCCATTCGCTGCTGTTTTCGGGCCCGCTGGACTTTGCGCGCCTGACCACCACGGGGCTGACCCGCGACAACGCAGCGCGCATGAACGCCCTGGCCCAGGAACTGCTGCATTACTCCCCCGAGCCCCGCGTCATTGAAGTGCTGGTTGAAAGCGCCGTGATGCTGGGCAAGGACGACGAAGCGGCTTTCCACATGAAGCGCTACCGTGCAGCCTACCCGGACGACTATGCCCGCTGGATGGGGGCGGGTGGCACCCGGGCATCTCAGGCACGTTGAAGAGGTTCTGATGCGCTGGTGCCCCCGGCGCCCGGGTGATGTCAGGCCAGAGCCAGGAACTCCGTCACCTGCGGCAGGTAGTCGCTGAAATTGGCGAGGGCGTGTTCTCCCCCCTCCTGCACCACCAGCCGTGCCTGCGGGTAGCGCGCCACCATTTCACGCCAGTCCAGCACCTCGTCGCCCTTGGCAATGATGGCCATCTCGGGCGCTGCCGGCGGCTGGCCTGCGGTGTCCAGCGCGCGCAGCTCGTCAATGTATTCAGGCTGGAAGTAAAACCGCTCCGCTGGGTCGTGCCAGGTGGTCTGCTCGCCGATGTACCGCGCAAGGTCACGCGCCGGGTGCACGGCCGGATTGAGCATCACGCTGGGGCATCCCTTGTGCTGCGCCACCCAGCTGGCGTAAAAGCCACCGAGCGAGGAGCCGATCACCGCCATTGCTGCTCCGCGCCACGGGGCAATGCCCTGCGCGACCAGTTCCATCGCCGCTTTGGGGGAGGGCGGCAGCTGGGGGCACCAGAAGGTGACACCCGGGTGGTGCTGCGCCACATGCGCAGCCATCTGCCGCGCCTTGGCAGACTGGGGCGAAGAGCGAAAGCCGTGCAGGTACAGAAGGTGGGTGGTGGTCATGGAGGGGGAAAACGACAGGGCAGGGGAATCACTGCTGTGAAAGGGGTGGCCGAGACATAAGATGCATGGCATGGGCACCACGCGGTGGGCCCGCTGCCTTGATCCCCACCATGACTGATTTTGCCCCGCTTTCCACCGCCAAACGCTGGGCTTTGGGATCCACCGACAAGCCTCCCACGTCGCTGGGCCGCTTTGAACTGAAAAAGCTGCTGGGCCGGGGCGCCCAGGCCACCGTGTGGCTGGCGCTGGACCCGCGCCTGCAGCGCGAGGTGGCCATCAAGCTCATGCGCCCCTTGGAGGACCAGGACCCGTCGGTGCTGGAGCACTGGCTGCGCGAAGCCCGGCATGTGGGGCGCCTGGCGCACCCCTTCATCGTTCCGGTGTTTGAGGCCGATGTGCAGGGCCGCCAGCCCTACATCGTGTTCGAGTACGTTCCAGGCAAGACGCTGGCCGAGCATCTGGCGCAGCAGGGGCGCTGCACGCCGCACGACGCAGTGGCGCTGATGGTGGATGTGCTGGATGGCCTGCAGGCCGCACACCAGGCCGGCATCGTGCACCGCGACCTCAAGCCTTCCAACATCATGATCGACACCCAGCGCCACGCGCGGGTGATGGACTTTGGCATGGCGGCACCGGTGCAGGCTGTGCCGGATTCGCAACTGGCCAGTGGCACCCCTGCGTACCTCGCGCCCGAGGCGGCGGACGGGGCGGCCCCTGCACCGGCCATGGATGTGTATTCGGCAGCCCTGGTGCTGGTGGAGCTTCTCACGGGCCGGCCACTGATCCACCAGAAGGACGCCTGGCAGGCGCTGTACCGCGTTGCCAACGAAACCCTGGTGCTGCCGGAAGACCTGGGGCCGGGCGTGGACGACGCCCTGCGGGCCATTTTGCAACGTGCGATGGCGCGCGAGCCGGGCCAGCGCTATCCGTCGGCGGCGGAGTTTCGCGATGCCTTGCGTGCCTGGGCCGCTCCGGCCAGCGCGCCCACGGCCGCCAGCAATGCCACGCTCGACTTCCTGCTGCGGCGCATGCGCCACAAGAGCGACTTTCCGGCGCTGTCGGACTCGGTGGCGCGCATCCAGCGCGTGGCCAACTCCGAGGACGACAGCATCAGCGATCTCACACACGAGATCCTCAAGGATGTGGCGCTCACCAACAAGTTGCTGCGCCTGGTCAACAGCGTGCATTTCGCGCATGCGGGCCGGGGCACCATCAGTACCGTGTCGCGGGCCGTGAGCCTGGTGGGCTTCAACGCCGTGCGCAACATGGCACTCAGCCTGGTGCTGCTGGACCACATGCAGGACAAGGCCCATGCAAGCCAGATGCGCGAGGAGTTTTTGCGCGCCATGATGGCTGGCTCGGTGGCGGCGGAGCTGTGCGAGCCCGGCCAGGCGGCTGAAGAGGCCTTCATTGGCGCGATGTTCCAGAACCTGGGCCGCATGTTGTGCGAGTTCTACTTTCCGGATGAGGCGCGCCAGGTGCGCGCCCTGATGGAGACTGGCCGCGTGGAGGGGGGCGAAGAGTCGGCCGCGCTGCAGGTGCTGGGCCTGGGCTTCGAGGACCTGGGGGTGGGCGTGGCCCGCGTCTGGGGGTTGCCCGAGAGCCTGCAGCGCTGCATGCGCAAGCCCCTGGGCTCGCCCATGCAACGCGCGCCGGAGCAGGGGGTGGAGCGCCTGCGCTGGGTGGCGATGGCTGCCAATGAGGTGGCCAGCACCCTGCTGGCGAGCGATGCCGTGTCGCTGGAAGCCCGCCTGGGCCAGATCGGCACCCGCTATTCCCGCACCCTGGCGCTGTCTGCCGCAGCGATTTCGGAGGGCACTTTGCGCGCCCGCCACAAGCTGGTGGCGCTGGCCGAGGTGCTGGACCTGCGCGTAGCCCCCGGCACGCCTGCGGCGCGGCTGCTGCAGCTGCCCCCGGCGGCCGGTGCCGGGCCCACGCAGGATGACGCCCTGGGCTCGCACGAGCTGCGGGCCAGCGAAACCCAGCCCCTGCCAGCGGTGCTGGAGTCGCAGGCCAGCGGCGCCGTGTCGGTCGCGCAGGTCAACGAAGTGCTGGCAGCGGGCATCCAGGACATTACCAATGCCATGGTCGAAAGTTTTCAGCTCAACGACGTGTTGCGCATGATCCTGGAGACCATGTTCCGCGCGCTGGGGTTTCGGCGCATGGTGTTTTGCCTGCGTGAGGCACGCACCGATTTGCTGACCGGCCGCTTTGGCCTGGGCGAGGGCAGCGATGCCGCCGTGCGCGCCATGAAAGTCCCGCTCAAGGCGCCGGGCGACCTGTTTGCAGCCGTCTGCCTGCGCGGTGCCGATACGCTCATCAACGACGCGACGGAGCCCAAGATGCAGGCCCGCCTGCCCGATTGGTACCGCGCGGGGCTCAATGCCCCCTCGTTCCTGCTGCTTCCGCTGCAGATCAAGGGGCAGACGTTTGCGCTTATCTATGCCGACCAGTCCACGGCAGGGGGCATCGTGGTGGACGACAAGGCCCTGGGCCTGCTGCGCACCCTGCGCAACCAGGCGGTGATGGCCTTCCGCCAGGCGGGGTGACGGTGGCGCGGCCCCAAGGGCCGCGATAATCCCGCGATGGCCGTTGTTTTTGAAAAGCCCTCGCTCGCCCAGCGTTTTCTTCCCCTGTTTCGCGGGTTTGACCTGCCGCTCATGCTGGTGGTGGCGTTGCTCGCCTGCGCCGGGCTGGTGGCCATGTATTCATCGGGCTACGACCACGGCACACGGTTTTCGGACCATGGGCGCAACATGCTCATTGCGGGTGCCATTTTGTTCATGGTGGCCCAGGTGCCGCCCCAGAAAATCATGCTGTTCGCTGTGCCGCTGTATGCGGCTGGCGTGGCGCTGCTCTTGGCGGTGGCGCTGTTTGGCATCACCAAAAAAGGGGCGACGCGCTGGATCAATGTGGGCATCGTCATCCAGCCCAGCGAGATCCTGAAAATTGCCATGCCCCTGATGCTGGCCTGGTGGTTCCAGAAACGCGAGGGCACCTTGCGCCCGCTCGACTTTGCGGCGGCAGGGCTGCTGCTGGCCGTTCCGGTCGGGCTGATCATGAAGCAGCCCGATCTGGGTACGTCGCTACTGGTTCTGGCAGCTGGCCTGTCAGTGATCTTCTTTGCCGGGCTCTCCTGGAAGCTTGTACTGCCACCGGTGGTGCTGGGGGGCGTGGGCATCCTGGCGCTGGTGTTGCTGGGGGACCAGTTGTGCGCGGACGGCGTGCGCTGGTCGGTGCTGCACGACTACCAGCAGCAGCGCATCTGCACCCTGCTCGACCCCACACGCGACCCGCTGGGCAAGGGGTTCCACATCATCCAGGGCATGATCGCCATCGGCTCGGGTGGCATGTGGGGCAAGGGTTTCATGGCGGGTACGCAGACCCATCTGGAGTTCATCCCCGAGCGCACCACCGACTTCATCTTTGCCGCGTTTTCCGAGGAGTTCGGGCTGGCAGGCAACTTGTTTCTGCTGGTCTGCTTTTTGATGCTGGTCTGGCGCGGCCTGGCCATCGCCGCAGGGGCCACCAGCCTGTTCGGGCGCCTGATGGCCGGGGCGGTCTCGATGATTTTTTTCACCTATGCCTTTGTGAACATGGGGATGGTCAGCGGCATCCTGCCCGTGGTGGGCGTGCCGCTGCCTTTCATCAGCTATGGCGGCACCGCCATGGTCACCCTGGGCCTGGCGCTGGGCATCCTGATGTCGGTGGCCCGGGCCCAGAAGCAGGACCCCAAGGACGCTCGGCCTGCCCTATAGCCAGGCTTCGCTGGGAGATCAGGAACACCTTCCAGGGTCTTTACCCAGGCGTTGCGTGCATGGCGGCAAGAGGGTACAAACCGGCAGGCCAACTGTGCCTTGGCCCATGCAACCGGAGGGATTCCCTATGGCGGCGAAGTTCGAGCTGAAGAAGTCGAAGAACGATAAATTTGTCTTCAACCTGTTGGCCTCCAATGGCCAGGTCATCCTTACCAGCGAGATGTACGAATCACGGGCCAGTGCACTGAACGGCATCGAATCCGTGCGCAAGAACGCTCCCGATGATGGCCGGTTCGGTCGCCTGAGCGCCAAGGATGGATCGCCCTATTTCACGCTCAAGGCGGGCAATGGCCAGGTGATCGGCCAAAGCCAGATGTATTCCGGTGCCAAGGCGCGCGATGCCGGTATCGAGTCGGTGCAGACCCATGCACCCCAGGCCGCGCTGGACGACCAGACGACGGCCTGACGCTTTGCGTGGGCGCTTTGAGGCATAGGGGCATGTGCCCCCTTGTCCGGCAGGGTGGAGCTGCGCGCCTAAAATGCCCCGATGACTTTCCGCTCCACCACTGCCGCGCCCCAGCGTGCGGCTACCAGCCAGCGCATCGATGTCGCTCGCGAATTGTTGCTGACCCCTTTCGGGCTTGACGAAAGCCATCTGGCACGGGCACTGGCCGAGATCCGCACCCACAAGGTGGACGATGCCGACCTGTACTTCCAGTACACCCGCAGCGAGGGCTGGAGCCTCGAAGAGGGCATCGTCAAGACTGGTTCCTTCAGCATCGACCAGGGTGTGGGTGTGCGCGCGGTGAGCGGCGAGAAGACGGCGTTTGCCTATTCGGACGACATCTCCGAAGCGTCCTTGCTGGATGCAGCCCGAACTGTAAGGTCTATTTCGGCCGCAGCGCAGGCGGGTAAAGCGCGAGTAGCTCCTAAAAAAGTAGCGGCAGGCCGCAGCCTGTACCCCGGCGTGGACCCCATTGCCTCGCTCGACAGCACCGCCAAGGTGGCCTTGCTGGAAAAGCTGGAGCAGCGCGCCCGCGCCAAGGACCCGCGCGTGGCGCAGGTCATGGCCGGGCTGGCGAGCGAATACGACGTGGTGCTGGTGGCCCGTGCCGACGGCACCCTGGCGGCCGATGTGCGCCCGCTGGTGCGCCTGTCGGTCACGGTGATCGCCGAGCAGAATGGCCGCCGCGAAATGGGTTCGGCGGGCGGCGGTGGTCGTTTCGGCCTGGCCTATTTTGACGACGAGCAGATGGGCAAGTACGTGGACGAGGCCGTGAATGCGGCCCTGGTCAACCTCGAATCGCGCCCCGCCCCTGCGGGCGAGATGACGGTGGTGCTGGGGTCGGGCTGGCCCGGCATCCTGCTGCACGAAGCCATTGGCCACGGGCTGGAAGGCGACTTCAACCGCAAGGGCTCGAGCGCATTCAGCGGCCGCATCGGCCAGCGCGTGGCGGCCAAGGGCGTGACGGTGCTGGACGACGGCACCATCGCCGACCGCCGTGGATCGCTCAACGTGGACGACGAGGGCCACGCCAGCCAGCGCAATGTGCTGATCGAGGACGGCATCTTGAAGGGCTACATCCAGGATTCGCTGAACGCACGCCTAATGGGCGTGGCGCCCACGGGCAACGGTCGTCGCGAGAGCTATGCGCACATCCCCATGCCACGCATGACCAACACCTACATGCTGGGCGGCGACAAGGACCCGCAGGAAATCATCGCCAGCATCAAGAAGGGCCTGTACGCCAGCAATTTCGGTGGCGGGCAGGTGGACATCACCTCGGGCAAGTTCGTGTTCTCGGCCAGCGAAGCCTACTGGGTGGAAAACGGCAAGATCCAATACCCCGTGAAAGGTGCGACCATCATCGGCAGCGGCCCCGAGTCGCTCAAGAAGGTCACCATGATCGGCAACGACATGCGCCTTGACAGCGGCGTAGGCACCTGTGGCAAAGAAGGCCAGAGCGTACCCGTGGGCGTGGGCCAGCCTACGCTGCGTATCGAGGGGTTGACGGTGGGTGGGACGGCCTGACGATCGGCGACAACGTTCCTGCTTCGGCTCGACACGCTGACTGTTGCTCGCTTCCACCATCTTTGGCCTTGTGCGGTGCACAAAGCGCATGGTGCATGCCCTGGCAGCGCAAAATGGCGCATGCCCGCGACGCGCCCCAGTCAGCTACTGACCCTTCAGTCATTTGGCGACATCAGCCGCTTTCTGCGTGAAGGCGTGGCCGATGAGGAATCTCGCCAACTGCGCGATAGCTTGAGCGCGCTCTCAACGCAGATCGACGAGGCGGTGCGGATCCGCCGCACCAGCACCGATACCACAGCCATCACCCGGCGTGTGTTGACTTTGTCGCATTGCGCCCGCGAGCACCAGCTGTTCCTGACGGGCCTGGGATCGGCCTGGCACGCGTTGTACGAGTTCGGGGCCTATGAGCGTGCGCTGAGGGAGTTGCGCAATGCGATCGCGGACTGGCAGCAGATGCTGGAGCGGCGCAGCCCGAAGGAAAGTGCAAGCTTCGACCAGTTCGAGCTTCTGGCCTGGCGCACGCTGGGCGAGGCGCTGCTGCTCATCGACATGTACGAGCACCAGAGCGATCCACCCAGTGACCTGCAGGATCGGGCGCCGCCGCGCAAGCTGTCAGTCCTGCAGCGTGCGAGCGCTTGGTTTCGTCGCTGGAGGCGTTGAATCAGGGGGTTGGAAGTGGGGCCTAGCAGGCATCCGGATTACCATTGCTGTCGCGCAATCGCAACAATCCGGGGGTGCTGCACTGCCGCACTCCTGTGCTACATTGGCTGCCATGCAAGTTCGCAGCGCGTTTTATTTTTGGTTTTTTATCTCGGTCCCCGGCGGATGAGAGGAAAACGCGCAAGCAAACACAACCTTCCCATACCAACCGCCGACGCTGCAAAGCCCGGCGGTTTTTGTTTTTCTGCCCTCCCGTTTTTTCATCCCTCCCACTACTTTTACTCCACGAGGAAGCAACCATGACGGCCACCACCACCCCGACCAGCGATGCCTGGTACCGCAGCGTCGAGAAAACCAGCCAGACCGACGACGAACGTATCAAGGACATTACCGTGTTGCCTCCTCCCGAGCATCTGATCCGCTTTTTCCCGATCCGTGGAACGCCGGTCGAGACGCTGATCACCCAGACCCGCAAGAACATCCACAACATCATGGCCGGCAAGGATGACCGCCTGCTGGTGGTGATCGGCCCATGCTCCATCCACGATCCGGCTGCCGCTGTTGAGTACGCGCGCCGCCTCATGGCCGCGCGCACGCAGTACGCCGACACCCTGGAAATCGTGATGCGGGTGTACTTTGAGAAGCCACGCACCACGGTGGGCTGGAAGGGCCTCATCAACGACCCGTACCTCGACGAAAGCTACCGCATCGACGAAGGCCTGCGCATTGCGCGCCAGCTGCTGATCGAAATTAACCGCCTTGGCATGCCCGCCGGCAGCGAGTTCCTGGATGTGATTTCGCCCCAGTACATCGGCGACCTCATCAGCTGGGGCGCCATCGGCGCCCGCACCACAGAAAGCCAAGTGCACCGCGAGCTGGCCTCCGGCATCTCGGCGCCCATCGGCTTCAAGAATGGCACGGATGGCAACATCCGCATTGCCACCGACGCGATCCAGTCGGCCAGCCGGGGCCACCACTTCCTGTCGGTGCACAAAAACGGCCAGGTGGCCATCGTCAACACCAAGGGCAACAAGGATTGCCACGTGATCCTGCGCGGCGGCAAGACGCCCAACTACGACGCTGCCAGCGTGGCCGCTGCCTGCAAGGACCTCGAAGCCGCCAAGCTGCCCGCCACCCTGATGGTGGACTGCAGCCATGCCAACAGCAGCAAGCAACATGAAAAGCAGCTCGACGTGGCGCGCGACATCGCCGCTCAGCTCGCCGGTGGCTCGCGCAGCGTGTTCGGCCTCATGATCGAGAGCCACCTCACCGCCGGTGCCCAGAAGTTCTCACCGGGCAAGGACCAGCCCGGCGCGCTGGAGTATGGCAAGAGCATCACGGACGCCTGCCTGGGCTGGGACGATTCGCTGACGGCGTTGGCTGAACTGTCCGACGCTGTGAAGGCCCGCCGCGCGCGGTGATCTGCGCCGGTTGCAGGAGGCCCTAAACTGGAAACCCGTGGCGGGTCGTGCAAGGGAGCACGGCAGTCGCCGCCACGGTTTCAGTAGATAGAAAGGCAAACCATCATGCACAGCGAAGTGTCGGTCCGTCTGGCCGGAAACCAGGAATTCCGTTTTGATCTGGAGGGCGCCGAGCCCATGGGCCACGAGGCTGGCAGGCGCTGGCTGGATGATCAGTTCACCGCGCTCGATTGCGAACCCCTGCGCGCCAGCGGCAAGGTGCTGCTGGCGGACAAGGTGCTCACCGTGGCCCGCGCTGCGGGGGCTTCGTTGCTGGCCGACCCGGCATGGTCCCGTGATTTTGCGCGCGCTGCCAGCGCGGCACTCGCCAAGCCCGTGGTGCGCGTGGACGTCCCGGGCATGGCGGTATCGTTCTGATTATTGAAGAAAATCAGACCCTGGCGCTTGCCTGGTAAGTGTTGGCAGCTATTTATTTTGTAGCGATTCCAGCAGTTTGGCGTGGATGCCGCCAAATCCCCCGTTGCTCATGCATACGATGTGATCCCCCGGGCGGGCTGCCGCTGTGACCTGTTGTACCAGGGTGTTGATGTCGGCAGCGGTTTGCGCCCGCAGGCCTGGGCCCACGCCCAGGGGGGCGAGGGCCTGCGCCGCGTCCCAGTCCAGCCCGGCCGTGTGGCAGAACGCGAGGTCGGCAGGCTCCAGCGCCCACGGCAGTTGGGCCTTCATGGCGCCCAGTTTCATGGTGTTGCTGCGGGGCTCGAACACCGCCAGGATGCGCGCACCCTGGCCCAGGCTGCGGCGCAGGCCGTCCAGCGTGGTTCTCAGGGCGGTGGGGTGGTGGGCAAAGTCGTCATACACCGCAACGCCATTCACGGTGCCGCGCAGTTCCATGCGCCGCTTCACGTTCTGAAAGGTGGCCAGTGCCGTAGCGGACTGCTCGGGGCTCACGCCTACATGGTGAGCGGCGGCAATGGCCGCCAGTGCGTTGAGCTGGTTGTGCACGCCAGTCAGCGCCCACTCCACCCGGGCGGCCTTGCGCCCCTGGTGCAGCACGTCGAATGCCTGGGGATCGCCTTCGGCGGAAAAGTCGCTGACGGCTTCACCAAAGCTGGACACTTCGCTCCAGCAGCCCGTGTGCAGTACGCGGGTGAGGCTTTCTTCGAGACCGTTGACCACCACACGGCCCGACGGCGGCACCGTGCGCACGAGGTGGTGAAACTGCCGCTCGATGGCGGCCAAGTTGTCAAAGATGTCTGCGTGGTCGAACTCTAGGTTGTTCAGCACGGCAGTGCGGGGGCGGTAGTGCACAAACTTGCTGCGCTTGTCGAAGAAGGCGGTGTCGTATTCGTCAGCCTCGATCACGAACAGCGGCGCATCCCCCTGCGGCACACTGCCGGGTGATGGTCGCCGGGGCGCCCCCAGGCGGGCGGACACGCCGAAATTCAACGGTACTCCGCCAATCAGAAAACCTGGCTGCTGACCGGCGCTTTCCAGGATCCAGGCCAGCATTGAGGTGGTGGTCGTCTTGCCATGGGTGCCGGCAACCGCCAGCACATGGCGGCCTTGTAGTACATGCTCGGCCAGCCACTGCGGGCCGCTGGTGTAGGGCAGGCCTGCGTCCAGGATGGCTTCCATCAACGGAAACTTGGGCGAGCCGTCCGGCAGGCGGACGCGGCTGACCACGTTGCCGATGACAAACATGTCGGGCTGCAGGGCCAGTTGGTCGGCGCCAAAACCTTCGATCAGATCGATGCCCAGGGCCCGCAATTGGTCGCTCATCGGCGGGTAAACGCCAGCGTCGCAACCCGTCACCTTGTGGCCTGCCTCGCGCGCGAGCGCCGCCAGGCCGCCCATGAACGTGCCGCAGATGCCCAGTATGTGTATATGCATGGGCGCAGATTCTAAGGTTCAATAAAAAGCAGGCCCCCAGCGCTTGGTGGATAAGCGCGAGAAGCTATGAAAAATATAGTGACCCTGGGCATATCTAGGGGTAACCCGTAGTCCAGGCAGGTGCTTCGGGCCACAATGCGGTTTCTTTCCCTGCCACCACCATCCCCTACCGCCATGCACACACCTTTGAGCGACGAAATCGCCCACACCACGGCCCGGCTGGTGGTGGAAGAGGGCCTGGAATGGGGCCCGGCCAAGCGTCGTGCGCTGCGCCAGATGGGCCTGCCTGCCCGCACGCCCCTGCCGAGCAACGACCAAGTCGAGGCCGCCGTGCGGGAGTACATCCAGCTCTTTTGTTCCGATACGCAGCCGCACGAGCTGCGGGCGCTGCGCCAGCTGGCCCTCGTGTGGATGGAGCGCATGGCGGCCTTCCGTCCCCATCTGGCAGGGGCTGTATGGCATGGTACAGCCACGCGGCTGTCCGACATTTACCTGCAGTTGTTCTGCGATGACTCCAAATCTGCAGAAATAGCGCTCATCGATCACCATGTGGACTACGAGCCACGCACGGTCACCGGTTTTCATGGTGAGTCGGTCGAAGCGCTGAGCCTGGGCAGCAAGTCGCCCGAACTCAATGAGATGATCGGGGTGCACTTGATGATCTATGACCTCGATGACCTGCGCGGCGCATTGCGCCCGGATGCCCAAGGGCGTGTGCCGCGCGGTGACATGACCGCCGTTCGGCGCCTGCTCCAGGAAACCCCTGCCCCATGACAAGCCCTTCCGATCGCCCTGAGTCCATCCCCGCCACCAGCGATGCGCAACCGTCGGCCGCACGTAGGCGACTGCTGTACGCCGGGGTGGCAGGCGCTGCAGCGTTGGGTGGTGCCGGCCTGGCATGGTGGAAGTTCCAGCCCCACACCATGGAGCATGGGGTGGAAGAAGCGCTCTGGGCGATGGAGTTTGAAAAGCCTGAAGGGGGCGTGGTGGCGCTGAAGTCTCTGGCTGGCAAGCCGCTGCTGCTGAACTTCTGGGCCACCTGGTGCCCGCCCTGTGTGGAAGAGCTGCCCATGCTCAATGCTTTCTATCGCCAACAGGCGCCGAACGGATGGCAAGTTCTGGGATTGGCCATCGACCAGCCCTCTGCCGTGCGCAAGTTTCTGCAGCGTATTCCGCTGGAGTTCCCCGTGGGCCTTGCCGGACTGGGCGGTACCGACCTGGGGCGATCACTGGGCAACCTTACCGGTGGCCTGCCGTTTACCGTGGTGCTCGGGGGCAACGGGCGTGTCCTGCACCGTAAAATGGGGCAAATCACCCCGCAAGACCTCCAGCTGTGGGCGCCTCTGCGCTGATCGAACCAGCCTTCTGTTCGGCATTTTTGTAGGCCCCGGCTGGGTATCGACATGATGTAGTTCATCAAAAATACCTGTGGAAGACGGAGATAGGCTGAAATTGGAGTAAATTCGCGCCCTATTCAGTCATGACTTGCGCAAAGCAGGGCTCAGGCAAGCGGCTCGCCCAACGCGATGCGGCTGTTGCGTCCCGATTGGCGTGAGTCCTATCAGTTTTATAGCCGTTGGAGCTCCCATGGATCTGCGAAAACTCAAAACCCTCATCGATCTCGTGTCCGAGTCGAACGTATCTGAACTCGAAATCACGGAAGCCGAGGGCAAAGTCCGCATCGTCAAGAGCATGGGTGGTGTCGTTCAGCAGTACGTCCCGGCCCCGATGCAAGCGTCTGCGGCCCCTGCAGCCGCTGCAGCCCAAGTTGCCGAGTTGCCTGCCCCCACGGCCCCTGCAGTACCAGCCGGCCACATCGTCAAGTCACCCATGGTGGGCACGTTCTACCGCTCGTCCAGCCCTGGCGCCAAGGCTTTTGTCGAAGTCGGCAGCCAGGTCAAGGAAGGCGAAACCATCTGCATCATCGAAGCGATGAAGATCCTCAACGAAATCGAGGCCGACAAGTCGGGCACCGTCACCCGCATCCTGGGTGAAAACGGTCAGGCCGTGGAATACGGCCAACCTTTGTTCGTCATCGAATAAGGCGCGCATGTTCAAGAAAATCCTGGTCGCAAACAGAGGGGAGATCGCCCTTCGCATTCAGCGCGCCTGCCATGAGTTGGGTGTCAAGGCCGTGATGGTCTACTCCGAGGCCGACCGCGACGCCAAATACGTCAAGCTCGCCGAAGAAGCGGTGTGCATCGGCCCAGCGCCCTCGCCGCTGTCTTACCTGAACATGCCAGCCATCATCTCGGCCGCCGAGGTGACCGACGCCGAAGCCATTCACCCCGGCTATGGCTTCCTGTCTGAGAACGCAGATTTTGCCGAGCGCGTGGAAAAGAGTGGCTTCCAGTTCATCGGCCCCACCCCCGAGTCGATCCGCATCATGGGCGACAAGGTGTCCGCCAAGCAGGCCATGATCCGTGCAGGCGTGCCCTGCGTGCCGGGCTCCGAGGGCGAACTGCCCGATGACCCGGTGCAGATCCGCCGCATCGCCAAGGCCGTGGGCTACCCGGTGATCATCAAGGCCGCAGGCGGCGGCGGTGGCCGTGGCATGCGCGTGGTGCACACCGAAGCTGCCTTGGTCAATGCGGTGCAGATGACCAAGGCGGAAGCGGGCGCTGCGTTTGGCAATCCTGCGGTGTACATGGAGAAGTTCCTCCAGAACCCGCGCCACATCGAAATCCAGATCCTGGCCGACAAGCACCGCAACGCGGTGTATTTGGGCGAGCGCGATTGCTCCATGCAACGCCGCCACCAGAAGGTCATCGAAGAGGCTCCAGCCCCCGGCATCCCCCGCAAACTGATCGAGAAGATCGGCGAGCGCTGCGTGGCCGCGTGCAAGAAGATCGGCTACCGTGGCGCGGGCACGTTCGAGTTCTTGTACGAAAACGGCGAGTTCTACTTCATCGAGATGAACACCCGTGTGCAGGTGGAACACCCCGTCACCGAGTGGATCACCGGCGTGGACATCGTGAAGACGCAGATCATGGTCGCGGCCGGCGAGAAGCTGCCGTTCACCCAGCGCCAGATCGAGATCCGGGGCCATGCCATCGAGTGCCGGATCAATGCAGAAGACCCTTACAAGTTCATTCCGTCGCCCGGGCGTATCACAACGTGGCATCCACCAGGCGGCCCCGGCGTGCGTGTGGATTCGCATGCGTACACCAACTACTTTGTGCCGCCTAACTACGACTCGATGATCGGCAAGATCATCGTGCACGGCGACACGCGCGAGCAGGCCCTGGCCCGCATGCGCACGGCGCTGTCCGAGACGGTGATCGAAGGCATCAACACCAACGTGCCGCTGCACCGCGAGCTGATGGTGGACGCCAAGTTCATGGCCGGTGGCACCAACATCCATTACCTGGAAGAGTGGCTGTCGCAGCACAAGCGCTGAAATCGTATTGCGCAGTCATTCACATGCTGGCTCCTGGCAACGGGTGCCAGCATTTCACTTTTTCTGAGAGGCTTCTATGTTTGAGCTGAGTCTGATGTGTCCCGAGGACCGGATCGAGGCGGTCAGCGATGCGCTGGATGCGCTGGATGCGCTGAGCGTTTCGGTGGAGGATGCTGATGCCCAGACCGACGCCGAGCAGGCCTTGTTTGGCGAGCCTGGCATGCCGCCGCCCAAGGACGGCTGGCAGCGCAGCAGGGTGGTAGCGCTCTTTCCTTCGGAGGTGGCAGCCCGGGAGGCCCAGCAACTGCTGGTGGTGCAGGATTTTTTTGCGGGCTGCCAGGTGCTGGGGGTTGCCCACGTGCCCGAGCAGGACTGGGTGCGGCTCACGCAATCGCAATTTGCGCCTGTGGACATCACGCCGGATTTTTGGATAGTTCCTACCTGGCACGAACTTCCCGCCGAGGCAAAGCGCAGCATCCGGCTGGATCCGGGCCTGGCGTTTGGCACCGGCACCCACCCCACGACGCGCATGTGTCTGCGCTGGATTGCCCGCAACGGTGCCACCGAGTCGTCCATGGGCAATCCGCTGGGCCGGGTTCTGGACTATGGCTGTGGCTCTGGCATCCTCGCCATTGGTGCGGCCAAGTTTGGTGCCACGGACATCGATGCGGTCGATATTGATCCTGCGGCGGTCGAGTCCACCGCGCTGAATGCACGGGCCAATGACGTGCGGCTCCACGCGGGACTGCCCGACAAGACACGGGGTGAATACCAGACGGTGCTGGCAAACATTCTTGCCACCCCCTTGCGCGTGCTGGCGCCCCTCTTGTGCAGCCACGTCGCGCCTGGCGGGAATCTGGTGCTGGCAGGTATTCTGGAACGCCAGGCTGAGGAGTTGAAAGAGGCATATGCTCCCTGGCTTCAGCTCGATGTGGCGGATACAGAAGATGGCTGGATCTTGATGACCGCCCGTCGCTAAGACGGGGTCGAAGCCCGCTTCGCCGGGGTCGCACGCGCCTCTACAATCCATCGCTGATGAGCCAGATCACTCGCTGCCCGTCCTGCTCTACCTCATTCAAGGTGGTGGCGGACCAATTGCGCATCTCGCAAGGGTGGGTGCGTTGTGGTCAATGCAAAGAGGTGTTTGATGCTTCGGCGCACCTGCTTCCAGCGGCTCCACCAGCGTTGTTGCCCGATGTCTCGTTGACCGACATACGTCCTCCATCCATGCCGGTGGCGCGCAAGGCAGAGACGGGGCGGTCATGGGGTGAGCCGCCTTCTTCGCCACCACCGGTTGCCCCATCTGCGGGGGCGCTGTCGCCAGCCTCTGAAAAACCAGCGTTTTCGCTGTTTCCCGCAGGTACTTCCGACGTAATGGCGGGGTTGCCGGATGCACAGGCCCAGGTGGGGGCTCCGGTTCTAGAGGTTCCTCAGCCTGCGGTGCCCGCGTTTCTGTCTGCGGCAGCCGGGGCGGTGGCACCTGGTGCCGATGCGGGAATCGGCCCCTTCACGCCATTTGCCTGGCGCCCGGACTCCGTGCGCAATGTGCCAACAACCGGCGGGGATGTTGCAGGGATGCGGAGCGATGCCGTCGCCTTACCTCCTTTGGCCTTTCCCGAGGTGGCTGTTGATGGGCCATCCTCTTTGCCCAAGGGGGAGCACCCCACTGCCTCGTTATCAGCCGTCTTGCCCGGTGCAGGCGATGGAACATCACTCCCTGTAGGGTATGAGTTACCTGCTGCTGCTCTTCGAGACGGCGAAGAGGTGGCTTCTGATCCAGCTGCGGCCGTGGCGTTGACCTCTATGGGATATCCCGCACTGGAGTTGCCTACCAAGACGGCGTTGCCGGTGGACGGTGCGGAGCCGGAAGAGCGGGCTGAAGAGGCCGTGCCGCCGGTGGGTTTTGCGCAGCCTGTGACGCCGGAACCCGCGCCGGAGGCACTTGCGCTGGTGGAAGACCATTCGCCCGCAGCCGTGTTGCAGGCATCGACTCGCAAGCGATCCTCGGTCCGAAAGGCGTCGGATGCCGTTGACGAGGACGATGACCCAGGGGCCGGACAGGAAGTCAGCTTTGTAGTCGCTGCCCGGCGCAAGGCGTTCTGGCGCAGGCCGATGGTGCGCACGGTGCTTGGAGTGCTGCTTTTGATGTCTGCGGCGGGGCTTGCGCTGCAGGTCGCCGTTCAGGAACGTGACCGCCTTGCAGCGATGGACGCGCGTGCCAGGCCATGGTTGATGGCGTTGTGCGCTCCCTTGCAGTGCGAGATCGCGCCGCCGCGCCAGATTGCGGATGTGGTCATCGACAGTTCTTCGTTCAACAAGGCCCGAGGTGATAGCTATCAACTCGCGCTGACCATGAAGAGCAAGGCCTCGATACCTCTGGCCATGCCCGCCGTCGAGTTGACGTTGACCGATGCGCAGGACCAGCCAGTGCTTCGGCGTGTGCTTTTGCCCACTGACATGGGGGCTCCCATGGAGTTGTCTGCAGGGGGCGAGTGGAGTGCGTCCGTGTCAGTGATTGTGACCACCGGCGGAGCGCGTGTTGCTGGCTATCGGTTGCTGGCGTTTTATCCCTGATTTTTTACCAACCTACTTCTTTGATATGGCTGCCCTCATTTGTGGTTCTCTGGCGTTCGACACCATCATGACCTTCGAGGGCCGTTTTGCCGAGCAGATACTGCCCGACCAGCTGCACATCCTGAACGTCTCTTTCCTGGTGCCTTCGTTGCGGCGCGACTTTGGTGGTTGTGCGGGCAACATTGCCTATAGCCTCAAGCTGCTGGGCGGTGAGCCATTGCCAATGGCCATGTTGGGCAGCGATGGCGCTGACTATCTGCAGCGCCTGGAATTGCTGGGTATCAGTGCGCGCCATGTGGGGCAGGTTCAGGACACCTACACCGCACAAGCCATGATCATGACGGACCGTGACAACAACCAGATCACCGCCTTCCACCCTGGGGCGATGATGCAGGCACATGTGAACCGCATCGGGGCTGATGTGGGGGTGAGCGTGGGGATCATTGCGCCGGATGGTCGTGACGCCATGCTTGAACACGCGGCCCAGTTTGTGGCGGCCGGTATTCCTTTTGTATTTGACCCGGGCCAGGGCTTGCCCATGTTCAATGGCGAAGAGCTGGCGCGGTTCGTGGACCAGGCTTCCTGGGTGACGGTCAATGACTACGAGGGGAAAATGCTTTGCGACCGCACGGGCTGGACGCTTGCAGAGATTTCGCGCAAGGTAAAGGGGCTTGTGGTGACGCTGGGTGCGGAGGGTTGCGAGGTCTGGGTGGATGGTCAGAAAACCCATGTACCCGCCGTGGTGCCTGCCCAAGTGGTGGATCCTACGGGGTGTGGTGATGCTTGGCGAGGCGCGTTGTTGTTCGGACTGGAAAAGGGCTGGCCGCTGGTGCGTTGCGCCGAGCTGGGCAACCGGGTGGGAGCCCTCAAGATTGCACAGCGGGGCCCGCAAAACTACACACTGGATTTCATCCCCGCGTAATGGGGCCAGCTTTCCATGAAGTCACGGGCGCCATTGCTGCCGGCTTCTTGTGTTGCACAGCGTGCGGTGTGCAACACGAACAGGCATAAAAAAACCCGGTGCGCAGGCACCGGGTTGAGCGTGTGATACGCCAGGATTAAGGCTTGTTGCCCGTAGGGAAGGGCCAGGCTGCCTGAGGATTCAGGGTGGTCTGTGCCGCTGGAGCTGCTGCCGCAGGGGCAGGCGCCTTGGGGGCCTTCTTGGCCGGTGCAGCTTTTTTTGCAGGAGCCTTGGCGGGAGCGGCCTTCTTGGCAGCCGTTGCCTTCTTGGCGGGAGCCGCCTTCTTGGCTGGGGCGGCAGGCTTCTTCGCTGCTACTGCCTTCTTGGCGGGAGCGGCTTTCTTTGCCGGTGCTGCTGCCTTCTTGGCGGGCGCGGCCTTCTTTGCTGCTACTGCCTTCTTGGCGGGAGCGGCTTTCTTTGCCGGTGCTGCTGCCTTCTTGGCGGGTGCGGCCTTCTTCGCTGCTACTGCCTTTTTGGCGGGAGCGGCTTTCTTTGCCGGTGCTGCTGCCTTCTTGGCAGGTGCAGCCTTCTTCGCTGCTACTGCCTTCTTGGCGGGAGCGGCTTTCTTTGCCGGTGCTGCTGCCTTCTTGGCAGGTGCAGCCTTCTTCGCTGCTACTGGTTTTGCAGGTGCAGCTTTTTTCGCTGGGGTTGCCTTCTTAGCGGCTGGTTTTTTCGCAGTTGCCATCATGTTCTCCTTGGGTCAATTTGCAAAGAGCACTTCCTGTCTGCAGTGGACACGAAGCGATCCATGGCGATGGAGAAATCCCCATCGCCATGAACACGGGAACGCCCTGCACCGCAACGCACTACAGCGCTGCTTGTGGTGGTGGGCGTGGTGTAAAAATCCATGGTGGTGTGTTGCGAAAAGGCGCTAGTCCCAGGACAGCGCACCACCGGACTGGTATTCAATAACCCGGGTCTCGAAGAAGTTGCGTTCCTTCTTGAGGTCAATCATCTCGCTCATCCACGGGAACGGGTTTTCTTCATTGGGAAACAGCGTCTCCAGCCCGATTTGTGTGGCACGGCGGTTGGCGATGTAACGCAGGTATCCCTTGAACATCGATGCATTCATGCCCAGCACGCCGCGCGGCATGGTGTCTTCCGCGTAGCGGTATTCGAGTTCAACAGCCTTGAGGAACAGCGCCTTGATCTCGGCCTTGAATTCAGCGGTCCACAGATGGGGATTTTCCAGCTTGAGCTGGTTGATCAGGTCAATGCCAAAGTTGCAGTGCATCGACTCGTCGCGCAAGATGTACTGGTACTGCTCGGCGGCGCCAGTCATCTTGTTCTGGCGGCCCAGTGCAAGGATCTGTGTGAAGCCGACGTAGAAGAACAGGCCTTCCATCAGGCAGGCAAACACGATCAGCGACTTGAGGAGCGTCTGGTCGGTTTCGGGCGTGCCAGTGTGGAAGTTCGGATCCATGATCGCCTCGATGAAGGGGATCAGGAACTGGTCTTTGTCGCGGATGGACTGGACTTCGTTGTACGCGTTGAAAATCTCGCTCTCATCCAGCCCCAGCGATTCCACGATGTACTGATAGGCGTGCGTGTGGATAGCTTCTTCAAAGGCCTGGCGCAGCAGGAACTGGCGGCACTCTGGCGCCGTGATGTGGCGATAGGTGCCCAGCACGATGTTGTTGGCAGCCAGCGAGTCTGCCGTGACAAAGAAGCCCAGGTTGCGCTTGATGATGCGGCGTTCGTCGTCGGTCAGGCCATTGGGGTCCTTCCACAACGCGATGTCGCGCGTCATGTTCACTTCCTGAGGCATCCAATGGTTGGCGCAGGTGGCCAGGTATTTTTCCCAGGCCCACTTGTATTTGAACGGGACCAGCTGATTGACATCCGTCTGCCCGTTGATGATGCGTTTGTCGGCAGCGTTCACGCGACGTTGCGTGGCTGCAGCAGGTGTTGCGTGCGGTGCTGCAGAGGCAGTCATCGATGCGTGCACTTCCTGCAGTGAGGGGGTTTGGAAAGGCAAAGGCGGCTGTCCCGCCGGGTGGCTTTGGTTCAGTCCACCGTCCAGTTGATTTTGCGATGAGGGCTTGACTTCTTCGTCCCAGGTCAACATAGATTTTCCAGTGTTCGGATTATGAAAGCAGTGCTGCGAAAAGAAAAGCACTGAAGCGTTGTGCAGCAAGGATTTGTTGCTTCACAGCACATGCGCGACACCTCGGAAGAGCCCAAGGTGTCGCGTGCGAAGTTCTTATTGGCAGGCTTCGCAGCCGGGATCATCGATAGCGCAGAACTTGACGTCCGTAGCAGGCACTGCTGATGCTTGATGGGTGGCTTCAGCGGCTGCCGCATCGAGTGCGCTGGGTTTCGCTGCAACGGGCACCGACGCTGCCGATGCACCACTGTCATTGCCCGACGAAACGGCATTGAGCTGGCGTGTATTCACGGTGCTCATCTCGACGTGTGTGGCGCTTTGTGTGCGCAGGTAATACGTGGTCTTGAGGCCACGGATCCAGGCCAGCTTGTAGGTGTCGTCGAGCTTCTTGCCCGATGCGCCGGCCATGTAGATGTTCAGGCTCTGCGCCTGATCAATCCATTTCTGGCGACGCGATGCGGCTTCCACCAGCCACTGCGGCTCGACTTCAAACGCTGTGGAGTACAGCGCCTTGATGTCCTGTGGCACCCGGTCGATGGGGTGCAGCGAACCCTTGAAGTGCTTGAGGTCCATGATCATCACATCATCCCACAGGCCCAGGCGCTTGAGGTCGCGCACCAGCCCACCGTTGATAACCGTGAATTCACCTGACAGGTTGGACTTGACCGACAGGTTGCCGAACGAAGGCTCGATCGAGGCATCAACGCCGATGATGTTGGAGATGGTGGCCGTGGGGGCAATGGCGACGCAGTTGGAGTTGCGCATGCCGTCCTGTGCAATTTTCTTGCGCAGGGCATCCCAGTCCAGGGTGGACGAGCGATCCACTTCCACATATCCGCCACGGGCCTGCGAGAGCATGTCCAGCGTGTCGAAAGGCAGGATGCCGCGATCCCACAGCGAGCCCTTGTAGCTGGAGTACTGGCCGCGTTCCCGTGCCAATTCGGTGGAGGCCCAGTAGGCGTAGTAGCAGATGGCCTCCATCGACTTGTCGGCGAATTCCACGGCCTCCTGCGAGGCGTAGGGAATGCGCAGTTCGTACAGGCTGTCTTGGAACGCCATGACGCCCAGGCCCACGGGGCGGTGGCGCAGATTGGAGTCGCGGGCCTTCTTGACGGCGTAATAGTTGATGTCGATCACGTTGTCGAGCATGCGCATGGCAACCGTGATGGTCTTCTTGAGCTTCTCGTGGTCGATCTGGCCGTCCTTGATGTGCTGCAGCAGGTTGACCGAACCGAGATTGCAGACGGCGGTTTCGGTGTCGCTGGTGTTGAGTGTGATCTCAGTGCACAGGTTGGACGAGTGCACCACACCAGCGTGCTGCTGGGGTGAACGCACGTTGCAGGCATCCTTGAAGGTGATCCAAGGATGGCCGGTCTCGAACAGCATGGTCAGCATCTTGCGCCACATGTCGGTGGCCTGCACCGTCTTGGCGGGTTTGATCTCGCCGCGCGCGGCCTTCTCTTCGTAGGCCACATAGGCCTTCTCGAAGTCGGCGCCGAACAGATCGTGCAGGTCGGGCACGTTGGAGGGCGAGAACAATGTCCAGGTGCCCTTTTCCATCACGCGGCGCATGAACAGGTCAGGGATCCAGTTGGCCGTGTTCATGTCGTGCGTGCGGCGGCGGTCGTCGCCGGTGTTCTTGCGCAGCTCCAGGAACTCTTCGATATCCAGGTGCCAGGTTTCCAGGTAGGTGCAGACGGCGCCTTTGCGCTTGCCGCCCTGGTTCACCGCCACAGCGGTGTCGTTGACCACCTTGAGGAAGGGCACCACGCCTTGCGATTCGCCGTTCGTGCCCTTGATGTGGGAGCCCAGGGCGCGCACGCGGGTCCAGTCATTGCCCAGGCCGCCAGCAAACTTGGACAGCAGGGCGTTTTCCTTGATCGATTCGTAGATACCATCCAGGTCGTCGGGCACCGTGGTCAGGTAGCAGCTGGACAGCTGCGAGCGCAGGGTGCCGCTGTTGAACAGCGTGGGGGTGGACGACATGAAGTCGAAGGACGACAGCACTTCGTAGAACTCGATGGCGCGGGCCTCGCGGTCGGTTTCATTGAGTGCCAGGCCCATGGCCACGCGCATGAAGAACGCCTGGGGCAGTTCGATGCGGGTTTTCTTGACGTGCAGGAAGTAGCGGTCATACAGGGTCTGCAGGCCGAGGTAGTCGAACTGAAGGTCGCGCTCGGCCTTGAGCGCGGCGCCCAGGCGGTTCAGGTCGTATTGCTTGAGCAGGCGCTCGTCCAACAGCTCGTTGTCCACCCCCTTCTGGATGAAGGCGGGGAAATAGTCCCTGTAGGCCTGGCCCATGTCGCTCTGGGCGACCTCGCGTCCCAGCACTTCGCGCACGATGGTATGCAGCAGCAGGCGGGCCGTGGCATAGGTGTAGTCAGGGTCTTTTTCGATCAGGGTGCGGGCGGCGAGGATGGACGCCTTGTAGACCTCGTCCATGGGAACGCCGTCATACAGGTTGCGCATGGTCTCGGCGACGATGGGCGCGGCCTGGATGTCGGCGCCGAGGTTGGCGCAGGCCGATTCGATGAGCCCGTGCAGGCGCAGGATGTCCAGCTGCACGCGTTGGCCGTTGTCGATCACGTTCAACATGGGGGTTGCGGGCGCGAGCTGTTCCTGGTGGTGGGCACGCTCTTGCGTGCGGCGCTCGCGGTACAGAACATAGGCCCGGGCGACTTCGTGGTGTTCGCCGCGCATCAGGCCCAGTTCAACCTGATCCTGCACGTCTTCAATATGGAAGGTGCCGCCACCGGGACGCGAGCGCATGAGGGCGCGGACCACATTCTGGGTGAGCGTGTCCACCACCTCGCGCACGCTGGCGGAGGCGGCGCCCTGCGTGCCGTGCACTGCCAGAAATGCCTTCATCATCGCCACCGCAATTTTTTGCGGCTCAAAGGGCACGACTGCTCCGTTGCGGCGAATGATCTGATAGTGCGCCAGCGAGTTACCCGCCGCTGCTGGTGCGGACTGGGTGTTTGGGGCCTCGGGGGAGGCGGCATGGGGCGTGGAAGGCGTGTTCAAAGCAGCTTGCATGGGGGGTCCTCTTCTGTGGGCTGTCTGGGGTGTGGTGCGCGGCCTGGATGCCGTCGCAGCGTGTGAGTGGTGCGGCGGACTACTGTCTGGCGCACACTATATATGGTGTGTCACATGCATTCAAGACACTACCGGTAGTGTACCGTCGTATTGCCCTCAGAAAAACGAAACAGCATGTCAGCGGCGCCGCAGGGCCTTCTGCTGACCCCGCCGGAACCCGTTGCCCCTGCGGAAAAGCAGGACGAAAACCTCGCAAAGACAAGCGTTTCGAGCGGATTTTCTGCGCGAGGCCGCGTGGTGTCTGGGGACGCGACGATGTGCAAGTGCACATAGAAAAAAGTCGCTGAATGTGGCGCAACCACAGCGCCCTCAGCGGGCGGCTTGAATGTCAGGCCAGGTGGCTGCCGGAAAACGTTGTACGGGCCAGTTCAGTGCTTTTTGTACCTGCGCCCAATCGAAGCCGGAGCCTGGGTCCTGCTTGCGCCCGGGCGCGATGTGCTCATGCCCTGCGATGTGTTCAATGGGGTAGCGCTGTTCGATGTCCTGGCAGAGCGTTGTCAGGGTCTGGTACTGCGCGGGTTCGAACGCAAGCCCTTCAAGGCCTTCCAGTTCAATGCCAATCGAGTCATCGTTGCACTGGCTGCGGCCACGGTAGGCCGACTGGCCGGCATGCCAGGCCCGAAGATCACAGTCCACAAACTGCCAAAGGGCGCCGGTGCGGTCAATGAAGAAATGCGACGAAACGGCCAAACCACGGATGCTCTGGTAGTAGGGGTGTGCGTCCCAGTCCAGCGAGTTGGTGAATAGCTGTTGCACCGCATTCCCGCCATATGTGCCTGGCGGCAAACTGATGGAATGCACCACGATCAGGTCGATGGAGGAACTTGCCGGGGCAGGGCGCACACCATGGTTGGGGGATTCCAGCCTGATCGCTGCACGGTGCCATCCACCGTCCCAAGGCGTTGATCTGCCTGGTGCCGCGTCAGCCGATCTCGTCATGCGGGTCCTGGTCATTGGGGACGGCGATGTTCAGCCGGGCGATGCGGTAGCGTATCTGGCGCAGGCTGATGCCCAGCCGGGCTGCGGTGGCGGTTCTGTTGAAACCCGCTTCGCGCAAGGCTCGTATCAGAATGTCCCGCTCCTGCTGGTCCAGCCAGGCCTGAAGGTCATTGGGCAGAGGGACCGAGCAGCCCGTGCTGGCGGCAGGCTGTGGTGGTTGGTAGGCAGGCTGCGCCTCGGTGTGGTTGGGGAGGGTAGGGGTTGGTAGCGTCCGCGCCCCCAATGGGATGGGGGTGCCAGAGGGCCAGTCCACATGCAGCTCGTCTCCGTCGCTGAGTGCCACGGCCCGGTGCAACAGGTTTTCCAGTTCGCGGACGTTGCCGGTCAGGGGGTGTGCGGCAATGGCTTGGAGCGCATGCTCTGTCAGAGAAGGCACTGGCATGCCGGATTCCTGGGCGATGCGCGCCAGAAGTGCGTCACACAGCACAGGCAGATCTTCACGCCGCTCGCGCAACGGGGGGATCACGATTTCGATCACGTTGAGCCGGTAATAGAGATCCTGGCGGAAGCGGCCCGATTGCACGTCGGCGGCCAGGTCGCGGTGCGTGGCACTGACAATGCGCACATCCACGGTCTCCTCCTGGGTGGAGCCAAGAGGCCGTACGCTGCGCTCCTGGATGGCGCGCAGCAATTTGGACTGCATGGCCAAGGGAAGGTCACCGATTTCGTCCAGAAACAGCGTGCCGCCACGGGCTGCCTGAAAGTAGCCGTCCCGGTCCTGGGTGGCGCCGGTGTATGAGCCTTTTCGGGCACCAAAAAATTCTGCCTCCAGCAGGTTTTCTGGGATGGCGCCGCAGTTCACGGCAACCAGGGGACCATCGGCACGCTGGCTGCTGGCATGCAGCGCTTGCGCAACCAGTTCCTTGCCCGTGCCGGATTCCCCATGAATCAGCACGGGCGCCATGCCTCGTGCCACCTTGGCCACGCGCTGCTTGACGTTGCGAATGGCCTCTGAGGTGCCCACCAGCCGGTCCAGTGCGGTGCCCGCTGCCAAGGGGTCTGCGCTGAACGCGCCCTGCCGACTCTGTACGCCGCCGGTGCGTGCGGCCCGGGGCGCGGGGACACCCCCGGTGCCTTGTACGGCCGATGCGACGACCGAGCGGAACTGCTTCAGATCCACGGGTTTGGTCAGATAGTCGAAGGCACCAGAGCGCAGGGCTTCCACGGCGTTCTCTGCGGAGCCATACGCTGTCATGACCACGCAGCGCTCGCGGCGCTGCTGGTCGCGCAGATCCTGCAGCAGTTCCATGCCGAAACCATCGGGCAGGCGCATGTCGGTGATGACGGCGTCAAAGCGGTGGGCCTTGAGCTGTTCGCGCGCCTCCTGGACGCTGGATGCGGTCTCCACCCGATAGCCTTCGCGCAGCAAGGTCAGTTCGTACAAGGTGCGCAGGTCGGGTTCGTCGTCCACGACGAGGATGGAAGCGGTAGGTGCGTTCATGGCAGGGCGTTTCAGACCACGATGGTGTCAAACAGCGTGGCAGCATCGGCAGGGCGTGTGGTGCGGCGAAAGCCGACGGTAAAGGCGTTGCCGCCTACCTCGCCTCGCAAGGTGGTACGGGTCAGCCGCTGGTAGCTGATGGACGCTCCATGGCGCTGACATAACTCGCGGCAAATATAGAGGCCCAGGCCGCTGGAGCGGCTTTCGGAGGAAAAAAACGGTTCGAACAGGTGACGCTCCACGGACTTGTCCATGGGGGCACCGTCGCTCCAGACTTGCAGGCTGGTCTGGCCGGATGGCAAGGTGCGGGTGGTCACCGTGAGGGAGTCAGGCTCATGTCCCACATAGCGCAGGGCATTGTCCAGCAGGTTCACGAGCACGCGGCGCAGGTGTTCGGTGTCGAATTCCACCTGCGGATTGCCCGCTTCCAGCATCACTACTGCCCGGCGCTGCACGGGGTCCTGGGCCTGCCAGTCATTCCATATTTGCGACACCGTTTCGTCCAGGGGCAAGGTGGACGCGGGCGCATGGCTGATCTGGTGCTGCACGCGGGCGATATCCAGTACCTCCTCGGCAATGCGCGCGAGGCGGTCGGCGTTCTGCTGCACCATGTGGGCCAGGCGCTTGTGTGCCGGGTCGTGCAGGTCTTCTTCGAGCAAGGCATTGGCCTGCACGATGGCGGCCAGCGGGTTGCGGATCTCATGGGCCACGGCGGCGGACATGCGGCCCATGGCCGCCAGCTTTTCCGTGCGCAGGCGGGCTTCCATCTCGCGCAGGTCGTGCAGAAACATCACGCACAGGCGCTCGGTCTGCGTCTGCCGCGCTGCCTCGCGCGTCGAAGTCAACCACGTGCGTACATGCAACCCGGTGGGGCTTTGTCCCGGGTGCAGGAGGTCTACGTCGGCGGTCTGGGGCTGTTCCTGGCGGAAGGTGCGCCGAGCCAGGATCACGAGCGGATTCCAGGGTGTCTCGGATGCCAGGATGAATGGCAGCTCGGGCAGCGAGGTGCCCCCGAGCAACTGCAGCCCTGCGGGGTTTGCAATGCGCACAACATCGCTTTCGTCCACGACCAACACCCCATCGGTCAGGTTCTGGATGACCAGTGCGCTGACCTGCGTCTGCACGCGGGCAGCAACCTGGCTTTGCTGCGCCACTTCCTGCTCGCGCGCCAGGCGTGTTGCCAGTTGGTGCACAAGATAGCTCACGATGAAATAGCCTGTGCCAGTCAGCGCGCTTTGCAGGTAGCGCGGTGCGTCGTCGCCCGCAGTGCCCGAGCCGAGCCACCAGGCCCAGCCCAGCAGCAGCAGCGTGACGCCTGCTGTGGTGCCCAGTGCCAAGGTCAGCGTTCCCAGCACGGCTGCCATCAGGATGGGCAAGCCAAACAGGGGGGTGTAGTTCATGGTGCCCGCGTTCAGCAGTTGCAGGGCGACAATCGCTGCAAGGTCAACACCAATGGAGGGGAGCCATTGGGGGCCGGTCTTGGGTGAAGGCGGTCTGTGCCTGCCGAGCACGCGCAGCATGACGGCGGCCACCAGATAGGCCACACACACTGCCAGCACGGCGGGTTCGGTGGTCTGGTTGATGGCCTGCCCGGCCCCTTGCAGTACCAGCAGGGCCAGTGCGACCATGACGCGGCCTGTCAGAAAACCGCGCCACAGGCGCACAAATGGCGCATCCATGGTGGACGCAAAGGTGCTTGCGGACAGCGGTGGCATGGTCGGCTTCAGACCGGGCCCAGGCGCCGGTGTTCTGTGCAGCAGTAGGCTTGTTCGCCCACCATCAGTGCGTCTGCCTGCGGAATGTGAACGCCGCAGTGGGCGCAGGCCAGCATATTCTGCGGGAGGGCCAGTGGAGGTGCAGGCGTTTTGGAAGCGTTTGCCTCTGGCGCGCGTCGGCTGCGCCAGATACCGATGGCGATGGCCAGAACCACCAGCAAGACCAGGTATTTCATGCGCTGCGGCCCAGGACGACTTCCATGACAAAGCGGGAGCCCACATAGGCCAGCAACAGCAGCGCTGATCCGGCGTAGAGCACGCGCACGGCATTGCGTCCCCGCCACCCGAAGCGTGCTCGGCCCACCAGCAACGTGGCAAACGTGATCCAGGACAGCAGCGAGAACACGGCCTTGTGGTCCCACCGCCAGGCCCTGCCGTACAGCGTGTCACCAAACAGCCAGCCCGCCAGCAGCGTGGCAGTCAGCAGGATGAAGCCCGCCGTCACAAACCGGAAGGTCAGGCGCTCCAGCGTGAGCAGGGGGATGCCGCTGTGGGGGTCTTCGGCCTGCCGGATGCGTTGCTCTGCCCGTGTCATCAGCCAGGCGTGCACCACGGCGGCGGCAAACAAGCCATAGCAGGCAATGCCCAGCGCCAGGTGCAGCGGCAGCCAGGCGGAAGCCGTCACATGCAGCGGCTGGCCCGGAAAGAGCATCGCCAGCACAATGGCAACCGCCCCCAGCGCTGCCAGTATCCAGCGTGACTGCATCTGCGGAAACAGCTGCCGCTCTACCGCGTACACCGTCAGCACCAGCCAGGCGGTCATCGACAAGGCGGGTGCAAAACCAAATCGGGGGGAATCGCCCCACAGGCCCCATACCAGCACGGCGCCATGCAGCAACCAGGCCACCAGCAGTGCATTGCGCGCCGCTGTAGCGCCCAGCCGCGAGGATGCGGCAGCCGGAACGGCGTATGCCACGGCAGCGGCCAGGGCCAGGAGCCAGCTGGCAGGGGAAGCACTGGGTAAAATCATGGATCGCAGTTTAGCCTTTCGCCCCACCGCCAGCACCCTGGCGCGCAGGCAACACCGGACATCTCCCCTATGGCCTCCGCCCTTACCGACAAACTCACGCGCCTCGTCAAGGAGATGCGTGGCCAGGCCCGCATCACCGAAACCAATGTGCAGGACATGCTGCGCGAGGTGCGCATGGCCCTGCTCGAAGCCGATGTGGCCCTGCCGGTGGTGCGCGATTTCATCGCCCGTGTCAAAGAGAAGGCCCTGGGCCAGGAAGTGCTGGGCTCGCTCAAGCCCGGTCAGACGCTGGTCAGCATCGTCAATCGTGAACTGGCCGCCACCATGGGCGAAGGCGTGGCTGACATCAACCTGGCCGCCCAGCCGCCCGCCGTGATCCTGATGGCGGGTCTGCAAGGCGCGGGCAAGACCACCACCACGGCCAAGCTGGCCAAGCACCTGATCGAAAAGCGCAAGAAGAAGGTGCTGACCGTGTCGGGCGACGTGTACCGCCCGGCCGCTATCGAACAGCTCAAGACGGTGACCAAGCAGGCCGGTGCCGAATGGTTTCCCAGCACGCCCGACCAGAAGCCGCTCGACATCGCCCACGCCGCACTGGACTACGCCAAGAAGCACTACTTTGACGTGCTGCTGGTCGATACGGCGGGTCGCCTGGCCATCGATGAAGCCTTGATGAAGGAAATCAAGGACCTGCACGCCGCGTTGAACCCGGTCGAAACCTTGTTCGTGGTCGATGCCATGCAGGGCCAGGACGCCATCAACACGGCCAAGGCCTTCAAGGAGGCGCTGCCGCTCACTGGCATCGTGCTTACCAAGCTCGACGGCGATTCGCGCGGCGGTGCTGCGCTGTCCGTGCGCCAGATCACGGGCGCGCCCATCAAGTTTGCGGGTGTGTCTGAAAAGCTCGATGGCCTGGAGGTGTTCGATGCCGAGCGCCACGCGGGCCGCATTCTGGGCATGGGCGACATCGTGGCCCTGGTGGAGCAGGTCACCGCCGGGGTGGACATGGAGGCCGCGCAAAAGCTGGCGGCCAAGGTCAAGAGTGGCGACGGGTTCGATCTGAACGACTTCCTGTCGCAGATCCAGCAGATGAAGCAGATGGGGGGGCTCTCCAGCCTGATGGACAAGCTGCCGTCTCAGCTGACTGCCAAGGCAGGCGCACTGGACATGGACAAGGCCGAGAAGGACATCAAACGCAAGGAGGGCATCATCCAGAGCATGACGCCGCTGGAGCGCCGCAAGCCCGAACTCATCAAGGCTACGCGCAAGAAGCGCATCGCCAACGGGGCGGGTGTGCAGGTGCAAGAGGTCAACCGCTTGCTCAAGGAGTTTGAGCAGATGCAGGGCATGATGAAGAAGATGAAGGGCGGCGGCCTGATGAAGATGATGAAGAAGATGGGCGGGATGAAGGGTATGGGCGGGGGCGGCATGCCCAAGATGCCTTTCTGAGCCCCCGGCGCTGAAATGCAAAAACCCTGAAGAGGCGCGGCTTCTTCAGGGTTTTTTGCATTCGGGGGAGCCGGGCTTGTGGCGGCCGGCTTATGGCGCTTTCGGTGCTTGCAACCAGTTCTTGAGAGGTTGATTCGCCCAGGCCTTGGCCTCGTCACCGACAAAGATGCGCGGCTGGGATGCGGGGACCTTGCGGCGCCTTTCCTGCGCTGCGATGGATTTCTGCGCCTCGCCCATCCAGTCGGTCACAGAACGGTTTTCTGCGCCCGCCTGGCCAAACAGCGCTTCGGCAAACGGTGTGTGGTCGCCTTTGTACTGGCAATTGAAAGTGGTGCGGCGGGCGTCCGTGGCAGTGAGCAGCACGCGGTTCGGAGCTTTCAGGGGCTCGATGAACGCGCCGCTGTAGCAGGCGGAAAGCACCACCAGCGTAGGCACATCGTTGAGCGGGGCCAGCGCATTGCTAAGGATTTGGGGGGTGAGCGGCGGCAGGTGTTTGCCGCCCGCGTTGATGTTGAGCAGACCGGGGTTGCTGTGGGTCGAAATGAGCAGCAGAACGCGATCTCGCGGGCGCGCCACTTCGGCCATTTTGGACATCACCAGCGCGAAGTTCTCGAGGGTGGCCTGCGGCCAGTCGGCGCTCTGATCGCGTGCCGGGTTGGCCAGCTTGAGCATCAGCGCATTCGGATCGATGTCTTTGACCAGCTTTTCGGCCAGAAGCACGTCGTTGCGGAAAACCTTGGACTGGGAATGCATCGCAAATCCCGCAAAAATGATGCGCCCAGGGGGCTCGGGTGGTGGAGCCGGTGGCGCTGGGGCAGCGACTGGGGCCGGTGCTGCCACAGGAGCCTGTGCCGTGGGCACGGCGCAGCCGGCGATGACAAGGGCCAGGGCGAGTGCGCTGGCATGGCACAGCCGCCGGCGGGCGACAGTTAAAAACAGAGACGATTGCATCGATGACAGGGCCGCACACCGCAGAAACCGCGAAGAATCGGTTTCACGCACAGGGGCCGGTTGGAAGGGATGCGTATCGTAACGGTGCCCCAACAGCGGGGGGCGCCACCCTGTTGCTGGGGAATTTGCTGTTTTTCGGTGCTAGCGCTTGTTAGTAAACATTTTGTTGCTATAAATAATATAGCATTCGCAAAAAAGCCGGTGCATGCACCGGCTTGTGGCTTGTGGGGCAATTGTCACATGCCTACAACGCTGCCAGCGGCGCTGGCCGTGCCAGCCGGCTTGCATGCAGCCAGGCTCGGCGCAGCACCGGCGGTGACCAGGACTCCTCGGGGATCAGCAACAGGCGTTGTGCGCGCATGGCCTTGCCCAACGCGATCTGGCTGGTGAACACGGCCAGCGGTATGGCCAGCGCCAGGGGCAGGCCCACAGGCATGAGCCACAGCAGGGCGCTGCTATCGATCACGGCGACACCCACTGCCAGCAGGGCAATCACCAGGCTCATGGGTGCCAGCTGACGCACGGCGTGGCGCCAGGGCACGGCATGGGCTTCGCGCGGGGGCGACTTCCATTCCAGCTTCAGGCCGGTGAGCGCAATCAGCACGAACAGCGAATGCGCCAGCATGCGGATGGGGGCCTGCAGGATGGCCAGCACACTCTCCAGCGCGGCGCTCTTGAGCAGGCTGACGGCACCGCCGTATTCCTTTTGCTCGCGGCGCATGAACACGGCGGCCACACCCAGGATGCGGGGCAGGAACAGCATGCACAGCGTCCAGGCCCACAGCGACAGCAATTCGGCCGGCAGGATGTGCCAGTCGGCCACGAGCTTGGCGCCCGACAGCCACAGCGCCGTGCCCAGTGTCAGGAAGGCGAGCCACAGCGGCGCCGACAGGTAGGCCATGGCGCCCGTGATGAACATCGAGCGGTGCACCGCGTGGATGCCGGGCTCGGCCATCAAGCGTGCGTTTTGCAGGTTGCCCTGGCACCAGCGGCGGTCGCGCTGCAGTTCGGCCAGCAGGTCGGGGGGTTGCTGTTCATAGCTGCCAATCAGGTCCGACACCAGCCACACGTGGTAGCCAGCGCGGCGCATCAGCGCGGCTTCGACAAAGTCGTGCGACATGATGCCGCCCGCCAGGCCACCATTGCCCTTGATGGGCGCGAGGGCGCAGTGTTCCATGAAGGGTGCCACGCGAATGATCGCGTTGTGGCCCCAGTAGTGGGATTCACCCAGCTGCCAGTACTGCATGCCCAGCGTGAACAGGCGACCAGTGACGCGTGAGGCGAACTGCTGCGCGCGGGCGTGCAGCGTGACGTGGCCGATGGCCTGGGTTGCCGTCTGGATGATGCCCGCCGTGGGATTGGCTTCCATGAGCTTGGCCATCGAGACGATGCAGTCACCGCTCATCACGCTGTCGGCGTCCAGCACCACCATGTAGCGGTAGTCCTTGCCCCAGCGGCGGCAGAAGTCGGCCACATTGCCCGCCTTGCGGTGCGTGCGGCGGGCGCGCAGGCGGTAGTACACCTGCACCTGGGGTTGCTGGCTGTGCTGCGCCAGGGCGCTGCGCAGTTCCTCCCAGGCGGCGCGTTCAGCCTGGGCGATGGCGGGGTCATAGCTGTCGGACAGCACAAACACGTCGAAGGTGGCCCCGTGGCCGGTCGATGCCACCGACTCGCACGTTGCCCGCAACCCCGCAAACACGGTGGCCACGTCCTCGTTGCAGATCGGCATGATGATGGCCGTGCGCGCGCCGGGTGCCAGTTCGTGCTCCACCACACTGCGCACGGACAGCGCATGCCTGTCGCCGCGCAGCATGACCCAAAAGCCCATCAAGCCGGTGAGAAAGCCGGTGACCACCCAGGCCGACAGCAGGGCGAACAGCGCGATCTGCCCATAGCCCAGCCAAGGGTTCTCATACTCAGGCTGCACGCCGGCAAACAGGAAACTCGCCAGGGCCGTGGTCAGCACCGTCAGCACCGCAAAGGTCCAGCGGCGGCGTTGCGCAGCGCCCTCCCATTCATGGGCTGGCCGGTTTTCGGGCGATGCGGGAGGGCTGGTTTCGGTGCGACCGGTCAGCTTGAGAAGCAGGGCTGTGCCCATGCTGTTCCAGAAGCCGCGCCAGGGCACGGGTGCCATGGAACCCCGGTGGACGGGCGGCGCGGTGACGGCATTGGGATGCCGTTCCTCGCGCAGCGTGCTGCGTTGGGGGTGATGGGGCACCGGGGGGCTTACTCGGGAAGAATGATGTGCGTCCATGTTTCACTCACAGCGTTGTTGTCGTGTTGAAGAAAAGCGCGCAGCTCGATCGGGCGATCGGCCTTTTGGCGCTGTACGCGAACGGTCATGCGCCACTGCTCGGTGGCGGGATTGCGGTAGACGATGTTTTCCAGCACCTTGCCGTTGGCATCGCTGGTCACCACGGCTTTTACGGTCGCGTCAGCGGGCAAAGCCTTGAGGGCGGGGCCGTCGAAATCGACCACGTACTGCGCCTGCTGGCGCAAGGCGGCAGCGGTCTCTTTGGTGTAGCCCACGCCCCGGCGCGATTGCGTGGCCCAGGCCCCGGGCGGCCGCTGTTGTTCATCGCCTTGCCAGCTCAGCTCGTAGGCAAATTCCAGGGGCTGGCCGGGGGCGGGCATCTGGGCAGGCACCCAATACGCCACGATGTTGTCGTGCGTTTCGTCGGGGGTGTTGAGCTGCACCAGTTCGACGCGGCCAGCGCCCCAGTCGTGCAGGGGGCGCACCCAGGCACTTGGGCGGCGCTCATAGCGGGCCTCCACGTCCTCATAGTTCGACCATTGGCGGTCGCGCTGCATCAGGCCAAAGCCTTTGGGATTTTTGGTGGCAAACGATGTGACCAGCGTCTGCTTGGGGTTTTGCAGCGGACGCCAGAGCCATTCGCCCTCGCCCGTGGCAATCATCAGCCCGTCGGAGTCATGGACCTCGGGCCGGAAGTCTTCTTGGCGGGGCTGGTTCTCGCCAAAGAAAAACATGCTGGTCAAGGGCGCAATGCCCAGCGTGGCGATGGGCTTGCTGCCCGTGCTGGGCCGCACAAAAATGCGGCTGCGCACGGTGGTGGTGGTCTGCGTCCCCGGCTGGATGTCGAAGCGGTAGGCGCCGGTGGCACGGGGCGAATCCAGCAGCGCATACACGGTGACCTGTGTGGACAAGGGATCGGGCCGCACCAGCCAGAACTCGGTGAAGCGTGGGAACTCTTCGCCACTGCCGCCCACGGTGTCGATGGCCAGCCCGCGCGCTGACAGGCCGTATTGCTGACCCTTGCCCAGTGCGCGGAAGTAGCTGGCGCCCTGAAAGACCACCAGCTCATCCTTGTAGGCGCTGGAGTTGAGGTGGTTGTGCAGGCGAAAGCCCGCAAAGCCGAGGTCGCCCCAGGCCTCAGGCCGCACCTGGTTCTTGCCGTAGTCGAAGTCCGCGCGGCTGTAGCCGATGTGGCGCGCGCCCTGCGGCGTCACCTCGTTGATCAGCACCGGCTCCTTCTGGTACAGGCCCAGGTGGAAGAACATGGCCTCGAACGGCAGCTTTTCGGCGCGCCACAGGGCACGGTCTGGGCGCCAGCGGATGTCGCGCACCTGGTCGTAGTTGAGTTTGGCGAGGTCGGCGGGGAGCTTGTCGCTGGATGCGCGATAGGGCTTCTCCGCCCGTTCCCGGGCGATGCGGGTGACGCTGTCGAAATCGAAGCTCTGGGCCTGTGCGGCGCCTGCCAACAGGGTGGCGGCCAGCGCTATCGCGGCCTGTGGGAGGCGGCCGGTGAAGCGTGAACAGTGAGAAAAAACAGCTTGCATGCTGAGACTAGGGCAAACCCTGTGCCAGCTTCAAAAAACTGTTTTAAATCAATGGCTTAAGCCACTAACTGCATGTAAGCAGTTGTGCGACCCGTGGATTGGGGGGGGAACCCCGGAGTTTTTGTCGCCAAATGGCGACAGCGGGGCAAGGCGCTAGAGAAAAACTGAATCAAATCAACGACCTAGTCGTGTCGCTCATCAGCGACGTCTTCGTTGTCCACAGCGTCGTTCTTGAAGTTTCCGGGGGTCAATGCGTGCTTTTGCAGCAGCCGGTAGAACTCCGTGCGGTTGCGCTGTGCCAGGCGCGCCGCGTCGGCTACATTGCCATCCGTCATCTTGAGCAGGCCCACCAGGTACTCGCGCTCAAACCTTTGCCGGGCCTCGGCAAAGCTCAGCACCTGGGTAGACGGCGTGCGCAGCGCGCGCTGCACCAGCGTCAGGGGCACCAGGGGCGTGGTGGACAGGGCACACACCTGTTCGACGACGTTGTAGAGCTGTCGCACGTTGCCAGGCCAGGCGGCCAGGGTCAGTGCCTTGAGCGCCTCGGGTGCAAAGCCTGACAGGCGCTTGTCGTACTTGCGCGCCAGCTTGTCGAGAAAGTGGTTGGCCAGCAGCGCGATGTCTTCGCGCCGATCTCCCAGGGTGGGCAGCGCCAGCGTGACCACATTGAGCCGGTAGTACAGGTCTTCGCGGAACTGGGTCGTGGCCATGGCGGCTTCCAGGTCGCGGTGGGTGGCCGAGATGATGCGCACGTCGATGGGAATCGACTGGCTGGCACCCACGGGGCGCACCGCGCGCTCTTGCAGCACCCGCAGCAGCTTCACCTGCAGGGCGGGCGGCATGTCGCCAATCTCGTCCAGCAGCAAGGTGCCGCCTTCCGCTGCCTGGAACAGCCCCTTGTGATTGCTCACCGCATCGGTAAAAGCTCCTTTGACGTGGCCGAACAGTTCGGATTCGAGCAGGGCCTCGGGGATAGCGCCGCAGTTGACCGCCACAAAGGGGTGGCGCGCGCGCGGGCTGGCGCGGTGGATGGCCTGGGCCAGCAACTCCTTGCCCGAGCCGCTATCGCCCAGCAGCAGCACACTCGCGTCTGACTGGGCCACCATGTAGGCCTCGGCCAGCAAGTCGGTCATGCAGTTGGAACGGCTCACGATGTCGGCACGCCATGCTTCATGGGCGTGGGCATGTGTGACAGCTGGGGCGCTCAGGGCCAGTGCCTGGGCAATCTTTTCCAGCAGTTCCTTGCCGTCGTAGGGCTTGGTGAGGTAGGTGAACACCCCGCGCGAAGTGGCTTCCACCGCGTCGGGAATGGTGCCGTGGGCTGTGAGCAGGATGACCGGCAGCGAAGGGTGTCGCGCACGCACTTCGTCGAACAGCGCGAGGCCATCACGCCCAGGTAGGCGCACATCGCTCAGCACGAGCTGTGGGCGTGCCATGTCCAGCTGCGCCAAGGCCGCCTCGGCCGAGCCCACGGCGACCACGTCGTATCCGGCGGCCTGCAAGCGCAGCGACAGCAGCCGCAGCATATCGGCATCGTCGTCCACCACAAGGACGCGGGCGCGGGGCGTTGTGCGGGATGGGGTGGGGGCAGCTGCCATGGCGGTTTCCTTTGACACCTTCCTGAGCGATCAGGGCGTGGGGCGCTGGGGGCTGCTGCCCGGGGGCGAGGCGGGGGCGGCAGGAAGCGGGGCCGGGCGCGTGGTCAGGCTGCGTTCGATGGCGCGCACGGCCTCCAGCCGTTCGTTGAGCTGGTCGTTGCGGCGCTGCGCCTCGCGCAGTTGCTGGCCCTGCCGCTCCAGCTGGTCTTCCAGCCTGCGTTGCTGCAGAAGCCGCGACTCCATCAGCCGCGCCAGGGGGTGGAGGGCTTGTGCCGCTGCCGTCGTGTTGCTCATCACCCGCTGCACCAGGCCCAGGGCACGGGCCGTATCGACGGGCTGGCGCGTCTGGGCCAATGCTGTTGCCAGAAGGAGGGGGGTCTCCACCGAGGCATCTTCCGCCTCGCCCAGGCGGGCAATCTCTTTGGCGAGCTCTGCGGGGGCCATGCGCAGGGTACGGTCCGTTTGCGCCAGCACCTGCAGGACCGGGATGGCATCCGAAGGAGCGCTGGTGGCGGCGGCCGGGTTGGGGCTGGGGGATTCCGTAGCCACCGGGGTTGGCGTGGGGGCGGTCATGGGCGGAACAGGCGCCGCAACCGCTTGGGGCGCCGTCGCATTGCATCCGGCCAACGTGATGGCTGCGACCAGCAACATCACCCATACCGGAAAGTCCAGGGCGCGCATGTTGGAGGGGTGGACGGGAAGACAACTAGGCAGCATGCGGTAGTTCCATGCGAAAAAAGGTGTGGACGCCATCTTCCACCAACCGCACCTGGCCGCCGTGGGCGACGATGTACTCTTGGACGATGGAAAGCCCGATGCCGGTGCCGCGCACTGCGTCGTCCGGCTGGCGGATGCCACGGTAAAAAGGTTCGAACACGCGATCACGGTCTGCCTGGGCCACACCGGGACCCTGGTCCGAAACGTCCACGCGCACGCAGCCCGCATGGCGCGAGAGGGACAGCCGCACCGTTCCCCCTTTGGGCGAAAAACGAATGGCGTTGGACAGCAGGTTGCTGATTGCCGAGGCGATTTTGTCGGCGTCAATGGGCAGAGAGATGGCGGATCCTTCCACCAGAACCCGCAGGCCCCGGGCTTGCCATTGCAGCCGCTGGGCTTCCACCTGGGCTTCCAGCAGCGCGAGCAGATCGGTGTCGCGCCGCTGCAGCTGGCGTGCCTCAAAGGCTGCAGCATTAAAGCGCAGCAAGGCTTCAATCTCACCTTGCAAAACCAATGTGTTGTGGTGAAGGATCTGTGTAACTTCGCGCTGGTCGGTATTGAGTTCACCGGTCACACCGTCCTGCAGCAGCGCCACGCCCTCGCGCATCGCGGCCAGCGGCGTCTTGAGTTCGTGCGAGACATGGCGCAGGAAGCGGGCCTTGTCCGAATCCAGTTCCAGCAGCCTCAGGCGCAGCCATTCCAGCTGCTGCCCCACGCGGCGTACGTCGTCGGGGCCGGAGATCACCACGGGCGCTTCAAGCTGGTTCTCGCCCAACCGCCGAATCGTGCCTTCCAGCCGCTTGAAAGGACGGGCAAGCCAGATGCCCAGCGCCAGGGCCAGGACGAGCGCCAGGACGATCACCCCTACCACCTGGTGCGTCACGTTGCGGCGGCTCGCTTCCACCCGGTCCAGCAGCGCGCGGTTACGTTGTGCATTGATCTCCTGGACCGATTGCACGATGGCGGTATGCAGCGCTTCAAGCGTGACAAATTCTTCCGCTACCCGTTGCTCGTTTTCCAGGGCCCGTTCCGGCGGTGCATCCAGCAGTGCCTTCACGGCGTCAAGATGCGCACGCCACTGGCTGGCCTGGTCTTCGGGAAGGCCGCCCTGGTGCAACTGGTCGAGAACGGCTTGTGCCTCTACGGACATTTCGTTGAAGCTGCGCCGCAGCGGCGCATCCCGCAGCACCAGGGACTGGCGTGCCGCGCGTTCCAGGGCCTGCCCGCGCTGGTTCAATGCCTGGGCCGCTGTGCTCAGCGTGGTGGCCTCGGCGGCACCAAGCCGGCTTTGCACCATGAGCTGTTCCAGGGTGTACAGCGCCCGCAACGAGCTGACCCCCAGCAGTCCCGCTATGAGCAGAAAGGCCAGCAGCAAAAGCTGCTGGAACGAGAGGCCGTGCAGCGGACCGTCGGCCTTGCGAAGATCCGCGCTTGGCGGGGTGTCTGCCGTCATTGCCAAGGGCGCCGGGTGCGCGTCAGGCTGCGACTGCCGCCTCGCGGGTGAGCACTTCGCCGCGCAGCGTGTAGGCCTTGGCTTCGGTGATGGTGACATCCACCATCTGGCCTACCAGGCGTGACTGACCCACAAAGTTCACCACGCGGTTGCATTCGGTACGGCCCATCAGCTCGGTGGTATCGCGCTTGGAAGCGCCTTCCACCAGGATGCGCTGCACCGTGCCCACGCGGCTCTCGCTAATGGACTTGATGTTGGCGTTGATGACGCCTTGCAGGTGCTGCAGGCGGCGCAGCTTTACGTCGTGCGGCGTGTCGTCGTGCAGGCCTGCCGCTGGGGTGCCGGGGCGGGGGCTGAAGATGAAGCTGAAGCTGTTGTCAAAGTGGATGTCGTCAATCAACTTCATCATCTTGTTGAAGTCGTCTTCGGTCTCACCGGGGAAGCCCACGATGAAGTCGCTGCTCATGGCCAGGTCGGGGCGGATGGCGCGCAGCTTGCGCACCGTGCTCTTGTATTCCATGGCGGTGTAGCCGCGCTTCATGGCCATCAGGATGCGGTCGCTGCCGTGCTGCACGGGCAGGTGCAAGTGGCTGGCCAGCTTGGGCAGCTTGGCATAGGCCTCGATCAGCCGAGGCGTGAACTCGTTGGGGTGGCTGGTGGTGTAGCGGATGCGCTCGATGCCCGGGATGTCGGACACATATTCGAGCAGCAGGGCAAAGTCGGCAATCTCGGCCGTGCCACCCATCTTGCCCAGATAGGCGTTCACGTTCTGGCCCAGCAGGGTGATTTCCTTCACGCCCTGGTCGGCCAGCCCTGCCACTTCCACCAGCACGTCGTCAAACGGGCGGCTCACCTCTTCGCCCCGGGTGTAGGGAACCACGCAGTAGCTGCAGTATTTGCTGCAGCCTTCCATGATGGACACAAAGGCCGAAGCGCCTTCGACGCGTGCCGGTGGCAGGTGGTCGAATTTTTCAATCTCGGGGAAGCTGATGTCCACCTGGGGCTTGTCCAGGCGCTCGCGCTGGTTCAGCATCTCGGGCAGGCGGTGCAGGGTTTGGGGTCCAAACACCACGTCCACATAGGGGGCGCGCTTGATGATCTCGGCGCCTTCCTGGCTGGCCACGCAGCCACCCACACCAATCTTCACACCGCGTGCCTTCAGGTGCTTGATGCGGCCCAGGTCGCTGAACACTTTCTCTTGTGCTTTTTCGCGCACCGAGCAGGTGTTGAAGAGGATGAGGTCGGCCTCGTCCACGTTCTGCGTGGGCTCGTAGCCCTGGGCGGCATTGAGCACGTCGGCCATTTTGTCCGAGTCGTACTCGTTCATCTGGCAGCCGAAGGTTTTGATGAAGACTTTTTTGGCCATGGCAGGCTCTCTAGCAATCAGGAAGAAAAAGGGCGGAGCACCGCAGCGCACCGCAAACAGTCAAGGACCGCGCCGGGACACAGGGCGCGGCTGAAGGGTCAACGCATCACTTGCGGATGGCGTCGTACTCGGAGCGGTAGTTGTGCTCGACCGTATCGCTGCCCTTGCGGGGCTGCTCGGCTTCGCCCTGGGTCAGGATCCAGGCGGTGATCAGCATGCCGGTGCTGTTTTCGATCACGTAGTTCACCTTGTAGCTCTGACCCAGCACCGTGTGCATCATGATCAGCGTGTTCTGAGGGCTCAGCAGGCGCATGCCGGGCGCCAGGCGGATGGTGCGTCCATTGAGCGTGGCCTCCGATGCCGTGTTGAGGGTCAGGGTGCCGCGCTGGGCCGCATCGGGAAAGGTCCGCATGCCGCCAAGCCCGGGCTGTACCTGGGCGGACACCGGCAGGGTGCCGCAGAGCAGGGCGCAGGCCACAGCCGCGAAGAGCTTTCGCGCGGGGGCCGTCGGCGAAGTGAGGGAGGAAGCAGGCGAGGAAGTCGTGGTGCAGCGGTTCATGGTTTACATCCAGGGGCTGAAACAGCGATTCTAAAAGCGGGGCCAATCCCGCAGTTCTCAAAAATAATAGCTGCTCGCGCTTGTTTTTAAAGGATTTCCAGGGGTTTTCCATTAAAAACCAATGGCACCAAGCGTCGGCAGCTATGATTTTTGCGGTGCGGCTGCCCAATAAAAAACCCACAGTGCGCAGGCACTGTGGGTTGGATTTGGTGGTCGTAGGTGGACTTGAACCACCGACATCAGCATTATGAATGCTGCGCTCTAACCAACTGAGCTATACGACCGCAGTCCAAGATTATAGAACAAAAATTATTGGTGTGTGAAGTTCGCGGTGCGCTTGTTCATGAAAGCGTCCATGCCTTCCTTCTGGTCCTGGGTGGAGAACAGGGCGTGGAAGAGGCGGCGCTCGAACATCACACCGTCCGACAGGCTGCCTTCGAAGGCGCGGTTGACCGACTCCTTGGCCGCCATCACGGCGATCTGGGAGAAGCCTGCAATGATGATGGCGGCACCCAGTGCTTCGTCCATGAGCTTGTCGTAGGGCACCACGCGGCTGACCAGGCCGGAACGTTCGGCTTCCACCGCGTCCATCATGCGACCGGTCAGGGCCATGTCCATCGCCTTGGATTTGCCCACTGCACGCGGCAGACGCTGCGTACCGCCTGCGCCGGGGATCACGCCCAGTTTGATTTCGGGTTGGCCGAATTTGGCGTTCTCAGCGGCGATGATGAAATCGCACATCATGGCCAACTCGCAGCCACCGCCCAGCGCAAAACCGCTGACAGCGGCAATGACGGGCTTGCGGATGGAGCGGATCGCTTCCCAGTTGCGGGTGATGTAGTCGCCCTTGTACGTGTCGGCAAAACTGTATTTCGCCATGGCGCCAATGTCGGCGCCTGCGGCAAATGCCTTTTCGCTGCCAGTGACGATGATGCTGCCGATTTTTTCGTCCGCATCAAAGGCCTTCAGTGCCGCGCCCAGCTCATCCATGAGCTGGTCGTTCAGCGCGTTGAGCTGCTTGGGCCGGTTGAGCGTGACGATACCAACCTTGTCCGCCTCAATGCGAACCTCGATAGTTTCGTAAGACATGAAATCTCCTGGGTTTATAGGTAGTTATGAAAGCACGAACGAATATACCCAAGCATGCCCGAACCTATGCACTGGTAGGTAGAACACCGTACCAATCCGGTGTCATGTCCCTGGCTCAGTTCAACCAGCGCCCCAAGGCGGCAGCGTTGGCAATCGACAGGCTCACCGTGTCTGGCACCGTGGCGGTGGTGCGGGAGGTCTTTTTGGGGGGCGTGGACGCACTGCGGGCCGACAGTTCGAGCGGCAACCGCAGCAGTCGGCCGTCCCGTGCCACCAGCGCTGTCAGGGATGTCTCGGTGCCCGCATAGAACGCCACGTCCTCCAGCTTGCTGATGCGCCACCCCTGGCCTTTCACATCGATGCCCAGCCACTCATCGCCAGCCGCCATGCCCGCCTTTTCCGCAGGGCCACCTCGCAGCACGGTCTTGATTTGCACGCTGTGGTTTTCTCCCACCCGCAGCCCCAGCCGCTGCGCCCATTGGGGGGTCTCCGCCTTGAGCAGAACGCCGTTGGCTTCCAGCAACTCTGCCAGCGGCAGTTCTGCGGTGCTGTGCACCCACCGCGCCAGTTCTGTGTCGAAGGGCCGGTCGGACAGTTCTTTCAATGCTGCCAGCAAATCGTCTTGCGACATCGGGCCACCCTGGCACCGCAGCCACAGCGTGCGCATGACCTCATCCAAGCTGGTCTTGCCTTCGCGGCGCAGGGCCAGGTCCAGGCACAGGGCCACCAGCGAGCCCTTGGTGTAATAGCTGACCGTCGCGTTGGGGGTGTTTTCGTCCTGGCGGTAGTACTTGACCCAGGCGTCAAAGCTGGCTTGCGCCACGGTCTGCACGGCCCTGCCTGGTGTCTGGAGCACCTGGTTGATGGTTTTGGTGATGAGCTTCAGGTACGCAGCATCGTCAATCAACCCTGCTCGGCGCAGCAGCAAATCGTCGTAGTAACTGGTAAAGCCCTCGAAAAACCACAGCAGCTCCGTGTAGTTTTCGCGGGTGTAGTTGTAATGGGCAAATTCGGCGGGGCGCAGCCGCTTGACGTTCCACGCGTGGAAGTACTCATGGCTGATCAGGCCCAGCAGTGTGGTGTATCCATCACCAGTGCGGGCCTCATCGACCCGTGGCAGGTCGCGCCGGCCACAGATGAGCGCAGTGGAGTTGCGGTGCTCCAGCCCTCCGTAGCCGTCGCCCACGGCGTTGAGCATGAACAGGTAGCTCTTGAAAGGCGCCTTGCCTTCGCCATGCCAGAAGCGGATTGCGGTCTCGCAAATCTTCTGGGTGTCTACCAGCAGGCGCTTGCCATCAAAAGAGGGTGCTGCACCAGCCACCACAAAGCGGTGCGGAACGCCGCAGGCCGTGAAGCGGCCGGTCCAGAACAGGCCCATTTCCACCGGGCAGTCAACCAGCTCGTCGTAGTTCGCCGCAGCGTAGAGACCAAAACCCTTCTTGTCTGTCTTGACGGGGGACAAGCCGGTGGCCACTGACCAAGTGGCCGTAGCAGGCGTGCTGGCAATATCGAGCGTGTGGCGCTGCGTTTCCTGGCCCTGCACGCGTAGGCACAGGCTGGTGCCGTTGAAAAATCCGCGCGATGCGTCCAGCCAGGCCGTGCGCACCGAGGTGTCGTAGGCGCAGACGGCGTAGGACAGCACAAGGGGCTTGTTGGGACTGCATTCAGCTTGCCACCGATGCTTGTCCAGTTGCGTGAGCTTCACTTCCCGCGTGCCCTGATGGGCTTTGAGCTCTTGCAGATTTTTGGAGAACTCCCGCACCAGATAGCTCCCCGGAATCCAGATCGGCAGCGAAACCTCTTGCTGCGTCGAAGGGTGGGGAATCGTCAGTGCAATGCGAAACAGATGACCGTGCAGGTCCGCTGGCTCAACGTGGTAGTGAATGGCGGCGGATTCTGGCTTGCGGGTTGAGGGCATGGGCAACTGCAGGTTCGGGCCTTGTGGTCAGATGGCGCGGCCCCGTGGGAGCGGGGCCTGCGCGCATGCAAAACGCATATTAGTTGGCGGCAGGGGTTTCGCTGCTGGCCTCGGCCAGGCGCTTTTCCACTTCCTTGGCGCCGATGGCTCCCGGCACGCGGGCGCCGTTGGCAAAAATTAGCGTAGGCGTTCCTGTGATCTTGTGCTTGCGGCCAAATGCCAGGTTGCGCTGCAAGGCGCTGGTATCGCAGCTCGCTGCAGGCACAGGCTTGTCCCGCACCATGAGATCCTGCCAGGCCGTCACCTGGTCTTTGGAGCACCAGATGTTGCGCGATTTTTCCGCAGAGTCGGGGCTGAGGATGGGGTACAGGAACAGGTACACCGTCACGTTGTCCACGTTCTGCAGGTCGCGTTCAAAACGCTTGCAGTAGCCGCAGTTGGGGTCCTCAAACACGGCCAACTTGCGTTTCCCGTCGCCCCGCACAATGGTGAAGGCGTCTTTGAGGGGCAGTGCCGAGAACTCGACGGCTGTGAGCTTTGTAATGCGATCTTCGGTCAGATTCCGGCGCACTTTCGTATCGATCAGTTCACCCTGGATCACATAGTTGCCCTTGGCGTCCGTGTAGAAAAGGTCCGTCCCGATGCGTACCTCGTAGAGGCCTTTCATGGGGGTGGGGCGTACCTCGTCAATCTTGTCCATTTGGGGAATGCGTTCGGCGAGCGCCTTGCGGATGTCCGCTTCTTGTGCGGTGGCGGCAAAGCCGGAGGCCAGCGCGGCGGCAGCGAGCAGGGTGGAAATCAGTTTCATGGTGTTCTCGTTCAAACGGTCTGGTGGCTTCCAGAGGGCGGCCACCGGTGTGGTCAGTAATTTCCCATGGCCTGGCGGGCCACGAAGTGCTTTAGCGGGCCGCTCAGTTCAAAGCCCTTCATTCCCCAGCTGCGCAGCGCCTGCAGCGGCCCGTCCTGGCGGGAGAAGAGTTGTTGCAGGCCATCCGTCGCCAATCCCATCGGCAGCAGGGCTGCCTTGCGCTCACGCTCGTAGCCCCGCAGCAAACGTACATCAGCCACACTGCGCCAGTAGTCGCGCCCATGCAGCGCGCTGGCCAGGGCTTGCGCGTCTGCCAGTCCCAGGTTCAGCCCCTGGCCTGCGAGCGGATGCACGTTATGTGCCGCGTCACCAGCCAGCACCCAGCTGCGCAGGTTTTTTCCGGTGGATGGCAAGCTGCCACACCAGCGGTCTGCTTTTGCAAGCTGAAGGGGCCAAGCTGCTCGTTCCGCACTGAGCGTCAGCGACCCCAGGGATTCCCGGCTGGCCATCTGGAGCTTCTGCGCGAATTCTTCAGGGGACAAGGCCATCAGCGGTGCGACCTGTTCCTGCAAGACGGACCAGACAACCGCCACGGAGTTCCCCTGCGGCCCGCCCAAAGGCAAAAAAGCCAGGATTCCGTCGGGCAAAAACCATTGCCGTGCCACCTGTTCGTGGGCGCGTTCACACTGCAATCGGGTGGCGATGGCGTGTTGCCCATACGGCGTCACCTGAAAACCCACGCCAAACTCTTCGCGCGTGCTGCTGGCGCGGCCCTCGCACACCACGGTCAGGGCCGCTGGCACGGGGGCATCGACCATTTCCACCTGGGGCTGATAGCGCAGAGCTTCGGCGAGGCGGGCCTCCAAGGCGGGCACGTCAACGATCCAGGCCAGGGCTTCCACCCCTTGGGTGGCTGCATCAAAATGCACGGCGCCATCCAGGTCTCCCTGTACCTGCATGGATCGCACGGCTGTGGCGTGCTCTGCATCGGGCCAGCTGCGAAGCGATTCCAGCAGTTTGCGCGATGCTGCGTTCAGCGCATAGGCCCGCACATCGGCGGTTGCGGGGGCCTTCGGGCCGGGGGCAGGTAGCAGGGCCACTTTCAGCCGTTCGCGGGCCAGCAGCAGTGCCAGCGTCTTGCCCACAATGCCGGTGCCGCGAATACAGATATCAAAGGTTTGGGCCATGGCGGCATTGTAGGAGCGGGCCTGGGCCCTTGGGCGCGGTGCAAAATCGGGCTCGCTGTCCAACCGGTCATTTTTGAGGAGCACCTTCGCGTGAGTTTCCACCCTGATTCCGATCTGTCGGGCACCATCGCGCGCCTGTTTGTCTATCCCGTCAAGTCGTGTGCCGGCATTGAAGTGCAGCAGGCCGTGCTCACCGATACGGGGCTCGATCTGGACCGTGCCTGGATGGTGGTAGACGCGGAGGGCATGTTTGTAACCCAGCGCACGCTGCCGCGCATGGCGCTGATTCGCCCGCAGCTCAAAGGCGATGAGATGGTGCTGCGTGCGCCTGGCATGCTGGCCTTGCATGTGGCCATCGATGCGGTCGAGGCGCCCGCCAAGGTGACCGTGTGGCGCGACACGGTGCCCGCCTGGGACATGGGCGCCGTGGCGGCGCAGTGGTTTACGGATTTCCTCGGCCAGCCCTGCCGCCTTGTCCGTTTTGATCCGGAATACCGCCGCTTGTCCAGCATGGAGTGGACGGGCGGTGTCGAGGCGCCGAACCAGTTTTCCGATGGTTTTCCGTTGTTGCTCGCCAGCCAGGCATCGATGGATGAGCTCAACGTGCGACTTCAGGCTGCAGGCCATGCCGCCGCTGGGATCGAGCGGTTTCGGCCCAATGTGGTCCTGGCCGGGGTGGACGCACACGACGAGGACCGAGTGGATCTGGTGCGTGTGGATGCGCAAGAGGGTGAAATCCACCTGCAGCCCGTCAAACCCTGTTCGCGGTGCCCCATTCCTGACATCGACCCCGCTACAGCCGAATGCAACCCATCGGTGGGGGACACCCTGCGGACCTATCGGAAGGACCAACGGCTCGATGGCGCCATCACGTTCGGAATGAATGCCATCGTGCGCCAGGGGGCGGGCCAGATGCTGCGCGTGGGTCAGCGGGTGGCGGCCAATCTGCGCTTCGACTGACGGTGTGAACATGGCGTGAAAGGGTGATAGCTGGCTGGCCCGTAAAATCGGCGGTTTGTCTCCGAAATCCAGAAAGCCCTGCCATGAGCCTCCAATGCGGCATCGTGGGCTTGCCCAACGTCGGCAAGTCCACCCTTTTCAACGCGCTGACCAAGGCCGGCATCGCCGCCGAAAACTATCCGTTCTGCACCATTGAGCCCAACGTGGGCGTGGTGGAAGTGCCTGACCCCCGCCTGCAGCAGCTCGCCCAGATCATCTCGCCCGAGCGCATCGTGCCCGCCATTGTCGAGTTTGTGGACATCGCTGGTTTGGTGGCCGGTGCCAGCCAGGGTGAAGGCCTGGGCAACCAGTTCCTGGCCCACATCCGAGAAACCGACGCCATCGTGAACGTGGTGCGCTGCTTTGAAGACGACAACGTGATCCACGTGGCTGGCCGTGTGGACCCGATCTCGGACATCGAGGTGATCCAGACCGAGCTGTGCCTGGCCGACATGGGCACCGTCGAAAAGGCGCTCAATCGCTACACCAAGGCTGCCAAGTCGGGCAACGACAAGGATGCCGCCAAGCTGGTGGCGCTGCTCACGCGCATCCAGGCTGCGCTCAATGAAGGCAAGCCCGCCCGCTCGGTCGAGATCACCAAGGAAGAGCACCCGCTGCTCAAGTCCTTGTGCCTGATCACCGCCAAGCCCGCGATGTTCGTGGGCAACGTGAGCGAAGACGGCTTTGAGAACAACCCCTTCCTCGACCGCCTCAAGGACTACGCTGCCAGCCAGAACGCCCCCGTGGTGGCCATCTGCGCCAAGATGGAAGCCGAGATGGCTGAAATGAGCGACGAAGACCGTGACATGTTCCTGGCCGAAATGGGCCAGACCGAACCCGGCCTCGCGCGCCTGATCCGGGGCGCCTTCAAGCTGCTGGGCCTGCAGACCTATTTCACTGCGGGTGTGAAGGAGGTGCGCGCGTGGACCATCCACATTGGTGACACGGCACCCCAGGCGGCCGGCGTGATCCACGGTGACTTCGAGCGCGGCTTCATCCGTGCGCAGACGATTGCCTTTGACGATTTCATCGCCTACAAGGGTGAGCAGGGCGCCAAGGATGCTGGCAAGATGCGCGCCGAAGGCAAGGAATACGTGGTCAAGGACGGCGACGTGCTGAACTTCCTGTTCAACGTCTAAAAGTCACTGAAAACGCCATCGGGTTATGGCCCGGTGGCCCGCAATCCCTGCAGGGCCCCTGGCATGCAGGGATTTTTTACGACCGTTTGGCAGGGGGCACGCATCCCCCTGAGCATCGATTTCTATGAACACTGGAATCCTCTACGCCGCCCTGGCTTACATCGCCTGGGGCCTGTTCCCCTTGTATTTCAAGCAGGTGGCAGACGTGCCCTCGATCGAGGTGGTGATGCACCGCACACTGTGGTCGCTGGTGTTTGTATTTGGCGTACTGATGGTGCGCAGGCAATGGTCTTGGATGGGGACCGTGCTGCGCCAGCCCAAGGTGCTGGCGGCATTTGTGCTGTCTGCGATGCTGCTGTCGGGCAACTGGCTTACCTATGTGTGGGCGGTGCAAAACCAGCACGTGGTAGACGCCAGCCTGGGCTATTTCATCCTTCCTCTGGTCAACGTCGCGCTGGGCTTTGTATTTCTGCGTGAGCGGCCTCGCTCGGGCCAATGGATGGCGGTGGCCGTGGCGGCCGCTGGCGTGCTGTGGCTGGCGGTGCAGGCTGGGCGCCTGCCTTGGATTGCACTGGTGCTGGCCTTGAGTTTTGGCTTCTATGGGTTGTTGCGCAAGGTTGCTGTGCTGGGCGCACTGGAGGGTCTCGCGCTGGAGACGCTGGTGCTCGCGCCGGTGGCCGCCGTTGTGCTGGGCTGGTGGGCGTGGCAAGGCCAGGGTGCGCTGGTGCAGGGCACGCCCGCCACCGTCGGCTGGCTGCTGCTTGCGGGCCCCATGACGGCAGTTCCGCTGCTGCTGTTTGCGGCGGGTGCGCGCCTGATCCCCATGTCCACCTTGGGCATCCTGCAGTACATCTCGCCCAGCCTGCAGTTTGCGCTGGGCGTGTGGTTGTTCCATGAACCGTTCGAGCCAGCGCGCCTGGTGGGGTTTGTCTTGATCTGGGCGGCGCTGCTGGTCTACAGCATGGAAGGCTGGTGGACGCGCCGGCGGGTTGTAGTGGCCTGAAGAAGGGCCGAGTGCTCCCCGCACCGCATGCGTGGGACCAGGGGCTGGGAGTCTTTCCGATGGGGCTCGCGTCGCATTCATTGCACAGATTTGCTGCGCCGCTGGTGGCGCTACTGGAAAACACGGAGCGCGACGGTGTCAGTTCTGCGTAAGATGCGCGGGCTCGTCTGCCGGGTGTTGGTGCCTGCAGCCTGCGCATTTCGGTGAAGCATCACCCGAACGAACCCGGGCTCAGGCCTGCCTCCACATGTTTTTTGGTCGCAAGAATCCGTTTTCGGCGACGGACGCCTTTCCCCTGTCCGACGCTGTCATGGAGTTCGATGACTCGTCTTCAGCCATGGTGCGCCCGGCCCGCCGCGCGCTGGATGGAATGGGGCCCCGCAGTGGGCGCAGTGCGCGCGAAAAATGGTTGCTGGCCGCAGGGCTGATGGGGCTCTATGCGCTGGCGATGCTGGGGTTTTGTGCGCTGGGCATGGTGGACCTCCAGGTGCTCGCCGTATTGGGCGTGCTGGTGGCGGCGGTCTGCGCGACCTTCTGGGGCATTTTCAACACGGGCTTGCACAAGAATGTGCGGCATCGGCACCTGAAGCTGGCCATGGTGGCTACAGCGCTTGCGTGCATGCTCGGCATTGTCTACCTGGCGCCCGTTACGCAAATCCTGTTGGCGCCATTCACCTTTGTGGCAGTGGCCTATGGCATTTTCACTGTGCCAAGGCCCACCCTGCTGGCACTGGCGGCCTGCATGTTGTGCCTCTATGCCGGGGTGGTGGGGCTGCACTACCTGGAGCAGCAGAACAACGCCCTGCTGCGCCTGGAGGCATTGCATTGGGTGGCTCTGGCGGTTTCTTTGCCCGCCTTCATTGCTCTCATGGGCCGGGTGCAGCGCCTGTACCGCAGCCTCTACCATGCAAGCCGCAAGATCAAGAACATCCAGGAAGACGCCCAGCGCGATCCGCTGGTGGGATGCTTCAACCGCCGCTACGTGTTGGCCGCGCTGGAAGAGCAAAAACAGCTGGCCGACGAAAGTGGCATCCCGTTGTGCCTGGCCGTGCTGGACATTGACCACTTCAAGCGCATCAACGATGAGCTGGGGCATCTGGGTGGCGACGAGGTGCTGCGCACCTTTGCGCGCATCGCGCAGCAGGGCGTGCGCGGGGGCGATGTGTTTGGCCGGTATGGGGGTGAAGAGTTTCTGCTCATCTTCCCTGGCACTTCGTTGCTGCCTGCGCTCAATACCTGTGAGCGCATTCGCGCGCAGGTGGAAACCCATGCCTGGACCGGATTGCTCAAGGGCCGGGTGACGGTATCGGTCGGGGTGACGCAGTATGTGTTGGGCGAGTCGGTGCTGGAGTTCTTCTCGCGGGCCGATACCGCCATGTACATGGCCAAGGAAGGCGGGCGCAACCAGGTGGTGGTCGAGGAGCCAGTTGCCAAAGGCGATTCGCAGCTGTCGGACTTGTCGATCTCCAGCAGCAACGCTTTCCTGTAGCTGCTGGCCGTTGTTTGCGCTGGCCGGGTTGACAAGCGGCCTTCGGTGTTCACACTGAACGCCTGTTTCCCTCCCCCGTGTCGGGTGGCATGGCTGCCTTTCGCGCTTGCGCGTTGGTGCCTTTCCCCCGCGTCCGTTCCATGCCCTCATCCACCGACCTGTCGGCCGAATTCGCCACCGCCCAGCAGCGTGTGCGTCTGCTGCAGCAACAACCGCAGGCTTTTCCCCACCCTGTAGAGCGCGTGGAATGTATCGAGACCCACATCTCCTGGGTGCTGCTTGCGGGTGACTTTGCCTACAAGCTCAAGAAACCCTTGCAGGTGGACTTTCTGGACTTCAGTACCCATGCCCTGCGGCACGCCGCCTGCGAGGAAGAGCTGCGCATCAATCGCCGCACGGCGCCGGGCCTGTACTTGGGCCTTGTCGGTTTGGTGGGTCAGGTGACTGCTGGGGCGGATGGCGCCCCCACCACGCTTCAGGTCGTGCCGTGGAAAGACGCTCTGCCAGGCGCCGAACCCGTCGTGTGGATGCGACGTTTTGCCCAGGACGCACTGCTCGCCACTGCACTGGATGCGCATCGCGTGTCGCCTGTGCAGATCGACCAGCTGGCGTGCCATGTGGCGCAGTTCCACGACGCAGCCGCCATCGCTGCAAGCACCGACAGCTGGGGCACGGCGGCAGCGGTGCAAGCGCCAGTGGATGACTGTGTGGCGGCTCTGCGCGCACCCGTGGCAAGCGCGCTGCCCGGTCAGGGCCCCCTGCTGGCGCAGGTGGTCGGCTGGTGCCGGCAACAGGGGCGGGCCCTGGCCACCACGTTCGAGGCACGGCGGGCAGCCGGTCGGGTGCGCGAATGCCATGGCGATTTGCATCTGGCCAACATTGCACTCATCGATGGCGAGGCCCAGCTGTTCGATGCCATCGAGTTCAACCCCGCCTTGCGCTGGATCGACTGTGTGGCCGATATCGCCTTTGTGGTGATGGACCTCGCGGCCCATGGCCGGGCCGATCTGGCCTGGCGGTTTTTGAACCGGTGGCTGGAGCACACGGGAGACTACGCGGGCCTGTCCGTTTTGCGGTACTACGGCGCCTACCGCGCTTTGGTGCGGGCGCGGGTTGCTGCCCTGCGGCTGAACCCAACCTGCGGTGATGGCAGTGCGCAGGCTGTGCAAGCCCTGGAGGAATATCTGGAACTGGCGGCGGGTTTTGCGGGGCAACGGCCTGCGCGCTGGCCGGTGGCGCGCCCTGCTGCGTTGTGGCTGGCCCATGGCTTTTCGGGGGCGGGCAAGAGCACCCATGCGCTGACCCTTGCGTGCCAGCGTGGATGGGTGCGCGTGCGGGCGGATGTGGAGCGCAAGCGCCTGTTCGGCCTTGCGCCTAATGCTTCCAGCGACGGCGTACCTGGCGGCATCTACACCGCCGAGGCCACATTCCGCACGCACCAGCGGTTGTCGCAAGTGGCGCGCGAGGTGCTGGCGGCAGGCTACTCCGTGATCGTGGATGCCACCTTGCTGGACCGCGATGCCCGCGCGCTTTTTCTGGCCCTGGCCGATTCTGTGCAAGTGCCCTGCCACATCCTGTCGTTCGAGGCCCCCTTGCCGGTGCTGCGCGAGCGTGTGCGCCAGCGCGCGCTGGCCGGAGCCGGTGCGTCAGAGGCGGATGTGGCCGTGGTGGACGCCCAGTGGGCCCGCGCCCACCCGCTGCAGTCCCACGAAGAGGCGATCACGCTGCACGTGGACACCACGGTGCCCGTGAACTGGGACCGTCTATTGCCGCCCTGATCCCGGTGGCTTCGGCGGGCCACTACATCGCCAGATGCCCTGGCATGAAGTACAGCAACACGCTCGTCATAACCAGATAGCGGAAGAATTTGCCCACAGCCATATAGGCCAGGCAAGGCCAGAACGGCAGCTTGAGCCAGCCTGCCACAGCACACAGCGGGTCGCCCACCACGGGCAGCCAGCTCATCAGGCAGGCGGGGGCGCCAAAGCGCCGAAGCCAGTTCAGCGCGCGAACTTCAGTGGCATTGCCACGGGCCTTGTCCACCACCTTGTGAGCGCCCAGGCCCATCCACCAGCTCACTCCACCGCCCAGCGTGTTGCCAACCGTGGCCACCAGGATGGCGGGCCAGAAGAGTTCAGGGTTGATCTTGATCAAGCCGAACACCGCAGGCTCCGAGCCCAAAGGCAGCAGCGTGGCGGAGATGAACGCCACCACAAAGACCGTGCTCAGGCCGAACTGCGGCAGCGCAAGCCATTCCAGCAGCTGGTGCATCCAGATTTCCATAGGGGCCAAGTGTAGGGCTGCGCAGCCGGTGCTTTGGTGCCAGAGGGCGCTGTCCTACGCCGGGCTGCGCCATCTGCGCATGGCTTGCAAGGGGCTCCTTTCTTATCGTGGTAACCACACCGTCCCCCGAAAAATTCCCAAGGAGGAGGCAGCATGCAACGTTTTGAACCCCACGTCTTCCCCAGCACCACCCCTCTGGCTGGCGCGCCTATTGGCTCTCGCTGGCTGCCTCTGGCCCTGGCGCTGCTGATGGCTGCCTGTGTGCACAGCCCACGGGCAGCGGTGCCTGAACTCCAACCCGCTGAGGTGCATGTCGCCAGCCCTTGCAGCGAAACCCCTTCTGCGCGTGCCGCCTTGCAGCGGGTGGGCCAAGAATTGCAGGCGCAGGGCATGGTGTTGCAGGCTACCTGCCCGGCCACTGGTGGCGGCTGGGTGGTGCAGGTGCGTGTGGTGGACGGCATGAAGGCCAGCAAGGTGGTGCGCGGGCCACTGGCCGATGGGCACGATGTGGACATGGGAACGCCTGCGGGTGCGGCGCTGGCAGGTGCAGAGTCGGCCGCCCAGGGCTTCTCGCCCGATGTGCTGCACAACCGCGCCTGGCTGCGTGCGACGATGGCCCGCCACCAGTTTGAAAACACCCCCGATGCTTGGTGGCACTTTGCGCTGCGCGGCGCTGCAACGGTGCACACCGCGGACGCTGACCTCGCCGCGCGATGACCTTGCTCCCTGCGGGGTGGTACTCGCCCCGGCTGCGCGTGAGGGTGACAAAGCCGTCCGATTTTCAGCGGTCGAGATATTTCATTTGCTGAAATTTTGAGCAGGTACAATCCTGCCTCCTTTTTCAGCATCTGCTGCTGCCTCCCTATCCCACCCCGCCCATGCACATCGGCCACATTCCTTTGGCGAACCGGTTGTTCGTCGCCCCGATGGCGGGCGTCACCGACCGGCCGTTCCGCCAGCTGTGCAAGGCGCTGGGTGCGGGCTATGCGGTGAGCGAGATGGTGACTTCGCGCAAGGACTTGTGGAACAGTCTCAAGACCTCGCGCCGGGCCAACCATGAAGGGGAGCCGGGGCCCATTGCCGTGCAGATCGCTGGCACCGATGCACCGATGATGGCCGAGGCTGCGGTCTACAACGTGGAACGCGGCGCGCAGATCATCGACATCAACATGGGCTGTCCGGCCAAGAAGGTCTGCAACAAATGGGCGGGCTCCGCCCTGATGCAGAACGAAGCGCTGGCAGTGGAAATTGCCGCTGCGGTGGTCGAGGCCTGCGCGCCCTTCAACGTGCCTGTCACGCTGAAGATGCGCACCGGCTGGTGCCAGGAGCACAAGAACGCCGTGGCATTGGCGCGGCAGTTTGAAAGCGTGGGCATCCAGATGCTCACCGTGCATGGCCGCACGCGCGAGCAGGGCTACAAGGGCCACGCGGAGTACGACACCATCGCAGCCGTCAAGGCGGCGGTGAAGGTGCCCGTGGTGGCCAACGGCGACATCACCTCGCCCGAAAAGGCGCGCGACGTGCTCGCTGCCACTGGCGCCGACGCGATCATGATCGGCCGCGCCGCACAGGGCCGACCATGGATTTTCCGCGAGATCGGCCACTTTCTGGCCACGGGCGAACACCTGGCGCCGCCGCTGGTGGCCGAGGTGCGCCGCCTGCTGCTGGACCACCTGCAAGACCACTACAGCCTGTATGGCGAGCTGACCGGGGTGCGCAGTGCGCGCAAGCACATTGCCTGGTACCTGCGCGCGCTGCCGGGCGGCGAGGCCTTCAGGCAACACATCAACACGATCGAAGACTGCACCACGCAGTGGCAGGCCGTGGCCGACCACCTGGACGCCCTCGGGCAACAGATGGACCGGCTGCCTGCCGCCACGGGCTTGGACGCAGAACCAGAAGAACAAGAGGGATTGGCTGCATGAGCAAGAAACACATAGAAGAATGCGTGCGCGAGAGCCTGCAGGGCTACTTTCGCGACCTGGGCGGCGAGACGCCCGATGGCATGTACGACATGCTGGTGCGTGTGGTCGAAAGGCCGCTGCTGGAAGTCGTGATGCAGCAGGCCGACAACAACCAGTCCCGCGCGGCCGAATGGCTGGGCTTGAACCGCAACACGTTGCGCAAAAAGCTCGTCGAGCACAAGCTGCTCTGACGTCATTGTGTTATTTGCTATTTAATTTGTAGCTGTTTGCGCTTGATGGATAAGCGCTAGAGCCTGTTTTTATTCAAACTCTCCCCTCCCACACCATGAACGCACTTCTCTCCGTCTCCGACAAGACCGGCATCGTCGAATTCGCCCAAGCGCTGCACGCGCTGGGCATCAAGCTCCTGTCCACCGGTGGCACCGCCAAACTGCTGGCCGACAAAGGCCTGCCCGTGACCGAAGTGGCTGAGGTCACCCAGTTCCCCGAGATGCTGGACGGCCGCGTGAAGACGCTGCACCCCAAGGTGCACGGCGGCCTGCTGGCGCGCCGCGAGCTGCCCGAACACATGGCAGCGTTGAAGGAACACGGCATAGACACCATCGACCTGCTGGTGGTCAACCTCTACCCGTTTGAAGCCACCGTGGCCAAGGCCGGTTGCACGCTGGCCGACGCCATCGAGAACATCGACATCGGCGGCCCCGCCATGGTGCGCAGTGCCGCCAAGAACTGGAAGGACGTCGGCGTGATCACCTCGGCCGACCAGTACGAGGCCGTGCTGGCCGAGCTGAAGGCCGGTGGCAAGTTGAGCGACAAGCTGCGTTTTTCGCTGTCGGTGGCTGCGTTCAATCGCATCGCCCAGTACGACGGCGCCATCAGCGACTACCTCTCGTCCGTCACGTTCGAAGAAGAAAAACTGTCGGAAACCTACGTGCCCACGCGCACCCAGTTCCCCGGCCAGAGCAACGGCATCTTCACCAAGGTACAAGACCTGCGCTACGGTGAAAACAGCCACCAGCAAGCCGCGTTGTACCGCGACCTGTACCCCGCACCCGGCTCGCTGGTCACCGGCGTGCAATTGCAGGGCAAGGAGCTGAGTTACAACAACATCGCCGATGCCGATGCCGCCTGGGAATGCGTGAAGAGCTTTGACGCCGCCGCCTGCGTGATCGTCAAGCACGCCAACCCCTGTGGCGTGGCCGTGGGCCTGGACGCGCTGAGCGCCTACAGCAAGGCCTTCCAGACCGACCCCACCAGCGCTTTCGGCGGCATCATCGCGTTCAACCGCGTGGTGGACGGCCCGGCCGCCCAGCAGGTGAGCAAGCAGTTTGTCGAAGTGCTGATGGCCCCCGACTTCACGGCCGAGGCGCTGGAGATCTTCAAGGCCAAGGCCAATGTGCGCCTGCTCAAGATTGCACTGCCCGCGCATGGTGGCAAGACCGACTGGGAACGCGGCCGCAACGCCATGGACGCCAAGCGCATCGGCTCGGGCCTGCTGCTGCAGACCGCCGACAACCACGAGCTGTCGCTCATCGACCTCAAGGTCGTGACCCAGAAGCAGCCCACGCTGGAAGAAATGGAAGACCTGCTGTTCGCCTGGAAGGTTGCCAAGTACGTCAAGAGCAATGCCATCGTCTTCTGCAAGGGTGGCATGACCATGGGCGTGGGTGCGGGCCAGATGAGCCGCCTGGACTCGGCCCGCATCGCCAGCATCAAGGCAGGCCACGCAGGCCTGACCTTGCAAGGCACGGTCGTAGCCAGTGACGCGTTCTTCCCCTTCCGCGACGGCCTGGACGTGGTGGTGGACGCGGGCGCTACCTGCGTGATCCAGCCCGGTGGTTCGATGCGCGACAACGAAGTGATCGACGCCGCCAACGAGCGCGGCGTAGCCATGGTGTTCAGTGGCGTGCGCCACTTCCGCCATTGATTCGACCGGCGGTCATCCAACAAAAAGCGGCTTCCAAGGAAGCCGCTTTTTTTATGTCCGTTGTCAGGATGAAGTTGAGGTTCAGGTGCCGAAATTCATCGGCAGTCCGACATAATTCTCGGCCAGCGACACCGAAGCAGCGCGTGAGTTCACCAGGTAGTCCAGTTCGGCCTCCTGGATTTTCTGCCCGAATTCGCCGGTCTCGGGAAAGCGGTGCATCAGCGAGGTGAACCACCACGAGAAGCGCTCTGCGCGCCACACGCGTCGCAGGCAGCGGTCGGAGTAGGTGTCGATGCCCACGGCGGATTTCTCTGTGTAGAACTCGGTGAGCGCGGTCCACAGGTAACCCACGTCGCTTGCCGCCAGGTTCAGGCCCTTGGCGCCCGTGGGCGGCACGATGTGGGCCGCGTCGCCCGCCAGGAACATGCGGCCAAACCGCATGGGCTCGGCCACAAAGCTGCGCAGCGGGGCAATGCTCATCTCCAGCGCCGGGCCGGTGACCAGATTGGCACGTGCCTCAGGGTCCAGGCGGTTGCCCAGCTCGGTCCAGAACTGGTCGATGGTCCAGTTCTCGATCTTGTCGGTGCTGGGCACCTGCACGTAGTAGCGGCTGCGCGTGGCGCTGCGCATGCTGCACAGCGCAAAGCCGCGTTCGGTGTTGGCATAAATCAGTTCGTGCGAGACGGGCGGCACATCGGCCAGCACGCCCAGCCAGCCAAAGGGGTACACGCGTTCGTAGGTCTTGAGCAGGTCGGCGGGGGCGCTGGCGCGGCACACGCCGTGGTAGCCGTCGCAGCCCGCGATGAAGTCACAGGCCAGCTCGTGCGTCTGTCCGTCCTTCTGGTAGGTCACGCGGGGGTTTTGGCCTTCGAAGTCGTGCACTTGCACGTTCTGCGCGTCGTACACGGTCGTCAAGCCTTCTGCCGCGCGCGCGTCCATCAGGTCGCGCGTCACTTCGGTCTGGCCGTACACCGTGACGCGGCTGCCGCCGGTCAGCTCGTGCAGGTCGATGCGGTGGCGCTGCCCCTTGAACAGCAGCTCGATGCCATCGTGGGGCAGCCCTTCGGCATGGGCACGGGCCCCGACACCGGCCTTGTCCAGCAGGTCCATGCTGACCTGCTCCAGCACGCCGGCACGGATGCGGCCCAGCACGTAGTCGGGGCTGCGCTGTTCGATGATGACGGCGTCAATGCCGGATTTGTAGAGCAACTGGCCGAGCAGCAGACCGGCGGGGCCTGCGCCGATGATGGCAACCTGGGTACGCATGGTGGACAACCTCACAAAGGCGTTAGAAAGCGGTAAAGGAACAGGGCCAAGCGTAGGTTGATCCATGTCAATTGAAGCCCGGCCCACGCCGCTATCGTGCGATTGATGGATCTGATGTGCGATCATCGCGCAATCTTCCATAGCCTCGGCTCACCTCCAGTCTTCGACCGGGCGTCCGACCCCAGGCGCCCCAAGCAAACCATGACCACCGTTCCCATCGCCAAGGCAGATTTCATCGAAGGCATGGCCAAGGGTTTGGCGGTGCTGGAGAGTTTTGACACCGAGCGCCAGCGGCTCAATGCCACACTGGCCGCGCAGCGCACGGGTCTCACGCGCGCGGCAGCGCGGCGGCACCTGCTGACGCTGGCGCACCTGGGGTATCTGGAGACGGATGGCAGCTACTTCTGGCTGGCGCCCAAGGTGCTGCGGTTTTCAGGCAGCTACCTGGCCTCAGCCCGGCTGCCGCGTGTGCTGCAGCCCACGCTGAACCGGCTGGCGGCCCAGACGCAGCAGTCGTTTTCGGCCGTGGTGCTGGATGGCAGCGAGGTGGTGATCGTGGCGCGCAGCGGGGTGTACGGCGCGCCGTCGCGCGTGCTGGCCTATGGCCTGCACCTGGGGGCGCGGCTGCCGGCGCACCCCACATCCACGGGGCGCGTGCTGCTGGCGGCATTGCCTCCTGCGCAACTCACTGCGTGGCTCAAGGCCTGCTCACTGCACCGCCTCACGCCCCACACCATCACCCAGGTCGGCCCGCTGCGGCAGGTGATTGCCAAGGTGCGGCGCGATGACTACTGCCTGGCGGTGGAAGAGCACGAACTGGGCGTGCACGCGCTGGCCGTGCCCCTGCGCAACCTGCAGGGCGACACGGTGGCGGCGCTCAATGTGGTGGCGTCGCCCAAGCAGGTGGATGAGAGCAGCCTGCAGCGCGACATGCTGCCGCTGCTGCAGGAGGCAGCCCGCGAATTGCGCGGGCTGCTGTAAGCCTGAGCTCATGCCGCGACAATGCGCCCCGTGCCCGCCGCGCCCGCCAGCACCTTCAGAGATTTGTCGGTGCTGGCCGTGTAGTTGCGGCTGGTGATGGTGCTCACGTAAACCCAGTCGGCGCGGCACTCAGTGGCGGTGGCAGTCAGCACCATGTAGCCACGGCGCGAGGTATCGCAGTACTTCAGCGGAGCGATGAGCTGCTGCAGCGCACCGGCCAGTGTGGCAGGGTTTTCGTTCGGCAGGTATTCCTCAAACCCCGGCGAGGTGACGGACGAGGTGGCAAATTCCACACCCACGGCATTGCCGCTCATGTCCCGCAGCTCGTTGGCCCAGGCGTTGTGGGTGTCGCCCGACAGCACCACCAGGTTCTTGCCCAGGCTGCGTGAGGTGGCCAGCACCGTCTCGCGTGCCACCTGGTAGCCGTCCCAGGCGTCCAGGTTGTAGGGAATGGAGGGCTGCGCCAGGATGGCCTGCTCGGCCGGTGTGAGGCTGGCGGGGTCTGTCTGCGCGCGTCCCACCAGGGCCGCGTACTGGCTGACGGTGACGCCTGCGCCGGGTTGCAGCGTTTCCATCAGGATGGGCGCGGGAATGTTCATGCGACCCATCAGCACCTGCTGCCCCAGCACCTGCCAGGTAGCGCTGGATGTGGCCATCTGCTGCTGAAGCCACTGTGTCTGCGTGGTGCCCAGCAGCTGGCGACTGGTGCTGCCCACGGCGGCGGTGAATGCGGCGGCGTCAAAGCCGGTGGCAGTGAAAAACTGGCCGTAGTCGAGCTGCTCATCACGTGCCACCACGCGGGTGTCGAGCATGTGCAGCGCCACCAGGTTGCCAAAAGCAAAGCTGCGGTAGATCAGCTCGGGCTGCGCGTTGCGGGTGGGCATCCACTCGTGGTACGCCTGCATGGCCGCGGCTTTGCGCGCGCTGAAACTGCCTTCGGTGGCGCTCTGGTGGTTTTCTGCGCCGTTGCTCCAGGTGTCGTTGGTGATCTCGTGGTCGTCCCACACGGCGATCATGGGGGCGGCTGCGTGCAGGTCCTGCAGGTCGGAGTCGGTTTTGTATTGGGCGTGGCGCTGGCGGTAGTCGGCAAGGCTCAGGATCTCGTGGGCAGGCTGCGACAGGCGCCCCAACGCGCCTGCGTTGGCTGACGCATATCCACCCCGGGCATATTCATAGACGTAGTCCCCGAGGTGGACGGTGGCATCCAGGTCATTGCGGCGGGCCGCGTCGGCATACACATTGAAGTAGCCGGCGGGGTAGTTGGCGCACGAAAACACGGCCAGCTTGACCTGCGCCACGCTGCCGGTGGGCAGGGTGCGCGTGCGGCCGGTGGCGGTGTGGGCAGCGTACGCACGAAAGCGGTAGTAGTACGCAGTGGCCGCCTTGAGCCCGGTGGCATCGACCTTGACGGTGAAGTCCTTGCTGGCCAGCGCCGTGGTCTTGCCTTGGGCAGCGATGGAGGTGAAGTTGCTGTCTGTGGCAAGTTCCCATTCGACAGGGATATCGCTGGTGTGGCCAGCGGGTGGGGTCACCCGTGTCCACAGCATCACGCGGTCGGCCAGCGGGTCGCCGCTGGCGATGCCGTGTGCAAACTGCACGGCAGGCGCATCGTCATCGCCGCCGCCGCAGGCCGCCAGCGGCAGGGTGCCCAGCGCGGCTGCAGCGATGCCGAGCTGGCGCACGAAGCGCCGCCGCCCGGCATCGGCCTGCGCAGCGTCGCGGAAAGGGTGGGAGGTAGAGACGAGGGGTTTGTGTGCCATGGCGCGGGTGGTGTGGGGTAAAACACCCGAGCCTGCCCGCATTGCATGACGGCCGCGTGAAGCGAGGGCGCTGCGCCCTCTGCTACAAAAAAATATCAATAAAAAAAGCCTCTAGCGCTTGGTAGTAAAGCGCTGGAAGCTATTATTTTGATAGTCCTTTGAACACTTCGCACGCGGCAGCCACGGTGGCGGCAATGTCTTCGGGTGTGTGGGCGGCGCTGACAAAACCGGCCTCGTACAGCGCAGGTGCAATATAGATGCCGCGATCAAGCAGGCCGTGGAACAGCTGGTTGAAGCGCGCGCTGTCGGTCTTGAGCACCTGGGCGTAGTTTTGGGGCAGCTCAGGCATCAGGAAGAAGCCAAACATGCCGCCTTCGCTGTCGGTGCTGAAGGGCACGCCTTCAGCCGCCGCCGCAGCGGCGAGGCCATCAACCAGGGAGCGTGTGGTGGCCGACAGTGCGTCGAAGAAGCCCGGCTTCTTGATCTCGCGTAGCGTGGCCAGCCCGCAGGCCGTGGCCACAGGGTTGCCCGACAGCGTGCCTGCCTGGTACACGGCGCCCAACGGTGCGAGGTTTTCCATGATGGCGCGCGGGCCACCAAAGGCTGCCAGCGGCATACCACCGCCAATGACCTTGCCCAGCACCGTGATGTCGGGTTTGAAGCCGGGGATGCTCTTGGCATAGACGCTTTGCGCGCTGCCCAGGGCCACACGGAAGCCCGTCATCACCTCATCCAGCACCAGCAGCGCGCCGTATTCGGTGCACAGCTCGCGGCAGCGGCGCATGAAGGGCACACTGGCGCGCACCAGGTTCATGTTGCCCGCGATGGGCTCGATCATCACGCAGGCCAGTTCCTTGCCGTGCAGGGCAAAGGCCTCTTCGAGCTGAGCGACATTGTTGTACTCGAGCACCAGGGTGTGCTGCACCACCTCGGGCGGCACGCCCGCGCTGGTGGCGTTGCCAAACGTGGCCAGGCCCGATCCGGCCTTGACCAGCAGCGAATCGGCATGGCCGTGGTAGCAGCCTTCGAACTTGATGAACTTGCTGCGGCCTGTGGCGCCACGGGCCAGGCGGATCGCGCTCATGCCCGCTTCGGTACCCGAGCTGACGAGGCGGATCATTTCCATCGACGGCACGAGGCTCAGGATTTCCTCGGCCAGCTCCACCTCGCGTTCGGTCGGTGCGCCAAAGCTGAAGCCTTCGAGCGCTGCGCTCTGCACGGCTTCGAGCACGGCCGGGTGGCCGTGGCCCAGGATCATCGGGCCCCAAGAGCCGATGTAGTCGATGAAACGCTGGTCGTTGGCGTCCCAGAAGTAGGCGCCTTTTGCACGCTTCACAAAACGCGGCGTGCCGCCCACGGCCTTGAAGGCCCGCACGGGCGAATTCACGCCGCCGGGGATCAGCGCCTTGGCGCGTTCGAACAGGGGGATGTTGAGATCAGTGCTTGGTGTCATGGGGGGGCATCACAAAGCCTTCGAGGGCCTGTGCTTCGTCAATCGGGAGTTCTTCTTCGTCACCATCGGCCTCGTCATCGTCGGGCTGGGCCCAGAACATGCGGTCGGGCACGATATGCCCCATGCCGGGGCGAAAGCCGGCATCCAGGCAGCGGTCGAGGTAGCCCAGAGCTTCGCTGGTGGCTTCGCCCAGGTCGTTGCCGCTGGCCACCAGGGCTGTGAGGGCCGCCGACAAGGTATCGCCCGCGCCGGAGAAAGTGGCGTCGAACAGTTCGAACTTGCCACTGCCCAGCACGGTCTGGGGGGAGGCCAGCACGTTCTCGACAAACTGCTCGGGCAGGGGAATGCCGGTGACCAGGGTATAGGGCACGCCCATTTCGGAGGCGGCCCGGGCAATGTCGCGGGCTGTGGGGCTGCGGTCGCTGGTCCAGTCGGGCAACAGCCAGCGCCACAGGGTGCTGTGGTTTCCAACCAACACCGAGGTCTGCGGTAACAACAATTCGCGGAAGGCATCCAGGTACTCGTCGATCAGCTCATCGCGCCACCAGGACAGGTTGGGCATGTACGCTATCACCGGGACTTCATCATAGTCTGTGGTTATCTCGGCGATGGTGCTGATGTTCTCCGGACTGCCCACGAAACCGACCTTGATGGCCTGGACCGGCAGGTCTTCCAGCACGGCCCGGGCCTGCTCGGCCACCGCCTCGTCGTCAAAGCTGAAGTGGTCGAAAATCTGCGCCGTGTCCCGGGCATAGGCGCCTGTGACCACGGCAATCGGATGCCCGCCCACGGAGGCAATGGTGGTGATGTCGGCTGTCAGTCCGCCAGCGCCGCTGGGGTCGCTGGCATTGAAGACGAGCACACATGCAGGGCTTGCGTCCTCCAAACCGTCATCTTCAATATCTATGCTTTCGGGGGGGGGAGGGGATGCTTTGATGGTCATGGACCAGATCCTGCTTGAGGGGTGGCACCGAAGCCGCAGCCCACGGAGATGACTAGATACAATCGTTGCATTCTATGTGAAGGCCCTTTAAGCTGTGATCGACTCTAAAACTTGGATGTGTTTGATTTGCGGTTGGATTTATGACGAAGCAGAGGGTTCACCTGAGCACGGCATTGCACCCAATACACCATGGGATCAGGTTCCGATGAACTGGACCTGCCCCGAGTGTGGGGCCCGCAAGGAAGACTTCGAGATGGTTCAGATTTGAGGCGCACCAGCATCATGTGCTGCTGCGTTGTTTTTTTCTCCATCAGGAGCAGTAACAATTGACTACAACAGGCGCATCTTTCAAAGTGCTCGTGGTGGATGACAGCAACACCATCCGTCGAAGCGCCGAGATTTTTCTCAAGCAGGGGGGGCACGAAGTCTTGTTGGCCGACGACGGCTTTGATGCTTTGGCCAAAGTCAATGATTACCAGCCTCAGCTGATTTTCTGCGACATCCTCATGCCCAAGCTCGACGGGTACCAGACCTGCGCCATCATCAAGCGCAATGCCCGTTTTGCAGATACTCCGGTGGTGATGCTGTCCTCCAAGGATGGTGTATTCGACAAAGCGCGCGGGCGTATGGTCGGCTGCCAGGAATATCTCACCAAACCGTTTACCAAAGACCAGTTGCTGCAAGCCGTGCAGCAATTTGGCAATGCCCAACAAGGAGCGATGTAATGCCCATCCAGAAAGTATTGGTCGTCGACGACTCGAAGACCGAGTTGATGTTTTTGACCGACCTGCTTCAGAAAAAAGGCATGCAGGTACGCACCGCAGAAAATGCCGATGAGGCTTTCCGCCGTCTGGCGGAGGAAAAGCCCGACCTGATCCTCATGGACGTTGTCATGCCCGGCCAAAACGGCTTCCAGCTCACACGTGCCATCACCCGCGACCCGCTGTACGCCGATGTGCCCATCATCATGTGCACCAGCAAGAACCAGGAAACGGATCGCGTCTGGGGGATGCGGCAGGGTGCGCGCGGCTATATCACCAAGCCCGTGGATCCCGCTGAACTGCAGGCCAAAATTGACGCTCTGAACTAAGGCTGCGGCGCGTTCATGGCCAACCGCGAAGCCCTGCGAGAGCTCCAGACCCGACTTGCCAGCCGCCTTCAGGCTGCAAGAACCGAAGGGTCCTCTGTTTCATCCTGGCTGGCTGTCGAGTCGGCCGGGAGTTTTTACTTGCTGCCACTGGGTCAGTCGGGGGAGATCTTTCCCTGGGTCTCGATCCAGGCGGTGCCCTACACCCAGCGGTGGTTTCTGGGTGTGGCCAACCTGCGCGGCGGGCTGGTCGGCGTGGTGGATCTGGCAGGCCTTCTGGGTTCAGCCGCTCCGCGCACGGAGCAGGCCTTGTCCGAAGCCAGCCTGCTGGCCTTCAATGCAGCCCTGGAGGTCAATGCAGCGTTGCTGGTTGATCGCCTTGCCGGCCTGCGTGGGACCGATGCATTTGTGTCTTCTGAGCCGCCCGCCGAGGATTCGCCCGCGTTCTTTGGCACCACCTATATCGATTCCAGCGGCACACGCTGGCAGGAGCTGAACTTGCAGATCCTGTCCCAACATCCCGCTTTCCTGAGCATCAGTGCTTGAGTTTTTCTGTAAGGCTGCACCATGTCCGTCGTCAATCAATTTGGAAAACTGTTCAACCGGAAACCTGCCACGCCGGAAACCGGCGCGACTGCCGGCGCCGCCGACGACGGGCAGGATCTTCTTGCCACGGGTTCGCTGGATGGTGCGCAACTGCGCGACACCTACCAGGCTGAAGCGATGAACAGCGTGCAGGGCGATCCAGATGGTTATTCGCCGGAACTGGCCGCATCGGACGCAGAGGAAGACCTGATCGCGCTGCCGGTGCTGGGGCGTGCCACGGCCGCAGCTCACCAGCGGCGATTGCTCGCGCTCCTTGGTATCGGTGTGGCTGTTCTCGCGTTGATTGCCTTCTGGGTGCTGCAGCAGGCAGACCGATCAGCTCAGCAGCTTGCGGCTACCGGCCAATCCCTGATGCAATCACAGCGTCTCGCCAAGTCCGTATCTCAGGCTCTGGTGGGTAGTCCCCAGGCCTTCCCGGACGTGGTGGAAAGCTCCGGCGTGTTGGCGCGCAATGTGCGTGCCCTCAACGCGGGTGATGGCGAACTTGGCGTGGAATCCCTGGGCGAGCCCTACAAGCCCGATCTGGACGCCGTGAACCCGCTCATGGAACGTGCCGAGCGCAATGCCAGCGTGGTGATGGGACAGCAGAAGATCCTGACCCAGGTGGGCGACGCTCTGCGCACCATTAACCGCCAGTCCTCGGACCTGCTCGAAATCGCAGAAACTGTGTCTTCCCTGAAGCTGCAGCAGAACGCCCCGGCCGCTGAAATTTCTGCTGCTGGCCAGCTGGTGATGTTGACCCAGCGTATCGGCAAGTCCGCCAACGAATTCCAGACCATGGAAGGTGTGAGCCCTGAGGCCGTGTTCTTGCTGGGCAAGGACTTGAATTCGTTCAAGGAAATTGCCCAGGGCCTGCTGGACGGCAGCCCGGAACTGCGCCTGGCTGCCACCAAGGATGCCCAGACCCGCGAACAGCTGGAAGCTCTGGTGAAGCTCTATGAGCAGACCCGCACCCAGGCCAGCGCCATTCTGGGCAACCTGCAAGGTCTGGTGTCGGCCCGTGAAGCGCAGTCCGCCATCATTGCTGACAGTGAGCCTTTGCGCCGTCAGCTCGAAGGACTGCAAACCAAACTGTCGGCCCAGACGGGTGTGGGTGGCGGCCAACTGGCAGCTCTTGCGCTTGCTGGTTTGTTTGTGATCTTTTGCGGTGTGGGCATCTCTCGTGTTCAGCTGCTCGACAGCCGTGGCCGCCAGGCGGCTGCTGAAATGCAGCAGAAGGACGCCAAGCGCCAGGAGCAAGAAGCCAAGCGCGTCAACGACGCCAACCAGGCTGCCATTTTGCGTTTGATGAACGAACTGCAATCGGTCGCTGAGGGCGACTTGACGCAAGAAGCCACGGTGACGGAAGACATCACGGGCGCCATTGCCGACTCGGTGAACTACACGGTGGAAGAGCTGCGCCAACTGGTGGGCAGCGTGCAGAACACGGCGACCCGCGTGGCACAAACGACGGCTCAGGTGGACAACACCTCCACCGAACTGCTGGCAGCATCGACCGAGCAACTGCGCGAAATTCGCGAAACCGGCCGCTCGGTGCTCGACATGGCGACCCGCATTAACGAGGTGTCTACACAGGCGCAAGAGTCCGCCACGGTGGCCCGCCAGTCGCTGCAAGCGGCTGATTCCGGTCTGCAGGCCGTGCAAAACGCCATCGGTGGTATGAACTCCATCCGTGACCAGATCCAGGACACATCCAAGCGCATCAAGCGACTGGGCGAATCGTCGCAGGAGATCGGTGAAATCACGGAGCTGATCTCTGACATTACCGAACAGACGAACGTGCTGGCCCTGAACGCAGCCATTCAGGCTGCATCCGCTGGTGAAGCCGGTCGTGGCTTCTCGGTGGTGGCGGAAGAAGTGCAGCGGCTGGCCGAACGTTCCGCTGATGCGACGCGCCAGATTTCTGCGCTGGTGAAGGCCATTCAGACCGACACCCAGGATGCCGTGGCCGCTATGGAGCGTTCCACGCAGGGTGTGGTGGAAGGGGCCCGCCTGTCTGACAGCGCCGGTACCGCGCTGACCGAGATTGACCGCGTGTCGCGTCGCCTCGCCGAACTGATTGAGCAGATTTCGTCTTCAACTTCGCGGGAAGCCGTTTTGGCCAACGAAGTGGCCGACAACATCCAGCACATTTTTGCGGTGACCGAGCAGACGGGTGAAGGTACCCGTACCACAGCGCAGCAGGTGCGCGAGCTGTCGCACATGGCTGAGGAACTGCGCCAATCGGTGGCACGGTTCAAGATTGCCTGACGCTGTAGTCATCAACCAGCTGGCTCATAGCAGCCGGGGACGAATCCATGTCATCTATTGATGTCAACAATGCACCGGCCGCGGATGGGACCCAGGGGGATCAGGACCTGGGTCCTTTGGCGTGGGTGCTTGACGAACTGCGCAAATCTCTGGATGGCGCTGTCAAGGCCATGCGCCGTTTTGTGCGAGATGCAGAAGCCGCACGCGAGTCGGATCTTGCAGCGCTGGACGCAGGCCCACTGCGCATCGCTCGCCAGCAGTTGCACCAAGCGTGTGGTGCGCTGGAAATGGTGGGCATGGGCCCTCCAGCTTTGGTCCTGCGCGCCATGGAGTCGGCAGTCCAGAAGTTCGTTCAACGGCCTGAGACCTGCAGCGACGATGCTGCCGCAGTGATTGAGCGTGCGAGCTTTGCGCTGATCGAATACCTGGAAACCGTTCTGGCTGGCAAGGCCGCGTCGCCTGTCGCGTTGTTTCCCCAGTACCGCGATGCCCAGGCCCTGGCAGGTGCAGACCGTGTCCATCCGGCCGATCTGTGGCCCGTGGAACGCCGGTTTCGCGAGCCCGAGGGGGCTGTTGCAGCCACGCCGCTGCCCTACGGGCCTGAGGCGCGTGCTCGCCTGGATGCGGCAGTTCTAAGAATCGTCAAATCCGGCGATCTCAGGGCTTCGTTGAGTTTGCGGGATACCTGCCTGGGATTTGTGGCATCCCAGCAAGACCGCCAGTCCCGCGCTTTCTGGAAGATATGCGCAGGCTTTTTTGAGGCTTTCGGCTCCGGCCTTTTGCCTGCAGACGTCTACGTCAAGCGTGTGGCATCCCGCGTGCTGATGCAGTACTCCACCCTTGCCAAGGGTGACACGACGATTGCAGACCGCTTGGTTCAGGATCTGCTGTTCTTCTGTTCGCAGGCCAAGCCAGCCGAATCCAATGACAGTTCTGCTCCGTCTTTGCAGGCGGTCCGGCAGGCTTTTGCCCTTGATCGGTTCAAGCCGGTGGACTATGAAGCAGCCCGTTTTGGCAGGTTTGATCCTGCCATGCTGGCGCAGGCACGCAAGCGAATAGCTGCTGCCACCGAAACCTGGTCTGCCCTGGCGGGCGGCGACCGCAACAAGCTCAAGCCGGCGGCGGACCAATTCAGTCTGGTCTGCGACTCGCTGCGCAAGCTGCACCCCGGTAGCGAAAGCCTCGCTCAGGCGCTGACCCGCGCGCTGGAATCCACCACCCGCTCGGGTGAACCTCCTTCGGCCGCGCTGGCCATGGAAGTAGCTACCTCGGTCTTGTATCTGCAAGCAGCCTTTGAAGAGCTGGATGCGGACGGCAATCAGATGGAAATCCGCGCGGGCCGACTGGCAGAGCGCCTGGATGCGGTGGGGGCGGGCGCTGAGCCAGAACCTCTCGAGCAATGGATGGAAGAGCTGTACCGCAGGGTCAGCGACAACCAGACCATGGGCAGTGTGGTGGACGAATTGCGCTCCACGCTCGGCGAGGCGGAAAAGGCGCTGGACCAGTTCTTCCGCAGCCCGCAGGACACTGCAGTCCTGGCAACCGTACCGGGGCATCTTGCCCAAATGCGCGGCGTGCTGTCGGTGCTGGGGCTGGACCAGGCATCGCTCGCCGTGGTTCGCATGCGCGACATGGTGGAGCGTTTGCTCATCAATGAAGTCCCCGAGTCGGACCGCCAGGGCGTGTTCGAGAAACTGGGCAACAGCTTGGGCGCCCTGGGCTTTCTGATCGACATGCTCAGCTACCAGCGCACTATGGCGCGCAAGCTGTTTGTGTATGACGAGGAACTGGGCGAGTTGCGCATTCTCACGGGCAAGAGTCGGCCGCGTGCCTCGGACGCTTTGGAAGAGACTCCTGCCAAGCTGGAGGAGCGGTCGGCTGTTCCCCTGCCTGACGTGGTGCCGCGTTTTCCTGTGCAGGAGCCGCTCAGCGAGCCGACCGATTTCGGTTCGCTGCCTTCGTTGCCTGACATGCCCGCAGCGGCCGCCGCTGAGCCATTGGCTCCCGTAGAGGCGGATTCGCTGGCCCCTGATATTTCGTTCGATCTACCCGCTGTAGCAGGCAGCGAGCCGGCGCCCTTGCCCCTGGCTGCGGCAGCGCCCGCACCAGCCCCTGCGCAGGTGCCTGAGGTCGAGGACGAATTGCTGGAGGTCTTCCTGGAAGAGGCGCGCGAGGTGGTAGTCAATGGTCTGGCTGCGATCGAGGTGCTGAAGGATGATCCGGGCAACCTGAGTGAGCAGACCACGCTGCGGCGTGCCTTTCACACGCTCAAGGGCAGTTCGCGGATGGTGGGGCTGAACGATTTTGGTGAGGCCGCCTGGTCGATGGAGCAGTTGCTCAATGCCTGGCTGGCTGAGCAAAAGCCCATGCACCCTGGTTTGCTACAGCTTTCTTCCGACGCGTTGCGGGCCTTCAGCCGCTGGGCGGACGACATTGCGGTGGGCCAAGCCTCTGGCTGGCAACCGGACGCGTTCCGGCAATCTGCGGATGCCATGCGCCTGGACGGAACCCTGTTGCCGCTGGTGGTGCCGTCTGCCGACGGAGAAACCCCGGTCCTGGCTGAAGTGGCACTTGAGCCTGAGGTGGCTGTGCTGGACGACCTGCCTCCTGAGGTGCCCGCGCCAACAAGTGCAGAAGTTCCGAAGGTCGCAGAAGAAGAGCTGGCGATGCCGGACTTCGAAGCCACTGAAATTTTCGACCATGTGCCCGAACTGCCGGCAGAGGCGATCGCTCCAGCCCCCGAGGTGGCCGAGGAGATCGATTTCTCCGTGTTCGCCGCTGCGCTCAATGAGGCGCCTGCTGCTCCTGAAGCTATCGCCCCCTCCAGTGTCGACTTTGTTCTGGATCTCGAACTCCCAGACCTGGAACCTGTCGCGACCGCTCCCGAGGTGGAGGCTCTTTCGCAGGCACCCGTGGTGCCCGACGAACCTGCAGTGGATGGGGCCTTTGTTCTGCCTGTCGAGTCGCTCGATGACATCGAATCCCATGAAGTGCCGAGCGAGACAGAGCCCGAGCATCAGCTGTTGGGTGCCGATGGGTCGGAATCTGTGGGTCAGGATGTACCCGCCGAAGTCATAGAAGCCGCAGAGGCTGTGGCCTTTGAGGCTGCCTCTGAAGTGCCGCAGGCCATCGAGGCCGTGCCGCAGGAGCCGGAAGACAGCGCCAGCGATGAAGCGGTGAAGGTCATTGACACCCTGCGCATTGGCATCCCGCTCTATAACGTTTATCTGAACGAGGCCGACGAGTGGTCGCGCCGATTGGTGACCTGCCTGCAGGAATGGTCGCTGGAGCTGCACGAACCTCTGCCCGATATGGCCGTGGCATTGGCGCACTCGTTGGCGGGCAGCTCGGCCACGGTGGGGTTCAATGCCCTGTCAGAGATGGCCAGGGTGCTCGAACACGCGCTTCAACACGTGACGCTGCAGTCTGGCGGCACACAGGAGCAGGCCCAGGCCTTCATGGCAGCGGCGGAAGACATCCGTCGTTTGCTGCACCAGTTTGCGGCAGGTTTCCTCAAGGAACCAAGTCAGGAGGTGCTAGAGCAGCTGCGCCAGATCCTGCAAACCGAGGTGGACAACACCTTGTCACCGCCTGAAGAGGAGGCTGCAGACGAGTTGTTGTCGGTGCAGGACCAGACTGCTCCGGTGGAAGCAGAAGTGGCGCAGCCACTGCCGCTTGTCGAACCCGAGCCGGACCTGAAAGCCATGCCGGAGCCTGCAGCCGTTGTGGAGCCCAAAGGGCATGTGGCCCCTGCTTTGTCGGCCGTCATCCACGACCACGATCAGCGTATTGATGATGCGATCGCCCATGCTGTGGCGCTTGGCTCGGATGTGGACGACGATATCGATGCGATTGACGTTATCGACCCGGATCTGTTCCCGATCTTTGAGGAAGAGGCTGCCGAGCTGTTGCCACAGCTTGGTGGTGCGCTGCGCCAATGGGCCTCGCGTCCCGACAACCTTGGTGCCCGCAGTGAAGTGCTGCGTGCGTTGCACACCCTCAAGGGAAGTTCGCGCCTGGCAGGTGCCATGCGCCTGGGTGAGATGGCCCACCGGCTGGAATCCGCCATCGAGCAGCTTGACGCTGAGACGGTGACATCCGATCAAATCGAGCCTTTGCAGGGTAGTTTTGACGGCATCCAGGCGAACTTTGATGCGCTGCGTGCGATTGGCCAGGGGCCCGCCGATACGGTGGTTTCTCTGCCCGTTGAAACACCGCGCAGCCAGCCTGAAGCCTCCGAGGCCCCATCAGCTCCAGTGCCAGCAGCAGCACCCGCGTCTGCCGTGTCCTCTGCTCCGGCGGTGCGCCTGCCTGGTCCTTCGCAGCTCGCGCCTTTGCGTGTTGCTGCTAACCAGTCGGTGCGGGTGCGTGCCCAGTTGCTGGACCGGTTGGTCAATCAGGCGGGTGAGGTGATGATCAGCCGCTCGCGCCTGGATGTGCGGCTGGGTCAGTTCCGCAGCTCGCTGACTGACCTGTCGGGCAATTTGGACCGTCTGCGCCAGCAATTGCGGGACATCGAGCTGCAAGCTGAGTCGCAGATGCAGTCGCGCCTGGCCCTGTCGAAGGACTCGGCGGCGGGCTTTGATCCGCTGGAGTTTGACCGCTTTACCCGTGTGCAGGAGCTCACACGCATGATGGCCGAGTCGGTGAACGACGTGGCCACCGTGCAGCGCAACCTGCAGCGTGCCATGGAAGGTGCCGAAGACGACCTGATTGCCCAAGGCCGCCAGGCACGGGAGCTGCAGCGCGACTTGCTGCGCACCCGCATGGTGGAGTTCGAAGGCATTGCTGAACGTCTGTATGCCGTGGTGCGCCAGGCCTCCAAGGAAACCAACAAACAGATCAAGCTCGACATCACCGGCGGCTCCATCGAGATGGACCGTGGTGTGCTGGACCGCATGACCCCCGCGTTCGAGCATCTGTTGCGCAACTGCGTGGCCCATGGCATTGAAGATCCGCAGGTGCGCACGGCCGCAGGCAAGCCTGCATCGGGCACGATCACCGTGGAGTTGCACCACGAAGGCAACGACGTGTCGGTGGAGTTCCGGGATGACGGTGCCGGACTGAACCTGCCCCGTATCCGTGAAAAGGCGTTGGCGCAGGGCATTGTGGCGCCCGATACCGAGTTGAGCGATGCCGAAGCTGCCAACCTGATTTTCATGCCCGGGTTCTCCACGGCTTCCGAGGTGACCGGCTTGGCAGGGCGTGGTATTGGCATGGACGTGGTCCGTGCCGAGATCAATGCACTGGGCGGTCGGATCGAGACCTCGACAGAAGCTGGCAAGGGCGCGGCCTTCCGCATGGTCCTTCCCTTGACCACGGCGGTGACGCAGGTGGTGATGCTGCGCGCGGGTGACCTCGCGATCGGCGTGCCGGCCAACGTGGTCGAGATCGTTCGGCGCACGTCTGCTGCAGACCTGGAGGTCGCATACCGCACGGGCCATTTTGATGACGGCATGGAGCAACTGCCTTTCTTCTGGGCTGGAGCGCTCCTGCAGGCTTCTTCCCGCAGCAACGAGCCTGCTGGAAAGACGCGCCCTGTGGTGATCTTCCGCAGCGCATCACAGCGCATCGCCATGCACGTGGACGAAGTTCTGGGCAACCAGGAAGTCGTGGTGAAGAACCTGGGTCCGCAGCTGTCCCGTTTGCCTGGCTTGGCCGGCATGTCGGTGCTGGCATCGGGTGCTGTGGTGCTGATCTACAACCCCGTGGCGCTGGCGACGGTGTATGGCGACCAGGTGCGTGCCGCCAGTGCCGGTCTGCCTTCAGTGCTGGAGGCCGATGGCTCTTCGGGTGCGGGCAAGTCGGTCGTCTCGCCCCAATTGGCGGGCCCCAGCCAGGTGCCCCTGGTTCTGGTGGTGGACGATTCGATCACGGTGCGCCGGGTTACGCAGCGTTTGTTGCAGCGCGAAGGCTATCGTGTGGCGCTCGCGGCCGATGGCTTGCAAGCGCTGGAGCGTCTGCAGGAAGAGCGCCCCACCGTTGTGCTGTCCGACATCGAAATGCCACGCATGGACGGGTTCGACCTGGCGCGGAACATCCGTGCAGACGGTGCGCTGCGCGATCTGCCCATCATCATGATCACGTCGCGCATCGCTGAAAAGCACCGCGAGCATGCGATGGAGCTGGGCGTTAACCATTACCTGGGCAAGCCTTACTCCGACGAAGAACTGCTGAGCCTCATTCAGCACTACGCCCGCATCGCGGCAACCGCAGAGGCCTAGCCAGCATGCATGTGCACCACAGGTCTGCCTTGAACCGGCGGGCCTGTGGCCTGCCAATATGCCTGTTGGTGCGGGCCTTGACCACGGCAGCTTCCCTTTGGAGGCTGTCCTGATGGAGCCGACGGCAACTGTTCCTTCTCCGGACCCTCGCCTCCTGGCTTGTCTGGCTGTGGTGGTGCGGGAAAGGGCGTCTGATCTATTCATCATGGCGGGTGCACCACCCACGCTCAAGCGGCAGGGCGTGTTTGTGGCCATGGGGCAGCAGCAGCTGTCCGCCGACGATGTCAAGCAGATGGCGTATTCCATCCTCCGCGAAACGCAGCGGCAGGAGTTCGATGCCACCATGGAGTGCGACCTGTCCTTGCAGACCCCGGAGGGCGAGCGGTTTCGTGTGAATGTGCACCGGCAGCGTGGGCAGGTAGGCATGGTGATCCGCCATGTTATTGCCCAGATCCCCAGCCTGGCGGCGCTCGGCCTTCCGCCCGTGCTCCAGCAACTGGCGTTTCTCAAAGGGGGGCTGGTACTCACGGTAGGGTCGGCGGGTTCTGGCAAGACCACCACGTTGGCCGCGCTGCTGGACCACCGCAATGCCCACACGGGCGGGCATATCCTGACGGTGGAAGACCCCATCGAATACCTTCATACCCACAAGAAGTCACTCGTGACACAGCGCGAGGTGGGGCTCGATACGCTGTCCTATGACGAGGCCCTGCGTCGCGCGATGCGGGAAGCGCCGAATGTGATCATGATTGGCGAAATCCGCGACCGGGCCACCATGCAGCACGCGCTGCACTATGCCGAGTCCGGCCACCTGTGTGTTTCCACACTGCATGCCAACAATGCGAACCAGGCGGTGCAGCGCATTGTGAATTTCTTCCCCGAAGACGCCCACCGCCAATTGCTCATGGACCTGTCCCTCAACCTGCGCGCTGTCGTAGCGCAGCGCCTGGTGGCGGGGCTGGCGGGTGGTCTGGTGCCTGCCACCGAGATCATGCTGCTCACGCCCTATGTGGCCGAGCTGATCCAGAAGGGGCAGATCGACGAACTCAAGACCGCCATTACCCGCAGCGCAGAGCAAGGCATGTGGAGCTTCGACCAATCCTTGCTGGCCATGGTCGAGTCCGGTGCCATATCGCCCGAAGAAGCGATTGCCAATGCCGATAACCGCACCGATGTGCGGCTGCGCCTTCGGCTGGCGGCGGGGGCGCCGCTGGGTGGTGAGGGCATGCAGATGAGCCCGGATGAGCCCGCTGGGCCCGACAGCGTTCCACCGCCTGCCACCCGCCGGTGAGTGCGGGGATCAGGCCGCAGCGGACTTTACGACCGCATACCGCTCCAGGGTGCGGTGCCGCGCTGCGTCGTGCTCCACCACCGGCAGCGGGTAGGTATCCCCCAGCCGCACTCCCGCATCCTGCAACTCCAGCGGGCGCGCCAGCCAGGGCGCGTGCAACGCCTTGGTCGGCAAACTCGCCAGCTGCGGCAGATAGCGGCGGATGAACTTGCCCTCGGGGTCGAACTTTTCACTCTGGCTCACGGGGTTGAAGATGCGGAAATAGGGCTGGGCATCGCACCCGCTGGAGCTGGCCCATTGCCAGCCACCGTTGTTGGCGGCCAGATCGAAGTCATTGAGGTGCGTGGCGAAGTAGGCTTCGCCCCAGCGCCAGTCGATGCCCAGATCCTTTACCAGGAAGCTCGCCACCACCATGCGCAAGCGGTTGTGCATGTAGCCCGTCTGGTTGATCTGCGCCATGGCCGCATCCACCAGCGGGTAGCCCGTGCGCCCCTCACACCAGGCGTCAAACAGGGTGTTGGCCTCGGGGCCTGATTCCCACTGGATCGCGTCATACGCGGGCTTGAAACTGTGGCCCACCACATGGGGATGGTGGTGCAGGATCTGAAAGTAGAAGTCCCGCCAGATCAGCTCGCTGAGCCAGGTGGCGGCGCCCGGGTTGCCTTGCAGCATCAGCCCGTGCGCGGTGCGGGCCAGCAGGCGCGGCGAGATGGTGCCAAAACGCAGGTGCACGCTGAGGTAGCTGGGCCCTTTGATAGCTGGAAAGTTGCGCGTGTCCTCGTAGCGCTCGATGCGGCCCAGGAAGTCGTTGAACAGCCGCTGCGCGCCGCTTGCGCCCGTGGGCAGATTGAGCTGCGATAGGGCCGTGGCTTCAAAACCCAGGCGTGCCAGGGTGGGCACCGCCTGGCAGTGCGCCTGCGGGCGCGGTGCCAACCGGTGTGCATGGCGCTCCACGGGGTAGCCGGTGAGTTGAAACGCATCCACCTTCTTGAGCCAGGCGTTTTTGTACGGTGTGAACACGCTGTACGGATTGCCGGTCTGCGTCAGCACCTCGCTGCGTTCCAGAATGGTGTGGTCCTTGAAGGTGTGAAATGCCCTTCCGGCAGCGGCCAACCGTGTGCGCACCAGGCGGTCGCGTTCCAGGGCCTGGGGCTCGTCATCGTGGTTGGCAAACACGGCCTGCACGCCCAGGGCGTTGGCTAGTTCTGGAATGGCATCACTGGCCACTGCATGCAGCACGATGAGGCCACCCTGTTCATGCCCGGAAAGCGTGCGCAGCGTTTCATCCAGCTCCACCAGCGACTCGCGGATGAACTCCACCCGCCGGTCAGCCCGGGGCAGGGCGTCGAGGATCTCTCGGTCAAAAACAAAGGTGCAGTGCACCTCCTGGCATTGAGTCAGTGCGCGGTAAAGAGCGGCCTGATCGTTCGCGCGCAGGTCGCGGCGGAACCAGACCAGACCGCTGGGGTACGAGGGCTCGGAGGAGGGTGCCATGTTCACCGTTAAAATTGCCGAATGTCTTTCGATTCTGCGCCCATCAACCTGACGCATCACTTCCTGATTGCGATGCCCGGTCTGGAAGATGAGTCTTTCTCGCGCAGCGTCGTTTACCTGTGCGAGCACAGCGAACGCGGTGCACTCGGCCTCATCATCAACAAGCCTTCGGACATCACCCTCAAAGGCCTTTTTGACAAGGTGGACCTGTCGCTGCGGCGCGAAGATCTCACCCAGGAACCTGTTTTCCAAGGCGGCCCGGTGCAGACCGAGCGCGGTTTTGTGTTGCATGAGCCCATGCTCATGGACAAGGCAGAAACCGATGAATCGGCATATGCCTCCACCATGACCATCCCCGGCGGGCTGGAGATGACCACCTCCAAGGACGTGCTCGAAGCGCTGTCCACGGGCGCAGGCCCGCGCCGCGTGCTCATCACGCTGGGGTATTCGTCCTGGGGTGAGGGTCAGCTTGAATCGGAGCTGGCCGAGAACGCCTGGCTCACCGTGGCGGCCGATCTGTCCGTGATCTTCGACACCCCTGTGCCCGAGCGCTACGACCGGGCCCTTTCGCTGCTGGGCCTCAAGGCCTGGATGTTGTCGCCCGAGGCGGGGCACGCATGACCGGCCTGCCCGTTCAGCCCGCCGTTCCTGCGCATTTCCAGACCTTTCTTGCTTTCGATTTTGGCCTCAAGCGCACGGGGGTCGCCACGGGCAACCGCATGTTGCGCAGCGCCACGCCGCAGGCCACCATCAAGGCCGAGGGCGACGCCCGTTTTGTGCAGGTGGCGCAGCGCATCAAGGAGTGGCAGCCCGACGCCCTCGTGATCGGCGTGCCCTACCACCCTGATGGCGCGAGCCATGAGAACACTGAACGCGCGCTCAAGTTCGGCCGCCAGCTGCGCGGCCGCTTTGGTTTGCAGGTGTTCGAGGTGGACGAGCGTTACAGCACCACCGAAGCCATTACAGGTGGCGCCAAGGATGCCGACGCCGCTTCGGCCTGCATCATCCTGGAACAGTTTTTGAGGAATCTCCCATGACCACCCCCTCCCCCGGAGTGTCCGGCAGCCTGGTGCTTGATGCCGAGGCGCTGTACCGCGAACTGCTGCGCGGAGTGCGCAGCATGCTGACCCCCACCACGCGCCTGGCGGGCATTGCCTCGGGCGGTGCCTGGCTGGCCGAGCGCCTGCAAAAAGACCTGGGCCTCGAAGGCCCCGCCGGTGTGCTCTCGTCGGTGATGCACCGCGACGACTTCGCCCAGCGCGGCCTGTCGGCCAGCGCGCAGACGGCGCTGCCGTTTGATGTGAACGGTGCCGATGTGCTGGTGCTCGACGACGTGCTCTACACCGGCCGCACCATCCGCGCCGTGCTCAACGAGCTGTTCGACTACGGCCGCCCCGCCAGCGTGCGCCTGGCCGTGCTGGTGGACCGGGGTGGGCGCGAGCTGCCCGTGCAGGCCGACTTTGCCGCCGCGCGTGTGGCCCTGCCTGCCGCCCAGTCGCTGGCCCTGGCGCGTGACGACAGCGGCATCTTCCAATTCCAAGTCAAAGAGGCCTGACCGTGCTGCACAAGCGCAACCCCCAACTCAACGGCAACGGCGAACTCATCCACCTGCTGTCCATCGAAGGCCTGCCGCGCGACATCGTCACGCACATCCTCGACACGGCGGCCAACTTCGTGAGCGTGAACGACCGCGAAGTGAAGAAGGTGCCCCTCCTGCGCGGCAAGAGCGTGTTCAACCTGTTTTTCGAGAACAGCACGCGCACCCGCACCACCTTCGAGATCGCGGCCAAGCGCCTGTCGGCCGACGTGCTCAACCTCGACATCGCGCGCAGCTCGGCCAGCAAGGGCGAGTCGCTGCTCGACACCATCGCCAACCTCTCGGCCATGGCGGCCGACCTGTTCGTGGTGCGGCACAGCGAGTCGGGCGCGCCCTACCTCATCGCGCAGCATGTGGCGCCCCATGTGCATGTGATCAATGCGGGCGACGGCCGGCATGCCCACCCCACGCAGGGGCTGCTGGACATGTACACCATCCGCCACTACAAGAAGGACTTCAGCAACCTTACTGTGGCCATCGTGGGCGATGTGCTGCACTCGCGCGTGGCGCGTTCTGACATCCACGGCCTCACCACGCTGGGCTGCGCCGAAGTGCGCGTGGTGGGCCCGCGCACGCTGGTGCCGTCCGACATGGCGCAGATGGGTGTGCGCGTGTGCCACACGCTCGAAGAAGGCATCAAGGACGCCGACGTGGTCATCATGCTGCGCTTGCAGAACGAGCGCATGAGCGGTGCCCTGCTGCCGTCGAGCCAGGAGTATTTCAAGAGCTTCGGCCTCACGCAGGAGAAGCTGCAACTGGCCAAGCCCGACGCCATCGTCATGCACCCCGGCCCCATCAACCGGGGCGTGGAGATCGACTCCGCCGTGGTCGATGGCAAGCAGAGCGTGATCCTGCCGCAGGTGACTTTCGGTATTGCGGTCCGTATGGCTGTCATGTCCATCGTTGCTGGTAACGAAGCATGACGCTTGGAATGAATACTCCTGTTTTCATAGCTGCTAGCGCTTATCCAATAAGCGCTAGCAGCCAATTTGGCTTGAAATCATGAAGATACTGATCCAGAACGGCCGTGTGATCGACCCCGCTTCGGGGCTTGACCAGACCTGCGACATCGCGCTGGCGGCAGGCCGCATCGTGAGCGTCAACCGCGTGCCCCCCGACTTTGCGCCCAACCGCACCATCAATGCTGCTGGCTGCATCGTGTTGCCCGGCCTGGTGGACCTGGCGGCGCGCCTGCGCGAGCCCGGCCACGAACACGAAGGCATGCTCGAATCCGAAATGGCCGCCGCCGTGGCCGGTGGCGTGACCAGCCTGGTCTGCCCGCCCGACACCGACCCCGTGCTCGACGAGCCCGGCCTGGTCGAGATGCTCAAGTTCCGCGCCGAGAAGCTGCACCAGGCGCGCCTGTTCCCTCTGGGGGCCCTCACGCGCAACCTTGCAGGCGAGGTGCTGACCGAGATGGCCGAGCTGACCGAATCCGGCTGCGTGGGCTTTGGCCAGGCCGAGGTGCCGCTGGCCAGCACCCAGGTGCTGCAGCGCGCGCTGCAATACGCCGCAACCTTTGGCTACACCGTGTGGCTGCGCCCGCAGGAGATGCACCTGGGCAAGGGCGTGGCTGCCAGCGGCCCGCTGGCCACGCGCCTGGGCCTGTCGGGCGTGCCCGTGGCGGCCGAGACCATTGCGCTGCACACCATTTTTGAACTGCTCAAGACCACCGGCGCCCGCGTGCACCTGTGCCGCATCAGCAGCGCTGCGGGTGTCGAGTTGCTGCGCCGCGCCAAGGTCGAGGGCCTGAAGGTGACGGCCGATGTCAGCATCAACTCGCTGTACCTCACCGACGTGGACATCGGCTACTTCGACAGCCGCGCCCGCCTGTCGCCCCCACTGCGCCAGCAGCGCGACCGCGATGCGCTGAACGCCGCGCTGGCCGACGGCACCATCGACGCCCTGGTATCTGACCACACGCCGGTCGATGAAGACGCCAAGACCCTGCCGTTTGCCGAGGCCGAGCCCGGCGCCACGGGGCTGGAGCTGCTGTTGTCGCTCGCGCTCAAGTGGTCGCAGGGCAGTGGCGTGCCGCTGCAGCGTGCGCTGGCCGTGGTCACGTCCGAGCCCGCCCGGGTGTTGGGCAACGCCCTGGGCACGCTGCAGGCCAGCGTCGGCCAGATTGTGGAAGGTGGCGTGGGTGACCTGTGCATCTTTGACCCGCAGGCGGCGTGGACGGTGCAGGACGACGCATTACGCAGCCAGGGCAAACACACCCCGTTCTCGGGCTACGAACTGCCTGGCTGTGTGCGCATGACCCTCGTCGGTGGCCAAGTGGCTTTTGACCGGGGTTGAGGTAGTGCGACGCTGCGAGGCCCTGCGGTGAAGTCTTTGCGTGCCTGCTGGCGCCTGCTGCGCCTGTTGGGCCACATTGTCAAAGGGCTCGCCATCGTGGCGTTGCGTTTTCCAGCGCTCTCGCCGGACCAGCAGCATGCCAGGGTGCAGGTGTGGTCGCTGCAGCTGCTGGCGCACCTTGGCATCAGCCTGCGTATCGTGGGGCGGCCCCCGGTGACCGGGCCGGTGATGCTGGTGGCCAACCACATCTCATGGCTCGACATCCCGGTGATGCACGCGGCGCGGCATTGCCGCTTTGTCTCCAAGTCCGACGTACAGGGCTGGCCGCTGATCGGCACACTGGCCACGGCCGCAGGCACGCTCTACATCGAGCGCAGCTCGCGCCGTGATGCGCTGCGCATGGTGCGGTCGATGCAGGAGGCGCTGGAGCGGGGCGAGGTGCTGGCCGTGTTCCCTGAGGGCACCACGGGCGATGGGCGCGAGATGCTGCCTTTTCACGCCAATTTGCTGCAAGCCGCTGTGGTGGCGCAGGCGCCAGTGCAGCCCGTGGGCCTGCGTTTTGCCGACAAGGCCACGGGTGCCACTAGTTTTGCGCCCAGCTACATCGGCGACGAAACCCTGGTGGGCTCCATCTGGCGCACGCTGTGCGCCCCGCCCATCGAGGCTGTGGTGCATTACGGCCCCCCCGAGCTGGCGGGCGAGCGCGACCGCCGTACCTGGACGCAGCACCTGCACGATACGGTCGATCAGTTGCGCAAAGCCTGAGCTGGCGCTCTGGGGGGCAGGGGGTGGTTTCCGTGGGCAAAAGCGTGCATATTCCACGTTTGCAGCCGCGCGGTCTGCACATCCGATCTCTATTGCACGCAATTTCCCGTATCGTCCGCGTCTTTCGCCTGCAAGCGCTTGCAAATGCGTGGGCAGGCTCATCCACACTGCCGGGAGGGCACCATGAACCTGATTGAGCGCGCCAAGAGCATTCTTTTGCAACCCAAGGACACCTGGGTCACCATTGAGGCCGAGAGCACCGACGCCGCCACCCTGTACACCCGCTACGCCATGATTTTGGCCGCCATTCCGGCAGTCTGCGGTTTCATTGGCATGTCGCTGATCGGTTTTGGGGGCTTTGGCGTCACCATCCGCGTGCCCTTTGTCTCGGGGCTGGTGAACATGGTGGTGTCGTATGTGCTCAGCCTCGTGGGCATCTTCGTGCTCGGGCTCATCATCGATGCGCTGGCCTCCACCTTTGGCGGCCAGAAAAACTCCATCCAGGCCTTGAAGGTGGCGGTGTATGCCAGCACGGCGGCCATGCTGGGCGGGGTGTTCAGCCTGCTGCCTGCACTATCCATGCTGGGCCTGCTGGCGGCCTTGTACTCCATCTACCTGCTCTACACCGGCCTGCCGGTGCTCATGAAAAACGCCCCCGACAAGTCGGTGGTCTACACCGTGGTGGTCATCATCGCGGCCATTGTGATGGGGGTGGTCATCGGCGCCGTCAGTGCGCTCTTTCTGCCCCGCGGCGGAGCGATGTTTGGCGGGGCCGATGCGCCCGCCATCACGATGAATACGCCGGGCGGCAAGGTGTCCATCGACACCGCCGGCCTGGAGGCCGCAGGCAAGAAGATGGAAGAGGCCGCCCGCAAGATGGAAGAAGCGCAAAAGAGCCAGGACCCAGCCGCCATTGCCGCTGCTGCTGGTGATGCCGCCAAGGCCGCCGCAGGTGCGCTGGGGGGTGGCCAGGCCATTGCGGCGCAGTCGCTCAAGGCGGCACTGCCCGAGAAGCTCGCCGGCCTGCCGCGCACGGGCTTTGATGTGCAGGACGGTGCCGCCCTGGGCCTGCCCACCAGCCAGGCCAGTGCGCAGTACGGCAGCGATGACAAGCAGGTGCGCCTGGAGATCGTGGACATCGGCGGCCTGGGGCAGATGGCGGTCATGGCCATGGGCATGGCCCAGGGCGAAAAAGAAGACCAAACTAGCGCCGAGAAGACCTGGCAGGAGGGTGGCCGCACCCTGCACCAGCGCTATGAAAAGGACGGCAGCCATGCCGAGTTCAAGACCATCCTGAAAAATGGCCTGGTGGTCAGCATTGAGGGCGACAACATGGGTGTGAAGGATCTGCGGGGCTTCATGTCGCAGGTGGATCTCAATGCCTTGGAAAGCCTGCAGCGCAAGGGCAAATCCTGAAGACTGCAGTGCGCCATGGTGCCATGGGGCATCAAAAATAATAGCAGCCAGCGCTTTTTGGATAAGCGCTAGAGCCTATTTGGGCTTAGATGGTGGTTCCCCGTTCGCGGGGGAACGTCACCACATGGTCCACCTGGGCGCGGATGCCTATCCACTCGCCCAAGGCGTGGTCGTGGTGGCTCGGCACATGCGCCAGCACTGTATGGCCGCTGGCCAGGCGCAGCGTGTACAGAAACTCCGAACCCCGGAACGACTTGCGCACGATCTGCGCCTGCACGGGGGCATGGTCGTCGTGCACGATGTCATCCGCACGCAGCAGCACATCACATTCGCCACCGGGGTAGCTGCTGGGCAGGGGGCATTCCTCCAGGTCGGTCAGCTCGCCCAGCGGCGTCTGCGCCACCACGTTGTTGCCCCGCTGCAGCAGCGTGGCAGGGGCGAACACGCCATGGCCGATGAAGTCGGCCACAAACCGTGTGGCGGGGCGGTGGTACAGCGTGTACGCATCGTCCCACTGGTGCAGATGGCCTTCGTGCATCACGCCGATCACGTCGCCAATGGCAAAGGCCTCGAACTGGTCATGCGTCACAAACAGGGCCGTGGCGCCAGCGGCTTTCAGAATGCCGCGCACCTCGTGGGCCAGGCGCTCGCGCAGGTCTACGTCGAGGTTCGAAAAAGGCTCGTCCAGCAGCATGAGCTGAGGGCGCGGTGCCAGGGCCCGAGCCAGGGCCACGCGCTGCTGCTGCCCGCCAGAAAGTTCGTGCGGAAAGCGGTTCTCGCTGCCCTCCAGCCCCACCAGCTGCAGCACCTCGGCCACGCGCGCGGCCTGCTCGGCACGGGGCAACTGGTGGATGCCAAACGCCACGTTGCGGCCTACCGACAGGTGCGGGAACAGCGCGTAGTCCTGGAACACCATGCCAATGCGCCGCAGCTCAGGCGGCACGCTGAGCGTGGCGCTGCTGACCACACTTTTGGTCAGGCGGATCTCGCCGCCCGTCACGGGCTCCAGCCCTGCCACAGCGCGCAGCAGTGTCGTTTTGCCGCAGCCAGAGGGGCCGATCAGCACACCGATATCGCCTGCATGCAGGCCCAGCGTGACGCCTTCCACCGCCGCGTTGGGGCGGCCTGCGTAGCGCACATCGAGTTGGGAGACCTCTAGAAACATCGCTTGATTCTAGGCGGGCAGGGACGAATGCTTAAAATTCGCATTTGCATTCCTGATCGTTGCCCGGCCTGAGCCTGCCAGCGGGTGTGCGCTTTCTTACTTTGCCGAGCCACTCGCCTTGCGCCGCACGCCTTTTTCTGCCTTTCGCACCATCCCTTTGATCCTGTTCGCGGGGTTTCTGGCGCTGCCCGTGCTGGCCGTGCTGGCATCCTGGTTGCCCGTGGGGCAGGGCGATGCGCAGGCGGGCGCCATCCTGCGCGAGATGGCGGCCACCGTGTTGCCCGGCTATGTGTGGACGACCTTGTGGCTGAGCGTGCTGGTGGCCCTGGGCGCGGCCATTGTGGGCACAGGCACGGCAGCAGCGGTGACGCTATTCGACTTTCCGGGCCGCCGCACCTTCGAGTGGCTGCTGCTGCTGCCCCTGGCCATGCCTGCGTATGTCACTGCGTATGCCTACACCGACTTTCTGCAGTTCAGCGGCCCGCTGCAGGTGGGCCTGCGCAACACCTTTGGCCTGGAAGGCCGCCTGCTGCCCGAGGTGCGCAGCCTGGGCGGCGCGGTGTGGGTGTTCATCTTTTCGCTGTACCCGTATGTGTACCTGCTGGCGCGCACGGCGCTGGGCGAGCGTGCCGCGCACCTCATGGAGGCCGCGCGCCTGCTGGGCGCTCCGCTGTCGCGCCGCATTCGCGCCGTGGCGCTGCCCCTGGCACGCCCGGCAGTCGCTGCAGGCGTTGCGCTGGTGCTGATGGAAACGCTGGCTGACTTTGGCGTGGCCAGCTACTTCGGTATCCAGACCTTCACCACCGGCATCTACAAGGCCTGGCTGTCGATGGACAACCGCCTGGCCGCCGCGCAGCTGGCCACCATGCTGCTGGTGGTGGTGATGGCGCTGCTGCACCTGGAACATCGCGCGCAAAAGCGCATGCGTTTCGCCACGGGCGGCGGGCGCGCAGGCTCGGCCGAGGCACAGCCCCTGGCGCTGCGCGGCGCACGCCGCTGGGCCGCCTGGGTGGTGTGCGCGGTGCCGGTGGTGATGGGTTTTGTCGCCCCGGTCCTCTTCATGCTGCGCCCGCTGGCGGCCGACTGGTCGGTGCTGCCGTGGGAGCGTTTCATGGAATGGGCCTGGCACAGCGTGCGCCTGGGGGGCATCACCGCCGTGCTGGCCGTGGTCATCGCCCTGGCGCTGGCATTTGCAGTGCGCCGCCAGCCCGACGCCATCACACGCGGCGTGGTGCAACTGGCCAGCGTGGGCTACGCCGTGCCGGGTGCTGTCATTGTTGTGGGCCTGCTGCTGCCCGTGGGCTGGCTGCAGGCGGCCATGCCACAGTGGGGCGTGGGTGCGCTGGTCACGGCCACGGCGTTGGGCATCGTATGGGCGTACCTGGTGCGGTTCTGCGCGGTGGCGCTGCAGTCCATTCAGAGCGGTTACGCGCGAATTCCCCCCAGCCTGGATGACTCTGCCCGCATGCTGGGCATGGGCAGCGTGTGCCTGATGGCGCGCGTGCATGGGCCGCTGCTCAAGCGGTCTACCGCTGCTGCCGCGCTGCTGGTGTTTGTGGACGTGATGAAGGAGCTGCCCGCCACCATGGTGCTGCGCCCCTTCAACAGCGACACCCTGGCCGTGGTGGCCTACCAGCTGGCGCGCGATGAACGCCTGGGTGAGGCGGCGTTGCCGTCCCTGGCGCTGGTGGCCGTGGGGCTGGTGCCGGTGATCTTGCTGAGCCGCACGCTGCGCAGCAAAGGGTGAGCGGCTGACATGCGGTACTGAATGGGTGGGCGCGCCCGCCCAAGGGCATGGTCCTCCAGCGTAGAAAACAAGCTGCCATGTGGCAGCTTGTTTACAGCCCAAGGAGAAGGCGCAGCGGCTGGCACCTCTGGCACCCTACCGAGGGTGCCCCGCAGTCTTCTGTACAGCCACCATGGGAGCGCACGCAGTTGCGGTAATGCCTGCATGAACGCGTCAAGGAACAGTCGGCGATTTCTCTCTACCTTCAGGAGCGGATTCAGCCAGCAGATGTACCTGGTGCGGTGTCACCCCCAGCAGATATTCTCGGTCCCCGTGCCGGACCAGGGCCACTCTCTCTCGCCCGCCAAGAGATATTTGCTGCACGACCTGCAGCACGGCTTTGCCACTTCGATTCCGCGCTATGCCGGTGCGCTGCAGCACCTTCAGAAGTATCCAGGCCAGGGCCAGCACGAATGCCAGTGCCAGTACGGTACCCAGCACTCCGGCCAGTGGGGCTGCGGGCGCGTCAGCTACGCCATATGGCGCAGTATTCGGGAGCACCACGCTGGCAGTGGTCTGGGGGCTCGTCATCTCGACCAGTTGGGCAGGTGCAGTGCCTTCATAAGGCTGTGCGGTGTCTGTATGTGAATGCTTGTTCATGATGCTGTGTCAGTGGCCGCTCCGGATCGCCACCGTCTGGGAACATAGCGGGCAAAGCGGTTGGTTCTCCAGCCCCCGGGTGGGGCGGCTGCGCCCGCTGCGTCATGGGCCGTAGAGAGCGGGTACCGGGTCAGGTCTTCACCAGGAACGGGGCGTCGAGGACGGCGCGGTTCTGACTCTGTGGAAGACTTCGCATGCGAGGTCTGCGAGGCACGTTCGAGTTCATAGCGCACATCTTGCGCCCACAGGATCACGGTCGCGATGATGTCGAACAGCTCCGCAGGAATGACGTCGCCGGGCTCTGTGTCGGCCAGCAATTGACGGGCGATTTCGATGTTGCGCAGTACGGGAACGCCGGCCTCCTGTGCGGCGGTTCTCATGGCCAGAGCATCATCGTCCTGCGCCTTGGCAATGACCGTGGGCACCGGGCATCGGTCGCGATGGTAGTCGATGGCAATCGCGACATGGGTGGGATTGACCACCAGCACATGGGCACTGGCTGCCGCCTTGTTGGCGCCTTGCTGAGCCCACTCCTGCTGCAGCTGCTTGCGATGGCCCTTGAGATGCGGGTCGCCTTCGGCGTCCTTCATTTCCTGGCGTATGTCGCGCATGCTCATGCGCATCTTCTTCATGAAGCTGTAGCGTTGCCATGCCAGGTCCAGCGCCGACACCAGGAGAAACGCGCCCGTGACCCACGCCAGCAGCGTCCAGCTGGCGTGCCAGAGAGCCGATCCCACGGCCTCTGGCTTCGCGCGCGCAAGCAGTGGCAGATCGGGCAGCAAGTCCTTCAGCGCAATCCAGGCAATGACGGCCACGAGCACGGTCTTGAGCAGTGACTTGAGCAGCTCGACCAGGTTGTCCAGCGAGAACATGCGTTTGAGGCCGCTGGCGGGGTTCAGGTGTTCTGCCTTGGGCCAGATTTTCTCCATCGTCAGCACAGGGCCGGTCTGCAGAAACTCCACCAGGACGCCGACCACCGCAACGGGTACCACCACCAGCCCCACCAGCAACAGCAATGTGCGCAGCGCTTGCCACCCCAGTTGGGCGAGTGCCTCAGGAAAAGGGCCCTGCAATCCCCACAGGCTCAGTTCAATCAGTGACGTCATCTGCTGCCCCACCATCGGCAAGGCCACAGTGGCTAGCAGCAGCACGGTCAGCAATGTTGCTGTCGCTGTCAGGTCCTTGCTCTTGGAAACCTCGCCCTTTTTCCGAGCGTCCTGAAGCTTCTTGGGTGTCGGCTTTTCTGTCTTGTCGCCACTGTCGTCTTGGCCGGCCATGGGCGGAGAGTCCTGTTGGAAATCGGGTGGGGCCGCAGGCCGTGCAGGCCCTGGGCTCAAGGCGCTGCAGCATCACGGGGAAGCTTGGCAGCGGTGCACAAAACTGAAGTGTCGGGCAGTGCGCCAGCGGTCACATGAATGTTGAAACAGGATGCAAGCGAAAGCACGTGCCAGCAATGGGCGTGCGTTGCATCTGTGTTTCGTTGCTGACAAATGGATACGTGAAGCAGCACTTTTTGCCACAAATTCGAAAGGCTGTACGCAAACACTACCGTTACCTTGTTGCGTCTGAGTTTGTGTCTGCGTCTGAAAGTGAAAGCCTGTCCGTGCGTTTCCCATCGTCTTATCGTGTTCACCCGCTTGCCCGGCGCTTATTGGCGCAGTCCATGGTGATGGCCCCAAGGATGTGGGGACTCGTAGGTCTGTGCTGCCTGGGCCTTGCTGGTGTGGCCCACGCTGCGCCAGGGGCCACAGTCGCGGCGCCAGCGTCCACATCTGTCTGTGCCTCCGGATGGGACCAGCTGCTGACACCCGCACAACGAGACGCCGAAGCGCTTGTGCGCGGTTGCCAAGCATCTGCCCCCAAAGCTGCCAAGCCAGTCCTTGCCGCACAGATGGGTGTGTACCGCCACACGTCATCGCGGCTGTTGCCTGTCGGTGCTGGCGCACGCACAGCGCAGCCTGCCATGGCTGGCAAGCCACAGACACAGCCACGAACAGCCCCGTCTTCGCGCAGCCCTGGGGCGCAACCCCTGCGCACCAGCAGTCCGGTCGGGTTGGCCCCTCTGGTAGACCGCACCGCGCAGGAGCACGACATTGACCCATTGCTGCTGCACTCCATCGCCCGTGTGGAGTCACGCCACACGCCCGACGCCATTTCGCATGCGGGAGCCCGAGGCCTGATGCAAGTGATTCCCCCCACCGCACGCCGCTTTGGTGTGGACGGCGCAGAGCAACTGCATGATCCGCAGACGAACCTCCGCGTCAGTGCCCGGTATCTCAAAACCTTGCAGCAGCGGTTTGGCAATGACCTGGAATTGGTGCTTGCAGCCTACAACGCCGGTGAAGGTGCCGTGGAAAAGCACGGCCGCAAGATCCCGCCCTACCGCGAGACCCAAGACTACGTCCGCAAAGTGCTCTCCGAATACGCGCTGCTGCGCGGAGTCAGCGCCCAGCAGGCGGTCCAGCCTCCCTCAGGGAAGGACGTCCTGTGAACCTGGCCAGTTACTTCCGGTCCGCCGCGCGCGCCGACCATCGTGGTGGTGGGCTCGCCCGATACACCGACATCGTCTTGGTGGCCGGCATCGTGGCCATCATCGCACTCATGATCGTGCCGCTGCCGACCTGGGCTCTCGACGCCCTGGTGGCCGTGAACATCTCGGGCGGTGTGTTGCTGCTCCTGCTGGCTATCTATGTTGCCAACCCGCTCGAGTTTTCGGTGTTCCCCAGCGTGCTGCTGATCAGCACGCTATTTCGTCTGGCATTGTCGATCGCCACGACCCGCATGATTCTTCTGCACGGCGAGGCGGGCCATATCATCGACACATTCGGTCACATGGTGGCGGGTGGCAATCTCGTCGTGGGACTGGTGGTGTTTCTCATCATCACCGTGGTGCAGTTCATCGTCATTGCCAAAGGCTCCGAACGCGTGGCCGAGGTGGCCGCGCGGTTCTCGCTCGATGCCATGCCCGGCAAGCAGATGTCCATCGACTCGGACCTGCGCTCCGGCCTGATCGACAAGGATGAGGCCCGGCGTCGCCGTCGTCAGCTGGAGAGCGAAAGCAAGCTAAACGGCAGCCTTGACGGCGCCATGAAGTTTGTCAAGGGAGATGCCATCGCAGGCATCATCATCATCATCATCAATTTGCTTGGCGGACTGGCTGTGGGCGTGCTGCAGCAGGGCATGCCCATGTCGGCAGCCGCCATCAAGTACTGCATCCTTGCCATTGGTGACGGCATGGTGACGCAGATCCCCGCTTTGCTGGGAGCCATGTCCGCCGGCCTGCTGGTGACGCGCACCACCGACGACGAACATGACAAGCACCTGGGCGACGCCATTGGCCGACAGCTGACCGCCAAGCCGCGCGTGTTGCTGGTAGCCGGCGGCCTGTGTTTTCTCTTTGCGGCAGTGCCAGGCTTTCCGGCTCTGGTCTTTGGCTTGCTGGGGTTGGTGTTTTTTGGGGCAGGAGCCCTATTGACACCCGCATGGCGGGAGCGCTGGGAGCGCTGGATCGGGCCGAAGCTGGTGGCCGTGCGCCGCAAGCCCGCGTACGCCCCCGAGCTGATGTTCACCGACGCCATTCCAGCGCGCCCCAACGTGCCCCTGCTGCTGGAGTTGCCAGCAGGACACCTGCATGGCGATGACAGTCGCGACCTTCTGCACGGTCTGGAGGGCGTGCTCGATCACTTCCAACTGCACCTGGGACTGCGCTTGCCGCGCATCGATGTACACATGGTGCCGGTGCCACCTGCACCGACGCCGCCGCCAGCGGTGCCGGGGTCCAGCGCCTTGGCCCTGGAGTCGGCTGCGACCGCTCCGACTTGGCGCCTGATGGTGCACGAGGTGCCGGTGGCGCAGGGCGACATGGTGAATGAAGGTGTGGCTGGCGCACTGCCAACTGCAGTGAGGGAGGCGCTCCGTCGCAACGCAGCGCTGTTCCTGGGCACGCAGGAAACCAACCTCCTGCTGACCCGCGCCAGTGCGGACCTCCCCGATGTGGTCAAGGAAACCCTCCGTGCGCTGCCACTGGCACGCGTGGCCGAAATCCTGCGCCGCCTGGTCGAGGAAGAAGTGGCCATTCGTAATCTCCGCGACATCCTGGAGACCCTCTCCGACGCTGCCCAGCGCGAGAAAGACGTGTTCGCCTTGACGGAGCTTGTCCGGATCGGACTCAAGCGCCAGCTGTGCTACCGCTACGCACCCTCAGGCCGCCTGGGTGCGCTGCTCATTGACCCTTCGGTCGAAGAGCTGCTGCGCTCCTCGGTGCGTGTCAACGGTGGTGTTCAGCAGCTGGCGCTAGATCCCGCGCAAACCACGCAGCTCATTCAGAAATTCACGCATGCCATTGCGCATCACCGCCCAGCGGCCATTGTGACTGCTGTGGACATTCGCCGTCACGTGCGCAAGTTGATTGAGACCGAGTGCTTCGACACCCCGGTACTCAGTTACCACGAGTTGGTCCCGACTTTGCACCTGGGCGTTTTGGCCCATGTCGGGAAAGACGATGCACCCCTGCTGCAGGGGGCACCGTCATAGGGGAGCCGGCGGTTGCCGGCTGTGTTCAGGCAGGGCCGCCTACACAAGGGTCTTGCCAATGGAAATATGGGTTGAAACCAACAATGAATGCAAAAAAGGGAGTGGAAATGGGAGTAGATGCGACAGGGCGTTGCAGCCCGGTGCCGGCAAGCCGACGGACTGGTGCTTGGCGCGTATGGGCGGCGGGCTGTGCATTGGGATGGGCGTTGTGCGCCACAGCGGTGCAGGCATCGCCGATCCCTTTCGAGGACAGGCAAGTCGATATGACCGTGCGAGAGCAGCCAATTGCAGCGTTCTTGCAAGACTTCTTCGGCACCATGGACGTCCCGGTCTCGGTGAGTCCTGGCGTCAAAGGGGCCGTCAACGGCGTGTTCCGGGGAACGGCTGAGAAAGTCTTCTCCAGCATCCAGCGTTCGTTCGGGCTCATGGCTTATTACGACGGTGCGGTCGTGCATGTGTACACCCCCGCTGAAGTCACCACACGTACTTTTGCTATGCGCCAGGGTGACGCCCGGCAAGTCATCAATACTGCGCGCGACATGCAGATTCTGGACCCGCGCAACACTCTGCGTGTGAGCCAGAGTGGAGGGCTCATTGCCAGCGGCAACCGCCGGTTCGTCGAGCTTGTGGGTGAGCTGGCCTCGGGTCAGCAGAGCCAATCCACCACCCTCGCGCCCGTTGGCTTCAAGGTGTACTACCTGAAGTACGCCTGGGCCCAGGACGTCAGTGCGCAGTACGGCGGCACCGTCACCGTCATTCCCGGCGTGGCGAGCATTCTGCGTTCGTTGTTGACCGCACAGCGGGGTAATGCATCCCCGGCACTTACACAGTACCGGGGGGCTTCCGAGCCGGGCCTGCGTGGGCAGGGGCTGGCGCGACAAGGCACGCTGGGCGCTGCCGGTGCCAACCCCATGCTGGCTTCCGCCGAGACCGTGCAGCAGGCATGGGGCGGCCGGCCCGGCGGGGTGCAGGTGGCCAGTGTGGACGCCTCGTTGCTGGAGGGGCTGGGTTCCAGCTCCGCGGCCAACCAGGCCCGCGTCGAGGCCGACACCCGTCTCAATGCCGTGATCGTGCGCGATTTGCCAGAGCGTCTGCCTTACTACGACGAGCTCATCAAGTCGCTGGACATTGAGCCCCAGGCCCTGGAGATCGAAGCAACCATCATCGATCTGAGCACCGACAAGCTGCGAGAGTTGGGCATCAACTGGCGTCTGAGTGGAGACCGCTATTCCTTCCTGTTTGGCAACGGAACCAGCAGCGATACCAGCCTGTTGGGCAGCACGCCCGTCCAGAGCATTACGCCGGCGGGCGACGGCGGATTCATGTCTCTGGTGCTGGGCGGGCGCAACAACTTTGTGGCCCGGATCAACGCATTGCAGAACAAGGGCGTGGCCCGCGTTGTCTCCAGCCCTCAGGTCATGACACTGTCTAACGTCGAGGCGCTCTTTGACATCAACAAGAGCTTCTACGTACGGGTGGCGGGGCGAGAGCAGGTCGACCTCTACAAGGTGTCGGCAGGCACATCCCTGCGCGTGACGCCCCATGTGTTCCAGGAAGGCTCTGATGTGCGCATCAAGCTACTGGTGCAGATTGAAGACGGCGGCATCAACGGAGCTAGTCAGGTCGACTCCATACCGATTGTCGAGCGCTCTTCCATCAATACCCAGGCCCTGATTGGCGCTGGCGAGAGTCTGCTGATCGGCGGCATGGTAAAGGAGTCCAGCGGAGAGGGTGTTTCCAAGGTTCCATTCCTGGGAGATATTCCCGTGGCCGGCGCTCTGTTCCGCTCGCACAACGACCAGCAAGAACGGGTTGAACGCCTCTTCCTCATCTCGCCACGCCTCATCCCGGCCCGCCGTGCAACGAGTGCCTCAGCGCCGACGGGCCCGCTGCGCCCCGGCGGAGCGGTGGCAGCGCCACCCATGCCCGCGCTCGAAGAGCCTGCAGCGCCTACCCGCAGCTCCACGGTTGTTGAGTCCGGACCTGCAATTGCCCAGGGCTTGGGTGAGCAGGCACCGTGAAAGCATGCAGTGAACAGGCCCGCTGGGTCGGGCCGAGGAGTACCGTTGTATGACTACAGAAACTTTGTACGAGCTTCGCGTTCTCAGCGGTGAGCAGCGCGGCGCGTCTTCTGTCATCCAGCCTGGCCAGACGCTGCGTATTGGCCAGGACTGGACCAATGAAGTGGTGCTTCAGCAGGCTGAGGGCACGGCCATGCTGTCGTTTTCGCCCACAGGCACGCTGCTGCTGCAGGTAGGGCGGGGCGCTGGTGCGGTGGCCGAAACAGCGCTGGAGTCAGGTTCGCGTGCGGAGCTGGGGTTGTACGAACCCTTCACTGTCGGGGGTATCAGGCTTGCCGTTGGGCAGCTTGGCGCGTCGCAATGGGCTCCGTTGTTCGCCAGTGCGCCACAAGGGGAGCGTGCCGCATCGGTCGCATCCGTGGAGTCGGAGTCGGCGTCACAGGGTGCGCGCGATGCCCATCCCCACACGGGCACTGGTCACGGGGCGTCGCATGCCTCAGGTGCTGCGGCGCAGTCCGGTCCGGCGGCTGCCGCTGCGGCCCCGGCCAATCCCTTGCAGCGCTGGCGCTCGCGTTTGCTGCTGGGTGGCACCGCACTCATTGGTGTATCCGTCTGCACCATCACTCTGGCCTGGGCCATGGTGCCTTCCACCCTGAGCCCGCAAGAGCAGGCAGTGAACATCCGCCAGACGCTCTCTCATCTGGGCATGGCTGCACTCAATGTCGAGTCGCGCAACGGGCAGTTATTTGTAACCGGGCACCTTGAATCCCAGGCGGAAAGAACACGGCTGGAGAAAGCCCTCGCAGACCGTTCGCCCGCCCGGCTCTCAGTGTGGGTCAACGAGCAGGTTGCTGCCAGCGTGGCGGAGGTGTATCGCCTTAACGGCATTGCTGCCCAGGTGCAGGCCACGGGTGCCGGCGTGGTGCGCGTGCAGACCGCCGTGTCCGATGTGCGGCAGCTTGAGCATGTGCAGGCCCTGGCCCACCGTGATGTGCCGGGCTTGCAGCAGCTGGTCGCCATCAACGAGGCCCCCCCTGCGCCGCCCCCGGCTGCATCGGCTATCCACGACCCGGGCAAGCGTGTGGCAGCCATCGTGCCCGGAGAACCCGCCTACCTCGTCACTGCGGATGGAACCCGCTACTTCGAGGGGGCCATGCTGCCAAGCGGGCACCGCATCGTGGCCATCCTGCCCGACAAGGTACAGATGGAGCGCGAGGGCGTGGCCAGCGTACTGTCGTTCTAAGAACCTGTTCAAGCTCTGTTAGGGGATCGCATTGGAGTGCAATCGGGATGAGTGGATGCAACGGATGCGCCGCATGGGCTCGTGCCCATGCAAGCAGCCGGGGCTTCCAATCGCCCGATTTCACTCCAACCCTTCGGGCAAGTGCCTTGCCGGGCGGTCTGCGGCGTTGCGGTGCTTGCCAATAGCACGGGCTATCGGCGGCGCACCGCGCCTTGCATCCCATCCCGGCAAGGACCTTGTGCGACCCCGAAAAGAACTTGAACAGGTTCTAAGGCCCCCGCATAGCCATCCGATCAGCCTGTGCGGAGCAACCGCACCAGTCTCTTTCAAAAACCTGAACCGGCACTGCGCCACACCGGCCCACGGACCGGCCCCGCAATCAACCACCCCGCTGGCGATCACCGCCAGCACCACCTGCAAAAGGAGTCAGAGCATGAGCAATTCCATCAACCCGCTGGCCATGATGGCCACTACCGGACTGAGCAGCTCCCAAAGCCGTGGCGGCAAAGGCGCCAGCTGGTATGAGGTCATGGCCGATGCCTGGGGCAAAACACTGGATGCCAAAGCCAGCGAAATCGAGGCAGCAGGGGATGCCTTGGCTGACGGCAACGACAAGCCTGCCCACATCACCCACATGACCATGCTGGCCCAGCAGATGGGCTTCATGTCCAACAGCGCGCACACTTCCCTGCAGTCGGTCGGGACGGCGCTGGAAACCATGGCCCGTAAACAGTGATGTGGCGTTGACTCTATGAACTCCACGACCACCATGGGCCTGACGCTTTCGGGCGCAGACCTTGCCGGTGCCTCTGCAGGGCAGGGCTCCGTTCAGGCCGGCTACGGCATCTCCCTGACCGACATGTCTGGCTTCCATGAAGCCATGGCGCGTGCCGAGGCCGGCGCGGGCAGCACGCTGCAGGCCCAGCCTGTGCAGGCAATGGGCGAGGGCATGCAAGCCCTCTTCAAACCGCTCGAACACATCAACGCCGAGGCGGTCTCGCTGGAGGAACATGCGCAGGCGGCCATGGCTGCGGGCAACGACATGACACCGGGTGAGATGGTCATGCTGACCGTCCGGGCGCACGAGTTCCTGTTCCACAGCCAGCTCACCGCCAACATCGCCAACCGCACCTCCGACGGGCTGCAGCAGCTGTTCCGCCAACAGGCCTGACCGCCCGCCTTGACCGCTATATCGCATGAGACCGCTACTTTCTGCCAGAACGCTTCTGCGCACTTGCCCCATCCCCGGCGCCAACGCCCGCAAGGCCAGGACACCCTCCTGGCCCGCGCGGGTCCTCGTCACGGTCACGCTGGCACTCCTGGCCGCATGCTCTCAGCAGGAGCTTTATGGCCAGCTGACCGAGCGCCAGGCCAACGAGATGGTGGCCGTGTTGCGCAATGCGGGCCTGCATGCAGAAAAAGCGGCCTCGCGCGACGGCAAGGCCTTTGTCGTCAGCACCCGGCCTGACGACTTTTCTCGCGCCGTAGAGATTTTGCACGCCGGAGGGTTCCCACGGGACTCCTTCGACACGTTGGGCCAGGTATTCAAGAAAGAGGGCTTCGTGTCATCGGCACTCGAAGAGCGGGCCCGCTTCACCCATGCACTGTCGCAAGAGCTCTCGGCCACTCTTTCCAGCATTGACGGCGTGGTGCAGGCACGGGTGCATGTCTCCGTGCCCGAGAAAAATCCCCTGTCCGACAAGCCCCAGCACTCGACGGCCTCGGTGTTCATCAAACACCGCCCCGGGGTCGACCTGAGCCAGCAGACGGGCAAGATCAAAGCCCTTGTGGTCAACGCCATGGAGGGGCTGCCCTACGACAACGTCACCGTTGCCATGTTCCCTGCCGAACCTATTCCACCTGCGGCCCCGCCGTCATTCCTGGGCGGTTTGTGGGCGCAGTATGGCGGCGTGGTCATGCTGGTGACGGGGCTGCTTGGCCTCATGGCGGCCGCCGTGGCGGCCATGGCCTGGTGGCAGCGCCGCCCTGCAGCCGCAGCAGCCTTGGCCGAGACCGGGCTGGCCTCCATGGTCGGCGCCGCAGTGGCACCGCTGCGCCGGGGTGCCGCCGTTGCGGTCGAATCCCCCGCGCAGCCCCGTGTCGGCAGCGAGTCCTGAGATGCAGCCCGTGGACCTGGGTGAAGACTCGGCGTTGACCCATGTGGCCGCGCAGCGGCGCGCGCGGGCAGCGCTTGCGCGGCAGTTGCAGGCCGAGCCATTGAGCTGGCAGCAGCTCATGCTGTGTCCTCTGTGGGTGGCCGATCCCGCGCCCGCCCGCGACGCCCTCAGCGCCCTGTCAGGCATCTACTGGCTCAAGGCGTCGCTGCGTGCCTGCATCGACGGGCGGCAACTCGCACCCCTGTCGCGCAGCGTCGGGGTCGGGCTCTTCCGTGCTGCCCTTGACGCTCCGGACACCCCGGAACTGCTGGCGCGGGCACCCCGGCCCCTGCTGCCGCCTGCCCACACGATCGTGTCGTATGTTCGTGCCTGGGGCCAGGCGATGCTGCTGTGGGGTTGCGTGCACGAACTCCAGGCGCGCCTAGCCCACCACCTTGGCTGGAGCGCCTCGCTGGCTTTGCTGCCCACGGTGGGCTCTCACCCGGCCTGGGCCCAGTCCGCGTTAGAGCAGGCACATGCGGCCGCACCAGCGCTGGCAGCACCCGCCAGTGTTACCCCGCAGACCGAGCCCGTAACCCCGTTGCCCACACCGTCATGAGTTACCTGCTCACCCTGCACCAAGACGCCACCCTGACCCTGGCCACCACGGAACGTACCGTGCCGGCGCAGCACGTTCAGGCGCTGGAGAGCGCTCTGGACTTGGCCGCTGCGCTGCAAACGCTTACCAGCAGTGCCCGTGACGCGGCTGCGCAGGCGCAGCAGGCGGCCTGCGAGCAAGGTCACCGCGACGGTTTTGCCGCTGGGCTGGCACAGGCCCGCCAGGAAGCGGCGGGACAGATTGCAGCAGCGCTGCAATCGCTGGCGCAGCAGCACCAGCGCCAGCGCGAAGAACTGCGCAGCGCCCTCGTCACGCTGGCCACTGCCATGGTGCGCTGCATGGCTTCGGCACTAGCGCCCGATCAAGTGGTGACCGCCCTGGCGCTGCAGGCTTTCGAGCAGGTGGTACCTCCTCAGCCCGTGCGCCTGCGCCTGCCCGCAGAGCTGGTCGAACCCGTGCGCGCACAACTTGCCACGCGTGAATTGCCCATGCCCGTGCAATGCCTGGCCGACACAGAACTCCATGGGCTGGACTGCGTGGTGGAGTCCCAGGCGGGTGCGTTGCTGGCCGGGCTCGACACCGTCCTGGCAAGTGCTGCGCAGCGGATTGAAACCTCCCAGCGCCAGATGGCGGCCCCCGAAGCCAGGGCCGCCTGAGCGCGCCACCGATTTGCGACATGCACGCTGACGCTTCCCCCCGCCCTCTGCTCGATCCTGCCATCCTGGCCTCGCTGCGCTCCATGCAGCCGGTGGCTGCCCGGGGGCGGGTTGTGCAAGCCTTTGGCACCACATTGCGCGTGAGTGGATTGCGTGCCGTCATCGGCCAGCAATGCCTGATTCGTGACCCCGCGCAACCGCATGGCAACGTGCTGCGCGCAGAAGTCGTCGGGCTTCGCGAGCACGACGCCATTCTTGTGCCACTGGGGCACCTGCACGGCGTCTCTATGGGTGCCGAGGTGGAACCTCTGGATAGCGGAGAACTCATTCCCGTGGGCGACGCTTTGCTGGGCCGCGTGCTCGATGCCTTCGGCACACCCCTGGATGGTCACGCCCTCCCGGCCCACTTGCCGCTAGGCCCCTTCCACGCCGAGCCACCCAACCCGCTGACCCGGCGGCCCATTGATACCCCATTCATCACCGGCGTGCGTGCGCTCGACGGATTGCTCACCATCGGTGAAGGTCAGCGACTGGGCGTGTTCGCCATGGCCGGGGGGGGCAAGTCCACCTTGTTGGGCATGCTTGCCAAGCTCGCACACAGCGACGTCAACGTCATCGCCCTGATCGGCGAACGCGGGCGTGAGGTCAGCGAGTTTCTGGAGGACAGCCTTGGCCCCCAGGGCCTGGCCCGCTCGGTGATCGTCGTCTCCACCTCCGACCGGCCCGCGATGGAGCGCCTGCGTGCAGCCCAGACCGCCACCGCCATTGCCGAACACTTCCGCGCGCAAGGGCGGCGCGTCCTGCTGATGATGGACTCCGTGACCCGATACGCCCGTGCGTTGCGCGAGATCGGCCTGTCGGTGGGGGAGCCAGCCGTGCGCCGTGGCTTCCCCCCCAGTGTGTTTGCAGAGCTGCCGCGCCTGTTCGAGCGGGCGGGTAACGATGCGTCCGGCTCCATCACCGCTTTCTACACGGTTCTGGCTGAAGATGAAGACGGCTCCGATCCTGTGGCCGAGGAGACCCGCTCTATCCTGGACGGCCATATCGTGCTTTCGCGCCAGCTGGGGCAAGCGGGGCACTTCCCGGCCATTGACGTACTGGCCAGCGCCAGCCGCGTGTTCAACCGCGTCACCGATCGCGCCCACCAAGACGCAGCCCTGCGCGTGCGCGCCCTGATAGCCAAACACGACGAAATCCGCTTCCTGCTTCAGGTCGGTGAATATGCGCCTGGCAGCGACGCACTGGCCGACGACGCCATCGCCGCCCAACCCGCGTTGCAGGCCCTGTTGCGACAGCGGCCCGACGAGGGGACTCCCTTCGAACAAACCCTCGCTGCGCTGCAGCAGTTCCAGCGTTGACTGTGAGCAGCCTGCATATACCTTGGGGGGCTCGCCCATGACCGCCTCCGCCATGGCCCAGCAACTGGCTGCTGCCAGTCAGCTGCAGCGACTGCGTGCGTTGCGCGAGCGCAAAGCCTTGCGAGCCAGCCAGCAGGCCGAGCGCGAGTTGCAAGCTGCCCAGCAAGTGGTGCGCGACCGCGAAGCCCAGATTCGCCAACTGCAGGCCCGCAGGCTGGAGCTGCAGCACAGCCTGATTGGCCCCTACGCAGCCCGCATGGGGGTGGTGGCCGGCTACGCCAGTGCCGCACAGGAGGCGCTGGACGACCAGCTCGAACGCGCTGAATACGCATTGATCGATGAGGAAGAAGAGCTGATCAACGCGCGCACCCGTGCCGCCACAGCCCGCACCGCGTGGCTCCAGGCCGTGGTCCAGCACCAGGCCAGCACCACGCTACGCGATGACGCCCGCCAAAGCCTGCGGCGCGAACGTGAAACCACGCTGGAGCGGGAAGACCCCCCGCTGCGGTCAGCCCCCTGAGGAATGCCCCGTGAGTGACATCCGTCCATCGACCCCTGAAAGAAAAACCCATACCTCCGACACTGCCGCCCGGTCCTCACAGGCCGGCGGCTGGGTGCCCCCGCAGGCGCGGCGGGACTTTGATGCCGCCATCCGGCGGGCAGGCGAACGCAGTGACAGTCGGCTCAAGGACCAGGACGACCCCGAACCCAACGAACTCCCCCACACCGAGGTTCCGCCCCCAGGCCTGTGGGGGCAGCTGCCCCCACTGACCGGGCACACCGGGTCGGCAGGGGAGGGCAGTACCCTTATGGGGGGCAGTGCAGCCCTCACCGCACCCGCCCAACCCACCGGCCTCCTGCCAGATTCTCTGCCTATGGCCCCTCATGCGGCCGCGCCCGGGGTGGGTACCCCGTTGCGCTTGCAAGTGCCGCTGGGCGGTGCCGAGGCCGCCACCCTGGCCCTGCGCTTAGCCCAAAGCGGCAACGGCCAGTGGCAGCTGCGCATGGGCACCAATGCCACCACCCGCCAGCAACTGACCCCGCACCTGGAGCGACTGCGCGACCGCCTGCGCGAACACAGCCACGGTCGCATGGACGACCTCGGATTTGACGATGACACCGTGGCCTGATACCGCCAGCCCAGCCGCAGTGGCGGCACCTGCCCCGCACGCCCCACCAGTGCCCGCGCCGGCGTGGCTCGTTTTTTGTGGCCCGGTGGGTGCACACCGGGCCGAACTCTGGCTGCCGCTGCTGCCAGAGTCAGCCCCTTGCCTGTGTGAATCTCAGCCCCCAGCCCCAAACCCGGATGCACCAACAGCCTCCTCAGGCACCACTGGTCGGGATGCCGCCCAGCCTGCGCGCACCTCTGGGGACACCGCAACGGAGTGGACCGGACCGCGCCTGATGCTGCAGCTGGCCAAGGCAGAACCGCTCATCAGTGCTGTCGAGCAATGGCTGCGCCACCCCTGGCAGTTGCAGCCCGGTGAAGCCGCGCCAGCAGTCGCCCTGGAATCCGGCACGTGTGAAGCGGTGGTGCAGACCGCTGCACTGGCCCCTGTGGGCACGCGCCTGCGCCTGCCTTGGACGGCACTGTCGGGTCCGCCGGCCGACTGGCTGCAGTCCCCGCATGTCGCTTGGCCCAGCGTGTGCACGGAACTGTGCCTGGATACAGCGCCTGCCGCCGCAGTCGCAGACCTCGCTGAAGGCTCCCTGGTCTGGCTCACGCCCTCTCTGGGGTGCGAGTGGCCCGTCACCGTGCGGCCCATCGGCGGCCACCTTCCGGTGCGCGCGGGTGTGCTGGTACGCAGCCCCGCTGTTCGCACTGATGCCCCGCCCATGGCCGAGCCCCTGGGGCTGGATCTGCACGCGCCGCTGCCCACGGCCACCGAGCCGCTCGCCACAGACACCCATGCCAACACGGATGCCGATGCCGAGATCGTCTGGCGCGGCATGCCCGCCATGGGGCTGGAGCAATGGCTGTGCTGGCAGGCTCGTCCAGGGGTGCTATCGGTACCTGCCGCAGCTACAGCACCGGTTCGCCTTCGGCTACCACCCATGCTGCCGGGGGAGCTGCACTTGCAGCAGGGTGGTGCGTTGCGCGCCCACGGTGAACTGGTTCCTCTGGCCGGTGGCTACGCCCTTCGAATCCGCAGCGCCCTCGGTGCCACACCAGCCTTTGGGCCTGCAGCCCCCTTGTTTTCCGCTGAACCATCCACCGGGCGCGCGTGCGGCGCAGCCCATTCGCAGACACCATGGACCTGAATCAATTTACCCCTTCCTCGGCACTGGTCACTGTGATCGTTGTCTCCCTGGCGCCGTTTGTGGGCGTCATGGTCACTTCCTTCACAAAGATCATTGTGGTGCTCAGCCTGCTGCGCAACGCTTTAGGCCTGCAGCAGGTGCCACCCAACGTGGTGCTCAACGGCATGGCCCTGGTACTCACCATCTACGTCATGCTGCCCGTGGGGTTGGATATGGCCGAACGTGCCCGCAGCGTCTCCAACGTCGGCAGCACCTCTGGCATGCTGGCGGTGGCCGATGCGGCCAAAGAGCCCCTGCGCGACTTTCTGGTTCGCCACTCATCCGTCCACGAGCGCGCTTTCTTCCTAAAGACCGCCCAGAAAACCCTCAGTCCCGAACGTGCTTCCCAGATCAGCGAACGCGACTTTGTGGTGGTTGTGCCCGCCTTCACCGTCAGCGAGCTGTCCGCAGCGTTCCAGATCGGGTTCCTCATCTTTCTGCCCTTTCTCATCATTGACCTGGTCATCGCCAATATCCTCACTGCCATGGGCATGATGATGCTCTCGCCCACCACCATCTCGCTGCCGTTCAAGCTGCTGCTTTTCGTGCTGGTCGATGGGTGGGTCAAGCTCACCCACGGCCTGGTGCTCTCCTACGGCCACTGACCTTGCCGCCGTGCATCGCCTTCCCACTCTGTCCATGCCCTCCGTACGCCATGTTTGAAAGCCAGACCATCCAACTGCTGTACCAGGCCCTGTGGCTGGTGTTGCTCCTGTCCGCGCCACCGGTCATCGTGGCCGCGCTGGTCGGGCTACTGGTTGCCCTGGTGCAGGCTGCCACCCAGATTCAGGAGCAGACCCTGCAGTACGCGCTCAAGTTCTTCGCCATCGTGCTCACCATCTTTATCACCGCATCGCTGCTGGGCGGCACGCTGTACCGCTATACCGACCGGGTCATGACCGACTTCCCCGCACTCGTCAAACGCTGAGGCGACCCACCCATGGGAGAAACCTTTGCCGCGGTGAACAACGTCAGCGAAATGGCGTTGCTGGCCGCGCTTGCCAGCGTGCGCTTTGCTACCGCCTTCGTGCTGTTGCCCCTGCTGGCCCAGGAAACCGTGCCCCAGCTCGTGCGGGGCGCCATTTTTCTTGCGTTCGGAGTCATCACACTGGCCCTGCAGCCTGCGGTCAACGTCACCGGCTGGAGCGTTTCCCAATGGATCGGGTTGTTCTCCAAAGAAGCCTTCATCGGCCTGGCTCTGGGCATGCTGCTGGCCGCTGTGCTCTGGGCGTTCGACGCCGCCGGCGAGATCATTGACGGCGCGATCGGACTGTCGCAGGCGCAGGTCACAGACCCTCTCTCCGGGCGTCAGACCTCGCTTTCAGGGGCCTTCCTGGGTCGCTTGGCTGTGTACCTGTTTATGGCCTCGGGTGGCCTCATGCTCTGGATCGGCGTCCTCATGGAAAGCTTTGTGCTGTGGCCCCTGGCCCAGCCTGGCCTTGCTCCGCGCCCAGCCGGAGTCACCTTGTTTGAGAGCGCCTTCGCGCAATTTGCGGGCCTGAGCTTCCTGCTCGCTGCGCCCACCCTGGTAGTCATGTACGCCATTGACCTGGCGCTGGGCCTCATGAATCGTTTCGCGCCCCAACTCAATCTGTACTCGTTGTCCAGCTCCCTCAAAAGCGTGGCTGCCATCCTGCTGTGGTTGGTCATGCTCACCACCTTGGCCAAGACACTGCTGAACTACCTGGCTGCCCTTTTCCCGACACTGCTGCACAAGATGCAGACCCTGCTGCCCACCTGAACACCCAGCGAGCGCCGGCCTCGGGCTTGGGGTTTGAAGCGTTTTGTTGCAAATGCACCCCCTCCACTAGGAGGCTTCCCAATAGCGCAAGCGGGCGCAAGTTTTTACGATGGAGACATCCCATCTTTCATCTGCGTCCACACATGGTGACCTCGTCCTCTCTCTCGTCGCTGGCAGGCCTCGCTGGCCTAGCGCCCCGGACTGACGCGCTCCGGCCAGCCAGGGACAACGGCGACACCGCGCGCTTGTTTGGCTATACCGGCAGCGATGCCGTCGCCCGCACCTTGTCCGTCCCCCCCTTCAGCGGCGACACCCCGGCCCAGCTGCAATCCCGGTTCATTGACTGCCTCTTTACCCGGGGTTGATCTCCACCCCCACCCGCGCGCCGCTCCTTTGCGACAGCACCCATGGCCCAACCCATCCCAGATCTGACCCTGCGCGATCAGCCCGACTGGGCTGGTGCAGCAGAGGTCCTCATCGAAGGCTGCGCCCATCTGCCCTCACGTGAAGACCGCGTGCGCTGGATGGAGCGCCTGTGCCTCTCGCTCGGCGATGCGCTGTACCCCGCCTTCCTGCAGGTGCTTTGCCGCATTGGCGAGCATGGCAACCCCCAAGCCCAGGCTGCGGTCGCCGATACCCTGGTGCTTGCTCTGCAAAGCGGCCGCCTGCCCTCGGGGCGGCACGCCGCATGGGGGGCGCAATGGGACGCGTCCGTGCGCGCCACCCGCACCATGGGCCCCATCGAGTACCTGTGCGCCTGGTTCGCGCAGCCCGACGGGCGCGGCACCCTCGGGGCCGTGGCTTTTGACCAGGCCGCACGCGCACTGGTTGGCTTGGTATCGCACAGTGAAGCTGCCCGGCGCCTCTATTGCGCCAAGCTCCACAGCGTGGCCGACGACCCCCTCGACGGGGCTTGGACCCGCAGCAGCCGCCACGCACTGCAAGCCATGGCCCTGAGCTGGTCTCAGGCGGACCCCGAACCCTACCGTGCGGCCACCCAGGCGGTAGAAGCCTTCATGGTTGCGTCCCGCCACGGTGAACAATCCGCGCCGGCTGCAACGGTTGGCGCGCTGGCGCAGGGCTGGATTCCTCCGGCCTCCTGGCGTTGAGGCACCGATACGCCGCTCCCGTGCGGCCCGTTGCACCCTGCTATCCCACCTTCACCATCTGGCATGTCTGAGCCATGGGCCGCGCTGGCCCCCATTCGGGCCATTGCTCCTGGTGGCCGCGTTGCAGCCTTGGGGGGGTACCCGGGCGGCGGCCAGGGCTTCAGCGGTAACGGGCCATGGCCCGGTGACGACCCCGAAGCCCCCCAGTCGCCCGCCCACTTGCTGGATGCTCTGCTGCGGCTGGAGCACGCCGACCTGCAGGCCTGGGTACACAGCTTGGCGCAGTCCCCCAGTCGCCGGGCCCGACCCTGGTACCACCAGCTCGACTACGCCGACACAGATACACTGTTGCAGCACCTCGCAACGCGCCTCGATGCAGCGCACCTGGCAGGCTTCACCCGGATTGCCGTTCAGGAGCTAGATCTGGCGCGCTGGGGTGAACACCTGGCGCGCAGCGCCAGCGATCGCGACAGGCTCGGCCTGCTGATCGCTCTGGTTGGCCACGGTACCGCCGTGGGGCCCGTCCTGCCCAGCCACCCCCAGCCAGACGGACTGCGCGCTCCTTTGATCGGCCGTTTGCTGAGTAGTCTGCACGGCCGTACCCATGCCCTCGACACCGCCTTGCAAGCCATGCTGCCGCTTCCCCCGGCGTCGGCACAGTCTGTGGCAATGGTGAGGGCCATGCTCACCGCCCTGTTACCACCCTACACCCCGGTGCGCACGCAGGCCGACTCCGGCGGAGTCCTGCGGCAGGTGCTGGAGGCCTGCGCCACCGCCAGCGATGCACCCGCCAAAGCCACCCTGTGGGTCCTGGCCATCCCTGTCGCTGCCCAAGGTGCGGCCCTGCCGACACTCGCCCCTGCCCTTACGCGGCTGCTTACCAGCCAGACCTGTGCCATTGTCAATGCCCTGGCCCAGCAGCACCCTGACGGCCAGGCCCTGGCTTGCTACCTGCACATCCTGTGTGCCCAGCAGCGCACCCAAGAAATCCGGCTCATTCACCACCAGCTGCACCAGGGCCACGACGGCATGCACCCTCCTGCGGAATACCTGCATCACTGCGATCGGCGCGGGGCATATCCCCATGCCATGGCTCTGGGGCACTACCTGGGGGCTTGGGCCATGGTCATCGGCAACAACCCAGGCGGCCCTCCCGCAGGCGCAACTGCGCCAGTGCAGCTCTCTCCCCATGCCCAGCCCACCGGGCGCGCACCGCAAGCCGCTCACCAAGGAGACCTCTGGCTCGCAGGCACAGCATATGCCGCCCTCGGGCCCGCCCAGAGTGCAGAGGCGAGCAAGTTCCTCACGGCGCCTGTCTGGCAACAGAGCGGTCCGCAAACCGCCTTTTGGGCGGCTTATCAGCGCGTGCTGCAAGCCCATTGCGGCGAGCTATCGCCACTCCTCCTGGCAGCCTCCGCACCCACCCACAGCGGCGCAGCGCCCGTCATCGGCACACCCTATGTCCCCTGAACCCGTCATCCTCTATCAAGGTCCACGCTTGCGCATTCGCCAGTTCCGCAGCCGCGACGCCCAGGCCCTGGTCACCATGCACCGCGACCCTCGCGTACGCGCGCACCTGGCCGACGATGCACCGCTGGATGAGCCCCGTGTCGCACACCGCTTCATCGCGCACATGCAACAGTTCTATCTGCAATACCCTGGCACTGGTATCTGGTGTGCAGAGCGAGCCCAGCCGCCTGACTCGGACACCATTGCCGACGCACTGCGTGCGCACGCCGAAGGCGACATCGACGCTTTGCTGTTAGCCAAGCTTGTGCAACCCCGATGGTTTTTTTGCGGCTGGTTCAGCCTGGTGCATTTGGAGGAGGATCCGCAAAGCCTGGAGATCGGCGCGCGACTGGCGCCGCAGGCCTGGGGCGGTAGGCTCGCACTGGATGGCGGGGAGTGGCTGCTGCAGCACGCCTTTGGCGCCTTGCTGCAAACGCATGTGCTAGGCCACTGCGCACCCACCAACCGCTCTGCCGCGCACTGTCTGCAAGTACTGGGCTTCGGCTGCCAAGGTATGGCCACTTACAACGGCACGCAGGCCCGGCGCTACCGCCTGGACCAGGCCCAGTGGCAGGCGTGGCACACCCAGTCCCGCCGCCAGCGCCAGCGTGCGGTGCTCAGCGTTTCTCCGGCATAAACCTGCAGCGGGTGAGGGGAGGTGAGGGGGATGTGAAGAGGGATGGCACGGGGCGTGATGGCCCCGAGAGGCTCGCCCCAAACGATGAACGACGCACCGATCTCAAACGATTCGCATGCCCGATGACGTGATGCGCAGGCGGCTGGCGTCCACCTTCAAGAAGCCCTCGATCATCTCCTTACCAAGCTGCCGCATCTGCGCCTCCAGCATCGGATCAGGCTGCCGCTGCAACTGCACCTGCGTCGTTGCCATCAGCATGCCCAGCATCACCGTGGCGTCATACATGCGCTGCTTCTCCGCGTCGGTCACCTGGGCGAAATCTCGCTCTGCCGCAAGCGCTCTGCGCAACTGATTGGCCAGCGGCTTCACATGGCTGTTGCTCACATTCTGGTTGTTGTAGGCCATATAGGCTCCCGCGAGAAAAGATGCCAGCCCCGTGGCCACATCGTTGGTCGGCACACCCAGCTGTCGCGCCACCTGCGGGTACTGCTGGTGCAGTTCCAGAAACCCCTGGCGCATTTGTGGACGCTGCGCCGGCGGGTAGTAGCCCACCAACATATCCAGTGCTGCCGTTCTGCCATTGCGCTGAAAGCCGGTGCGCGCCAACTGCGCTGTGGATACGCCGCCCGCCACCCCCTTGCGGCTGGCGCGCGCAGCGCGTTGGATTTCGTTGTTCAGCAAGTAGCTGCCAGCGCCCACGGACAGGCTCATCCCCGTGTCCGAACTCATCCACCAGGCACTGGCAGGAGTCATGGTTGCGAAGGTGATCGCTACAGCAGCGCAAAAATTTTTCAGGGATTTCATGGTCAGTGTTTGGTCAAAAACGCGGGCAGTTCCGCAACCCAGCCAGCCCTGTTTGGGGCGCACAAAAAGGTGCCAACATCCCAGGAGATACCTGCGTGTGCACAGCAGCCCAGGACATCAGCGGCGCCCACCCGGCGGGTGGGGCAAGGCGGCCACATCGTATCGGGCGAGGAAGAAAAAAACGGACCGAGGAACGGTCCGTTTCGTTTGTTGCAAATCGCGATATCCGCTCGTCGGGCGGACAGGGCTTATTGCTTGCGAGCCATGCTGCTCATGCCTTCGCCCAGCGACTTCAGCGCGGTATTGAACGCATCGGTCAGCAGCTTGAACTCCTGGCTTACAGCCTGGAACTCTGCGTTGACAGCCTGCATTTCCTTGGCAGCATCCTCGCCGTCACCACCAGCGGCCTCCTTGAGCTTGCCCGACAGCTCCACCATCTTGGCGGCTTTGTCACCCATGGCTTCACCCATGGCCTGGGCAATGGCCTGCAGCCAGCTCTTGGCACCGGCTTTGCCACAGCCCTTGCCGCCTTGACCCGTGCTCTCGGCCATCTGGTTGCGCACGCTGTCGACGATCTGCTGCGCAATGTCGTCAACCGACTTTTGGATGTCGCACGATGCCACGTCGGAAATTGCCTCGCCAGCACCATCGGTGGGCTTGCAGTATTCCTGCATCACCTCGTCGATCGCCTGGCAGATCGCGTCTTGCAGAAACTTCGGCATGCCATCTTCGCGCTGCAGTGTTTGCGCCGCTTGTTGTGCGCCGCCGCCCATGATGGTGCTGACCAGGTTGGTCGTTGCATTCAGGATGTTGACTGGCGAGAAGCCTTCCAGCGTCTTGCTCATGTCATTGCCACCCAGCAGGCCGCTGACCATGCCACTCAGAAACTGCGAACCGATGCCACCGAGCAGACCGCCCATGCCCATTCCGCCGCCGCCGATCAATGCGGAACCCACGACGCCAACTGCTGCACCCATAACAAACTCCTTGAAACTGGCCCATCTTCGGGCCGTGATTGGTTGGAACGACTCCTTCGCCTGCGCAGGTCGCCCTGGCAAGGACCCCATCGGGCTGCGGCTTTGTGGCTCTGGCTCCGTCGGGACAGCCGTGATTGAACCGGCTTTGGGTCTGCCGCGCTATATGTGCGATTCCCAGCTAGGAATGCCCCTAGCTAGGGATGACACCTACTCGCACACCTCTCTGGCCCAGCATCCGCCCGCCCGCAAAACATGCGCGGATCACAATTCCAACATCTCTTTATGCTATCAAAATAGTAGCTAATTGCGCTTTGTAGAAAAGCGCTGGCGGCATATTTGCTTTGGATATCAGCCGTTGCCCAACACTCTGTCATCCTGCACCGGAGTAGCTCAGCTCCCCCTGCCAGATACCTGTCGAAGCCCTTGACGCGCGCTTTGGCTGCTTGCGACTCGTTGCAACTGAAGACCTTTGCAACGCGCTGCGCAGCCCGTCTGTGCGCGTTGTGCACAGCACGCCGTGAACAGATCGCGCAAAGGTGCTTACAGCACCCTCTGTGCCATGGCCATGCGGGTCAGGTGCACCGCAGAGTCGGCCTGCATCTTGCCAAGTACCCGGCCGCGGTGCAGTTCCACCGTCTTGGCGCTGATGTTCAGGTCCCGGGCGATTTCTTTGCTCATCTTGCCGTCCACCACCCCGCGCATCACCTCGGACTCCCGATCCGTCAGCGTGGCCAGCCTGCGCTGGAACTCTGCGCACGCTGGAGGCCGATGCGGCGCGGCCGGTGCCTCAAACGCCTTGGCCAGCGCCTGCTCCAGCGCGCTGTCTTCAAACGGTTTTTCCAGGAACGTGATGGCGCCCTTTTCCATGGCCTGCACCGCCAGCGGCACGTCGCCGTGCCCGGTCATGTACACCACCGGCAGTGGCCACTGCGCACCCGGCCCTGCAATACCCCGCGCAATCAGCGCGTCATGCACCTGCAACCCGGACATCCCGGGCATTCGCACATCCAGCAACAAGCAGCTGTCGGCCAGCGTGCCCGCTTGCATCTGGTGCTCCAGGGTGGCAATGGCGGCGTTGGCATCCGCGAAATCCAGAACCCGGTAGCCCGCTCCCTCCAGCCACCAGCGGGCCGTGGTCCGGAAATCTGCGTTGTCGTCCAGCAGGTACAGCGTTCGTGTCGTCGGTCCAGCGTGCGTGACTGTCATGTGTCCATCTCTCCCTCATAGCATTCAAAACTCTCAGGGGCGCCCCGTTGGGTAGGCAGGTCTCGCGCCTGTCTTTGCGCCGCAGTCGCCGCCAGGCTCAGGCCTGATCGCCGGGTAGCCCCTGCGGCTCGGCCTGGGCGGCAGGCGCAGGCGCTGCAACCAGCGGCAGCGCGACGAAGAACGTGCAACCCCGGTCCGTATTGGGCGTGAACCACAGGCGGCCCTGGTGCAGTTCAATCAGGCTGCGGCAGATGTTCAGCCCCACACCCATTCCCGTGGGTTTCGTCGAGAAAAACGGCATGAACAACTGCGCCGCCGTCTCATCCTCCATGCCACACCCTGAATCCCGGATCGCCATCTCCAGCATCTGGTCCACCTCATCGATCCGGCACACGACCTCCAGACGTCGCTCGTGCGCAGGCGACTGCGCCATGGCATCGATCGCATTGCGCAGCAAATTCACCAGCACCTGCTGCACCATCACACCATCGGCCACCACCGCCCAGCCGCGCTGCTGCAGCGTCTGCTCAATGCCGTCCTCCTGTACGGACCACTGCACCCCGTGGCGCTCCAGGTCCCAATCCAGTAGCGCCAAGCTACTGCGCAACAAGGTCAGCGTATCCAGAGGCTCCCGTTGCGGTTGGTGATTGCGCGTGTAGTCCCGCACCCGGCCAATCACCCGTGCCGCGTACTGCACCTGCTCCAACGCCAGCTGCACCCCTTGCGTCAGCGGCGGCAACATCTGCGGCTGCAAACTTTCACCAGCGGATGCCAGCCGCGCCTTCAGGCCCCGCAGCACATTGCCCACCGCCCCCAGCGGCTGGTTGAGCTCATGTGCCAACGTGGTCGCCATCTCGCCCACCGCCAAGCTGTGCGACGTAAAAAGCAGTCGCTCACGGTCTTCCAGGTGGCGTCGCGTAGGGTTCAGCGCCCCTCCATCAGGCCCAAGCCACAGCGCCCACAGTCCCTGCTGCGGTGCCACCGGGGCCAGTCGGGCAGGGCGCGTGCGTGCATCCCCAGGCGCGGCATGCATGCGGCCATCGTGTGCCTCGTCGTGCCCATCCACTTGCTCGCCACACAACTCCACCGTGCCTGCCCATCCTTGATCACAGCCCGGCCATTGGGCTACCGCGCACATCCCGGCCGTCAACCCTTCCAGCCGCTCGCACAGCAGTGCCAGGGGGGCACCCACGGGCGGCCAGGTGTCCTGCTCTACCCTCTCCGTGGGAGGGGCCACTGCCGCACACAGCGCTGCATTGCGCCAAAGCACCCGACCTGTGCCAGACACATCCAGCACCGCCATCGCATCGCCCAGAGCAGTCAGCGCACAGGCCTGCCAGTCGGCAGGCAGCCCCTGCGCCAAGCCCACGCTGTTCAAGCCATCACCCTGCATGCACGGCATGCAGCGCACCCAGGCCCGCGCCATCCAGCGGTACAGGCACCCGCAGTGCCATCAGTGTCCACTGCGTGCCCAGCAAGCGGCGCAGGCGGCGTGGCTCCTGCAGCACAATGCGCTCGGGCGCACCCGGGCCGGCCGCCGCAGGCTCGTCAGCCGCGCTATGCACCACCAGCTGCGGCGTGTGGCGGTCTGGCCGCGAAGCTCCCAGCCGCCAACCGCCTGCAGCATCCACGTCTTGGCGCAAGCGCCACACCCGCCACTGCGTATCGGCAGGCATCGTGGCCGTCCAGCGCGCCACCAGCGGCCAGGCTTGCCCTGCTACGCCAGCAGCCCGCCCCGGACGCACCGCATCCGGGCGCAGTACATGCCCCCACAGGCGCATGTGCGACACATCGGGCGGAGCCAGCACCAACACACAGCGACCCGCCTCCAGCTCCCGCAACAATGCCTGCTGCGCATTGGCCTCCAGCCACACCCGCAGCGCTCGGTAGTGCTGGGCAGCGGCTTCTCGGCTCATGTCCTCCAGCCCTGGCGCCTCACCGGGCTCCTCCTGCGCGTCCTCATCGGTATCGCTCCAGGCATCCCAGAAATCTTCGTCCTCCAGCTCCGGCGCAGCGTTGCGTGGCATGTCGCGTTCCACCCGCTCCACCCGGTCCTGCGACACCCGCTGCCGAACCTTCGGTGCCAGCGCTAAAGCCATTGCCAGGGCATGCGGCATCTCCGTCGGTTCGCCCGCGAGCAGTGGCTTGCCAAGCCCCCGCTCCTCACGCACGCCTGCGGCCCCCGTTGCTACCGAACCTTTGGCGTCTGCGCCTGTGACAGCTGCCACAGGCCCCTCAGCGCGGCCGCGTGGCCCCAGCGCCAGCCCATCGGGCCGCACACCGCGCGGGGCGAATTCAGGCCCGCGCGCCGTAGCCCCTGTTGCGGCGGCTCCTGCGCCCGGCCGCGCCATTCCCGCAATGCCCCCCGCAGGGCTCTCGCCCAAGCGCGCAGCCCGCAACGCCCACTGTGCCTGCGCCAGCGCCACCGCAGCTGCCCCCGCCGTCATTTGTCCTGCCAGAGTGCGCCCCAATGCCTGGGCCAGGGCAGCTTGCGCCTGCGCCACTGCAGGCTGCGCACCGGCGCGCCCCGCCATGCTCCCTGATGGCGCCGCACCCTCACGGGCCTCCGTGCGTGGCTGGGGGGGTGTCTGTTTGCGGCCTTCCGTCTGCGGCGCCGGTCCCACAGTTGCAGCCTGTGCGCTCTGTGCTGCCTGCGCGGCCTGCACCGCCGCAGGTGTTTGTCCTGCGCTGGCAGGCGTGCTTTTGGCAGCAGCGAACCCATTGCCTTGTGCCAAAGACTGCGCAGCTGCATCAGCCCGAGGGTTGGCAATGCCCACCTGCGTTGCTGCCGGGCTGGTGCCAGGCGGGCGCGGTAAACCCCCGCCCGTACTCGTCCCTTCAGTCCGCAGCCCGCCGCCGGTCGCCGCGCCCTGCCATGGCGCAGCGCCGTAGTTTTGGCCTCCCATGGCGCTGCCGTTGTGTACGGCAGAACCAGCACCCCAGCTGGTGCCAGCGCCTGAAATCGTCACAACCGTGCCAGCCAGCGTGGTGGCCGGTGCCAGCGCCCCCGGCGGCGCTCCAACAGGGGGTTGGCCACCCTGCGCACCGCCCCGCTGGGCACTCCCTCCTCCAAAACCATAGCCGCCAGGCGGCACGCCCGTGCCACTGGCCGTGGGCTGAGATGCGCCACCACTCTGTGGCGTACCCGCGGCCGAGTACGCCTGGCCGCCGCCCTGCACCTGTCCTGCACCGCTGTGGGTTGCCCAGTTTCCCGGGCTCCCACCGCCGCTACCGCCGACGTTAGTGCTCAGCCCGCCCACAGGCTGCAGTCCCCCGCCACCAGGGCCAACACTGCCGGTACCGCCAGCTCCGGAGCCCCCCGGACTGGATTCCCCACTGCTGTCTAGCCCAGGGTGTGTGCCGGGTGGGCTGCTGCCGGTGTTGGTTGAGCCGTTGGGCCCATCCGTGGGGCTGGCCTCACCGGGCTGTTGGGCTGGAGTGGGGTTGTGTGCAGGGTCCGCACTGGGGCCCTCTGCCGGAGCAGGGGGCGGCTGGTCGGAGGCTGGCGGCAGGTGAGGATCCACCGGTGCGGGAGGCTCACTGGGTGTGGGGGCCTGCACCGGAGCCTCGGGCGCAGCGGGGGGCTGCGCGGGCCCGTCGGTGGGAGTAGGAGTGACAGGTGGGGTCAGTGCATCACTATGGCCGATGAACATTAGTGAAAAAGGTTATTTCAAGTATATTTTCGCACCGGATATTTGTATTTTTTAGAAGCTATGATTAACTCCAATACTGTAGTTGTTAAGAGTGCCTTCACGCATGTAGTTGATGTAGGTTTGCGTTCGCTTTGATAAGGCGTATGTACCGTTGATAGTCGCGTTGGTGTATTTTTTGCGTCCAAACCGTGCATTGCCAATGGTGTACTCAGCCTTGGTTTCGCGGGCTATATCAATACCTGCTGAGAATTGATTCCAGGTGGCCTTGGCGCCCACAGTAATGCCACTGGATGAAAAAATAGCATTGGCCACGCTAAGTAGGGTGGAAGGGTCGTAATATCGTCCATTGCGCGACTGAAAGTATCCGCCTGAAAATGCAAGATTTTGATATTGGTATTTGGCGCCAAAGGCAAAATTGGCTTTCTGATAACTTGCCTTGTTATAGGCGGCGCCCATAGTCAGGGGGCCTGTTCTGTAAGTAGCGCCGAGGTCCACCTTACTGCGGTTGGCACCATTGAGCAGATCGTTGTCCTTCGGCACATAGGCGGCCTCCAGCAGAAGACCACCCAATTGCGGCGTACGGTAACTGATCTGATTGGATTGGCGCATGCCAGCGCCCACAGCGCCGAAAAGTCGAAATGCAATGGAATTATTTCCTGCGCCCATCAAATCCCAGGATGCCATAGCGTTATAGCTGGGCGTAGTGGCTCGACCTAGTTTTATGCGGCCCCAGCTATCACCTATCCAAACGCTGGAGTTGCGAGCAAACGCGCCTGCAGGGTCGGTTGCGCCACTGGACGCATCTAAGCCTTGCTCCAGCTGAAAGCCCGCTTGCAGCCCGCCACCCAAGTCTTCCACCCCTTTGAAACCTACAAAGCTGTCTTGGAGATTCACCATGGAAGAACTTTGTAGGCCGATCCTGCCCGGCTTCACTTGGGTACTGTCTACTTGATATGTTTTACCCACAGCTACATCCACAGCGCCATAAATCGTCACATTCGATTGCGCCCAGGCCGGTGCGCAAGCCAGCAGGGTTGCCAGAGCCAAAGGGGTTACTTGGTATTTATTCATGAACAGTATTTGATCCAGAGGTTGTAGAAAGGCTGCCCCTCCCTGATGCCCACCAGTCCAACCTGGCAGGGCAGCCCAGCGCGGGATTAAAGCAAGCCGCTGGCGGCGCTGAGCCGTGGTTTCGCGCGCACGCAACAGCAGGTGTTACTGCACACTGGGGAAGTGTGAAAAGAATGTTTCTTTTGATTGCAATTCATGGGGGCTTTGTTGCACAAGTTGGGCCCATTGCGCTGCTAGCCCCAATGCATGAACCTGAGTGAACCTAAAAGGACAGAGACCTGCTATGGATAGAGGTGTGAGCTGGGCTGGGTACATGCAAATGCACGCCCGGCCGCGCCATCCCCGCAATGCCCTCAATCCACCGAACTTGAGCCCCCACCATCCCTTGTAAGCCATATGCGGATGCGGCTTCACATGCCGCGCAGGTCTGGGCTGAGATCGGCCCGGAACTGCGGCGCACCAAGTTCTTGCCCAGCAGGCCAACGGCATGGGAAATCGGCTCCTGCGGCCCTGCAGGTCGCCCCGTAGGAGCAGCAGCGCAAGCGGCAACCAGCGCTGCATCACGGCCTCCGCATGCGCGCGATTGCACACCCAATCCTCGGGCTGCAGATTGTTTTCAGTCTGCGCCGCCGCGCACACCAGTGCTGCCAGGTTGTCCGCCAACACCTTAGCCGCCACATCCACCAGCAGCGCCTGCTGCGTCAGCACCTGAAACACATTCGATCTTGAACGCCGCTTGAACGCATCTTCGATGCGCCAGCATTGGTGATATAACTCTGCAAACACCGATGCCGGGAAGTCCTGCGCTGGCAGGTTCGTCGCCATCACCCGCACCTGCCCGGTGCTGGAGATGCAGTGCACCAAACGTACCCAGGGCGCAGCCCCCGAGCACTCGTAGTCCTTGGCATCCTGCGTACTGGGCGCCCTCAGTTGCACGATGGGCTCATCGTGCTGGCTTTGCAAGAACTCCTGCATCGCCACCCTGCCATTGGCCTTGTCGCAGCGAATGCAAAAGCCGATACCCTGCTCCTCCAAATGCGCGACCAGCCAGCTGGCGGGGTAGCCCCGGTCCAGTACCAGCAAATCCGAAGCCCCGGTTGCTCCAAGGATTCAAACAACATCTGCCGCTCTCGCACCTGTGCACCGTACACCCGCGCATTCAAGCAAAGCTCAGCGCTGGGCAGGCTCCGGGCAAACAGACGCTGGTCCACCTTGACCAGCCGCGCCTGATGGCCGGCACGAAGGGCGGGCATGAACAGGCTGGCATCTGCGGCCACCACACGCTGCCCGTGACAGCGGGGTACAAAGGCACGAGCAGCCGCGAGCAAGCGCGCATTGAGCTCGGGCAGGGCATTCCAATCGAGGTGATTGCGGGCCTTGGCAAAGGCGCGATCAGAGACACCGCGCACATGTCCGAGACCAGTCCCATCATCAGTGCCCAGGCTTGCAAAGAAGCCGTCGCGCATGACCTGCTGTGATGAGCTGTGCCGACTGACCAAGGCCCCTACAAGGTGTGGCAAGGGCAGTTGGCGGCTGCGCGTGAAAGCGCTGGGGTATTGAGCCAGCCGTGCGGCTTGGGCGAAGGCATCGCTGTGGATGTGCTGGCTCAGATCGCCAAGCAGTTGCGCAAGGGCAGTGCTATTGAATCCAAGGGTTAATCCTGAGTTTTCTTGCAATGGTGCTTCTTTGTCAAGAGAGATTTTGCAAAAAATCCATTAAAATCAATGGTTAGGAGAGATGCTGTAGCTTGAATTTGGTGGATTGTCGTCCGGGATGCGACACCTATGCGATCGCCTTGCGAAGTGCAATCACAGCAGGAGCTGTGGCCCTCGAAGGATCTGCACTAATGTAGGCGTCAATCGCTGGCATGAGGTACTTAATGAATGCATCGCGGCTCATAAAGCACTGAGAGTGCTGGAGTCTGAAAACCTGCTCGTCCACGCTAGCCATGAAACGAGCACCCTTCGGCCAATTGAGGTAGGCTATTTTGTTGTCGTCGGCAACGTCACGGCGTTCCAAAATCCATCCAGGCTCGCCCTCGATACCACCTAATGGATTGCCATCGACGACAAGCTCCGAAAGCTCCTGCACACGATTGTCCATAAGAATGGCGTTCAATGCGAATTTGACCGCACCGTCTTTGTCTTGATGAGGTGCGAAGCCTCCGAAGGCTGTGTTGAAGTATTCCATATGTCTTAATTTATTGGATGAACATTTCCGACGTATCGGTTGCCGTATTCGTCGACATTAATGTACACCCTGAAATTTATGCCGCCGTGGGTTACATCTACGCTAGTAAAGTTCGGATTCGCCAGATATTGAGTCCAGCCCTTTTGACCTGCACTCAGCGAGTAATTGAGCAATGTCTGGTTAGAGAACTTAGACGGGTCATACACCGTCTTGCTGCCTGCGATTATCTTGCCTGATGTGGGTTTCGTGTAGCTGTAAGACAACTCCAAAATTCCTTCGGTGCCCGTCTGTTTGAGCGTGTAGGTTGCTCCCTTCGCATCGAGGGCCGCTGTCGCGTTGTAGAGGTTATGAGTGCCAGACAGTTGGCCTGACTTTGTGAATCCATCTGGTCCCGTCAAATGCTCTGGCAAATCGGTGCGGTACGCTAAGCCCTCAGGAAGAGCATTTTCACTATTGCTCACCCTAGCACTCGTTCCCTCCAAATCCCCCACAGCCCCCACCTGCGACGTCAACCGCCAACGCGCAGCATCCCCAGAGCCCACCGGCATGGCATCCACCAGTGTATTCAATCCCCCTTGGATGCTGTCCCCCAGCCCGAACAGTGCAGCCCGACCTCCAGGGATGGCCGCTACGCCGCCCAAGAACCCGCCCACCTCCAACGCTGCTTGCGCAGCCGTGAAGCCTGCCGTCGTCCAACCATCACCGAACCGGTTCTCGCTGGCGGTTCTCAGCTGGTCCAGGGTTTGTCCCACGGGCTGCAGCATCTGGCCCAGGCTTTGCTGGATGGCGATGGCCCCAGGATTGTTGCTTTGCAGGCTCATGCGCTCTTGCAGGTCTGCCTGGATGGCGGTGTAGGCTTCTGTGCCGTTGATGACCAATGCGGGCAGTGCCGCCAGTCCGCTGGCCGGGCGAGCCCACATGCCGTTGACGACTCCGTTCACCCCCAGCTGCACGGCTCCGTCAATCAGCATGGCGCCGGTTTGAATTGCGTTGCCTACGCTCGACCAACTGCTCGACGGTTTGTCGCTGACCCAGACCTGCTCGGGCATGCCGGTGGGGTTGCCCAGGGCATCCACTCCACCCCCTGGCACGTCAACCATGCGGCCGCTCCAGGTGGGTGTCAAACCTGCGTAACTGGAGGAGCGCCCACCGTACTGGGTATAGATATCAGCAGCCTGCTCGGGGCTCATGCCTTGTTGGCGCGCCTCTCTGGCTTGCTGGGCCAGCGCCTCCCGCTGCGCCCGCCCCGCACTCTCCTGCGCAATGGCCCGGCCGCCCAGCTGCGCCGCGCCTGTATCCGACAGATCAAACTGCAGCACCTGCCCCGGCTGCACGATGGGCACGCCCTGCGCGTTGAGCTGTATCTGACCGCTAGCCAGCAACTGACCGTAGGCCGCTATCTGCTGCTGCTTGTCCAGCCCCGCTGCCTCCAGTGCTGCCAGCGGGCCTTGGCCCTTGCCGACCACTGCTTCAGTGATCGCTTGCGCTTCGGGGGCCATGCTGCCGTTCAGGGCGATGCCGCCATCGATCTCGTCACTCCAGCCAGACAGGACTTCGTCTGAAACCCGCACGCCCAGTCCCCCGAGCCCTGGCCGCAGGCCCAGCCCCTGTGCATCCACCTCACTGGCCCCCAGGTTCCTCACCCAGTCGCTGGAGGGCCTGTCTCCTGGTTGTCCCTCATTCCCTGCCTGGCTTGGGTTCTGGCTTTGGCTTTGCCCCTTTCCTTGTGCGCCCCGCAGCTCTTCGCCCAGCACTCCGCCCAGGAAGTCACTCGCAAACCCCGCTGCCGGGTCATTGCTGCCCGCAACCTTCACTGCGCTGCTGGCCGCCCGGCCAATCAGGCGCAGCATGCTGGCTTCTTGCACGCTCAGGCCTTCGTTCTTGCTGAGCTCGGCGATCTGCACCTCCAGGCTCTTGCCCACTTCTCCCGCCACGCTGGCCAGCAGGCTGTTGGTCAGGCCGTCCTTGAACTTGCCCCCCGTGGCTTCTTGCAGCACACCCTGCAGGCCCGCCTTGCCCAGGTGCCCCAGGCTGCGCGTAGCCAGATCGCCGCCTTGCAGCAGCTCGTTCATGCCTGTGGCGTTCATCACCCCAAAGCTCACTCCGGCGATCAGTGCCGAGCGCAGCAGGTCGCCCAGGTCGATCTTGCCTCCGGTGGTCAGCTGCATGGTGGCGCTGCTGATGGCGCCCAGCGCCATGCTTTGGCCCAGGCTGGTGCTGGCGCTGGCGGCGGTAATGCCAAAGGCGCCTGCGGTGGCGAAGGTCATGACGCCTGCAAACACCATGGGCAGCGCTTTGTCCAGGAAGCTGGTGCTTTGCCGGATGTTGTTGGCCAGGTCCGTGCTCCAGCCGTTGACGGGGTCAAACCACAGGTATTCGTTGTTGATCAGATCCCGGTTCTGTTCGGGGGTGAGCTGGGTGGTCTGCCAGGTGCTGGCTGCCCAGGGCCCGGGGTTTCCGTTTTCTGTGACGGTGGGGCCGCCGAGCACCAGCTGGCTCTCGCCCAGGCCGTAGTAGGCAGGGGTGATGTCCGGGCCCGCATCGGTTTCGCCGTGCTGTACAGCGGCATGCCATTGCAGGGGCTCTTTGCCGTGCAGTTGGGCAAAGGCTCTTTGCGCGGGGCTGTCGCCGCTGGCGTAGGCCTTGGCGAATTCGGCGGGGTCGCTCAGGCGCCAAAGGTTCTGGTGTTGCCCGCCAGCGGCGAGCGCCTGGGTCTCAATGGCCTGGAGGTCGCTGGCCTGATTGGCGCTGGGCGGATGAGTGACGCTGTAGAGCGTCTGCTCGGTCACGTTCTCGGCATCTCCCCCGCTGTAGCGGCGTGCCATCAGCTCGCTACCTGCCACCTCGGGGCCGGGGTCTTGCTGGGCGTGGTCCAGGGCCTGCAGGAATTGGTCGCGCACGGCGTTGTGCGCCTCTTGCAGCTGGGTCAGCCGGGCGCCCAGGTCGGGGCCAAAGCGCGCAAGGATGCCTTGGCCAACGTCGGTGTCGGTGTTCAGGGGGCGCAGGGGCGGGCCGAACTGGGCCACTATCTCCTGGTTGGCGGGCTCGGCCAGCAGCAGCTCCAGGGCGGCGATCTCGGTGGGGCTGGCGTTGGGGGCTGCTGCCTGGGCGTCGGCAGTGCCAGTAGCTGGGTTCTCGGGGGTGATCTGCAGGGGTTTGGTGTGAGCAAGGTCGATACCGAGGCCTGCTGCGTTCTCCGGGGTGACCGTGAGGGGCTTGGTGCTCACCAGGTCGATGCGCAGGCCTGCTGCGTTCTCAGGGGTGACCAGCAGAGGTTTGGTCTGTGCCTGCACCATCAGGGCCAGTGTGGTGCTGGGGGTTTGGTCGGTGGGGGCGAAGAGGGAGGTGCTGGCTAGGGTGGGGTCAGCCTGGGGGCTCTGAGGATCGGGCTGGGCGTAGCCGCCTGGGCCGCTGTCGGTGAAGGCGCTGGCGTTGTCCTGGGGCTGGTCTGTATAGCTGTTGAATGCACTGCCAGGAGCGGGCGGGCTGGCCAGATCGCCAGGGGCGGGAGCGTAGGTGGAGGCTGAGGGTGCGACTTGCATGGCGCGCGACTGTGCCTACAGGCCGCAGCGCGCGAAACTGGGAAGGCTCCTAGCTAGGAGTGTTCCTAGCTAGGAATGACCCCTACATAGGGCAGGCCAGTGGGAGCCGTGGGGGATGAAATGAATATGGCTGCAAGCGACGTGGGGATTGCGCAAACAGCTACTGAATCAGGAGCGCCCTGCGCGCGGGAAACGCAGGAGGTGGGCTGCGCGGGTTACAGACTTTTACGGCGGGCAGGTAGGACGCAAGGGCGCGAACTGTGGGTGCCGGGTGAGCGCCGAAGGAATTCCGCCTGACTGCACACTGCTGGCTCAGGCCTTCACGTCGAGCAGCGAACCCATCATTTCGTCTTGTGCCTTGATGGCCTGCAGGTTGGCAGACTGATTGAAACCCAACAGCTTGGGCGAACATGGGGGCACTTCAGCTGTCGTGGGAAACCGCCAACCGGTCTATTGCACCGTGGCGCTTATTCGCTCCAGTCCGAATGCTTCTCGCACAGCTTGTTGGTTTCCTTGCCCTTGCGGGTTTCGGCGAACTTCACGAGGTTGCCCTTGAAATCTTCGGGCGTTTCGTTCCACATGCAGGTGCACCAGGCCTGGGCCTTGGTTTGGCCCTTGATGGGGCTGGGCTCGTTGCCACCCTCGTAGACGGTGGCAGAGTAGCTCAGGCACTGCCGGTATTGCGCGTCGCCTGCAGGTGGGCGGTTGTAGTCGGTGGCGGCCCAGGCCGAAGTGCCAGCGGCCAACAGGAGGGCGGCGCCAGTGATGGTGCGGATCAGTTGCATGGGGAAAATCTCTGCGAGGGATGGAGCCCCCGCACGCCCGGGATGGACGTGCGGTGGGTGAAGCCCAGTGTAGTTGTTTGAAACAAAAAGTATCAAACAAAAAATGACGGCTCAGCCACCTGTCGTAGGCAAGACACGGGCGCGCCTGCGGCGGCCCTGTCCGGCAAGCTGCGCCGCTCGGCCCGCTACGAATGCGAACTTGGCGCCCAGCCGCCGCAATCCAATGACAACCCCCGTTGCGCTCAGCACCGCACCACACAGGCTCAGCACAATGAGAACGATGTCCCACAGCGGGCGCCGCTCCAGCAGCGGCAGCCAGTCCCAGCTGTGCAGCATGGAGAACAGCCAGCGGCTGGTACGGCGATAGCTGTCGGTGCGGCCGAGTACGGCGCCGGTGTGGGGGTCGATGTGGACCCAGGTAGCATGGGGGTCGTCAAACACCAGGCGCAGCGCGGGCAGGGGCTTGTCGCCTCCGCCCGTCATGGTGTGGGTGGCGCGATCGTAGTAGTGCAGGTCGTAGGCGGTCAGCGTTTCGGTGCGCACCACGGCGTGGGGCAGCAGGCGCGCTGCGGCCTCGGCGACCGCGCCTGGGGGCCACTGGTGGGGTGCGGCAGTGGTCGCGTCGAGCAGCGCGGGGGCGCCGGTAGGGCTGTACGCAAGTACCAGCGGGTGGCCCGCGCTTTGCACCCAGCGCAGCTCCCGCGTGTTCGGCGAAACGCCTGACAGCAAAGCCTGCACGGCGGCGGCTTGCGGGGGCAACACCAGCGGGCCGCCGTTCATGGCCTGCTGGCGCAGTGGCGCGGCGCCGCTGTCAAAAATCTTCCATGGGTTCATGGACATGAGGCCGCTGAAGATCCAGGTGAATGTGATCAGCGCAAACACCAGCCCGAACACATGGTGCCAGCGCATCATGAAACCCCGGTAGGGCGTGCGCGAACCGGTCTTGTACCGGCCCTGGAAGCGCCAGCGCAGCATGCCAACCACGGTGCCCGTCAGCGTGAGCACGATGCCCGCAATGGACAGCCAGTTGACGATGTCCGTCCAGTAGCCATTGAAGATATTGCCCCGGAAGGGGTAGAGCCAGTGGATCCAGGCGCCTGCGTAGTTCCAGGCGCGCTCCTGCAGCGGTGCATCGCGCACCACCTCGCCCGTGGTGCTCGACACATAGACCACGGTGCCCGCGCTGTCGCCCAGGTGCAGGCGGTGCAGGGGGCGGTGTACGTCGAGCGCACGCGAGTGGGTGAAGGCGTCTTCGTCGATCGTGCCCAGGTGTGCGATCCGTGCGCCGGGCTCCTGCGCGAAGGCGCGGGCCGAAGCGAGGGCGTGCTCGGCGTCTACGCGCTGCAACCGTTCGCCTGTGAGGGCGTCGATGACCGCAGGCGCTGGCGCCCTGCGCGGGCGTGGTACGGCGTCTCCGGCAGGGGCGGCGGGAACCACCAGGTACACCGCGCGGCCGCCGCTGGCCGCAGCGAGCCTCAGGTCCTGGAGCGGGCCTGTCAGGCCTGCGCGCGCCAAGGCGTCAGCGGGCTCCAACAGAGGCTCTGTGCCCAGCGTTGCGCTGCGCAGCGGCGGCAGGTGGGCCAGCCGCTCGGCCTGCGTGAGCTTGGGGTAGCCCACGTACATCATCACCACGCCTGAGAGGAACCACATGGCGAAGAAGGCGCACAGCAGCACGCCCAGCCAGCGGTGGACGAGGTACAGCCAGCGTTTGGCGTGTGTCATTGGCAACAAGCTCCGGCCGGTGGTCGATCAGAACGCGGTGTGCAGCGTCACGTCCAGCGTGCGTGGTGCGCCCAGGTAAACCTGGTCGCGCGTCTCGGCCGCGTAGATGCGGTCGGTGGCGTTGCGCACGCGGGTGGTGAGGGTGGTGGTCTTGTTGACCTTCCAGGCCAGGCCCAGGTCCAGCAGCGTGTACGACGGCCAGAACTTGGTGTTGGCCGCATTGCCATACACCTTGCCCACATGGCGCACACCCGCGCTGGCGGTGACGGTGGGCGTGATCGCGTACGAGGCCCAGAGGTTGGCCACCCGCTGCGGCACCAGTTGCGGCACGTTGCCCGCGCGCGAGATGCCGCTCTGCACAAAGTTTTCATACCGCGCACGGATCAGCGACAGGTTGCCCTGCAGCTGCCACTGCGCCGTGGGGCGGATGCCTGCCGACAGCTCGATGCCCTTGGACGACTGCTCGCCCACCAGCACCGTGAGGTTGGGGTTGGACGGATCTTGCGATGCGATGTTCTTGCGGCGGATGTCAAACGCCGCCACCGTGGCGCTGCCCTTGCCGTCCCAGAAGTCGAACTTGCTGCCAACCTCAACCTGGCGGCCCGTGGTCAGCTCACTGTTGTTGCGCACGTCGGCAAACGAGGCCGATGCCAGCGAGCCCGATGGGGGGTCGGCCGCGTTGGAGGCCTGCGCATACAGGTTGGCGCCGGGCGCAATGTCCCACACCACACCCAGGCGGCCCGTGGTGGGGCTGTAGCTGCGGCTGAAGGTGGCGGGTGCGGTGGCAGTGACGGCGCGGCGGTTCACCAGGTCCAGCTCGATGCGCTCGTGGCGCAGCGCGGTGATCAGATTCACGCCAGACACCACGGCCGTGCGGTTTTCCAGGTACAGCGCGGTGTTGGTGATCTTGTTGTCCTTGTCCGGGTTCAGGACGGGCGACATGCCGGGAATTGCGAAGAAGTTTTCGGTGGAGAAGTTGTAGGGGTTGACCGTGCTCACGGTGACCGATGGGCCAAGCGGGAAGCGCGTCTGTTTGTTCACGCTCACATCGAGGCCAAAAGCCCAGTCGCTCTTGCGGCCTGCGAGCTGGCCTTGGTAGGTGCCCTCCAGCCGGTCGCCTACCAGCGTCTGGTCGTGGCGTTGCAGATAGGGCGCCGTGCGGGTGACGGCCGTGTTGCTTGCGTTGAAGGTGTAGATCTCGACATTGCGGTAGTCGCGCAGGGCGTCGTACACATAGAACGTGTTCTTGAGCTGCAGCGCGTCCGACACGCGCCATTGCGCCACCGAGCGCAGCCACTGCACGCGGTGCTCGTACATGCCATCGGCGCTGTTGTAGTTCTTGAAGCGCGTGGCCGGGTCGATCTGCAGCGCGCCCACGGCGGGGTTCAGCACCGGCGTGCCCCAGTACGGGCGGTCCACGTGGTCCCTCTGGTATTCGTAGGCCAGTGTGTGCGTGAAGCCGCCGCCCAGGTCGGACAGCAGCGAGGTCGCCAGTTGGGTGGACTGTGTTCTGGTGCCTTCGATCCAGCTGCCTGCGTTGCGGTGGTTGAGGTCGATGCGCGCGTAATGGGCAGGGCCTGCACTGCCATCGCCACCTGCAATGCGGCGGTTCAGGCCTACCGACACTTCTTTCAGGTCGTAGGAGCCCAGGCGCAGCTGGCCCTCGGTGAAGTCGCTGCGCTCGGCCGTCTTGGTGATGTAGTTGATGGAGCCGCCCACGCCGCCCGATCCGTACAGAAAACTCGACGCGCCGCCGATGGCCTCGACCCGGTCGTAGATCCAGCTATCGACCGCGCGTGTGGCGCTGCCGTACTGCGGGTTGATGCCGTTGTACAGCTGCGCGACCGAGTTGCTGGTGAAGCCCCGGTAGTGCGCGGACATGGAGCCCGGCGCGTTGTGCGCCACCACGCCCGGCACGGCGCGCAGGATTTCCTGCGTGTCCTGTGCGCCGCGTGCGTCGATGGTGGCGCGATCCACCACAGTGACGGAGGCCGGGTTCTCACGCGCCGTCAGGCCCAGGCGACTACCGGTGTCCACGGGTGTGTCCAGGTTCAGCTTGCCGTTGGGGGATGCGGCGGTGTCCACCACGTCCACGGCCTTGAGCGTGGGCGTGGTGGTCTGGGCAGGGACGGAGAGGGAGGCCAGTGCGCAGGTGGCGAACACGCCCCAGCACGAAGGAGAAAGAGGCAGGCGCCGAGAGCCCGCAGCATGGCGGGAGGAGGAGTACGAACGGGACATGAAAACGCTCTTGTCTTGAGGCGACAGCGCAACCAGGCCCGCGTGGAGTGCACGCAGGGCTGCGCGGTCTGGAAACCAGCGGGAACAAGGCAGCGCCCGACCACCAGGTACGGGGTACTGCCAACAGGCTTCAGATCAAGAGCGCGATGGGGGCCCGCGTGCGGGCAGGGGGGCTGCAGTGGCGGCCGCGATGCGTGCGACCTCGACGGGTTGCAGCGCATGGGCCAGCGGGTGGGGTGGCAGCACGGCGGCTACCGGGGTGGGGGGCGGCGCGCTGGGAGTGGCGCACAAGGGGCAGTCCATGCCCATGGCGCCCATCTCCACCGTGCCATCGTCGGTCTGCACCAGCAGCTTGATGGCGCCGGTGCCCGAGCAGATCACTTCGAAGGATTGCGGGTTCACCAGCGGCGATGCAATCGCCACCCCCATCGACGCCACGAACCATGCCAGCACCCACAGGCGCAGCGCGGCAAAGGTTGTTCGTGGGAGGGCGGTCATGGGGCGCGATGATACTGAGGCCACACAGCGGTGCGGGGTGGTTTGCTATAAATGTTATAGCTTTACTCGCTTTCTGCATCGGCGCCAGGGCCGGATTTTGTGGCAATTTGACGCAGGGCAAGCACCGTGGCTGCTGGCGCCGCCGCGTCGGCGGCGGCGCCAGGTTCAGGCCTGGGTGTAGGCCGTCTTGACCGTGGTGTAGAACTCTGCCGCATACCGCCCCTGCTCGCGCGGGCCGTAGCTGCTGCTCTTGCGGCCGCCAAACGGCACGTGGTAGTCCACGCCGGCCGTGGGCAGGTTCACCATCACCATGCCGGCCTGGGCGTGGCGCTTGAAGTGCGTGGCGTGCTTGAGGCTGGTGGTGGCAATGCCGCTGGCCAGGCCAAACGGCGTGTCATTGGCCAGGGCCAGCGCCTCTTCGTAGTTCTTGGCGCGCAGCACGCTCACCACGGGGCCGAAGATTTCTTCGCGGTTGATGCGCATCTGGGCGGCGGTCTCGGTGAACAGGGCAGGGCGCAGGTAGTAGCCGGGCGCGCCGTCGGCGTTCTTCTCCAGAGCTTCGCCGCCGTAGGCGAGCTTGGCGCCCTCCTGCTGGCCGATGCCGATGTATTCCAGGTCCTGCGCCAGCTGGCGGTCGTCCACCACGGGGCCGATGTCGGTACCGGCCTTGCGGGCGTCATCCACCTTCAGGGTCTTCATTTTCTCGACCATGGCGGCCACGAAGCGGTCGTGGATGCCTTCGGTCACGATCAAGCGACTGCTGGCGGTGCAGCGCTGGCCGGTGGAGAAGAACCCGCTGTTGATGGCGGCGCCCACAGCAACGTTCAGGTCGGCGTCGTCCAGCACCACAAACGGGTTCTTGCCGCCCATCTCCAGCTGCACCTTGGCGCCGCGCGGCACGCAGGCGGCGGCCACGCGTTGGCCCGTGCCGACGGAGCCGGTGAAGCTCACGCCTGCAATGCGCTCGTCTTCGAGCAGCACGGCGCCCACCTCCGAGCCCCGGCCCATCACCAGGTTGAACACGCCGGCCGGCAGGCCCGCGCGGTGCAGGATGTCGGCCAGCGCCCAGGCGGAGCCGGGCACCACCTCGGCGGGCTTGAACACCACGCAGTTGCCATAGGCCAGGGCCGGGGCGATCTTCCAGGCCGGGATGGCGATGGGGAAGTTCCACGGCGTGATGATGCCGATGGTGCCCAGGGGTTCGCGCGTGATCTCGATGCCCACGCCGGGGCGCACGGACGGGATCAACTCGCCGCCGGGGCGCAGGGCCTCGCCAGCAAAGAACTTGAAGATGGCGGCCGCGCGGCCCACTTCGCCGATGGCTTCGGGCAGGGTCTTGCCTTCCTCGCGGGCCAGCAGGTCGCCCAGCTCGGCCTTGCGGGCGATGATCTCGTTGCCCACAGCATCGAGGATGTCAAAACGCTGCTGTGGGGTGGACAGGCTCCATACCGGGAAAGCCGCGTGTGCGGCGGCCACGGCATCGAGTGCCTGCTCGCGGCTGGCCACGGCGTAGTCGCCGATCACGTCGCGCGTGTCGGAGGGGTTGGTGTTCTGGTAGGTGCGGACGCCGTCGGTCCAGGCGCCGCCAATCAGGTTTGCATGCATGGCTGTGGTGGTGTGTGGTGGGTTGATGGAATCAGAACAAAGCCCGTAGCGCGCCAAGGCACACCCGGCGCGCAGGGTGGGGTGTCACGGTGCTCGCAATCCCCGTCAGCACCTGGGGGCGGCGCATGCGGCTCACGAGTGATTTTGTTGTATGTCATCGTACAACATAAACAATAGAGGGCGCTTGCGGGTAACTACTCATGGGACCACTGCCACCAACACCCGTCGAGCAGTACAGGGCGGGTGTTGGTGGCATCTGGGGGGGAGCTGCCGGTGCGGGCCGTTCATGCTCAGCTAGCTTCTGCTTGTGCACGGCGCCGACGCTCGCGGCTGTTGGCCAGGTGGGTGCGCATGGCGGCGCGGGCGGCGTCCGGGTCCTGGCCCACGATGGCGTCGTAGATGCTTTCGTGTTCGCCATTGACGCGCCGCAAGTACTGCCGCCGCTCGTCGTTGGCCGAATCCATGGCGGCCAGGCGGGCACGTGGGATGATCATGCTGCCCAGTGTGCCCATCAGCTCGGCGAAGTGGCTGTTTTGCGTGGCGCGGGCAATCTCCAGGTGGAACTGGAAGTCCGAGGCCACGGCGTCGCGCCCCGCGTCCACGGCAGCGGCCACGGCGTCCAGCGCTTCGCGCATGGCTTTCAGGTTGGCCTCGGTGCGGCGTTGCGCGGCCAGCGCGGCGGCTTCAGTTTCCACTCCAATGCGCAGCTCCAGTACGGCAATCACATCGCGCAGGGTGCTGAACTGGTCGGGCGTAATCTTGAAGCCGGGCGCCTGGCCCAGCCCCAGCACAAAGGTGCCGATGCCGTGCCGCGTTTCCACCAGGCCCGAGGCTTGCAGCTTGGAAATCGCCTCGCGCACCACGGTGCGGCTGACGCTGAACTCGGCCATGATGGCCGCCTCCGTGGGCAGCTTGTCGCCCAGTGCCAGGCGGCCGTCCCGGATGCGGTCTCCGAGGGACTCCACCAGCTCCAGGGCCAGGGTGCGGGGCTTGCGGCGAAGGGTGGTGTCAATGGTCATTCTTGGTGTTATCCCTATGGGGCGCCGGGGGCAGAAGCAGTACATTGCATTTCGTTGTACGACAACTGATGACGTTCAACAAATGTGCTGCCACTGTACCAAGAACCTCTGCCTTTGTAACCGCCATGCCTTGCCATCCGACGCCCCTCCGCTTTCAACGCCTGCTGCTGACCGGAGCAGCCGGAGGCCTGGGCCAGGAGCTGCGCACCCGGCTGAAGGCCTACTGCACCACCTTGCGCCTGTCGGACATCGCCAACCTGGGCGATGAAGGCGCTGGAGAGGAGCTGCGCCCCGCACGCCTTGAAGATGCGGGCGCTGTGCTCGGCCTGCTGGAGGGCGTCGATGCCGTGGTGCACCTCGGTGGCGTGTCCACCGAGCAGCCCTGGGAACCCATCCTGCAGGCCAACATCGTCGGCGTCTACAACCTGTATGAAGCAGCACGCAAGCAGGGCGTCAAGCGGGTGGTGTTTGCCAGCTCCAACCATGTCACGGGTTTTTATCGCCAGGACGAGGTGGTCGGCCTGCGCGACCCGGCGCGCCCTGATGGGCTCTATGGCGTGTCCAAGGCGTTTGGCGAAGATCTCTCGCGCTTCTACTTCGACCGTTACGGCATCGAAACCGTGTGCCTGCGCATAGGCTCATCCTTTCCCGAGCCGCGCAACCGCCGCATGCTGGCCACCTGGATGAGCTACGACGACCTGGAGCGCCTCGTCGTTGCCAGTCTCACCGCCCCCGTGGTGGGGCACAGCATCATTTATGGCATGGGCGACAACACCACCACCTGGTGGGACAACACCCTGGCGCGCCACATAGGCTACCGGCCACGGGACAGTTCGGAGCCCTTCCGTGCCAAGGTCGAAGCCGCCGACCCACACCCCGACCTGACCGACCCCGCCGTCATCTACCAGGGCGGTCCGTTCGTGCGCACCGGCCCTTTCGAATGACCCCCGCCCGGGATTCCCATTCATTTCGCATCTCTCAAAAACCATTCCACCGGAGACAAACCATGACCTTTCGCCGATCCCTGCTGACTGCCTGTGCCGCCGCTGTGGCCGCGATGGCAATGCTTCCCGTTGCCGCCCAGGCCCAGTCCATGGTGCTGAAGGCGGCCGACGTGCACCCGGCTGGCTACCCCAATGTGGTGGCGGTGGAGAACATGGGCAAGAAGCTTGACGCCGCCACCAATGGCCGCCTGAAGATCCAGACCTTCCCCGGTGGCGTGCTGGGCGGCGAGAAGGAAATGATCGAGCAGACGCAGTTCGGCGCCATCAACATCCTGCGCACTTCGCTCGGCCCGGTGGGAACGGTGGTGCCGGAAGTGAACGTGTTCAACATGCCCTTCGTGTTCCGCAGCCAGGACCACATGCGCGCGGTGATCGACGGCGCGATTGGCGACGAACTGCTGGCCAAGATCAGCGCATCGCCCGCCAAGCTGGTGGCCATCGGCTGGATGGACGGCGGATCGCGCAGCCTGTACACCAAGAAGCCTGTGCGCAGCCCCGCTGACCTCAAGGGCCAGAAGGTGCGCATGATGGGCAACCCGCTGTTTGTGGACACCATGAACGCCATGGGCGGAAACGGTATCTCGATGGGGTACGGCGAAGTGTTCACCGCCCTGCAGACCGGTGTGGTGGACGGCGCTGAAAACAATGCGCCCAGCTTCTTCACCAGCAACCACTACAGCACGGGCGCCAAGTTCTACACGCAGACCAACCACCTGATCATTCCCGAACTGCTGGTGGTGTCGAAAGTCACGTGGGACAAGCTCTCCAAGGACGACCAGGCCCTGCTCAAGAAGTTTGGCCGCGAAGCGCAGCTGGAGCAGCGCGCCCTGTGGGACAAGAGCGTGGAAGACTACACCGCCAAGCTCAAGGCAGCCGGTGTGGAGTTCATCAACGTGGACACCAAGGCCTTCTATGACGCCACTGCCCCCGTGCGTGCCAAGTACGGCGCCAACTATGCAGACCTGATGAAGCGCATTGAGGCGGTGAAGTAAGCACTGGATTTGCGTCTTGCGCGGGCGAGCTCCTGGTGGGTTGCCTGCGCCTTTTTTTCTTTGTCTTTCAGACCTGCTTGTATGGACCACCCCTTTTTGCGCTGGATGGACCGGCTCTACCTGGCCACCATCTGGGCGGCCGGCACGGCCATCTTCTTCATGTCGCTGATCATCCCGTGGGGCGTGTTCAGCCGCTATGTGATGGGCACGGGCTCGCAGTGGCCCGAGCCCATCGCCATCCTGCTCATGATGGTGTTCACCTTCATCGGCGCTGCAGCGGCCTACCGTGCGGGCGGGCACATCGCCGTCAACATGCTCACTGAAAAATTGCCCGCCCCGTTGCAGCGGCTGCTGGCGGTGCTGGTGGATCTGCTCATGCTGGTCATCTGCGGCTTTGTGGCCTGGTATGGCACCAACCTGTGCATTGAAACCTGGGGCCAGGGCATTGCCGAGCTGCCCTGGTTGCCCGTGGGCGCCACCTATGCGTCGCTGCCCATCGGCGCGGCAGTCACGCTGTTGTTTGTGCTCGAAAAGATCGTTTTCGGCTCGCAGGCACACCGACGCATCGTGCGCTTTGAAGAACTCGCCGAAGGAGCCTGAGCATGGACACCCTTGTACTGCTGGGCACGTTTTTTGTGCTGATGATGATCGGCGTGCCGATTGCCTATTCGCTCGGGCTGTCGGCCCTGGTGGGCGCGCTGTGGATCGACCTGCCGCTGGACGCGGTGATGATCCAGCTGGCGTCTGGCGTCAACAAGTTCTCGCTGCTGGCCATTCCGTTCTTTGTGCTCGCGGGCGCCATCATGGCCGAGGGCGGTATGGCGCGGCGCCTGGTGGCATTTGCGGGGGTGCTGGTGGGCTTCATCCGGGGCGGGCTGTCACTGGTGAATATTCTGGCGTCCACCTTCTTTGGCGCCATCTCGGGCTCGTCGGTGGCCGACACGGCATCCATCGGTTCGGTGCTGATCCCCGAGATGGAAAAGAAGGGTTACCCGCGCCCCTTTGCCACGGCCGTCACGGTCAGTGGTTCGGTGCAGGCCATCCTGATCCCGCCAAGCCACAACGCAGTGTTGTATTCGCTGGCTGCTGGTGGATCGGTGTCGATCGCGGCGTTGTTCATGGCGGGCGTGCTGCCGGGGCTGCTCTTGGGCCTGACGCTGGCGGCGCTGTGCCTGTTCACCGCGCACCGCAAGGGCTACCCCAAGGGCGAAGTCATACCGCTCAAGCAGGCGCTCAAGATCTGCGTTGAAGCGCTTTGGGGCCTGATGACGATGGTCATCATCCTGGGCGGCATCTTGTCCGGCATCTTTACCGCCAATGAGTCCGCTTCGATTGCGGTGGTGTGGGCGTTCTTCGTGACCATGTTCATCTACCGCGACTACAAGTGGCGCGACCTGCCCAAGCTGGTGCACCGCACGGTCAAGACCGTCACGGTGGTGATGATACTCATCGGGTTTGCGGCAGCGTTCGGCTACCTCATGACGATGATGATGATCCCCATGAAGGTGACGATGTTCCTCACCAGCCTGTCGGACAACAAGTACGTCATCCTGGCCATGATCAACATCATGCTGCTGCTGCTGGGCTGCCTGATGGACATGTCGCCGCTTATCCTCATCCTCACGCCCATCCTGCTTCCGGTGGTGAAGATGCTGGGCGTCGACCCGGTGCACTTCGGAATGATCATGATGGTGAACCTGGGCATTGGCCTCATCACGCCGCCGGTGGGCACGGTGTTGTTCACTGGCGCGGCGGTGGCCAAGCTGCCGCTGGGCGTGGTGAGCAAGGCGATGATGCCGTTCTTTGTGGCGCTGTTTGTGGTGCTGATGATGATCACCTACGTGCCTGCGCTGTCGTTGTGGCTGCCTCGCGCCATGGGTTTGTGAGGGTACCGGTTCGATGAGTGACGCACTCGTTTTTGTATCTTGTGCAGACAGCGGCGAGCTGCATGTGCTGCGCCTGTCCGCAGACGGGCAGTTGCGTACGGTGCAAGTCCTCGCACTGGGCGGCCAGCTCATGCCCATGGCATTGAGCCCCGACCAGACTCGGCTTTATGTGGCGCGCCGCAGCGACCCGCTGGCAGTCGTTGCACTGGCCGCGGACGCTGCCGCGGGCAGCCTGAGCGTGCTGTGCGAGAGCCCGCTGCCCGCCAGCATGGCCAGCCTCAGCACCGACCACTCTGGGCGCTGGCTGTTCAGCGCGTCTTACGGCGCGGACATCGTGGCCGTGCAGGCGCTGGATGCCGGTGGCCACGCCGCCACAGCCGCTGTCCACCCCACCGGCCGCCACGCCCATTGCGTGCTGGCGGACCCCACCAACCGCTTTGTGCTGGCCACATCACTCGGTGGCGACCAGCTCCATCGCTACCACTTTGATGCCGCGTCGGGTCGCCTGACCGGCATGACCTCGCCGGTCTTTCCCATGCCTGCGGGCACCGGTCCAAGGCACCTGTGCTTCAACCAGCGCGGTGACCGGGTGTATGTGCTGGGCGAGCTGGATGCCTGTGTGCATGTGCTTTCGTTCGACCTGGCCACGGGCGCGCTGGCGCTGCTGCAAACCCTCACCACGTTACCACCCGGTTTTGCGGGAAAGGCATGGGGCGCAGACCTTCACCTCACTTCCGACGGGCGCTGGCTTTACACCAGCGAGCGCAACAGCCACACACTGGCAGGCCATGCCGTGGACGGGCGCACTGGCCTGCTCAGCCCCATTGGGCATTGGCCCACGCAGGCCACCCCGCGCGGTTTTGCCATCACCCCCGACGGGCGGTTCTTGCTGGCCGCTGGTCAGACCAGCCACCAGGTCGGCGTGCACGCCATTGACAGCGCCAGCGGCGAACTGGTGCTGGTCGCTGAACACGCCACAGGCCTCAACCCCAACTGGGTGGTGGTGCTGAGCGAGCCGCCCCACAGGAACGAGAAAGACACGAACTGATGCAAGCCCTCACCATCCGCATGCACCCTTACGACAACGTCGCCATCGTCGCCAATGACGGTGGCTTGCAAGTCGGAACGGTGCTGCCTGAAGGCGTGCCCGGTGCGGGCATTGCCCTGCGCGACAAGGTGCCCCAGGGCCACAAGGTGGCACTGTCGCACATGGCCCAAGGCGATGTCGTGCGCCGCTACAACGTGCCCATAGGCTATGCGCTCAAAGACATCCCTGCTGGCAGCTGGGTGCACGAACGCTTACTGCAGATGCCCTCGGCCCGCGCGCTGGAGGGCCTGCCCATGGCCACCGTCAAGCCGCCAGTGCTGGAGCCGCTGACGGGCTACACCTTCGAGGGCTACCGCAACGCCGACGGCTCGGTGGGCACGCGCAACATCCTGGCCGTCACCACCACCGTGCAGTGCGTGGCGGGCGTGGTGGCCCTGGCGGTGCGCCGCATCAAGGACGAACTGCTGCCGTTGTATCCGCAGGTTGACGACGTGATCGGCCTGGAGCACACCTACGGCTGCGGCGTGGCCATTGATGCGCCCGACGCCATCATCCCCATCCGCACCCTGCGCAACATCAGCCTCAACCCCAACTTTGGGGGCGAGGTCATGGTGGTGAGTCTCGGTTGCGAAAAGCTGCAGCCCGACCGCCTGCTGCCCCCGGGCAGCTTTCCCATCGCCGACGAGCGCGATGCGGCGCTGGGCCCCGAGACCGTGTGCCTGCAAGCCGACGAGCATGTGGGCTTCATGTCCATGCTCGACCACATCGTGCAAAGCGCGCGCCCGCACCTGGAACGCCTCAACGCCCGCCGCCGCGAGACCATCCCGGCCAGCGAGCTGGTGCTGGGTGTGCAGTGCGGCGGCAGCGATGCGTTCTCGGGCGTCACCGCCAACCCGGCTGTGGGCTTTTGCGCAGACCTGCTGGTGCGTGCGGGTGCCACGGTGATGTTTAGCGAGAACACCGAGGTGCGCGACGCCGTGGAGCAGCTCACCAGCCGCGCCGCCACGCCCGAAGTCGCGCAAGCCATCGTGCGAGAACTCGGCTGGTACGACCAGTATCTTGACCGAGGCCGCGTGGACCGAGCCGCCAACACCACGCCGGGCAACAAGGCGGGCGGACTGTCGAACATCGCTGAAAAAGCCATGGGCTCCATCATCAAGAGCGGCACCGCGCCCATCGCGCACGTGCTGGCTCCGGGCGAAAAACTGCGCCACGACCAGCGCGGCCTGGTGTACGCCGCCACGCCCGCCAGCGACTTCATCTGCGGCACGCTGCAGCTGGCTGCGGGCATGAACCTGCATGTGTTCACCACCGGCCGGGGCACGCCCTATGGCCTGGCCGAATGCCCGGTGGTGAAGGTGGCCACGCGCAGCGATCTGGCCCGCCGCTGGCATGACCTGATGGACATCAACGCGGGCAAGATTGCCGACGGCGAGGCCAGCATCGAAGACCTGGGCTGGGAGATGTTCCACCTGCTGCTCGACGTGGCCAGCGGCCGCAAGAAGACCTGGGCGGAGCAGTGGAAGCTGCACAACGCGCTGGTGCTGTTCAACCCCGCACCGGTGACTTGAAGTGACTTTGGTAGAGGCTTGCGCCTATGCATCCAACCAACCGTTCGGGCTGAGCCTGTCGAAGCCTTGCGCGGCGCTTCAACAGGCTCAGCGTGAACGGTCTGTGTTTATTTGAATTCGGCTCGACGAGCACGCCACTTGTCGCCCCATCCCACAGCCCGTCACTGCACGGGCTGTTTCACTAGAGAGAGCTGAAATCACATGGGTTACACCCGATTTTCCGACCGCAAGGTCGTGGTGGCGCTGGCGCTGCTGTGTTGCCTGCTGTGGGGCAGCTCGTACCCCGCCATCAAGACCGGCTACGCCTGGTTCAACATCGCCCGCAATGACATCCCCACGCAACTCGTCTTCGCAGGCTGGCGCTTTCTGGGCGCGGGGCTGATCCTGCTGGCCTGGGCCGTGGCCACGCGCAAGGCCATCTGGGGGCTGGGCTTTGTGGCCGGGAGGCAACTGGTGGTGCTGGGCCTGGCGCAGACCACGCTGCAATACGTGTTCTTCTACGTGGGCCTCGCGCACACCACGGGGGTCAAGGGCTCCATCATGAATGCCACCGGCACATTCTTCAGCGTGCTGCTTGCGCACTGGGTCTATCACAACGACCGCCTGAGCCATGCCAAGCTGTGGGGCTGCGTGGTGGGGTTTGCGGGGGTGATGGTGGTGAACCTGGGGCGCGGCACGCTGGACATGGACTTCACGCTGCTGGGCGAAGGTTTTGTGGCGATTGCCGCCTTCGTGCTGGCCGCTGCCAGCATCTACGGCAAACAGGTGTCGCAGCGCATGGACTCGGTGGTGATGACCGGATGGCAACTGGGCATTGGCGGCGCGGCCTTGCTGGCCATTGGCTGGGGCCTGGGCGGCTCGCTCACGGGCTTTACCTGGGGCACCACCGTGTTGCTGGTGTACCTGGCGCTGCTGTCGTCGGCCGCGTTCTCGCTGTGGAGCATCTTGCTCAAGCACAACCGCGTGAGCCAGGTCACGGTGTTCAACTTCACGGTGCCGATCTTCGGCGCGGCGCTGTCAGCACTGTTCCTGGGCGAGGCGCTGCTGGAGTGGAAGAACCTGCTGGCCCTGGTGCTGGTGTGCGGGGGCATCTGGCTGGTCACGCGCGATGCTCCCGCCGCATCCGCCACCAAATAGACTCGCAGCCATGGCCTATTCCCTTTCACGCAAAGCGTTTCAGCTAGAGCTTCACGGCCAGCCGACTGACCTCTTCACCCTGCGCGGTGCTGGTGGCCTGCAGGTGGCCGTCAGCAACTACGGCGCACGGCTGGTACAGGTGGCGGTGCCCGACGGGCAGGGCGGCCTCGTTGATGTGGCGCTGGGCTACGACAGCCTGCAGGGCTACCTGGACGGGCAACTCTCCATGGGCGCCCTCATAGGCCGCTGGGCTGGGCGGTTGCGCAGTGGTTTGTTGACTCTGCCCGATGGCGCACAGCGGCAACTGCCCACCAACAGCGGCCCCCACCACCACCATGGCGGGCCCAAGGGCAGCCGCATTCAGGTGTTTGCGGTGGATGACGTGCAGGCCGATGCGCTCACCCTGAGCCACACCTTTCGCACTGAGGACGACGGCGTGCCCGGCACGCTCCGCCTGCAGCTGCGCCTGCACATCACGGCCGACAACGCGCTGCACATGGCGTGGACGGGCGAGGCGCTGGACGCCCCCACGCTGCTCAACATCACCGGGCATGCGTTCTTCAACCTGGCGGGCGCTGGCAGCACCCACGGCCACACCCTGCAAGTGCCCGCCAGCCGCTATGTACCGCTTGCGGCAGATGTGTGTCCTAGCGGGTTGGTGCAGCCTGTAGATGCTACGCCTTTCGACCTTCGCGAAGCCCGCAGCGTGGGTGCCGCCGTGGCGGAGCCCAGCGAACAGCTGGCGCTGGCGAGTGGGCTGGACCACTACTTGGTGCTGGATGACCATGTGTGGGACGAAGAGGGCGCGGTGCGGACGCCACCGGTGTCACCCGTCACGCCCTCGCAAGGCCTGCGTCTTGCGGCGCTGCTGAGCGAGCCCCTCACTGGTCGCACCATGGAGGTATGGAGTACCGCGCCCGGGGTGCAGGTTTACGCAGGCCACGGCCTCAAGGCTGATCCGGTGCGCGACCTGGGGCGGGGCGCAGAGCAGGGCGTCTGGCTATGGCAGCCGGGCGACGGCATCTGCCTGGAGCCCATGGAGTATCCCGATGCGCCCAACCAGCCCGGGTTTCCGGTGCGTTGGCTGGCGCCGGGCGACGTGGTGCAGGGGGCCATCGTGTACCGCTTCACCGGGTGAGGCTGGGCGGGACTTGGTGAGGGTTGCGATGACACTGTTCATGTGATTTTTAAGTGATTTTGGCCTCTAGCGCTTATCCAGTAAGCGCTAGTAGCTATTCAATTAATAGCTGTTGATTCGGTCTCAATCCACTGCAAACCATTGACTGCGCGTAGTCGAAGCGCCGCGCGAAACCTTCATGCGGCGGCAGGTGCGCCATGGGCCTCGCTCTGCAGATGCGCCTGCACCACTGCGGCCAGCCAGTCCATCACCACCCGCACGCGCTGGGGCAGGTGGCGCCGGTGGGGGTAGATCAGCGTCACCGGCATGGGCGGGGCAGGGTGGTGCGGTAGCACCTCCACCAGCAGTCCCCGATCGATCAGCTCGCGCACGCCCAGCAAAGGCGCCTGGATCAGGCCCAGCCCTGCTGCGCAGGCGCCCAGGTAGGCCTCGGCGCTGTTGACGGTGACACGCCCAGCCATGGGGTGAAACTGCGGGCTGCCGTCATCGCCCATCGTTTCAAATCCGGCGGACTTGGTGCCCAGCGTGCTCACGTAGTGCACCAGGTCATGCTGCGCCAGGTCGGCCAGTGATTGGGGTGTGCCCTTGCGCGCCAGGTAGCCCGGGCTGGCGCAGCTGGCCACGCGCACCAGGCCCAGGGGGCGGGCCACCAGCCCGGGTTCTGCCACCGGGCCCACGCGGATCACGCAGTCAAAACCCTCGCGCACCAGGTCCACGCGGCGGTCGGTGCTGCTCAGCTCCACCTCCAGCAGCGGGTGGCGGGCCAGCAGATCAGGCAGCGCAGGCAGCACCAGCTGGCGGGCAATGCCGGTGGACATGTCAATGCGCACGCGCCCGCGCAGCGCCGCGCCATCGGGCTGCTGAAACATGGCCTGCAGTTCGTCCACATCGTCCAGCAAGTCCTTGCAGCGCTCGTAAAAGGCCTGCCCGTCTTGCGTCAGCTGCACGCGCCGCGTGGTGCGGTGCAGCAGGCGCGTGCCCAGGTGGGCCTCCAGCTGCTGCACGGCCAGAGAGGCGCTGGCCTTGGGCAGGCCCAGCACCTGCGCAGCCTGGGTAAAGCTGCTCAGCTCGGCCACACGGGCAAAGATCTGCATGCGGTCTAAAGGGTTCATTGTTCTTCTTGGATGGACAATGAATCATATTTTGCATGGTTTATCTTTGATTGGCACTCCAATAAAGTTCATCTCCAGCCCCGGTCACGCGGTGTGACCGGGCTTCAGACACTGCAAAGGACCCTGCCATGACAAGCGCTTCATCCCTTTCTTCAGCCCCCACCCCCACCCCCGTCGTTTTGATCACCGGCGGCAGCCGCGGCCTGGGCCGCAGCGCAGCGCTGGCCGCTGCACACAGCGGCATCGACGTGGTGCTGACCTACCGCCAGCAGGCCGCCGAAGCCCAGGCTGTGGTGGCCGACATCGAAAAGCTGGGCCGCCGTGCTGTGGCTTTGCCGCTGGATGTGGGCGATGTAGCCAGCTTCGAAGCCTTCGCTGCGCAGCTGCAGCAAACCCTGCGCAGCCACTGGCAGCGCGAGCGGTTTGACTTTCTGGTCAACAACGCGGGCATGGGCGTGCATGCGCCCATCACCGAAACCACCGAAGCGCAGTTCGATGCGCTGGTCAACGTGCACCTCAAGGGCGTGTTCTTCCTCACGCAGCGCCTGCTGCCGCTGATGAACGATGGCGGCCGCATCCTGAACCTGTCGTCGGGCCTGGCCCGCTTCGCCTTGCCGGGCTACGCCGCCTACGCGGCCATGAAGGGCGCCATCGAGGTGCTGAGCCGCTACTTGGCCAAAGAACTGGGCCCGCGTGGCATCACCGTGAACGTGGTGGCCCCGGGCGCCATCGAGACTGACTTTGGCGGCGGCGCGGTGCGCGACAACGCGCAGCTCAACGCCTTTGTGGCCGCGCAGACGGCTCTGGGCCGCGTGGGTGTGTCGGACGACATCGGCCCGCTGGTCGCTTCGCTACTGCAACCGGCCACACGCTGGGTGAATGCGCAGCGTATCGAGGCGTCGGGCGGCATGTTCCTGTGAAGCAGAGAACACCCCCTGAGTCGCTTCGCGCCTTCCCCCCGCTCTCGCATCGCTCCGCGATGCGGGCAGGGGGACGCCACTCGTGCGGCGGGGCGGCCCTTGCACGGTGGCACTGGTCTGGGGCAGTGCCGATGTCGACGGCTCTCGGGACGAAACAGGAATGCTGTCCAGATACCCATGGGCACATCACGCCGCCTAAGTTTCGTCTAAGTGTCCGTGCCCACACTGCCTTCCATCGCAACCCTGATTGAAAAGGCAGACACCATGAACAAAACGCTTGCATCCACTCCCCGCCGCCTGATCCTGGCCCTGGTGGCCGCGGGCGCTGTGGGCGCCACCGGCGCCGGCCTCATCAGTGGGCACCAGGCCCGCGCGGTCACACCCTCCACGCCCATCGTGGCGCAGACGGCCATGGCCCCGGGCGGTGCGCTGCCCAGCTTTGCGCAGATCACCGCGCAGAACGGCCCGGCCGTGGTCAACATCAGCGTCACGGGCAGCACCAAGACGGCGATGGCCAACGATGACGACGATGACGAGCAACCCGCTGCCCGCCAGGGCCGTGGCCCGCAGATCGACCCGAACGATCCGTTTTACGAATTCTTTCGCCAGTTCGGTTTCCCCGGCGCGGGCCCGCAAGGCCAGCCCAACGTACCCACCCATGGCCAGGGTTCGGGCTTCATCGTCAGCCCTGATGGCCTGGTGCTGACCAATGCCCACGTGGTCAAGGGCGCGAGCGAAGTGGTCGTCAAGCTCACTGACCGGCGCGAGTTCCGCGCCAAGGTGCTGGGCGCCGACCCCAAGACCGACGTGGCCGTGCTCAAGATCGATGCCAAGGATCTGCCCACCGTGCGCCTGGGCAGCACGCGCGACCTGCAGGTGGGCGAATGGGTGCTGGCCATCGGCTCGCCCTTTGGCTTTGAAAACAGCGTGACGGCGGGCGTGGTCAGCGCCAAGGGCCGCTCGCTGCCCGACGACAGCCTGGTGCCCTTCATCCAGACCGACGTGGCGGTGAACCCCGGCAACTCGGGCGGGCCGCTGTTCAACGCGCGTGGCGAGGTGGTGGGCATCAACTCGCAGATCTACAGCCGCTCGGGCGGCTACCAGGGCGTGTCGTTCTCCATCCCCATCGAGCTGGCCGCAAAGATCAAGGACCAGATTGTGGCCACCGGCAAGGTGCGCCACGCCCAGCTGGGCGTGGCCGTGCAGGAGGTGAACCAGGCGTTTGCTGAATCCTTCCAGCTGGACAAGCCCGAGGGCGCCTTGGTCGCCAGCGTCAGCAAGGGCAGCCCGGCCGAGAAGGCAGGCCTGCAGGCGGGCGACGTGATTCGCCAGGTGAACGGCCAGCCCATCGTGGCCTCGGGCGACCTGCCCGCCTGGGTGGGCCAGGCGCAGCCGGGGCAGCAGGCCAAGCTGTCGGTGTGGCGCCAGGGCAAGCCCTTGGAGCTGACCGCCACGCTGGGCGACGCCAGCGACAAGGCGACCAAGCAGGCGCGCAACGACGATGCCGTGGGCAAGGGCCAGCTGGGCCTGTCGCTGCGCCCGCTGGACCCCGAGGAGCGCCGCGAGGTAGGCGTGGCCGAGGGCCTGGTGATCGAACAGGCGCGCGGCCCCGCTGCGGCGGCCGGTGTGCAGCCGGGGGATGTGCTGCTGGCCATCAACGGCGCGCCCGCCAAGAACATCGAGCAGGTGCGCGCGGCAATGGCCAAGGCCACCACGGGCAAGTCGGTGGCGTTGCTGATCGAGCGCGATGGCAACAAGATCTTTGTGCCGGTTCGGCTTGGGTGAGCGTTCCTGCGGGGAAGTAGCAGCTTGTGCGGCCTTTCCTTTTGCCGGGTATGAATGAGCGTTGTTCGTGAGGAAAAATATATATATTTCAATGGTTTATGGCGAATGGCATACTAAGGTCAATATGTAGGAATTGCACCATGTACATCGTGAATCGCCTCAAGCGATCCCTTGCAAATCGCAACGCAGATGTCTTTCTGCGTGCGGAGTTCGACGCCTTTGGCAGTCCAGCGCAAGTGGGCCGAGCGCTTGTGGAGCTCCAGGACGAAGGCGTGTTGGTCAAGCTCGGAGTCGGCGTCTATGCGAAAGCCAAGCCCAGCGTGCTGACCGGCAAGCCGATTCCTGCAAAGCCCTTGGAAGTCTTGGCCCCTGAAGTGCTGAAAAAGTTCGGTATCCAGGTAGGACAGTCTCGTCAGACCCGCGAGTACAACGCTGGCGCTAGCACTCAGCTGCCATCGGGGATCGTTCTCAACACGGGCAAACGCCGCATCCAGCGCAAGCTGGGTTTTAACGGCAAGTTGGTCCAATACGAGCGCACATGAGGGTACTTGCCAACGATCGCGCTGAGTTGATCGAAGCGCTGGTTGCTGAATCAAGCCTCGATGGCATTACCGCGTCATTGCTCGAAAAGGACGAGCATTTGACCGATGCGCTTCGTGCGGTCTTCGGCTTGCAGTTCGAATGCGTCAAGCTTGTGTTCTGCGGTGGCACCAGCTTGTCGAAAGCCCACGGCCTGATTGAGCGCATGTCTGAAGATGCTGACCTCAAGGTGGTGCTGACGGATGCGGGAAAAGCGCTGAGTCGCACCAAACTCAAACGCTATCTCGGCGACGAAGTCCGTGGACGTGTGGCCCGTGCACTTGCTGAAGTTGGTTTGGTCGAAGATGCTGAGAGAGCGATTGTGCTCAACGAATACCGTTATATGCACTCTCAGTGGTCCTATGCGCGTAGATACCCTACCAGCCCCGGGCTGCGTCCGAACTTGCAATTTGAACTCACTGTGCGTGCGCCGGTGTTGCCGACAGCGCAAATTCCGCTGTGTGCGCTTGCCGATCGTTTGGCCGGCATCAAGGGGACGTCTTTTGACGTGTTGACGATCTCGGTGGCCGAAACGCTGGCCGAGAAAGTCCTGTCGTTTCTGCGCAGGTTTGCGCAGCACCGTTCTGGCCAAATGCAGCAGACATGGGACACCGCACTGGTGCGTCACATCTACGACGCGCACTGCATCGTCACGCACGATCCCGACATCGTCGATGTCTGCGCACCAGCATTCAACGAACTGCTTGCCGGGGATGTGGCCGAATTTGGCAGGCAACAGCCGGATTTTGCAGCGGTCCCCGTTGCTGTGCTCGCAAGGGCGCTTACCCAGGTTAGAGCGGATGCGCAAACCCGTGCGGAATACGAGTTGAATCTGCTGCCACTGGTCTACGGCAACTTCAAGCCCCATTTCGATGAATCGTTTGCTTCCTTTGAGCGCGTCGCTCGCAGGCTGCTTGGTATTTCGATCTAGCTCAGTCCCGATCCATTCGCGCTGCTTGCCCACCATGCGCCTGCTCCTCGTTGAAGACGACCCCATGATCGGCGAAGCCGTGCAAGACCTGCTGCGCGCCGAGCACTACGCCGTGGACTGGGCGCGCGACGGCGACGCTGCCGACACCGCATTGCGCACCCAGCCCTATGACCTCGTGCTGCTGGACCTGGGTCTGCCCAAGCGCGACGGCCTTGCCGTGCTGCGCGACCTGCGGGCGCGCAAGAACCGCACCCCGGTGCTGGTGGCCACCGCGCGTGACGCCGTGGCCCAGCGCATCGAGGGGCTCGACGCGGGGGCGGACGACTACGTGCTCAAGCCTTACGACCTGGATGAACTGCTCGCCCGCATCCGCGCCCTGCTGCGCCGCGCTGCAGGGCGGGCCGAGCCGGTGTATGAACACAAGGGCGTGTGCATCAACCCCGCCACGCGCGAGGCCACGGTGAATGGCGCGCCTGTCGTGCTGTCGGCACGCGAATGGGCGGTGCTGGAGCCGCTGATCGCACGGCCCGGCATGGTGCTGTCGCGCCAGCAGCTGGAAGACAAACTCTACGGCTGGGGCGACGAGGTGAGCAGCAACGCGGTGGAGGTCTATATCCACGGCCTGCGCAAGAAGCTGGGGCCCGAGCTGGTGCTGAACGTGCGCGGGGTGGGCTACCTCGTGCCGAAGGCATGACCCCCCTGAGCGGCTTCGCCGCTTCCCTCCAAGGGGACGACAGCCTTTGCTGCGGGGCGGCCCTTGCTGGCTGCCCCCGCGCAATCTCCCGCCCTGAGCATGCGGCGGGGATGGATGGATAGAGATGAAGAACGTGCCAACTACCTCCTGGCGCAGCGCGCTGCAGTCCATGCTCCCGCGCTCTCTGCGCATGCGTCTGCTGGTGTTCCTGCTGGCCGCCATCGTGCTGGCCGGCGCAGTGCAGGGCGCACTGGCCTACCGGGGTGCGCTGGACGAGGCCGATGCGCTGTTCGACTACCACATGCAGCAAACCGCACTGGCCTTGCGCTCGGGCCTGCCGGTGGATGCGCAAGGGCTGGGCCCGGGCCTGGATCCCGAGGACGAAAACCACGAATTCATCGTGCAGGTGTGGACCAACGAAGGCCTGCGCATTTTTGAATCCGCCGTGGGCGCGGCCCTGCCGCAGATCGCCGTGCTGGGCTTTGCCAACGTGCAGGCGCGCGGCGGTACCTACCGGGTGTTCTCGATGCAAACGCGTTCGCAGGTGATCCAGGTGGCGCAGAACATGGCCGCGCGGCGCGACATGGCCCGCAGCCTGGCATTGCGAACGCTGGCGCCGCTGGCTATCATGGCGCCGCTGCTGGTGCTGGCCGTGTGGTGGGGTGTGAGCCGGTCGCTGGCCCCGGTGGAGCGCGTGCGCCGCCAGTTGGCGCAGCGCCAGGCGGATGACCTCTCGCCCGTGAGCGATGCGCAACTGCCCGACGAAGTGCAGCCGCTGGTCAGTGAGCTCAACCTGCTGTTCGAGCGCGTGCAGCGCGCCTTTGACGCGCAGGAGCATTTTGTGGCCGATGCCGCGCACGAACTGCGCTCGCCCCTGGCCGCGCTGCGCCTGCAGCTGCAGGGCCTGCAGCGCGCGGGCGATGATGCCGCGCGTGCCGTCGCCATCGAACGCCTGTCGGCCGGCATCGACCGCGCCACGCGCCTGGTGGAGCAATTGCTCACCCTGGCCCGGCAAGAGGCCAGCACCGCCACCACCGAACCCGTGGACCTGCACGCCGTGGCGCAGCTGGCCCTGGCCGACGTGGCCCCCGCCGCGCAGGCGCGCAGCATGGATGTAGGCCTGCTCAACTCCGACGCCGCCACCGTGCCCGTGACCGTGCGTGGTGATGCCGAAGCCCTGCGCATGCTGGCGCGCAATCTGCTGGACAACGCCATCAAGTACACCCCGCCCGGCGGCCGGGTGGACCTGCAGGTGCGCCGCGAGGGTGATGCTGCCGTGCTCACGGTGGAAGACAGCGGCCCCGGCATCGCCCCCGAGCACCGCGAGCGCGTGATGCAGCGTTTTGTGCGCGAAACCTCGGAAGGCGCCCCGGGCAGCGGCCTGGGCCTGGCCATCGTGCAGGCCATTGCGCAAGGCCATGGCGCCACGGTGCAACTCAGCGCTTCGCCGCGTCTGGGGGGGCTGCTGGTGACGGTGCGGTTTGGCTGAGGGCTGCTGCTGGAAGTCCCGTTGGGCGCAGGTGGTGTTTGTTGATGGTGCTTCTATTTTGATAGCTATCGGCGCTTGATGAATAAGCGCCAGGGGCCAAAAAAGCTCAAAATATGCAGGCTCCAGGTGTCTGCAGATACCGTCGCCTCTGCGCCAGGCCCTGTGGGCGTGTCGCCGCACAATGCGCAGGCGCCGCATCCATCGCGGGGCACCGTCTTCCGTTGATCCAGAAAGCATCCGCATGCACTTCATCGTTCTCGGCGCAGGCGCCATTGGTTGTTATGTGGGTGGGCGCCTGGCCGCGCACGGCCAGCCGGTCTGCCTGGTGGGCCGTCCGCATGCGCTGGAGCCCATCGCGTTGCACGGCCTCAAAGTCACGGACCTGGATGGCTTTGACCGTACCGTGCCCGTGTCTGCGCTGCAACTGGCACACACACTGGCCGACGCTGCGCCGGGCCCGGACAGCATCATCCTGCTGTGCGTCAAAAGCGGCGCCACCGAATCCGCTGCGCGCGAACTGGCCGACGCCTGTGCGCCGGGAACGCCCGTCATCTCGCTGCAAAACGGCGTTGACAACGTGGCCCGTGTCACAGCCCGGGCGCCGGGCCTGAGCGTTCTGGCGGGCATGGTGCCTTACAACGTGGTGCTGCGCGGAGCCCAGGTGCACCGCGCTACAGCGGGCCATTTGCAACTGCAGCGTGATGCCGTCACCGAACGCATCGCGCCGGTCTTCAACGCTGCAGGCCTGGCCACCGTGTTGCCCGCCGACATCCGTGCGGTGCAGTGGGGCAAGCTGCTGCTCAACCTCAACAACCCGGTCAATGCGCTGTCCGACCTGCCTCTGCGGCAAGAGCTGCTCGACCGCGACTGCCGCCGCGTCTTTGCTGCCCTGCAAACTGAGGCGCTGCGTGTGATGGCGCGCGCAGGCATCGCACCCGCCCAGGTCACCGCCGTGTCGCCCACGCTGCTGCCCCATGTGCTGCGCCTGCCCAACTGGCTCTTCACCCGGCTGGCAAAACGCATGCTGCAGATCGACGCCAAGGCGCGCTCATCGATGTGGGACGACCTGGAAGCCGGGCGTGTGACCGAGATTGATGCACTCAGCGGGGCTGTGGTGAGGCTGGCGGCTCAGCAGGGCATGGAGGCGCCGCTGAATGCGCGCATGTGCGAGCTGCTGGGCGGCCCTCGCGAACGCTTGAATGGCCGGCAGATGTTGGAAGTGTTGGATATCGTGTGAGAACTTGCTTTCCGCCGTCTGTCGCTACGCCTCTATATTCATACACGGTTCTTTCAGCCCGGCAATAAGCACATCCGTTGCTGAGGCTAGAGTGCTCAGTATGGGAAGGTGAGGATATGCACCCAGCGCTTCACCCATGGCTGGGTATTCAAAAACTTTGCCCGCGTAATAGGTTGTCGCCTTGATAATTTCCAAACGGTGCTCGTCTGTAAGATCGCAATACCTGCTAAGTCCTTGGGTATCTGCGGCGGCAAGCAGTTTGCTTAGGTCGTGCCCATAGGCTCCGCCAGCAAGATCAATCAGTTTGGTTCCTTCCAATGACAGGAACGCCTTTAGTGCTAACTCTAAGGCGTGGCAAATCAGGTAGTAGCCGACAGGTTCAAAACGCTCGACGGCGGGTGGTAAGGCTTTGGCACTGCGAGCGAAGTTGTTCGCATAGGTCCACAGGCCAAAAGCACCCATCTCGAAAGAGCTTCCTAAGATAGTCCATGCTTCAATGGATGCAAACTGCTTGGCGGCTGATATTTTGGTATTTTTCACTCGGATTTGTGCTTTCGGTTTTTTCTCTGGACAAGAACTCTACAGTTAGACGCTCGGACGCCAAAAGATAGTCAAGCAGGTGAGTTTTCGGGCGTTTTTATGGAGTTTTCTTTTGAGTTCATGTCCAGCGGCACACGCAGCCCGGTCTTCAGGCTGGCCAGTGCGACCGACGTTCTGAACCGCTTGATGTTGTCATCCCCCTCAAACAGCCGCTGCGTCAGCGCCTCGTAGTCGGCCATCGACGCCACGTTCACCACCAGCAGATAGTCCGCCTCGCCCGTCACGCTGTAGCACTGCTGCACCGCGTCTTCGCCGGCAATGCGCGCGCGCAGCGGGGCGGTGCGGTCGGGGCGCTCGTTTTCGAGGTGCACCTCCAGCACGATGGTCAGCGGTTTGCCCACTTTCACAGGGTCCAGCACGGCCACGTTGGCGCGGATCACGCCGCTGTCTTTCAGCCGCTGGATGCGCCGCTGCACAGCGGGTGCCGAGAGGTTGACCGCCTGCGCAATCACGCGCTGGGGTGTGGTGTTGTCGGTCTGCAGGATGTCCAGGATGGCGATGTCAAAGTGGTCGAGTGCTGGGGTGGCGGGCATGGGGCGCCTCGTGGTGGTGAGCGAAAGTTGCACGCGGGCCCTGAAAATCGAGCAAAAAGCACGCATGGGTCACACTATATTTTCAACCCATGAGCGCTTCCCTTCTGCACCGTTTTTTCCCATTTCTCGCCGTCCTGGGCTCCGTCACCGCGTTGGGCATTGGTACCTCATGGGCCAAGCACTGGCTGTTTCCGGTGGTGGGGGCGCAGGGCACCACTGCCGTGCGCGTGGGCTTTTCGGCGTTGCTGGTGCTGTTGCTGTGGCGGCCGTGGCGCTGGCATCTGTCGAGTGCGGACGCGCGGGCCATCGTGCTCTATGGCGCGGCGCTGGGGGGCATGAACCTGATGTTCTACATGTCGCTGCGCACCCTGCCGTTTGGGCTGGCGGTGGCCATCGAGTTCTCAGGGCCGCTGGCGGTGGCGATCTGGTCTTCGCGGCGCGCCGTGGATTTTGTGTGGGTGGCGCTGGCCATGGCCGGGTTGGGCATGCTGCTGCCGCTGGGTTTGAACGGCAGCACGCTGGACCCGGTGGGAGTTTTGTATGCCTTGGGCGCGGCGGTGTTCTGGGCGCTGTACATCGTGTTCGGCAAGCGCGCCGGGCACCTGCACGCCGGGCACACGGTGTCGCTGGGCCTCTTGGTGGCGGCGCTGGTGGTGGTGCCGGTGGGCGTGGTACATGCGGGCGCTGCGCTGTTGTCGCCCACCGTGCTGCTCATCGGCTTGGCGGTGGCGGCGGTGTCCAGCGCCATTCCGATCTCGCTCGAAATGATGGCCCTGAAGCGCCTGCCCAAGGAAGCCTTCGGCATCATGATCAGCATGGAGCCCGCTGTGGCCGCTGTGCTCGCCTTGCTGCTGCTGGGCGAGCACCTGAGCGCCATCCAGTGGCTGGCCATTGGCTGCATCGTGGCGGCGTCCATGGGCAGTGCGATGACTGCTGGTCGGCCCTCTGGTGCCGACCGCGCAGCGCCGCAGGCGGCCTGAAGGCGCCCCCGCCGGGGTTGTATTGCGGAAGGGGCGGGTTGTTGGGGGTCAGGTGCTAGCGGGGTTGCGGCCTTGGCTGCGCAGCTGCAACACCCGCGCAATGAGGTTGGCATACCCTTCGTCTGCCTGCGCCAGCAGCGGCAAACCTGTCTCGCGCACGGCACGGTCCACCGCGTCGGCCCATGCGGGCGTACCGGGCGCCGCCTGTGCGCTGGCCATGGCACCCAGCACCAGTTCTTGCCCCCAGAAGTACACCTGGTCAGCGTGCGCGTTGGCCTGCATGCGCTGCACCTCTGCCAGGGTTTGCGGCTCCGCCAGGTACAGCCAGATGTCTGCGTACAGGAAGTCAACGGGCGCGCCCTGGGGTTGCCACTCCAGCGCGTCGGCCTGCACCAGCTCTATCTTGCGCGCTGCGGACTCCGGCAGCCCCTCCAGCACGCGGCAACGGCCAAACAGCTCCAGCACATCCCCATCCCGCTCCACCACGGTCACTCGCTCCACCGTGGGCTGCAGCGCGATGTTGGCCGCCACCCAGCCCATGCCCAGGCCCATCACCACCGTGTGGCCCCGCGCGTGGCGGCAGGCCAGTTCCTGGCTTTCCACTTCCATCGGCGACAGCGACATCCAGGTTTCCCACCCGCCCGCAGCGCTCTGGCGCATCAGCACCGTCGAGCCCGAGGTGACACACGGGCCGCTGTGGTAACCACGGTCCAGCCCCACCCCAGTGCGCTTCACCTGCCACGGCCCCACGGCCCCGTCGGGGTACTGCGGCATGTGCCAGTGCGGAGAAAAAACGGGAATCCCCAGCGCCTGCGCCAGTGCGCTGGCGGAGGGCTGCGGGGCAAAGGGAAGGATGGAGGGGGAAGGGGATGCCGACATGGTTTGATGTTAGATGGGCAAGTGGCGTATTGACTTGAGAAGCTGTGCGTCTGCGTCTGCGTGGGGCACCGGGCATTGTCCGACAGCCTCACGGTCTGCTGGATGGCGCCCACGGCGCGTAGTGGACCCTAAAAGAGAGGGAGATGAAACCGTTTTGTTTTGTCACCCACTTCCCAGGAGACGCACATGCATCCATCCACACTCCCTCATCCGGCCACCCCACCGGTGGATGATGACCTGGCCGACCAAGCCCGCCCCGGCTACGGCATCCCGTCGCAAGACCCTCGACCCGGCGCCCAGACCGCCCTGAAGCCCGAAGACGCAGAGCGCGAGGCCCATTCCGTGCTGGTGGGCGGCGGCATGATGGCGGGCGCGGCTGCCGGTGCGGCCGTGGGCGTTGCAGTCGCTGGTCCGGTCGGCGTGGTCGTCGGAGGCACCTTGGGCGGCATTGCGGGTGCGCTGGGCGGCGCGGCAGCGGGTACGGCGGTCAATACCGAAGAAGCTGGTGAGGCTCCCACCCCTGCGGCTAAAAGTCCCGCGCACCCGGGCGCTGCAAAAGGCGGGCGGGGTGATCCGTTTGCCTGATCCGCCTGCGGCTGCGCCCCTCGCGAATGCAAAGCGGCAACCCAATGCGACTGCTGGCGGCAAGTGCGGTCCTGCGAGCGAGTTCGGTCGCCGTTACGCCTTCGGCGCACGCTCGCGCAGGTTGTCGATCATGTCCTCCAGCCGTTCGACCTCCTGGTGCATCTTGGCGTCTGTGCCCACCCGTGCTTCCACCGCCCGCACCAGCGGCATGATGAGCTGGCGGTAGGTGACTGACAGGGACAGCAGCGCATCGACCATGCGCTGGTTCTGTCCCTGGTCGCTGTGGCTGTGCAGGGTCTGGGTGCTGGCCTGCAGGGCTTGCAGGGCCTGGGCGGTCGCTTCCAGGCTGGCGCGCATCTGGGCCTGCGTCTGCGTCGTTCCCGATTGCAGATGCTGGGCCATCTCCGCCAGGGCGGCCAGCGAAGGTTCGATGCGTGAGAGCGTGGCCGCCTGGGCCTGGGCCAGCTGCTCGGAGGCCTTGCGGGGCTGCAGCGCTTCCACGCTGCGGGCAATGTCCAGCAGCCCGCGCGTCACGCGCACGCTCGGGTCGTCCTCGGCGCCACCCATCTTGCGCTGGCGCTGGTAGTCGCCCTGGATCTGGTACCAGCGCTCCTGCTCTTGGGGCGTGGGGCGGCCTATCAGCTGCGCCAGCTGCAGCAGGTTTTCTTCGGCGCCGGTGGTCAGCGTTTGCGCCTCTCCCCGGTAGTGGTCGCGCAGCAGCGCGTCCAGCTCATCGTCCTGCATCAGCGGCGTGACCTGCGGCGCCAGGCGCGACATGTTGCGGTAACTGCCCTGCAGGCGGAAGGGGGGAGCCTCGCGGTAGCGGTCGTCCTGCGCGGCCGAGGCAATGTAGGCCAGATTCACCTTCAGCAGCACGTCGCGCACCTTGAAAAGCCGCTGCAGCAGGCCCTTGAGCTCTTGCAGTTCCACCGCACTGTAGGGGTGGGCAAAGCTGTTGGTGTCGATGGCCTCGCCCTGGGCCATGCGCACCAGTAGGTGCACGTCCTGCGGCTCGCGCGCGGCCAGGGGCTGGGTCACGGGGTGGGCGGTCAGGCTGTTTTCGATGTACGACAGCGCAAACACCGCCTCGCGGCCCGAGAGCACGTCGCCCAGGTTGTAGATGTCGGCCCGGTTGGCCAGCATGTCGGGGATGCGGAACACGTCGCCCGATTCGGTGTACGGGTTGCCCGCCATCACGATGGCAAAGCGTTTGCCGCGCATGTCCCAGGTGCGCGGCTGGCCCTGCCACACGCCTTCGATGCGGCGGGTGCCGTCGGCCAGCGCGATGAACTTCTGCAGAAACTCAGGGTGCGTGTGCTGGATGTCGTCCAGGTACAGCATCACGTTGCTGCCCATGGCCAGACCCAGGTTGAGCTTTTCCAGCTCTTGCCGGGCCGCGCTGTTGGGCGCGGTGCTGGGGTCGATGCTGGTCACGCCGTGGCCCAGGGCCGGGCAGTTGATGCGCACAAACACCAGGCCCAGGCGGTTGGCCACATATTCCATCAGCGTGGTCTTGCCGTAGCCGGGCGGCGAGATCAGCAGCAGCATGCCCATGCGGTCGGTGCGTGCGTTGTCGCCTGCGGCGCCCAACTGCTTGGCTAAGTTATTGCCCACCAGCGGCAGGTACACCTCGTCGATGAGTCGGTTGCGCACAAAGGTGGCCAGCGGCTTGGCCTGGAACTGCGCCAGATGCAGGCGCGCCTTTTCTTGCACGAGCAGCTCGTGCCGCAGGGCCTGCAGCTGCGTGAAGCCCTGCACCGCATGGCTGCGGTGGTGGCGCACGCGGCGGCGGAAGTCATTGAGGTTGAACGCCAGCGCGCCATGCAGGATGCGCGCGTGTTCGCTGCGCAGCCCGGCCACTTGCGCGTCCAGCGTGGTATTGATGCGGCGGCGTGCACCCTGAAAGGTGAGCGCCGTGGCAGCGTCGTCAATCCAGGCCAGGCCCGGTGCGGCGCCATCGGCCGTGGCTTGTGTGGCTGCAAACGCGCGCAGCCAGCCACGCGCCAGGCGCCAGCGCTCCAGCGGCTCTGCTGCGGCCAGATCGCGCTGCCAGGCGCTGGCCAGGCCGCCATGGTCCAGCGCGCGCTGCAGTGCTTGCACCAGGTCGGCGCCGGTGTTGCTGATGACCCACTTGGGTGTGACGGGCGACAGCTCGGCGGTGCCGATCTCGGTCTGCGCCAGCTCACGCACCAGGTACGCACCGGCTTCTTCCACCAGGGTGCGCAGCAGGGCCTCGTCGCTTGCACCTTCCGCGTTGCCGGTGCTCAGTGCCTGGGCCAGTTCGGGCAGCCATTCCGCAGTCAGCACGGGGTGCTGCTCCACAAACTGGCGCAGGCCTTGCGCAGCTTCGGCCTCCAGCGTGTCGCGCAGGTGGGTCTTTGAAAACAGCTGGGCAATGTGTTGCGCGCTGCGGGCGCGGCGCGCCAGGGAGTGGCGGCTTTCCTCGCGCAGGCCCAGGTGCCAGTAGAGCTTGGCCAGCGCACGCTCGGCCGGGCCGTAGACCAGCAGCCCGGCCGCATCCTGGATGGGTGCCAGAACGCGCACGATGGCCAAGGCGTCGTCGTCGTGGATGCCGCGCTGGTAGCCCTCCTGGTAGCGGCTGGCGGCAAAGCGGCGCAGCGAATCCAGCAGCACGGCGGGCGCGGTGCCATCCGTGCGCGCGTGCTCGGCCAGCTGCACCAGCAACTCGCTCCAGCCGGGCTCGGCCTCGCCACGCTCCTGGGCCTCCAGCCATTCAGCAGCCAGGTATTCGGCGCGCGCCAGTTGCGGCGTTTCAGACACCAGCGCCTGCTGCCAGAAGGGGCGCAGCGCCTGCAGCCGCCCATCGTGTGCGGGGGCCAGGTAGTCAGTGCCGGTGATCTGCCATGCCAGGCCGTCGCCGTGGGCGACCAGGGTGAGGTCCAGCGGCTGCTTGTTGATGGTGAAGGTGTGGCTGCCCAGCTTCAGCCCGCCTTCGGTGCCGGCAGACAGGTCACGCTGGTCGCGCACCGCACGCACGGCCTGGTCTCGGGCGGTTTTGAGGCGCGTGTCGATGTCGTCCGCCGCCACGGCCGCGCCCAGGCGGCGCAGCTCGGCCACCTGCTCGCGCAGCTTGGCCAGCATGGGGTCGGACGCAAAATAGCTGTGCACCTGAGCCAGCTCGTTGAAACCGGCGATGCGGCGCGGCACACCATCCAGCACGCGTGTGGCCGCATCGGCCAGCGCCTTGGCGCGGCGCTGTTGCGCATCCACCAGGCTCTGGCGGCGTGCCGACAGGGCCTCGTACACGCTCTCGCGCTGGGTGGCGATGTCGGCCAGAAACTCTTCCTGCTCGGCAAAGCGGCCTTCGATGTCTTCCAGCTGCGCGAGCAGGCGGGTCAGCGCTTCGTCGCACTTTTCGGGCGTGTCCGACAGTTCCAGCGCGTTCTCCACGGCCTGGCCAAACAGCTTGAATTGCGCGCCAAACTCGGCGCGTTGCTCGGCCGCACCCAGGTTACGTCGGCGTGCGCGGGCATCGGCGCGCAGGCGGTTGATGTCGGCGTACAGCAGCGCAATACGGTCGAGGATGGTGGTGCGCTGTACCGCATCGCCGCCGGGCAGGCTGCCCAGTTGTTCGCTGAGTAAATCGAGGCTCGCGGCTTCGGTGTCCAGCGTGGCCAGATGTTCGGCCAGCTGCCCCGCCGTCGTCGCCTGGGGCAGGGCGGCGGCCACCTTGGTCAGGGCCTGGCGCTGGCCGTCAAAGGCTTTTTCGTCGGACAGGAACTGCAGGGCGCGTTCGCCCACACGCTGCTGCTCGGCCGTGAGTTGCGCGGCCATGGCGTCAATGGTGGCCAGATCGGCATAGCGCAGCTCGCGCAGCAGGTGCAGCTCGCCCTGGCGCTGGCGCAGGCGGTTCAATGCCTGCACAAAGTCACTGGGGCTGCGCCAGAGCTGGCTGGCAATGGCGGTCATCAGTTCGCGCTGCTGGCCTTCGGCCTTTTGCAGCGCGCGGGCCGTGTCTTGGCGGATGCTCTCGACCTTTTCAAACTCGCCCAGCGTGGCCTGCGCGGCCTGCTCGATGCCGCCCAGGTCGGCGGCGGCGTTCTGCACCTCTCCCGCATCCAGCCAGAAGTAGGCGTCGCGTGCGCGCTGGCACTGGCGGATCAGGTCTTCGTACGCGGTGCGCGTGGGCACCTGTTCGCGCACCATGCGCGCAATGCCCAGCAGGTCCGAAATGCCGCGCACCAGGTCGGCATTGCCCACTCGCCCGAAGAAGCCCGTGCCTGCGGGCTGGCGGCTGGCGTGTTCTTCGGTCGCAAACGGCGTGCGCCACAGCTGCATGGGGTGCACGCGCGTGGCCTCGCCGCGTGCCGCCTGGAACACCAGCATGCGTCCATCGGGGAAGGTGCTGTACCCGTCGGCCAGGATGGGAGGCGCAAGCGACTTTTCGATGAGGTTGTAGGTGAAGATCGCGTAGCAGCCCGCATCCAGCGTGGCCGGGCTGCCCTGCGGTGGTGGCACGGTGCCGTAGAAGATGTAGGCCACGTCCTCGCCGTTGGGCGAGCGCTTCATGCGCGTGAAGCGCAGCTGCTCGGTCAGCTCGGGTGGCAGGTCAAAGCGCTTGGTCTCCCCCGATTGCAGGTAGTACCCACCGGGGAAGATGATGCCGTGGTCCTCCGGCAGCTGCATGCACGACGCGCCAATCGCGTCGATGCGCACCACCTGCTGCGTGCGCTGGTTGAACACCAGGTAGCGCGTGGTGCTTTCGCGGTAGGGGCGCACCTGCAGCAGGATCAGCAGGCCCAGCTTGGCATACGCAAACTCGGCATCGCCCAGCGCCTGGTTGGCGTCGTCCACCGGTTCCTCGTAGATGCCCAGACCGGTTTCGGTGTTGTTCTCGACCTTGACGGTGAGCGTGCCGCCCACGGTTTCGACAAACACTGTGTCCAGCACGTTGATGTGCGGGTGGGCGCCGCCTACATGGTGCTCGCGCGTCAGCGGTATCCAGCTGAAGTCGTGGCTGGGTGGTGGCGTCAGGTCGCGCTCGCCTCGGTTGTCCACGTATTTGAGCGAGCCGTCGCTCTCGCGCCGCCAGCGGAACACGCGGATGTCCTGCGCCTGCTGGCCAATCTGGAAGGCCGCCAGCAAAAACTCGGGTGTGGGCCGCAGGAGCTGCAGCGTGGCCTGCTTGTAGTAGGTGTACAGCTCGTTGAAGTCGGCCACAAAACGTGGGTCGTCCAGAAAGCTGTCTGCGATGGGCACCTGCACCAGCTCATCGCTCTCGGGCGCGCCCACCCCTTCACCATTTGCGTCGTGGTGCGCCAGCTCGTACAGCGCAAACACGTCCTCCACCCGCGTCTCGCGCTTGAGGCCCATGAACACGTTGTAGCCAAACAGCAGCCGGTTGCCGCCGATGTAGGCCAAGTCGCGCGCCACGCAGTTGTGCTCGGTGCGCGCACGCAGGCGCATCAGCAGTTGCTGGTCACGCTGGCCGAACTGTTCAATGCGTGCCGCATTGAGCGCCTGGGCCTTGGACAGCAGCTGGTCGCCCTGGGCTTCCAGGCGCTTTTTCAGCAGCTCGTAGCTGCTGCTTTCGGCCACGCTGGTGTCGATGGCGGCGCCGTCCTCGGGCGCAGCTGGGGCAGATGCCTTGGAGTTCATGGAGTCTGTGGTTCGTTGGCGCGGATCAGCGCCAGGATTTCGTCACGGTGCGGCTGCTCGGCCAACCAGCGGCGGATGCGCAGCACCTCGTCCATGCAGGCCTCGCCATGGCGCTGGCGGAGCGCCTGCATGCGGGTGGCCTGCAAGCGCTCGGCCTGCAGGCGGCGCTGCCCACCGTCGGACAGCAGGGTGTCCAGCTGCAGGGCCAGCCCGCGTTGCACCAGGGCTTGCCATTCGCCAGGGTCTAGCCACACGAGCTGGCAGGGGCCGCAGCGGTCCACGCGGAAGGCTTCGGCGGCGTCCACCGACAGGCGCTCCATGAGGCGGGTGCAGGCCGGGCAGGCGCGGACCCGGCCGTGGTCGGCGGACGCATCGCCCGCAGCCACCAACGCGCTAGCGGGCAGCTGCGGTGTGCGGCTGCGCCAGCGGCGCCAGTCGTCCAGCTGCAGCAGCACTGCACCACAGTCGGGGCAGGTCAGGGCTGGCAGGCCTTCTTCCAAGGCCACGTTCTTGAGCAGGGATTGGCCGGAGCAGCCGCAATGCAGTCTTTTGGTCATGGGCTTGGGTGCTATTGAAAGGGTAGCTGTTAGCGCTTGCTGTTTCTGGGGTTCAAGGACTATTGCCTCAAAGCTCTCACAGGACAAGCGCTGGCTGCTATGGTTTTTGACGGCCTACTTGCGCAAGCTCTGCACCAGTTGCTGCAGTGCCTGCTTCTGGCCATCGGTGCCCTGGGTGGCAATGCGGGTGAGCAGGGCCGACACGCTCAGGTTCTGCAGTTCGCTGGCTGATCCGCCCGCAGCGCCGAGGATCTGTTTGAGGTCATCCACGACATCCCGCTCGCCGCTCAACTGGTCCTTGAAGGCGACCTGTAGCGTCTGGCTCTTGCCCACCGTAGCGTCGATGCCCTTGCCCACCGACAGGGCGCGCACAAAGCTGTCGAAGTAGTCACCCTGGCCGCCCACGATGTCGATCTTGGCGTTTTGCAGCGCGACACCCAGCACCTCGGCCTGTTCCTTGGCGATGGCGGTTTGCGCCTCGATGCCCTTGAGGGTTTCGGTGTGTGCGCGCTCCAGGCGCATGCGGTATTCCTCGTGCTCGCGGGTCTCGGGGCTCATGGCCTTCATGGCTTCGAACTTTTCCTTCAGGCCGCGTGCTTCGGCGTTGAACTTCACGTCGATGTTGTGCGCCTCGGCATCGCCCATCTTGGCCAGGGCCTCGGCGTCCACGGTGCGCACCAGGGCTTCGGCCTGGCCAACTTTTTCCTTGCCGGCAGCTTCGGCCTCCATGCGGGCGCGCAGACCCACGGCTTCGGCCTGGGCCTGGGCTTCGATCACCTGGGCCTCGGCACGGCCGACCTTTTCCTTGCCGGCGGCTTCGGCTTCCATGGTGGCCAGCTTCGCGCTGGCGCTGGCCATCTGCACCTTGGCTTCGGCCAGGCCGGGCGCGGCGGTCAGCGCTTCAATGCCTTCGGCATCACGCTTTTTGGCTTCGGCATCGCGTTCGGCGACCTTCAGGCGCGCATCGGCCAGCACCAAGTCTTCGGCGGCCTTATGGCGGGCCTTGCGTTCCTGCGCTTCAGCGGTCTTCACTTCCATGATGACCTTCTCTTCGGCCGCAGCCTCGGCGCCAATCACGATGGACTTGCGCGTGCGGTCGGCCTCGGCCACTTCGCGCACTTCCTTGATGGCTTCTTCCTGCTCAGCCACCGTGCGCTCCACCACGATGCGTTCGCGCACCACGTCGGCAATGGCCTTCTTCTGCACTTCCACGGCCTTGTCTTTTTCAATGCGCTGCAGCGTCACTTCCTTCTCGCGCGCAACAATTTCCAGGTCTTGCGCGCGGGTCACGCGTTCCTGTTCGATCACCACGGCGCGCTTGCGGTTGTTCTCGGCCACTTCCTTTTCGCGTAGCACGTTTTCTTGCTGCACGGCCAGCTGCTGCTCGGACTGCAGGCGCGCCATTTCAGAGCGGGTGCGTTCTTCCGCCTGGATCTTGGAGGTCTCGGCTTCTTCGCGGGCCTTCACGGTGGCCACTTCTCGGGCCTGGCGGGCGGTGGCGTCGGCTTGCTGGCGTTCCAGTTCCAGCAGGGCCTCCTGCGTTTCCACGTTCTTCTTCTTGATCTGCATTTCCTCGTTGCGGCGCAGCTCATTGGTCACCACGTGTTCCACTGCGGTGAGCTGGGTGATCTTCTTGATGCCTTGCGCATCGAGGATGTTGTTGGCGTCCAGCTTGGACAGCGGCGTCTGCTCCAGGTAGTCGATGGCCGCGTCTTCCAGCACATAGCCCGACAGGTCATCCCCAATCTGCTCGATGATCTTGTCGCGAAAGCGGTCGCGCGCCTGGTACAGGTCGACAAAGTCGAGCGACTTGCCCACCGTCTTGAGCGCCTCGGAGAACTTGGCCGAGAACAGGTCTTCCAGAATCTCATGGTTGGAGGCGCGCGCGCAGCCAATGCCCTGGGCCACGCGCAGCACGTCCTCGGCCGTCTTGTTCACCCGCACGAAAAACTTCACCTTGATGTCGGCGCGGATGTTGTCCGCGCAGATCAGGCCCTGGTCGCCAGAGCGGTCGATCTCGATGGTCTTGACCGAGATGTCCATCAGCTCGGCCTTGTGGATGATGGGGTAGACCATGCGGCCGGTGAAGGTGACTTCGGGCTCGGAGCGCAGGGTGTTGATGATGAGCGCGTGGCCTTGCTCCACCTTGCGGTAGAACTTCGCGAACATGGCGAACATCGCCAGGATCAGGAAGGCAAGAACGCCAACGGCAATCAGGATGACCATGAAGGATTGCTGCATGAGAACGCTTTCTGCTGAACGGGTTGAACTGAAGGAAACGGAAGATCAGGGAGCGGCTGGCGCACGGTTTTGGTTGTCGCACGCCATGGGTGGCTGCAAGGTCACGCGGGCGGCAGCGGCATGACGAGGTAGCGGTGGCTGCCCGCGTCGTAGTCGGTGATCAGCGCGGTGTCGCCGCGTTTGAGCAGGTTGGGGCTGGGCGACCACACGCGGATGTTGATGCTGGCGCCGCGCTGGGCCACCTCGGCACGGCCCTGGCGCTCGTCCACCACGCCGGTCAGCACCTTGCAGGTCTGGCCCACCAGCGACGCATTGGTTTGCGCCGTGTGGCTCACAAACAGGCGCCGCAGCGGCCGCACCATGCGCGCAGTAATCACCAGCGACAGCGCGGCCGATACCAACAGAATCACCACGCCCACCAGCCACCGCAGGATGTCCGTGGGAATCCACGCTTGCAGCGTGACGCCCGCCATGCACGACAGCGTCCAGCCCACCAGCACCAGCAGGCTCACCACAATGGAAAACGGCACCCCGTTCAGGCCGAAGGCCACCACGTAGCTGGCAATGGCGCCCAGGTCGTCGGCGCTGGCATCTGCATGGGCCTCGATGTCCAGGTCAATGCCGCTGGACTCGAAATCGACCATGCCCACAATGGCCAGCAGCCAATACACCAGCACCACGCCCAGCAGCACGGTATAGATGGCGGTCGGAAACCCGGTGGCCGCAGCAACAAGATTGGCGAACATGAAACTCCCTCCTCCTCGTTGTGTTGGTTCTTGATCGAGGATTGCTTGTTTTTGATTTTGTTTTTTTGCGAGTCGGTGCCGTGTCAGGGCCTTGTCTCGCCTTTGCCTTTGCCCCTGCGGGCCGCCTTGGCCGGACCAGGGCTGGGGGCAACTTGCGGCACTTGCTCTACAAACGCAATCAGCTCGCGTGTTGCCGCTTCCTTGATGCCCAGCCGGTCGTCGGGCGCCAGGCCGTAGCGGCTGGCCAGCACGGTGTAGTCGGCGGTGTCCAGCGTGACCGTAAGCCGGGGCCGCTTGGGACGCGCCGCCACGGGCAGGTTGAGCACGCTGCGGATTTGTGTGGAGGTCGACACGTTGGCATGGAAGGCCGCGACCCGGATGGCTTCCATCACCGCTTCCTCCACATCAAAGGCCACCTGCACGGCGCGCAGCGCGGGCTCGGAGCCCTGCCACCGCACCGGCTTGCGCGGGGCGGGGCTCATGGCGTGGCCGGGGGCGTGGTGGTGCCCGCAACGGCAGCTGCTTGGCGGGCACGAATGCGTTCCATCACCTGGGCGGCGCGCACCTTGTCGCTGTCGCCAATGCCCGCGTCGGCCAACTTGCGCTCCAGCGCGCGGTGGCCAAACTCCTGGTCCAGCTGTTCCGCCGCCGCCATGCGGTCGGCCAGGTCTTCGTGGCGCTTCTTGATGCGCTCCAGCGAATCGCGGGCGCTGGTCAGCTGCGAACCCGTGGCGCCAATGCTTTCCGAAATGCTCTGGGTGGCGCGGTACACGCTCTCGGTGGTCTTGGCGATGCCAATCTCACGCTCGTGTTCGCGCACGCGGGTCTCTGCGGCGCGGATCAAGTCCTTGAGCCGCGACACCTGCATGGCGTAGCTGGCATGGGCCTGGGTCTGCGCGTTCAGCTCCGTCTCCAGGCCCGCCACGCGCTCGGCCACTTCCAGCGCCAGGTTCTCCTGCGCCTTGTGCAGCGCCTGCACGGCCAGGTCTTCGTGGCGCAGCAGATCGGCCTTGATACGCTCAATGTCGCGCGCCGTCTGCATCTGTTTGGCCATCACGCCCGTGAGTTCGGTCTTGGCCTCGGTGATGCTGGCCTTGGCGTCGATGATTTCCTGTTCGTAGATGCGCGTGGCATTGCCATCGACCACGCTCTGGCCCAGTTCGCGGGCGCTGCCGCGCAGCAGGGTGACGAGTTTCTTGATGACCGACATGGTGTTCTCCTGTCAACGTCGAAAGATCATGAAAAAGGGGACTGCAAGAGGGGCAGCCGTTCAGCGCAGAAATTCAGCCAGCGCATCCAGTGCATCCAGCGCGTTGTCGCTGAGCACCGCCACCTCGTGCGCCACATCTTCAGCGCGCGCCGCACGAGCCAGCGCACCCACCAGCACAAAACGTCCGTCCACGCGGCCAAAGGCAGACAGCGGCACCGAAGGGTTCAGGTCCAGCAGCGCTTCCATCAGCTCGGCGCGCCGCTCGGGGCGCACATCGGCATCGGTCCACAGGTAGCACAGGCATATGACCTGCATGTCCGAGCAGGTCACAAAGATAGGCAGCTCATCGCGCCCCTCGATGCTGACCTGCACCACGGGCACATCCCCTGCGATGGGCTGCAACTGCACCGCTGCGCCGCCCATGAGCGCGGAGGTCAGCACGTCCAGGTTGTTGAGTTGTTCCAGCAAAGTGGGCACAGCGTCTCCTTCATCACACGGGTGGGACAGGCGGCCGGGGAAGATCCGTGTGCCTGCATGGATGGGGAGAATAGGTGCGTTGACATATCATGTCAATCTACGCATTTGTGACCAAATGCAAGCGGCGATTGGATAGCGCAGCTCGATGGCTTGGTGCGCATTCTGCAGGCTGCGGCTGCAGTGTTTGCTATTGATTGAATAGCTGCGAGCGCTTATCCAATAAGCGCTGGTGGCCGATTTGTATCAAAGCTTGGTCCCTTCGACAGGAATCGAACCGAGAACCATGGAAATTAGGCCCAATTCTACTGAATATGCATCCAGTTTTTGCCGCTTAAACCACGCCTAAATCAGCCTATTTTGCTGTCCATGTCCCCGGGTTTGGCCGATATGTAACCGTCCAATTTGCGTCGTTCTGCACCCTTGTCGGCCTTGTCGATCCACCGGCTGTAAACGCGGTAGAACATCTCCACCGAGTGCCCGAGTTGGCGTGCTGCCCAGGCTGGCGTGATGCCTGCCATCAGGCAGACGGTGGCGAAGGTGTGCCGAGTCTGGCGAGCGTCACGCTGGCGCAAGCCTGAGAGCTTCATTGCTGGCTTCCACCAGCGGCGCAGCGGTTCTTCCGTGGATGTGAAGCCTTTGCCATCATCCCCGACAAACACCCTTTCGCCAGCCAGTTGTGTCACGGCGCGCTGTCGCTCCAACACCTGCCGGGCTCGCGCTGTGAGTTCAATCTCTCGGACATCGGTTGTCTTCGTTCCCTTCACCTTGCCCCGGGTCAGCGCCTGATCCACCAGAACTGTGCCGGTAGTCAGGTCAACCTTCGGCCAGCACAGCGCGATCTGCTCGGACGGGCGGATGCCGCTAAAGAATGCGAATTCGTAGTAGTCGCGGGCACGAGTTGACCCGAAGCGCTGCAGGAGCAACTCGACCTGCTCAAGCGTGAAAGGGTCGGGCTGAGGCTTCTGGTTCTTGCGCATGGTGATGTGGAGGTGCAAGGGTTCCGAGATCATCTTGGCAAGGTGCCCGTACTCCAGAGCCATGCTGAGCACACTGGCGACGTTGTTGAACGTCTTGGCGTTCTCGGGAAGGCCTGCCAGGAGCATCTTGAGCTCGCGAAAAGTAAGCTGGTCCGCTGGCAATTGGCGCACCGCATCGAAGTGGTAGCTATCCAGCGTTTGCCGGTACTGGTCTGCGGTGCTGTGCTGCAGCTCAGGACGCTTGACCGCCAGCCATTCCGTGAACACGTTGCCCAGGGTGATGACGTCATTCGTTGTGGACTCCGCCACAGCCTTCGGCACCCGTGGGCTCTCCGGGAAGTATTCGGCCAGCACGAAGGTGCCGCGTTCTATCTTGCCCAAGATCTCAAGGCGCAGCCTTTCGGCGTACCGAATGTTGACTGGCGTTGGAGACAGGGGCAGTGGCTCCTTGCCGTAGCCCTGAGCCCTCAAGTCAATCTGCAGTGCATTCTTGCGAATGATCACGCCGGGCATGTTTCGCTCGCCTTCTTGCGCCCGCGCGTGCTGGGCGGACTGCTATTGGTGTCGATGAATTCGTCCAGCGCCTGGCTGTCGATCATCTTGCGGTTCTCAAACCACTTCCACACCCGGCCCTCTGGCCAGCGGCCTGAGCGTCCGGTGCGTTCGTCGAAGAACGATTCTGGCAGTCCGGTGAGTTCTGCCGCTTTGCGGATTGTTACCCATCTGGTGCTCATGATCCTGCACCTCCTGCTGTTGTGCCTCCTTGGGCGGATGCGAATGGATTGCCGCGCGGTGTGCTGCCCACCACCATAGGGAAAGGCCAGCAAGCTGCCTCCCGTGCGCGCTGGGCCTTGATGGCTTCGAGGCGCTCATGGCTCAGCCAGACTCGCACTTGCACCGTCACGCTGCGGGCAACGTTGCGCACCTGAATGACCTTCTTGCCAATGGCCTGGCCTTGGCCGTAGTTCTGGCCTCGCACGGCGCGCGATCCATCCGGGTTGATGGTGCGGATACCAGGAGCGTCCACGTCCTGGGCCTTGGCCAAACCTGCCGCGACAATGGCGGCTGGCGTGCCGGTGTAGACGGCCTGGGCGTGGTCCATGTGGTGGATCACTCCGGGGGCGATTTCGATGCGGTCATGCATTGCCTGTCTCCCCACGGCCGCTATCAAGATGCTCTTTCGAGAGATTCATCAGAGAAATAGCGGCATCGAACAGCATTTCCCAAGGTCGTCCGTCTACCGTCACCGTGAGCATGCAGGCCAATGCAATGGCTTGTGCGAGGATGTTGCTGGCATCCTCGCAGCCTTCTTTGGTCATGCTGTCATTGGCCATTTCGTTCAGCTTTTCGCAAGCGATATTCAAGATCGTGTGAATTCCCCAAATCGCCTCGGGACCCTCGTAGTTCATGACACAGGCATAGACCACCTCCCGCGCTTCGCAAGCATGGGCCCAAGCGTTGCTGACAAGATGCTTGTTGAAGCCCGAGGGCAAGGAGTCCGCCACCTGTTGAGACACTTCGCGCTCGGGCGCAGTCAGCAAAGCGGGCCGAACTGCATTTGGAGTGCGAGGCTCCATGCTCGTCGAAAGCGAGAGATCAATGCTCAGCCTGTCCAGATTGTTGTCGCTTTCATCAACTAGCTCGCAGACGCTGATGATGCTTGCGGAGTGAATGTCTGCCTTCATACCCTTCGCCAGGGACGCTGCTCCTCGCAGTAGGGCGCATGTTTGGGCACACTCGCCTCGCGCGTCTTCGCAAGCAGCTCCCGTGAGTGATGCGGACTGCAAATAGTCGACCGATCTACCCACCCCCCCTGCCGCCATGTCCAGCAAAAGCCCAATATCCGCCTCCGTGGGGCCGATGGAGTTGGCAATGTTTGTGATGGTTACCCGGGCCCCCTGCAGGTCGCCCCGAATGGCCTCCAAGAGGCTCAGAGAGGTGCTGGGCTTTGCCGCTGCATTGGACTTTTTGGCGGGCTTGGCCGTCGTCTTGAGTGTTGGCGTAGCTACGGCGTTCATGCTGCACCTGCCTTGCCCTGCGCGGCGAAGTTGGGGCCGTAGTTCCACACGTCGTGTGTGCCAATAATCTGACCGTCGACTGCGCTGTCAGCCATGCCACCCAGCTGACGGGCCAAAAGTTGGGCCGTGTCGATCAACACACTGGTGTCCCAGTCATCGTTGGGTAATTGCGCGAGCATCAACACGCGGTCAAGCGTGAGCGCCACCGACGCGATCCCGGTGATGATTGCGCACAACTGAGCGTGGTTGTAGGGACCTTTTCCGTCGGTCGGGCCGTCGGCGCGACGAATAGGCGGTGAGGGCCGGTCCCGGAATTGGCGGGCGCCTGCCTCGACCAGCTGGAAGTCTGTCAGTGCCACCATGTTGGCTCTCGTCTCTGGTAACCCTTGGTAGGCGGCGCACAGACGACTGGCGATTTCCAGAGCTTCCGCCACCAACAAGCGCACGCAGTACATAAGCGGCGCATGGCTGGTGTCTGTGCTTGCAAGCATCTCGATCATCGCGTGGTGCAGGTTGGCCTGCACCATAGGGATCAGCGATGCTGCTGTGGGTGCTGGTCCGGGTTCAGTCCATTCCTCCTCAATGCGGGTAAGGTCCCAAGCATGGTCACATGCCTCGCTGATGTATGCGTAACCTGGGATGTAACGCTGTTCGAATGGGCCTTCGGTAATAGGGTTCAGCAGGTAGAAAATCTGAGTACCAACCGCAATGGCGCGGTGGTCGTCCTCGCTCAGTTCCGGGCGCGTCTTGGGCGCTGGGGTCGTTGCAGGAGAGTTGGCTGCTTTGGCACGTGAAGGGGCCTTGGTTGCGCGGGTGGCGGCCTGGGTTGCGCCAACTTGTGGGCGCGTGCTAACCTTGGTCATGTGATGTCCTCTCGATTGAACTTGGGTGGGTTTTCATAGAAGCCCTGATGCGCTCTCACCTGCATCGGGGCTTCGCCTTTTGGGGCCTAGGCCGCCTTTTTCTGGATGCCAGGCAATACCTCCTGCAGCACCGACTCGTGGTAGCTGTGGACGTTGCCGAAGCGTGGGTCGCTCACGTCGCCGATGACCAATCCACGCTGCCGCGACAGCGCCGCGCAGCGCCGGCCAAGGTTGGCGGCGGTCCTGTTGTCCATGGGGATGCTGATCAGATTGGCGTAGCCCATGACGGTGAAATGTTTGTTTTCGGGCTGGGTGCGTGCCTCGATTACGGCCATGTTTTCTGCGAGCCTGGCCAGTTCATCGGCCTGGCGCTTCTGCTCCTGTTCCACGGCATCAAGGCGGGTGAGGGTGAAGATCACCGCGGCGATCTGCGGATCCTTCACGATGGGCATAGCTGCCTTGGCCTGTCGTTCGCACGCGAGGAAGTATTCGCGTACCTCGCTGCCTCGGGCGGTGCCGCTCATCATCCCGATGTGCTTGCCCGCTTCGAGCGTGAAGTGGTATTCGTGCCGGGTCTGTCCTGTGGTGGAAAGCTCTCCCTTCTGGGCGAACTTCACATAGTCCTTGTCCTCCACCAGGCGCGCCCGCTTGATTTGCGCCTTCACCCAGTTGGTGTAGTCCTTGCTCACGCCCAGGTCGGCGTGCAGATCCCGCCCGTCGAAGGTTTGGACGATCTCACCAACGATCTCGCGCTGGGCGATTGGAATGCTGACTGTCATTGCTTTGATCCCTTCTGCGCTACTGCGCGTTCAACTGCACGGACGACGAAGCTGTTGAGGCTGATGTGCTGGGCCTGGGCTTTCTCTTTGGCCTTGTCGTGCAGCACCTGCGGAATCCGCAATGTGACGCGCTCGTGTTGCACCTTCTGCTGGCTCATGCCTGCTCCTTTTAGTGACACCGTTGTGGTGTCGTTTGTTGATTTTGCATTTGACACTGTTGTGGTGTCAATAGGCGATGACACTGTTTTGGTGGAAAATCGGCGCCATGGACGAAGAAGACCGCTACACCCGCATCACGCTGCGCATTCCCAAAGAGCTCCACACGCGGCTCAGCGCGGAATCCGAAAGAACCAGCAAGTCCTTGAATGCCGAGATCGTTGGGCGTCTCGAAGACACTTTTCGTACCTTGCAGGTGAATGATTTCGCTCTTTTGCTGGCGAAATTGGAGAGTTCGATCGCTGAGGCCGAGTACCAAGTCTTGGCCACGAAAAACGATCTGGCGAACATGGGGGTGCTGCTGGAGCAAACGGTAGATGCCCTGAAAGAAAACCGTGAGCTGACGGAAAAACGACTGACGGGCCTCTTGAAGGCGGCTCAGTGGGCACAACAGGCGGGGCATGTAGCGCGTGCAGATTTGGAGACTGGGTATGAGCGCGTGTTCGATGCCAAGGCCCGAATGAACACAGTTACCCAGAACTGGGTCGGAGATGAGCGAGCGAAGCGAGTTGCAGCGCGCTTTGACACCCAGTCTCCGGTTGAGTCCGAGTTCGACTATCGTCCGAAACCCAGCATCCTTGAAGTCATGTTTGGGCCTGAAGAAGAGGAAGCGCAGGAAGCGCCCAAGGTTGCGCGCAAATCCGGCCCCAAGAAGCTCAAGCCCTGACCCCACCACGAAACATTCGTGGTGCGCGATGCGCTCAGGAATGAGCGCATCTACTGTGGTGGAAATCGCCATGGTTGCCATCACTCCACCACCTCAAGTCGCGGTAGCGCGCGCACTTCGTCCACCGTCATCACATCCTCGACCTGCGCTGCCTTGTCGCACAGCCTTGCCAGGGCCTTGAGCGCTTGACGTTCGTCGCGCTTCGCCTCGTTTAAGGCCTGTTCTGCCATTCGTTGACGATCCCGTTCGGGGGTCAAGAGGGTGAAGAGGGTCGGTAGCGCTTTCACAGCTTCAGTCGCCAAGCGCTTTTCGCGGACAGCAGCGAGACGGCGGCGCTGGGTATCGCGCCAGCGCTTGGCCGCTATTGCGATGTCGATGAGTTGACGGTTGTGCATCGCAGTCTCACTGGATCGAGTGGACGTTTCCGGTCTCGATCTTGTCGGCGAACCGTTCTCGCAACTGCTTCTCGACTTCGGCCACTGGCATGCCGAGCTTTTCCGCGATCTGCTCAGCCGAGAACACCGCCTCGCCCGCGTCGTTTACGAACTTCGTTTCTGGCACCAAGTCCAGCTCCTTGGCCTTGTCCAAGAACTTCTGATGCACTTCGGGTGGGGCGTACTTCATCATCGCCTCGAACAGCGGGATGGACTCAGGCGATTGGCGGTATCCAGGGCCATGCTTGGCACGGAACTCCTGCAGAGCGTGCCCGGCGGCGAGGAATTTCATGTGTCGCAGCTGTTCGACGTACTCCGGCTTTGTCACCTGTAGCTCGTGGCTCGACAGTCCCTGCGCATAGGCCGCGTCGCCGTTGCCGATGTACGCCACGAAGCAGTCATCGCACCAATCAGCGAATTCGTCTGGGTCGGTGCCAAGTTCAGAGCAGATCGCATGAATCTGCTCAGGCGTATAGGGACCGTGGCGAGTCTTTGACCGGCACATCTCACACAGGCCCTGCTTGGCCAGTTCGACGCTGGAGGTCATGCGATCTCCCGCTCAAACTGCGCAAGGCGGTCCTTGAAACTTTCCGCGCTTTCCTCACCGGCCCGCATGTTGAATTGCAGGTGCTGGCGAACAGCGGCCTTCTCGATGGGTGTCAAATCGACAGCCTTGACCAACTCCATGTGATCACCGCGGATGACGGGATAGCCGTCCTCGTCGTCGGCCACTGTTAGCCCGATACCCATCAGGTCTTCACGGCCCGGGACCACAGGCTGGTAGAGCACATCAAGGTTGTCGACAGTGGAGCTGAGGGCGGCCAGAAGCTCCTCTGCATCTTTCATTTCGGCCTTGATGTTGCCGTTGTTCCAGTCGGCGGCGACGACGAGTGCTGCCGACGCGATGGCGACGAGGATGTTGTGCGGCACAGTGGCCAAGTCCAAAGCGCTGACGCCCGCGTGGCTGACTTGGGTGAGGATGCACGGCTGCGCAATCGGTTGGGTGGTGGTTTGCATATGAACTCCTGGTGGTTGGTGAAGGGAAAGGGTTACAGCCGCTGGTGCGCGCAGCGCTCCACGTCGGCCCGAGCGCGGCTGGCCAAGGTGGTCAGCGAGCGATCAGCGATTTCGAGAACGCGACGCTCGTGTCGCTGGACATGGAAAGCGCAGCGGCTGGCAGGCACGGGGCCATGGCTCAGCTGGCGGCGCCAGTAGAGGACCTGCTGCGCGTGCCAAACCGCGGATTCGTGATCCCAGGCGCTTGCGGCGGCGGCTACGTCGCGCGGAATGCGGCGCGTGGCAGTGCTCACGCTGCGACCTCTTCGGCCGCGACGCGATTGGCTCGACTGGATGCAAGGCGGCGGGCCTGGATAGACCAGTCTTGGGCTTGTGCCGCAGCGTGGCGCAGGCCGCAAGCCGCAGCTGGCCAGCGCTGGGAATCAAGGGCGCTCAGCGCGAGGGCGCAACGGCGGCTGTGCTCTTCGGGCGCCGCCTGCAACAGGACGGCGGTATCGGTGGTTTGCATTGCATCTCCAGTTCACCCGTGGTGGGCGTCTGGTGCATATCATCACCGAAGTGATTGAATCGTGTCAACACTTTGGTGATGTAAAGTGATTTTTCGCTACACTCACCCCACGCCCAATACGGGCGGGCAACAAAAAACCGCCTCATGGGCGGTTGGAAGGGTTGGTATGAGTGAAGCGCGGATCAACTTGCTACCCGGGTCGCATGGCGACCTTTACAAAGTGTCGGACGGCGAGAACACGGTCCACATCTCGTCGGACATCGTTCGGCAGTGCGTGCTGGACCAAGTAGCCTTGCTGGCGCCAGCATTCGTTGAGCTGTCGAATGGAGATCGCCTTACGGCATATGTGAGGCGAGATGACAGCCAGGCCGTTGCATCAGATGACGGCCTGGATTTCGACCTTGGTGATTCACCATGCAAGCTGAGCGCGGACGCTGCGCTCAAGCTCTCCCAGGTGCTGATTGCATATGCGGCACTCCAGAATACGCATCCAAACTGGCTGGTGCGTCGTGAGTCAGGCCAGGGGTAGACCGACATTGTTCGCTATTGCTTGCAGCATTTTTTCGCGCTTCGCGGCGGCTTCGTCTATGGCGTCCTGAGCATCGCTTAGCTTCTGGTTGAGCGTGCTCACGGATGCGGCGCTGAATGGAGTGTCTGCATCCGCTGGCAACTGGACGATGAGCACCGTTCCTGAGCCGGTGATTTTCAAGCTTCCGTAGGAAATCTTAGAAACGAACTCCGGCGATAGCTCCTGATCGACGTTGAACGCGATTTGCTTGAAGCCAACGGTCTTTTCTCGGTTTACCGAAACAACTTTCATTTGGGTCCCTTCAGCCGGTCTTTCCGGCATTCCCTCACAGCCACCAACGTCTTAAACCGGTGGCAAAGACAGCGGCCTGACTGCCAAGCCGCCACGGTCAATACTGCTCGCTCCGCCACACGGTCAGCACCTTGCCCAACACCTCAAAGTGCGGGCTCTTGGGCGAGATGTCGTAGGGCGGGAAGTCAGGATTCTTGGAGATGATGCGCAGGCAAAACCCTGGCCCATCGAACTCAGGAACACGCTGGATCAGCTTGATGTAACCCTCGTCACCCACCCGGAAGAAGTAGACGCCCTCGTGGTTTACGGTCTTCACTCCGGTGTCTACCAGCAGTGGGTCGCCTGGGTTGAACATTGGCCGCATCGATGGGCCGAAGCCGGTCACGATGCACAGGTTACGCACGCCCGAGTGGATTGGTACGTTCAAGCGCAGCCATTCGTGGGACACCCGCCAACTTTTAATGATGCCCGGCTGGTCATCTAGCAACAGTCGGCCGGTGGTGTCCATACCGCCGCCTGTGTCGAACTCGGTGATCACCAGGTCGGGGAGTGATCCTGGCGAATCAGACGGGGCCTCGTGTGGCGCCGGGGCGGGATTTGGATCGGTATTCATGAGCGGCTCTTGCGCCGCGCGACCGCCCATCTGTAGGTATTCCGGCGTAGTGCCGAGCTCCCGGGCAATGTTGACGACACTCGCGCCGTAACCACGCATATCCCTTTCGATGTTGCCAATCGCGCCTTGGCTTTTTAGCCCGGCCCGTTTTGCTAGCTCTCCTTGCGAGATGCTTTTGCCTTCCCGAAGTCGCTTCAGTCGTTCGCCGATAGTTTCCATATTCATATTCCATCACTTGTGTAAATCACTAGGGTGTTGACCTTTCCAATCACTTGGGTGATGATCGGGGGGATGAATGCACTAGACATCGCAATCAAAAACGCTGGTGGCGTGGGAAAACTTGCCGCAGCTATCGGCGTAGGCCAGCCCGTTGTTAGCAACTGGCGCGCGCGGGGCACCACCCCCGATGCGGTGCACTGCGTTGCCATTGAGCGAGCCACCAGTGGTGTTGTCACCCGCCAGGCCCTGCGGCCGGAGGACTGGCACCTGATCTGGCCCGAGCTGCTCGCCGGGGCTGGCGCCGAGGCAGTCACCCAGGAGCCCGCCCATGGCTGATGCCACCGCGATCACGCCTTTCGCTGAATCACTCTCGGACGCTTTTCTCAGGTCGGCCGGTTTTGATCCTCGGCTTTCACCACTTTCGCCAGACGCTGGAAGCCCACCACCAGTGCCTGCTGAAACTCCAGCTCTTCCGGTGTCGCCCCAATGTCCTTGCGGCGCACAACCGCGTCCTCGTAGTAGTGGGGCACCTCTGCAATGTCCAGGATGCCCTTCTCGTGAAGAGCAACCACCAGAGGCGTGATCGTGGCAAAGAGTTGTTCGCTTGTTATCTGCATGTCTGCCCCTTCCGGTGATGGTTGTGTGAGAGCTGCCATTTTGAGCCGGAAGAGGGCGGGCACCCGTCCCCATCACAGCTCCCCCCGCCGCCAGCGCGGCATGGGCCTTGTATCGCCCCGGTCGACCAGCTTGGTCTGTGTCGCCTTGCCACGCAGCAGCAGCGAGCCGCTCTGCCATGCCATCTCAATGGTGGAAGTGGCGAGCAGCCGTGTGCGCACGCCCGAGGTTGGGTCGATGTTTGTGGACAGCGCCGTGCGGGTGCTGGTGTGGAACGGCCGGCCGGTGGCAGGGGTGGAAATGGGAGTGCGTGATGTGTTCATGGGGGTGAAGGTCTATGCCGAAGATTCTTGATCCAGCAGGGTTGGAGCGTCGTGCGATGGCGATCTATGGCTGTTCGCTACAGGCAGCACATCAAGCAAATCAGGGTCGCGAACTACGCGAGGGCGGCTCGCTGGCGATGCTCTACGTCAGCCAACGTGGTGCAGCCAAAACGCGAGGTATTGCTTGGGAGATGTCTTTCCTGGATTGGGTCGGTATTTGGCGCGACTCCGGAAAGTTGCATCTGCGTGGCCGTGGTCGTGGCGCGTACTGCATGGCGCGCCACGGTGACACGGGGCCCTACGCCGTAGGGAACGTTTCGATCACCACAGTAGAGGCCAACTCTGCGGAAGGCATTCAAAAGGCGAAAGCGGGTGGCAACTGGAGAGCCCGCAGCAAGCCTCAGGCCGGAACGGGACGCGGGTGGACGCTTCGCGGCGGCCGGCACCGCCAGAAGCCCTATCAAGTCATGGTCGCAGACAAATACATCGGCTGCTATGCAACGCAAACCCAAGCGGAAGCGGCATACAGGCAGGCGGCTGAGCGGCATATCGGAACCCTTCGGAGACGTGGACTGTGATGCCCCGTATTGTTTTTTTTCGCCCGTTCGCTGTCATTCCTCGGCGTTCCCAATTTTTGGGAAGGCCCGCGAACGCCGCAACTTTGGGAGTAAATCATGGGTGAGTACGAGAGCTTGAACCAGGCGCTCATTGAGTGCGTGAAGGTCGTCGGTGGCAGCAAGGTTGTGGGGCACAAGCTGTGGCCCGAGAAGGCCGTGGACGCAGCCCAGCGCCACTTGCTGGCCTGCCTGAACGAGGATAAGCCAGAGCGCCTATCGCCCGAGCACTTGCTGATGCTGCTTCGCTTGGCGCGCGATAAGGGCTGTTTGGTGGGTATTGATTTCATGTTGGGTGAGTTGAGCTGCGCGCCTGCCCAGCCCATTGAGCCAAAGGATGAAATTGCTGAACTTCAGCGCGCATTCATCGAGTCGGTGAATGCCCAGGCCAAGATCGCGGAGCGTATGGAGCGCGCTGCTGGCCGGGTCAGCGTGAGGGCCGTGGCGTGACCAAGCCGCCTACATGGCAAGAACTCCGCGACGCCGGTCGCGTGCTGATTGACCAACCTGATCGCGGCTTGGCCATCTATCCGACCACCCACGGCAACGTCGTTATTTGCGTGATGGGTGACGATGGGTCGCTGCACCTTGTGCCGATCCAGCTTTCCGAAATCGGCGAAGTGGCCTACGTCCTCGAAGATTCCGAGGCTCGCGCCATTGAGGCGCAAGAGGTGCTCCAAAAGCAGGAATCAGAGATTGCTGCTTTCCACCTCATCCAGCGTGTGAAGGTTGGCTCATGACATCAGCCAACAGCCCGGTACTGCCGTTGGTGCGGTGCGCAGCCATCGGCCCTGAGTCGTGCCGACGAACCGCGTTGATTCTGGCCGAGGCCCAGGATAGCAATGGGGGCAAGTTCGACGCATCGATGGCATGTATTGCTGCGTGGACAGGACTTTCCAAGGTCCAAGCCAGAAAGCATGTGCATGCGTTGGTGAGGATGGATGTGCTGCGAGTGCTGGCCAATGCCAACGGCGGGGATCCTCTTGCCTGGCCTGTATACCAGTTCAACGTTTTGCGCCTGCGCGCACTGGGGCAGCACCCAGGCGGGACGCCCGACATGTTCAGCGCTTCAGCTCCACCGCGCAGGAGCTTCGATGCCTTGAACGGCACCGACGGCGGCAAGGAAATTGTGGCGATGGCTATAGAAATCCTTGGGCGACCTGGGAAGCGCGAGGTGCGCTTTGTGCGCGAGGCACCCCAGGGCGATATCGCCTATGGGCGGACTCACCTGCAGGCTCTGCTCCTGCCAACGTTCGCTAAAGGTGCCTGGACTGGCTGGCTAAACCCCCAAGAAGGGGCGCCCGACTGGGCGGACCCTGTCTATACCCCATCCGATACCGTGGAACGCCTTCGCCAGTGGGCGCAGTCCGTCGCCCTTGGCCGCGTAGAAAGCATCGAAACCGCATGAGCAACCAAATCACCAACCTCTGTCGGACCCTCAAGCTCACGCCGCCTCAAAAGTGCGTGCTTATGGCATTGGCAGACCGGGCAGACGACGCGGGCCTTGCATGGCCCTCTATCGCTTGGATCTGTGAATGGACATGCTTTGGCAAAACTGCCGTTATTGACGCGCTTAAGGGGTTGGAAGGCGCCCTACTGATCACCAATGTTCGGACAACCGGACGCAACAATCAGTGCAAATTGCACCTTGATCGCATCGCCGAAGTGGTCCACCAGCAGACCCAACGGACCGAGGAAAGTGGTCGTGATGACCGTCGGAAGGAGGGCTATGACCAGTCCGCCACGCGAACCAACCTGTCCGCCACGCGGACTAGTCCGCCAGACGGACAGGTTCGCCAGACGGACTACCACCAGTCCGCCAGACGGACTACCACCAGTCCGCGTGGCGGACCAACCCGTCCGCCAGACGGACACGATACATCCTTAAACACCACTCATACATCCATTAATACATCCATATCTTGTCCGGACAAACCGCCAGCCATCGAACCGTCTTCGTTGTGGGGGACCGAGTTGCCAGACAGTTCTGCAACCGAGCTGAACAAACCACAGTCGGCGTACAGCCCCGACTTCGAGGCAGCTTGGCAAATCTATCCGTCGCGCCCTGGTAAGTCGAAGCAATCGGCGTGGAAAGCCTGGGTTGCACGGTTGAAGGCCGGTATTACTGCAGAGGAGATGACGCGAGGAATTGAGCAATACGCAGCCTATGTGGTGGCATGCGGCACCAGCCCTCAATTCATCAAACAGCCCGACACCTTTCTCGGGCCTGGCCTGCACTTCCAGAGCGACTGGACGGTCCCGCAGATGAACAAGCAAGAGGCGCTTGAGCAGCGAAACCGAAACATTGCAGCGGACTGGGCGAGAGGGCCGCGCAAGCCATCGTCCCACTCCGGCTTCGACAAACTCAACTACAGCGAAGGCATTGACGAAAATGGTTACATCATTGGTTGACTGGCAGCCCGATCCTGATGACGATCAGGGCTCGCTCCCTGCGCCAGCGGAACTCCCTGCGCCAGCGGAACTCGCTGCGGTAGGACGCCAAGAGCAGTGCCCGGAGCACGGGGAATTTCTTTCCAAGCCTGTGTATCCCGGATCGCGCACGATGACCAAGTGCCCCGACTGCGCGAAAGCTGCTGCTGAAAAGTACGCCGCGGAGGAGGCGAGGCGCAAAGCTGAAGCCGAAGAAGCAAAGCAGAACGATCTGCTTCGCCGGAGGCTTGGCCAGAGTGGTTTGAAGGGGCGGATGCTGGCGTCAACCTTTGGCAGCTTCGAGTGCAGCGGGAAAGCGCAGCAGGATGTGCTGCACCAGTGTCGCGACTTTGTTGAAAACCTGAATCCTGAAGCGGGTGGTGGGTTGTGGCTGATTGGCCCACCTGGCACGGGGAAGACGCACCTTGGCAGCGCAATGGTTCAGCACGTGATCCGCGAGCGCCGCATGTGGGCCTGTGTGCTCAGCTCCCGGGAAATCATCACCATGCTGCGCGCAAGCTGGGGAAAAAAGGCCGTCTCCGGGTCCGGGTCCTGGGACTGGGCGCCACAGACAACGGAAGAGATTGTTGAGCACCTGGGCAGCGTCGCGCTTTTGGTCCTGGACGAGGTTGGGAACAGCTTCAACACAGAGGCGGAGCAGGTGCAGCTGTTCGACGTCATCGACCTCCGCTACAAGCTCTGCCGCCCCACTGTGGTGATCTCAAACCTCCCTGCGCAGGAGATGAAGAAATCGCTGGGTGACCGCAGCTACGACCGTTTGCGCGAGGGCGCGAGGGTGCTGCAGTGCACGTGGACCAGCGCCAGAGGAATCAATCGGGCCCCTGTGGCCTAAACGAGTTTTACCCACCACCACCGGCTGACGCCGAGAAAGAGAAGCCATGACCACCAGCACAACCAACCCCGTCCCTGCAGCCGCACCAGCGCAGGGAGGCAAGAGCGTTGTCATGATGTACACCATCCCGGCTGGAACCGACCCAGCCCATTGCGGTGAGGGCATGGCTGCAGCTGTGGCCGCACTCGCGAAGGCTGCTCCTGCACTGCAGCCCGGCGCATCGGCCACCTCTACGCAGGGCGTGACCGTAGAAGTCGTGTCCGTTGGCGCCAGCCCCTGGAAGGTCTGACCACAAAAAGGAAAAGCCCACCGAAGTGGGCCTTCCCGGTCGATTTTGACCTGAGCAATCGAAATTGTACCGGGAGCACCAATATGACAGAAGCCCTTGCAACCACCGATGCCGTCGGCGCGCGACCGCCGAAACTGCCCATCGGCGCCATCGTTTGGGAAACCATCCTCCAGCTGGAGAACGACGGGCGCCTGATCACCCGCAGGAACCTTCGGGAAGTCACCGGCCTGAACTATGAGCAGATCGACGAGTGCGTCAAGCGCTTGGAGGACAAAGGCACTGTGATCAAGGCCGGGAGCGGGCTGATCGAGGTGGTGCCGCAGTATCCGGCCGAGCGGGCCCAAAGCCTGACCGCACTCCCTGACGGCATTGTGAAGTGGGAGATCGGCGACTTCTGCATTGAACTCACGCCGCCTGAGATACGCAAGCACGCCATGATGCTCGCAGGCTTCGCCCGCCAGTACGACGACATCGAGGGCAGCAACAAGGCGCTGGTGCGGAGCGCTGAATTGAACGACCAGCTGCGGGACGTGCGCAGGGAGCTGAGACAGTTGAAGCAGGACTTGGGAGATTGAAATGTCCGAGTTGATTCTTTGGACCCCCAGCCGCATTGCGCTGCTAGGGAAGATGTTAGACAGGGAGCTTGCGGCGTTGGTTGGCTGCGACCGAAGGACCGTTTGTCGCACCCGGCTGCAGCTCGGCATCCCGCCCTTCAAGGCCCCCGATGTGTGGACCACGGAAAAGAGAGCCTTGCTGGGCAAGATGACAGACGCCGAGGTGGGAGTGCTACTCGGGCTTCCGGCCAGGAGGGTTCAGGCCGAACGATCACGCCTTGGAATTCGCAGGTTTACTCCAGAGCCGCCAGCATGGATCTCGCTCTTAGGCACGGCGTACGACCGGGAGATTGGACTTCGCTTAGGTAGATCCGGGAGATCGGTCTCCTATATGCGGGAACGCCTCGGGGTCCCTGCCTATATGGCGCCAGAGTTTTGGACACCAGAGAGGGTTTCCCTCTTAGGAACGGCTCCTGACGAAACAATCGGGCAACTCTTGGGAATTAGCACCTACAGGGTCTGTAACGCTCGACGGAAACATGGCATTCCGCCGTGCTTCAAGCCGTGGCAGTTCACCGAAGCCCAGGTAGCGCAGTTGGGAACTAGGCCGGACCAAGAGCTTGCTGCCCTGTGGGGATGCCCGACCCACTGCGTAGCTTCCGCCAGGTCCGGCCGGAGTATTCCTGCTTTTCAAGAACAGAGACGGTGGACCGCTGCAGAGATTGCTTTGCTCGGGACCATGTCGGATGCTGCAGTTGCGCAGCGCGTTGGTCGGAGCAAGGCGGCCGTGGCTGCGACGAGACGATTCCACGGGGTATCAGGTGCCAGCAAGTCGCTCCCCCACCCGCACTTGGAAGACATCAAACGCGAATACACGACGACGCTTGCCGCAGTGCCTGAAATTGCTACGAGGTACGGCGTGTCTAACCGCTTCATCATCAACAAAGCAGGGAAGCGCGGCTGGAGGCGGCCAGACAAGGCGGACCCCGCGCACGCCTTACCTGAAGGCCCCCAGTAGGGTTTCCGCAATCCGCGCATACACGGGACCATCCCGTGTAAATGGAAACCGGCAACCGCAAGAACTCCAGATCAGCACCCAGCGCCAAGAATGGCGGCACAGCCGCGCCCGCGAAGGTCATCGACTGGGCTGGGGTTGAGAAGGCTTACTGCGGAACTCGCCAATCCACGCGCGATATCGGCAAGGCATTCGGTATCTCGCACACCATGGTGGCCAAGCACGCCGCCGCCAAGGGCTGGGTCCGGCCTTCCAAGGACCAGATTCCAAATCCGCCCCCCAGAAAGGGCACGGCTGAACTGGAGCCGCGCCAGGAGCGATTCGTTCAGGAGTACCTGATCGACCTCAACGGCACCCAGGCATACATGCGAGCCGAGCCGGGGACGACCGAGAAGAGCGCTCGCACCCTGGCATCCCGCATGTTGGCAAAGGTCAACGTGCAGAAAAGGATAGCGGCCGAGCGTTCAAAGACAGCGGCAAAGCTCGAACTGACCCGCGAGCGCGTCCTGGCTGAGTACACCAAGCTGGCTTTCTTCGACATGCGCCAGGCGTACCACGACAGCGGTGCACTGAAGCTGCCCCACGAGCTCGACGAAGACACTGCCGCAGCCATTGCGGGCTATGAGACCGTGGAGATGGATGGCGGGGGCAAGGATGCACCACCGCTGCAGGTGCGCAAGGTGAAGTGGGCGGATAAGCGCGCTGCACTGGACAGCATCATGAAGGCCCAGGGCTGGAATAAGTCCGATGTGGGAACTGCTGAGAACCCTCTGGTGCTGTTTCTCAGCCAGGTGCAGGGCAGCGCCTTGCCAGTTGTGCCGGACGGGCGGGAGGCAAGCGAATGAAGCCCGCAGCCATTCCTATCGACTACGTGCCGACGAGCGAGGTGGACCTGCTGCGCTGCCTGAAGGATCCCCTCTGGCGTCTGTGCTCCGGCGTGCTTTACAAGATCATGGTCAAGATGCCCGACGGGGATGGTGGCACCGTGGTGCCCTTCCGGCCGAATCGGGTGCAGCGCCGCCTTATTGGAAAGCTGTGGCACCGCAATGTGATCCTGAAGGCACGCCAACTGGGCTTTACTACCCTGGTAGCCATCCTCTGGCTGGACCACGCGCTGTTCAATCCAAACCAACGGTGCGGGATCATCGCGCAGGATCGGGAGGCGGCTGAGGCCATCTTCCGCGACAAGGTCAAGCTGGCCTATGACCACCTGCCACCGGCGCTGAAAACGATCATGCCGCTGTCACGCGACAGCGCCAGCGAGCTTCTCTTTGGGCACAACAACAGCAGCATCCGCGTGGCAACGTCCATGCGCTCGGGCACGATCCACCGCCTGCACGTGTCGGAGTTCGGGAAGATCTGCGCCAAGTTCCCGGACAAAGCCAAGGAGGTGGTGACTGGCTCGTTGCCCGCCGTCCCTATGAGCGGCATCACCATCATCGAGTCCACCGCAGAAGGCCGCGAAGGCGAGTTCTTCAGGATGACTCAGAAGGCTATGGCTTGCGCCCAGCAAGGCAAGGAGCTGTCCGAGCGCGATTACCGATTTCATTTCTTCCCATGGTGGGAAGCGCCCGAGTACCGGGTGGAGCCTCGTGCCGTCCTGATGACTCAGAAGGACAGAGAGTATTTCGAGCGCATCGAGGGCGTGATCGGCCAGGAGGTGGACCCTGGCCAGCGCGCTTGGTACGTGGCCACCCGAGACAACGATTTCGGCGGTGACCTTGAGCTGATGTGGCAGGAGTACCCCAGCACGCCGGAGGAAGCCTTCCAAGTGTCCACCGAGGGCACGTATTACGCGGTGCAGCTTGCCAACGCCCGCAAGGAAGGTCGGATCACGCGGGTGCCGTACATGCCCGGCGTGCCAGTGGATACCTTCTGGGACATTGGCCTTAACGACGAGAACTTTATCTGGTTTCACCAGAAGGTTGGCCTGCGCCACTGCTGGATCAAGACATATGGCAACAGCGGCGAGGCCCCAGCGCATTACGTGGCTGAGATGCAGAAGACTGGATGGGTTTGGGGCCGCCACTTCCTCCCCCATGACGGCAATGCCCGCCGCATTCAAGCCACCAGCACGAAGAACTACGCCGAGCTGCTGGCTGATCTTGGCCTGACCAATATCGAGATCGTGGACCGCATCCAGTCGGTGACTACCGGCATCCAGCTGGTGCGCAACATCCTACCCAACTGCTGGTTCGACGAGGAAGGGTGCGCTTCTGGGCTGTCGGGCCTGCAGGCGTACCGCAAGGAATGGAACAAGCGCCTGGGCGTGTGGGCAGACCAGCCACGCCACGACGCAGCTAGCAACCCCGCAGATGCCTTTCGGCAGTTTGCCCAGGGCTACACAGACATCTATGCCCCCGGAACCCGTCCCAAGAGCTGGCGTGATCGCCTTTCTGCCTCTGGCTCCGACCACTGGGACCAAGCGACTGCATGACTATGAACGACACATCACCCACCAGCCTGGCAGACGGCGCAGCGCGCGAGAACTGGGCTCGATACCTCTACGGCAAGGACCGTGGCCATGTTGACTACCTGCCGCACGCTGCCCGCTGCGAAGACATGTACCTGGGTGGGGGGCGACAGATCACTCCAGAGCAGCGCGCTGCGTTGATCGCGGCACGTCGGCCGGGCTACGAGTTCAACCAGATCAAGCCCAGCGTAAACGCCGCCATCGGCTACCAGATCCACAACCGCATGGACATCGCGTTCAAGCCGCGTGGTGGAGACTCGGACCTGTTCAAGGCCACGGTCCTTTCCAAGGTGACCATGCAGGTTGCAGACCTCTGCGCGCTGCACTGGTTGGAGACCCAGGTGTTCAGCGACGGTCTGATCCAGCAACGCGGCTACTACGACGTGCGGATGTCCTTCGACGAGAACATCAAGGGCGAGATCACCGTCAGCGACCTGGACCCGCTGGACGTGATCCCAGACCCGGACGCCAAGAGCTACGACCCCGACAAATGGGGTGACGTGATCATTACCCGCTGGCTGACACTGGACGAGATCGAGCAGATCTACGGCAAGACGGCCAGGAAGCGTGCGGAGCAAAGCAACGACGCGGGCCACGACTTCGGGGACCTCGAAGACGGGGTTGAGCGGAACAAGTTCGCCACACGCAAGGACTGGGGCTACACCGATGCGTGCGCCACCAAGGAAGACGGCCTTGAGCGCTACCGTGTCATCGACCGCCAGCGGTTCGTCTACGAGCTGACGCCTTGCCTTGTGTGGCCGGGCACGGGGGATGTGCAGGTGGAAGACACCATGGCCGCAGACTCTGTGGCTGACGCGCTGGCTAACGGTGCGGTTCGGGCAAAGCGCATGCGCCGCCGGGTGAAGTGGACGGTCACCACCTTCACCGCCACGCTTCACGACCACTACAGCCCATACGAGCACTTCACCGTGGTGCCGTATTTCGCCTATTTCCGGCGCGGCAAGACGTGCGGGATGGTCGATGACGCCATCGGGCCGCAGGAGGTTCTGAACAAGGCGGTGTCGCAGGTGGTGCACATCGTCAATTCCAGTGCCAACAGCGGCTGGGTGGTGGAGGAGAACTCCGTCACCAACATGACGATGAAGGAACTGGAGACCCGAGGGGCTATGAACGGCCTGGTGATCGAATACAAGAAGGGCGCCAAGGCGCCTCAGAAGATTCAGCCCAATCAGGTGCCCACTGGCGTTACGCACCTCATCGACCGCGCGGACAAGGCCCTCAAAGATGTGACGGTGCCCGAGGCCATGCGCGGCCAGCAGGGCCCGGAGACCTCGGGCATCGCTATTCAGGCCAAGCAGTTCGCCAGCCAACAGCAGCTATCGGTCCCGCTGGACAACCTGGCATACACCCGCCAGCTGCTGGCCAAGCGCATCCTGAAGCTGATCCAGCGCTACTACGACACGCACCGCATTTTCCGCATCACTGAGACTGACCCTATGACGGGCAAGCCGAAGGAAGAACTGCTGGAGATCAACAAGTTCGACCCGGCCACGGGCGGCTACATCAACGATGTGACCATCGGCACCTATGACGTGGTCATCACCGAGCAGCCCATGCAGGTGACGTTCCAGAACAGCCAGTTCCAGCAAGCGCTGGAGATGCGCAAGGCTGGCGTGCGGATCAACGACGCGACGATGGTGCGGTACTCCAACCTGTCGGACAAGCAGGAGATCTTGGAGTCCCTGCCGGGAGACCAGCCGCCTGCAGACCCCACGGTCGAGGCACGGGTGCAGCTGCTCAATGCGCAGACTCGCCACACCGACGCCAAAGCTACAGACGTGAAGGTCAAGACCCAGTACAGCGGTGTGCAAATAGCTCAGGTGGTAGCGCAGATCCCCGCCACCGCCGCGCTCGCCGACGGCCTGCTGAAGTCGGCCGGGTATGTGGACCAGGACGCGGGGCCCATCGTGCCCCAGGCGCCCGGCGGGCTGCCCACCGTTGCCATGCCCCAGAGCACCGACCCCATGAACCCAGCCAGCCCAGCACAAGGGTTCATGGACGGCATCGAGACGCCAGAGGCTGACGGTATGCAGCCGGGGATTGGGCAATGAACATCTACATCGACACCGAGTTCAACGACTTCGGAGGGGAGTTGATCTCCCTGGCTATGGTCGATGAGAACGGCCGGGAGTTCTACGCGGTGCTGAACTGCCAAAACCCCACGCCATGGGTGGCTGAAAACGTCATTCCGGTGTTGGGCCAGCGCTTCGCATCGCTGCGCATGCTCCAGACCCGCATGGAGGCTTGGCTTGCTGAATACGACAGCGTGCACCTCATTGCCAACTGGCCTGAAGACATCGCCCACTTCTGCCGCGCGCTGATCACCGGCCCCGGCATGCGCATGGACACCCCACCGCTGACGCTCGAAGTGCGCCGCGACCTGAGCAGCGAGGCATCAGCCATCCCACACAACGCGCTGGAAGACGCCCGGGCGATCTGGCGCGCAGCACAAAAGACCACCACTGAGAAAGGAAGACCATGACCACCTATTGCAAAGGCCTAACAAGGATGGGGCACGGTGAAAACGCCGTGTGCGGGGATCGCTACTACAGCGAGACCTACCAGTGTGCGAGTTGCGCATTGATTGACAGCAAGACAGCAAACCAAGAAGCCAAAGGCACCAACACCGCAGACGACGGCCTGGTGAAAGCCATCGCACGCGTGGCGCATGAAACCGTGGCCGCCCACAACACGGCATACGGCGACTACTCAACGCCACCTTGGGAGCGCCTGCCAGATAGCGAGCGCGCGCACGTCCTGGCCAAGGTCACGGCGTTCCTGAACAACCCCGACTTGCACCCGACCGCCCAGCACGGCCCGGCTGTGGCTGTGCTGTCGGCCAGCCAACGCGCTGCAGCCTACGTGTTCCACGGGGTTGTGCACGCCATTGCACGCGAGCAGGCCCGCGACTGATCACCCAACCACAACCCTAGACCACAGGAGAAGCAACCATGAACATTCGTGAACTCAAGCGCCGTCTGCAACCCTACAGCGGCTACATGAAGCCCGCCGAAGACGGTGGCGCCGATGGCGGCGGCACTGCAACCGAAGAAGAGACGCTGGACCTGGGCAATGATGATCTGCCGAACACCGGCACGAGCGAGGCACCTGCGCCCGCTCCAGCACCGGCTGCAGCTGCTGCTGGTGACGTGGGAGGTTCCGAGCAGGACGGAGAAGATGGCGGCAAGGGCGGCGGCCACGGCATCCCACGAGAACGCATGAATGAGGTGACCAAGCAACGCCGCATCGCCGAAGAACGACTGGCTGAAAGGGAGCAGCGGCTGGCGGAAAAGGAACGCGAGAACGAAGAACTACGCGCCCAGCTTGCTGCTGCCGGGACGGGTGGTCGTTCTGCGACGCAAGCTGCCCCACCACCAGCCGCCTTCGATGTGGACGCCGCTGAGGAACAGTACGCCCAAGCACTGCTCGACGGTGACGCCAAGGCCGCCAGCGCGATCCGGCGTGAGATCAATCAGCACATCGAGACATCGGTGATGAAGCGCGTTGCAGAGTCATCGCAGCAGGAACAGGTGTTCGCCAAGTCTGGGGTCGTGGTGGCCAACGCGATGGAGACTTATCCCTGGCTGGATCAAGAAGAGGGCGCTTTGGCTCTGGAGCTCATTGAAGCGTCGGTGCGAACCAAGGTGGCCGATGGTGTCCCGCACCACATCGCCCTTGCGAACGCCATTGCCACCATCGCACCGCGTTTCGCTCCAGACGACACCCCCAGTAGGGTATTGCCCAACGGTGGTGCGCCCGCTGACACTCGCATGGAGCGTGCTAACAAACGTGGCGCAGCGGATTCCCTGCTGCAGCCAGCAGCGGTGCAGGCGGGCATGGGAAACCGTGCCGTGGCGCCCAAGATCGATGGCTCCACGAAGCTCAGCGACGATCAGATCGATGGGCTGCCGAAGGCCGACTTGGACAAGGCACTCGGCATCGGGTAGCGCCTCAAGGCTGGCAAGGATTCACCCACCTTGCCAGCGTCATCCCAGGGTTGTCGCCTCTGATGGGCGTTAAACAGTCAGGCGCTCTTGGCCGCCACAACAGCCATGTTTTCCGCAGATGGGCGGCGTCATGTCCCGAGAAGTAACCCTACTTATTGGAGATAGACATGGCATTCACTGCATTCGGCGAATTGACGCCGATTCAAAAAGTCAACTGGTCCCGCGTCGTCTGGAAGGCCGCACGCGACCAGATGTTCCTCAAGAACTTCATGAGCGACACGGGCAACAGCGTCGTGCACCGCATCACTGAACTGACCGAAACCGAGAAGGGCACCCAGTGCCTGTTCCAACTGGTTGCCGACCTGATCGGCGACGGCGTGCGCGGAGACGACGAGCGCGAGGGCATGGAAGAGGCGATGGACGCCCACAGCCAGATCATCCAGATCGACCAAATCAGCCACAGCGTTGGCAACAAAGGCCGATACGACGATCAAAAGAACATCATCAACTTCCGCCAACAGGGCAAGGACAAGCTCTCATTCTGGCTGGCCAACCGTGTCGATCAACTGGCGTTCCTCACGATGTCGGGCATCAGCTACGCCTTTGAAAACAACGGCGCGTCTCGCGTGGGCTCTGTGTTCCCCACTCTGACGTTTGCTGGCGACGTGACCGCGCCTTCGGCCAAGCGCTCGCTGATGTGGGACGGCACCAGCCTGGCGGTTTCGAACACCGGCAGCATCACCACGGGCTACGTTCCGAAGTACAACATGATCGTGGACGCCATCGCGTATGCGAAGGAGCACCGCATCAAGCCGCTGATGTCCGGTGGCAAGCCGTACTACGTGATCTTCCTGGCGCCTGGCTCCCTGGCTGCTCTGAAGAAGGACGAGGCTTACCAGCGCGCTGTGGTGGCTGTGGCAACTAAGGCCGGCCAGGATTCGCCCTGGTTCACCGGTGCGACCGTGACGGTGGACGGTGCCGTGCTGCACGAGCACACGCTGGTCTACAACACCAAGGGCGCCGCATCGGGCTCGAAGTGGGGTTCCGGTGGTCTGGTCAACGGCACTCGCACGCTCCTGTGCGGCTCGCAGGCACTGGCTTTCGCTGACATCGGCGACGGCCACTGGGTCGAGAAGCTGTTCCAGTACGACAGCAAGATCGGTCTGAACATCGACCGGATGGTGGGCTTCAAGAAGCCAGTCTTCCCATCGATCTATGACGGCAGCGACGAAGACTTCGGTCTGCTGACCATCGACCACTACCTGCAGTAAGCAGCCAAGCGGGCGGGGCTTCGGCCCCGTTCATCCATTCCCCTGATGTTGAAAGAAAACCATCATGCCTATCACCAAGAAATCCGGCCGCCAGGAAGTCATTGCGGCCACCGTCGAATTCAGCTTTGCCGACCTTGTTAGCGGTGCCTATGCGGCTGCCGTTGATGTTCCGGGCGGCGCGATTGTTGACAGTGGCTACTGCGCAATCCTCACGATCTTTAACTCCGGCACAGACGACAAGTTCTCCATTGGGGACAAAGTGGGTTCTGCATCTGCGACAGCTACAACCTACGCCGCTCAATCGGCAGATATCACCGCGCCCGGGATTATTCAAATTGTCCCAACCGGCAAAAAGTACGCCGAGCCCAGCACCATCGGGATCGTGTGGACGGGATCCGGCGCGGCCCCAACAGCAGGCACTGGTCGTCTGACGGTGAAGTACATCGTGGATGGCCGCGCAGCCTTCACCCAGGGCTAAACCCTTTCTCAGTGGTTGGGTCACTCGTGACCCTTTGCTCGGCGGCATAACACCCGCCGGGCGCTTTTCAAGGACACCATCATGAAATTCCGCTCCCCATCTGACCAGCCCATCCACATCGCGCTGACCACTGGCCACACGGCCGTTGTCACGCCTGAGGGCGTGCCGCTGGACCCAATGTTCCACAAGGAAGCCAGCGCTCGCGGCGCCGTGCAATTCGACGACAGCACCACCATTGTCATGACGCCGGAAGTTCGCAAGGCTGCCATTTCTGCTGCGCTCAAGGGCATGTTGGACGGCGCCGCCGAAGGCGACTTCACAGCCGAGGGTAAGCCCAACCTGCTGCGCCTGAAGGCCGCTGTGGGCTTTGCTGTCACGCGCGAAGAAGCTGATGCTGTTTTCGTCGAGCTGACCGCAAAGATATAAGCCATGAAGGTAGCGGAATTCATCGCCGCCTTCCGTGCCGACCTTCGGGACGGTGTTGAAGGGGAGTTGTGGAGTGATGCCGACATCGTCCGCTACCTCAATGACGCGGTACAGGAGGCGTGCGAGCGGTCCAAGCTGATCGAAGACCGTCAGACGCCAGCCGTGTGCACCATCACCCTGGTGCCGGACGTTTCCACGTACCAGCTACACCCCAGCGTTTTTGAGATCAAACGCGCCACGCTGCGTGGCCGCCCGCTCGACGAAACGAGCGTTGAAGAAATGGACGACGAATGCCCTGGCTGGGAGAGCTGGAAAGGCTCTTCCCGGTTGTTCATCTTTGAGCAGGCGAGCGGAGCGCGGCCAGCCAGCATCCGCTTGGTGCGCATACCTACCCAAGCTGACACGCTGTCCCTGACGGTCTACCGTGGCGCCCTCAATCCGCTCACCGCTGCCAACGGCACGGCAAAACCAGAGCTGCCAGAGCGGTTTCATGAGCGCCTGAAAGACTGGGTCTACCGCTGCGCCTACCTCAAGCAGGACGCGGACGTATTCGACAAGTCCAAGGCCATCGAGTTTGAAGCATCGTTTGAGCGCTCGTTTGGCGCTCGCCCCGACGCCAACGTTCAACGCAAGCAGCGCGACCGCCGTCCTCCCATCGTCACGATCAACTGGTGAGGGCCGCGCCCCAGTAGGGGTTGGCACTTCAGCCCTGGGCCAGAAGAATCCACCACAAGACTTTCCAAGGCCACCACCATGCGCAGAACACTCGCCCAGATCGCCAATCACACAATGCCCGCCCGGCGCTACCGTGAGGGTGGACATGTCCGTGGACCCGGCACTGGCACCAGCGATTCCATCAATGCCAAGCTGTCGGATGGCGAGTTCGTGCTGCCCACTGACACGGTCCGTAAGGTTGGCGTGCGTCGGCTGCAGGACCTGGTGGACATGACGCACACGCCCGTGAAGGGGGGCAGCAAGCCCAACCACTTCGCGAACGGCGGCTTTGCAAAGTTTGATGTGAACGCCTGGACTCAGCAGCAGGACCAGCAGCGCACTTCCAATGCCCAGGCGGTGCAGGCGCAGGCGCAGGCAACGTCGGATCAGGCGCAAGCCGAATCGGACGCATTGGCACGCAATCAGGCGGCTGCTGCGCAAGCGCCGGTTGCGCCCGCCACTGCAGCGACTACCACGTCTCCCTCGCCCGCAGCTACGCCATCGATCAGCCAATCACTCGATCAACGCGTGGCCCAGATCCCCGCGGGCGGCCAAACGGCCCCCAAGGCCGACGGCTCGCAGAACAGCTTTGCCAACACCGAGACCGGGCGCAACCTCTCCAATATCGCTTCCGCATTGCCTGGCTCCCTGGGGGGCGCAATTCCTGCTGTGGCCAAGACTGGCGGGGCGATCAGCGGTGGCATCGACGCGGCGACCCGCCTGCTCAATGCTGGTGCTGGAGCGGCGGCGATCAGCGCCATTCCCAGTTCCGCTGCAGCGCAGGGCTCGACCTCCTCAGGCGCGGGCGCGGGGCGCGGGATGACGAATCCTCCCGCCGTAGACCCTTCGGCGCCACCACCTATGGCCCCAGCAGCTGCGGCGGCTGCCAGCGCGCCCAGCAGCACTGGGCCCGCCACAACGAGCGATGTCACGAGGGTGGGCAACTCCTACTCTGGCACGAACGTGGCAGGCGACATCACGGTCAACGGCCGCGCGCCAGGCGGTGGCTTCATGAACACCGGGGACACCTCGGCACAAGTTACGGGCGCGACCGGGGGCATGGCCAACAGCCAGAGCACGGTCGCGCGAGATCGTTTGATGGCGGCCGGGACAGGCCAAGCACCGAACGCCCAAGTCAGCCAGCAAAACATGGCGGCAGCGGACAATCTGGCCGGGCGACAAGAGCAGAGCGCCCGTGGCCGACTCATGGCGCTGGCCACGGGCGCGAATGAGGCGCCGTCTGTGCAGGCGCCTACCGTGCTGAGCAGCGAGAACAGCTGGCAAAAGCGCAACGACCTGCGCAACGCCGAAGTGAGCGCCAAGTCCATCACACAGAGCGACCAGTGGGGCAAGGGGCGTGACCGCGCAGCAACGCAGGTGTTTCAAGGGATGCTGGCCGCCGATATCGCGGCGCGTAACGCCCAGCCCAGCTTTGACGCATCGGCGATGCGCGAGAACGCCGGGTTGCGGCGCGAGGGCATGCAGCAGGCCGGGGAGACCCAGCGCACCGGCATTCGTGCCGAGGGCGTGGATGCTGCCAACCAGATTGCGCGCGGCCGACTGTCGCTTGATCAGATCGCGGCTGGCTACACGAACCGGTCAGCAGAACGCCTCGACCGTGCACAAGCAGAGCTGGAGAATGCCAAGACGCCAGAGGCTCAGAAGTCAGCGCGCGAACGCTTGATGGCGCTGTCGGGCAGGGCGCCGCAGAATGAGTGGGGTGTGCAGGTGACACCCACCACCAAGAACCTGGACGGCAGCACCACCCAGGGCAGCGTCTACCGGTTCAACAAGGCGACGGGGGAGACGTCGAGGGTGGATGATGGGCAGTCAGCGAGCCCGCGAGTGGCATCGCAGGCGCAATTTGATGCCCTGCCAAAAGGCGCGACCTATACCGGCTCCGACGGACGGACATATCGCAAGCCTGTGTAAGTCACTTGGCCGGAGATACCAGCTCGCCACCGAACTGATCTTTCGTGCTGGTGCCCACCGAAGGCGACGACAGCTGCCCATTCCCCCAACCGGTAGCCAGGCTTTCCGGGCCTGTGGCTACGCTGGCCATCAACGCTAGAACACCCATCGCCAACGGCAGCAGCACCACGCCCACCACCAGCCATCCCTTTGAGGTTCGGGTGCGCTGCTCGCGGTCGGTGGGCCACTTAAGGAACGAGACGAACCACAGCACCAGAATGCCGAGCACGGGCACCAGCATCAGCAAGGCCCAGGCGCCGTTGAAGCCTGCTCGCTGCAGGATGCGCCAGGTTGGCACGACGAGCAGCGCCATCAGGGGCGTGATCATCACAAAGACGATGAACCAGTGTGTTGGGCTGAATGTTCCCATGGTGGATACCTCCGAAGAACAATGTAACAGCTGGGCGAAGGGTCAACTGTGCATACGTGTGCACAGAATCCGGGATTGCGAGACCATAGAGTCACGGCAATGTCCTACATGGGTCATTTATTGATAGCTGGACAGGTAATAAACACAGTGCTTTGACTGCATTCTTTGCACAAATTTATTCAATTTTGCATAGAAACAACTAGTTATCCACACTATCCACAAACGGTGTGACTTACAGTCGAGACCTCGATAAGAGACGGCTGCCCCACAGGTGACATGTAACAGAAGGCCTGACCTTCGACCTGTTTGGCGGCCAATTTTTTGCCTGAATGACCGTCAATTTCGCAATCCTTATCGACGGCGGCTTCGCCAAACGCAAGCTGGGCGACTCCAAGACGCCCGCGAGCGCAGACGATTTTAAGCGGCTGATCGCTGCAATCGTCGATGATCCAGCGCTTCACGACATGCGGCTGCATCGCGTGTACTACTACGACTCCGTGCCTCTGGAGTCGACTGAGAAGAAGCCGCTCAATGGCGGCTCCATAGAATTCTCCAAAGACCCCCTAGTTGCGCGCTCAAAGCAACTCTTTCTGCACCTCTCACGCTTGCCTCTGATGGCACTTCGGCTGGGGGAACTGAGCTTCAACGGGTGGAAGATCAATGCGCGCAAGCTGGACAAGGCCCCCGGCGACCGTGTGGAAATACTTGAAAGCGACCTCAAGCCTGCGATCACGCAAAAGGGCGTCGACATGCGCATCGGCATGGATATCGCTGCCCTCACGCTCAAGAAACAGGCGCAGGTCATCGTGCTGGTGACTGGCGATAGCGACTTCGTACCGGCTATGAAGTTCGCGCGGCGAGAGGGCGCACAGCTCTATCTCGCCCCGCTCGGCCACAGGATCAAAGAGACGATGTACGAGCACAGCGACTTGGTATTGCAGTTCGAAGTCGCAGGTCCGCCTTTGGTGCCGAACGTGGAACCGGCAAAAATCCCTGACGTGGCAGCGCCCCACCCCCAAGCGCCACAACCCCAGTAGGGGTTGCTCCCCTGCTACCCGCGCGGAAGACTGCGGGGATGCAAAACGACTCCTTCGGTGGTATCCCTGTCACCACAGACAGCTTTGGCGGGCAACTTGCGGATGATGGTCAGTCCCAGCCCAAACGCCGCACCCTTGCCTCCGTCGCCAACGACACGGTGATCGAGGTGGCGAACGCTGCGGCGGGCGGTGTGTCGGCGGCAGGCAACTACGTCCGGCCCGGCAACGCGGTTTCCGGCTGGATCGACAAGAACATCGTCCAAGCGGGCGAGGCAAGCCAGAGCGATGCGGTCAAGGCAGAGAAGCAGCGATTGCAGCAGGACATCGCCAACGCGGACGGCGCTATGGGCGAGCTGGGTGCGGTTGGCCGCTACGTGGTCAACAACCCAGGGCTGGCAGCAGCACAGGCTGTCGGCTCCTTCGCAATTCCAGGCGCGGCAGTGAAGGTCGGGCGCACCCTGGCATCCGTTGCGGGCCTGAACGCTGCGCGTGGTGGCCTGGCGGCTGGTGCTGCTGCCGGTGCTGCCATGGCGGGTGGGGACGCCGCTGGCACGGCCTACGAGCTGGCCACGAAGGGCGGGGCCACAGACGAGCAAGCGGTGGCTGCTGGCCGCCAAGCCAGTGTCATTCCGGCGGTTATCGGGGGGGTCGGCGGGGTAGTGGGCGCCGAGCGCCTGGTGGCCGGGGCCAAGGGCTTTGCAGGCAATGCCGCATCTCGGGCACTGAAGACGGGTGCTGTGGAAGGTGCGCAGGAAGCCATCGAGGAGGGTGTCACCCAGTACGAGGGCCAGCGCGCCGCGATGCCCTATGACGCAACCATTGACCCAACGAAGGGCGTTGCAGCTGCAGCCGGTATGGGGGCGGCCTTGGGTGCAGCAACCGGTGGTGGAGTGTCGCTGCTCACGGGTGGCCAACAGCAACAGGCTCCAGCAGCCGCGCCCCTGAATGCGGATGATCCAACTGTGGGTGCGGCTGCAGCACCTGCACAGCCTGCAGTACCTGCCATCGATCCCAATGCAGGCCCACTGTCGAAAGCGGCATCGCTGGCTGGAGACCTGGGCCTCGCACCAACACCAGCAGAGCCCACGGCGCAAGAGCAGCGCGCCACGTTGGAAGCAACCATTTCCCGGCTGCCAGAAGCTCAGCAGCGTGAAGCCCGCCTGAACCTCGCCGATCTGGACAACCAGTCGTTGCCCGCTGGTGTGCGCGCAATGCGTGACGCGCGCCTACAGGAGCTAGTCGGCGGTGCACCAGCGGCCCCCGTGGAGCTGACGCCACAGGACATGGAGCGGGGGCGGGTGCTGCCGAACTTTGATGCGCGTTCGGATGATGCGCCGCCCGAGAGGCTGTCCCTTGCGCCCGAGCAGGACCAAGCACCCGTCGATGGGTTGGACTTCCCTGCGCCCATCGCGCCCGAGGGGCAGGTGAACCCAGACGCAGCGCGTGTTGCCGAACTTGCCCCTGCCGCCGACCTGGCACCTGGCGAACCGATGCAGTTGAACCGAGCCCACGCATTGCGCCGGGCTGCTGCTGCCGAGGGCATCACCATGTCGGTGATCCCTCACCCATCGGGACGCGGCTACGACGTGGCGCCCACCGCGCGCCTTGATCCTGCAGTGCGTGCCGCCATGCCCCAGGATGAAGCCGCAGCCATGCTGCCGTTCGACCAGAGCCCATCTGGGCGCATGCTGGCCAGCCAGGACGGCAGCGTGCGCCCTGAGTCCCGACCTGAAGCCGTCGCTCTCAGCAATGAGGCAATTGCCCAGCGACAGCAGGTGGAGGCTGAGCGCCAGCGCCGATCAGAGCTGGGCATGAGCAACATCACCCCGGTGACGCCTTTGGGCGAGGGTGGTTCAGGTTTGCAGCGGGGAAATCCCGTTGCATCCAATACTGCGGCAGTGGTCGAAGAAGTGGGGCCGTCGCGACCATCCTTGGTCTTTGACAACGCGCCCACCGGCCGCATGGTGGCGGGGGCCGACGGCGTGCGACAAGAGCGCCGGGCCGAGGTGGTGAATCGCGTCAACCAGACCGCGCCAGCACCAGCGCCAGCGCCCACACCACAGATTGTGGCCAGCAGCACTGGCGCGCCGTTCGCCTCGCGGCAAGTTGCCCAGCAGGCCCTGCAGCAACAGCAGCTCGCGGACACGCACGAGGTGGTTCCAGCTGGGGGCGACGAAACGCTGGGCTTCGTGCTCCAAGAAATAGGACGTGATCAAGGTGCATCGCTTTCAGGGCAATTGCAGGGTGCTACTGATTCAGTAGCGCAAAGGGCGCCCAACTGGCGTACCAACGCCATGCAGGCCAACCGCATTGCACGCGAGCTGGGTATTGAGACAAAGGGCAAGCGCCTGGCACAAGTGGTGGCGGAGATCGATGCGCGAGATGGTCAGTCCCCAAGCGCCCAACAGCAGCGCGCCGATTTCATGGCGGCCGAGGCGAAGCGCACTGCACCTGGCAGCCGCGCACGTTCAGCAGCAGGTGATGCCAACCCATTCAAGGCGTTCATCGCAAAGCATGGCATTGCCCTGGACCAGCGCCGGGAGTTCGCCCCTGGCGTGACTGAGCAGCGCCAAGCCATGGTGCCCGGCTACGGTCCGATCTTCCGCAAGACCGGCAAGCCCCTGGACAAACTCGCGCAGGCCGCCGTGGACGAGGGATTCTTGACCAGCCCTGATGAAGCGGCGCTGTACGACCTCATCGGCCGTGCGTTGCGAGGCGAGCGCGTTGTCGCTCAGTACACCGCCGACGCTGCTGAGACCGAAATGCAAAAGCGTATTGCGCGCCAACGCGAGATGGAAGAAGATGCAGCATCTGCTGTGGCCGACCTTTCCGACCCGGCGCTGTTTGACCTGAACGACGATGACATCGTTCTGAGCGCCGACAGCAACACCAGCACAGAAGACTTTTTGCGCGCCCTGGGCGCCACCGATCAGGAGATTCAAGATGCCATTGCCGAAGAACGAGCAGGAGCGCAAGCAGGCTATCAAGGCCGCAGTCGCCCTCAAGAAGCTGACGCCAGCACAACGCAAGGAAGTGCTCGCCAAGGAAATGAAGAAGCGCAGCCTGAGCGCATAGCGCGTCAGGATCTCCTGGGCGAAGCGCCCAGCAGCAGTCTGCAGGCGGCGGCAAACGAGCTGGCTCGCCGTCAGCAGCAGGATGGGGCGCAGCGCAATGCAGCACCGGCCCCCGAAGAGTTCACGCTGGGCATGGTGGACGCCAACACTGGACGCGAAGTGGCGCCCGGCCAGGGCAGCATTTTCGGGGCGGCCACCCCCACGGTGAATTCCACTGATTTCGCTCCTGATTTTGTAGCGACTAGCGCTGACGTGGAGAGCGCTCGCGGTACATCGGGGGTGCGTCAGAGTGGTGGCCAGCAGCAAGAGCGAACCCCACGAGCTGGCCCACGTTCAGAATCTGGTCAAAATCAGGCGCAAGCGGTTGATGCAAAAGCGCCAGCAGCTATTAAATCAGGAGTGAATTCCAAGGCTGCGGGCCCAGGTGCAGCACCACGGTCCACCACCAGGATCGAGGACTTTGGCGAGACCCTGCAGGGCGCCCGCAAGATGCTCTACGCGGAGGCATATGCCGATGGCATGACCAAGGCCAAGGAGCTGGACATCAAGGCACACCCGCTGTCCAAGACCTGGCCCGAGCCCGACTATCGCAAGCTACTGGAGGGCGGTGCGCCGCTGGAAGCTGTGTCCCTGGTGCGTGCGCTCCGCGAGGCAGTGCCCACCAAGCCGCAGTCGTCCTGGAAGCTCAAGGGCTGGTCCGCCCAAGTTGAGACGCTGCGCGGCTTTGCTGAGGATGTGCTGTCAGGCCAGCAGGAGCCTTCGGCTGTGCGCATCAAGTTGAATCGCGACAGCATGCCCCGTGGCATCGCCGACAAGGTCGCGCTCTATGAGGCCATGGGCCACGAACAGTCCCTGAAAGGCATCGACGTGTCGGTGGGGCGCTACTCCATGTATGACCGCGTGGAGTACAACCCTCCGCGCACCATCTGGAGCGTCTCGCGTGAAGCCAAGGGCAGCGCCTTCGGCAACTGGCCGCGCGAGCTGGCCAAGGGTGACACCCGCGAGGCAGCCATTGCCGCGTTCAAGAAGCGCGCCGAGGAACTGCTGGCCGAAGAGCGTGCACCAGCCAAGGGCGCGACCTTCGAGATCTACGGCAAACGCGCTGGCGGGGCCCGAGAGTTCTTCATCGGCAAGAAGATCGGCCGCAATGTCGCCGAACTCAAGGCGGGTTTTGCCGACATCAAGGCCGCGCGCCAGTACCTGGCCGACAACCAGTCCGAGCTGGAGAACCTGCTGGATAAGTACAAGACCATCCCGCCCGTGCGGTCGGGCACCAACGCACCACGCATTGGGGAGGACTACCGCAAGGGCGCCGATGTGACGCCCGAGCAGTTCCAAGACGCCTTCGGCTTCCGAGGTGTGCAGTTCGGCAACTACGTGGAAGGCGGGCGGCGTCAGCAGGACCTGAACCAGGCGTATGACGCACTGATGGATTTGGCCGCTGTGCTGAACCTACCGCCCCGGGCGCTGTCGCTGGGCGGACGCTTGGGCCTGGCCTTCGGTGCGCGTGGAACCGGCGGCACCGATGCCGCAGCTGCGCACTACGAGCGCGGCAACATCGTCATCAACCTCACCAAGCGCGAGGGCGCGGGCAGCTTGGCGCACGAGTGGTGGCACGGCCTGGACAACTACTTCTCCCGCGAGCGCGGCGACGGTGGTGGTTTCATGACCGAACGGGAGCAAGGCGGTGAGGGTGTGCGCGAGGAGATGCGTGCCGCCTTCCGCGAGGTCAACGGTGCGATCAACCGCACGCGCATGCAGGAGCGCAGCCGCAAGCTGGACGACCGACGCACCAAGGACTACTGGACCACCAAGCCTGAGATGTCGGCCCGAGCCTTCGAGAGCTATGTGATCGCCAAGCTGCAGGACCAGAATGCCGGGAACGACTACCTGGCCAACGTGGTGGGCGCCAGCGCCTTTGCACTGGAGGGCGGCTACCCATACCCCACGGCGGGCGAGCTGCCGGTTATCCGTGGCGCCTTCGATGGGTTCTTCGAGACCGTGGAGACGCGCCAGGGTGAGGGTGGTGCCGTCGTCCTCTACAACACCAGCGACAGCGCACCGCCCGGGCGCGGCCTATCGGTGGAACAAACCCAGCAGGCGGTGCAGCAGGCCCTTGCGGGGCTGGCCAACCCGCCACCAATCGACGTCGTGGGCAGGAGCGAAGAGGCTTGGGTCGGGGCGCCGGAGGGTGTAATGGGTGCAGCGGTCCCAGAAGAAGGCCGGATTGTTCTTGTCGCCTCCGCTCACGGGAGTGCTGACGCTGTTGTCGAGACGCTTTTCCATGAGATGTTCCATCTGGGTGTGCGCAAAGTATTGCCTACCCCGGATTATGTGCAGTCCATGCTGGACTTGGCAAAGCGCGACAGCCGCGTGCAGAAATATGCGACCGAGTGGAAGGCGAAAGCCCCCGATGCGCCGCACCAGCTGCGGGTCATGCGCGAGCGCGGCTACACCGGCAGCGAACTGACCGCACGGTATGAGGCGCTGGCCATTGAGGAAGGTTTGGCCGTGGTGGCCGAAGAGCTGCGCGCCCAGAAGCAGGCGGGCACCCGCCTGGGCCTGCGCGTTCGCACCTTGGCCAACTGGTTAGCCAGCGTGGCCGACCGCATGGGCATGACCGGCCTCGCAGACCGCATCCGCAAGATGACCTACAACGAGGCCGAGCGCTTCGTGCTCAAGGCCATCGAGCACGCCGGACGCGCGCCACTCAGGCAGGATCGCCCGGACGGTACGCGGTTCCGCGCTGCAGCCCAGACCGACACGCCCGCGTTCCAGAACTGGTTCGGCGACAGCAAGGCTGTGGACGATGCTGGCGACCCTCTCCGTGTCTTCCATGGCACCGGGGGCGATTTCAGTGTTTTCAACCGCGAACGAGCAGGGGCTGCGACCGGTGCCGCCAACACTGGCATGGGGTTCTTCTTCACCGACAACTCCGAGGTGGCTGGGAACTACGCCCGCATGTCGCGGGACGCTCAGTCCATCATGCCGGTATACCTGTCGCTGCAGAATCCCCTTCGGCTGGATGCCAAAAACATGATGGAGGCCGACAAGCTCCTGATGTCTGGGCTGAAGCCTGCAAACGACGGCGCGATTATCCGCGTGGGGATGCGGGACGGCGGCACCCAAACCGTCTTCATGGTCCGCCAGCCCGGCCAGATCAAGTCCGCCACCGGCAACCAGGGAACCTTCGATGCCAGTAATCCCGACATTCGGTTCCGCTCCCGTGACGAGACACCAGCTGCCGCGCGCATGGGCGAGGCCCTGAAGTCGGTGACGGTGGCCAACCTCAAGCAGCAAGCCGGTTTCAAAGCCACTGACTATCGTGGCCTGGGCCTGCAGCTGCTGGGCCGCCGCCAATTGGTGGACGTGTACGGTGACATGCTGCCCGAGATGCGCCGGTACAGCGATCTGATGGCGCGCATGGACGCCGACAAGAACGAGGCGGGCTCCGGTGCCGACCAGCTGGCGCAGGACTGGGCCAAGCTGCCCGACGAGCGGGTGCTGGCCGAGTTGATGCACGACTCCACCCTGGCGCAGATCGACCCCACCAAGGACTTCGTAGAGGGGGACAACAAGACCGACTGGACCAAGCTGCAGGCGCGCTACAACGCCCTCACGCCTGGCGCCAAGGACGTGTTTGCCCGGGCCCGGGACACCTACCGCCAGCACATGCGTGACGTGCGCAGCGCGATCAAGGAGCGCATCGAGCGCACCGAGATTAGTTCCGAGCGCAAGGCCGCCATGCTCAAGCGGATGGACGACGAGTTCTTCGGCCACATCAAAGGCGTGTACTTCCCGTTGGCCCGCTTCGGCCAGTACGTAGTGGTGGTCAAGGACGCCGAGGGCAAGGTGGCCAACGTAAGCCGGGCCGAGACCATGGCCGAGGCGGATGCTTCTCGCGGCCAGCTGCAGCGCGCATTCCCGACCAGCAAGGGTTACACCGTGGGCAAGGTGCTCAAGGCCAAGGACTTCGTGGCCGAGCGCGACAGCGTGGGCCGGGGTTTCATGGAGCAGCTGTACGGCGTGCTGGACAAGCAGGGCATGGACACCAAGCAGCGGGCCGAGCTGGAGGACGCCCTGGGCCAGCTGTACCTGTCCTCGCTGCCCGACCTGTCTTGGGCGAAGCATGGGATCCACCGCAAGGGCACGGCCGGTTTCAGCCAGGACGCCCGCCGGGCCTTCGCACAGAACGTGTTCCACGGCGCCAGCTACCTGGCCAAGCTGCGCTACGGCGACCGTCTGCAGGACGAACTGGGCGAGATGCAGCGCCGGGTGGACGCAGGATCGACCGACAGCGGCTTCGACTCCGTGAAGGCTCAGCAGGTGGTGGACGAGATGGTCAAGCGCCACGAGGCGGCCATGAACCCCAAGACGAATGCGGTGTCCACCGCGCTCACCAGCCTGGGCTTCATCTTCCACCTGGGCTTGTCGCCCGCATCGGCGATGGTCAACCTGACGCAGACCGCCCTGGTAGCCTATCCGGTGATGGGCGCGAAGTGGGGATTCAAGAAGGCCAGCGCCGCGCTGCTCAAGGCCTCGGGTGAAGCCGCCCGGGGAAAGAACGACATCACGGGTAGCCTGAGCGCAGAGGAAAAGGCCGCGTTCGACGAGGCTGTGCGTTCGGGCGTCATCGACGTGACCATGGCCCACGACCTGGCTGGCATTGCCCAAGGCGAGGATCAGAACGTGTCGTACAAGCTGCGGCCGGTCATGCGTGCGGCAAGCTTCTTGTTCCACCACGCCGAGAAGTTCAACCGTCAGATCACCTTCGTGGCCGCATACCGCCTGGCGCGCGAAGCCGGTGCTGGCGACAAGGCAGCCTACGAGCAGGCGGTGCAGGCCACCTACGACGGTCACTTCGACTACAGCTCCAACAACCGCCCCCGGGCGATGCAGGGCAACGTGGCGCGTGTGGTGCTGCTGTTCAAGCAGTACGGCCAGAACATGGTCTATACCCTGGTGCGCAACGCCCAGCAGTCGCTGAAGAGAGCATCGCCGCAAGATCGCGCACAGGCGCGCAAGGCGCTGGGCGGCCTGCTGGTGATGCATGGCCTGGCTGCCGGGGCCCTGGGCTTGCCCATGGTGACGACACTGCTGGCCGCTGCCTCGATGCTGGGCGGCGACGACGACGAACCTTGGGATGCCCAAGTGGCGCTGCAGAACATGCTGGCCGACACCTTCGGGCAGAAGCCTGCTGAGGTGATGGCGCACGGGCTTTCTCGCCTCACCCCATGGGACATCTCGGGCCGGGTGGGCTTGGACAAGCTGATCTTCCCGGATGTGCAGGAAGGGCTGGAAGGCCAGCGCCTGGGCGAGTCCGCCATGGCTGCCGCCCTGGGCCCGGTTGCGGGCATCGGCATCAATGCGCTGAAGGGTGTGCAGCTGATGGGCGAGGGCCAGTATCTGCGCGGGCTGGAGTCGATGGCGCCCAGTGTGCTGCGCGGGCCGCTGAAGTCCTTCCGCTACGGCACCGAGGGCGTGCGCGACAAGTCGGGCATCGTGGTGCAGGACGAGGTGGGGGCGGCCGAACTGCTGGGCCAGGCTTCGGGCTTCTCCCCATCGAGTGTGCGCAACTCCTTCGAGGGCAAGAGCGCCATCGTCCAGCAGGACCGCGCGCTGATGGCGCGGCGCAGCGCCCTGGTGGAGCAGTTCGCCATGGCTGCCATGGCCGGGGACGAAGAGGGCAAAGCGAGTGCCCGCGAGGACATCGCCCGGTTCAACGAGAAGAACCCCAACCGGCGGATCCAGCCGATGCAGCTGGCGCAGAGCGTGAACATGCGGCAGAAGCGGATCCGGGAAGCGCAGGAGGGGGTGTATCTGCCGGGCAAGCGGCGCGATGCGATGGAGGCTGGGCGGTTCGCTGTGCCGGACTGAGCAAGGTGAGGTTGGTCAGATTTCAAATCCGACCAAGGCCCAATCGGATTTGAAATCTGAGTGCGATACCCAGAATTTGAGTGTCGCCCCCAGTAGGGGATGCGTGCTGCCACGCCCAATGGGACTATGGCGGCCTGGGAAGCCCCTCCGACCTTGGCTCTGCATGGCCTTTCGGGGGTCGGAGGGGCCGACCTTTCAATTCCCCCGGATTCGAGGGAATTACAGAACCGGCGATTTGCCGGTTTTGCTTTTTCAGTTCGTGCACAAAGCCGGAATTGCGAAGCACTGTTCGTTCATCCAGTGATGCACAATCCAGGTCATGCCGTCCGACCAGATCGTCCAAACCGCCATCGCCCTCTTGGGACCGACCGCCATCTGGCTATCGCAAAGCCGCAGCGTGCGGTTCCAGCGCTGGGCCTGCATCGTTGGGTTGGCAAGCCAGCCGTTCTGGTTCTGGGCGGTGTGGGATAGCGGCCAGTGGGGTGTCGCAGTGGTGGCGGTGGTGTGCGCCCTGGCCTGGCTCAAGGGGCTGTGGGTGCACTGGCTGGCACCGCGCCCACCGTCGGGCGTTGGCACCCTGGCTCTGCCACCAGAAAGCAAGCTGAAATAACGCGGCTGACGAGGGGGAAAGGCACGGGTACTACGGTCACTTAGTGTCCCCGCCATGTCCCCAGTAGCGGTTAATTCTTCGTAAGCCATTGATTTATATGAAGATCAATGGCCTCCTCGACAGGAATCGAACCTGTATCTAGCGCTTAGGAGGCACTCGTTCTATCCATTGAACTACGAAGAGGCAGCCAGGGATTGTAGTGGGCCTGCGGACGCCTCTTGGCGTGCTCTGCCTCAGTCGTACTTCACCGTGTAGATGATGTCCACCGCGCTTTTCTCGCCCGTCTGCCCGCGCAGCGTGAGGCTGCGGGTAAGGTCGTAAAAGATGTACAGCGTGCCCAGCGTGCCCGACCAGCTGCGTTCGTAGGTCACATACAAATCCTTGGACAGGCGCTTGCCGAAGGTGAGGGCTGCGGCGCTGGCGTCTTCGCCTGTGGTGGCGCTGCGAAAGCCGATTTCGTCCAGGCCGATGCGGCTGGCGATGTTGGCGCTGGTGTTGCCGCCGCCACGGCGGCCCAGCAGGGCCAGGGCGGCCTGCTGCATGACGGCGGCTTCGGCGCCGCCGGCGGAGGCGTTGCGGCCCAGTACCACCCACGAGAGTTTTTCGGCATCGGGCAGCTCGGGGTCTGAATAGAGCTTGACGCGCGGCGCCTGCGCGCTGCCGGTGACCTGCACCCCAGCGCGCATGCTGATGTTGGGCCGCAGCGCCAGGATATCGAGCGAGGGGTTGTTGTAGGGGCCGTTGAAGCGGATGAGCCCCGTCTCCACGTCCAGCATCTGGCCCCAGGCGCGGTAGCGGCCTTCGTCGGTGCGCACTTCGCCGGTCACGCGGGGTGGGGCGCCGGGCACGGCGCTGCTGCGGATGTCCACCTCGCCCGTGAGCCGCGTGGTGATGCCTTGGCCGCTCAGGGCAAAGTCGCGCCCCAGGTTCAGGGTGATGGCGATGTCGGGGGGCTTGGCGGTTTCGGCCTGGGCCGCTACCTGGTTGGCCTTGGCGGCGGCCTGGGCCTTGGCCTGGTCTTCGCGGTCCTTGGCAGCAGAGCGCACCACCACGTCCGAGCCCAACGTGGGCGCGGTTTCGTCGGGCAGGATGATGGTGGCGCGGTCGGTGGTGAGCTTGCCGCGCAGGCTGATCTGGCCTTGCTGAAGCTGTGCTTGCAGCTGGCCCGACACGCTGATCTGCCGGTCGGCCCGCACCAGCACCTGTAGCGCCTTGGCCTCGGCCTGCAGTGACATGGTGATGCCTGACAGGCCCGTGGTTGCGGTGGCGCTGTCGCCCCAGCTCACGCGGCCAGTGGCCGTGAGCGTGCCGCCGTCCTGCGGGGCGGCCGTGCGGTTGCCGCTGAAGCCCGCAATGCGCGCACCGCTGCCGCGCCCACCCTGCAGACGGAACTCGGTGATGCTGAGCTGGTTGCCTTGCAGCGTGGCACGCAGGCGGCCGCCTTGCAGGTCCACACCATCAACCACCGAGCGCACGGCCATGTCATCAGCCCCCAGCGTGCCGGCCCAGCGCGGCGCATTGCGGGTGCCTGACAAGGTGGCGCTGGCGTCCAGCGTGCCGCGCACGCGCCAGCCGGGCGGGGCCAGGGCCGACCACACGCCCACGTCGGGCAGGCGCGCGCGCAGGGTGCCGGCCAGGGGTGCATCGGGCGCCCAGGTGAAGGGCGAGGAGGGGCTGGCGCCCGCAGCGGCGGAGGCGCCGGGCGCTCCGAGTGTGAGACGGGTGCTGACGTTGGCCTGTACCTCGCCCGCCCGATCGCTCGCCCAGGCGAGTTGGGCCCGCAGGGCTTCCCCTTCGATCTCGACGGTAACTTCGGCCTGGCGCACACCGGCGGCGGTGCCTGCCCCTGCACCGGATGCAGCAGCTGATGCCGAGGGGCTTGCCGAGGCCTCGGTGGCGATCACCGCCGTGGCGCCTGCGCCAGTGCCCTGGCCGCTGCTTTGCACGGCGGTGATGGCGGTGGCGTCGCCCGCCAGGATGCGCAGGTCGCCACTGGCGCGGCGCAGGCTGGCGCTGGCACGCAGGGGGCCTTGGGTGTTGTCCACGTTCCATTGCCCGTTCAGCACGATGCTGGTGGCCAGCCCCATGCGGGCCAGCAGCGGCTGGGCAGGGCGGCCTGCGGCGGCCGGGGTGTCGCCCAGGCCCAGCGCGTCGCCCCAGGCCATGGGCAGGCCCTGCACGGTGCCCTGGGTTTGCAATTGCACAGGGTTCGCGCCGGTGGCCACGCGCAGGGGCTGCCACCGCAGCACGGCGGTGCCGGGCAGGGGGCCGGTCAGGCGGGCCTGGCCTGCAGTGGCCAACACGGTGTAGCCCGCTGTTGGCGAGCGTGTACCGGTGGTGGCGCGTGCGGTGATGGATACGGGCTCGGCCAGTTGCAGCGTCCAGGGGCCGGTGCGTGCGGTGTCTTGTGCCACCAGCCGCAGTTCGCTGATCTGCACCTGCGCCCCTTGCGTGGGTGTGGTCAGCCCTACCGTGGCGCGGGTTTGCAGGGCCAGCCGCTGCATCTGCTGGGGCTGGGATGCATTCAGCCGGGCTTCGCCATCCAGCGTCAGCGTGGCCTGCGCCAGGGTGCCCGAGAGGCCAGCCTGCACAGCGCGCAGTTGCACAGCGGTGGCACCGCCGCCCTCGTCTTTACCGGGAGGCAGTGACAGGTCCAGCAGCGGGGTGGAGAGCTGGGCTTGCAGCTCGAAGGTGGCTTTGTCCGATGGCAGCGTGCCGCCCGCGCGGCTGGCGTTGGGGGATGTGCTGTCGCTGGTGGTTGCGGTGGCGGCTTGCAGTTGCCGGGCCGCTGTCTGCCAGCCACCTTTCCATCGCGCGTTCAGCTGCGCGGCGCCTTTGGCGGTGGCGCCCTGCAAGGCTTCTTGCAAACGGGTGCCCACCAGCGGCAGGCTGGCCAGCCAGCGTTGGGTTTGGTCCACGTCGGTCCATTGGACCTGCAGGTCGCCCGTACCCGCCTGGGGCGCCAGACTGCCTTGGGCGCGCGCTGTGGCGCCGGGCACGGTCAGCGCAATCTGGCCCTGGCCCGACAGATCGCCGGGGGCCACACGCAGGTTGGTGGCTTCAATGCGGGCCTGCAGGGCGTCCAGCAGCAGGCGCTCCAGCAGCAAGGTGCCGCCGGGCTGGGTGGGTGACGGGGGTTGCCAGCTGCCTTGGGTGGTCAGCGTGTTGATGCGCAGCAATGTGGGGCGGTTGGGTGTGGCTTTGCCGGAGGCAGCGGAGCCGGTGGCGCGGATATCTGCCGTGAAGCGCACCACATCGCCCTGCATCTGCGCGCCCACGCGGCCCGCCAGCGGGGCGGCTGCCCAGGCGGTGTGCAGGGCGTCTGGGCGCAGGTTGCGCAGTTCAGCCTGGCCCTCCAGCGCGCCGGTGGCGGGGGTGTAGTTGCCCTGCAGGGTGACTGCGCCGGTGCCTGTATTCACAGTGGCGCCGGGCACCGTCCAGCGGGTGCCGTCGTAGCTGGCATCGGCCTGCAGGGCGGTGATGGGCAGACGGGCCTGGTCCCACGGGCCTGCTAGTTCGTTGCGCAGCTGTGCCTCCAGGGACCAACCAGTGCCGGCCGTTGCTCCGCTCCCGGTGGGCCCGGCCTGCACGGTGCCATGCAGCCGGGTGGTCGGGGCCTGGGGCCACAGAGCTGCCAGGTTGACGGCACGCAGCGTGGCCTGGGCCGATTGCAAGGGCTGTGGGGACCAGGGTGCCAGCGTGGCCTGCAGGTCGGCCTGCATGGGTTCTGCGGCGGGTGGTGGCGGTGCTGCTGGTTTGGCAGAGGCAGGGGGTGGCTCCGTGGGCCCGGCCTGGGCGGCGGTGGGGCTGATGCGCGCCTGCAGTTGCAGCTGCGCTGCCGCTGTGGCCAGCGTGCCTTGCAGGGTAGCGTGTGCACCCACCTGCAGGGCGGTGGTGCCGCCGGGCACGGCGGCGCTCACCGTGCCGTCCACAGTGGCGTTCAGCGCCATGGGGGCCTGGGCCTCGAGCATCAGCCGCGCGGTGTATTGACCCTGGGCCAGCGCCACGCTGGCGATGTTGAGGCGGTGCTCGCGCCCGTCAAAGCGGTAGTCGCCGGCCAGGCCCTGGGCCTCCACGGCCGGGGCACCCGCCCATTGGATCTGGTCTACGCGGAACGGCACGCCGATCTGCAAGGGCAGCATCAGCTGTGTCAGGGGCGTGGGTGGCTCTGCACTGTGCTGGCTGCCCAGTGGCGTGATCTGCACGCGTGCGGCATGCACCTCGCCCAGCTCCAGGCGGCGTTGCAGCAACGGGGCCAGCTGCCAGCCCAGGCGGATGTCGGTCACCTCCACCGACAGGCTGGGGCTGCGCCAGCGCAGCCAGCCAATACGCCCCCCGCTGCGCAGTGATCCGGTGACCTCGCGGCTCTCCAGCTGCTGGTTGGCGGGCAGGTACTGCGCCGCGCGCGCCAGCGCCAGGGCCAGCGACGTGCTGCTGCCTGCCCACCACCACACGGCGGCTGCGGCGGCGATCAGCAGCGCAATCACTGCGACCAACAGCCAGCCCAGTGCACGCAGCGCACGGCGGCCACGGCGTGGCGAAGGGTGCTGGCCACCCTGGTGGTGCGATGCCCCTGCGCTGAAATCGGAGGAGCGTGCGCGGGGTGTCGGGGAGTGTGGGGGCATGGGTGCAGCGCTCATCAGAAGCTGAACCCCAGCCGCAGGTGCAGCCGCACCTCCTTGGTTTTCACGCCATAGGCCAGGTCGGCCTGCAGCGGCCCCACAGGGCTGCGCCAGCGCACACCAGCGCCAATGCCCACGCGCGGGTCCAGGTCGCCCAGGCGGTCGGCCACGGCGCCAGCATCCACGAAGAGCGTGCTCTCCCAGTCGGTCATGGCGCCCTGGTAGACGATGGGGCGCTGCCATTCGACGCTGCCCACGGCCAGGTAGCGGCCGCCGTAGAGCTGGCCGTTGTCGGTGCGGGCGCCGATGCTGCGGTAGCCGTAGCCACGCACCGTGGTGTCGCCCCCGGTCAGGAAGAGTTGGGTGACAGGGATCTGCGCGCCATCGCGCGCCAGCACGGTCCCGCCCTCTGCACGCAAGGCCACGCGGGCACTGCGGCCCACGCCAGCGGCGTCCTGCACGCGGCCTGCGGGGATGAACGACTGCCAGCGCACCAGGGTGCGCACAAACGGGTCGCGCTCAGGCCGCAGCGTGGTGCCCAGCCCCAGCTCCACGGCGATCCCATGGCCGCGCGTGGGGGCGGTGGCGCTGTTGAAGTAGCGGCCCGTCCAGCCGTAGTTCACGCTCAGGGCCGTGCTGGTGTCGGACGGCGACTGCACGTTGGCGGCAAGCCCCTGGCTGTTGGCGTAGTCGTACTGCAGGAAGTAGTTGCGGTCGATGTTCTTGGCGCTTTTGCTGCGGCCATAGCGCACGCGTCCGCTGTTGACGTCGTAGTCGCCCGTCGCCTCGCGCTGCAGCTGGGCGCCTGCAAACCAGCGCCAGCCGTTGTTGTTGGGCAGGTCGGTCCATTCGCTGCTGGCGTGTTTGGTCTCGCGGTCCAGCGAGAGCTTGCTCACCGCGCGCCAACCGATGACGGGCAACTGGTTGTGGATGTGCTCCAGCGACAGGCGCGCGCCGCTGTCCGTCGAGAAGCCGGGGCCGAACACCAGCTTTTGCATCGGTGCCTCACGCACCTGGGCCACCACGGGCGCGGCCTGCGGGTCAGTACCCTCGGTGTCGAGCGTGAGGAACACCGAATCGTAGTAACCGCTGCTGGCCAGCCGCAGCTGGGCGTCGAGCAGTTCGGCCTCGTCATACACCGCGCCTGTGGGCAGGCGCGCCAGACGCCGGGCGCCGTCGGGGTCGTAGCGCTGGCTGCCCTCAACCCGCAGCGGCCCAAAGCGGTAGGGCGGGCCGGGCTCGTAGGTCACGCTGAGTTTTGCCGCGTGTTGGTCGGCATCGATCTCGGCCCGGCTGCTGGCGATGCGGGCGGTGGGGTGGCGGCGCGCCTGCAGCTGGCGCAGGCCGTCGTTCTTGGCCGAGTCCCAGACAGACTGGGTGAACGGTTGACCCGGCTGCAGGGACCAGTTGCGCTGCACGCGCTGCTGCTGGCGGATGCTGGCGCTGGTACCGGCTTCTTCTGTTGGTCGCTCCGCGCTGGAGCTGTCTGTGCCGCCCGTGTTGCCAGTGAAGTCGATATCCGCGCTGGCAATGCGGGTCTGCGGGCCGGGCTGCACCGTGACCACCACCGTGCGCGGGGAAGCCTTGCTGTCGGGCGTTTCGGTGAGCTCCACCGTGATGGTGGGTGCAAAGTAGCCCATCGTGCCCAACAGTTCGCGGGCGTTGGCATCGGCTGCGCCCAGCAGGCGCTGCAGCTCGTTGGCGTGGAGATCGGGCAGGTGGCGAAAGCGCTGCAGCTCCAGGTGGCGCTCCAGCGTCTCGCGCACGTTGGCGGGGGCGTTGACCTGAACGGCGAAAGAGGGCGTGCCCGATTCGGCAATGGCGGGGGTGGGCGCCGAGCCTGTGCTCTCGCTATCCTCACCGCGCGGCAGCAGGCTGCAGCCCTGCAGGCACAGCGCGCTGAAAAGCAGCAACGCCGACCATGGGGCCGGCGTTGAGAAAAGGGCAGTGGGGCGCAGGACTCGAAAAGGCACGGGAGGAGAAGGTGGTTTGGGTGGTTGGGGCTGGCTGCAAAACCGGCCCACCGCCACTATGCACCGAAAATCAGCCCCGTCGTGTCAGACAGTTCCGCGCGATGGGCTCCAAAGCGCTGGGGCCCCATCCCGCCTACTTCGACAGCAGCCGCATGGTCTCTTCCAGCCCCTTGAGCGACAGCGGGTACATGCGGTTGCTCACCAGTTGCTGGATGATGCTGATGCTCTGGCGGTACTGCCATACGCCCTGGGGCTCGGGGTTGATCCACGCAAACTTGGGGAAGGCGTGCGTGAGGCGCTGAATCCACTCGGCGCCCGCTTCCTCGTTGTTGTATTCCACACTGCCGCCAGGCTGCAGGATCTCGTACGGGCTCATGGTCGCGTCGCCCACAAAGATCAGCTTGTAGTCCTTGTTGTACTTGCGGATGATGTCCAGGGTCGGAAACTTCTCGGCAAAGCGGCGGCGGTTGTTCTTCCACATGAAGTCGTACACGCAGTTGTGGAAGTAATAGAACTCCAGGTGCTTGAACTCGCTCTTGACCGCGCTGAACAGTTCTTCCACCCGCTGGATGTGCTCGTCCATGGTGCCGCCCACGTCCATCAGCAGTAGCACCTTCACGTTGTTGTGACGCTCGGGCACCATCTTGATGTCCAGGTAACCCGCGTTGGCGGCCGTGCTGCGGATGGTGTCGGGCAAGTCCAGCTCCAGCTCATGCCCCTCGCGCGCAAACTTGCGCAGGCGGCGCAGCGCCACCTTGATGTTGCGCGTGCCCAGCTCCTGCTGGTCGTCGTAGTCCTTGTAGGCGCGCTGCTCCCACACCTTCACCGCGCTCTTGTTCTTGCCCGCGCCACCAATGCGCACGCCCTGCGGGTTGTAGCCGCCGTGGCCAAACGGGCTGGTGCCGCCGGTGCCGATCCACTTGCTGCCGCCTTCGTGGCGTTCCTTCTGCTCTTCGAGGCGCTTCTTCAGCGTCTCCATCAGCTCGTCCCAGCCCATCTTCTCGATGGCGGCCTTTTGCTCGGGCGTGAGTTCGTTCTCCAGGATTTTGCGTAGCCAGTCGGCCGGGATCTCCTTGGTGAAGTCGGCCACCATCTCCACGCCTTTGAAGTAGGCGCCGAAGGCCCGGTCGAACTTGTCGTAGTGCTTCTCGTCCTTGACCAGCGTGAGGCGCGAGAGGTTGTAGAAATCGTCCAGCGCCCACGCGTCATCTGACTTGGGGCCCACCACCCCGGCCTGCAGGGCTTCGAGCAGGGTGAGGTATTCCTTGACCGACACGGGCAACTTGGCCGAGCGCAGGGTGTAGAAGAAGTCGATCAGCATGATTTTGGCCTCCAGCGCTTATTTGGTAAGCGTTCGATGCTCTAAAAGATATAGCAACTGCGCCTTCGCCTCAGGCCACTCGCCTGCGCGCATGCTGTACATCACCGTGTCGCGAATGGTGCCGTCGCGGCGCAGCGCGTGGCCGCGTAGCACGCCGTCCTTCTTGGCGCCCAGGCGTTCGATGGCGCGTTGCGACGCAAAGTTGTAGTTGTCGGTGCGCCAGCCCACCACGTGGCAGCCCAGCGTGTCGAACGCGTGGCCCATCATCAAGAGCTTGGCGGTGGTGTTGACGTGGGTGCGCTGCACACTTTGGCAGTACCAGGTCCAGCCGATCTCCACGCGCTTCACGGCTGGCACGATGTCGTGGTAGCTGGTGGAGCCGAGCACCTTGCCGGTGGCGTCGTCCACCACGGCAAAGGCAAAGCGGTTCCCTTCTTCGCGCATCTTCAAGGCGGCTTCGATGTACGCGCGGGTGTCCTGCGGCTCGGGTACCGAGGTGATGCGCAGCTTCCACAGCTCGCCATCTGCGGCTGCCGCCCGCAGGCCTTCTTCGTGCTCCAGCGTCAGGGGCTCCAGGCGAACGCCACGGTCAGTAAGGGTAATGGGCTCAACAAAAGACACACGTGCTCCGTAGTTCACTGGATGAAAGCGAAATCAGCTTGGCGAGAAACCGCTGACTAGCGGTTTCTCTGGTTCATGAACACCAGCTTCTCAAACAGGCTCACGTCCTGTTCGTTCTTGAGCAGCGCCCCCACCAGCGGGGGCACGGCCACCTTGTTGTCGGCACTTTGCAGGGCGGTGAGCGGAATGTCTTCGGCCACCAGCAGCTTGAGCCAGTCGATCAGCTCGCTGGTGGAGGGCTTCTTTTTCAGGCCCGGCAGGTTGCGCACGTCATAGAACGTCTTCATCGCCACGCTGAGCAGCTCGCTCTTGAGCGTAGGGAAGTGCACGTTGATGATCTGCCGCATCGTGTCGGCTTCGGGGAACTTGATGAAGTGGAAGAAGCAGCGGCGCAGGAAGGCGTCGGGCAGCTCCTTTTCGTTGTTCGACGTGATGAACACCAGCGGGCGGTGCTTGGCCTTGATGAGTTCACGCGTTTCGTAGCAGTAGAACTCCATGCGGTCGATTTCGCGCAGCAGGTCGTTCGGGAATTCAATGTCGGCCTTGTCGATCTCGTCGATCAGCAGTGCCACGGGCCGGTCGGCCGTGAAGGCTTGCCACAGCACGCCCTGGATGATGTAGTTGCGGATGTTCTTCACACGCTCGGCGCTATCGCCATCGTTGAGCTGGCTGTCCCGCAAGCGACTCACGGCGTCATATTCATACAGGCCCTGCTGGGCCTTGGTGGTGGACTTGATGTGCCACTGCAACAGCGGCATGTCCAGCGCCTGGGCCACTTCCTCGGCCAGCATCGTCTTGCCCGTACCGGGCTCGCCCTTGATCAGCAGCGGCCGTTGCAGCGTGATAGCGGCATTGACGGCAAGCATCAGGTCCTGGGTGGCGACGTAGTTCTGGGAGCCTTGGAATTTCATGGGGGAAAACACCGGATCGTTGATGAATGGGCTTGACAGGGCGCTGGCTATAATCGACGGCTGATCAGAGCCCAGAGCTGAACTTCCACGAGATTGTGCGCGCAAAATGAACAAAACGTTGACCACGCTATTTGCCCTGGCTGTCGCTTCCGTGACCGCCTTGTCCCACGCCCAGGAAGCCAAGGGCGATGTGGAAGCCGGCAAGCAAAAGATTGCCATGTGCATTGGGTGCCACGGCATTCCAGGCTACCAGGCCAGCTTCCCCGAGGTGCACAAGGTGCCCATGATCTCGGGCCAAAGCGCCAAGTACATTGCTGCAGCGCTGGTCGCCTACCAAAAGGGTGAGCGCAAGCACCCCACCATGCGCGGCATCGCCGAGTCGCTGTCTGAAAAAGACATCGCCGATGTGTCGGCCTATTACGAACAACACGGCAAGATCGGTGCCGAGCTGCCCGCCAAGCCTTCGCGCGAGCCCAGCGTGCAAGTGGCCGAGCTGCTGAAGAAGGGCGCTTGCGTGTCTTGCCACGGCGACAACTTCGCCAAGCCCATCGACCCTTCGTACCCCAAGATCGCCGGCCAGCATGCTGACTACCTGTTTGTCGCTCTCAAGTCCTACAAGGTCGAGAAGAACGCCAATGTGGGCCGTGGCAACGCCATCATGGGCGGTGTGGCCAAGCAGTTCACCAATGCCGAACTGAAGGCGCTGGCCAATTACGTGAGCAGCCTCGATGGCGACCTGCACACGGTGCCTCAGTCGCGTTTCCGCTGATCAGCAGGTACGCTGCTCACAATAGAAAAGCCCGCTTCGGCGGGCTTTTTGCTGGACGCCAGCGGTGTAACTAGCTCGCCGCGATGGCACCCACAGCCAGACACACGCAGGCGGTAGCAGTCAGACGCAAGCGCAGTGGCAGATACCACGCAGGCAGCGACTGGCCAGCCCCCAGGCGGTAGTCCTGTGCAAGGTGCGCCACATATCCTGCGACCAGCAATGCCGCCCCTCCTGCAGGGGGGAGCAACACCGTCGGCCAGGCCAGCAGTGAAGGCACCACACTCCAAACAAAGCAGCGCGTCCGTTCAGCGGAGCTCAGCCCGCCGAGTGACATGGCGAAGCCCCAATGCAATGCCCCCACAAAACTGAGAATCACCGCGCCATAGGCCTGTAGCGCTGCGCTCCAGTGCGGGGTACCGGGTGCCCAAAGGCCAATGGCGGCCAGCGCGACGAAAGGCAGCAAACCGCCGTAGCCCAGCCAGATCACAGGCATTGGGGGCGAAGATGGCAAGGGCAGTGGGGAAGAATGACTTGGCATGGGGCCTCCGGTTCGGGTGCCTACATTTTCTGGAACATGCCACTCCTGAGTGGCGTGTATGGTTGTGTGGGTGGCAGAGTTCGGGGGCAAAACGCTTTGCTCCTACAAAGGGCCATCCAGTGTCACGATAAAATGCCCACGGGTGTCGGCGCCATGGTGGCCCGGCAGGTATACGCGCTGGTCGGGCCGCCACGCGGTTTATCTGCGCCCCATGAATTCTTCTCCCACCCTGATCCAGGTGGTTGGTGCTGTCCTTTTTGGACTGGCCATCCTTCACACCTTCTCCACCAAGTACTTCGAACATCTCGCACACACGCAGCCCAAGCATGCGGGCATCTGGCATTTGCTGGGTGAGGTGGAGGTCGTTTTCGGCTTCTGGGCCCTGGTGCTCATGCTGTTCATGTTCTCCATCAGCGGCAAGCAGGAGGCGACGGCCTACCTAGACTCGCGCAACTTTACCGAGCCGCTGTTCGTGTTCGCGATCATGGTGATTGCAGCCACCCGCCCCATCCTGGAGCTGGCCGGCGCCGTGGTGCGTGCGCTCGCCGCCATGCTGCCGGTGCAGCGAGGGATGGCCATGTACTTTGTGGTCCTGGCGGTGGTGCCTCTGCTCGGGTCGTTCATCACTGAGCCGGCAGCGATGACGCTGGCGGCACTGATGCTGAGGGACACGCTGTTTTCCCAGCCCATTTCCAGCCGGCTCAAATATTCAACCATCGGTGTGCTGTTCGTGAACATCTCCATCGGTGGGACGCTCACTCCATTTGCGGCGCCGCCTGTGCTGATGGTGGCCGCCAAGTGGAACTGGGACATCTGGTTCATGGTGTCCAACTTTGGCTGGAAGGCTGCCGTGGCCGTGATCGTCAATGCGGGGATTGCGATGTTGCTCTTCCGCAATCAGCTGGGGCACATGGGCCGCAAAATCGCGCCGACGCAAGAGCCCGTGCCGTGGGCCGTGACCTTCGTGCACCTGTTGTTCCTGGTGCTGGTGGTGGTGTTTGCCCATCACCCTGCGGTGTTCCTCGGGCTGTTCCTGTTTTTCATGGGGTTCACCACCGCCTACCAGCGTCACCAGAACCCGCTGATCTTGCGCGAGGCATTGCTGGTGGCCTTCTTCCTGGCCGGGCTGGTGGTGCTGGGAGGGTTGCAGCAGTGGTGGCTGCAGCCGGTGCTGATGAAGATGGATGCCAACGCCGTGTTCTTTGGCGCGGCGGCGCTCACGGCCTTCACGGACAATGCGGCGCTGACTTACCTGGGGTCGTTGGTCGAGGGCCTGAGCGACGAGTTCAAGGTCGCGCTTGTCGCAGGCGCCGTCACTGGCGGTGGTCTGACGGTCATTGCCAATGCACCCAACCCGGCAGGCGCGGCGATCCTGAAAGAAAAGTTCGCGGACGGCGCCATCCACCCGCTGGGGCTGTTGCTCGGTGCATTGCCGCCGACGCTGGTGGCGGTGCTGGCGTTCAAGCTGTTGTGATCGTCTGGTGCCCTGCGGGGGATGCTCAGTCCCGCGTGGCGCGCCGCTGCACGCAGGCGATGTAGGCATCGCCATCGGGCGGGCGGCCTGCGCGCTGGCTTTCCCACAGCATCTCGCCCAGGCAGTCCATGGCGGCGTGGTGTGCGTCGTGCAGCGAGTCGAGCCGCGCCGTCAGCAGCTCCACCGCCTGGCGGATGCCACGGGGCTGGTCGATGCTGCACTGCTCGCTGATCGACAGGTGCATCGACAGGTGCAGAAACGGATTGGTCTGGCCCGGTGTTTCGTCGTAGTTGCGTGCCACGGCCGCGTCGGCGTCAGACAGGTCGGCGTGGTACTCGGGGTGCTCGGCGATCCACAGGCTGGCCAGCGTCTCGATGGCTTCCATGGGGGCGCCGCTCTGGGTCTTGGCGTGCACGCCGCACAGGAAGCGGCGCACATCGGCTTGTGAGGGGCTGAACATGGGGCGTGAGGGTAGCACGCAGGGCAAGGGCCCGGAGCGCACAGGGGAAGGCGGTTCGGATCGCGCCCGCCTGCTACATCGCGCCGGGGCGGCGTCCTACGCTGGCCCTGCACTGGCGCACCTACATTGGGCTGGCGCAAAGGTCGGGAGCCGGGTCCACTTTGTCGCAGTCCTCCAAACCCGGCATCGGGAGAAGTTTCATGAATGCAATGCGAATCGTTGGTGTGCTGTTGTTGGTGGTGGGGCTGGCCGGGTTTTTGACCGGCGGCTTCAGCTTTACCAAGGACACCACCCAAGCCAAGCTGGGCCCGCTGGAGCTCACCGTGAAGGAAAAAGAATCCGTCAATATCCCCCAGTGGATGAGCCTGGGTGCGATGGTGCTGGGCGGCGTGGTGCTGGTGCTGGGGTTTCGCAAGAACTGATTTCACCTGTCATGGCGAGCGACTGGGGTTACGACTCCGGTTCTTGCCCTCTCCAACTAAGACGGCAGTCGGTGCTTTAGCACGGGCTGCTCGTTGCGGGGGGGTGATCACCGGCTTTTCTCGGTGTGCCTTCCCCTTCATTACCCCCTCGGTGCGCCCATCATGCGCGAAATGGTGCGGGCCGCATTCAGCAGTGCGGGCAGCAGGCTCTCCTGCATCACCGCCGCACTTGTGCGATTGGCCTGACCGCTGATGTTGAGCGCCGCCACCGTCTGCCCCGTGCGGTTGGTCAGCGGCGCAGCAATCGATATCAAACCCTCTTCCAGTTCCTGGTTCACCAGGCACCAGCCCTGCTGCCGCGCCTGGCGGATGTGGGCCAGCAGTGCATCCACATCGGTGGTGGTGTGTTCGGTAAAGCGCTGCATGGGGTGGCCTTGCAGCCGGGCTTGTAGTTCGTCGTCCGGCAACCCCGCCAGCAGCATGCGGCCCATGGACGTCCAGCACGCGGGCAGGCGCGAGCCCACGCCCAGCGTGGTGCGCATGATCTTGTGGGTGGGCACGCGCAGCACATAGACGATGTCCAGGCCGTCGAGCACGGCGGCCGATGACGACTCGCGCACCTCTTCCACCAAGTCCTCCATCACCGGCTCGGCCAGGTTCCAGATGGGCAGCGACGAGAGGTACGCAAACCCCAGGTCCAGGATGCGTGGGCTCAGGCGAAACAGCTTGCCGTCTGTCTCCACATAACCCAGCGTCTGCAGCGTGAGCAGGATGCGGCGCGCGCCTGCGCGCGTGAGGCCTGTCTGCGCGGCGACTTCACTCAGGGTTTGCTGCGGCGTGGCCGCGCTGAACGAGCGGATCACCTCCAGCCCGCGCGCGAACGACTGCACATAGCTGTCGCTCGGTTTGGGGTCTTTGGCTTCAGGGGTTTGTGAATTCATACGTATGCCAACTATAATTCTTTAAGCGAACATTTGTTCTATATGCGAACAAATTTCAAAGAGACAACAGAGAAACCAAGAAAGCGTTGCAATGATCAACAAATTGGCGGACTCGGTGGCCCAGGCCCTTGCGGGGGTGAAGGATGGTGCCACGGTGTTGATAGGCGGGTTCGGCACGGCCGGCATTCCGGGCGAGCTGATCGATGGCCTCATTGCCCAGGGCGCGCGGGACCTCACGGTGGTCAACAACAACGCAGGCAATGCCGACCAGGGCTTGGCCGCGCTGCTCAAGGCAGGGCAGGTGCGCAAGATCATCTGCAGTTTTCCGCGCCAGGTCGATAGCTACGTGTTCGACGAGCTGTACCGCAATGGCAAGCTGGAGCTGGAACTGGTGCCCCAGGGCAATCTGGCCGAGCGCCTGCGCGCTGCGGGCGCGGGCATCGGCGCCTTTTTCTGCCCCACGGCCTATGGCACCGAATTGGCTGCAGGCAAGGAAACGCGCGAGATCAACGGCAAACACTACGTGCTCGAATACCCCATCCACGGCGATGTGGCCCTGATCAAGGCCGAGAAGGGCGACCGCTGGGGCAACCTTACCTACCGCATGTCGGCGCGCAACTTTGGCCCCGTGATGGCCACGGCCGCCAAGACCACGATTGCCACCGTGCACGAGGTGGTGGAACTTGGCGCGCTCGACCCCGAGGCCATCGTCACCCCTGGCATCTATGTGACGCATGTGGTGAAGATCGACCGCACGGCCACGCAGGCAGGCGGATTCAAGAAATCCGCGTGATATCGGCCCCAAGCGCAGAAAGAATAAGCATGAGCAGCTATCAAAAGCGTAGTAAAGACGAGCTGGCGAAACGCGTGGCGCAAGACATCCACGACGGCGCCTACGTCAACTTGGGCATCGGCCAGCCCACCCTGGTGGCCAACCACATTCCAGCGGGCCGTGAGGTCATCCTGCAAAGCGAAAACGGCATCCTGGGCATGGGCCCCGCGCCTGCTGCGGGGCTGGAGGACTACGACCTCATCAACGCGGGCAAGCAGCCCGTGACGCTGCTGCCCGGCGGCGCGTATTTTCACCATGCCGACAGCTTCGCGATGATGCGCGGCGGGCACCTCGATATCTGCGTGCTGGGCGCGTTCCAGGTCAGCGCCACGGGCGACCTGGCCAACTGGAGCACCGGCGAGCCCGGCGCCATACCAGCAGTGGGTGGCGCGATGGACCTGGCCATTGGCGCTAAGCAGACCTGGGTGATGATGGATCTGCTGACGAAGCAGGGCGCCAGCAAAATCGTCACGCAATGCAGCTACCCGCTCACCGGTGTCGCCTGCGTGAAGCGCATCTACACCGATCTGTGCACACTGGCCTGCACGCCCACCGGGCTGCAGCTCATCGACACCGTGCCCGGCCTGCCGCTGGTCGAGCTGAAGCAACTGGTGGGCCTGCCCATCCGCCCCGCCGCCTGAATCCATCCCCCAACAAACGAGGAGACAAAACCATGAGCCAACAACGCCAAGCCTTCATCTGCGACGCCATCCGCACCCCCTTCGGCCGCTACGGCGGCGCGCTCAGTAGCGTGCGCACCGACGACCTGGGCGCCATCCCCATCAAGGCGCTGATGGAGCGCAACCCCGGTGTGGACTGGGCCGCAGTGACCGACGTGCTCTACGGCTGCGCCAACCAGGCCGGTGAAGACAACCGCAACGTGGCCCACATGGCCAGCCTGCTCGCAGGCCTGCCTATCGACGTGCCCGGCGCCACCATCAACCGCCTGTGCGGCTCCGGACTCGACGCCGTGGGCACGGCCGCACGCGCCATCAAGGCGGGCGAGGCGGGCCTGATGATCGCGGGCGGCGTGGAGAGCATGAGCCGCGCCCCCTTTGTCATGCCCAAGGCAGAGTCGGCCTTCAGCCGCAACAACGCGGTGTATGACACGACGATTGGCTGGCGCTTTGTCAACAAGCTGATGAAGGAAAAGTACGGCGTCGACTCGATGCCCGAAACCGCCGAGAACGTGGCGACGGACTTCAACATTGAGCGCGAAGCGCAGGACCGCATGGCCCTGCGCAGCCAGCTCAACGCCGTGGCAGCCATCAAAGACGGCCATCTGGCGCGTGAGATCGTGCCGGTGCACATCCCGCAAAAGAAAGGCGACGCCATCATCGTGAGCCAGGACGAACACCCGCGTGAGACCAGCATCGAAGCGCTGGCCAAGCTCAAGGGTGTGGTGCGGCCCGATGGCACGGTGACGGCGGGCAACGCCAGCGGCGTGAACGACGGCGCGTGTGCGCTGCTGCTGGCCGACGAAGCCAACGCTGCCAAGTACGGCCTCAAGCCCCGCGCCCGCGTGGTGGGCATGGCCGTGGCCGGTGTGGCGCCGCGCATCATGGGCTTCGGCCCCACGCCCGCCACGCTGAAGGTGCTGGCGCAGACGGGCCTGACCATCGACCACATGGACGTGATCGAACTGAACGAGGCCTTTGCCGCGCAGGGCCTGGCCGTGTTGCGGGCCTTGGAACTGAAAGATGACGATGCGCGCGTGAACGCCTGGGGCGGCGCCATCGCGCTGGGCCACCCGCTGGGCGCCAGCGGCGCGCGGCTGGTCACCACCGCCGTCAACCGCCTGCACGAACACGCCGGCAAGTACGCGCTGTGCACCATGTGCATTGGCGTGGGCCAGGGCATTGCCGTGATCCTGGAGCGCGTGTGACCGTGATCGAGCGCAACCCCGCACCCGTCACCGTCATCACTGGCGCCAGCAACGGCATTGGCCGTGCCATCGCTGAATTCGTGCTGGCCCAGGGCCACGCCGTGGTCAACCTGGACTACGTGCTGCCCGCCTGGAGCCACCCGCTGCTGACCTCGTACCAGGGCGACCTGACCGACGAAGCATCGACCCGCGAACGCGCTGCAGAGATTGCAGCCAAGCACAACGTCACCGCGCTGGTGAACAACGCGGGCGCCACGCGCCCCGGCACCATCGACACTGCGACGACTGCGCAGCTCGATGACGTGGTGGGCCTGCACCTGCGTGCGCCCATGCTGCTCGTGCAAGCCTTTTTGCCCACGCTGCGTGCCAGCGGGCAGGGGCGCATCGTCAACATGTCGTCGCGCGCCGCATTGGGCAAGGGCGAGCGCATCGTCTACTCCGCCACCAAGGCTGGAATGATCGGCATGACGCGCACGCTGGCCATGGAACTGGGGCGTGACGGCATCACTGTCAACGCGATTGGCCCCGGCCCGATTGCCACAGAACTCTTCCGCCATAGCAACCCCGACGGCGCGCCGCAGACGCAGCGCATCCTCAACAGCATTGCCGTGGGCCGCATGGGTACGCCCGAAGACGTGGCCCGGGCAGCGCTCTTCTTCCTGTCGCCTGACAACGGTTTTGTGACCGGTCAGGTGCTGTACGTGTGCGGCGGCACCACGCTGGGAGTGGCGCCTGTCTAGCAATCTGACCTGATTTCCACTGCGGCCCCCATGGGGCGCAACCCTGTTCTCGCCCGGAGGCCTCGGCGCCCGGTTGAGGCCACGGCGCGGCCAGAAGCTGCGTTCGTGAGACCCGTTCCATCCACCATCCTGTAGGAGACAAACCATGACCCATTCCATCCCAACCCGCCGCCGCCTCGTGTTGTCGGCTGTGGCCAGCGCCGCTATCGCCGGCGCCGGGCTCCTGGGCGGCGGTGCCGCAATGGCCCAGGCCTATCCGTCCAAGCCGGTCACCATCATCGTGCCCTTTGCGGCGGGCGGCACCACCGACATCCTGGCCCGCATCATCGGCCAGGCGCTGACCACCGAACTGGGCCAGTCCGTCATCGTGGACAACCGCGCAGGTGCGGGCGGCAACATTGGCGCCTCGCTGGCGGCCAAGTCCCCGGCAGACGGCTACACGCTGTTCATGGGCACGGTGGGCACGCACGCCATCAACGCCTCGCTGTACAAGAAGATGCCGTTCGACCCCGTCAAGGACTTCGCACCCCTGACGCGTGTGGCCAATGTGCCCAACCTGCTGGTGGCCAACCCCGCCCAGCCCTACAAGACAGTGAAGGAGCTTATCGCCTACGCCAAGGCCCACCCGGGCAAGGTCAACTTCGGTTCGTCGGGCAACGGCAGCTCCATCCACCTGTCGGGCGAGCTGTTCAAGAGCCTGGCCAAGGTGGACATGGTGCACGTGCCCTACAAGGGCAGCGCCCCGGCCGTGACCGATCTGCTGGGCAACCAGATCGGCATCATGTTCGACAACATGCCCTCGGCCATCCAGCACGTGCGCAGCGGCAAGCTGGTGCCGATTGCCGTGACCACTGCCAAGCGCTCGCCCGAGTTGCCCAACGTGCCCACCATCGCCGAAGCCGGCGTGCCGGGCTATGAGGCCACGTCGTGGTTTGGCCTGTTCGCCCCGGCCAACACGCCAGCCCCTCTGGTGGCGCAGCTGAACAAGGCCATCGTGAAGGTGCTGAACCAGGCCGACGTGAAGAAGAAGATCAACGAGCAAGGTGCTGAGACCTACAGCGAAACGCCCGAGCAGTTTGCCGCCTTCATCCAGGCCGAATCCGTGAAATGGGGCAAGGTCGTGAAGGAGTCCGGGGCGAGCCTGGACTAAGCGCTGCCGAGATCTTTGCAGCTACCAAATTGATAGCTGCTACCGCTCGTACATAGGGCGGTAGCAGCTATTTTTGTTTCATATCCGGGGCGGTGCGATCACTGCACCCGGTACACATGCCCCGTCTGCGCGCCTTCCACGCTGCGCTGGTAGGCCAGCGCCACGCGCGCCGCGGGCACGGGCTCGAACCCCGGGAAGAACGGCCCGTAGCTGCCCATCGACTCGGTCAGTACCGTGGGGCTGATGGCGTTGATGCGCAGGCCGCGCGGTAGCTCGATGGCGGCGGCAGCCACAAAACCTTCGATGGCCGCGTTCACGGCCGTGGCGCTGGCGCCGTTGCGGATGGGCTCGATCGACAGGATGCCAGCCGTCAGCGTGATGGAGCCACCATCGTTCAGGTATTTGTGACCGATCAGCGCCAGCTGCACCTGGCCCAGCAGCTTGTCCTGCAGGCCCAGGTTGAACTGCTCGGGCGTCATCTCGGTCAGCGGGCCAAAGTGCAGGTTGCCGGCCGTGCTCACGATCCCGTCGACCTTGCCGACCGCCTCGAACAGCTTGGCCACCGAGCCGGGCTGCGAAAAGTCCGCGCGGTGCTCGCCGCTGCTGCGGCCCACGGTGATCACGTCGTGGCGTGCGCCCAGGTGGGCCAGTACGGCCTGGCCGATGGTGCCGCTGGCTCCGATGAGAAGAATCTTGGACATGGTGTTTTCCTTGGGTGTCAAAAAGGTTGATGAGGAACTGACAGCCCGATTCTTTTACTAATCAATCAATGCATAAAGTACCCGCAAGTTATGCTTGTGATAACTATTGATTAGTAATGGGGGGTTGCCATGGACAAGCTGCGCAACATGGAAGTCATGGTGGCCGTGGTGGAGGCCGGCAGCTTTGCCGCTGCCGCGCGGCAGCTGCAGATATCCGCCGTGATGGTGGGCAAGCACATCCAGCAGCTGGAGACCCACCTGGGCGCGCGCCTGTTCCAGCGCAGCACGCGCCAGAACAGCCTGACCGAGGTGGGCGCCGCGTTCTACGAAGACAGCAAACGCGTGCTGGAGCAGGTGCGCTGGGCCGAGTCCGCCGTGGAGCGTAGCCGCGCCGTACCCCAGGGCCTGCTGCGGGTGAGCGCGCCCTTCACGCTGGGCAACCACGTGATCGCGCCGCTGGTGGCCGATTTTCTGCAGCGCCACGACCAGGTGCGTGTGGACCTGCAACTCACCGACAGCGTGGTGGATCTGGCAGGCGAGGGCTTTGACGTGGCCGTGCGCATTGGCCAGGTGGTGAATGAGGGCCTGGTGGCCCGCCCGCTGCGCCCCTACCGCATGGTGATCGCCGCCGCACCCGCCTACCTGCAGCGCCACGGCACGCCCGAGCGTGCGGCCGACCTGGCGCGGCACCAGTGCCTGAGCCACTCGGTGTGGCAGCGCCGGGTGGAATGGACGCTGCGCGATGGCAAGGAGGAATTCTTCTGGCCCGAGAACGCGCGCTTTGTGTGCAACCAGGGCGACGGGCTGCGCCAGGCCGCGCTGCGTGGCCTGGGGCTCATCATGCAGCCTGAGGTGCTACTGGCCGACGACCTGGCCAGCGGGGCGCTGGTGCCGGTGATGCAAGCCTGCCTGCCCGCACCAAGGCCTGTGCAGCTGGTTTATGCGCCCGACAGGAGGCAGCTGCCCAAGCTGGCGCGGTTTGTGGAGTACGTGGTGGGGGCGCTGGGCGTGGATGGCCACTGACTGAGCTGTACGGCAGCAGGCTTAGCAGAATGCTTTGCGCTGGTCCTTGAGTGCATCGCGGTCAATGCTCGCCGCGAGCTGTTCCATGTCAGCCGCACAGACGCCGTGCTGCGCAAAATGCAGCGGCCATTGCTCTACCGCGTGAGCAACCTCCTGAATCAACCCCATGGCCCGTGCGCGGGTGAGACCGAATTCGCTCAGGTCGGTCAGCGCGTTGTCCAGCGTGGACTGCGCGCCGTGCCTACCCACCACCATGGCTTGGTAGCCCATGTTCTGCAGCGTGGGCACCACGTCGAACGCGGGGGCCAGGTCGTAGTAGCCGTCAAAACCCAGCCGCAGGCAGTGGTTGCGCTCGTGGTCGTCAGTGTTGTCCATCAGGATGTTGAACACCATGCGCCGAAACAGCTCTTCGCGCTGTGCCTTTTGCCGGTCGGGGTGCGCCTGGCGCAGCAGCACGGTGGCCAGTGCGCCATAGCTTTCGGCCAGGCCCGCCGCAGCCAGTGCCGTCTTGGCAGAGATGCAATGCACGCGCAGGCTCAGGGCGTCCATCTGCACCCGGTCAAACCGCTGGATGGTCAGCGCATGGCGCCGCGGCCCGCGGCCCAAGCGCGATGGAATGGGCAGCACGCCCGTGGTGGCCACGTGGATGCCTGCCAGCGCTGCCAGCGTCATGGTGGCGTGCTCAATGAGGGGCGTGTCCACGGTGTCGTCCAGCTCGCTGAACTTGATGACGCAGAGCCCGCTGTCGGTTTGCAGCAGTGCCTTGGGTCGCGCACCGCCCAGTGTCACGCCCGGCTGCACCAGCCGCTGGATCTCTGGCGTGACCGGGGCTTGCGACTGCACGTCTTCCACTGCCCGCACCATGGCCTCCAGATCGCGCAGTTGCGGATACGGCCCGATGCGGCGCGGGATGTAGTGGTCGGCCGAGGTGGAGATGCCCAACGCGCCAAAGCGGTCGTCGCCAGCGAACAGCAGCATCTCCAGAATCGAAAGGCGCGCGGGGCGGTCGATGTGGCGGATGATGCGCTCGCCCCACCGGTCTGGCCGCGCATCGTCGATGGCGCCGGGCGCGCTGTCCTTGTGTCCTGCGCTGAACGTCTGGCCTGCGATGAGGGGCAGGTCTTCGCTCAGCGCAAACTGCCACCAGTCTGTGGCGTAGCTGAAAGTGGCGCAGTTGGGCACCAGCTGCGACAAACCCACCGCCCCGGTCAGCACCGGCTGGGCGGGGTTGACCAGCGTCCAGACGTAGAGCGTGTCTTGCGGCACATAGGAGCGCGGCGTGACCTGCTGCGCGTGGGGCTGCTGGCTCATGGCCGCGCTTTCTTCTGGCCCGCGATCAGTGCGGCCAGGCCTGCGGCGGTGCTGTTGGTCTGGCGCTTTGGCGCGCCGAGTCCTGTAACTCGAATGGCTTGCCCGATCTGTTCTTCGGGGCCCAGTCCTGTGGCCTTCTGCGCGGCCCCTATGGTTGGTTTGTCAGGGCTTGCTCCCTCGAAGGAGCCCTTCACCGCTTCGGCAACGTGCACGGTCCCCAAGTGGGCAGGTGCGTTGGTTTTGGAGACGGACGGCAAGGCGGCAGGCTTTGCGTTGCTTGCTGCCGTCTTTGCGTCTTTCTGCGCCGTCGTCTGTGCAGCGCGCCGGGGGCGGGCTTTGGCTACCTCAAGCTCCAGCGATGTGAGGTCGTTCTGCGGCGCAATCAGATCGGCCAGCCCCTGGGCCTGGTTGATAAGCCACATGCACATCACATACGACGCCATCGACACCGACGGGTCGCCGCGCTCGATGCGCGCCATGGTGGGCTGCGACACGCCAAGCCGCTGGGCCCACTGGGCTTGCGTTTCCTTGCGGCGCTTGCGTGCAATCACGATGTTCTGCGCGAGCAACGCGATCTGCTGAAGAACTGCCTGGGGGTAGTCAGTGGGCTTGGTATTTTGGGATGGCATTCATAGATGTTAGTTCAATCGATGATTTTTGAACATCTATGAATTAATTATGGCTTTCAGAAGAGGGAGGGCTGAATGGTATGAATTACTCATAGATACACGACAATTTGTCAAAAATGCATATCTATGAATTAAATAGAGCAATTGATGTGACGATGCAATCGGGGCCATCAGCAAAAGGGCACATTGACGCGCGTTGCAATGCAGAGCCTGCGGGGCTCACTCCACAGCGTCGCTGGGCACCGCAGGCCCGATCTTGAACACCCCGCTCACCCGCGCACAGGGCACGCCATCGGCCGTCACCAGTCCCTGAGCAAACACCAGCGAACGCGTGACGCGCAGCGGCTCGGCCTCGCCCTGCACCCAGGCGCCCAGCGGGGCGGGGGCCAGGTAGTCGATCTGCAGGCTGATGGTGGGCAGGAAGCGGTCGGCCACCTCGTTGCTTTTGCGGTGCACCGACAGCGGCAGCAGCATGTCGCAGAAGCTGGCCATCATGCCGCCGTGCAGGTTGTTCATGGGGTTCACATGGCGGCGCTCCACGCGAAAGCCGAACTGCACCACGCTGCCTTCGTGGCGCAGGTAGAGCGGGCCGTTGTGCTGGATGAACGGGCCGCCAGACTGCAGTGGCGCAAAGCCCGGTGGGATCTCGGCATGGCTGCTCATGCGCGGGCCTCCTTCTCCACATCCTGCGCAAAGCTGGCGCCCTCCAGGCTGCTGTGGGTGGCACCGTCCTCGGGCAGCCAGCCGCTGTACACCGTGCGAAAGTCCGCCACGATCTGCGCCAGCGGCATGTCGTCAAAGGCGCCGCGCTGGCGTACGTACTCCATGTGGCGCTGGCCGGTCTTGTCGAACGGGTGGTAGATCGAATCGTTCTCGCCATCGAACTCCAGCGGCAGCAGCCCAAAGCGCTCGCACAGCTCGATGTTGAACGCGGGCGTGGCCTTGCGCCAGGCGCCATCCAGCCAGATGTCGGTGTAGCCGTGCCAGATGAAAAGGTCGGTCTTCATCGTCTCGCGCATGCGCTCGGTGCTGAGGTGGTTGCGCACGTCGGCAAAGCCCATGCGCGCGGGGATGCCCGCCGCGCGGCATGCGGCGGTGAGGAGAGCGGCCTTGGGCACACACCAGCCGTGGCCGTTGGCCAGCACGGTGCTGGCCGCCATGCCCTGGGGCGAGAGGTCGATGCGGTAGGGGTCGTAGCGAAAGCCGTCACGCACGGCCAGGTACAGGGCCACGGCACGGTCACGGTCGGTGGTGCCGCGCGCGTGTTGGGCGGCAAAGGCCTGGATGGAAGGTGCGTCGCTGTCGATAAGGGCCGTGGCACGCAGGTGGGCGGGCGTGGGTGTGGTGGTCATTGTGGTGTGTCTCCTGCAGTCGGACGAAGGCCAGTGTGCGGGCCCCGGGCACCCGATGCTGTCACAGGCGCGCCAGCCCGGCGCGGCAGGGGCTCGATGCCCCCATCACACCCTCCAAGCGGGCAGCTCCCAGTTGCGCCACAACGCCAGCCCGCGCAGCCCGGCCGTGAGCAGCACGCAGGCCAACAGCGGTGCCCAGTCGGGCGCCTGCAGCTGGCGCAGCGCCACGTCAGCCCAGCCACCGGCAAACGCACACAGCGCATAGGGCCGATGGTCGCTGAAGGCCTGGGGCACCTCGTTGCACAACACATCGCGCAGCACCCCGCCAAACACGCCCGTGGTCACACCCATCATCACGCTGATGATGGGCGGCATGCCGATGGCGGTGGCAATGTCCACACCCACGGCGGCAAACAGGCCCAGGCCAATGGCGTCGGGCAGCAGCATGGCGCGCTCGGTGGGCTGAAAGTGCCGCTGGCGCATGAACAGCATGGCGCCGATGCACAGCGCCAGAATGCCCCATACGAATTCGGTGTGGCGGATCCAGAAGAAGGGCCGCTGGTCCAGCAGCAGGTCGCGCAGCGTGCCCCCGCCAAACGCGGCTACAAAGGCCACGACACACACGCCCACGGCATCGAGCCGCTTGCGCGCGGCCATGATCACACCCGACAGGGCAAACGCGATGGTGGCGGCCACTTCCAGCGTGAAGCGCAGTGTGTGAATCCAGGGGGCGTCGAGCGGCAGGTCCATGAGCGCGATTGTGCCGTGGCGCTGTGGGAGCGGGCAGGGGCTGGCAGCACACTGCCTGTCAAGTTTTGCTATTGAAAATATAGCTGATGCCGCTTGTTAATCAAGCGCTGGGGCCTGTTTTTATCCAAAAACAATCCGCCAATCTACCTGCTCCTGGGCAACTGGGGTGCTTCATGGCACCAAGCCCCCCGCCCGAAGAAGCTGCCAGGCCAGCGCCAGCAAACAGCCCGTGCCGCCCAGTGCGCCCAGGCGGTGTCCCCAGCGCAGGCTGCCCGCGGGCCATTGGTTCATGGCCAGCACCAGCAGCCAGCCCAGCACCATCCAGGCCGCCACCACCAGCGCCAGCCCCGCCGCCGGCCCCGCCGCAGCCGTGGCCGCGAGGGCCTGCAGCACGACGGTAGCCAGAACCACCGCCCAGGCGCGCCGGGATGCCGCAGTGGCGGGGGGCGTGCCGTCGCCCCAGGCGCGGGTAGGCACGGTGCGCGCCCAGCGGGTCAGTGCGATCAATGAGGCCAGCGCGGCGCTGGCGCCGATGAGTTCGTTCATGCGGCCTCCGGCGGGTGACGGTCGGGCCCTGGGTTGGGCGCGTGCGGCGCCCCGTGGCCCGACCGCCGCCAGCGCAGCGCCCACCACGCCTGTCCTGCGCGCCACCGCAGCGGCGTGCTTGCAGCCAAGGCGCACAACGCCGACGCCACCGCCCACTGCTCCAGCCCCGCCTTGGCCGCCAGGCCGCCGTAGGCCAGCGCGGCCAAGGCCCACAGCAGCACGGCGGTGCGGGGGGCCCAGTGGCGCAAGGTGGCAGCGGGCAGGGCCACGAAGAAGGCGAGCAGCAGGCCCAGCATGCCCGACGACCGTGCGGGTTCGGTGGCCACGATATGGGCCAGGCGGAAGGATTCCACCGCCAGCACACCGGTCAGCCAGAAGGGCCAGTGGGCGGACACCACCCAGCCACAGCGCGCCCAGCCGCGCGGGTGCCAGCGCGTTGGGGCGGTGTTTGGGGGCACGGCTGTGCCTGGCCGTGCCACGGCGTCAGCGCGCGATGCCTTGCGCCGGTGCGCCTGCACCCGCCGGGGGCCGATGAAAACCGCGATGCCCCCAAAGACCAGCCCCATGGCAACCAGGCTGGCCAGCATGGCAGGGCCTTGCGCACTGCCCAGCACGAGCCCGGCGACACCGGCCACGGCCAGCAACCCGCCCGCGCCACCCAGCGCCACGCGCCACAGCGCCAGCGTGCGCAGTGCCCATGCTGCCGCTGCCGACATCAGCAACCACGTACCGATGAGCACCCACACGGTCCACACCGGCCGCTGCGCCAGCGGGGGCAGGCCTGATGGCCCCCACAGGTGGACGAACACCAGAACGATGAGCGCGGCAGGCGTGGTGGCGTGCAGAGCTAGGAAGAAGCGTTGCATGGTCGGTAGGGCTGCAGAAAAGGGAGCGGGCAATGCGGCGTCAACCCGCCGCTGCGATCCCGTTGGTTGATGTGCCCTGTGCGGCTTCGGCCTCGGCCTCGCGCCTGCGCTGCTGGCGTGCATCCAGCCAGATCAGCGTGCCCGAGATCGACAAGAACGCGGGCGTCATGCCCAAAAAGAAGTACAGCCACTTGAGCGCCAGCCCGCCAAAGTCACCAAAGTGCAGGGGCTCCATCAGCCCATTGACCAGCGACCAGAAGCCCGCCGTGCGCGGGTCATGCACCTTCCTGGGCACGCCGGTGGCAGCGTTGAGGTCCACCCGCGCGGTGCTGGCCAGGTGGCCGCTCAGGTTGCCGGTGAAGCCCGCCTCGGCTGTGCCCGTGCCCCAGCGGCGCAGCGACACATAACGCGCCTCCAGGCCCGGCACGGCCTGCTGGGCGGTGGCATACATCGCGTCCAGTGACTGCATGGACATGGGCGCGGCGGCATCGCCTTCGGCCTTGCGCGCGGGCTTGGCGGCGGCAGCTTCGGTGCTGGTGGTAGCAGTGCTCGTTGTCAGGTATTTGGTGCCCTGCTCGAACAGCGGCGCCAGCCCCATCCACGCACCGGTGGCTGCGATCAGGATGTGAAAGCCCAGCCCCCAGATACCTGCGGACTTGTGCAGGTCCGACATCACCACGCGAAAGCTGCGGCCCCAGCGCTGCGTGAACAGCTCGGCCAGGATCTTGCGGTGGATGACGATGCCCGTGGCAATCAGCACCAGCATGGCCACGCCCAGGAACCCCACGATCCAGCGGGGTCCGAAGAACAGGAACACATGCAGCGAGCGCAGGTACTGGCCGAGCTGGCTGTCCACCGGCCCCACCACGGCACCCGTGTCTGACCGCACCGCCACCTTGGTGCGCGTGTTGGCCGGGGCCCCGCGCTCGCGCACAAAAGCGAAGTAGCTCGGGTTGGTGGCATCCGGCAGCGCGATGGTCTCCACCGTGCCGCCGGGGTAGCGGGCCTGCAGCGCGTTCAGCACCACGTCGAGCGACGCCGGTTTGTCAGAGCGCGGCAACTGGGCCAGCGACGGGTTGGCCCACAGGTCGATCTCGTTCTTGAACACCACGACCGCGCCCGAGAAGCACACGATGAACATCAGCAGCCCCGTGACGATGCCCGCCCAAGAGTGCAGGGTGAAGAGGCGGTTGAGCGTGCGCTGGCTGGTCATGGCGTGCGGGACGCGGGGTTGGGCGCTGCGTCAGAAGAAGTACGTCACGCCCAGGCTGAAGTTGCGCGGCAGCGAGGGTGACACCACGTTGGCGTTGATCGCGCCGTCGTAGTACGCCTTGTTGAACACGTTCTTCACGCCCGCCGTCACGCGGTAGTTGTCGCCCGCGTAGCTGATGGATGCATCGGCCACAAAGTACGACGGCAGCGTGAAGGGATAGGAGCCGATCTGCTCGCTCACATAGCGCCCGCCCAGGCCCAGCGTCACACGCTGGTACTGTGGCAGCTTGTAGGTGGCCCAGGCAGTGAGCGTGTGGCGCGGCGTGAGGTTTAGCGGCTTGCCCACGATGGCGGCGTTGTTGTCGCGCGTGACCTTGGTCTGTGTGTAGGTGTAGGCGCTGGTCAGCTTCCAGCCGTTCTTCAGGTCTGCGCCCAGCTCCAGCTCCAGCCCGCGTGCGCGCTGCTCGCCGGTCTGCACGCTGAAGCCCGTGTTCACCGGGTCGGCCGTGGTCACGTTCTGGCGCACCAGGTCAAACACCGCGAGCGCGCCGGTGATCTGGCCGCCCGGGGCCTCGTACTTCACGCCCGCCTCCCACTGCTTGCCGGTTTCGGGCACAAAGTTCGATCCGCCAAACGTCAGGCCCGACTGGGGCAAGAACGACTCGCCATAGCTGCCATACGCGGCCCACCCCGGCTTGAACTCGTACACCAGCCCGGCAGACAGCGTGGTGGCGTTGTCCTTCTGGCGCGTCTGCGTGTTGGCCACGCGGTTGTTGGTGTCGTTGATGGACCAGTCGCGGCGCATGCCCACCAGGGCCGTCCAGCCCTGGCCGAACTTGATCTGGTCCTGCGCATACAGGCCCGCCACGGTGAGCTTGGAAGGCGCATCGTTGGTCAGCGCCTCGGGGCAGGTGGCCTGTATGCCGTATACGGGCGCGAACAGGTCCAGCGCACCGATGCGGCAGGTGCGGCTGGCCAGCAGGCTGGTGCCGCTGCGCGCATCGAGGCCCGTCACCAGCTGGTGCTTCACGCCCAGCGCTTCAAAGCGCGACAGCAGCGAGGTGTCGGTGGCCAGCAGGTCGTAGTCCATGTACTGGCGCGAGGCCTGGCGGTTCTGCAGCCGCTGGTTGGCCTGCAGCGCCTGGTTGGAGACGAAGTTGCCCGTGCCTTTCTCGGTTTCGTAGCGCACGTTCTGGCGGAAGGTCATGGCGTCGGACAGTCGGTGTTCCAGCGCATAGCCCACGGTTTTGCTTTCCACGTCATACCCGCCAAAGCTCGGATCGCCCGTGAACATCGTGACAGGCAGAGTGCCATTGCGGTTGGGCAGCAGCGTGCCGTAGGGCGTGATGCCCTGCTGGCGCAACCACTGGCTCTGGCTGTAGGTGGCAAACAGCACCAGATCGGTCTGCGCGCCCAGGTCGATGGAGAGCGACGGCGCAAACCAGCGGTCCTTGCGGTAGACGAACTGCGTGGGGTCGTCGGCGTTGGACACCTGCGCGTTAATGCGCAGCGCCGTCTTGCCCGATTCGGACAGGGGCCTGTTGATGTCGGCCTGCAGCGTGCGCTGGCCGAAACTGCCCACCTCCACGCCCACTTCGTTGATCGCATCCTTCTTGGGCCGCTTGCTCACCGCGTTGACGATGCCGCCGGGCTGCACCTGGCCGTAGAGCACCGAGGCCGAACCCTTGAGCACTTCAAAGCGCTCGTACCCATAGGGCTGCAGCTTGGCCCACATGCCCGGGCTTTGCACCAGGCCATCGACCAGGATCGATTCGGTGGAGCGAAAGCCCCGGATGTTCAGGTCGTCAAACCCTCGGCGCCCAAAGTTGACCGGGCTCACCCCCGCCACGGTCTGCAGCGCCTGCTGCACGTTGGTGATCTGCCGCGACTCCATCTGCTCGCGCGTGACCACGCTGACCGACTGCGGAGTCTCCAGCCGGCGCATCGGCGCCTTGCTGGCGGTCTGCGCCTCGACGGGAGCAAAGCCCATGTCCTTTTCGGTGCTGGCGTTGATGCGGACTTCTTGGAGCTGGGGTGCGCCTGTTGCCGCGTCTGCTGCCGGTGTACTGGACTGCTGTGCGATAGCTGCTTGGGCGAGGCACAGGGCCAGTGGGGTCAGGGTGAAAAGAGTGGCCGCGCGGACGGATGGCAAGCGCGGGACGTGCGCGGAGCGCAGGAGCTGAGAAGGCATGGGGGTCCCGATGAAGGTGAGCGGACAACAAACGCTGCGGGCGCTGGCTCACGTTGCAGGGGGACGTTGGCTGGCGGGAGGTTTTGAATTGTAATGCGAATGGTTATTGTTTGTCTTATTGAAAAATTAGGCCTGATCCTGTCTGACCCTATGGGTTTTTGGCTGCGTTCACTGCGGGTTTGTCACCCGCTAAGTCGGCAACGGCATCCTTTTTCAAAGTAACCAAAAGTGCACTCATGTCGTCGATGCCGAGCATGGATTTCAATGAATTCAGGACAACTGCGTGCCCAGCCTCACCTGTCAGTTGTTCTCCTAGCCACTGACTTTCTCCCATAGCCTTGGCGAACTCCCGATACATCCGATCAATGTGCTGCTGACGCAACTCAGGATTGCCGCCGCCCGGGGCTCTGTCAGCAACATGGGCGCTGTTCCCGATATCTCGGAGCGCTTTTTCAAACGGATCGAGCTTGGTTTCCAAGTCTGCGGGAACCCACACGGCGTATCGTCGGCGGATAGCAAATAGCGCAGTTGCACAGTTTCCGGCGCTCTTTGCCGGCCCGTCTGCGTACAGAACCGCAACGCACTTATCAAGCTCAGAAGCGTAAGCCTCGCAGAACTCAACTTGCTTGTTCCAAATGGTTTGGGCCATGTGGGACTGTGCGCCGAACACAAATTTCTGCTTGTACTGCTCCAGTTGCTTTGCTCTATCTGCTGCTGCGTCATCGCGGACTAGCTGGAACAGCGCCCCGACCAAGCCGCCGACGATGGGCAGTTGAGCCCAAGCCGTAGCGTCTGCTCCGAGGCGCTCAAAGATAAAAAAGGCCAAAAAACCTAAGAGTGAAATTGCGAAGTAGAGGCCTACTTTGGCGCTGAATTTTTGTGCTTTCAAGTGCTTCTCCTAAAGTAGCCAAATAGAAGGCCAGTTTTCGATTTCTCAGCCGCAATGCATCGTGCTCAGTGGCGGGTGGCGTTTGTCGAAATTCGGCTCAGGCATTCATATCCGTCGCGTCATCCCGATAACGTTGCTCCCACTCCCCAAACTCCAACGGCCGAATCCCAAACCGCACCGCGTTCCCCGCATGCAGCGCCCCAAACTCGGCCAGCGCTAGCTGCACAAAATGTTCCTGGTCGGCCACCGCTACGGACGCAGGCATCCTGCGCTTCACGGCCTCCTGCGTAGGCGCATCCCCCTGCCGCACGATGGCCGCAATCACTTCCGCCAGCGCCTGCCGGTGCCGCAGCCGAAAAATATCCGGCGGCACCAGGTTCTGCTTCACTGCCACATATTGCTGGCAAGACCGCTCATATGCCCACACGAACACATCGCGCAGCAGGTCCACGCGGTTGAGTTCGTACACGCCCAGCATGGCGTCCACATACGCTTGCTGCGGCACGTCGATGAACGATAGCGGGCACAGGTTGTGGCGGATGAACGGGATGTTGGCGGCCAGGCGCGAGACGCGTTTGTTCACGTCCTCAAACGGCTGTAGGTACGGCAGGTGCACCATCAAGAAGAAGGCTTGCTCGAACGGATCGGTGATCTCGGCGGCCATCTGGGTGACGATGCCAAAGAGTTCTTCAAGCCGCTGCGGCAGGGCGATGGGCAGGTAGACGCTGCCGCCAATCTCCACGGCGCGGCGGCGGATGCGGCCCACGGCGGTGGGGTCTGCCATCAGGCCGTCGGACAAGAAGGCGTGCAGTGCGATCAGCGTGTCGGTACGCACTTGTGCATGTTCAGGCTGGAGCACCAGGTATTCGATGGCCTGCTTGTGGTTCAGGATCATCTGGGTTTCCAGCGCGTTTTTGCCTTCGGCGGCCTGGCCGAACTCGATCAGGCGTTCGGTGTCGAGGCGGCTGTAGGTGTTGCCTTCGAGGTGGGAGGAGGCCCAGGACAGGTCGATCAGCAGGCGGTTGAGGATGTCTTTGGCGAAGGTGCCTGCGGGCGTTTGGTCGGCGGGGGAGCGGCCCAGGGTGTGCAGTTGCTCGCGCAGGCCTGACGGCAGGTAGGCCGTGTGGTTGGGGTGGTACTGCGACAAAAAATCCAGTTGATAGCCCACCGGTTTGCGCAGGTGGCGGGGCTGGGAGATGGCCGCGCGGATTTCCGCGCCCTCTGCCGAGGTGGGCACGTAATCTGCAGTGGTGGCAACAGGGCTGGTTGCCGCCGGATGGGCGGATTCGACAGGCTGCGAGCGTGGGTAGTAGCGGGTGGCGCGGCCCTCTCCGCGCACTTCGATGCGTTGTTGATCCACCAGCTGCGCAAGCCGGCGCTGCAGGGTGCGGCGCTGGTAAGCGTTGCCCAACTGGTGCAGCAGGGCGTCGCTGCCAATGCCTGCAGGGGCAGCGTTGGTGATCAGTACCGCAAGCGTGTTCAACTCCTCGGATGGGGTGACGCGTGGCATGAGGGGCTCCTGTTGTCGCGAGTCGAAATCGCGACAAATAAATGTCGCAAAACAATTTTACGCGACAAATAAATTGTCGCGAATCGTGGTTTCGCGTCACTGTGGAGTTAGGTGCAGTTACCCTGGCGGCGCGGGGGCGCCATATTCTCTTTCCCAAGGGAGTTTGATGTTGCTATAGAATAGATAGCTACAGGCGCTTGATAAATAAGCGCTATTGCCTGTTTTTATCCAAATTTTCGCCGCTGGCAACCTCTTTCCCAGCATCCGCTTCCTCCGCCCCGCCATACCCTGGGTACGCCCCTCCCGCCGCATTCAGCGCCGCACTCTCCTGCCGTTCCCGCGCCATCTGCTCTGCAAATTGGTTGCGGCCTTCGCGTGCCACGGCGATGAACTTGGCGCGGTCCTTGTGGTGCGGGTACATGCGGTCGGCCAGCGCGATGTTGTGGGTGCGAAAGCGCTGGGTGATGGCGGTGGCTTGCGCGGGGGGCAGGCCCATCAGCTCCAGCACGGTGTGGGCGCTTTGCAGGCTGGACTCGAACAGCTCGCGCTGCACCAGCGTCACGCCCAGGTCGCGCAGCTTGTTCCAGTGCGTCACATCGCGCGCACGGGCCACGATCTGCAGCTGGGGGAAGTGTTCGCGCGCGAGCTTGGCGATCTTGAGGGATTGATCCGCATCGTCCACGGCAATGACGAGGATGCGCGCATGTTCGGCCCCGGCGATGCGCAGCAGGTCGAGCCGCGTGGCGTCCCCATAAAACACGCGGTAGCCAAAGGTGCGCGCTACCTCCAGCATGTCCACGCTGTGATCCAGCACGGTGGTGGGGATGCCCTGGGCCAGCAGCACGCGCGAGACGATCTGCCCATAGCGGCCGAAGCCCGCGATGATGATGGGCGCTTCTTGCGGCTCGGAGATTTCCTCGGCCTGGGGCTTGGCGGTCTTGAGCTGGGCATAGCGGCGCAGCAGCACGCGGTCCAGCAGCACCAGCAGCAGCGGGCTGATCAGCATCGACAGCGCCACGGCGCCTATCAGCAGCGAAGCGGTGTCGGCCGGGAAGACGCTGGCACCGGCTGCGGCCTGGAACACCACAAAAGCAAATTCGCCGCCCTGGGCCAGCAGCAGGGTGAACACCGGCCGCTCCTGGTAGGGGATGCCGACGATCTTGGCCAGGGCGTAGATGACCACGGCCTTGGCCGCCAGAAAGCCGACCAGGATGGCCGCCATGAGCCCTGGCGAGCGCAAGATCACACCGAAGTCGATGCTCATGCCCACGGCGATGAAGAACAGCCCGAGCAGCAGGCCCTTGAAGGGCTCGATGTCGGCCTCCAGCTCGCGGCGGTATTCGCTGTCGGCCAGCAGCACGCCGGCGAGAAAGGCGCCCAGCGCCATCGACAGGCCCACCAGCACCATCAGGTAGGCGATGCCCACCACCAACAGCAGCGCGGCGGCCGTGAAGATCTCGGGGGTGTTGCTCTTGGCGATCCAGCGCAGCACGGGGCGCAGCAGCAGGCGCCCGCCGAGGATGATGCCGGCGATCACGCCGACGATCTTCAGCACCTCCAGCACCATCTCGCCCGGCGTGTGGCCCGCGCCTTCGCCAGCGGCTGCGCCCAGCACGGGCAGCAGGGCCAGGATGGGGATGGCCGCCACGTCCTGGAACAGCAGGATCGAAAAGCCTGCCTGGCCGCTGCTGGTGCGCATCAGATTGCGCTCAGCCAGCACCTGCAGCGCAATCGCCGTGGACGACAGCGCCAGGCCCAGCGCCCCCACCAGGCTCACGCGCCAGGGCAGGCCGGCCAGCGCGCCCAGCGCAAACAGCACGGCTGCGCAGCCCAGCACCTGGGCGGTGCCGGTGCCGAAGATGGGGCGGCGCAGGGCCCACAGGCGGCTGGGCTGCAGTTCCAGCCCGACCAAAAAAAGCATGAGTACCACGCCGAATTCGGCAAAGTGCAGGATGTCCTGCACGTTGCTGACCAGCCCCAGGCCCCAGGGCCCGATGGCGATGCCCGCCGCCAGGTACCCAATGATGGCGCCCAGGCCCAGCGCCTTGGCAATGGGCACGGCCAGCACGGCGGCGGTGAGGTACAGAAAACCGTAGGTGAGCCAGGTGGGGGCGTGTTCCATGGAGGCGCGGCAGTAGTGGTGGCGTTGGGAGGGGCGTCGCAGGGGGGCGGACAGGCGGGGGTGGGCGTGTCAGGATTCTGGCATTGCCGTAGCGATGCGGGGGTGCGCGTGGCATGCCATTGAAGTGCTTCTATTTTGATAGCTGGTGGCGCTTTATGGTCAAGCGCTAGCAGGCATTTTTATCCAGATCATGGCAGCGACACGGGGGCGTTGTTAAGATGCTCGCCCTTCTTCGCACACGGGCTTGGTGATTCATGGACTTTCAGACTTGGCTGGCTTTTTTTGCGGCATCGTGCCTGATAGCGGTGTCGCCAGGTTCGGGCGCAGTGTTGTCGATGAGCCATGGCCTGTCGTTCGGCGTTCGCAAGACGGGCGCCACCATCCTGGGCCTGCAGCTTGGCCTGTTGCTGATTTTGCTGATTGCCGGGGCGGGCGTGGGTTCGCTGCTGCTGGCGTCCGAGGTGGCGTTCAGCATCGTCAAGGTGCTGGGCGCCTGCTATCTGATCTATGTGGGCTTTGCGCAGTGGCGTGCCGGGGACAAATCGCCGGTGCAGGGCGATGAAGCAGAGTCGGCCGGCACCTGGCAAAAACGCTGCCTCACGGGTTTTTTGACCAACGCCACCAACCCCAAGGGCATCATCTTCATGGTGGCGGTGCTGCCCCAGTTCATGACCGACACGCGCCCGCTGTGGACGCAGTTGGTGGTGATGGCTGCCACCACGGTGACGGTGGACGTGGTGGTGATGCACGGCTACGCTGCGGGTGCCAGCGCGCTGCGCCGCCTGATGCGCAGCGCGCGTGCGGTGCGGGCGCAAAACCGTGTGTTTGGCGGTTTGCTGATGGCGGTGGGCGCCGGGCTGTTCTTCGTCAAGCGCGGCGGGCAGCACGCTTGATAGGATGGTTGCGCTTCGATTTTAATAGCTGCTTGCGCTTTCCTATAAAGCGCTAGAGGCTGATTTGGCTTGGTTTTTCATGGATACGCAGATTCCAAGGAGGTTGTCATGCCAGTAGTTGTTGTCGCCAACCCGAAGGGTGGTGTGGGCAAGTCCACACTGTCCACCAACATCGCGGGCTACTACGCCAGCCAGGGGCATCCCGTGATCCTGGGCGACACCGACCGGCAGGAATCCGCCAAGCTCTGGCTGGGTCTGCGCCCGCCAGCCGCGCGCCCCATTGGCGCCTGGGATGGCATCAGCTCGGACGTGATCAGCCGACCGCCCAAGGGCACCACGCACGCGGTGCTCGACACCCCTGCCGGGCTGCACGGCTGGCGGCTGAACGATGTGCTCAAGCTGGTCGACAAGATCATCGTGCCGCTGCAGCCCAGCGTGTTCGACATCTTTGCCACACGCAGTTTTCTGGATCAGCTGGCCGAGCACCGCCGCGCCGAAGGGGTGCAGATCGGCATCGTGGGCATGCGCGTGGACGCCCGCACCAAGGCCGCCGAGCAGCTGCACCATTTTGTGGACAGCCTGGGCTTCCCGGTGCTGGGCTACCTGCGCGATACGCAGAACTACATCCACCTGGCGGCGCATGGCCTCACGCTGTTTGACGTGGCGCCCGGCCGCGTGGCGCGCGACCTAGAGCAGTGGCAGGGCATCTGTGCATGGCTCAATTCTTGAAGGACAGCGTGAAGCAGAACGTACAACCGGTCCCTCGGGAAAACACCTGTCACCCGGCAGACAAGGCGCGCCTGGGTGCGGGGCTACATTGCGACGATGAAAATCTTCCGCTCTTATTCCGAAGTCAGCGCCTGTGTGGGTCAGGAGGTCGCCGTGACCGACTGGATCACCATTACGCAGGAACAGGTCAATCTGTTTGCCCAGGCCACGGGCGACCACCAGTGGATCCATGTGGACCCCGAGCGTGCCAAGGCCGGGCCGTTTGGCGCGCCCATTGCGCACGGGTTTCTCACGCTGTCGCTGATTCCGCAATTCTTCGAGACGGGCCTGACCATCGAGGGCGCGCGCATGGGCGTGAACTATGGGTTGAACAAGGTGCGTTTCACGGCACCCGTGCCGGTGGGCAGCCGCTTGCGTGCGCGCCTCACGCTGCAGGCTGCCGAGCCCGTGGCGCCCGATGGCATGCAGATGACCTGGCTGGTGACGGTGGAGCGCGAGGGCAGCGAGAAGCCGGTTTGCGTGGCCGAGTCGCTGGCGCGCAACTTCGGCGCTCCGACATAAAGGGCACAGCAAACTCCCTCTCCCCTTGTGGGAGAGGGGGGGGAAGAGGGGGAGCGCAGGCACAGCGCCCAGATTGCAACCCCCTCTCCCCCGGCCCCTCTCCCGCGAGGGGAGAGGGGAGGTGTTGGGTGCGTCGGTTGGGGGCTGGCGCTGTTGGCCGGAGGGCTTGAACCATGGACCGCCTGCAAGCCATGAAAATTTTCGAGCGTGTGGTGGAAGAGGGCGGCTTTGCCGCTGCCGCCCGCGCCATGGACATGTCACCCCCTGTGGTCACCCGCATGGTGGCCGAGCTGGAGCAGCATCTGGGCACGCGGCTGCTGCAGCGCACTACCCGCAAGCTGGCGCTCACCGACGCGGGTGATGCCTATCTGCAGCGCGTACGCACCATCCTGCACGAGATTGATGATGCCGAAGCGGCGGCGGCGGCCAACACGCGCGATCTGCGCGGTACCATCCGCATCGTTGCGGCGCCGGTGCTGGCGACCAACTTTCTGGCGCCCATGGTGGCGCTGTGGCATGCGGAATTCCCCAAGCTGTTGCTTGACATCGACCTGGACGCCTATGCCTCGGCGCGGGTGGATGAGTACGACGTGACGATCATGGTGGCGGGCGAGGATTTTGATGCCAACATCGTGGCACGCCCTCTGTTGAAGGGGGAGGCGATTGTTGTTGCATCACCCGACTACCTGGAGCGCAAGGGCATTCCGCGCGAGCCGCAAGACCTGCTGCAACACGACTATCTGCGCGACTCCGGCATGGCCGCGCGAGCGCAGTTGGGGCCAGCACGCAAGCTGCGCCTGCAATCGCTCAACGGCAGCTTGCCCGCGCAAGAGGTCGATGTGCCTTCTGTGCTGCAATCGGTCAGCACCGAGCTGCTTCTGCGCGCGGCGGTAGACGGCGCGGGGGTGGCCGTCACATCGCGCCTGCTGGCCGAGGAACACCTGGCCCGTGGCGAACTGGTGCACATCCTGCCGGCGTGGATTTTTTCGCGCTACACCATCTATGCCGCGCTGCCCTCAGGCCGCATGCTGCCCGCGCGCACCAAGGTGTTTCTGGACTTTCTCAGCGAGCAGGTGCCCCTGGCCGTGGCGGACCAACGCGGGCAGCAGGCCAAGTAACCCAAGGCCATCGGCCAGGGCGGCGCACCTACCAACAATCAGCCAAGCATCAACCCAGCTGCGCAAATCCGCTGATGATGGTGCCCTCTGGCTCCACGGCGATTTCGCCGCCGGGCATCTCAAAACTGTTCTGGCGCCAGGCTTCGAACACCGTCACAGCCACGGCGTTGGACAAATTCAGGCTGCGCTGGCCCGCCACCATGGGCAGGCGCAGGCGTTGCGCGGGCGGAAAACTCTCGCGCAGTTCGGGCGGAAGCCCCCGCGTTTCTGCGCCAAACACCATCCAGTCGCCCGGCAGGAAGCAGGTGGAATGCACGGGCTGCGAGCCGTGCGTGGTCATCGCGAACATGCGGGTCGGGTCTGGTTGGGTATCCCGCAGGAAGGCGGTCCAGCCTGCATGCACTTGCACCTGGGCGTATTCGTGATAGTCCAGCCCCGCACGGCGCATCTGGCGGTCTTCCATCGAGAACCCGAGTGGCTCGATCAGGTGCAGAGTGCACCCCGTGTTGGCCGCCAGGCGAATCACATTCCCCGTGTTGGGCGGTATCTCGGGTTCGACGAGGACGATATGGAACATGCCGACAATTGTCATCGCTGGACGTGTGAGTTGAGCAACCGCTCGTAATCAAAAGTATCCCGCTGGTACTTCGAGGTTGCGGGGCTCAGTCGAGCCCCGTGCGCGCCAGGACGGCGGCGGTGACATGCGCCACGCCTGCCTCGCGCAGCGCCAGGGTGGCCGCCTGCAGCGTGGCGCCGGTGGTCATCACGTCATCGATCAGCACCACTCGCTGGCCGCGCAGGGCTGCCGCGCGGCTGGGTTCAACGGCGAAGGCGCCGTGCAGGTTGCGCAGGCGCTGGGTGCGGGGCAGGCTGCTTTGCGCCTCAGTGGCGTGCAGGCGCAGCAGGGTGTGGTGGTCGGTTTTGGGGCCTGCCAGGTGCTTTGCCAGCAGGGCCGACTGGTTGAAGCCCCGCTCGCGCAGGCGTTCGGTGGACAGCGGCACCGGAAGCACGCGGTCGGCCGCTTCCAGCGCCGGTTCCATCCACGGCGTGCTGCGCATCAGCGTGGCCAGCGCCTTGGCCCAGCCCGGATCACCGCGAAACTTGAACTGCGCCAGCGCATCGGCCCAGGGGTAGGCGTAGTCCACTGCGGCAATGCAGGCATCAAAGCTGGGCGGGGTCTGGATGCAGGCGCCGCAGACCTCTACCCCTGCGGGCGCCCGCAGGGCGCAGCGCTGGCAGCGCGTGGTGGGCTGGGCAAACCGCGCCACGCAGGCGTTGCAGATGCGCTGCGAGGGCCAGGTGTGGCAGAACGCGCACTGGCTGGGCACCTGGTGGGCCCAGGTGTGGAAACGGCGCGAAATCCCTGTCAGGCCCGTAAAAAGCATGAATCAATATACTCGCGCGGCCCATGACGTCCTCCGAGCGCCCCCCCACCATTGATCCCGTTGCTGCTGCCCGCTGGCATGCAGCAGCCCCCGTCGTATCTCCCTGGCTTCATGAAGAAGTGGCCCGCCGCATGGAGGACCGCTTGCAATGGATTCGCCAGGCCCCTGAATCGTGGTGCCATTGGGACGCCGTGCGTGGCGGCCTGCAGGCGCATGCGCTCGTGAGCGCACGCTATCCCAAAGCACGTTGCCAGATCTACGAAACGGCAGCCCATTGCGAGAACTCTGCCCGGCAGGCGCTGGCCAAGCCGTGGTGGAGCCCTGCACGCTGGAGCGCAGGCAACCCCCAGCTGGGTATGCCAGCAGATGCGAGTGTGCAGATGCTGTGGGCCAACATGGCGCTGCACACGGCAGCCGACCCGCAGGCGCTGATCGCGCAATGGCACCGTGCCCTGGCGGTGGATGGCTACCTGATGTTCTCGTGCCTGGGGCCCGATACCCTGCGTGAACTGCATGCGGTGTATGCCGAGCTGGGCTGGCCCCCGGCCGGGCATGCCTTCACCGACATGCACGATTGGGGTGACATGCTGGTGCATGCCGGTTTTGCCGAACCGGTGATGGACATGGAGCGCATCACGCTCACGTTTGCCACGCCCGAGCGGCTGGTTCAAGAGCTGCGCGAGCTGGGTTGCAATCTGCACCCTGATCGCTTTCCCTCATTGCGCGGTCGGCGCTGGCGCGAGAAGCTCTACCAAGTGCTGTCCGACCGGTTGGCAGATCCGCAACAAGGTGGTCAGTTGGCACTGACTTTCGAAATCATTTATGGACATGCGTTCAAGCCCGCGCCTCGGGTGCGCGTCAGTTCCAGCAGCGCTGTGTCGCTGCAGGACATGCGCACCATGTTGCGCCAGGGCGGCAAAGAGAACTAGCCTGTAACGGCGTGTCAATGACATGGAACAAGGCACGCTACAATTCCTGGTTATTGAGATTTCGGGCATCTTCCCGCGCAACTTTGCGGGCTGCGTCTGTCTTGCCTTTGGCATGACAGGCACCCAGCTGGCAGTCTTGTGAGCACTTCTGGTGACGGGCTTGGTTTTTCGTTTTGCCACGGTGTCGGGTCAACGCATTGACTGGCGTCTCGTTCGCAACTGTTCGGTTACGCCGGTGCAGTTGGGCTGGATGTATCTGTCCTTGTGTGTGGTGTCCCTGGGTATCGCCACGTGCTTCTGGATACTCGGTGCTCGCCTGGTCATGCCCTTTGCGTGGCTGGAGATGGTGGCGGTAGGAATTGCATTCGCCGTGTACGGTCGCCATGCGGCGGATGGCGAGAGGATTTCGCTGCAGGGTTCGCGCCTTGTGGTGGAACTGGAGACAGCAGGCAAGCTGGAACGCGCCGAGTTTGACCGGAGTTGGGTTCGCGTAGAGCCCAAGTCTGGAGACCGCTCGCTGATCATGCTGTCTGCGCAGGGCCGAACGGTCGAGGTGGGGCGCTTCATGCGCCCCGAACTTCGACCGGCTCTGGCATCGGAGATCCGCATGGCCTTGCGCGCAGCCTGACCCCACGCAGGCGCGCGAAAGGGATTGGTTAAATTGAGGCTTAGAAGTAAGTGAGAACTATGAAGAGCATTTCCAACAAGCTGGCTTCTCTGCTGCTGATTGCCGGTGCATGGGTGGGCTCCGCAGCCCATGCCGTTCAGGACCTGCCTGGCGGCCCTGCAGTCAACCAGCTGAACCTGCATCCCCCGGTCACCAAGATCGCAGAAGAGCAACATTTTCTGCACTGGATGATGCTGATCATCTGCACGGTGATCTTTGTTGCAGTGTTCTCCGTGATGTTCTACTCGATTTGGAAACACCGCCGTTCCAAGGGAGCCAAGTCGGCGAATTTCCATGAATCCGTGACGGTGGAAGTGGTCTGGACCATTGTTCCGTTCATCATCGTGATCCTGATGGCCCTGCCCGCGACCAAGGTGCTGGTGGCCCAGAAGGACACCACCAACGCCGACCTCACCATCAAGACCACGGGCTACCAGTGGAAGTGGGGTTATGACTACATCACCGGCGAAGGCGAGGGCCTGGCCTTCATCTCCACGCTGGACAGCAGCCACCGCGTGATGTCCGACAGCGGCAATGTCAAGGATGCGCCGACTGACTACCTGCTCAAGGTGGACAACCCGATGGTGGTGCCGGTGGGCAAGAAGATCCGCATCATTACGACGGCCAACGACGTGATCCACGCCTTCATGGTGCCCGCCTTCGGCATCAAGCAAGACGCGATCCCCGGCTTCGTGCGCGACACCTGGTTCCGCGCCGAGAAGATTGGCGACTACTACGGCCAGTGCGCCGAGCTGTGCGGCAAGGAGCACGCCTACATGCCCATCCATGTGAAGGTCGTGTCTGCTGAGGACTACACCGCCTGGGTGGCCGATCAGAAGAAGAAGGCTGCTGCCAAGCTGGACGACCCGACCAAGGTCTGGGCACTGGACGACATCATGAAACGTGGCGAGAAGGTGTATGCGGCCAACTGTGCCGCCTGCCACCAGGCCAACGGCAAGGGCGCTGGCCCTATCAAGCCACTCGACGGCGCTGCCGTTGTGTTGGATGCCGACCATGCCAAGCAGATCCAGGTTCTGCTCAAGGGTCAGAATAATGGCTCCATGCCTGCATGGGCGCAGTTGAGCGACACAGACATCGCCGCCGTGGTGACCTACACAAAGAACTCCTGGTCCAACAAGACCGGCCAGCTGGTGCAGCCTGCCGAAATTGTGGCCCAGCGTGGCAAGTAATCATCGCCCCAACGTATTGAGGAATCCAACATGAGCGCAGTTCTGGACAACCACGGTCACGCGGGCGACCACGCACACGACGACCACAGCCATCATGGTCCCACCGGCTGGCGCCGCTGGGTGTATGCCACCAACCATAAGGACATCGGTACGCTGTACCTGCTGTTTTCGTTCACCATGCTGATGATCGGCGGCATCCTGGCGCTGCTGATCCGCGCCGAGCTGTTCCAACCCGGCCTGCAACTTGTGAACCCTGAGCTGTTCAACCAGCTCACCACCATGCACGGCCTCATCATGGTGTTCGGCGCGATCATGCCGGCCTTCGTGGGCTTTGCGAACTGGATGATCCCGCTGCAGATCGGCGCATCCGACATGGCTTTTGCCCGCATGAACAACTTCAGCTTCTGGCTGATGATTCCTGCCGCGCTGATGCTGGTCAGCTCGTTCTTCATGCCCGGCGGCGCTCCCGCCGCAGGTTGGACGCTGTACGCACCGCTGACGCTGCAAATGGGTCCTTCCATGGACGCCGGCATCTTCGCGATGCACATCCTGGGTGCCTCGTCCATCATGGGTTCGATCAACATCATCGTGACCATCCTGAACATGCGGGCACCCGGCATGACGCTGATGAAGATGCCCATGTTCGCCTGGACCTGGCTTATCACCGCCTACCTGCTGATCGCCGTGATGCCCGTGCTGGCTGGCGCGATCACCATGACGCTGACGGACCGCCACTTCGGCACCAGCTTCTTCAACCCCGCTGGCGGCGGTGACCCGGTGATGTACCAGCACATTTTCTGGTTCTTCGGCCACCCCGAGGTGTACATCATGATCTTGCCGGCCTTCGGCATCATCAGCCAGATCGTGCCTGCGTTCGCCCGCAAGAAACTGTTCGGCTACGCATCCATGGTGTACGCCACGTCGTCGATCGCCATCCTCTCGTTCATCGTGTGGGCTCACCACATGTTCACGACTGGCATGCCTGTGACGGGCCAGCTGTTCTTCATGTACGCCACCATGCTGATCTCTGTGCCCACGGCTGTGAAGATCTTCAACTGGATCGCCACCATGTGGCGCGGCTCCATGACCTTTGAGACCCCCATGCTGTTTGCGGTGGGCTTCATCTTCGTGTTCACCATGGGTGGTTTCACCGGCCTGATTCTGGCCATGGCTCCCATCGACATCCAGCTGCAAGACACGTACTACGTGGTGGCCCACTTCCACTATGTGCTGGTGGCAGGTTCGCTGTTCTCCATGTTTGCGGGCGTGTACTACTGGCTGCCCAAGTGGACGGGCGTGATGTATTCCGAAACCCGCGGCCAGATCCACTTCTGGGGTTCGCTGATCACCTTCAACATCACCTTCTTCCCCATGCACTTCCTGGGTCTGGCCGGTATGCCCCGTCGCTACGCCGACTACCCCATGCAATTCGCTGACTTCAACGCGATTGCCTCGGTCGGCGCGCTGGGCTTCGGTCTGATGCAGGTCTACTTCTTCTTGGCGGTGATTGTTCCTGCCATGCGTGGCAAGGGTGAAAAGGCAGCTGCTAAGCCTTGGGACGGTGCTGAAGGTCTGGAATGGGAAGTTCCCTCCCCAGCGCCTTTCCACACTTTTGAGAATCCACCCAAGCTGGATGCCACGGCCACCCGTGTGATCGGCTGAGGATCACGACCATGACACCCGAGCAGAAAAAGAGCAACCTGCGGATGGCGCTGATCCTGGCGTCGATTGCGGTGGTGTTCTTCGTCGGGTTCATGGCCAAGGTGTTCTTCCTTTCCCGTTGAGTCCACACCTGCCATGAGCCTGCACCGCGAAAACGCCAAGATGGTCGGCAAGCTGGTCGTGATCGCGGCTGGCATGTTCGCCTTCGGCTATGTGCTGATTCCCATCTACAAGCACATCTGCGAGATGACGGGCATCAACATCCTGTCGCTCTCCGAGCGTCAGGTGCCTGGTAACGGCGTGGCGGGCAAGGATGTCAAGGTTCCTGCCAATACGCAGGTGGATAGGACCCGTACGATCACGGTGGAGTTTGATGCCAACGCGCGGGGTCCCTGGGATTTCAAACCTGCCCAGCGATCGGTGCAGGTGCACCCGGGTGAGCTGACCACGGTGATGTACCAGTTTCAGAACATCCAGAACCGCCGCATGGCTGCGCAGGCCATTCCCAGCTACGCGCCCCGCCAGGCTGCTGCGCACTTCAACAAGCTGGAGTGCTTCTGCTTTAACCAGTACACGCTGGAGCCCGGCGAGAAGAAGGAATGGCCGGTGGCGTTCGTGATTGATCCCCGTATTTCGAAGGACGTGACGACCATTACGTTGTCCTACACGTTCTTTGAAGTGGGTGGCAAGACACCCGCAGCACCGCAGTCCACAGCAGCCGTGGATGTATCCCTTCCGGCCATTTCCTCATTGGAAGGGGCTGGATCATGAATACCCCACTGGAGCAGCCCGTGGTGAAGCCGCATGCGCGCAAAGGCTCGTTGCTGCGCACCGTGCGCGCCGTGGCCTGGTCGCTGATCGGCCTGCGCAAGGGCAGCGAATACCAGCAGGATGTCGAAAAACTCAACCCACTGCACATCATCGTGGTGGGATTGATCGCGGTCTTTCTGCTGGTCATCGGCCTGATCGGGCTGGTGAACTGGATCGTGTGAGTGAGTGTGTGTTGGTTGGTACGAACAAATACTGAAAACAAAGATTTTGAGAGTCAGGAGCTGAAATGAGTGCATCAACCCACGGCGGAACCCCGTACTACTATGTGCCTGCCGAGTCGCGTCACCCTGTGATGGCGGCTGCAGGCCTGTTCTTCGTCATTCTGGGCGCAGGGCAGTGGATCAACGGCCACGACTGGGGCAAGTATTCCCTGGCGCTGGGCCTGGTGTGGTGGCTGTTCACGCTGTACCAATGGTTCGGCGATGCTGTGCGTGAGAGTGAAGGCGGCCTGTATGGCCACAAGATCGACCTGTCGTACCGCTGGAGCATGAGCTGGTTCATCTTCTCGGAGGTGATGTTTTTCGGCGCGTTCTTCACGGCCCTGTGGTGGGCGCGTTCGCACTCTGTACCTGCCCTGGGAAGCCTGGACAATGCACTGCTGTGGCCTGATTTCAAGGCGGTCTGGCCCAGTCTGGCTGCTGGCGTGACCGGTTCGCCGGCTGGCATCGTCGAGCCCTTCCAGACGGTGGGTCCCTTCTGGCTGCCCACCATCAATACGGCTTTGCTGCTGACCTCGGGTGTGACGCTGACCATCGCCCACCACGCCCTGCGCGAGAACCAGCGTGGCAAGACGATTGGTTTCATGTGGGCAACCGTGCTGCTGGGTTTTGTCTTCCTGCTGGTGCAAGGCTATGAGTACTACCACCTCTACACCGACCTGAACCTCAAGCTCAACTCGGGCGTGTTCGGTTCGACGTTCTTCATGCTGACCGGCTTCCACGGTTTCCACGTGTTCCTGGGCATGCTGATGCTGTTGGTGATCACGCTGCGATTGCAAAAGGGCCATTTCACCGCTGACAAGCACTTCGGTTTCGAGGGCGCTGCCTGGTACTGGCACTTTGTGGACGTGGTGTGGCTGGGTCTGTACGTGCTGGTCTACTGGATGTAAACCGCGCCTGCCGTGTAAAAAAAGCGCCTCGCGGCGCTTTTTTTGTTGGCATGCATGCTGTCAGCGCAGAGCCTGGTCCATCGCTGGCGGCGTCCTGCTCGCCACGGTTGGAGGGGGTTAGCGGGCGGTTGCCGGCAGGCCAGTAGGCTGGATGTAGCCCAGCTGCCAGGCGACCAGGATACACAGGAACAGCACGATGGAGATCCCCACCCGCACGGCCAGCGCCTTGGCCATGTGGTTGCCCTTGGACTTGTCATCGCGTCCATTGCGCATCATGAAGAACAGGGCGGATGCCAGGCTGGCCAGAATGGCGATGAACGCCAGCACTACGAGGTATTTCATGGAGCACATTATCCCGTGACCACTTTCCGCCGTCCCGCAGGCCTGCGTTTCTGGTTGATCACACTCGCCGCAGTGGCGGGCATGCTGGTCACGGCATCGCTGGGCCGCTGGCAGCTGTCGCGCGCAGCTGAAAAAGAGGCGCTTCAGGCCGCGCTGGACGAACGGGGGCGCATGCCTGCCATTGACGGCCGCGCCTTGCTGGCTGCTGAGGTGGCAGATCCATCCTCTAAGGACGCCTCTTCGTTGGTGCACCGTGCCGTGGTTCTGGAGGGGCGGTGGCTGTCGGAGCACACGGTGTACCTCGACAACCGCCAGATGCACGGGCGCCCGGGCTTTTTTGTGGTGACGCCTTTGCAGCTGGCAGGGCAAAGTGGCGCGGCGGTTCTGGTGCAGCGTGGCTGGGCGCCGCGCAATTTCCAGGACCGTACGCGGCTGCCACAGGTGCAGACGCCACAGGATGTGACGGTGCGGGTGCAGGGCCGTGTGGCGCCCGCGCCTTCACGTTTGTATGAGTTCCAGGGCGCCGACAGTGCCCAGGGGTCTTCTCGCATCCGGCAAAATCTCGACCTGGCAGCGTTTCGCACCGAAACCGGTCTGGCGCTTGCCCACCTCACGGTGCTGCAGACGGGCGAAGCAGGCGAGGGGCTTCAACGCGACTGGCCCGTGGTTGGCGCAGGCGTCGACAAACACTACGGTTACGCATTTCAATGGTTCGGGCTCTGCGGCCTGATTGCACTTCTCTATGTCTGGTTCCAAATCGTCCGACGGTTCATTCGCCCGCGCAACCACCCTGCCGCCTGAAGCCCAGGGGGACCATCCCCTGGGGCTCACCGTGCACACGCTGCCCGAAGCGGCGGGCGCCGTGGCCCTGACGCAGCGCACGCGCCATGGGCGTTTGAAGATGCTGGGCGTGCTGCTCATCTGCGCGGCGCCGGTCGTCGCCTCGTATTTCACGTACTACGTCATCCGCCCCGAAGGCCGGCGCAACTATGGCGAGTTGATCAACCCGCAGCGCACCCTGCCGGACTTGAGCGCCACGGCACTCGATGGCAAGGCCGTTCCCCTGGCTTCGCTGAAGGGGCAATGGCTTCTGGTCAGCGTTGCGGGAGGGGCCTGTGGTGCCGCCTGCCAGAAGCACCTGTACCTGCAGCGGCAACTGCGCGAAAGTGTGGGCAAGGAGAAAGACCGCGTGGACTGGGTCTGGCTGGTGAACGACGCTACCAGCGTGCCCCCGGAGCTCACGCCCGCATTGCAGAAAGCGACGGTGCTGCGCATGGATGCTGCTGCACTCAATGCGTGGCTTGCGCCTGCCGAGGGGCACCAGATCGCGGACCACCTGTATGTGGTGGACCCCATGGGCAACTGGATGATGCGTTTTCCGGCAGCCATGGACGCGGCAGGCGCGGCCAAGGCCAAGCGGGATCTTGAACGCCTGTTGCGTGCGTCCTCGTCATGGGATGAGGCCGGGCGTCCCGGGAAGCCGTGATGGACACCCCACAGCCGCTCTACGATCTGGCGCCCCTCGCCCGGCTGATGCTCCTGGGCGTGCTGATAGCGCTCGGGCCGCTCGCCTGGGTGGGATGGCGCAATCGCAACAGCTCCCCCATGCGGCGCCTGCAGGCACTCACGGTGCTCACCCTGTTCCTGACGTTTGATCTGGTGCTTTTTGGCGCCTTCACCCGTCTGACCGACTCGGGACTGGGCTGCCCCGACTGGCCTGGGTGCTACGGCAGCGCCAGCCCCGTGGGGGCGCGCACCGAGATCGCGGCGGCCCAGGAGGCCATGCCCACGGGCCCTGTGACCCATGGCAAGGCCTGGGTTGAAATGATCCACCGTTATCTGGCCACGGGCGTGGGCGTGCTCATCATCGTGCTCACGGTGTCGGCGTGGGTTCAGCACCGCAAGGCCTTGCGTATGGGGGGTGAGCGTCCCCCCATCAGCCCATGGTGGCCCACATTCACGCTGTTCTGGGTGTGTCTGCAGGGGGCTTTCGGGGCGCTGACGGTGACGATGAAACTCTTTCCGGTCATTGTCACGCTGCACCTCATCGGGGGGCTGGTGCTGCTGGCGCTGCTGTGTGTGCAGGCAGTGCGCCACACCCAGAGCGCTCAGGGCAAGCTGCCTGTGCGTGTCTCCACCGGGTTGCGCTGGGGCCTGGCGATCACCGGCGTGCTCGTGGCGGTGCAGGTGGTGCTGGGTGGCTGGGTCAGCACCAACTACGCGGTGCTGGCTTGCACCACCTTTCCCACTTGTCAGGGGAGCTGGTGGCCTGCCATGGACTTTGGCCAGGGTTTTCAGGTCTGGCGCGCGCTGGGTATGCTGCAGGACGGCAGCCACATCAGTTTTGCCGGGCTCACAGCCATCCACTATGTACACCGGCTCATGGCTTATGTGGTCCTCTTGGCCCTGGGCATCGTTTGCTGGCGCCTTCGCCAGGCGGGCGTGCTCCGGGTTCAGTCCCGCTGGCTGGCCGCGTTGGCGCTGCTGCAACTGGCCACCGGCCTCTCCAACGTGGTGCTGGACTGGCCGCTGCTGGCCGCTGTGCTGCATACCGGTGGCGCTGCGGCGCTGGTGGTGGTGTTGACCTGGGCCTTGGTGTCCAGCCGCGCGGTGTCCGCGCCGCAAGAGTTTTCCGCGCCTTCGGGCGCATCGAGAGTTTCCGCATGAGTGTTGCTGCCCCCGCCGCTGTTTCTACGCCGTCGCGCATTGCGCAGTTCTATGCGCTGACCAAGCCGCGCGTGGTCCAGCTCATTGTGTTTTGTGCCCTCATTGGCATGGTGCTGGCTGTGCCTGGGCTTCCGTCGGCCTCGCAACTTGGGCTGATGGCTTTGGCCTGCGCCGGGGTGTGGCTGGTGGCGGGCGCTGCCGCCGCCTTCAACTGCATCGTGGAGCAAGGCATCGACGCCAAGATGAAGCGCACTGCCTGGCGTCCCACGGCCAAGGGCCAGCTGTCCAACGCCCAGACGCTGCTGTTTTCTGCCGTGTTGTGTGGTGCGGGGTCCGCACTGTTGTACTTCTGGGTGAACCCTCTCACGATGTGGCTCACGTTCGCCACATTTGTGGGCTATGCGGTCATCTACACAGTAATTCTCAAGCCCCTCACGCCGCAGAACATTGTGATTGGTGGTGCGTCAGGCGCCATGCCGCCCGTGCTCGGGTGGGCGGCCATGACCAACGATGTCGGACCGGAAGCGCTCATCCTGTTCCTCATCATCTTTCTGTGGACGCCTCCTCACTTCTGGGCGCTGGCCCTGTACCGGGTGGAGGACTACCGCAAGTCTGGCCTGCCCATGCTGCCGGTGACCCATGGCAACGAGTTCACCCGCCTGCAGGTGTTTCTGTACACCCTGATCCTGTTTGCCGGGTGCCTGATGCCCTTCGTCTACGGCATGAGCTCATGGATCTACCTGGCCGCTGCGGTGGTGCTCAGCGCAGGCTTCTGCGGCTACGGTTTTGCCCTGTGGCGCAACTATTCGGACGCGCTCGCGCGCAAGACCTTCCGCTTTTCCCTCATCCACCTGAGCGCCCTGTTTGCAGCCCTCCTGGTGGACCATTACGTGCTGTGAAGACCGCCATGACCATGCTGAAAAGAAGTGCTCTTAAAACGATAGCTGTTAGCGCTTTATCTATAAGCGCTGCGGGCATTTTTAGTGCCTGTTCCGAGAAAAAGGCAGAGTTTCGTGGCGTGGACATCACCGGTGCGGACTATGCCCGTGACATCCCGCTGACCGACCACAACGGCCAGGCGCGACACCTCAAGGACTTTGCGGGCAAGGTGGTGGTGGTGTTCTTCGGCTTCACGCAGTGCCCGGACGTGTGCCCCACCTCCATGCAAGAGCTGGCCGAGGTGAAGAAGATGCTGGGCAAGGACGGCGACCGCCTGCAGGGCATCTTCGTCACGGTAGACCCCGAACGCGATACGCCGGAAGTGCTCAAGGCCTACATGGCCAATTTCGATCCAAGTTTTCTGGCCCTGTATGGCTCGCCAGAGCAACTGGCTGCGGTCGCCAAGGACTTCAAGATCTACTACAAGAAGGTCGATGGCAAAACGCCCACCAGCTACACCATGGACCACTCGGCCGGCAGCTATGTGTATGACACGGCGGGGCGCCTGCGCATCTACAACCGCTATGGCAGTGGCGCGCAGGCCCTGGCGTCCGATGTGAAGGCACTGCTGTCGGAAGCAGGTTGACCGGATGTGCCGCCGGGCGCTGGCCGCGCCTGCACCGGCTTTTTGTCGTGGATTTGCCTCACGCCCGGGAGCAGGAACGCGACATACGTCACATTCGCGGCAAGTTGCGGGCCCTGGTCGGGGCCATCTGGATGCCAATGCCCGCGTGATTCCCTAGAGTGGCCCTAGGGCCTGTGCCGCCGCTGGCGGATGGCTCTATGCGATGCGCCTTGCCCCTGTGCGCGGCAAGGTGCTCTGGTGGCGTCCATCTTTCAAAGGAATCTGGCATCGATGCGCTTGTACGTAGACGCCATCCGGCGCAACCGCCTGCCGCTGTGGCGGGGCGGCGGGGACGGGCCTGGCCGGGCCCGATGCGATGAAGAATGAAGAATGAAGAAGGACCTGGGGTGATGGCTGCGGCACCCCTTACTCCGGCCGACGAGGGCGCGCTGATCCTGGCCGCCACGAACGCGGCCCCCGACGGCATCCTGCTGGTGGATCGCAGCGGCCGCATCGTCATGGCCAATGCGGCCATGGAGGCCATCTCCGGCTATGCGGCCGATGAGCTGTCCGGCAGCCCCGTCAGCCTGCTGCTGCAGCCTGCCTTGCGGGAAGCGCATGGGCGCCACCTGGACAGCTACTTCCAGTCGCCGTCGCGCCGGCCCATGGGGATGGGGCGGGACCTCTGGATCGCCCGCAAGGACGGCCGATCCGTGCCGGTGGATATCGCCCTGGGCTACACCGACGCGCAGGGCGGCACCGCCGTGGCCTTCGTGCGCGACATCTCGGAGGTGCGCAGGCTGCAGGCCCAGATGCACTTCCAGGCCACGCACGACACACTGACCGGCCTGGTCAACCGCTGGCAGTTCGGCCAGCGGCTGGAGCAGGCCATTGCCGAAGCGGCGCTGGGCGGCCATTGCTTTGCGCTGCTGGTGCTGGACCTAGACGACTTCAAGGCCGTCAACGATGGCTATGGACACCCCGCGGGGGATCGGGTGCTCGTGGAAGTGGCGCGCCGGCTCAAGAGTGTCCTGCGCGGCGGCGATACGCTGGCGCGGCTGGGCGGGGACGAATTCACCGTGCTGCTGCCGCAGATCGCGCAGGTCCGCGACGTGGAACAGGTTGCCGCCCAGCTCCTCGCGGCGCTGTGCCAGCCCTTTCAGATGCATGGCTTCGAACTGGATTTCGGTGCGAGCCTGGGAATTGCCGTGTACCCGCGGGACGCGCAGGATGCCCCCACCCTCATGCGATATGCGGACATGGCGATGTACCACGCCAAGGAGTCCGGCCGCGCGAACTACGCGTTCTACGAACCGTCGCTGGGCGCCCGCATGGCGGAGAAGCTGCAGCTGCACGAGCGCCTCAAGCTGGCCCTGGCCTACGGCGGGCTCCATCTGCACTACCAACCGCAGGTGGAGGTGGGCAGTGGCCGCATCCAGGCGGTGGAGGCGTTGCTGCGGTGGACCGATCCCCAGCTGGGCGAGGTTTCCCCGGCCCGTTTCATTCCCGTGGCGGAGGCGACGGGCCTGATCCTTGCCGTGGGTGCGTGGGTGATCGGCACGGCGTGCCAGCAGATCGCCGAATGGGACCGGGCGGGCATGCCGCTGCGCGTGGCGATCAACCTGTCCGCGCAGCAACTTCGCCAGACCGACCTGGTGGAGCAGATCGAGCGCGGACTGGCCCTCCATGGCGCGCGGCCCGACCTGCTGGAGATCGAGGTGACCGAGTCCGAGGCCATGGCGGACCCTGCGCAGGCCCGCGATGTGCTGTGCCGACTGCAGGCGCTGGGCGTGTGCATCGCCCTTGACGACTTCGGCACGGGCCATTCATCCCTGGCGTACCTGAAGCACCTGCCGGTCTCCCGGATCAAGATCGATCGCGAGTTCATCCACCCCCTGCTGCACAGCAACGGCGATGCGGTCCTCGTGCAGGCCATCGTCGTGCTGGCCAAGACACTGGGCTTGCATGTCGTGGCCGAAGGGGTCGAAACTGCGGAACAACTGGGGCTGCTGGCGCAGTACGGCTGCGATGCCTACCAGGGGTGGCTGTACTCCCGGGCGGTAGTGCCGGCCCGCGTCGCGCAGCTTCTGCTGGCGCAACGGGCGAGCGAGGATTCCGCCGTTCTATAAAGGTTGTCCGCGCGGAGGCTAGGTGCCGGCTTGTTGCGCCGGGCCGCCCGCCAGCCCGATCAGGATATCGCGCTGGATTTCACAATGCCAGCGGTCGCGGCGCACCAGCCCATGGCGCAGCGCGAGCTGGCGCAGCGTGCGCGCGATGGTCTCCCGGGTGGTGGAGAGAAGAGCGGCCAGCACCTGGTGGCTGGGCAGCCGCACCAGGGAGCTGCGCTGCAGGTTGGCCAGCTGGAGCAGGGTGGCCGCCAGCTGTCCCGTCACCCCACGGATGCGGGCGATGCGTGCCCAGTCGGCCAGGCGGGCGTTCGTGTGGGCGTAGCTTTGCGCAAGCCCCCGCAGCAATTCGGAATCCAGCAGCCCTTGCTGGAGGACTGCCTCCACGGGCACCTCGCAGATACGCCCCGCGGTCAGCGTCCGGCAGGACACGGCAGCCGGTTCCTGCACGAGTGCCGTCGAGCCCAGCGGCTGCCCGGCGCCGAACAGGCCGATCGGCCGCTCCACGCCATCCTCGCCGCTGCACAACATCACGACAATGCCCGTCTTGACGATCTTGAACGTCTTCTGCCCCGATTGCCCCTGCCGCAAGAGCAACTCGCCCTTGCGCACCGGGCGCTCCACCAGAAGGGGCCTCCAGCCAGCGCGCCTTTTTTCGTCTTGCCGGCCCAGCAGGCACTGCTGCTGTCCTGCGCAGAGGCAGCACCCGCCACCGGAGGGCAGGGATGGGGTGGTACGGCAATGGGGCATGCGGGCGTGGGGTTCCGGGGCGAGAGGGCCCGGAACAAAAAACCCGGGCAGGATCCATCGACCTTACCCGGGTTCATGGCGCGATGCAACAAAATGTATGCCGCCCGCCGATGGCCTGTGGGACTCTACTCCACCTTGATCCCGCGCATCGCGATCACGCCGCCCAGCAAGTTGGTGTCGGCCTTCACGCGGTTAGCCAGCCCCTCGGGCGACGAGCCCACCGTCTGCCAGCCCTGCTGGAACAGCTTGCCGCGCACCTCTTCGCTGCGCGCGATTTCGCTGATCAGCGCCGCCAGCTTGGCCTGGATCGGCTTGGGCAGGGTCGAAGGCGCCGCAAAGGCGTTCCAGATTTCCAGGTTGAAGTTGCTGATGCCGGCCTCGGCCAGGCTGGGCACATCGGGCGCCAGCGGGCTGCGCCCGGAAGACGTCACGCCAATCGCGCGCAGCTTGCCCGCACGCACCTGGGCCTGCGCCAGGGCCGGGGGCAGCAAGGCCATCTGCAACTGCCCGCCCAGCATGGCGGTGGCCACCTGCGGGTAGCCCGGGTAGGGCACATGCACCGGGTTGATGTTGCTGCGCGACTTGAGCAACTCGGTGCCAATGTGGCCCACCGTGCCCACGCCGGGCGTGCCATAGCTCCACTTGTCGCCGCCATTGCGGGCTGCCACAAAAAAGTCGCGGGCATTGCTGTTGGCGGGCACCCCGGGCTGGCTCACGGGCGCCGTCAGGATCAGGGGCGATGTGCCGATGAGGCTCAGCGGTGCCAGGTCCTTGAGCGGGTCATAGGGCACGGCCGGGTTCAGCAGCTTGGCAATCGTCATGTTGCCGTTGATCATCAGGCCGATGGTGTGGTCATCACGCGCTTTGGCCACGGCATCAGCCGCAATATTGCCGCCTGCGCCCACCTTGTTTTCCACGATCACCGGCTGGCCCAGGGCCTTGGACAGCGGCTCGCTGAACGTGCGCGCCGTGAGGTCGGGCGAAGACCCGGCCGGAAAGCCCACGATGATCTTGAGCGGCTTGGTGGGCCATGCCAGGGGCGCGGCCCCGGCGGCACCAGGCTTTGCGGCGTTCTGGGCCAGGGCCCAGGGGGAGGCGGCTGCCAGCGCAATCAGCAGCGTAGACGCACGGCGGGACACAACAGGACGTGACGACAACATGGGAAGGGGTCTCCTCAACAAGAACATTCAGGGGCCAAAACGACACGGGGCCCCAGAACTGGGGCCCCGAGAGGCAACTTCTGCAGCCGGGGATATTAACCCCGCCGCCCTCAGGCTCAGGCGTACTCCGCCAGCGCCTTCTTCATCTTCTTCATTGCAGCCACTTCAATCTGCCGGATGCGCTCGGCGCTCACGCCATACACAGCTGCCAGCTCGTGCAACGTCATGCCGCCCGTACCGTCATCGTTGACCTTGAGCCAGCGCTCTTCCACGATGCGGCGGCTGCGGTCGTCCAGGCTACCCAGCGCCGTGGCAATGCCATCGGTGGCCAGGGCATCGCGCTGGCGCGACTCGATCATGGCCGTAGGTTCGTGCGAGGCGTCGGCCAGATAGGCAATCGGCCCAAAAGCCTGTTCGCCATCGTCCGAGGGTGCCGGGTCCAGCAACACATCACCGCCCGACATGCGGGTTTCCATCTCGATGACTTCCTCGCGCTTGACGTTGAGCTGCGCAGCCACCGCGTCGATTTCGTGGTCCGACAGCGTATCGCGGTGTGTGGCCGCATCGGCGGCAGACGCATCGGCCTTGAACCCCTGCTTCATGGAACGCAGGTTGAAGAACAGCTTGCGCTGCGCCTTGGTGGTGGCAACTTTCACCATGCGCCAGTTTTTCAGGATGTACTCGTGGATCTCGGCCTTGATCCAGTGCATCGCATAGCTCACCAGACGCACGCCCTGGTCGGGGTCAAAGCGCTTGACGGCTTTCATCAGGCCCACATTGCCTTCCTGGATAAGGTCGCCATGGGGCAGGCCATAGCCCAGGTATTGGCGCGCAATCGAAACCACCAGACGCAGGTGCGACATCACCAGCCGACCGGCGGCGTCCAGATCGTTGTTGTCCTTGAGCTGCCGCGCGTAGGTCTGCTCTTCTTCGTGTGTGAGCAGCGGCAGGCGATTGACGGCGGAGATGTACGCGTCCAGGTTGCCCAAGGGGGGCACCAGCGCCCAGGGGTTGGCGGGCGCCAAAGTCGTCGTAGCGGTTCCAGATTGAATGTTCATTCCGGGAATCCTTTCCTCTAAGCCATGATATTAGCACTCCATAGGACAGAGTGCTAAGCCAAGAGTTCCCCTCCGGTTGTAGGCGATGCCGCCTGCCTGTCGCCTGGACCATCGGCCAAGGAGTCCGAAGGCGCTATGGTTGGATGGTTGCGATAAGCCATTGATTTACAAAGAAATTTTATGGCTGCAGAGGCCGCGATGAACGCAGTATTTCGTTGTCAGAGCGTGTTCTGGGTTCAGGGTTCCAGCCCGTTGTAGCCAAGTTTTTCCGATTGTTGCGACAAATAGAACAGTGTTTTCATGATCTAGGGATGACCTGCATGACTCCCTACGGTCTGTGCTACGCGGCCCCGGGCGTTTCGCTGCGTTGCTTTTCTTGCCAATAGCCCGGCTATTGGCTGTCAAAAGACGCCTTGCGCCCCATCCCGATCCGCACTGCCACCGCCTCGCGAGGGTTGTGCATGACATCCCTAGGGACCCTCTGCACGAATCACCGCGCCGTCTGCATCTGCGGAATCGAGTGGACTGCGGTGTTGCAAATACTCGCAATAGCTACGGCTATTGCTGCGTCTTGCGCCTGGCAGCCCCTCCCGATCCGCAGCACACACTTATCGCTCGATTCGTGCAGAGGATCCCTGGCGGTTTTCGCGCCGCTGGCATTGCATCCCCCGCTATGGCAGACTGCACCGCCCAACGCCTTCGGGAGACGCGCATGACTGAGCCGACCGCACTTTGCGACATTCTCGTTGTCACTACCACGGTGGCCACCGAAGCGGAAGCGCGGCGGCTGGCGCAACTGGTGTTGCAGGCGCGGCTGGCGGCCTGTGTGCAGGTGGAGCCCATCACGGCCTACTTTCGTTGGCAGGGCGCGTTGCAGGAGGACCGCGAGCTCAGGCTGGTGTGCAAGACCGTGCCCCGTGCGCTGCACCCTTTGCTGGCGCTGCTGCGGGCGCAGCATCCCTATGCGCTGCCGCAGCTGGTCACGCACGCGCTGCAGGGGTCCGCGGAATATGCTGACTGGGTGGATGCGCAGGTGGCCCACGCTACGGTGCTGGCATGAAGCTTGGGCATTCCCCAGTTTGCCGACGTCTCGGCCGCTGGTACGGGTCGCTCAAACTCTCGGATCGCGATCACACGCTCAGGTCGATCTGCTGCACCGTGCCCGCGCTGCCGTTTTCTCGCAGGTAGATGCTGGTGGAGCGCACGGCGCCCAGGCTGTGGTTGTCCGCCGTGCGCAGGGCGAAGGGCGTTGCCTGGGCGGTGAGTTGCACCGCGCCCACGCCCAGTTCCTCCAGGGTCTGCAGGCTACCGCTGCCATCTGCATTCGGGGTCCACACGCGCAGCTGATGGAAGACCGGGTCGGCCTCATCGATCCAGCCGTTGCCGTCGCTGTCATGCCGGGCCAGTTCTGTAAAGCCGTTGCCCGTGTCCGGGCCGAAGAGTTCCAGGCCGCTGTCGATGCGCGCGTTCTGGTTGGTGTCCAGCGCCAGATAACCCCGGTTGCCGGCAAGCAGCGGCACTTGTTCGGTCTGCCCGTCGCCGTCCAGGTCGAAGGCAAAGCGCAGGTCCTGCAATTGGGCGGCGGTGCCGTCGAAGTTGATGACCAGCGGGTCCACCGCCACGGCGTCGCCCAGCCGCAGGCTCACGGAGGATTCCTCGCGGTAGCTGCGTTGCATATCCAGCTGCAGCGTGAACCGGATCTCCCGGCCATCGGTGGTGCGCACCGTGCCCGCTGCAGCGAACTGGGTGCGCTCGGTTTCTTCCAGCACTTCGCGCTGCTCATAGATCAGGCCAAAGCCCGCGCGCTGGCGCGGGGCTGCGGCCGTGCTGTTCGTTGGGGCCAAGGGGGGCGGGGGAGCTGCGGGCGCGTCAGTGGACTGCGGCCCGGCATAGACGCGGACGAGCACCCCGGTCATGCGTTCGATCAGATCGCGGATCATGGCGAGCTGGGGCGTCAGGCCCTCGTCGCGGGCGCGCTCCGGCAGAGGCTCGACCGAGGTGGTGACCCCATGGGGTGCATGGGCGGCCTGGGCCAGGCGGGCAGCGGTGGAGATTTGCAGCGGCGGTGCCTGGCGGGCGAGGGGCGTGCTGGCGGGGCGGTCGCCCACCCACATTTCCAGGCGGCTTGTCTGGCTGTGCATGCGCGTGGCGACATGCTGGGACTGCATCTGCAGGGTGGACGACTCGATTCTCATGGGGCACCTCCATGGTTTCCACGGAGGTCCGGCGCGGTGCGGGCTGGCGTGGCCCCTGGTTATCGGCACTTCTGCGCGGTACCTTGAATGCAATCCCGATACCGGCCCAAGGTCAGCTGGAGGTGCCTTCCGGGCCCAGCACCTCCCGCGCGACCCCTTCAAAGTCTTCCAGCGCCATCGGCCTGCCAAACAGATAGCCCTGAAACGCCTTGCAGCCGTGCGCCAGCAGAAACTGGTGGTGCGCTGCCGTTTCGACCCCCTCTGCGATCACGTCCAGATCCAGGCTGCCGGCCAGCGCGATGATGGAGCGAGCGATGGCTGCATCGCTGGGGTCCAGCAGCACGTCGCGTACAAAACCCTGGTCGATCTTGATCTGGTCCAGCGGCAGGCGCTTGAGGTAGCTCAAGGACGAATAGCCGGTGCCAAAGTCATCCAGCGAAAAGCCCAGGCCCTGGGCTTTGAGTGCGCGCATGGTGGCGATCACGCTGTCCACGTTGTCCAGCAGCAGGCTTTCGGTCAGCTCCAGCTTGATGTGCGCCGGGTCGGCGCCAGTGCGCTGCAGCAAGGCCAGCACCTGTGTCACAAAGTCTTCCTGCAGAAACTGCCGCGCGCTGACGTTGATGGCCAGGCTCAGGTGGGCCATTGCCGGGTCCAGCCGCCACCGGGCTTGTTGGCGCAGGGCGGTTTCCATCACCCAATAACCCAAGGGCAGGATGAGGCCGGATTCCTCTGCCAGCGGGATGAACTCCGATGGCGGCACCATGCCGTGCGCGGGGTGTTGCCAGCGCACCAACGCCTCTGCGCCGGTAACCCGCCCCTGCGCGTTCACCTGGGGCTGGTACAGCAGCAGGAACTGCGACTGGCGCAGGCCGTTGTGCAGCTCCGTTTCCAGCAGCGCGCGGCGGTTCACGGCCTGCTGCATGTCAGGGTCAAAAAAGCGCAGGGTGTTGCGGCCCGCGTCCTTGGCGCGGTACATGGCCATGTCGGCCTGTTTGAGCACCTCGTCCACCGAGTCACGGTGCTCGCGCAGCAACGTCACCCCGATGCTGGCTGTGAAGTGGTGTTCATGCCCGGCCAGATCGTAGGGCTGGCGCAGCTGGGCCAGGATCAGTTCTCCCAGCGTGCGCGCCTGGGCGGCGGCTTCCGGCGGGTCGCTGCTCAGGTTCTGCAGCACCACCACAAACTCGTCGCCCCCCAGCCGAGCCACCGTGTCCTGCTCGCGTACGCAGCCGCGCAGGCGCAGGGCCACTTCCTTGAGTAGCAGGTCGCCCACCTCGTGGCCGCGGGTGTCGTTCAGGGTCTTGAAGTTGTCCAGGTCCACAAACAGCACGGCTGTGGTCAAGCCCGAGCGCGCGCCGCTGGCCAACACCTGCTGCAGACGGTCTACCAGCAGGCGCCGGTTGGGCAGCTGGGTGAGGGCGTCGTAGAAGGCCAGGTAACGGGCCTCGTCCTCGGCCGCCTTGCGGCCCGAGATGTCGATGTCGATACAGAACATCTCCGGTGGGTGGCCTGGCACCCGGATGTAGGCATGGCTGGAGAAGACATGCACGGGCGTCCCGTCCTTGCGCTGCAGCTGCAGCTCGCCAGCGGGAATCACCTCGGCCGTGGCGAACATGTGGCGTACGTGTTCACGCACGGCGTCGCGCATGGGGGGCGGAATGATGAGGTCGAGCAGGTTGCTGCCCAGTGCCTCCTCGGCCGTGTAGCCATACAGCTCCTCGGAGGCCTGGTTCCAGTAACTCGTGGTGCCATCTTCCAGATAGCCTTGCACCGAGATGGACGGGATATTGCGCAGCAGCGAGCGAAAGCGAAGCTCTGACTCGCGCAGCGCACTTTCGGCGCGCTTGCGTTGGGTGATGTCCCGCGCCAGGAAGACCACGGCCGCCTGGCCCCCCACTTTCACACCCAGGGGCTGCGCCCGCCCTTCAAATTGCCGCGTTCCCGAGAGTGTCTGCATCTCGTATTCCACGCTCTGCGTCTGGCCCGACAGCAAGGTGCTGCGGATCAGTTCCACAAATCTGTCGGCCTGCTCTGCGGGCAGCACGTCATGCATCCGCTTGCCCACAAGTTGGGCAGGGCTGGCGGCCAGCTGGGCGTCGTCGGGCGAGAGCACTTCCACATAGCGCCCCTGGGCATCCAGCACCAGCAGCACGTCGGGAATGGCCTGCGCAATTGCCCGCAGCCGGGCGGCCGTGCCGTGCAGTGCGCGTTCGGTGGCCAGGCGTTCTTCCACGTCGTGCAGCAGCAGGCCCAGCGCCACCGTGGCGGGTGTGAAGGTCAGCAGAAAGGGCAGGGCCAGGGTCTGGTTGACGCGCTGAACCACTTCGGTCGGCAGCAGCTGGAACACCGCCAGCACTGCGGTGTGCACCAGCAGTCCGAACAGCGCCAGCGTCACGGGCTCGACCCCCAGGCGCCCACGCGCCCGGCCCTCGCGGTAGACCAGGCCCAGTGCGGTGCACAGTGCGATCACCATCAAGCCCACCTCCGCCCCCGCGCCGCCCAGCCACAGGCGGCCGGTGGCGGCCATGGCGGCGGCGATGCAGGCCACCAGCGGGCCGCCAAACAGGCCTGCCATGCTCAGCACCACCGAGCGGGCGTCAAAGATCACCCCGGGCATCAGCACCACCGGCGTGAGCATGCCCACCACGCAGATGGTGCCAAAAAGAATGCCCGAGAACACCTGCCCGGTGCGCGGATGCTGGCGCCAGACGCGGATGTTGAACCCATGCAGAAAGCACAGCGCCAGCAGCAGGGCAACACCTTTGACCAGCTCAATGAACATGGGCCTCCGTGCCTTTCCAGGGGGAAGCCCATCATGGGGGAATTGCCGCAGTTCGTAAACGTGAAAATGGCCCCCGAAGGGGCCATGGATCACGCTGGCGGGGGAAGGGGGCGGCCCGGACCGCCGGGCTGCATCAGGTGAGCAGCGCCTGCGCGAACTCGCGCGCGTTAAAGGTTTCCAGGTCTTCGAGCTTTTCGCCCACGCCGATGAAATACACCGGAATCGGGCGCTCCTGCGCGATGGCGGCCAGCACACCGCCCTTGGCCGTGCCATCGAGCTTGGTCACGATGAGGCCTGTGAGCTGCAGCGCGTCGTCAAACGCCCGCACCTGGGCCAGGGCGTTCTGGCCAGTGTTGCCGTCGATCACCAGCAGCACCTCGTGCGGGGCCGTGGCGTCGGCCTTGGTCACCACGCGGCGGATCTTTTTCAGCTCTTCCATCAGGTGCAGCTGGGTGGGCAAACGGCCCGCCGTGTCCACCAGCACCACATCCTTGCCGCGCGCCTTGCCGGCCGTGACGGCGTCAAAGCTCACGGCGGCCGGGTCGCCGCCTTCCTGGCTCACGATTTCGACCGTGTTGCGGTCGGCCCAGACACCGAGCTGCTCGCGCGCTGCCGCGCGGAAGGTGTCGGCCGCCGCCAGCAGCACGGCCGCCCCTTCGCCAGCCAAGTGTTTGGTGAGTTTGCCAATCGACGTGGTCTTGCCCGCACCATTGACGCCCGCCACCATGATCACCGTGGGGATGTGTTCGCCGATGACCAGGGCCTTTTCGAGCGGGCGCAGCAGGTCGGTCAGTGCGTCGGCCAGCAAACCCTTGACAGCGGCGGGGTCGGTTGCCTTGGCCTCCTTCACGCGGCGCTTGAGGTCGGCCAGCAGGTGGGTGGTGGCCTTGACACCGGTGTCGGCCATCAGCAGGGCCTCTTCCAGCTCTTCATACAGCGCATCGTCAATCTGCGTGCCGGTGAACACCGTGGTGATGCTGCTGCCGGTTTTGCGCAGGCCGGCCTTGAGGCGATCCAGCCAGCCCTTGCGTTCCGTGGGGGCGGCTGCCGGTGCGGAAGCGGGTGCTAGGGCAGCGATGGCGGGGGCTGCCACCGGCACGGGTGCCGCAGGAGTTGCCTGAACCGGGGCTGCCACCGGCACAGGTGTGGGAACGGGTGTGGCCGGGGGCGCTGCGGCGGGCACTGGCGCAGGCGGTGGGGCTGGCGCTGTTACGGGCGTGGGCGCCGCAGCTGCCTCGGGCGCCTTGGGGGCAAACGGGTTGCGCAGCCAGCCAAACGCTGCCGGTGCTGCAGCCGGGGCTTCGACCGGCGGTGGCGCGGGCACGGGCGCTGGGGCGGGCGAAGGGGCCGGAGACGGCGGCTGCGCCACTGCAACTGTCGCCGCTGGCACGACCGGGGTGTGGGGGGCGGCAGGGGCCGGAGCGCCGTGCGAAACGGCCGGGGAGGGCGCATCGGACGGTGCAGGCGTCGATGGCGGAGCGGCGGGCTTTTTCTTGAAAAAACTGAACATTGGAGGGTTCTTAGAATCATCCATTCTATGAAACGTGCTTTCACCCTACTGGGCCTGCTGGCCTGCCTCTCGTCCGGGGCTGCCTTTGCGGCAACGCCTCCCGCCTCTCAACCCCCCGCTGCGCCTTCCACCACGCCGTCCGCCACGGCCTCTGGCGCGCAGCAGTTCACGCTCAAGAACGGCATGCAGCTCATCGTGCAGCCCGACCGGCGTGCCCCCACTGCAGTGCACATGGTGTGGGTGCGCGTGGGCTCCATGGACGAGGTGGATGGCACCACGGGTGTGGCCCATGTGCTGGAGCACATGATGTTCAAAGGCACCAAGACGTTGCCGCCGGGCGAGTTCTCGCGGCGTGTGGCGGCTTTGGGCGGGCGCGAAAACGCATTCACCAGCCGCGGCTACACGGGCTACTACCAGCAGATCCCGTCCAACCGGCTCGAAGATGTGATGAAGCTCGAATCCGACCGGTTTGCCAACAACCACTGGCCGGATGACGAGTTCAAGAAGGAGCTGGAGGTCGTCAAGGAAGAGCGCCGCCTGCGCACCGAAGACCAGCCCCGCGCCATGCTGGCCGAGCAGCTGTTTGCCGCCACCTTCACCGCATCGCCCTACCGCCGCCCGATCGTGGGCTGGATGAGCGACCTGGATGCCATGACACCGAATGATGCGCGCGCCTTCTACCGCCAGTGGTACACGCCCACCAACGCCGCCGTGGTGGTGGCAGGCGATGTGGACGTGGCCCAGGTCCGCGCACTGGCCGAGAAGTATTACGGCAGCCTGCCCGCCCACGCGCTGCCCGAGCGCAAGCCCCGCACCGAGCCCGCGCAGCAGGGCCTGCGCCGCATCGCCGTGAAGGCCCCGGCCGAGCAGGCCTACGTGGCGCTGGCGTTTCGTGCGCCCAGCCTGAACCGTGTGGAGAACCTGACCGAAACCGACCGCGACGCTCTGGCGCTCATGGTGCTGTCGGCGGTGTTCAACGGCTACGACGGCGCGCGGCTCGACCGCGCGCTGACCCAGGGCGAAAACCGCGTGGCCGACAGCGCCAGCAGCGGCGCCATGGTCACGGGCCGTGGCCCCAGCCTGTTCATGCTCAGCGGTGTGCCCGCTGGAGGCAAGACGGCCCAGCAGGTGGAAGACGCGCTGCGCGCCGAGGTCATCCGCGTCGCCCGCGATGGGGTCAGCGAGGCTGAGCTGACCCGCGTGAAGACGCAGTGGATCGCCTCGACCGTGTACGAACGCGACTCGGTGATGAACCAGGCGCAGGAGCTGGGGGGCAACTGGATTCAGGGATTTCCGCTCGACGCCAACGAACGCCTTCTGGAACTGCTGCGCACCGTGACGCCCGCCCAGGTGCAGGCCGTGGCCGCCAAATATTTTGGCGACGACCAGCTCACGGTGGCCACCTTGCTGCCCCAGCCGCTGGATGCGCCCCGCCCCCGCGCACAGCCCGCACCCGGTGCGTCCCGCCACTGAACCCGCTTTGCGCCCTATTTCATGATTACTATTAAAAACATAGCTGCTCGCGCTTTACTGATAAGCGCTGGAGCCATTTTTTATTCAAACTCTGCCTGGGCGCTGCTGCCCATCCAGCACTGGACGGAGGGGAACGGCGCCAAGGTCTACCTGGTCGAAAGCCCGGTCATCCCGATGGTGGACGTGCAGATCGACTTTGATGCTGGCAGCCGCCGCGACCCGGCGGGCCAGTCGGGCCTGGCCAGCGCTGTGGCCGCCATGGCCAGCAAGGGCGTGAAGGCCGGGCGCGACACAAGCACCGAACCCGCGCTGGACGAAAACGGCCTGGGCGAGGCCTGGGCCGACCTGGGCGCCAATTTCGAGGTGGCCGCTGACAACGACAGGCTGCAGTATTCACTGCGCTCGCTCACCGACCCGCCGCTGCTCGACAAGGCCGCCCGTCTGGCCGCGCGCCAGATCGGCGAGCCCAGTTTTCCGGCCGACGTGTGGCCACGCGACCGCGCCCGCTGGAGCGCCAGCATCAAAGAGTCGCTGACACGCCCGGCCACCGTGGCCAACCACGCGTTTGAAGCCGCCGTGTACGGCAGCCACCCCTACGGCGTGCAGACCACCGCAGAGACGCTGGCGCGCATCAGCGTGGCCGACATGCAGGCGTTTCACACCCAGCACATCGGCGCCTGCCGCGCCAAGGTCAGCATTGTGGGCGCCGTGTCGCGCACACAGGCCCAGGCGCTGGTGGCCACGCTGCTGTCGCGCCTGCCCGCCAGCACCGGCTGCGCGCCGCTGCCGCCCGTGGGCGAGATCGCAGCGCTCACCGCCCCCGCCGAGCAGAACATCCCCTTCACCTCGGCCCAGGCCCATGTGCTGATTGGCCAGCCGGGCTTCCAGCGGCGCGACCCGGACTTTGTAGCGCTGCTGGTGGGCAACCACATCCTGGGCGGAGGCGGTTTTGTCTCGCGCCTGACCAACGAGGTGCGTGAAAAGCGCGGCCTCAGCTACAGCGTGTACAGCTACTTTGCCGCTGGCATGCACGCCGGCGCCTTCACCGTGGGCCTGCAGACGCGCCCCGACCAGGCGGCCCAGGCCGTGAAGGTTTCGCGCGACGTGATCGCACGTTTTGTGGCCGAAGGCCCCACCGAGGCCGAGCTGCGTGCCGCCAAGGACAACCTCATCGGCGGCTTTGCGCTGCGCATCGACAGCAACAAGAAGCTCCTGGGCAACGTGGCCAACATCGCCTGGAACGAGCTGCCGCTGGACTACCTGGACCAGTGGACGAAGAAGGTCGAAGCCCTCACCGTAGCCGATGTGCGCACGGCCATGGCCAAGAAGCTGCAACCCGAGCGCATGGTGACCGTGGTGGTGGGGGGCAAGCCATGAGCCGCTCGACCCTGAAAACCACCGCCATCAACGCCGAGATCCGCAAAGCCCAGGCTGCAGCGGCCACCCCCCCGGTTGCCGCTGGCAAAAAGGGCGCGCCCAAGGACAAGGCTGTTGCCGCAGCAGCGCCCAAGGGCGCGGGCGAAATCCGCATCATTGGCGGGCAATGGAAACGCACCCGCCTGCCCGTGGCCCAGCGCCCCGGCCTGCGCCCCACGCCCGACCGCGTGCGCGAAACGCTGTTCAACTGGTTGGGCCAGGACCTGACCGGCTGGCGCTGCCTGGATGCCTTTGCGGGCACGGGCGCGTTGGGGCTCGAAGCCGCGTCGCGTGGAGCGGCCGCCGTGCAGCTGGTGGAAAGCGATGCCGCTCTGGTGGCCCAGCTGCACACCCTGCAGCAGCGCCTTTCGGCCACGGCCGTGCGCGTGCAGCGTGGCGACGGGATTGCCGCCCTCAAACAGGCGGCGCCCGCCAGCATCGACCTGGTGCTGCTGGACCCGCCGTTTGACAGCGACCTGTTCGTCGCTGCCCTGCAGGCCGCTTCCAAGGCTGTGGCCGCCCAGGGCTTTGTCTACCTCGAAGCGCCCCGCGCCTGGACGGACGAGGAGCTGGCTGCGAGTGGCCTGGTGCTGTACCGCCACCTCAAGGCCGGCGCCGTGCACGCGCACCTGCTTCAGCGCAGCGCCTGAAGTAATTCAGCGCCTGAGCCGGATCTGCGGGCCGCAGCAGGCCCGCAGGGGCCTACCGTTTCAACGTCGCCAGCCGGGCGCTGCCGTCGGCTTCGATGCCCGCCATGTTCCAGCGCAGCGTCTGCGGCAGTCCCGCCAGCGTGGGCTGGCGCACCCAGGCCAGGTGCACCGTGTAGCTGCCCGCAGGTGGGCTCGGCAAGGTCCAGGCAGTGTTGATCTGCGCGGGCGCACCCGGAAGAATGGCACGCGCCTGGGCGGTGCTCAGCAGCTCCCGGCTGGCCACCACCTGGCCGGTGCCATCGCGCAGCTGAGCCTGCAGTTGCCAAGGGGTGTAGAGCGGTGCGTTACCCGTGTTGTCCACGCGCACCTGCACCTGCACCGTGCCGGGCGTGGGGGCCGTGACAGTGATGGGCCCCAGCGCAAAGCGGTAGCCCGCCTCGCGCCCCACGGCCGCTAGGTGGGCCTGTTCGGTGCCCGTAAAGCTGGACCACGGCGCGTTCAGGTTGCCATTGCCCACGGTGGAGACATGGAAGTCGCGCACCTGCTGCAGCGCGGTGGCGGCGTTGGTCTTGGACTCGCCGGGGCCGAAGGGGCAGAACTCCGCGATCCAGGGGGCGGTCTTCCAGCGGTCCGAGATCTGTGCCCAGTCGCTCGGGCGGTCGGTCCACTGCTTCATGAAGCCGTCCTGCGCCAGGCAGTCCCAGCGCAGGCCCACCGGCAGCGTGGTGGTGGTCTGCTGGAAGAACGCGTACTGCAGCGTGTCCAGGTTGGCATGCGGGATGAACATCGCATGCTGCGCATCCGGGAACCTGTCGAAATGCATCTGCGCAATGCTGCGCTTGGTGGCGTTGGAGGCCGGGGTGATGCCTTGGGTTTCCAGGGCCGGTGTGTAGACCACGTTGCTGGTGCTCATGGCCCACTCGCCGTATTGCCCGTACAGGCCCACGTCGATCCAGGCCAGGTCCGACGTGTCGCCCAGCGCGGCGGCCACGGCCTGCAGCAGGGCCTGCATGCGCTCCAGCACATAGGGGTGGTTCCAGTTGGGCACCAGCGTGGGAGGCAATGCGGGCGCGGGCGGGGTGGGGGCGGGCATCGGGGCCGCCCACACGCAGGCGGGGTTGGGTGCCGAGCATTGCGGCTGCGCCGTGCCCGCACCGTGCAGGTAGGTGGGCACGTCCAGCGTGTTGGTGCCGTAGCCGCGCATGGCCTGGATGCGAAACGCAAACTGCCGCCCAGCGGCCCGGGCGGCATCGCGCGCGGCCACCAGGTTGCCGAGGGTGTATTGGCCGGGTGTGTTGCCTTCCAGGTCTTTCCAGAGGTAGCGCTGGTAGGCGGCCTGGGGTGGTGCCGATTGTGCGAGCGGCACGTCACCCGGGTCCGAGCGCCACTGGTAGTAGCCCCGGCCGGGGTTGGGGGTCAGGTCGCTGGCGATGGCCAGGGGCGCGAGCAGGGAGTTCACTGAAACCACGCTCCATCCCGCGCTGGGCGGGGGGGGCTCCGGAGGAGGTGGCGGTGGTGGTACCGAGGGTGGCTGCGACGGCGGCGGCGATGGGGGTGGTGCAGACGGGGGCTGCACCGGCGGTGCCGTGGGGGCCGGCGGGGGGGGTTCCGGCGTGGGCCCTGGTGCGGGCGCCGTGCCTGGGGCTGGCGTGGGAGTGGGAGTGGGTGCCTCGTTGGCGTCCCCGCCGCCACAGGCCGCCGCAAACAGGGCGGCCGCCAGGGCCGTGAGCCGCGCCATGCGGACGGGGTTCAAGGTGCTGAAGGTGTTCATGGACGCCATTTTTTGAATGAAATTGGGCTCTAGCGCTTATCTGATAAGCGCTAGCAGCTATTGTTTTTGATGTGATCTGTCCGGCGCGGTGGTCTCGGCTTCCGGGATCACCGTCAACCGCAGTGCATCTCCCTCCAGCGTGTAGGCGAAGGTGTAGCGGCCCGGCTCCAGGGTGGCGCGGCCTTGTGGGAAGGAGGTGTCGGTCACGTCGGTGAGCTGGCGCTGGGCCAGCTGGATGCGGGTCTTGCGGTAGTGCGCCAGCGTGGCCGGAACGGCGTGCCACCGGCTGGTCTGGCCGGGCCGCAAGGGACCCAGGTCCACATCGCTGCGGGTGCGCGGCAGGCCTTGCCAGACATGCTCGAACACCTCCTGGCTGTTGTTGCGTACGCGCAGCCACACCGTGGGGTGGTCCTGCGCGTGGGCCAGTCCGGGTGCCAGCACGGGCAGCAGCCGCAGGAGTGTGCGACGCATCATTCCGAATCCTTCAGGCTTTGCAGGTCCCTGCTCAGGTCGCACACCCGCGCGCGTCGGCGTTCCAGCGCAGCACCGGCGATGTTGAGCGCGGCCGATGTGCCCTGGTCGGCATGCAGCATGGCGTCCCACTGGCCCTGCGCGGTGTCGAACGCCAGCCATGCGCGCTGCGCCGCACGCAGGGCGTCACGCCGGGTCGGGCCAGCGGCCTTGAGGGCCTGGGCGTAGACGCGGTTGAGCTCCTTGTCCCACGCGGCGTAGGCGGCCGACTGCGCGTCACGCAGGTCCACCGTCACGCCCCCGCTGCGTTCGGCGGCCGCAGCCTGGGCCTTGTCGATGAGGTGGGCAGAGGTCTGGCCGCAGAAGTGTTCGGCGGCGTGGGCTGTGTGTGTCCCGGCGGCCAGCAGGGTGAGTGCGGCCAGCAGTGCAAGGGTGGTGTTGTACAAGGGCTGGTGCAGGGGATGTTGCATGGGAGGCCTTCTTTCTGGCGTTCTTCTCTTTTCAGGGGGAGTGCACGGAGCTCATGCGCCCACCCACAGGAGCGCTGCCAGGGTGGACAGCAGCGCGAGCACGGTGAAAGCGACTACCGCGCCACCGCTGGCCGCTGCCACGCTGACCACGGTGGACCAGCCGCGCGCCTGGCCCCAGTGGGCAAGGTGGCGAGCAAGCCCCAGCGCGGCGAGCCAGCCCAGCACCAGCAGCACGGCCAGGCCGCCCAGCAGCTTTTCGCCCTGGGTGGAGTTCATCCCGTTGCTGCCGAGCAGTGCCGTAAACATGAAAAACAGCGCGGGCAGCAGATTGGCAGCGCCCGCCAGGAGCATGGTGAGGGTCGTGGCTGACATGCGGTGGGCCTGCGGCTTACTCCGTGACGGCGTAGCTCAGCACATCCAGCGACTGCGTGTGCTGGGGGTTGCCCGAGATCCAGTCCGCACGGGCGATCACCGTGTACACCCTGCCCTGTTCCAGCTTGCCGCCAGGTTGCAGGGCGGCGGTGCGCGGGTCTACGTAGAGCATGGCCGTGAACCCTTCGGCGCTGCGAAGCAGCACGGCCTGCTTGCCGTTTTTCACCTTGATATCGTTCACCCAGGCCGCCTTGTTGCCGGTGGGCGGGTTCAGGCTCTCCACGGTACCCGACAGGCGCACGATCTTGCGCCAGACCTTGCTGTCCTTCGGGTTGGTGACCTTGCCGCTTTCTGCGGCATCGGCCTTCTGAATGTCGCCCAGCGACTGGAAGGCGATGGTCCAGTCCGCGTGGCTGGTATCGCGGCGCAGGTGGTCGGCGGCGAGCATCAGGGTTTCCGTCCAGCCCCCGCAGGCGTTCTTCTTCTTGCACAGCGGCCAGGCCGTGCTGATCCAGCGCTTGAGCTGCTCGGCCTTGTCCTGGTGGCCGTCCATCTCCAGCGCCACGCCCGCGCCCAGCACGGCGGCGGCCTGGTTCTGCTCGGGCGCCACCACCAGCACGGCGCCGTTGCCCACATCGAGCTTGCCTACGCGCAGCTGGCGCATCATGGCGTGGGCATATTCATTGGCGCTCTTGCCGCCCAGGTCTTTCACCAGCAGGGTGACGATCTCCACGCCCGTTTTCTGCGCGTGCTCGTACATCTGCTTTTCAAACTGAGCACGGATGGCCGGGTCCAGGATTCCGAACTCGTCGTAGATGAACTGGGTGCCCTTGGACGGGATGGCGGCCGCGTCCACCTTGGGCAGGGTTTCGGCCGCGGTGGCCAGGGCTGGGGCGGGCGTCCTGGCCGAGGGGACCGCCGGTGCTGCCGTGGGCGCCGGGGCCTTGGCCACCGTGGTAGCCGGTGCCGGGGCGGGTGATGCGGCAGCCGGTGCCGGTGCAGCGGGTGCAGCCGCTGCGGTGCGCACCGGCAATCCGCCAGAGCACTGCGGCCCACCGCCTTGCAGCTCGCAGGCTTCTGTCCAGCCGCTGGCAATGGCGGCCAGGCGCTTCTTGCGGCCGGGGTGGGTTTCGCCGTCCTTCTCGGGGATCAGCGTGGCAATGGCGCGCTGGGCATCGGCCAGCGGCGCGCCCATCTTGTAGAGCACAAAGCCGCTGAACTTGTCCGACTCCAGCTCGATGGGTGGCTGGCTGCCGCCGGGCACGATGGTGTGGCCCGAGAGGTGGTGCCCGATCTCGTGGGCCATGATGCTCACAGGCGCCCAGTTGTTGGATTTGGTGGCCTGAATGACTTCGCCCATGAAGGCCGGGTTGTAGGCAATCACGCGGCGCGGCACCTTGTCAGGCCCCTGCATGATCACCGCCGCCGCGTTGGGCACCTTGCCCTCCACCACCACAAAGTTGGCGGGCAGGCCGGTGTATTTCATGATCTCGGCCACCACCTGTTTGCCGGTGCCGCCGCCCTTGGACAGGTCGGGTGGCGAGAAGGCCAGTGGGCTGCCGTCGTACGAGCAGGCCTGCAGCGTAGCGGCCAGCTCAGCCGCCAGCTGGGCCTTGCTGGGCTTGACCACGGCAGCCGTCTTTTGGGCCATGGCCAGGCCGCCCACGGCCAGGCCCAGCATGGTGGCGCAGGCGAAGGCGACAGGGCGAACAATGCGGTGTTTCATGGGGATGGGTTCCTTGGGTTGGGATCAGTGAATGCGGTGGCCGGTTGCGCTGCGTGTTGCGCGCAGCCGTCGAAACTGGCGCGCCCCAAGCCAGGGCGGCCGAGCAACGGCCGCCCCGCAGTGAGGGCCGCGTCCCCCTGCCCGCATTGCGTAGCAATGCGAGAGCGGGGGGGAAGGCGCCGAAGGCGACTCAGGGGGTGTCTCATGCTGTCACGAGGGCCGCCACGCGCAGCACGCGCTGGGCCAGTTCGGCCTGGCCGCGTGTGCCGGTCTTGGCGTACAGGCTGGCCAGCTGGGAGCGCACGGTGGGCATCTTCACGTGCCGGTTGTCGGCCATTTCGCGCGGGGTCATGCCCTGCAGCAGCAGGGGCAACAGGGCGGCTTCGGCGGGGGTCAGGCCATAGAGCGCGCTGCACACCGACACCGTGGCGCCCGCGTGGGGTGGTGCCTCGGGCACCAGGATGAACTGGGCCAGCGGTTCGGCGGCGGGCCCCGGGCCATTGCGCAGCGGCGCGGCCAGTGCCACCAGCGTCCCCGGCGCGGTGTCGTTCTGGGTCTGCAGCCGGGCCGAGACGGGCGAGCGTGTGCTCAGGCTGGCGGTGAGCAGTGGCGTCAGCCCGGGGTGGATCTGCGCCAGCTGCAGGGGCTGGCGCGCCTGCCAGCCCGTGGCGTTGCGCAGCAGGATGCGGCATTCGTCCTCCACCCCCAGCCAGGCACGGGCGTGTTCGTTCAGGTAGCGCACCTCGCCACGCTGGTTCACATGCATCAGCCCCAGCGGCAGCTGGTCCAGCGTGCGCTCCAGCGCACTGCTGTGGCGGCGGGCCTGCTGCAGGCGGCGCTGGGCGCGCATGAGGCTGCGCACCCAGGGCGTCACGGTGCGCAGCCGGGCAAATTGCTCGGGCGTGAACTCGTTCTGGCCCAGGTCGTTGTACATCGCCAGCACGTGCATGCCCACCTCGGGCGAGGCCTCCACGATGCTGTTGACCATGGCATCGATGCCCAGGGGCTTGAGGTAGTCGGCATAGAACGCGCCACGGCGCAGGGCTGGGGTGCTGACGAGCTGCTGGCTCAGCGAACCGCCGCGTGCCAGCGCCTCACCCTGCTGGCGCACGAGTGCTTCGCTCCACGCATCGCTGCCCTGGATCAGGTTCGCATAGCGCGCCAGAAAATCATCGGGCATGCCCCATTGGTAGGCGGCCAGCGGGTCGTCCGAGCCGGGCAGGGGGCAAAACAGCACCACCTTGTGGCTGCCCAGCGATTCGCCCACGCGGTGCAGCAGGCGCTCCACCATGCCGGGCTCGCCCAGGGCCTCCAGGCTTTCGGCCATCAGGGTCTCGAAACCCGGTATTCCCACAGGCTGCGGGTCCCGCTCTTCACCGCTCAATGGGTGCCTCCTCATCAGGTTGAATGAACTGCGCCGGATGGTAGGGTTGATGCCTGCGCCGCAACATCATTCAGGTGAAGGATGTGGCTGCGGCCCGACAGGTTTTCATGAACTTGTTCACGCTTTTCACGCGCCCATTTGCCACAGCACGAGTTCGACCACTGCGCGGGCATAAAGCTGGGTGGCCTGCCACTTGAGCGCCGCGAACAGCGCACCGGCCAGCAGCAGCCGCCAGCCATCGCGCCGCCAATCCAGCACCAGAAACTGCCGCAGCGCCACCACGAGCATCAGCGTCTGCAGCGCCGTCATGTACCAGGGCGACCAGGCCTTGTGCCACTTGAGCAGGCCGGGAGACGGCGCCAGCACCAGCGGCAGCTGGTTGACCATCTGCAGCGCAATGAACACCGCCTGGCAGTACAGCGCCAGGGCCAGCAGCTCGGCCACGTTGTAGCCCCACCGGCGGAAGACCAGCCACATGCTGGTAAATGCCGCCACTGCGCCCAGCGAGAACGACCACTTGGAATACCCGGCGACCAGGGCGACCAGGGCGACCATGCGCTGCGCCTCTTCGCTGGGCAGCTCGGGCCGCAAGTAGTCGGTGTGGCCCAGCACGATCAGCAAAAAGCCGATGGACAGGAACAGCAGTGTGAGCGGGTGCGGATGGTCCTTGCGCTGGCCCAGCACGTATTCGCGTGCGGTGGTGCCGGGCTGGGGCAGCACGCGCAGTGCGTTGCGGAGGGTGTTCCATTCAAACCAGCGAAAACGCTCCCACGCTTCCTTGCGCACGGTGCTGCTGCCCATGCGCGCGGCCTTTTTCTGCCCGCACTGCGCGCAAAACGGGCCAGAGAGCGCCGCGCCGCAGTTCAGGCAGGCCTGGGTGTCGAACAGCGCGTCGCTGACGGTGGTGGGAGTGGGCTGGGGCGGACGGGGAATCACAAGGAAGGAACGGCGCAGGCCGGGCTGGGGTGTGCTGCGGATCGTAGGCTGTGGCCCGGCAGCCGCCATCGTTCACATGAACGACGATGAGCGACGGCGCTGCGTGGATTTGCTATGTTTTGTGTAGCTATTAGAGCTTGATGGATAAGCGCTAGCGCCCAAAGAACCTTAAAACTTCTTGCGATGCAATGCCCCCATGCCCAGCGTGGCCGCCGCGAGCGACAGCAGGATCAGCGCCCATTCACCCAGGGTGGGCACGGCGGTGGCGCCGACGGGGGGAACGTTGGGCGCGTTCACCGTGAAGTCGCAGGTGGCCGTGGGTGGGTTGGCGGGCCGGGGGCCCACCTGGTACAGCCAGGTGTTGGGGCGGGCCGGGTCATCGACCATGCGGACGTTGCCGCCGCAGTTGCCGCGGACCGTGCTGCCCACGGGGAGTGGCGGCGAAACGGCGCAGACCTGTTGGGGGCCGGGCACCGGGAAATCGGTGCAGGTAATGGTGAACGCGCCGGGCGGGTTGCTGATGGTGTTGATGGTGGCCCACTGGGCCTGGGCGCTTCCTGCGGCTAGGCAGGCGCTGACGGACACGGAGCGGAACAGGGCAACGCGGAAAATGCGGCAGCGGAGTTTCATGGGTGCGAGGCTTGGAAAAAAATGGACCATGCCGCCCGCTGGCGCGAGCGGCGACACGCAGGGACTGTAGAAAGCCCCGGCGCCCTTGCCCATCCGCTACCTGGAGGAGCCTCGCTCGCTATGTTCTCATTCGGGTAGATGATGACGGCAGCCAGGGGCGGCTCCTACGATCCGCCGCTTTCTATGAAACACATGGCCTGTGCGAAGCCGGGTGCCTGCGTCCGGCCCGCCTGCCTGCCTTTTGCAAAAGGTGACGGGTAGGGGGCAAACGCTGGGGCAGCTTTCCGGCGGGAGCAGGCTCTGCATGAAGGGAATGGGTTTGCATCCTGCTTTTTGCGATCTGCTGGCATCGGTGTCGGACGGCACCCGGTTTGGCGACATGCTGGCCCGCTACGCCGCCAGCTTTCGCGCGGACCTGCTCGGCGGAGCCTTCCTGGCCAGCGATCTGGACCAGCTGGCGCAGTGGGGCGCGGAGTTTGCCGCGCACCCCGAGGTGGACTACTGGCTGCAGTCGCCATCGAGCGACGGCGCGCCCGCGCTGCTGGCGATGGGCGTGACGCCCGAGGCGGCGCAGCGCTATGCCACGCACTTTCGCCTGCAAGACCCGCTGTGGGACGACGCCATGGCGCAGCGTGCGCGCACCGGCCCGTCGGGTGCCTGGGTGGCCACGGATGCGCCCGTGCACGCCACGCGCGGCTTTCGCCGCAGCGAGATCTACAGCGACTTTCTGCGCGAGTACGGCATCGGCACCCGCATGTTTGGCGGCAGCCAGGGCGCGTCGCACCCGGTGGGCAATTTGTTCATGTCGGTGTACCGCCAGGGGGACGACGAGGGTTTCACACCGGAGGAAGTCGCGCGTTTTCGCGCAGAGTTTGGCGGCGTGCAGCGCGCGGCCTTTCTGCACCGCGAGATGGTGGCGCTGCGCGCGCGCACCCAGGGCCTGGAGTCGCTGATGGAGCAGATGCCCATGGGCCTGCTGTTCTTTGACACCGCCGGCCGCCTGCTGCACGCCAATGCACGCGCCCGGCTGCTGAGCGCCCGGCCCGATAGCGTGGCCCTGCGCACGCTGCTGCGCAGCCCGGTGCTGGCCAGCACGGCCGATGCCGCGCTGCGCGCGCTGTTCCAGCAATCGCTGCAGGGCCGCAGCGGCTGTGTGGAGCTGCCCAGCACCGAGGGCGGCTTGCTGCTGGTGACGCTGCCCCTGAGCGACCTGGCCGCGCTGGGCCTGAGCCACCGCGCGCCGGGCGTCGCTTGGGTGGTGCTGGAGCGCAGCCTGTGCAGCGAGGCCGCCGTCGCCCTGGCCCGCCAGGCCTACCGCCTGAGCCCGTCCGAGGCCGACCTGCTGCTGGCGCTGATGCGCGGCCAGACCCCGCAGGATTTTGCCGACGCACGCGGCTCGCGCATCTCGACCGTGCGCACGCAGATGAGCGCGCTGCTGGCCAAGACGCGCACCCAGCGCCAGCAGGATCTGGTGGCGCTGGTGGCCCGGCTGATGCTGCTGGCACCGGGCAACGTGGCACTGCAGGGGATTGCGGTGGTGTGATCTCGTGGGGAGAGGGCGGCCCGCCGGTTCATGTTGCAGTGCACTGCATAATGCGCGCACGCGGCCCGCAGGCTCTGCGGCACGGGTGGTTCATCCGCTCCCAGGGCCCGGGCCAACGTCCATACAGCCAGACAGGAGACAACCAGCCATGGCCCAGAACGTGCTCGCCGTGTACCCCGGAACCTTTGACCCCATCACGCTGGGCCATGAAGACGTGGTGCGCAGGGCCACCCAGTTGTTCGAACGCGTGATCGTGGCCGTGGCTGCGGGCCACCACAAGAAGACGCTGTTCACCCTGGAAGAACGCATCGACATGGTCCGCGAGGCGGTCAAGAACTACCCACAAGTGCAGGTCGAGGCCTTCTCGGGCCTGCTGCGCGACTTTGTCGTGGAGCGTGGCGGCAAGGCCATGGTGCGTGGCCTGCGCGCCGTGACCGACTTTGACTACGAATTCCAGCTGGCGGGCATGAACCGCAGCCTGATGCCGCAGGTGGAAACCGTGTTCCTCACCCCCAGCGACAAGTACCAGTTCATCAGCAGCACCTTTGTGCGCGAGATCGCCGTGCTCGGCGGCGAGGTGACCAAATTTGTGTCGCCCTCGGTGGAGCAGCGGCTGGCCGAGAAGGTGCGCACGCTCACGCCGCCCTGATTTTTGGCAAAAACAGCCTCTGGCGCTTATCTGGTAAGCATGAGATGCTATATAAATAGCAGCAAATTCTCTGCGGCGGCAGTGGTCACGCCACGGCCTCCAGGCGGCGCGCCACCTCCGCCGCCTCGGCCCGCAGGGCCTCCAGCATGGGCGCCACCTCGGGCAGCGGTGGGCGGTACAGCGGCAGCACGGCCGCCACGCTGAACGGGATCGACAACGCGAGCCGCCGTACCACCAGCCGGCCATTGGCCGCAGCGGTCAGGGCCGTCAGCGGGTTGACGATGGCCAGCCCCAGGCCGTGCTCCACCATCGCGCACACGGCGGCCGCGCTGTGGGTTTCCATGCGCAGCGTGCGTGGCACGGCGGCTTCGGCAAAGCGCGCGTCAATGATGCGGCGATAGGGGTCGTCGGCCGACAGGCTCACAAAGGGCTGGTCGGCAAAGTCCGCCAGCTGCAGCACGGGTTGCCGGGCCAGGGCGTGGCTTGCGGGCAGCACGGCCACTTCGTCCAGGGTGAGCAGCACCTCGGCGCGGGTGCCGGGCGGGGCTGCGGTCTGCTCGCACAGGCCCAGGTCAAAACGCTGGGCGCTCATCCATTCTTCGAGCAGCGGCGAATCCTGCGGCGTGACCGACAGGCGCGCGTGGGGCTGCCCCTGCATCAGCCGCGCCGCCGCGCCGGGCAGCAGCGCATGCGCCAGCGCGGGCAGGCATAGCACTGCCAGCTGCACGGCGTCGGGCCGGCCCAGCGCCACGGCGCGGTCCACCACGCGCTCCAGCCCCTGCCACGAGCGCTGTACCTCGTCCCACAGGGCCAGTGCCCGCGCATTGGCGCGCAGGCGGCCCTGTATGCGCTCGAACAGCGCATAGCCCAATAACGATTCAAGCCGGGCCAGCTCGCGGCTCACCGTGGGCTGCGAGCTGTGCAGCAGGTCGGCGGCGCCGGTGGCGCTGCCAGCGGTCATCACGGCGCGGAACACCTCGATGTGCCGGTGGGTGATGCGGTGGGCCAGTGCGGTGTCGGTCATGGGCAAAGCATATCCATATTGAATAGAGGATGTAAATCAAAGCATTCGACCAAATACCTTGGAAAGGGCATCATCCGCGCTTCCCTTCAGTCATGACTTACGCAAAACAGGGTTCAGGCAAGCGGTTCACCCCAGGGCGAGGCGGTTGTTGCATCCCGATTTGCGTAAGTCCTATCAGTCTTTGTGCCTTCGGAGTCCCTATGTCCAACCCCTTCTCGCCCGCCCAGCTGTGGTCCCTGGCCGACCAGTTCGGCACCCCCTTGTGGGTGTATGACGCGGCCACCATCCGCCAGCGCATTGCGCAGGTGTCCAATTTCGAGACCATCCGGTTCGCGCAGAAGGCCTGCTCCAACATCCACATCCTGAAGCTCATGCGAGAGCAGGGCGTGAAGGTGGATGCGGTTTCGCGCGGCGAGATCCTGCGTGCGCTGGCGGCCGGCTACACGGCCGGCGGAGAGCCGTCGGAGATCGTCTTTACCGCCGACCTGTTCGACGCCGCCACGCTCGACTGCGTGGTGGAACACGGCGTGCCGGTCAACGCTGGCTCGATCGACATGCTGCACCAGCTGGGCGCGCGCTCGCCGGGCCATGCGGTGTGGCTGCGCATCAACCCCGGCTTTGGCCATGGCCACAGCAACAAGACCAACACCGGCGGCGAGCACAGCAAGCACGGCATCTGGCACACCGACCTGCCTGCAGCGCTGGCGGCGATCAAGCAGCACGGCCTGAAGCTGGTGGGCCTGCACATGCACATCGGCTCGGGCGTGGACTACAGCCACTTGCAGGAGGTGTGTGGTGCGATGGTCAACCTGGTGCGCACGGCGCATGCGGCCGGGCATGACCTGCACGCCATCTCGGCCGGTGGTGGCCTGTCCATCCCCTACCGCGGTGGCGACCCGGTGGTCGATACGCAGCATTACCACGGCCTGTGGGACGCCGCGCGCCAGCAGGCTGAGGCCATCGTGGGCCACAAGCTGGGCCTGGAGATCGAGCCCGGCCGCTATCTGGTGGCCGAATCCGGCGTGCTGCTGGGCCAGGTGCGCGCCACCAAGAACGCGGGCAACAACCACTTTGTGCTGGTCGATACCGGCTTCAATGAACTCATGCGCCCCTCGATGTACGGCAGCTACCACGGCATGAGCCTGCTGCGTCGCGATGGCTCAACGGCGGCAGAGCAACCCACGGTGGTGGCGGGGCCGCTGTGCGAATCGGGCGACGTGTTCACCCAGGGCGACGGCGGCGTGGTGCTGCCACGGGACCTGCCCGCCGCCCAGGTGGGCGATCTGCTGGTGATCCACGACACCGGGGCCTATGGCGCATCGATGTCCTCCAACTACAACACGCGTCCGCTGATTGCCGAGGTGCTCGTTGACGATGGTCAGGCGCGCCTGATCCGCCGCCGTCAGACGGTGGACGAACTGCTGGCGCTGGAACAGGGGCTTTGATCGTGCTGTGGGGCGGGTGCCGCTCCCACAGCCGGTAGGCGCGCGCCTACGGCCACGCGCCGTGCTGGCGCACACGGGCGGGAAAAGGAGGGCCATACAGTGAAATCACTTATCCCCTTCAACCCTTTTCAGGAGATCACTATGCCCATCATTGCCTGGCTGCTCGGCGTCCCACTGTCCGTTGTTCTGTTGCTCATGCTGTTCGGCGTGTTCTGATCCTGCCCCGCAAGGGGATTGCCAAAAAAGCCGCAGGGCGCCTATCCATGGTGCCCTGCGGTTTTTTTGCTGGGCATGCCTTTCGCCAAGGTCGTGCGTCCGTTCGTCCGCTTGCCATGCCAACCCGGGCTCCAGGGAACGAGAGAAGCCGCTAAGCTGGCCTTTCGCCCTATTTTCAACGGAGCGACGAGGCCCCGGCTGCCTCGCGCCACGCACGGCGCGCGGGCGGGTAGAGGCCACTTTGCCCACCCCTGGAGCCGCCATGGACGCCGAAGAACAGACCATTGTCGAGCTGGACTACCCCGGCGAATACCTGAGCCGCCTGGGCTGTGCCGAAACCAAGACCTGCAAGATCCGCCTGTCCCGCAAGGGCCAGGGGCTGCTGGCCCGCATGTACGCCCGCAAGGGCTACAGCATGCAGGCCACCTTGTCGCACGACTGCGACTTGAGCAGCCTGGTGGTGCAGATTGATGGGCAGTCGCAGGGGACGATTTCGGTCCGCATGGATGACGGGCACCTGGCGGCCGAGGAGCAGTACCCCGAGTTCATCGCCGAACTGCGCCAGCGCGGCGCGCGCATCTGCGAGATGGGCAAGCTTGCAATGGACCCCGGGGTGCGTTCCAAGCATGTGCTGGGTGCCATCTTCCACATTGCGTGGATCGTGGCCTTCCGCGCCCGGCGCGCCACCGACATCGTCATCGAGGTGAACCCGCGCCACGCCCCGTTCTACCGGCGCATGCTGTGTTTTGACCAGATCGGCCCCGAACGCATGTGCGAGCGTGTGGGTGCGCCCGCCGTGCTGCTGCACATCGGCGCCGACAAGGGGCGCCGCCTCATCGACCAATTTGGCGGCCAGCCCAAGCTGGCCAGCGTGGAGCGCAGCTTCTACCCCTATTTCTTCCACCCGGACGATGAAGAGGGTCTGCTGCGGCGCCTGTCGGTGGGGTAGCCGTCAGGTCTTGCGCGGGGCCTCTACCGTCAGAGCTCGCCCCGGGGGCAGCGCCCCATGAGCTGCGCCACGGCCTCGGCAGGTTGCAGGCGGCCGTCAAGCAAGGCCACGGCGGCCTCGGCGATGGGCATGTCCACACCCAGGGTCTGTGCGCGCTGCACCACGGTGCGGGCGCTGTAGACGCCTTCCGCCACATGGCCCAGGGATTCCAACGCCTGCGCCAGGGTCTGGCCCTGTGCCAGCAGCATGCCCACGCGCCGGTTGCGCGACAGGTCGCCGGTGGCGGTCAGCACCAGGTCGCCCAGGCCGGACAGGCCCATGAAGGTGTCGGGCCGCGCGCCCAGCGCCAGGCCCAGCCGCGTCATCTCAGCCAGGCCGCGCGTGATGAGTGCGGCGCGGGCGTTGAGACCCAGCGCAAGCCCGTCGCACAGGCCGGTGGCAATCGCCAGCACGTTCTTCACCGCGCCCCCCACTTCCACGCCCACGATGTCTTCGTTGGCATACACGCGCACGCTCGGGCTGTGAAAGGCGCTGACCAGTGCATCGCGCACCTGCGCATGGGGGCTGGCTGCCACCAGGGCGGTGGGCTGCCCCAGGGCGACTTCCTGCGCAAAGCTCGGGCCGCTGAATACGCCTGCTATTAAATAAGGAGCTACTTGCGCCTGTACTTCGTGCGCCAGCAGCCCAAAAGATGCTGAATTGGCACCGGCAGGCACCGCCTCGAAGCCCTTGCACAGCCAAGCCACAGGTGCCGTACACCCGCGCAGCGCCAGGAGCATGCCGCGCAGGGCGGCCATGGGCGTGGCCACGATGACCAGGTCTGCACCGGGCAACAGTGCGCGGAAGTCGCCATCGACCACTGAGAGGGACGGGGGGAGGGCAATGCCCGGCAGGTAGCGGGCGTTTTGTGCCTGGGCGCGCATGCTTTGCGCCTGGGCTGCATCGCGGCCCCACAGGGTGACCGCGTGCCCGGCAGGGTGCTGGGCTGCGCTCATGGCGACCGCAGAGCCCCAGGCACCAGCGCCCAATACTATGATTTTCATAGCTGCTTGCGCTTATCTATCGTGCGGTAGAGGCCAAAAATAGCATTGATTTCAAGGGCCCACTGCGCTGTGCTTCGTCGGCCGTCCGTGGAACCGGCGTGGCCCAAGCGCGGTAGCCGCGGAACTGGCTTTGCCAGGCCGCTGGCTGCGTCCCCCTCCCGTAGCGCGCAGCGCGTAGAGAGAGGGGGAAGGCGCGAAGCGACTCAGGGGGCGTTTTACATCACTGCGTGATGATGGGCGAGGCTTGGCCGGCGGCCTGCGCTTGCTGCTGTTCGTACATGGCCTGGAAGTTGATTTCGGCCAGGTGGACGGGCGGGAAGCCAGCGCGGTTGATCACGTCGGCCACGTTGCCGCGCAGGTACGGGTACACGATCTGTGGGCAGGCGATGCCCATGATGGGGCCCATCTGGTCTTCGGGCACGTTGCGGATTTCGAAGATGCCGGCCTGCTTGGCTTCGACCAGGAACACGGTCTTGTCCTTGATCTTGGTCTGCACGGTAGCCGTCACGGCCACTTCAAAAATGCCTTCGGCCACGGGAGTGGCTTCCACACCCAGCTGGATGTCCACGCTGGGTTGCTCTTGTTCGAGCAGGATGCCGGGGGAATTGGGTTGCTCCAGCGACAGGTCCTTGAGGTAGACGCGTTGGATCTGGAACACGGGGTTTTCTTGATCGGCCATGGTGAAGTCTCTTTGAGCTTACAAAATTGCTAGCAAAACAAAACCCGCAGGGGAGCAGCTCCCGCAGCGGGCACATGGGGCTGCATTATGCAGCGCCCGGGGAGGGGGTCAGGCGCCCAACAAGGGCATGAGCTCGCCACGGCTGTCCAGCGCCACCAGATCGTCGTGGCCTCCCACATGGGTGTCACCGATGTAGATCTGCGGCACCGTGCGGCGGCCGGTGATCTCCATCATGTGGCTGCGCGCGGCGGGGTCGGTGTCGATGCGGATCTCCTCGATCTGCTCCACGCCCTTGGACTTGAGGATCTGCTTGGCCCGGATGCAATAGGGGCAGACGGCGGTGGTGTACATCTTCACGGGTTGCATGGTGGACCTTCTTCTTTCTTCCTGTGGGGCTAAAAATCAGTGGCAAGACTATCGCGGACCCAATAACTGGGGGCGGATCAGGCTTTTTCCACAGGCAGGCTGGCTTCGCGCCAGGCCTTCAGGCCACCAGCGAGCGACTGGGCGTTTTCGTAGCCCAGCTTTTTGGCAATGGCGACGGCGCGGTTGGAGCGGGCGCCACTGGCACACACCAGCACCACGGGCAGGGCCTTGTTCTTGACCACGGTGGGCAGGCGCTCTTCGAGCTGGCCCAGGGGCACGTTCTTGGCTCCGTTCACGTGGCCGGCGGCGAATTCCTCGGTTTCGCAGACGTCGATGACCACCGCTTTTTCGCGGTTGATGAGCTGCACGGCGCGCGCTGGCGTCAGCGAGCCGCCACTGGCGTTCTTGAGGACCGGCCACAGCAACATGCTGCCCGAAGCCAGTGCAACGAGGAACAGATACCAGTTATCAATAATGAATTTCACGAAGCTTCCTTGGGTTGGCGAACAGCGTAATTCTAGAATGCTGGGTTTTGGCCCGCATTTTTTTGACCTGCCTTTCCTGGGGAAACCATGTACAAGCTCGTTCTGATTCGCCACGGCGAATCCACCTGGAACCTTGAAAACCGCTTTACCGGCTGGACCGACGTGGATCTCACGCCCACCGGTGTTTCCCAGGCCATGTCGGCCGGCAAGCTGCTCAAGGCCGAGGGCTACGAGTTCGACCTGGCGTTCACCAGCGTGCTCAAGCGCGCCATCCACACCCTGTGGTACACGCTGGACGAAATGGATTGCACCTGGCTGCCCGTTGTCAAGGACTGGCGCCTGAACGAGCGCCACTACGGTGCCCTGCAGGGCCTGAACAAGGCCGACATGGCCAAGCAGTACGGCGACGAGCAGGTGCTGGTGTGGCGCCGCAGCTATGACACCCCGCCGCCAGCGCTGGAAGCCACCGACCCCCGCAGCGAGCGCAGCGACCGCCGCTACGCCGCTCTGGCCGAAGGCAGCGTGCCGCTCACGGAATGCCTGAAGGACACCGTGGCCCGCGTGCTGCCGTTCTGGAACGATGCCATGGCACCGGCCATCCGCTCAGGCAAGCGCGTGGTGGTCGCCGCGCACGGCAATTCCATCCGCGCCCTGGTGAAGTACCTGGACAACATCTCTGAGGCGGACATCGTGGGCCTGAACATTCCCAACGGAATCCCGTTGGTATATGAACTGGACGCCGGCCTCAAGCCCATCCGCCACTACTATCTGGGCGATGCAGAAGCGGCCGCCAAGGCAGCTGCGGCAGTCGCCTCGCAAGGCAAGGCGTAAAGCCTGGGTAAAGACGGGGAAAACCCGCCGATACCCTGTCTAAAGTGAGTGCCTGCGCGGAACTGCAGCGGGTTTGGTCCTTCCAAGGTGTATATTGGTTTTGAAGCGGTAAAGGTGTTGTATGGGCCACAAACTCAAAATTGCGGGATGGGTATCGGTTGGTGTCGTGGCTGGGGCTCTGACGACGGTTTCGTTGCAGACGGTCGCGCGTGGTGCGATGACTCCGCTGCCGCTGGAAGAAATCCAGCAGCTGTCGGCAGTGTTTGGCCTCGTAAAGACCGACTATGTCGAACCGGTGGATGACAAAAAGCTCATCACCGACGCCATCTCCGGCATGGTCGCCAGCCTGGACCCGCACTCCCAGTATTTCGACAAGAAGTCCTTCAAGGAATTTCGCGAAGGCACTTCGGGCCGTTTTGTGGGGGTTGGCATCGAAATCACCCAGGAAGACGGCTTGATCAAAGTGGTGTCGCCCATTGAAGGGTCTCCCGCCTTCCGCGCTGGCCTCAAGACCAATGACCTGATCACCAAGATCGACGAAACGGCGGTCAAGGGCCTGTCCCTGAGCGATGCCGTCAAGCGCATGCGCGGCGAGCCCAACACCAAGGTCACGCTCACCATCTTCCGCAAAGACGAGAGCCGCACCTTCCCGGTCACCATCACGCGCGAAGAGATCAAGACCCAGTCCGTCAAGGGCAAGGTGGTGGAGCCAGGTTACGCCTGGATCCGCCTGTCGCAGTTCCAGGAGCGCACGGTCGATGACTTCGTGCGCAAAGTGGAAGAGGTCTACAAGCAGGAACCCAACCTCAAGGGCCTGGTGCTCGACCTGCGCAACGATCCCGGCGGCCTGCTGGATGCGGCTGTGGCCGTGTCGGCCGCGTTCCTGCCAGAAAACGTCACGGTGGTCACGACCAACGGGCAATTGGCGGACAGCAAGGCCACTTACAAGGCCTCGCCCGACTTCTACCAGCGCCGTGGTGGGGGCGACCCGCTGCGCCGCCTGCCCGCAGCCCTCAAGTCCGTGCCACTCGTGGTGTTGGTGAATGAAGGCTCTGCGTCGGCCAGCGAGATCGTGGCGGGCGCCCTGCAGGACCACAAGCGCGCCACCATCATGGGCAGCCAGACCTTCGGCAAGGGCTCGGTGCAGACCGTGCGTCCGCTGGGGCCTGATACCGGCATCAAGCTGACCACCGCGCGTTACTACACTCCCAGCGGCAAGTCGATCCAGGCCAAGGGCATCGTGCCCGACGTGATGATCGACGAATCGGAAGAAGGCAACATCTTCGCTGCGCTGCGCATGCGCGAGGCGGATCTGGACAAGCACCTGGGCAGCGGCCAAGGCGAGGAAAAGAAGGATGAGGCCCGTGAAAAGGCCCGTGAAAGCGCCCTCAAGCGCATGGAAGAAGAAGCCAAAAAGCCTGCAGCAGAACGCAAGGCTCCAGAGTTCGGTTCGGACAAGGACTTCCAGCTCGTGCAGGCGCTCAACCAGCTCAAGGGCCGCCCTGTGCTGGTCAGCAAGACACTGGCGGAACGCAAGGACGAAAAGAAAGAAAATTGAGCTTTCACTCCCTGTGCTGAAGGCCGGATTTCCAGCGGAGTCCGGCCTTTTTTCTTGTCCTTCTTGCTCTTCTTTTCTTGAGACTCTCGCCATGACCGATGACCAGCTCCTGCGGTACTCCCGCCACATCCTGCTCGACGAGATGGGCATCGAGGGACAGGAGCAGGTGCTGGCGTCCCATGCCATCATCATCGGTGCGGGTGGCCTGGGCTCGCCTGCCGCGCTGTACCTGGCGTCTGCTGGTGTGGGGCACATCACCCTGGTGGACGACGATGTGGTGGACCTGACCAACCTGCAACGCCAAATCGCACACACCACCGCGCGCGTCGGCCAGCCCAAGGTGGTGTCTGCAGCCAGCGCCATGGCCGCCATCAACCCCGAAGTGCGGGTTACTGTGCTCCAGGCGCGCGCAGATGCCGCTGTGCTCGATACCCTGGTGCAAGACGCTTGCGTGGTGCTCGATTGCAGCGACAACTACGCAACACGCCACGCCGTCAATGCGGCCTGCGTGCGCCATCGCAAGCCCCTTGTTGCGGGGGCCGTCATCCGCTTTGATGCCCAGATCACGGTGGTGGACCCGCGCCAGGCTGCGTCGCCCTGCTACGCCTGTATTTTTCCGCCTGAGGCGGATTTTGAAGAGGTGCGTTGTTCCACCATGGGCGTGTTTGCCCCGCTGGTGGGCGTGGTGGGTGCCTTGCAGGCTGCCGAAGCGCTCAAGCTGCTTGCAGGCATCGGAACGTCACTGGCTGGGCGTTTGTTGATGCTGGATGGACGGTTCATGGAGTGGAGCACGATGAACGTGGCGCGCGCGCCGCACTGCACGGTGTGTGCTGCTCGGTAGGATTACTCCTACAGCGTCCGCGTGCGGCGGCTGGCAGAATCCGCTCAGCTGAGCCACTAAATTTGAGGCTCGACCAGCGTAAATGTGCGTTGGTAGTGAAACGGGACCCTTCTGTGAAACTCCGCACCTATATCGTTGAAGACAACGCCACCATTCGAGAGAACCTGATTGGGACGCTCGAAGAGTTGGCGTCCGTAGAGGCGGTAGGAGTCGCTGAGACCGAGGACGAGGGCAAGAACTGGCTCGCCACCCATGGTGAGCAGTGGGATCTGGCGATCGTGGATCTTTTTCTGCGCCAAGGCAGTGGGCTGGGCGTCCTGGCGGCATGCCGCTCTCGCCGCCCTGGCCAGAAGATGGTGGTGCTGAGCAACTACGCGACACCCGATGTGCGCATGCGCTGCGCACAGCTGGGGGTGGATGCGGTCTTCGACAAATCCAACGAAATTGATGCGCTGGTGGACTACTGCATCCAGCACAGCAGCAGTCCTGCGGGAATGGAAGCTGGCCAGTCCCTGTCGTCGCCTGGCCATTCGCTGTGATGCTGCGCCCTGCAGCGCGGCGGGGCTTTTTGCTTTCTACTCTTCCCGCCAGCGGGCAGAGGCAGACCCAATGACCCCGGACTGAGGCCACTGCTCCATGTCAGTCAATCAAGCGATTCTTGAGCGCGTAGTAGGTCAGATCGCTGTTGGACGACAGGCTCATCTTTTCCATCAATCGCGTGCGGTAGGTGCTCACTGTCTTGACGCTGAGCGACAAGGCCTTGGCGATATCGCCTGCCGTCTCTCCCTTGGCCAGCTTGAGGAACACCTGGAACTCGCGTTCCGACAACTGCTCGTGGGGCGGTGCGTCGTCCTTGCGATTGAGTTGCTGGGCCAGCAGTTCGGCTACGGCAGGCGTCAGGTAGCGGCGGCCCAGCGCAATGGTGCGGATTGCCTCCACGATTTCAGAGGGTTCGCACTCCTTGTTCAGGTAGCCGCTCGCGCCCTGGCGGATCAGGTTGATCGCATAGTGCTCTTCGGGGTAGCCGCTCAGAATCAGGATACCCATGTCCGGGGCCTTGGCCCGCAGCATGGCCAGCGCATCCAGCCCGCTCTGTCCGGGCATCGACAGGTCCATGAGCAGGACATCAATTTCCTTGTTGCGCACCAGGTCGATGGCTTCACGGCCGTTGGAGGCCTCGCCCTCCACCCGCAGATCCACATGCTCGGACAGGAACTGCCGCAGCCCGGAACGAACTATCGCGTGGTCATCCACAATGCCAATCTTGATCATCGATCTTTCTTTCGCAGGGCGGTGATGCCGCTCCTGATGTTTGTTGGTTGGAAAGCTTCTCCGGCACGTCACCCCTGTTGGCAGGGTGGTGCCCGGGTCTTCACACATTATCCAGAATACCGCGTATGAGTCTTAAAGAAAACACCCGCATCTGGCTGCCCAAGGTCCGCAAGATGGCCTTGAGCCTGCCCATGGCGTTGCTGGCGGCGATGGTGCTGGTGGGTATCAACGAAACGGGTCACATGCGCTCACAAGATGCCGTGGAGCAGATGAGCCACGGTCAGAACACGCGCAAGGCCGTCAACCTGTTGCTGCAGAGCATGCTGGACGCTGAAACCGGGCAGCGTGGCTACCTGCTCACGGGCAACGAGACTTATCTGGAGCCTTACGACAAGGCGGTGGCTACCGTGCAGACCAACCTGGACGGCTTGCGCGGGCTGTTCATGGATGCCCCCGAAGACATGCAGGAATTTGCGCTGCTGTCGCGGCAGATATCCCGCAAGCTCGCGGAGATGGAACTGAGCCTGCGTTTGCGTCGGCAGGGCAATGAAGATGCCTGGAAGTTCATCCTGCATACCGATGTGGGCAAGGAGCACATGGAGGCCATCCGCAAGCACGCGCTGGAGCTGATTGCCCGCAGCGACATGCACGTGAAACACGGCCAGGACCAGATCGAGCAGTCGCTCATGCTGTCGCGCATTGGCATTGCCACGGTGACGGTCATTGGCTTGCTGGCTTTCTACATGTATCTGCGCCAGGCGCAGGCGCTGCAGGTCGTCAACCAGCGCGAACAGGCCCTGCTGGAGCGCGAACGGGACCGCCTCGAAGGTCTTGTAAAGGCCCGTACCGCAACGCTTTCCGAGCTGGCAAACCATCTGCAGCAAGTACGTGAAGATGAGCGTGGGCACCTTGCGCGCGAGCTGCACGATGAGCTGGGTGCGCTGCTCACTGCGGCCAAGCTGGATGTTGCGCGGCTCAAGTCCAGGATTGACACCAACGCCCCCGAGGTGGCAGAGCGGCTCAAGCACCTGACCGAAACGCTCAACAGCGGCATTGCGCTCAAGCGTCGCATCATTGAAGACCTGCGGCCCTCATCGCTTTCCAACCTTGGCTTGACAGCTGCCATCGAGATTCTCACGCGCGAATATGCAGAACGCGCAGGTATTGAAGTGGAAACGAGCCTGGAAACGGTGCAGTTGCCTGATGCCTCGCAACTCACGGTGTATCGCATGGTGCAGGAGGCGCTGACCAACATCGGCAAATACGCCAAGGCCAGCAAGGTGCTGGTGTCGGTACACGGGTACCCCACGCATGTGGCAGTCCAGGTGCGCGACGATGGCGAGGGATTCGATCCCGCCACGGTGCGTCCTACTTCGCATGGGCTGTCGGGAATGCGCCACCGCGTGGAGTCTGCGGGCGGCAGGCTGTCCATCACCTCGCGCCCAGGCAATGGCACCCTGGTCTCTGCCGTGCTCCCGCTGCAGCGCCATGGCGCCGAGGCGTCGTCGCAGCCGCCCTCTCTGGCCGCTTGACCTAGCGGCCTTGGGCCAGGGATAGCGAGCCGCAGCGCTCCGTCCTACAGGCGGCCCGCTGCACCGCCGACAGGCTGGCGCGCCGGGCACCGGCATCTTTGACTCTCCATCCTCCTTACAGTGGTTTCCAGGCGCTGAAATTCATGTGCCAACCCACCCGCCGGTAACCGGCCCCCTCAAGAGGAGAAGGAGAAAGAAATGTTGCACTACGCAGTTGTTTTTCTGGTGATCGCGCTGATCGCAGCCCTGTTCGGCTTTGGCGGTATTGCTGCCGGTGCCGTGGGCATCGCCAAGATTCTGTTCTTCGTGTTCGTCATCATGGCGGTTGTGACCTTTGTACTGGGTCTGCTCAAAAAGGGCTGACGCCCCGGCCGTGAAACCAAGCATTCCGCATCTACCCCTTCAAGGAGTTTCCGCATGAGTATCCAGACCGCTACCGACAAAGTTGCCAACGGCGCACGCCATCTCGCAGATGATGTGCTGCAAAGCGCCCAAGACGCCGTGCAGTCCACCCGCACGGCCGCCAACACCTCGCTGGAAAAAGCAGAAGAAGGCGTACGTGCCCTTCGCAGCCAGACCGACCCCGTCATTGACGACTTGGCAGCGCGTGCCCAGGATCTGGCAGCCCGCAGCATCGGCTATTGCGCAGAAACCAGTGCCCGTGCCCGTCGCCAGATGCAGCATGCAGCAGACGCCACCACCAAGTATGTGGCGGAGCAACCCGGCAAATCGATGGTGATCGCCGCAGCATCGGGTGCCGTACTCGCAACCCTTGTGCTCTGGATGTCGCGCCGCAAGCACGCCTACTGAAGCCTGTCTCTATCCCTACAGTCCGCCGGTCGCGGAGGGTGCAACAGACCGGCAGATTGCAATCTTCCAGCACCCGCGTTCCCAACCATTTTCAAACAAGGACAACACCATGAAATACGCACGTGCACTCGCCTTTGTCGCTGTCGCTGGCATCACCATCATCACGGCCACGGGCTGCTCGGTGGCCCGTGAACAACAGACCGTTGGCGCCTATGTAGATGACGCCGGCATCACCACCGCCGTCAAGGCAAAAATGGCTGAAGACAAATCCGTCTCCGCCACGTCGATCAGCGTCGAAACGCTCAACGGCACGGTGCAGCTCTCGGGCTTTGCCAAGTCGCAGGCTGAGAAGAACCAGGCTGAAGCCATCGCACGCAACACCAAGAATGTGCGTGAAGTGCGCAACAGCATCGTGGTTCGTCCCTGACCGGATTGCCTGAACATTGCGCTGCGGGCTTTCTGCCGGTAGCGCATAGGCACTGACCGCTGAGCAGGCTCCGGGTACCTCCTGGAGCCTGTTTTTTCATGGGGCGCCAGCAGGCATACCCCTGGGTCTTGCTCGTTTGCCACACCCCACCGGGTATAAGCTCCACACCATGCGGGTATTCAATTGCGACCATTGCGGTCATCTGGTTTTTTTCGACAGCGTGCAGTGCCTGCACTGTGGCGGCGCGCTGGCATTTTTGCCCGATGTGTTGACCATCGCGGCCCTGGCGCCTGCGCCGCAGGATGGCGCCGACCTGTGGCGCCGCCGGGGCGGGCGCGGTGGCTCGGATTACAGCGGTCGCTTGTACCGTATGTGCCGCAACCATACCGAACACCAAGCCTGCAACTTTGCCGTGCCTGCCAACGACTATGCAGAACTGTGTGTGTCGTGCCGCCAGACCCGGGTGTTGCCCGATCTGTCGGAGCCCGCGAACATGGGTCGCTGGATGCAGATCGAGGCCGCCAAGCGGCGCCTGTTCTACAGCCTGGCCCGCCTGGGCCTGGAGCCCGCCCCCGGGCGCACCGGACCCGTTTTTGAATTTCTGGCCGAGGTGCCCGGTGGTCCGCCGGTGTTAACGGGCCACCACAGCGGAACGATTACGCTGAATGTGGCCGAGGCCGATGACGATGAGCGCGCACGCCGCCGCATCGCGCTGGGTGAGCCCTACCGCACGCTGATTGGCCACCTGCGGCATGAGTCCGGCCATTTTTATTGGGACCAGCTGGTGCGCGACGGCGGCCGCCTGGAAGATTTTCGCCAGATGTTTGGCGATGAGCGCCAGGACTACGCCGCCGCGCTGGAGGCTCACTACGCCAAGGGCAACGACCTGGGCGACTGGGCCGACCACCATGTCAGCGCCTATGCCGCTGCCCACCCCTGGGAAGACTGGGCCGAAACATGGGCCCATTACCTGCACATGATCGATCTGCTGGAGACGTCGGCCAGCTACGCGACCGAGGTCACGATCCCGGGCATTTATGGGGCGCAGCGCAGCAGCGCCATCGACCCGTTTGCCAGCCCGGCGCCTGATTTCCAGTCGATGGTGCAGCACCTGGTGCCGCTGACACTGCTGCTCAACAGCCTCACCCGCAGCTTGGGGCAGCCAGATGCCTATCCGTTTGCCTTGGCAGGCGAGGTGTTGGCCAAGCTGCGGTTTGTGCATGACGTGGTGCGCGAAGCCGCCCGGCGGCCCGCCCCAGTCGCCGCTCCGGCTCCGCAGCCCGCACCGGCTCCCAAACAAAACGTCAAAAAAAATAGCAAAACAACCAGCAAGGACGTGCGCTAGCGCTACTTTTTCCTGGTTTTTTTGTCTGCATCAAAGAGCGACAAGGGTGGCGGCCTGGAATTTGCTAGGTGTCTGCCATGGGTCTGTTGAAACCCCGTGTGCAGCCAGTACCGAGCCACACACGACGCCAAGGGAGGGCGCGACCATGCTGAGCCGCACCGCTGACCATCTTTTCTGGATGGCACGCTATACCGAGCGCGCCGAAAATACGGCGCGCATGCTGGATGTGAATTACCAGAGCGCGCTGCTGCCGCAATCGACCGAAGTCGCCAAGCAGGGCTGGCAAGGGTTGCTGTCCATCAGCGAGCTGCTGCCCGCCTACACCGCCCAGCATGGCGAAGTGACCCCTGCCAAGGTGCTGGACTTCATGGTCAAGGACCCTTCCAACCCCTCGTCCATTCTGGCCTGTCTTCAGGCCGCGCGCGAGAACGCGCGGGCCGTACGCGGTGCGCTCAACACCGAGGCCTGGGAGATCCAGAACCAGACCTGGCTCGAAGTGAACCGCTTGATCGCCAGCGGTGCACTGGAGCAGGACCCGGCGCGATTCTTCGAATGGGTGAAGTTCCGCTCGCACCTCTCGCGGGGTGTGACAGTGGGCACCATGCTGCAGGACGAGGCGCTGCACTTCATGCGCCTGGGCACCTTTCTGGAGCGGGCCGACAACACGGCGCGGCTGCTGGATGTGAAGTTTCACGCGGTGCAGAGCGACTTCATGGGCGCGGCCACGGCGCAGGACCAAGACTACGACTTCTACCACTGGAGCGCCATCTTGCTCAGCGTGTCGGGCTTCGAGACCTACCGCAAGGTGTACCGCGACGTGATCACGCCCGAACGTGTGGCCGAACTGCTGATCCTGCGGGCCGACATGCCCCGCTCACTGCACGCTTGCATGAAAGAGGTGCTGGGCAACCTCGACATGCTGGGCAGCGGCCAGTCGGCCGAGACCCAGCGGCACGCGGGGCGGCTGCTGGCGCACCTGAAGTTCGCACGCATCGATGAAATCCTGACCCATGGACTGCATGCTTACCTCACCCAGTTCCTGGAGCGGGTGAACGACCTGGGTGCCAGGATCAGCCGGGATTTTCTGGTGCCTGCGGCGGTGTGAGGGGCGTATCTGGTGCATCTGGCGCAGCGGCTGCAGCAGTAGCCACTGCTGCGCCGGGCACCGGCTCCACCGTCACGCCCACTTGCAGCACATGGTGGTCGCCGCCGTGGATCACGCCACGCAGCGGCGACACATCCGAAAAATCGCGGCCGATGGCCAGGGTCACGTAGTCCTCGCCCGCCGCGCGGTCGTTGGTGGGGTCCAGGTCAAACCAGGTGTTGTCGTCTGATGCGCCATCACTTTCGTCGGCTGCCGGTGACCACACCGACACCCAGGCGTGCGATGCATCGGCCCCCACCAGCCGGGGTTGGCCGGGCGGGGGCTCGGTCAGCAGGTAGCCGCTCACATACCGCGCCGCCAGGCCCAGGCTGCGCAGGCAGCCGATCATCACGTGGGCAAAGTCCTGGCACACGCCCCGGCGCAGCCGCAGCGATTCGAGCGCGGGCGTGCCCGCGTCGGTGGCGTTGGATGTGTAGGCAAAGTCGGCATGGATGCGCGACATCAGGTGGCGGGCGGCCTGCATCAGCGGGTGGCCGGGTGCAAAGCTCTCGGCGGCATAGGCCACAAAGTCGGCATGCCGGGGAATGTAGTGCGACGCAAAGCTGAACTCGGTGGCCGCGTGGTAGGGCTGGCCGCGCCGATAACCCAGGCGCTCGCGCACGACCTCCCAAGGTTCGCCGGGCGGTGCGGCGGGCACGGGCAGGGTCTCCAGCAGGCTTTCGGCGCGCACCCGCAGTTGCTCGTGGGTGAACGGCAGGCTGAAGAAAGCGCGGGTGTTGCCAAACACGTCCTGCACCATGTTGCACTGTGTTGGGGCGGGGTCCACCTGCAGGCTGTGGGTTAGCACACGCTGCACCACACCGGTGCGCGGACGCAGATGGGCCATGTGCTGGGCGTTCTGCACCGCCGGGCTGTAGTGGTACACCGTTTCGTGGATGACGCGCAGCTTCATGGTCAAGCTCCTACGCTGTGCCGAAGTGCATCCGCCGAATGCGTGAAGTAGCGCGTGGCCAGCACATCCGACAAGCCCATCACGCCCCGCGCACACCGGCCCAGATATTCCTCCAGCGCGGCATGGCGGCCATCGACATCCTGCGCGCACAGGGCTACCAGCGACAGGTCGGACGCTTCGGGGATGCCTGTGGCGGCGGATTCACCGGCCGTGCCTGCGGCCGCTTCGATCTTGGCAATGCGCCCGCGCAGCGTCTGTGCCACCCAGGCCAGTGAGCGGGGGTTGTCGCGATCGAGCACCAGCAGGTCGAGCAGGGCGGGCATGTCGCGCCGCTGCTGGTACTGCGCGTGGAAGGTGATGGTGCTGTCAAACAGCGCCACCATGGCCTCGAAGCCGCCCTCATCATGAACAGCGCCGGTCTGCAGGCCGCTTTCCAGCGCCGAGGCCAGAAAGCCCAGGCGCTCCAGATGGCGCCCGATGGACAGCAGGCGCCAGCCGTCGTCGCGGGTCATGCGGTCGGTCTGCTGGCCCGTCATGGCGGCGGTGTGGCCGCTCAGGCCTTCCAGCTGGCGCAGCGCATCCAGCGGCGAATAGTCGCCGTCGTCTTCGGCCCCTGTGCGGGGCGCAAAAAACTCCGCCTCGGCGCGCACGATGAGGTTCCAGTGTTCCTGCGACAAACGGTCGCGCACGGCCGAGGCCGCACCCAGGATGCCGCGCAGGTTGTAGCCCACGCTGGTCACCTGCGCGGGCTGCGTCAGCCCGGCGATCAGCGAGCGCTCGAACACGCGCCGTGCCTGCCCGGCCGCAGGCACGGTCGGCAGCACCAGCTCCTGGCTCACGCCCATGGCGCTCAGCCAGGTCAGCAGCGGCTGCGAGGTCTGGTCCTCGCCATTGAGGCATTGCAGCGTGATGCGCGCCAGGCGCGTGACGTTCTCAGTGCGTTCGGTGTAGCGGCCCAGCCAGAACAGGTTTTCGGCCGCGCGGCTGGTCACCTGGCGGCTGCGGTGCACCACGGCGGGCGCGGCCTGGTTGTGGGCCAGCAGCGTGGTGGTGTCCACGGGGCCATCGGTCTGCACCCACACATCGGCGCTGCTGCCGCCGCGCTGCATCGACGTGATGCCGCTGTCGCCCTGGGCCAGGCGGGCCAGCCCGCCCGGCAGCACGCGCCACGAGCCTGGGCCGTCGCACACCGCAAACACGCGCAGCATCACCGAGCGGGGGGCGATGGGGCCACCGTCCTGGTCCACACCCTCTGCGGCGTCACTGCGCCAGGTGGGCATTTGCGACAGCGGCAGGTGGGCCTGCACGGTGTATTCGTCGCCCTGGGCTTCGATGCGTGCGGACCACTGCGCCAGGTCTTGCGCCGACAGCGCACCGCCCAGCACGGGCACGCGCTGCGCCATGGGCCAGGTGGGGCGGATCACGCTGTGCGCGAGCTGCGGCAGCACCGCCTGCATGGCCGAGCGCTCGCCACACCACCAGGTGGGCAGCGACGGCAGGGCCAGCTCTTCGCCCAGCAGGTGGCGCGACAGCGCGGGCATGAAGCCCAGCAGCGCCGACGATTCGAGGAACGCCGAGCCCGGCGCATTGGCCACCAGCACGTTGCCCGCGCGGATGGCCTGCAGCAGGCCGGGTACGCCCAGGCGCGAGTCGCTGCGCAGCTCCAGCGGGTCCAGAAACTCGTCGTCCAGGCGCTTCAAGATGCCGTGCACCGGCTGCAGGCCGTGCAGCGTCTTGAGGTACAGCCGTGCATCGCGCACGGTGAGGTCGTTGCCCTCCACCAGCGTCAGGCCCAGGTAGCGCGCCAGGTAGGCGTGCTCGAAGTAGGTCTCGTTGTACGGGCCGGGCGTGAGCAGCACGATGCGCGCATCCGCCCCCGCCGGGCTCATCTGCCGCAGCCCGTCGAGCAGTGCGCGGTAGGTGGCGGCCAGGCGCTGCACATGCATCTGGCTGAACGCCTCGGGGAACAGGCGCGAGATGAGCAGCCGGTTCTCCAGCAAATACCCCAGGCCTGAGGGCGCCTGCGTGCGCTGCGTCACCACCCACCAGTCGCCCTGCGCATCGCGTGCCATGTCGAAGGCCGCGATGTGCAAATGGGTGCCGCCCACGGGCTGCACGCCATGCATGGCGCGCAGGTAGCCCGGGTGGCCCTGCACCAGCGCGCTGGGCAGCAGGCCTTTGCGCAGCAGCTCCTGCGGGCCATACACGTCGGCCATCACGCGGTTGAGCAGGCGTGCGCGTTGCAGCACGCCGCGCTCGATGTGTGCCCAGTCGCCCTGCGAAAGGATCAGCGGGAACAGGTCCACCGACCAGGGCCGTTGCGGGCCGTCGGCGTCGGCATAGACGTTGTAGGTGATGCCGTTGTCGCGCACCTGGCGCTGCAGGCTCTGCATGCGCCGATCCAGGTCCTGGAAGCCCTCGGGCCCCAATTGATCAAAGAATTGGGCCCAGGCGCTAGTGATATATGGCTTATTTGCTATTGATTTGGGAGTGGCTGATGCGGTGGCAGCGCCGGGGGCGTCCGCCACGCTGGCACCCCGCAACTCGTCAAAATGCCCGGACGCCGCAGCAGGCGCCAGTGCAGCCGCCAACTGGGCTGCGCTGTCAGAAGGGTCGGGGGTGGGGAGGCTGTCGTTGGATTGGTTCACTGCGCTCGATTTTCGGGCATTTGGTCGACAACACTCTGCGGGTAACCCGCACCGTCGAAACTGGCGGGGCCGATGCCAGAGACGCCAAGCAAGGGCCGCCCCGCAGCAAGGGCGTCGTCCCCCTGGGGGGAAGGCGCGCAGCGACTCAGGGGGGCTTCTCTACCTCCGCATCTTGCGCCGCAGATCCAGCGTGAACGGAAACTCCCGGCTGCCCGGCAGTTCAATGGTCGCAGGCGGCACCGCCAGCCGGCCCGGCGTGTGGCCCATGCGCGAGAAGCGCGCCAGGCGGCGGCTTTCGGCCTCATACGCGTTGACCGGGAAGGTGTCGTAGTTGCGCCCGCCCGGGTGCGCCACGTGGTACTGGCAGCCGCCGAGCGAGCGGTTCATCCAGGTGTCCACGATGTCGAACGTGAGCGGCGCATGGGCGCCAATGGTCGGGTGCAGGGCCGAGGGCGGGTTCCAGGCCTTGTAGCGCACACCGGCCACAAACTCGCCGGTGGTGCCGGTGCTTTGCAGCGGCAGCGGCTGGCCGTTGACGGTGACCACATGGCGGCTTTCGTTCATGCCCGTCACGCGCACCTCGATGCGCTCCAGCGACGAGTCCACATAGCGCACGGTGCCCCCGGCGGAGCCTTCCTCGCCCATCACATGCCAGGGCTCCAGTGCGTTGCGCAGGGTCAGCTCCACACCCATCGATTGGACGGTGCCGACCATGGGGAAGCGGAACTCGAACTGCGGTGCAAACCAGGCCGCGTCAAACGCGTAGCCTGCGGCGTTCATCTCTGCCACCACATCGTGCATGTCCTGCTGGATGAAGGTGGGCAGCATCCAGCGGTCGTGCAGCTCGGTGCCCCAGCGGGCGGCGGGCGCGCGGTAGGGCGCCTTCCAGAAGCGGGCGATCAGGGCGCGCAGCAGCAGCTGCTGCACCACGCTCATGTGGGCGTGGGGCGGCATCTCGAACGCGCGCAACTCCAGCAGGCCCAGCCGGCCGGTGCTGCTGTCGGGCGAGAACATCTTGTCGATGGAAAACTCGCTGCGGTGCGTGTTGCCCGTCACGTCCACCAGGATGTTGCGCAGCGTGCGGTCCACCAGCCACGGCGGCATGTCCTGGCCGTACAGGGCGCGGTTGGATTCGATCTCGCGCAGTGCGATCTCCAGCTCGTACAGCTGGTCGTTGCGGGCCTCGTCCACCCGCGGCGACTGGCTGGTGGGGCCGATGAACAGGCCGCTGAACAAATAGCTCAGGCTGGGGTGGTTGTGCCAGTACAGCAGCAGGCTGGCCAGCAGTTCGGGCTTGCGCAAGAACGGCGAGTCGGCCGGTGTGGCACCACCCATCACGAAGTGGTTGCCACCCCCGGTGCCAGTGTGGCGGCCATCGGTCATGAACTTCTCGGCCGACAGGCGCGTCTCCCACGCGGCCTGGTACAGAAACTCGGTGTGCTGCACCAGCTCCTTCCAATGGCTGGCGGGGTGGATGTTCACCTCGATCACGCCCGGGTCGGGCGTGACTGCCAGCACCTTCAGGCGTGCGTCGCGCGGCGGCGGGTAGCCTTCCAGCACGATCTTCATGCCCAGCTCTTCGGCCGTGGCTTCGATGGCGGCCAGCAGGTCCAGGTAGTCATGGAGGCGCGACAGCGGCGGCATGAAGACATAGAGCACGCCGTATTTCTCGCCCACCTTCTCGGCCTTGGGGCCGCTGGCGCGGCGCGGGTCGCGCACCTCCACGCACAGGGCCGTGCGCGACAGGCCTGCGGCCGACTGGAACTTGCCGGGTGGCTGCACGCCCGCATGCGGGTCGGGCTGACCGGACAGGCGCGCGTTATCACCACCCGCAGTGCTCTGCGTTACGCGCCGTGCCTCGCCAGGGGCGGTGGCGCCTGCCAGGTAGGGCAGGTCGCGGTCGCCAGTGACCGGGCCTGCTGGCACGGAATACCGCGCCCGCAGCGTGGTGGCAGCGGCCAGCGGGCTTTGGGGCGCGGTCGGGTCTTGCGGGATCAGGTGCTCGGTGTCCGATGCCTTCACCCAGGGCAGGGCGTCCAGCGGCAGGCGGTAGCCCATGGGCGAATCGCCGGGGATGAGCAGCATGCAGTCATCGCGGAAGAACCACGGCCCGGTACTCCACACGCTGCCCGCCAGCGTGCCCGCGCCTTCGCCTGCCTGCAGCGGCAGCACATAGCCCACCACGCTGTCGAGTTTTTGCTCGAACACGCGGCGCAGGCGGGCGCGCTCCAGCTCGTCGTCCAGGCGCGCGTCAAACGGGTCCACGTTGACCGGCAGGCGCCGCTCGCGCCACAGGTAGTAGAAGGTGTCTTCGTAACCGGGCTGGATGTAGCGGTCCGTCACGCCCAGCTTGCGCGTGAGGGCGCGCACAAAACGCTCGGCGTCGGCGCTGGTGTAGTGCGAGGGGTTGCGTTCGTCGGCAAACAGCGCGGGGTTCTGCCACGCGAGCTGGCCGTCGGCGCGCCAGCAGATCGACAGTGCCCAGCGCGGCAGCTGCTCGCCCGGGTACCACTTGCCCTGCCCAAAGTGCAGGAAGCCGCCCTGTCCATATTCGGCACGCAGCTTGTGCGTGAGTTCGGTGGCAAAGCCGCGTTTGGTGGGGCCCAGCGCGTCGGTGTTCCACTCGGGCGCGTCGCGGTCGCCCACGGCCACAAAGGTGGGCTCGCCGCCCATCGTCAGCCGCACGTCGCCCGCCACCAGGTCGGCGTCCACCTGCTCGCCCAGCGCCAGCACGGCCTGCCACTGGTCTTCGGTGTAGGGCTTGGTCACGCGGGGCGATTCGTAGATGCGCGTTACGCGCATCTCATGGCTGAACTCCACCTCGGCCTTGTCCACGCCGCCTTCAATCGGCGCGGCGCCCGAGGGCTGGGGTGTGCAAGCGAGCGGGATATGGCCCTCGCCCGCCATCAGGCCGCTGGTGGCATCCAGGCCGATCCAGCCTGCGCCGGGCAGGTAGACCTCGCACCAGGCGTGCAGGTCGGTGAAGTCGTGGTCGGTGCCGCTGGGGCCATCGAGCGCCTTCACATCGGGGGTGAGCTGGATCAGGTAGCCCGACACAAACCGCGCCGCCAGCCCCAGGTGGCGCAGCAGCTGCACCAGCAGCCAGCCCGAGTCGCGGCAAGAGCCGCTGGCTTTTTGCAGCGTCTCCTCGGGTGTCTGCACGCCGGGCTCCAGGCGGATGAGGTAGCGGATGTCTTGCGAGACCTGCTGGTTGAGCTTGACCAGGAAATCGATGGTGCGCTGCTTGCTGCGGTCCACCTTGTCCAGATAGGCCTGCACCAGCGGTGTCATCGGGTCGGTGGCCAGGTAGGGCGCCAGCTCCTGCTGCACATCGCTGCTGTACTTGAATGGGATGTTCTCGGCCTCGGGCTCCAGGAAGAAGTCGAAGGGGTTGTACACCGCCATCTCCACCACCAGGTCCACCGTGACCTTGAACTCGCGCGTCTTCTCGGGGAAGACCAGCCGCGCCTGGTAGTTGGCAAACGGGTCCTGCTGCCAGTTGATGAAGTGCTGCGCAGGCTCGACCTTGAGCGAATACGAAATCACATTGCTGCGGCAGTGGGGCGCGGGCCGCAATCGGATGGTCTGCGGCCCGAGGCCTACCAGCCGGTCGTATTGGTAATGCGTGACGTGGTGGAGCGCGGCGTGGATGGGCATATGCAGGCCATGCTAGCAAGTCCCGAGCCATCGCGGGCAACTATTCCGGGGGCGGTGACAAGCGGTCATCGGCTGTTCACAATGTGCGGTCCGTGCCCCGCTGCTGGGGCTGTCTCTCTTTAGCTTATCGCGCACCAACTTGGTGATGCCCTGATTCACCCATGTCCCATTCCCCCCAACTACTGCTCCTGCCGGGCCTGGCCGCCGATGAACGCATGTGGCGCGGCGTGCTGCCGCTGCTGCCCGCCGCGCTGCGCCCCGAGGTCGCCACCGCCCACCAGGATGTGAACCTGCACCGCATCGAAGACTTTGCCGCACGCCTGCTGGCACAACACGCGGGGCCGCTGGTGCTGGCGGGGGCGTCGATGGGCGGCATGATCGCCATGGAGGCCGCGCGCCAGGCGCCGCAGCGTGTGGCAGGGCTGGCGCTGCTGGGTACCACCGCGCGGCCCGAGACGCCGGATATGCGGGCGCTGCGCGAGGCCGCTATCGAACTCTTTGAACAAGGCCGCCTGCGCGAAGTGATCGAGCCCAACGTGGCCTTTGCCTTTCATCCTGACAACGCCACGCGGCCTGAGCTGGTGCAGGCCTATCTCGACTTTGTGCTGGACGCAGGCGCCTCCCACCTGGTTCGCCAGAACCGCGCCGTCATCCATCGGCCCGATGCCCGCCAGCACCTGCCCGGCGTGGCCTGCCCGGTGCTGGTGGTATGCGGCGAGGCTGACCAGCTCACGCCGCCCGAATGTTCGGCAGAGATTGCGGCGCTGGTGCCCGGTGCTGAGCACCACCTCTTGCCGGACAGCGGCCACATGCTGACCATGGAGCAACCTGAAACGGTGACTCGGCTGCTGGTGCAGTGGCTGGCGCGCAGCGGATGGATCTAACCTGAGCTTCCTTCCTCTCGCCTTGTGGACGAGGGCGCAGTGGTGGGCGGGATGGACTTAGAGCGTATATGGACGTATATGGACGCCCCGAATAAGCCAAGCCCTCACTCACTGCTGCCAAGAAGGTAAAGATTGCACCCGTATATCCGGACTTGTTGTGGCGCGAGCCACGGTCCCTGATGGGAGTCGCTGGTGGAGGTCC